>Ga0207950_100004_pt1 | contig 212339 bp, 199 predicted proteins | sample Subbio11_8B_AprC_FD_184814 | JGI IMG/M metagenome (GOLD analysis project Ga0207950, IMG submission 184814) | Serpentinite rock and fluid subsurface biosphere microbial communities from McLaughlin Reserve, California, USA - CR11_8B_AprC (SPAdes) | ecosystem: Environmental > Terrestrial > Deep... | reverse complement strand
TGCCGGCGATGTCGGGGGCGCTGCCGTGGATGGCCTCGAACATGGCGATGCGCTCGCCGATGTTGGCGCTCGGGGCCAGCCCGACCGAGCCGGTGATCTCGGCCGCGATGTCGCTGATGATGTCGCCATAGAGATTGAGGGTGACGATGACGTCGAAGCGTTCGGGCCGCGTGGCCAGCCGCGCCGCGCCGATGTCGATGATCATGTGCTCGGTTTCGATCTGCGGGTACTCTTTGGCGATTTCGTCGAAGACCTTGTGGAACAGGCCGTCGGTCATCTTCATGATGTTGTCTTTGGTCATGCACGTGACTTTGCGCCGCGCGTTGTTGACCGCGTACTCAAAGGCGTAGCGGATGATCTTTTCACAGCCGGGCCGGGTCACGAGCTTGAGGCACTGATAGACCTGATCGGTCTGGCGGTGCTCGATGCCGGCGTAGAGGTCTTCTTCGTTTTCGCGCACGATCACCAGGTCCATCTCGGGGTGCAGCGTCTTGACGAAGGGGTGGTAGGTGACGCAGGGGCGCACGTTGGCGTACAGGCCCAGCGTTTTGCGGATGGTCACGTTCAGGCTCTTGAAGCCGCCGCCTTGCGGGGTGGTGATGGGGCCTTTGAGCAACACGCGGGTGCGGCGCAGGCTGTCCCAGCTCTCGGGCGCGATGCCCGAGGTGTGGCCGGCCAGATACTGCGCTTCGCCGACGCTGATGGTCTCGGGCGCGATCTGCGCTCCGGCGGCGCGCAGCACGCGCAGCGTGGCTTCGGTGATCTCGGGGCCGATGCCGTCGCCCGGCGCGACGGTGATGGGAACCAGGTTGCTCATGGGGGATGCTCCTCGTGGGGGTGGGTGAACCGATGCGGACTGGGGCAAAGCAGCACTCGTGGGCTGCAAGCCACTGCGTAGTATGGCGCCATTTCGCATCGCAAACCAATTATGATTAAGCATAATATGCATAGGTCTTAAGCTATGAATAAACTGCGCCCGCCCCGCGTCACTTTTGCCCAAATGCGCACCTGGGAGGCGGTGGCGCGGCTGGGTTCGATCACCGCTGCGGCGCGCGAGTTGCACCTGGCGCAGCCCACGGTGTCGGCGCAGGTGCACGAGATGCAAGCCGCGCTCGGGCAGCCGTTGCTGGCCCCGGCCGGGCGCGGCGTGCGCATCACCGACAGCGGGGTGCTGCTGCGCGAGGCGGTACTGGATATGTTTACGCGTTGGCAGGCGCTGCAAGAAGAGCTGCTGGCGCTGCAGGGGCTCAAGCGCGGCACGCTGCGCATCGCCGGTGTGACCACCACCGAGTACTTCATCGCCCAGTGGATCAGCGCTTTTGCGCAAGCGCACCCGGGGATCGACATCGAACTGGCGGTGCACAACCGCGATGCCGTGGTGGAGCTGCTGCACAGCGAGCGCGTAGATCTGGCGCTGATGATGCGCCCGCCCAGCTTCCCGCCGCTGCACGCGCTGCCGGTGCTGGACAACCCGCTGGTGCTGATCGGCCCGGCCCGGCACCCGTGGGCGCAGCGGCGCCGCTTGCCACTGAGCGCGCTCAAGGGCCAGACGCTGCTGTGGCGCGAGAGCGGCTCGGGCACGCGCCAGGTGGTGCTGGAGCACCTGCGCGCCCACGGCCTAGAGCCTGACGAGCGCCTGACGCTGGGCAGCAACGAGGCCATCAAACACGCCGTGGCCGCCGGGCTGGGGCTGGCGGTGCTGTCGCGCCACGCGCTCGATGCCGACCCGGCGCAAGAAGGGCTGGCGCTGCTGCCCATGACCGGGTTCCCGATTTGCCGCACTTGGCAACTGGTGTGGCGGCGCGACCGCCGCCTGCCGCTGGCGGCCAGCGCTTGGATCGAGCACTTGCGCGCCGCCCTGCCGGCCGGGCTCGGGGCGGACTGAGAGGCTGAGAGGCAGGGCTGCGTGCCCGCCCAGCGTGACCATGCTGCCACGTTCCCTGCCAATGCCCGACAATGCGGCCATGAACCCGACCCCTGCTTCACCCGCTCCCGAAGGGGGCGCTGCGTCCGTGCACAGCGAGCGCCCCGCCCACATCCCCCGGCCCGCCTCCGAGCACGAGCTGGTGCTCAAGGTCATCCCCATGCCGGCCGACTGCAACCCCAACGGCGACATTTTTGGCGGCTGGGTCATGGCCCAGGTCGATCTGGCCGGTTCGGTGCTGCCGGCGCGGTTGGCGCAGGGGCGCATCGCCACCGTGGCGGTGAACCAGTTCATCTTCAAGCAGCCGGTGCGGGTGGGCGATATTTTGAGCTTTTACGCCACCCTGACGCGCATCGGCAAGACCTCGATCACGGTGCAGGTGGAGGTCTATGCCGAGCGCTTTGCGGCACAGGGCAGCTATGTCAAGGTGACCGAGGCCTCGCTCACCTATGTGGCGATCGACGAGCAGGGGCGGCCGCGACCGGTGCCCAAATAGACGGCCAGCACTCACGCAGAAGCCACGCGCTGCACGGTGACTTTGCCATGCGGCCAAAAAAAAGCCGCCCGAAGGCGGCTGTAACACCCCGAAGGGCGTCGTTGGGAAACCATGAAGTCCTCTAGTGGCGGCCATCTGAGGGCCACCAAACCCTGCGGGCAATCTGTTGCGCCCTTTATCCGACTGTGTTGACAGCGACAGAGGCCAATTGTGCAGGTGCAGCAAAAGTTTGACCATCCCCTGTTTGGGGGAGTGCCGGGCGACAAGCGTCAGGGTGGCTTAAGAATCGTCTTAAGTTCCGATGTTCCGGCTTTATGGCGGCCGCTCGGCGATTTGCAGCCGCTGCTTGGCCAGCAACACCAGCGCGATCACCGGCACCCCGAGCAGCGCCGTGAGCATGAAAAAGCCCGGGTAGCCCATGCCATCGACCATGGCGCCCGAGTAGCCGCCCAGGGTTTTGGGCAGCAGCGTCATGAGCGAGCTAAAGATCGCGTACTGCACGGCGGTGAACTGGATGTTCGTCAGGCTCGACAAAAAGGCGACGAAGGCGGCGCTGGCAAAGCCGGCGGCGAGGTTGTCGAGCGACACCACCCAATAGAGCAAAGTCAGGTCGCGACCGGCGTAGGCCAAGGCGATGAAGGCCAAGTTGGTGAGGGCGGACAAAATCGCGCCCCAGAGCAGCGCCCGCATGACGCCGATGCGGTAGGCCAGAATGCCGCCCAGAAAGCCGCCAAAAATTGTGATCGCCAGGCCGTAGGTTTTGACCGCCGTGGCGATTTCGGGCTTGGTAAAGCCCATGTCTTGGTAAAAGATGTTGGAGATCACGCCCAGCACGATGTCGGAGATGCGGTACAGCCCCACCAGCGCCAGCAGCAGCGCGGCCGTGTGCCAGCCGTAGCGCTTGAAAAAGTCGAGCAGCGGCTCCACCCACGTGATGCGCGCCTGTTCCCGGTCGGCCAGCCCGAGCCGAATCAGCAGCCCGCCCAAAGCAAAAGCGCTGCCCAGCGCCAGCGCCATGCGGCTGGCCTCGAGCAGCAGGTTTAGCAGCGCGCCGGCGCCGCGCTCTGACTGCCAGCCCAGCGCCCCTAGGCCCCAAAACACGCCCACAAAGCCGGCGACGCTGAACAAAAACACCCCCAGCAGCCGCAGGTGCTGCCCCGCGGGCGCCAGTTGCGCTTGCTGGCGCGAGCTCTCGGGTTCGGGCGTGAGCAAGGTGGTGAGCATGCCGATGCCCATCACCGCCGCCATGATCAGGTAGGCCGACTGCCAGGCCTCGAACTGGTAGTTGTCGCGCGAGGTGCCCCAGTGCGCGGCCAGAAACAGCACCCCGGCCCCGGCCACGATCATGCCCACGCGGTAGCCGGCGATGTAGGCCGCCGACAGCAGGCCCTGCTGCTCGGGGCGTGCGATCTCGATGCGGTAGGCGTCGATGACGATGTCTTGCGTCGCCGACATGAAGCCCAGCATGACCGCAAACAGTGCCATCGCCACCAGCGCCTGCGGGCCTTGGGCCGGATCGGTCATGGCCATGCCGACGATGGCGCTGGCCACCCCGACTTGCGCCAGCAGCATGTAGGCGCGCCGGCGCCCAAGGCGCGCGGTGAGCCACGGCAGCGGCAGCCGGTCCACCAGCGGCGCCCAGACGAATTTGAACGAATAGCCCAGCGCCGCCCAGCTAAAAAAGGTCACGGCGCGGCGCTCCACCCCAGCCTCCATGAGCCACAGCGAGAGCGAAGAAAAGATCAGCAGCAGCGGCAAGCCGGCCGAAAAACCCAGCATCAGCAGGCTCAGGACGCGCCAATCCCATAGCGCCTGCAGGGTCTCGCCCCAAGTGTGCAGGGCGGGTGCGGCGCCCGCATCGGCGTCGGGTGCGCCGGCGGGCAGGGCCACCGAGGGCGCATTGCCGGAAAGCGCGGCAGGGGGCACCGCACCGGCCGTGGCCAAGGTCGGGTCGGCCGGGCTGGGTTTTGTTACAGAAGCTGACACACGCATGCCGCGATTGTGCCTATGATTGCGCCATGTGCTGGCTTTGTGAACTCAAAACTCCGCTTGCCCCCATCGCGCCGCTGGTGCACGCCGATGATGGGGCGCCCCCGCAGCGCTGGACTTCGCGCCGCGGCTTCATGCTGGCCGCTGCGGCCGGCACAGCCACGGTCGCCGCCGGCGGTTTGTTGCCCACGGCGGCGAAGGCCCAAGTCAGCGTGGGCGAGGGCTCGCGCCTGCGCCACTTGGTGCCGGCGGCCCAGCTCGAAGCGGCGGCGGCGCAGCAGTACCGCCAGATGATGGAGCAGGCGCGCCAGCAGGGCGCGTTGGCCCCGGATTCGGACCGTCAGTTGCGCAATCTGCGCGCCATCGCGCAGCGCCAGATCCCCTTTGCCCACCCTTGGAACGCGCGCTCGCGCCAGTGGCAGTGGGAGGTGAACCTGATCCGCAGCGAGCAGATCAACGCCTTTGTCATGCCCGGCGGCAAGATCGCCTTTTTTACCGGCATCCTCGACCAGTTGCGCCTGAGCAACGACGAGATCGGCATGATCATGGGCCACGAGGCCGCGCACGCGGTGCGCGAGCACGCCCGTGCGCGCTTGGCCAAAACCCAGGCCACCAGCCTTGGGCTGTCGCTCGGGGCGCAGCTGCTGGGCTTGGGTGATTTGGGCAACGTGGCGGCCAACCTCGGCACCCAGTTGCTGGCGTTGCGCTTTAGCCGCGAAGACGAATCCGACGCCGATCTGGTGGGTCTAGAGATCGCCGCCCGCGCCGGCCACCACCCGCAAGCCAGCGTGACGCTGTGGGAGAAGATGATTGCGCGCAACCGTGGCGGCGGGCTCAACTTTTTGTCCACGCACCCGGCCGGGCCTGAGCGCATTGCTCAATTGCAAGCCAATGCGCCCAAGGTCATGGGCCTGTTCGAGCAGGCGCGGCGGCGCGGCTGAAGGGTGGCCGCTTAGAGTGCGCTTAGAGCGGGTCGCGCACGTAGGGGTTGCTGCGGCGCTCGCGCCCAAAGCTGCTCTCGGGGCCGTGGCCGGGAATGAACACGGTCGCGTCGCCCATGGGCCACAGGCGCTCGCGGATGCTGGTCACCAGTTGCTCGTGGTCGCCCTGCGGGAAGTCGGTGCGCCCGATGCTGCCGGCAAACAACACATCGCCCACAAAAGCGCGCCCGATCTCGGGGCTGTAAAACACCACGTGGCCGGGCGTGTGGCCGGGGCAGTGGCGCACCTGCACGCTGCTGCGCCCGAGCGTGACCGTGTCGCCGTCGTGCAGCCAGCGCGTGGGCGTGAAGGGGCGCGCCTGCGGGAAGCCAAACATCTGGCTTTGCTGCGCCAGCGCGTCGATCCAGAACTGGTCGCCTGGGTGTGGCCCGATGATCGGCAAACCCAGCTGCTGCGCCAGCTCGCCGGCGGCCCCGGCGTGGTCGATATGGGCGTGGGTGAGCCAGATCTGCTCGAGCTTGAGCCCTAGGCGCTGCACCTCGGCCAGCACCTCGTCGAGGTCGCCACCGGGGTCGATCACCGCTGCGGCCTGGGTTTGGTCGCACCACAGCAGGCTGCAGTTTTGCTGAAACGGCGTGACGGGGATGGTGTGGTAGTGCAGCATGGGCTGGATTGTAGGCAGGGTGGGGGCGGTGAGGGCGCATCAGCCCAAAGCAGCAATGTCCCCTGTGATGTCCGAGGGCGGTTGCTTGGCGATTTGGGGTTCAGCGGCTGTAGGCGCGCAGGTTGAGGCAGCGGTTGGTTGCGCCCGCTGCCAAGCCGCCAGCCCCAAGCCCGCCACGCGGCCGCTGGCCATGCAGGCGGTGAGCAAGTAGCCGCCGGTGGGGGCTTCCCAGTCCAGCATCTCACCGGCGCAGAACACGCCGGGCAGGGGTTGCAGCATCAGGGCGTCGTTCAGGCCCTCCAGCGCCACCCCACCGGCGCTGCTGATGGCCTCGGCTATTGGGCGCGGGGCCACCAGCTCGAGCGGCAGGTTTTGCAGGGTGGCCGCCACTTGGGCCGGGTCGTGGCGCTGTGCGGGGGGCAGCACCTCGTGCAGCAGCGCCACTTGCGCGGGGGTCAGGCCCAAGCGCTTGCGCAGCAGCGTGCCCAGCGACTGGCCGCTGCGCGCGCGCTCCAGCTCGGCTTGCAAGCGGTTGCGGCTCCAGTCGGGCTTGAGGTCGAGCGCGATGCGCACCCGGCCAGCGGCTTCGATGCCGTCGCGCAGCTGCGCGGAGGCGGCGTAGATCAGGCTGCCTTCGAGCCCGGTTTGAGTCAGCACGCATTCGCCCCGGCGCTCAAACGCCTGCCCGTTGGCGTCGGTGAAGCGCAGCAGCACACCCTTGAGCGCGGCGCCGGCAAAGCGCTGTTGCAGGTGCGCGCTCCAGCCTAGGCGCGTGCCCACGGCCACGTCGAAGCCGCAGTTGCTGGGGCGCAGCGGCTGCAAGGCCACGCCGTGCTGCGCCAGCCACGGCATCCAGGCGCCGTCGGAGCCCAGCCGGGGCCAGCTCGCACCGCCTAGCGCCAGCAACACGGCGCGTGCGTGCACCTCGGTCTGGCCCTGTGGGCCCTGCAGATGCAGGCAGTAGCCGGGTGGCGCAGAGCTTGGGGCCAGCGGCTGCAGGTGCCCGCTCCAGCGCTGGCGCATATGAAAACGCACCGGCACACCGCTGGCTGGGTGGCGCAGCCGCTGCAACCAGGCGCGCAGCAAGGGCGCGGCCTTCATGTCGCGCGGGAACACGCGCTGCGAGCTGCCCACAAAGGTGTCTATGCCCAGCCCGGCAGCCCAGTCGCGCAGCGCCTGCGGGCCAAAGGCGTCGAGCCAGCGGCCGCAATCTGCAGCGCGGGCGCCGTAGCGGGCCTTGAAGGCCGGCAGCGGCTCGGCGTGCGTCAGGTTCAGGCCGCCGATGCCGGCGAGCAACAGCTTGCGCCCCACCGTGGGCATGGCGTCGAACAGGTGCACCTCGATGCCGGCCGCACTCAAGACCTCGGCCGCCATCAACCCCGCCGGCCCAGCGCCGACGATGGCCACCGGGCAGTGCAGGGGGGGTTGGGAGGCGGGGCTGATTGGGCTGATGGGATCGTTCATGCCACCTCCCCCTCGCGCAGGGCGGCGCGCACTTGCTCGTCTAGGGCCTGCAGGTCGCCGTCGTTGTGCAGGCGCTGCAGCCCGGCTTGTTCGCTGGCCTCGAGGGGCTCAAAAAACCTTTGCTGCAGCGCCAGCACGGCGGCGTCGGCGTCGGAGGGGTCGCGGTTATCGGCTTGGCGCGCAGCCATGCGCCGCTGCGCCTGCTCGGGGCTGGCGCTGCAATGCCACAGGTGAAACGGCACCCGCTGTTGCGCGGCCAGCGCGCGCACGGCCTCGCGCTCGTGGCGACGCAGGCAGGCGGCGTCGATCAGCACCGAGCAGCCTGCCTGCAGCAGTTGCTGCGCCGCTTGCTGCAGCCGGGCGTAGGTGCGCTGCGTCGTGTCTGGGTGGTACCACTGGGCTTGCTGCGCCGCACTGGGGCGCGCCGTGGCGGCCACGCCCAGCAAACGCTTGCGCTCCACGTCGGAGCGCAGGCACAGGGCGGCGCGCCCCTGTTGCGCCAGGGCATCGCGCAGCAGCCGCGCCACGGTCGATTTGCCGCTGCCGCTCAGCCCCAACAGCAGCCACACGCCGGGCGGCGCGGGCGCAGCCAGCAGGGTTTGGGCACAGGCGAGGTAGCTGGCGTGAAGCGCCCAAACGGTGGCGTTGCTGCCGCCGTGATCGCCGTTGGCAGCGTCGTGGGCAGCGCCGTTGCCGTTGTCGCAGGCGCCGCCCAGCCCACTGTGGCCACCGAGCAAGGCCACGCGCGCGCGCACCAAGGCGCGGTAGGCGGCCCAAGGGCGCAGGGCGCGCACGCCATCGAAGTCGCCCGTGGCATCCAAGTAGCCGTTGAGGAAGCGCCACGCCAGCGCCGGCAGCCGGTACTGGAGCAGGTCCATGAAGGCAAAGGCGGCGTCGTGCAGCACGTCGAGGGCGCGCAGATCGGGCTCGAACTCGAGCGCATCGAAAGCGCGCACCCCGCCTTCCCACTCGATCAGGTTGCCCAGATGCAAATCGCCGTGGCACTCGCGCACCTTCCCGGCAGCAGCGCGCGCCTGCATCCACGGCCGCAGCGCCTGCAATTGCGCCTGCAGTGCAGCCCCCAGCGCCTGCACGGCAGCCCGGTCCGGTGCTGCCAGCGCCGGGTGCGCCAGCAGGGCCTGCACGCATTCATGGGCCCAGTGCGCGCTGTCGCGCTGCGGCAGCGCCTCGAGCGGCAGCGGCGCCAGCGACTGGTGAAAGGCCGCCACGTGGGCCGCCAAGGCGTCGATGGTTTGCGGGCGCAAGCAGCCGCGGCGCGCCTGCTCGGCCAGCAGCGCCTCGGGGGCAAAGCGGCGCATGCACAGCACCCAGTCCAGCGCGGTGTGCTCAGCGCTGGCGTGCAGCGCGGCTTCGGGGTCGGCGGCAAACACCTCCCAGCTGGTGCTCAGGGGTCGCAGCCCCAAGTACAGCTCGGGCGCCGTGCGCCGGTTCAGGCGCAGCTCTTCCAGCCCAAACCAGCGCCGCCGCTCCGGGGTGGAGAAATCCAGAAAAGGCAGGCGCAGCGGCTTTTTGAGTTTGTAGGCGCGCGCGCCTCGCAGCAGCACGCGCGAAATGTGGGTCTCGATGCACACGGTCATGCGGGCAGTGTAGGGCACAGGGGCGACCCCAAGCGTAGCCAGTGCCCGATCGGGGGGCTGAGAAGCTGGGAGCCGCAGGCTTGGCCCAAGGCGCTGCGCCACAAGGTGCCATGTCAAAAGTGGCCGCAAAAGGGTGCTACAATGCAGGTCTTTCCCCGATAGCTCAGTCGGTAGAGCGCCGGACTGTTAATCCGTAGGTCCCTGGTTCGAGCCCAGGTCGGGGAGCCAGCAACTTACCGAAGTTGTTGATTTTCAAGGTGATTTGCCAGCGTCATTCCAGATTCCGCCAGTCCGCCGCTTGTCGGCCCTATCGGAGATATGTGATGACGAAAAATGGCAGTTTTCAAGCGCAGCCGGGTGATTCCAGCGCCTGTCTCGCAGTCGATGTGCAGGGCTTGCCCTTGCGCTTGCGTTCTCTGGCCCAGCGGCCGGCATCGCTCACCGTGCGCGAGCTGGTGCAGCGCTACATGGACGCCTACACCGGCGCTGATCCAACCCGTGCGCAGCGCTTGGCCGCTTGGATCGAGCTCATGGGTGACTTTGAGGTCAGCCAAGTCGACGCCGACCTAATCCACGCTGGCCGCGCCGAGTTGGCGACCAAGCCGCCGCTGGTTTACTTGGGCATGGACCATCTTGGCCGCCAGATTTTCAAGGCCAAAGGCCGCCAGCGCAACAAATCCAACGCCAGCCTCAACCGCTACACCGTTGCCATGTCGGCACTGTTCACGTGGGCTATCGAGCAGCGGTTGGCACCGAAGGGCTTTGTGCATCCGTGCCGGGGCATCAAGCGCCTACCCGAGAGCGACGGCCGCGTGCGCTACTTGGCCGATGACGAGCGGACGCGCCTGTTTGAGTCCTGTCGTCAGTCGCGCTATCCGCGCCTGCATGCCATGGTGCTGATGGCCATGAAGACCGGCGCGCGCAAAGGCGAGCTGCTGGGTTTGACTTGGCGCGACGTCGACTTGGACGCCGGCATAGCCTATCTGGGGCGAACCAAGAACGGCGACCGCCGTACCCTTGTGCTGCTGCCCGATGTGGTGGAGGCCTTGCGGTCGTTCAAATCGAGTGATGGGGCGCGCTACGTGTTCGGGTCCGTTCGCAGCAAGTACCAGTCGCCTGCGAGCATTGAAACAGCGTGGCGCGAGGCCCTGTCGCGCGCAAAGGTGCGCAACTTTGTATTCCACGACCTGCGCCACACCTGCGCGTCTTACATGGCTCAGGCCGGCGTGGATCTCAGTGTGGTGGCCGAGGTCTTGGGCCACCGCAAGCTGGACATGACGCGCCGCTATGCCCACTTGACCACCAAGACCAAGGCGGCTGCAATGGCCGCCGCGCTGGGGGGCATCTAATGAACACGCAAAGCATTACAGCCCCTTGTGCTGCTGCCTTGGTGGCTGCGCTGTCGGCCATCGTGGCCGAGGTTTGCGGTCCACAAAAACCCTATGATGGCGACAGTTTTCTGCCGGCGCACCTAATCGACGCTGCACGCGAGGCCTTGGCCAGCGCTCAGGACATTGGCCATTTACGGGAGGGCTTGCAATGAGCGCCACCATACACATACACCCCAACGCGGCACCTGTGCCTGTGGTGCAACCCAAGGGGCTTAAGAGGGGCTGTCCGGGGAATGTGTCCTCCCTTGGTATTCATCGTGCGCAAAAGTCCATGCGGGAGTCTGAGCAGGCATCTATCGACCGCGCATTGCGCATTCCGCTCCCCGCAGCGGATGCGTGCGACGCCCATGGATGGCGCTTGGGCAGCTACCACGGCCTGCATGAAATCGAAAGGGGCATCGTGGCGGCTGCGTTGGACCTGTTGAAGGCCAGATTGCGCACCAGTCATGTGATGATCGATTCACCCGACGCCATGCGGGATTACCTGCGGCTGCAGTTGGCCCCCGAGGAAAAGGAGATGTTCGCGGTGGCGTTTCTGGATTCGCAGAACCGCATGATCGCGTTTGAGGTGATGTTTGTTGGGTCTCTGACGCAAACCAGCGTTTACCCCCGGGAGGTGGTGCGCGCGGCTTTGGCGCACAACGCGGCTTCAGTGATACTGGCGCACAACCACCCCAGCGGCCAAGCAACGCCGTCCAAGGCCGATGTTCTGCTGACCCAGACACTGCGATCTGCTTTAGGCCTAATCGACGTCCGCGTGCTGGATCACTTGATCGTGACAGTTGAGCGGTGCTTATCCATGACGCAAGAGGGCCTGATCTAGGCAAGGGACGGACATGGGACGACACGCGGAACCCTTCCAGCCAACCAACCAAGAGGTCAAGGCCCTGCAGGCTGCTTGGCAAGAACTGCAGCGGATCCGGGACGGTGAGCGGCAATTTGGCGCGCCTAGCCGCGCCAATCGCCACGACTTCAGCGCGCTGAGGAAGGCTTTGACCAGCCTGCAAAAAGCCTTGGTTCCATTCGAAAGCACAGACAACGACCTGCCGACGGGCAACCGGATGGCGTTGATTGCCCACTTGCAGGGCCATGCCCTCGCCCGCAGCGTGCTATTGGAGCAAAGCCGCCTAGATGACCGCTTGACGAAGCTGGCCAATTGGCTCCCAGATTTGGTCGAAGCCTGCGACCCTGAAACGCGCGGCCCCGGCGCATCCTTCAATCCCGGCGCCTTCGCCTGGATCGCATGCAGCATGGCGCACTGGGAAATGCACACCGGCAAAAAGCCCGGCAGCGCAGCGCTCAGCCGATACGTGCGGGCTCTACTCTCCATGCAAGACCGCGAGCCGTGGCCAAAAGTCACGGAAGGCATGATTCGAACTGCGGCAAGGGAAGTTAGAGAGATTTGGCCGCACTTGAACGAAGGCGCAAGTCAAGCCGGGAACCTTGACCGGTGACGTCTGGCTGAAGGGGTGCCGTTATTCGGAACGAATTACGGCATAGGTTAACGCGCAACAAAACAAGACCATCAACTCCGTGACTTAGCAAGTCACAACAGCGTCTGGAAACCGCAGCCAACTGGCGCGGATCGCTGGCAAATCACCCGCTATTGATTTGGAGTTGACTCATGAAACTACCTGCAGCCGAAGGTGCCGAAGTGACGGTGCTACTTGGTTTTGTGCCGATGAGGGCCTTGTGGAGCGGTGAATCGCCGCTGTACCCCACTGAACCGGCCGCCCGGTGGGCGGTCCATCGGATGCGCCGAGAGCTGGCTGAAGCCAATGCTGTCGCGTTGCACCGCCGGCGCACATTCATCCATCCCGAGCGATTCGCTACTGTGGTGGAGCGCCGCGCCCTGAACCAGTTTCGGGAGCGACCGACATGGTGACGCCTATCATTGACTTGCGCCAGCGCAAGAAGCGCGCCACCCTGCCGCCAAACGCCTACCAGCGTAAGGTGCTGGGGTTGGGCTGGGCCCTGATGGACGCGCTGCACAGCCACGCCAAGCCTATCTGGAAGGCCAAGCTTCGGCAACAGGACAGCCGGCTAGATGAGGATCTGTCGGTGGAGCTGGGCCCGGATCTGCAGTTGCGCATCCGTGATTCCGAAGGCCGAATCGTGGCCGTGAGCACAGCACACCGCCGCCGGGCGGTGCCCAGCGATCACCCATGGAATAGGTGGTGACGACATGCTGCTGTCACTCAACAAAAAACGAAAACTCAGCGCCAGCGCAGTGCCTGGTGTGCTGCTGTCCAATCCCGACGCCGACACCCATGAGGTGCTGCAGGCCGTCATTGGCTTGGCCGGTGAGAGCGAGGACAGCCTCGCTCAACGCATGGCCTTGGCCCATGGCCACGAGCTGCGCTATGTGGCGCCCTGGGGCCAGTGGTTTTTGTGGAATGGCCGCTGCTGGGAACGCGACAACACCCTCAAGGCCGTGCACTTAGCGCGACATATCTGCCACGACGTAGCCGTGGAGTTGACCGCATCTGGTGAGCTGGACGACAAAAAGCTGCCAGCCGTAGTACGCGCCCTCAAGTCCGCGAAAACCATCTACGCGGTGACCAACTTGGCACGAGCCGACCGCCGCCTTGCTGCATCGATTCAACAGTGGGATGCCAACGCCTGCCGGCTCAACACACCAAGCGGTGAAGTTTGCCTGCGCACCGGCGCGCTGCTGCCATCGGATCCGGAGAGCTACCACACCAAGATCACGGCCGTGGCGCCGTCTGGCGATAGCTGTCCGACGTGGCTGAAATTTCTGGATCGCGTGACCGGAGGCGATGCCGAGCTGATGGCTTACCTGCAGCGGGTGTGCGGTTATGCATTGGTGGGCGAGGTGCTTGAGCATGCGCTGGTGTTCCTCTACGGCACGGGCGGCAATGGGAAAAGCGTTTTCACAAACACCGTGTCTGGGATCTTGGGCAGTTACGCTCAGGCCGCCCCGATGACCACGTTTGCTGAGAGCGCTGGCAACCAACACCCGACCGACCTCGCCATGCTGCGAGGCGCGCGCTTGGTGACGGCCGCTGAGACCGAGGAAGGGCAGCGCTGGGCTGCAGCCAAAATCAAGCTGCTGACCGGTGGTGATGTGGTGGCCGCGCGGTTCATGCGCCAAGACTTTTTCGAATTCAAGCCCCAATTCACACTTGTGATCAGCGGCAACCACAAGCCCGGTCTGCGCAGTGTGGACGAGGCTATGCGCCGCCGCCTGCACTTGGTTCCGTTCACGCAAACCATTCCAGTCGAAGAGCGCGACCCCAACCTGCCCGCCGCGCTGAAGGCCGAATGGCCGGCCATCCTGCAGTGGATGGTCGAGGGCTGTCTGGCTTGGCGGGCCGGCGGGTTGAAGCCGCCGCCGGTGGTGGCTAATGCGACCGAGGATTACTTGGGTGACGAGGATGTGATGGGGCAGTGGCTGGAGGAGGCGACCGAGCCAGCTTTTGATGCGTTTGAAACCACCACCGCCTTGCATGACGACTACCGCGCATGGGCTGAGCGCACGGGCGAGCGGTTCCTAGGAACCAAGCGATTCAGCCAGGCACTGGAGGAGCGCGGCTTGCTGCGCCACCGCAAGGGCATCGGAAAGGGTTTCACGGGTCTACGTCTGAAGTCATCCAGCCAGCGGCCGTGGAGCCGCGCCAAGCAGGTGAGCATCGATGAAACCGAGTGAACCGAATGCCACTTGTGCCGCTTGTGAACCAAGTTCAAATTCACACCATTTACGCGCACACGTGACGCGCGCACACATGAATGGCGCTAATTCAAAACGAGTGCACAAGCGGCACAAGTGGCACGCCACCCAGCGGGTGAGCCAGTGGGCCCCCCTGAAAGGTACTGTGCCAGCCCCTTGCATACGGGTGCGAAACGATCGCGGGATCGAGCTAGTGCCTGATCTTCTGATATGTTAAGACTATCGTGTAATTGGATGAAATAGATGAAAACTATGCTTCTCACCAAGGCTGAATATGCCCGCAGGCGTGGCGTGAGCGCTGCTGCAGTATCCAACGCGATTGCAGAGGGGCGGATCACTGTGACGCTCGATGGCGACCGCCAGATGATTGACCCGGTTGCCGCTGATGCTCAGTGGGCCGCGAATTCACGCCGCCGAGCGACCGGCAGCGCGGCATCATCAAATGAAGCGCCACCACGACGAGGTGGTGACGTTGGTCTGTATGAAGACCCAAGGCGGATGCGAGAAGATGCCGAAGCCCAGATAGCGGTGCTGCGACTGGGTGAGCTGCGCGGCGACTTGATTCGCGTTGAGGCGGTTCGAAGGGCGCTGGCCGCGAAAATCAGCGAGATGCGCGATCGATTCCTAGGCATACCCGCCCGGGTTGCGTCAAGCCTCGCAGGGTGCCACGAGGTCGAGGAGTGCGCCCGGCTACTGGAGGAGGAAGTCCGACATGCGCTTATCGCCATCGGCGGTGACATGCTTTCGACGGAGGTCAGCAATGAACCGCCCATTTCACCAACAAGGACATAACATGCTGGATTGCATTCTCAACGACAGCGAGCGCGCTGAAATCGACCAACTGGTTCGTGAAACTAACAACCAAGGCGCGCAAGCCTTCACTTGGTGGAGCCCGGAGAAGAAGCTGGTCCTGATAGGTGTGGCCAGTCAGGGCGAGTTGCTGACTTGGTTTGCATCCCCGGCCCAGACTCAGGTCGAAGCAATGTCTATTCAAGCGGTGGTGACATGCGGCATGCGCGTGGCGGCGTCCGTGGTGATCAATGCCAACCAACAGGCCGTCGATGAAGCCAATGCGCTGATCTCACGCGTGCGTCACTGAACACTTGACAACGACATTTTTTTGTAATAGAATTCAACCGTTATCGAGTGTTTTTGAGCCTTGGAAGAATGGTTCGCCGGGAGGCGATCGGTTTGGCTACCGTCCTAAGCCATTTTTCCAAGTAACCTTTGGTCGGAAGCCAAAGCCCTCAAGAATGCCAACGACAAGGCTTCGGAAAAAGCCGCGTCCATCGAGAAGTTGCCACGCCGCATGCGTGGTGTTTCATCGCTGGCGCGGCTTCGTTCTTTTTGGTCGCCGCGCTGCAACCTAGGAGAACTTGTGAAGCAAATTCGCAAAGCCCACTTCGGGGGAGTTGACGCCGCTGCGCGATCAGCCCCCTTGGTGCTGGCCACGGACACACCTGTGGAGAGATCCGGTTACGTTGAGCAACTGGACCTATCTCCCCAAGGGGTCGACCTTTCACGCGGCGATCTGCCACTGATCGAAAGTCACAACGCCAACGCCGTCAACATCGGCGTGGTTCGTGACATTCGCCTTGATGGCAACAAGCTGCGAGGTGTCGCCGTCTTTGGCAACAGCGCCCGCGCCGACGAGCTGCTGGCCGATGTGCAAAACGGCATCGTTTCCGGTGTGTCCATCGGTTACCGATTGCTGGATGAAGGCCGCCCGACCCAACTCAGGGATGGGCGCAGGGCCCTTCGATTCCGTTTCCAGCCTTACGAGGTGTCGGTGGTGGCCGTCCCGGCGGACACCGAGGCCGGATTTTTCCGAGCCCAGCCCGACGCAACACCACACTCCCACCCCCTCAAGAAAGCCGTTATGTCTTACGAAACCCGCAACCACCCCGCCGAAATCCTTGCAATCGCGAAAAGCTTGCCAAAGGAGGGCGCTGCTACCATAGCCATGGACGCCATCGAGCGCGGCCTGACAGTTGAAGAATTCCAGCGTGAGGCCCTGAGCTTGATGGCAAGCAATCCCATCCCTACTGCAGACTTGGGTGGCGCAAACCGCCACGAGACGGTCGAAGTGGGGCTCAAGCGACTGCGCACAGCCGAAGATTTCCGAGCGCACTTCAGCGCCCGCGCCAACCACCGCGATCGTGGCTTGACTATGGTGGATTTTTTGCGTGGCGCTGCACGCATGAAAACCACTGACGCCGCCACCCGTGCACTGTCTGTTGGTGTGGATTCTGCTGGCGGCTTTGCAGTGCCCAGCATTCTCATGCCGGGTATTCTTGAAGCACTCACGCCGGCCAGCGCACTGTTGACCGCTGGTGCTTCAATTCTTCCCTTGGAGGGTCCCGGCAAGACTTTCACGATAGCTGGAGTGGACACCTTGCCGACCGCTGCGTGGCGCAATGAAAACGCACTGGTCGCTGAATCTGAGCCAACATTCCGTGAAATTTCGCTGACGCCCAAGAGTCTGTCGTTCATCGTAAAGATTTCACGCGAGCTGTTGGCCGATGGCGTGGGCATTGAAGCTGCCATTAACCAAGTGATTGCCCAAGCCATGGCCAAGGAAATCGACCGTGCAGGGCTGCGTGGGTCGGGCACCTCACCCGAGCCGCGTGGTCTGCGAAACATTGTCGGCATCCACGCCATGACCAACGGTGCCAACGGTGCGCCCCTGGCCAATTACGCCAACCTGTTCAGAGCAGCGGAGGCGATTCTCGCCGCTGATGGCGGCATGCCCAATGCAGCCATCATGTCACCACGTAGCCTAGTGAAAATCGGTGGTTTTACCGACACCACTAACCAGCCGATGCGCGTGCCGCCGATGCTGGAGCGCGTCAACTTTGTATCCACCAGCCAGATCCCCGATAACTTGGTTGTGGGCAATGCCAGCGACTGCAGCGAAATGTACGTGGGCGCCTTCGGCCACCTCATGTTCGGCATGCGGGAAGCGTTGTCGATTCAGATTTTGAACGAGCTCTTCGCTGAAAACGGGCAGATTGCTTTTGTTGTCCATGCCCGCTTGGACGTGGCAGTTACCAACGCGAAGCGCTTCGCACTGGTTACGGGCATTCGTCCCTGATCCCAACGCGGAAGGCTGCCCTAGCGGCCTTCCGTCTTCCCACTGGAAAAGCCCAACACCAAATGAAAACCAATCAACCAACATCATACGTCGGCGCCGACTTGATCTTGCGTTCGGTCAATGAGCGTAAATCGACGGCCGAGGAAATAAACTTTCTGGCCCGATTCCGTAAAACACGACAGCGGCGCGCCTTTGTGGAAGCTGCGCACACCCTGATCCATATCGCCAGCGATCTCAAACGCCATGGCTTTTTGGAAAAAGTCGCCGGACTGAGTGAGAGCCAAAAGCATGCCCTAGAGCACAGCCGCGAGCATATGTTTTTGATTTTTTCTGACCTAGATGAACGCGACGACCCGCAACTGGATGGCATGCTTTCATCCCTTTGCATGTTTGTCGATGCGTGTGCGCCCTATATTGCGAGCGTGTCGATGCCAGTGCCCTCATCGCCGGCACCAGTGGCGCCTCTGCCTGTGCAGATCGTATCCATGCCGGCAACCACTTCGGTGCAAATGGTTGAGCGTGATGACGACGGCGAAATCACGCGAACAGTGACCGTGACGAAGCCCCATGCAGGCCATGAGAAAGCGCTGCAAGCGTAAGTGCTGGGACCCCGCACTAAACCCTGTCAAGCAGGCCAATGCGGTGCGCTTGTTTGACGGCGACACCTTGTCGATGAAGGTGAGTGAATTGCTAACTCTGGACGAACTGAAGGCGGGTCAACTTAGTGCAATCGGGGTCCATGTTCTGCGCTGCATGAGCGCCATCTCTTTGCGCTTGGCTGAAGATGGAGTCGGCCCAGAGGCGGTCGAGGCGTGCCGGAAGGTCAACCGTTTGTTGCCTGCTGCCCTGTTGGAGGGGCGCGTTTCTGACGAACTCTTGAGCGCGGCCGTTCAGTTGCATGAATATCACCAAGCCCAACGCGATCTGGCCGACCGTATCAGCTACGCCAAGGCCGCAGCGCCCTACACCCGGTTTAGAAACTGAGCGTCACTACTTTTTGGGGTGAAGGTAGGCATCCCCGCCAGGTGAAAACTTGGCGGGGCTCTGTCTTTCTGGGCGCCTGAAAACATCAAAAAAACCCTTGCTTACTGGTTGTCATCTGTTGTATAGTCGGGTTCGGTGCAGTTTGGAATTGGCCTGTTAATCCGTAGGTCCCTGGTTCGAGCCCAGGTCGGGGAGCCAAATAAATCAAGCACTTAGCCCGGTTCCCCGGGCTTTTTGCTTAGCCCCGCGTGCTACTCCGTCACTGGTGGCCAGCGGCGGGCGGTGTGCACCAAGGCCAGTACCCAAACCGTGCTGCCGTCGATCTCGTACACCAGCCTATAGCTTTCATGCGCTACCAGTTCGCGGGTGCCCGCAACCTTGCCCGCCTTGCCCAGCTTCGGATGCGCGGCCAGCCTAGCAGCCGCAGCGCTGAAAAGCGCATCGATGCGCACGGCTGCGCTTGGGTTGTTGTCTGCGATGTAGTCCCAAATGTCGGCGCGGTCTTGCTCTGCCTCCGGCGTCCAGACGACAATCACACTTGGCCTGCCGCTACTTGGTGGCGTTTGGTAGCGAATGCGGCTTCAACTTCGTCGTTGGAGCGGCCAAGACCGGCACGCATCGAGGTGCGCGCGGCCTCGACCTTGCGCTGAAGGTAGTCATCGTAGGCACGGGCTTGGCGGCGCTGTTCGATGTAGCCGCGCATCAACTCGCGCACCACTTGGGATGCGGGCCGATCTTCGCCGGCCACCTCGGCCATAAAGTCGGCACGCAGCTGCGGCTCCAGCTTCATCGTAAAAATGGCTTCTTTGGACATGGAGCTCTCCTTGTCAGGGTACTGTCCAAGTATAAACATTGTCAGTACTTAGCGCTCGCTGAAATGCAGACACCGCCGAAGGCTTCTTCACCCCTTCAACCGCTGCCTTGGACACTATCGAATCATCGGGCTTAAGCCAGCCCTTGCGCACACGCAGCGCAGCAAGCAAGGTCGGGTCAGTAGCTACGCCGCAGCGAGGAACGCCTTTGCCGCAGAGAGGAGCAGACGCACCGCAACGACTCCGCAAAGATGCCGCGAACGAGCCGCAACCATGCCGCGTTTCATCTCAAAGGACTAAAGCCCCCCAAAAACTCCCGCAGAAATACCGGTGCAAGGTAGGGCGGTCAGCCAGCGCCAGCGCGCAGCCAAGCCCCAGCGGCCAGCGCTGCCCAAGTCGAAGATCATCGATTTGTCGGCACTGGCGCCGTGGCGGCGCGGGTGATAAAGCGCGATCGGAGCGCGATCTTGCGGCATAAGATATACTTGTATAAACCCATCCAAAGGAGCCGAAACATGCTTGCCATCCGACTGCCCGCCGAGGTGGAAAGCCGCCTTGAAGCACTGGCGCGAGCCACCGGCCGCACCAAGACCTTCTACGCCCGCGAGGCCATCCTAGAGCACTTGGACGACCTCGAAGATTTGTACTTGGCCGAGCAGCGCCTGATCGATATTCGTGCAGGCCGCAGCCGCACCTACACGCTGGAAGAAGTGGAGCGCGATCTTGGCTTGGCGGATTGAGTTCGACGACAAAGCCAAGAAGGATTTGGCCGCACTGGACAAGGCTGTAGCCAAGCGCATCACCACCTTTTTGCGCGAGCGCGTGTCGAGGCTCGACGACCCCCGCAGCATCGGCGAAGCCCTCAAGGGCTCCAAGCTAGGAGCCTTTTGGAAGTACCGTGTTGGCGACTGGCGCATCATCGCCAACATCGAGGACGGCGCTCTGCGCATCCTTGTGGTGCGCATCGGCGACCGCAAAGAGGTTTACCGCTGATGCAGCGCCGTTGCCGGCGCCTTGCCGGCGCACCTAAGCACCAACCAGCTTTCGCAGCCCGGCAACCGGGTCCCTGGTTCGAGCCCAGGTCGGGGAGCCAAATCAATCTAGCACTTAGCCCGGTTTTCCGGGCTTTTTGTTTTTTCGGAAAAGGCTCATGTAGTCGCCGATACATCGGTTTTGTGTCTTGGTTTCCGGTGGTCTTTGCCGTCAATCGAGCGCAAGCCCGGTTCAGTGGCTCAAGCTTTGGCGTCGGGTTGCACCCTTGAGCGACTCAAGTGGCAGCAGGCTCCATGGCAGCTTTTCCATCGCTTGGCCTTGGGCCGGGGCCGGCAGGGCTTTGACCTCTTGCTCATACGGATTTTCTCGTCACTGAGGGTGTAATCCTGTCAATAATCCTGTCAATCCGCCTCCAGCAAGATAAGATTGGGGTTTACTCTTGTCGTGCGACAAGATTGATGAACTTGACCCGATTCGCTGCACCATGACCACTGCCACGCTGCCGTCCCGCCATGAGGCGCTGCTGCGCCATGCCCTTGCCGCAGGGCGGCCCGTGGCACCCAGCGAGTGGGAGCGCGCGCTCCAAGTCTCCCGGCCCACCATCAACCGGGACTTGCGGTGCCTTCTTGCCGCCGGCCTTCTCGAGAAGCAAGGAGATGGTCGCTCGACCCGATACTTGGCCACCGCAGCGGCTACGGCTGCGCTGCGCGCCCCGCCCACCGGTTCCCCACTGGTGATTGGGAACCGGACCTTCCAATGGTCAGCGGCGGCACAGCCCCTTGTTGAGGCGCTTCGCGCACCCTTGGGCACCCGCACGTCTGTGGGCTATGACAGCGGGTTTGTCAACAGCTACATCCCGAATCAGTCTAGCTTGTTGCCGCCCCAGCTGGCCACAGACCTGTACCACGCGGGCCGCAGCCAGCACCAGCAACCCGCAGGAACCTATGCGCGCGAGGTGCTCGAGCAGTTGCTCATCGACCTGTCTTGGTCGTCATCGCGCCTTGAGGGCAACAACAAGAGTTTGCTCGACACCCAGCAACTCTTCGAGTTCGGCCAACAAGCCGGCCCGCTCGATGAGGACACGCTGATGCTGCTCAACCACAAGAGCGCCATCGAGTTCATGGTCGATGCGGTGCCGACGGAGGGCATCACCGTGCCCGTCATCGTCGACCTGCAGGCCAAGCTGATGCGGGACCTCCTTCGCGACGCACGCGACATTGGCAGCATCCGCCGGCGCGTGGTGAACATCGACGGCTCGGTCTATACGCCCAGCAGCATACCCACGCTCCTTGCAGAAACGCTGCACACCATCATCGACAAGGTGCGGCAGATTCGCAACCCGGTCGAGGCCGCCTTCTTCCTGTGGGTCAACCTAGCCTACCTGCAGCCCTTTGCGGACGGCAACAAGCGCACGAGCCGACTGAGCGCCAACATGCCGCTCATGCTCTACAACTGCGCACCGCTGTCCTTTCTGGACGTGGAGCGCTCGGACTATGCGACGGCCATGCTCGGCATCTACGAGCAGCGCAATGTGGCTGCGGCGGTGGACTTGTTCGAGTTCATTTACCGCCGCTCGATTCAGAAGTACAGCGTGTTGCGCGCCTCGCTGTCGGCGCCCGACCCCATTCGCACCAAATACCGGCAAACCTTGAACGAGCTGATGCAGTTCGTGGTCTTCCATGGCCTTACGCTGGAGGCGGCATTCGCCGAGGTGCACGTCAATAGCACCGACAGCGTGGCGCTGCGCCTCATTGCCAACACCGAACTCGACCAACTGGAGCCATACAACTGCGCCCGCTACAACCTTGCGCGAGGCATGACGCAGCGATGGATAGACGCTGGGCGGCGGCGATGATGGGCCCGAGAAGTGCCAGGGATCAATCCCGGGTCTTGCAGGTGTTGATGCCAAAGGGCAAATAAGCCGGGCACCAGCCCAAGGCGGCGGTCAGGATCGGCACAATGCCGATGTAGCCCCAAGCGCCCACGGTTCCCGTGGCGGCCAGCGCGATCAGCGCCACCCCAGCCACCACGCGCACGATACGGTCCACACTGCCTACGTTGGTTTGCATTGCTGCTCTCCTGCATGAACAAGACGTCGCCATTTTGGCACAGCGGTTCTGGCCTTGCCTAGGGCGCAGTCTTTATACTCGAGCGGCTTAGGCGAGCACACTCAACCTGCCCAAGGGATACGACCATGATCAAGCCGCTCAACGTTCTGTTTTTGTGCACCCACAACGCCGCACGGTCCATCATGGCCGAGGCGGTGCTCAACCATCTTGGCGGGCATCGTTTCCGAGCCTATTCGGCCGGCACCCAAGCGCGTGCCGATCACCGGCCGCACCCGCTGGCGCTCGAGGTGCTGCGCGCGGCCAGCATAGCCACCGACGGGCTGCGCAGCAAGAGCTGGACCGAGTTCAGCGGCCCCGACGCGCCCGAGATGGATTTGGTGGTCACGGTGTGCGACATGGCCGCCGGTGAGTCGTGCCCGGTCTGGCCGGGGCATCCCGCGACCGCGCACTGGAGCTACCCAGACCCGTCCAAGGTGGCGGGTGACATCGAGCAGCAACGCGAAGCTTTCCGTCAGACCCTGCACGCGCTGCACCTGCGGCTGGAGTTGCTGGTGCAACTGCCGCTGGCCGGGGTGGACCGGCTGGTGTTGCAAAGCGAGGCGCGGCGTCTGGGGCACTAACGCCCCATCCCCGCAATCGGCACAGCCAAACGCCCGCGCCGCGCTTGGCCGGGTGCTCGGCGTGAGCGCGTGCCCCCGGCACTGCGCCTGCACCGGCGCTTGACACGCGATTGACGCCTGATCGTCACGCAATTTTCATCAGATCTCATTACGCTGCGCACAGTGCACAAGGCTGCGTGGCGCCACCTAGGGGCGCGCTGGGGCTTTGTGCGCATTTCTTCTCCCCTACGAATTTCGTGTCGCAAGGAGCGCATTGATGTTGAATTTGAATCTGCGTGCGGTTTCAGCCGCTTGTGTGTTGGCGCTGGCCGCTGGTGTGGCTGCGGCCAGCACGGCCAGTGCGGCGCGCGCCCCGGCTGCTGACCCCGGCCGCACGCCCATGGCGCAAGCGGTGCCCACCGGCAACGTGATCTTCTTTCACCCCGACGGCACCGGGCTGAACCACTGGGCCGCGCACCGCATGTATTTCCATGGTCTGGACGGCATTGCCAACAAAGACCGCCTGCCCCAGATGGCGGTCTATCGCGGCCACATGCACAACCTGATCAACGGCACCTCGCACGCCGGCGCCACCACGCACGCCTTTGGCTACAAGGTCGATGCCTTTGGCTCCTTTGGCATGGACGGCGACGGCAACGCGAATCCGCCGACCAACCGCGCCATCCGCAGCCTGTCGGGCTTTCGCGGCTCGGTGATGCGCGAAGCCGCCAACGCCGGCATGCCGGTGGGTGTGGTCAACGACGGCCACATCGGCGAGCCCGGCACCGGCGCCTTCTTGGCCGAAGTGGGCAACCGCGACAACTGGCAAGAAATCACGCGCCAGATGATTTTGGGCCGCCCCGGCATGAACGACACCACGCCTTGGGTCATCATGGGCGGTGGCGAGGCCGACGCGCTGCCGCAGGGCACCACCACCGTGCACCGCAACGTCAACGAAGAGCGCCGCGCTCCGCTGCACAGCCGCCAGAGCCTGCGCACCGACGACCTGAATTTGGTCGCAGCCTGGAACGCCATGGGCAGCGGCAACCTGAGCAACGACCCGACCCAGCGCGACGACTTCATCGTGCTGCGCACCCGGGCCGAGTTCGAGCGCCTCAAGCAAGCGCTGCAAGCCCACCCGCGCTACGCCCCGCGCGTGCTGGGCCTGTTTGCCTTCCAAGACACCTTCAACGACCGCAACGAGCAAGACCTGATCAACCGCGGTTTTGTGCGCGCCGGCATGGCGGCTGGCACCACCGGCGCGGGCCCGCAAAAACAAAGCCGCTTGGTGCTGTGGGGCGATCACGACGCCGCCGAGCCGGGCTTCAACCCGCCCACCTTTGCCGAGATGACCGAGGTCGCCCTCACCATCCTGAGCCGCGCCGCCGCACAGCGCCCGCAAGCCGCGCAGCGCCGCTTCTTCCTCGTGGCCGAGCAGGAATCGATCGACAACTTTGGCAACAACACCAACGCCATCGGTATGTTGCACGCCATGCAAGACACCGACCGCGCCATCGGCAAAGCGCTGGACTTTTTGCGCCGCAACGAGCGCACCCTGATCGTCACCGCCGCCGACAGCGACGCCGGTGGCATGACGGTGGTTTCGGGCCAAGTCTCGGGCATCACGCCGCCGACCAACATCTTGCCGGCCGGGCGCGCGCCCGACAACGTGGCCGCCGTGGCCACCAACCCGTCGGCGGCCATCCCAGCGGGTGGCACCGGCCCCGATGCCGCTGCGGTGAACAACTTCCTCGACGGCGTCGAGGGCCGGCAGTCGCCGATGTTTGTCACCGAGCCGGATCAGTTCGGCAACCGGATGCAGTTTGGCATCGCTTGGCCGGGGACGGCCGACTACCACGGCGGCGTGTTGTCGCGCGCTGCCGGCCTCAACGCCGGCCTGCTCAACAGCCGCTTCAGCCAGCGCTTTGACAACGTGGACGTCTATCGCCTCAAGCACGCCACCCTGTTTGGTCGCATGCTCAACTACCCCAGCGCCACCCAAGCGCCAGGGCGTTGATGTAGCAACCGGGTTTCGGGAAAGCGCGTGGGCTTATGGCCCACGCCTTGATGCCGCCTGCTCCCACCGGGGTCAGGCGGTTTTTTTGTGTGCCAAGCAAGGGCGCGCTCTTGTGGCTGCAAGCCCCGCTGCGCGCTGATCACAGTGCTACACTGCCAGCAAAAGCGAGGGAGGGCAGATGGGGCGCGTGCGCAGGGCTTGGGCGGGGGTGACTTTGATCGAGTTGCTGGTGGTGCTGGCGCTGCTGGCCATACTGGCGGCGCTGGCGGCTCCGGCGCTGGGGCAGCTGGTGTTCAACCAGCGCCAAAGCACGACGGCCCGAGATCTCTGGCTCGCGCTGGCGCTCACGCGCAGCGAAGCCATCCGCCAAGGCCGCCGCATGGTCTTGTGCCGCAGCGCCGACGGCAGCCTCTGCGCGCCTGCAGGCGACTGGTCGCAGGGCTGGATCTTGTTTGCCGACCCCAACCACAACGCGCAACGCGACCCAAGCGAAGAGGTGCTGCAGGTCTGGGCCGCGGTCGCACCGGGCATGCGTGTGCGTGGCAATACGCCGGTGGTGCGCTACGTCTCCTACATGCCGCAGGGGCACACGGAATTGGTCAGCGGCGCCTTTCAGGCCGGCACCATCACCGTCTGCCGCGCCGGCAGCAGCCCGAGCCCAGCGCAGCAGATCGTGATCAGCCGCAGCGGACGGCCACGTCTGCAGCAGGGCACGGTCGGCACGTGCCTTTGAGGTGTGCTGGGTTGGATACGATCAGGTTATTGGATCCGTGACGCGCCGGGTTTGGCCTGACCCAGCCTCGGACGCGGCTGACGAGGCGTGCAGCTTGGTGCAGCAGCTTCTGCGTCACGCGCTCGAGCCCCGTGCGACAATGAAGCCACCATGCCCACCACCCTCGACGGCCAGCTCGTGGTCGCCATCTCGTCGCGCGCGTTGTTCGATTTTGAGGCCGAAAACCGGGTTTTCGAGCAAAACGACGACCGCGCCTACATGCAGCTGCAGCTCGAGCGGCTGCAGCAGCCCGCCGCTGCCGGGGTGGCGTTTTCGCTGGTGCAAAAGCTGATGCGCTTCAACACCGCCGCGCAGCCGCGGGTCGAGGTGGTGATTTTGTCGCGCAACGACCCGGTTTCGGGCATGCGCGTGTTTCGCTCGGCGCAGCACTATGGCTTGTCGATTGAGCGCGGCGTGTTCACGCGCGGCCAGCCGCCCTGGCGCTACCTGCGGCCGCTGCGCGCGAACCTGTTTTTGTCGGCGCACTTAAGCGACGTGCGCGCCGCGCTCGAGGCTGGGGTGCCGGCGGCGCAGGTCTATCCGCAGTCGGTGCACGCCAGCGACGCGCACCCAAACGAGGTGCGCATCGCCTTCGACGGCGACGCGGTGCTGTTTTCCGACGAGGCCGAGCGCGTCTATCAGGCCCAAGGGCTGAACGCCTTTCAGCAGCACGAAGTGAGCAAGGCCAGCCTGCCGCTGCCGGGCGGGCCGTTCAAGCCGCTGCTCGAGGCGCTGCACCGGCTGCAAAGCGCGGGCACGGCGCAGATGCGCATCCGCACCGCGCTGGTGACGGCGCGCAGCGCCCCAGCGCACGAACGCGCCATCCGCACCCTGATGAACTGGAACATCGAGGTCGATGAGGCGCTGTTTTTGGGCGGCTTGCCCAAGGGCGAGTTTTTGCGCGAGTTCGAGCCCGACTTCTTTTTCGACGACCAAACCGGCCACATCGAGCACGCCGCGCGCCACGTGCCCTCGGGCCATGTGGCCAGTGGGGTGGCCAACGCGTTCGGCGGGGCGGATTGAAGCTGCCCTCACCGACGCCTCACAGCGCCCAGGCGTAGTCCAGCGTCAGCGGCGCATGGTCTGAAAAGCGCTGCGCCTTGTGTACCTGCGCGCTGCGCGCCGCCGCCGCCAGCGTCGGGGTGGCGAGGTGGTAGTCGATGCGCCAGCCCACGTTGTTGGCCCACGCCTGGCCGCGGTTGCTCCACCAGGTGTAGGCGGCTTCTTGTTCGGTGGGGTGCAGTTGTCGGTACACGTCGATCAAGCCGCCGCTGCCTAGCAGTTGCGTCATCCAAGCGCGTTCTTCGGGCAGGAAGCCGGAGTTTTTCAGGTTGCCCTTCCAGTTTTTGAGGTCGATTTCGTGGTGCGCGATGTTCACGTCGGCGCACAGCACGAACTCGCGCTCGGCGCGCAGCGCCTGCAGGTGCGGCCCGATGGCGTCGAGGAAGCGGTATTTGGCCAGTTGGCGCTCGGGGCCGCTGGAGCCACTGGGAAAGTAGCCGCTGATGATCGAAAAGCGCCGCGCCGGGGTGTCAAAGCGCAGCTCGATCCAGCGCCCTTCGGCATCGAACTCGGGCACGCCGATACCGCAGCGCACCGCGCTGGGCTCGTGGCGGCTGTAGATGCCCACGCCGGAGTAGCCTTTTTTCTCGGCGCAATAAAAATGCCCGCGCAAGCCCGCCAACTCGGCCAAGTCGAGGCTGAGTTCGCTGCTTTGGGCGCGCAACTCTTGCACGCAAATACAATCGGGCGCGGCAGCGCGCACCCAATCGGCCAAGCCCTTGCGGGTGGCGGAGCGGATGCCGTTCAGGTTCAGGCTGGTCAAACGAAACAAGGATGGTTCTCCATGGCAGATATGGCGACAGGGGCAAAAGTGGGCTGTGGGGTTCAGGTGCCGGATCAGACTGCTGCGGCGCAAGACGAGCTGGCGCAAGAATTTGTGCGATTTTCGGTTGATTCGGGCGTGCTGCGCTGGGGCGAGTTTCAGACCAAGGCCGGGCGCATCAGCCCGTATTTTTTCAATGCCGGCGGCTTTGACGACGGCGCCAAGCTCGGGCGGTTGGCGCAATGTTACGCGCGGCGCATCGTGGCCTCGGGCATCGGGTTTGACATGCTGTTTGGCCCGGCTTACAAGGGCATCCCGCTGGTGGCGGCGCTGGCGGTGGAGCTGGCGCGGCTGGGCCACAACCACGCTTTTGCCTACAACCGCAAAGAGGCCAAGGCGCACGGCGAAGGCGGCACGCTGGTGGGCGCGCCGCTGCGCGGCCGCGTGCTGATCGTCGATGACGTGATGAGCGCCGGCACGGCGGTGCGTGAGTCGATCGGCCTGATTCGGGCCGCTGGCGCGACGCCGCACGCGGTGGCGATCGCGCTCGATCGGCAAGAGTGCGCCACCGAAACCGGCCCCGACGGCACCCTGCACGACCTGCCGCACAGCGCGGTGCAATACGTGCGCGAGCAGCTCGGGCTGCAGGTGTGCGCGATTGCGCGCCTGAGCGACTTGCTCGATTACCTGCAAGGCCAACACAGCCCCGAAATGGCCGGGCACCGCGAGCGCGTGCAGGCTTACCGGGCGCGCTACGGGGTGGCTTAAGCCGGGGGAGGGGCACCGGCCGCCCCCGCTGAATCAAGCGCCCAACAGCTGCTTGAGCAGCGCGTTGACGCGCGCCGGGTCGGCCTTGCCTTGGCTGGCCTTCATCACCTGGCCCACCAGGGCGTTGAAGGCTTTTTCTTTGCCGGCGCGGTATTCGGCCACGTTTTTGGCATTGGCTGCCAACACCTGCTCGGCGATGGCTTGCAGCGCGCTGGTGTCGCTCATCTGTTTGAGGCCTTTGGCGGCGATCACTGCATCGACACAGGCCAGACAAGCTGCAGCATCTGCCGCTTCGGTGGCGGGCGGCTGGCTCCACAGCGCATCAAACACCTGCTTGGCGGCGTTGTTGCTCACCGTTTGGTCGCCGATGCGACTGAGCAAGGCCGCAAGCAAGGCCGCGCTCACCGGCGCTTGGGCGATGTCGCGTTCTTCGGCGTTGAGGCGGCGCGAGACCTCGCCCATAATCCAGTTGCTGGCCGACTTGGCCAAGGCCTTGCCGGCTGCGGCCACCACGGCCTCGAAGTAGGCCGCCATCTGCGGCGATTGCGTGAGCGTGGCGGCGTCGTACTCGGGCAGGCCGTAGTCGGCCACGAAGCGCGCGGCCATGGCGTGCGGCAGCTCGGGCAGCTCGGCGCGCAGCTGCTCGATCCACTGCGCTGCTATGCACAGCGGCGGCAGGTCGGGGTCGGGGAAGTAGCGGTAGTCGGCCGCGTCCTCTTTGCTGCGCATGGCGCGGGTTTGGCCGCTGTCGGGGTCGAACAGCACCGTGGCCTGTTGGATGGCGTAGCCGTCTTGCAGCCGCTCGATCTGCCAGCGCACCTCGTAGTCGATGGCCTGCTGCATGAACTTGAAGCTGTTGAGGTTTTTGATCTCGCGCCGGGTGCCCAGCGGCGCCCCGGGCCGGCGCACGCTGACGTTGGCGTCGCAGCGAAACGAGCCCTCTTGCATGTTGCCGTCGCAGATGCCGATCCAGGTGACGAGCTGGTGCAGGGCTTTGGCGTAGGCCACCGCTTCGGCGCTGGAGCGCAGATCGGGTTCGGTGACGATCTCGAGCAGCGGCGTGCCGGCGCGGTTGAGGTCGATGCCGCTCATGCCGTGGAAGTCTTGGTGCAGGCTCTTGCCCGCGTCTTCTTCGAGGTGGGCACGCACCAGCCGCACCGTGCGCGCCGCGCCCGCGAGCTCAAAAGCCACGCTGCCGCCTTGCACCGCCGGGATTTCGTACTGGCTGATCTGGTAGCCCTTGGGCAAATCGGGGTAGAAATAATTTTTGCGCGCAAACACGCTGCGTGGGGCGATGTGCGCCCCCACCGCCAGCCCGAAGCGGATGGCACAGGCCACCGCTTCGCGGTTCATCACCGGCAGCGTGCCAGGCAGCGCCAGATCGACGGCGCAAGCTTGGGTGTTGGGTTCGGCGCCGAAGGCGGTGGGCGCGCGGCTGAAGATTTTGCTGCGCGTGGCCAGCTGCGCGTGGGTCTCGAAGCCGATCACGACTTCGTAGCCTTGGACCAAAGGGGCGCTCATGAATGGGATCCGGGGCAGGGCGTGAAGGGGGGCGGCGTGCGGGTGTGCCAGTCGCTCACCAGCTGCAACTGGTGCGCCACTTGCAGCAGCCGGGCTTCGCTGAGGTAGTTGCCGATCAGTTGCAGGCCCACGGGCAGTTGGTCGGCGCCAAAGCCGGCGGGCACGCTCATGCCGGGCAGGCCGGCGAGCGAGGCCGGCAGGGTGTAGATATCGGCCAAGTAGGCGGCGAGCGGGTCGGCGGTTTTGGCGCCGATGGCCCAGGCCACGCTGGGGGCTACCGGGCCGGCGATGAGGTCGCACTGGGCGAAGGCGGACTGGAAATCCTGCGCGATCAGGCGCCGGATCTGCTGCGCCTTGAGGTAGTAGGCATCGTAGTAGCCGTGGCTGAGCACGTAGGTGCCCAGCAGGATGCGGCGCTGCACCTCGGGCCCGAAGGCCTCGCTGCGCGAGCGCTGGTACAGGTCGAGCAAATCGCTGGGCTGCGCGGCGCGGTGGCCGTAGCGCACGCCGTCGTAGCGGCTGAGGTTGGAGCTGGCCTCGGCGGGGGCGATGATGTAGTAGGCCGGGATCGCCAGTTCGGTGCGCGGCAGGGCGATGTCGAGCAAGGTGGCGCCGAGGCGTTCGAGCTCGCTCAAGGCGGCGCGCACGGCTTGCAGCACGTCGCTGGCGCAGCCGGGGCCAAAGAACTCGCGCGGTAGGCCGATGCGCAGCCCCTGCAGTGGCCGGCTGGCGCTGGCGCCTGGCCACGGTTGGGCCAGATAGCGGCTGTAGTCTTCGGGCGGCTGCTCGAGGCTGGTCGAGTCGCGATCCAGATCCGGCCCGGCCATGGCGCTGAGCAGCAGCGCGCAATCGTGGGCGCTGCGCGCCATGGGGCCGGCTTGGTCGAGGCTGGAGGCGTAGGCCACCAGCCCGTAGCGCGAGCAGCGGCCGTAGGTGGGCTTGATGCCGGTGACGCCGCAAAAGCTGGCGGGCTGGCGGATCGAGCCGCCGGTGTCGGTGCCGGTGGCCGCCGGGGCCAGCCGCGCCGCCACCGCCACCGCCGAGCCGCCGGAGGAGCCACCGGGTACGCGCGTGCGGTCCCAGGGGTTGTGCGCCGGGCCGTAGGCGGATTGGTCGTTGCCCGAGCCCATGGCGAACTCGTCGCAGTTGAGCTTACCCAGCGTCACGGCGCCAGCGACGGCCAAGCGCTGCACCACGGTGGCATCGAAGGGGCTGCGGTAGCCTTGCAGCATTTTCGAGCCGGCGGTGGTGGGAAAGTCGCGCGTCACGAGCACGTCTTTGTGCGCCAGCGGCACCCCCAGCAAGGGGCCGCGTTCGCCGGCGCTCAGGCGCGCATCGGCGGCGGCGGCTTGGGCCAGTGTGGCGGCTTCGTTTAGGGCCAGATAGGCGCCTAGGCCGCTGTGGGCGTGGGCGCGCGCCAGCAGGTGCTGCGCCACCTCGGTGGCCGAAGTCTGGCGGGCGTGCAGGGCGGCGCCGAGTTCGGCCACGCCCATCTGGTGCAGATCAAGGGCGGCGGCGCTCATTCGATCACCCGGGGCACGAGGTAGAGGCCGTCTTCCACGGCGGGGGCGCTGGCTTGGTTGGCTGCGCGCTGGTTGGGCTCGCTGGCCACATCGGGGCGCAAGCGCAGCTGCACCGGTTGCATGACGGCGGTTGGGTGCGCCAAGGGCTCGACGCCGGTGGTGTCCACGGCCTGCATCTGCTCGACCAGGCCCAAAAAACCATTCAGGCGCTGCTGCGCATCCAGCGCCTGCTCGGGCGTGAGTTGCAGGCGCGCCAACTGCGCCAAACGTTCGATTTCTTGCAAAGTCAATGACATGGGGCAATATGTAAGAAAGCTTAAGCGCCTCCCAAAGCGGCGTCGATCGGGTATTATCCCCGGTTTGTGCCCGCGCTTAAACCAGTCGGCATCCGTGTCCGGCGGTGCAGGGCAACCCTCATCATGTTTGAATCCATACGCCAGCATTTCTCCACCGATTTGGCCATCGACCTCGGTACCGCCAACACCCTGATCTACGTGCGCGGCAAGGGCATCGTGCTCGACGAGCCGTCGGTGGTTTCGATCCGCCACGAAGGCGGCCCGCAAGGCAAAAAATCCATCCAAGCGGTGGGCAAAGATGCCAAGGCGATGCTGGGCAAGGTGCCCGGCAACATCGAGGCCATCCGGCCCATGAAAGACGGCGTCATCGCCGATTTCACCGTCACCGAGCAGATGCTCAAGCAGTTCATCAAGATGGTGCACCCGCGCTCGATGTTCAGGCCCAGCCCGCGCATCATCATCTGCGTGCCCTGCGGCTCGACCCAGGTCGAGCGCCGCGCCATTCGCGAGTCGGCGCTCGGGGCCGGGGCCTCGCAGGTCTATCTGATCGAAGAACCCATGGCCGCGGCCATCGGCGCCGGGCTGCCGGTGTCCGACGCGCGTGGCTCGATGGTGGTGGACGTGGGCGGCGGCACCACCGAAGTCGGCGTCATCAGCTTGGGCGGCATGGTCTATAAGGGCAGCGTGCGCGTGGGCGGCGACAAGTTCGACGAGGCCATCATCAGCTACATCCGGCGCAACTACGGCATGCTGATCGGCGAGCCGACGGCCGAGAACATCAAGAAAACCATCGGCTCGGCCTTCCCGGGCTCCGAGGTCAAAGAGATGGAGGTCAAGGGCCGCAACTTGGCCGAAGGCGTGCCGCGCAGCTTCACGATTTCGAGCAACGAGGTGCTCGAGGCCCTGACCGACCCGATCAACCAGATCGTGCAAGCGGTCAAGACGGCGCTGGAGCAAACCCCGCCCGAACTCGGGGCCGACATTGCCGAGCGCGGCATGATGCTCACCGGCGGCGGCGCCCTGCTGCGCGACCTCGACCGCCTGCTGGCCGAAGAAACCGGGCTGCCGGTGCTGGTGGCCGAGCAGCCGCTGTTGTGCGTGGTGCTGGGCTGTGGCATGGCGCTGGATCAGATGGACCGCTTGGGCGGTAGCATTTTTACCGCCGAGTAAATTTTTCGCTCCATCCGGCCATGTCGCTGGGTACCATCGACCAATCCCCGCCGCCTTTTTTCAGGCAGGGCACGCCGGCTTTGTCCAAGTTGCTGGTGCTGGGGGCGCTGGCGGTGTTGCTGATGGTGCTCGACGCCCGCTTGCAGTGGGCAGCGCCGGTGCGCCAGACCGTGGCTGTGGCGCTCAGCCCGTTGCAATGGCTGGCCTTGCAGCCGCTGCACGCGGCGCGCTGGTCGGGCCAATACCTGGGCAGCTTGCGAGCCGCCCAAGACGAGGCGGCGCTGGCGCGCGCCGAGCTGATGCGCCAAGCCGAGCGCGCCGCCATCGTCGAGCACCTGGCCCAAGAGAACCGCGAGTTGCGCGACTTGTTGGGCATGCGCGTCCGACTGCCCGCCACGACCCGTGGCGCGCAGATTTTGTACCAGTTGGCCGACCCGTACACGCTGGCGGTGGTGATCGACCGCGGACAAAGGGACGGCGTGCAGCCCGGTTCGGCCGTGATGGACGGTTTTGGCGTGCTGGGGCAGGTGACGCGGGTGCATTGGGCCACGGCGGAAGTGCGCCTGTTGGTTGATCCCCGGCAGGCGATGGCGGTCATCAACACCCGCACCGGGCAACGCAGTCTGGCTTTTGGCCTGCCGGCGGACTGGGGTGCAGACGCACAGATCGAGCTGCGCTTCGAGCCCATCGCCACCCAGGCCATGGTGGGCGATGTGCTCACCACCAGCGGCATCGACGGGGTTTATCCGGCTGGTTTGCCGGTGGCGCAGATCGTTCAGGTGACGGCCTCGGGTGCCGACGGATTTGCCCAAGTGCACGCCCGGCCGCTGGCCCGCATCCAGCACGCCCTGCATGTGCTGGTGATCGACCCGGTGGGGCGCCCGGTGGCCAACGAAACGCCCGCCGCTGCGGCGGCCAGTGCGCCGCCCAACCCCCCCGATAGGAGGGCTGCGCCATGATCATGAGCCCTGGGCAGACCCTGCTGCTGCCAGCCAACCCTTGGTTTGTCTGGGGTACCCTGCTGGGTGCGTTGCTGCTCGAAATGGCGCTGCAGGTGGCGCTGCTGGGGCGCGCAGCGTGGGCACCCGACTTGCTGGCCTTGACGCTGGCGTTTTGGGTCGTGCATCAGCCCCGGCGCGTCGGGGTCGGGGTTGGGTTTGTGCTGGGTTTGTTGATCGACGTGCACCAAGGCGCGCTGCTGGGCCAGCACGCCTTGGCCTACAGCGTGATGTGTTATTTGGCGGTTGTGATTCATCGGCGGCTGCTGTGGTTCGACTGGAAGCGCCAGGCTTTGCACGTGCTGATGCTGTTTGTGCTGGCGCACGCGCTGCAGTGGTTGGTGCGGGCGCTGGCGGGCGACGGCGGGCCCGATCTCGGCATGGCGCTGGCGCCTTTGTGGCAGGCCGCCTTGTGGCCGCTGGCCACCGCGTTGCTGCTGGCGCCGCAGCGGCGCGCGCACGACCCCGACGCCGACCGGCCCCTTTGAGCCAGCGCCACAGCCAGCGCCCGCCTGCCATGCACGACGTTGAACTCCAGTTGTTGCGTTTTCGACGCCGGGCGCAGATCGCGCTGGTGGTGGTGCTGCTGGCTTTGGGGCTGCTGGCCGTGCGCATGTACGTGCTGCAAATCCAGCGCCACGCCGATTTGCAGACCCGCGCCGAGAGCAACCGCACCGCCGTGCTGCCGCTGCCGCCGTTGCGCGGCCAGATCGTGGACCGCCACGGTGTGCTGTTGGCCGACAGCCTGGCGGTGTTTACGCTCGAAATCACGCCGGCCTTGGTGGCCAACATGGAGCAGACCTTGCAGATGCTGGCCGAGCTGGTGCCGATCACGCCGGGCGAGTTGCGCCGCTTTCAACGCCTGCGCGCCGAATCGCACCGCTTTGCCTCGCTGCCGCTGCGCAGTCGGCTGACGCCCGAAGAAATGTCGGTGCTGGCGGCGCAACTGTTTCGCCTGCCCGGGGTCTCGATCCAAGCGCGCCAGATGCGCTACTACCCGCTGGGTGCGTCGGCGGCTCATGTGGTCGGACATGTGGGGCGCATCAACCAGCGCGACCGCGAGCGCATGGCCGAATGGCCGCCCGAACAGCAAGCCAACTACCGTGGCACCGACCACATCGGCAAACTGGGGGTGGAGCAAAGCCACGAAGCGCTGCTGCACGGCACCACCGGGTTTCGCCGCGTCGAGATCAACTCGCACGGCCAGGTGCTGCGCACGCTCGAGACCGTGCCCGCCCGCACCGGCCAGACGCTGCGCCTGACGCTGGATGCGCGCTTGCAGCACTTGGTGGAGCAACTGTTTGGCGCACGCCGCGGTGCCTTGGTGGCCATCGATGTGCGCAACGGCGAGGTGCTGGCTTTCGTGAGCATGCCCAGTTTTGACCCCAATGCCTTTGTCGATGGCATCGGCGTGGAAGAATGGCGCGCCCTGAACGAGTCGATCGAGCGCCCGCTGCTCAACCGGGCTTTGCGCGGCACCTATCCGCCGGGCTCAACCTTCAAGCCCTTCATGGCCTTGGCCGGGCTGGAGCTGGGGCTGCGCCGCCCCGAAACCACGGTCTATGACCCGGGCTTTTGGTTACTGGGCAACCAACGCTTTCGCAGCGTGGGCGAGCGCCATTTGGGGCACGTGGACTTGCGCCGTGGCATGGCGGTGTCGAGCAACGTCTATTACTACACGCTGGCACACGAGATGGGCATCGAGGCCCTGCACGACTTTATGCACCCCCAAGGCTTTGGCCAGCGCACCGGCATCGATTTGGTGGGCGAGGGGCGCGGCTTGCTGCCCAATCAGGCTTGGAAGCGCAGCGCCTACAGCCACCCGGCGCAGCAGCGCTGGTTCCAAGGTGACACCGTGGCCGTGGGCATCGGGCAGGGCTACAGCGCCTTTACCATGCTGCAGCTGGCCCATGCCACCGCCACCTTGGCCAACGGGGGCGTGCGCCAGCAGCCGCACCTGGGGCTGCGTGCCTACGCTCTGGGTGAGCCCCGCGGGCGCGAACTGGCCACGCACCAAGGCACGCCCATGGGCTGGCAGAGTCAGAATCTGCAAGCGGTGCTCGAGGCCATGGAGGCGGTGAACCTGCCCGGCGGCACGGCGGCGGGGGTGTTTGCCGGTGCGCCCTACCGCAGCGGTGGCAAGACCGGCACCGCGCAAGCGGTGCGCATTGCCCAAGGCGCACGCTACGACGCCGCGCAGCTCGAGGAACACCAGCGCAGCCACTCGCTCTACATCGGCTTGGCGCCGCTGGAGGCGCCCACGGTGGCGCTGGCGGTGATCGTGGAGAACGCCGGTTTTGGTTCGGTCGCCGCGGCCCCGATCGCGCGCCGGGTGTTCGACTACCTGCTGCTGGGCCTGTACCCGAGCGAGGCCGACATCGCCGCCACCGCCCTAGGCCAAAGCCGAGCGCCCATGGGTGTGCAGCGGCTGGCGCGCGAAGTCGCTTGGCCGGGGCGCACAACGCCACCGGTGTCGCAGCCAGCGCATGCCGTGCAGCCAGCGCTGGTGCAGCAACCAGCCCCAGCGACTCAACCAGCTGCGGTGCCCCGGTAGGGGTCGGCAAAGCCCAGGCCGGCCAAGATCTGCGTTTCGCGCGCTTCCATGGCTTCGGCGTCGGCGGCGCTGGTTTCGTGCTCCCAGCCTTGGGCGTGCAAGCAGCCATGCACCAGCAGGTGGGCGCAGTGCTGTTGCAGGGTTTTGCCCTGCTCGGCGGCCTCGCGCTCCAGCACCGGGGCGCACAGCACCAGATCGGCCAGCACCACCGGTTCTGCCGCGTAGTCGAAGGTCAGCACATTGGTGGCGTAGTCTTTGCCGCGGTAGTCGCGGTTGAGGGCCCGGGCTTCCTCGGTGCCGACGATGCGCACCGTGAGCTCGGCCGGGCGCTCCAGCGCGTGGCGCAGCCAGCGCCGCACCAGGTGGCGAGGCAGGGCGGCGCGGTGCGCGGCCAAGCTCAGGCTGGCTTGGGTGTCGGCCACCTCGGGGCGTGCGAATTGCAGCGACAGCGTGAGCGCGGGCAGTTTCATGGGCTGGGCTCGGCAAGGGGCGGGGCAGGGCGGCGGCTGCGCCGGCTGGTGGGTGCGGCGCTGTGGTCGCTGGCGTGAGCCAAGCCAGCGCTTTCGTAGGCATCGACGATGCGCGCCACGAGCGGGTGGCGCACCACGTCGGCGCTGGTAAAGCGGCTAAAAGCGATGCCTTGGGTGCGCTTGAGGACGCGCTCGGCGTCGATCAGGCCACTCAACTGGGTGCGCGGCAGGTCGATCTGGCTCACGTCGCCGGTGACCACGGCCTTGGAGCCAAAGCCGATGCGCGTCAGAAACATCTTCATCTGCTCGGGCGTGGTGTTTTGCGCTTCGTCGAGGATGACAAAGGCGTGGTTCAGGGTGCGCCCGCGCATGAAGGCCAGCGGCGCGATCTCGATTTGCTGGCGCTCAAAGGCCCGGTGCACCTGCTCGAGCCCCATCAGGTCGTAGAGCGCGTCGTAGAGCGGGCGCAGATAGGGGTCCACCTTCTGCGCCAGATCGCCGGGCAAAAACCCGAGCCGCTCGCCGGCCTCGACCGCCGGCCGCGTGAGCACGATGCGCTGCACCGCGCTGCGCTCGAGCGCATCGACGGCGCAGGCGACCGCGAGGTAGGTCTTGCCGGTGCCCGCCGGCCCGATGCCGAAGGTGATGTCGTGCGTGGCCATGTGCGTGAGGTAGCGGCGCTGGTTGGCGCTGCGGCCGCGCAGCTCGCCGCGCCGCGTCTGCAGCGCCGGGGCCTCGTCGGCGCCCACAGCGGCCGGCAGGGCGGTGTCGCCGCTGAGCATGAGTTGCACTTTTTCGGCGGGGATGGGCGCGCGCGCCTGCTCGTACAGCGCCTGCAGGACCTCGAGCGCCTGCTGCGTGCGCGCCTTGGGGCCTTCGATGCGAAACTGCTCGAAGCGGTGCACCAGCTTGACTTGGAGCGCAGCCTCGATCTGGCGCAAATGGGCATCGAGCGGGCCGCACAGGTGCGCCATGCGCAGGTTGTCGGGCGGGGTGAAGGTGTGGCGCAGAATCAAACCGATAATCCGCAAAAAAGGAAAACCCCAATGATAGGCAAATTGAGCGGCACCCTGCTAGAAAAAACGCCACCGCAGATCGTGATCGACTGCCATGGCGTGGGCTACGAGGTCGAGGTGCCGATGAGCACCTACTACGGCCTGCCAGCCTTGGGCGCGCCCGTGGCCTTGCTGACGCAGCACGTGGTGCGCGAAGACGCGCAACTGCTGTACGGTTTTGCCACGGCGGCTGAGCGCAGCGCCTTTAGGCACCTGATCAAAATCAGCGGCGTCGGGCCGCGCACCGCCTTGGCGCTGTTGTCGGGCCTGAGCGTGGCCGAGCTGGCGCAGGCCGTGGTGGCGCAAGAAGCGCGGCGGCTGCTCAAGGTGCCGGGCATTGGCAACAAAACCGCCGAGCGCTTGCTGCTCGAGTTGCGCGGCAAGCTCGGGCCCGATCTGGGCTTGCCCGCCACACAAGCCGGGGCCACCGCAGCGCCGGCCAACGCCGAGCAGGCCGACATCGAGCAAGCCCTGCTGGCGCTGGGCTACAGCGAGCGCGAAGCCGCCGCCGCCCTCAAGGCGCTGCCGCCGGCGGTGGGGGTGAGCGAGGGCATCCGGCTGGCGCTCAAGGCGCTGGCGCGCTAAGAAAATTCCCACATGACCATCCAGACCGACGATTTCGCCCCTGCCGCGCCGCGGCGCACCGTGTCGGCGCAGCCCGAGAGCCCGCGCGAGGAGGCGCTCGAGCGCGCGCTGCGCCCCAAGGGTCTGGCCGAGTACGTGGGGCAGGCCAAGGCGCGCGAGCAGCTCGAGATCTTCATCGGCGCGGCCAAGAAACGGCGCGAGGCGCTCGATCACGTGCTGCTGTTTGGCCCGCCGGGGCTGGGCAAAACCACGCTGTCGCACATCATCGCGCACGAGCTCGGGGTCAACTTGCGCCAAACCAGCGGCCCGGTGCTGGAAAAGCCCAAAGACCTGGCGGCCTTGCTGACCAACCTCGAGCCCAACGATGTGCTGTTCATCGACGAAATCCACCGCCTGTCGCCGGTGGTGGAAGAGATCTTGTACCCGGCGCTCGAGGACTACCAGATCGACATCATGATCGGCGAAGGGCCGGCGGCGCGCTCCATCAAGCTCGATCTGCAGCCCTTTACGCTGGTGGGCGCGACCACGCGCGCCGGCATGCTAACCAACCCGCTGCGCGATCGCTTTGGCATCGTGGCGCGGCTTGAGTTTTACAGCGCGCAAGAGCTGGAGTTGATCGTGCGCCGCAGCGCCAGCTTGCTGCAGGTGCCGCTCGATGCCGCCGGTGGCTTCGAGATCGCGCGCCGTTCGCGCGGCACGCCGCGCATCGCCAACCGGCTGCTGCGCCGGGTGCGCGACTACGCCGAAGTCAAGGGCAGTGGCCGCATCACCGAGGAGGCGGCGCAGCGCGCGCTGGCCATGCTCGATGTCGATGCGCTCGGCTTTGACCTGATGGACCGCAAGCTGCTCGAGGCGCTGATCCACAAGTTCGACGGCGGGCCCGTGGGGCTGGACAACATCGCCGCCAGCATCGGCGAGGAGCCCGGCACGATCGAAGACGTGATCGAGCCCTACCTGATCCAGCAAGGCTACCTGCAGCGCACGCCGCGCGGGCGCATCGCCACCCAGGCCGCCTACCGGCATCTGGGGCTGGCCACGCCCAGCGCCGCCCACGACCTATTTGCCGCCGAGTAAAAAGGCCCTCTGCGCATCCCCCCAGCAGGCGTTGCCGCCCCTTCGCCCCTCCGCCCTCCGCCCTTTAGCTCAGCGGTTCGTCACTGGGCGCGGTGTCGAGGTGCAGGGTGTCGGACCAGCCCACCAGCCGCAGCCCCTGCGGGCTCCAGAGCAGGCGGTTGATGGCGGCGTTGCCCAGCTGCCAGGTGCGCGGTGCCTGCAGATCGACCCCGGTGGCCAGGCGGTACAGGGTGTCGAGCACACCGCCGTGGGTGACGACCACGATCTGCTGCCCCAGGTGCGCGACCGCCACGTCTTCCAGCGCCTGCAGCACGCGCTGGCGCAGCATGAGCAGCGATTCGCCGCCCGGCGGGGCAAAGTCGGGCACACGGCGGCGCCAGAGCGCGGTGAGTTCGGGCTGAGTGGTTTCGAGCTCGCTCCAGCGGCTGCCTTGGCAGACGCCAAAGTGGCGCTCGCGCAAGCCCAGGTGCAGCTGCGTGCTCAAGCCTTGGGCGCGGGCGATGGCGGCCGCGGTGTCGGCAGCGCGCGACAGGTCGCTGCTGTATACCGCGCCCAGGGGCTCGCCGCGCAGCGCCTCGGCGGTGCGCTCGGCCTGCCAGCGACCGGTCATGTTGAGCTCAATGTCGAGCTGGCCTTGGATGCGGTTGTCGCGGTTCCAGGCGGTCTCGCCGTGCCGGATCGCCAAAATGCGGGTGCAATGCACGCTCGTGTCCCCTAAAAAACAGCCGACGGTTCATCGGAAAGCCCTAGAATGGTAACGGGGATGGCGCGGCGCCGTCGCTTCGAGGAAAATTTATGCCCACAGCAGCCCAAAAAGACATCGATGAGCGCACCAACCTGACCGGCTCCAACAAATTCGAGATGCTGCTGTTTCGCCTCGGCAACGCCGCCGGCACCGAGCGCTCCGAGCTGTTTGGCATCAACGTCTTCAAAATCCGCGAGATCGTTGCCATGCCGGCGGTCACCGCCATGGCCGGCGCGCCGCAACACGTGCTCGGGGTGGTGAACCTGCGCGGCCAAGTGATTCCCGTGATCGACCTGCCGGCGGTGGTGGGCTGCGTGCCCAAGAGCGGCCTAAACATCATGCTGGTGACCGAGTATGCGCGCACCACGCAGGCCTTTGCGGCCGAGGCGGTCGAAGACATCGTGCGCTTGGATTGGAAGCAGATCCTGTCGGCCGACGAAGCCATGGCGCGCGGCTTTGTCACCAGCATCGCACGCCTGGACGGCGACCAAAACAGCACCCGACTGGCGCAAATCCTCGATGTGGAATCGATCCTGCAGCGCATTTTGCCCGCCGACCAAGCCGACCTCAAAGCCAACTCCAGCGGCCCAGCGCTCAAGCTGCGCCCCGGTGCGATCATTCTGGCCGCAGACGATTCCTTTGTGGCGCGCGCCATGATCGAGCAAGAGCTCAAGGCGCTCCAGCTGCCCTACGAGATGACCAAAACCGGCCAAGAAGCCTGGAACCGGCTGCAAGCCATCGCCGCCGAATGCCAAGCCCAAGGGCTGGAATTGCGCGAGCGCGTGGCGCTGGTGCTCACCGACCTCGAAATGCCCGAGATGGACGGCTTCACCCTGACGCGCAACATCAAGAAGGACCCGGCCATGCGCGGCGTGCCGGTGGTGATCCATTCGTCGCTCACCGGCGACACCAACGAGCAGCATGTGCGCAGCGCCGGGGCCGACGCCTACGTGGCCAAGTTTGCCGCACGCGAGCTCGACGTGGCGCTGCGCGACGCGCTGGCGCGCTACGAAGCCGTGCTGGCCTAATAGGCCTATAAGGCTGGCTGGGCGGCTGGCTGGCAGCTTCCGGCGGCGCTGGCCGACCGGCCCGTCTGCGCCCGCATAGGCAGGGGCAGCGCCACCGATTGCAGCATGGGGGTTGCCGGTTCCACAGATGGTTCGGGGGCATCAAAAACGGTGTCGCCTTCTTCTGTGGGCTGGCCCGTGGTCTGCAGCGTCTCGAAGGGGAACAGCTCACGGTCCATCAGGTGGCTGGGCACCACGCTTTGCAGCGCCTTGAGCATGTTGTCGAGCCGCCCGGGGTGCTGGCGTTCCCATTCGCGCAGCATCTGGCCGACCTGCACCCGTTGCAGCTGGTCTTGGCTGCCGCACAGGTTGCAGGGGATGATCGGGAACTGGCGCACTTGGGCCCAGCGCACTAGGTCGGGCTCGGCCACGTAGGCCAGCGGCCGCAGCACCATGAACTCGCCGTTGTCGCTCACCAGCTTGGCCGGCATGCCTTTGAGCTTGGCGCCAAAAAACATGTTGAGCAGCAGCGTTTGCAAGATGTCGTCGCGGTGGTGCCCGAGCGCGATCTTGTTGCAGCCCAGTTCGCGCGCCACGCGGTACAAAATGCCGCGGCGCAAGCGGCTGCACAGGCTGCAGGTGGTCTTGCCCTCGGGGATGATTTTTTTCACCACGCTGTAGGTGTCTTGGGTCTCGATGTGAAACGGCACCCCGAGCTGCTTCAGGTAAGCCGGTAGCACCTCGGCCGGGAAGCCGGGCTGTTTTTGGTCTAGGTTGACGGCGATGAGCTCGAAGTCGATCGGCGCGCGCTGGCGCAGCTTGAGCAAAATGTCGAGCAGCGTGTAGCTGTCTTTGCCGCCCGAGAGGCAGACCATGACGCGGTCGCCGGCCTCGATCATGCGGTAGTCAGCAATGGCTTGGCCCACCAGCCGGCACAGGCGTTTCTCGAGTTTGTGGTTTTCGCGTTCGATTTTGTCGGGGTTCATGGGGCAGCTCAACCGGGTTGGCCCGGCGCTGGGGCCGGGCTGCATTCTATGCCGCAACCGCTGGGGCACGCTGGCGCAGCAGCGGCTCGAGGGTCGCCGCCGGCACGGGCCGGCCGATCAGGTAGCCCTGCAGGTGGTCGCAGCCGTGCTGTTCGGCCAAAAAGGCGCGTTGGGCTTCGGTTTCCACCCCTTCGGCCACCACTTCGAGCCCCAGTTGGTGCGCCAGCGCGATGGTGGCGGCGCAGATGGCGGCGTCGTTGTGGTCGGTCTCGATGTCGCGCACAAAGCTCTTGTCCACCTTCAGGCACTGGATCGGCAGGTGCTTGAGGTAGGCCAGCGAGGAATAACCGGTGCCGAAATCGTCAATCGCCAGCCGCACGCCCAAAGCGCGCAGCGCGTGCAGCACCCCGATGGCTTGCTCGGGGTTGGTCATGGCCACCGATTCGGTGATCTCGAACTCGATCTCGCCCTCCTGCAGGGCGTGGCGCGCCAGCGTCTGGCGCACCGTTTCCAGCAACTGGGGGGAGCGCAGCTGCTGCGCCGACAGGTTGATCGACATCGACAAGTCGCCGATGCCTTGCGCGCGCCACGCCGCCAGCTGCGCGCAGGCCTGCTCCAGCACCCACTGGCCGATGGCGTCGATCTGGCCGGTTTCTTCGGCCAGCGGGATGATCTGCAGCGGCGGCACCAGCCCGAGCCGCGGATGGGGCCAGCGCAGCAGGGCTTCGACGCCGCGGATGGTGTGGCTGCGCACGCAAAACTTGGGCTGGTAATGCAGTTCGAACTGGTTGGCAGCCAAGGCCGCACGCAAATCGGTTTCGAGTTCGAGCCGGCGCTGGGCTTGCAGGTTCAAGGCCTGCTTGAAGTATTGCACTTGATTGCGCCCCAGTTCTTTGGCGTGGTACATGGCGGCGTCGGCGTGCTTCATGAGCGTGGCGGCGTCGCTGCCATCGGTCGGGTAGATGCTGATGCCGATGCTCGGGCTCGAGTGCAGTGCGCGGTTGGCGATGCTGTAGGGTTGGCCGAGCGCGGCCAAAATTTTGCTCGCCACCGACGCAGCCCCCAAGTCCTCTTGCAGGCCGGTGATGGCGACCACGAATTCGTCGCCCCCTAAGCGCGCCACGATGTCGGAGTCGCGCACGCAGGCCTTTAGGCGCTGCGCGACCTCGACCAGCAGTTCGTCGCCCACGTGATGGCCGAGGGTGTCGTTGATGAGCTTGAAGCGGTCCATGTCGATGAACAGCAGCGCCACTTCGGTGGCCTGGCGCTGCGCCTGGCTCAGGGCCTGGTCCAGCGCCGCAGACAGGTGCAACCGGTTGGGCAAGCCGGTGAGTGCGTCGTGGTAGGCGATGCGGCGGATGCGCTCCTCAGTGGCTTTTTGCTCGCGGATGTCGGAGAAGGTGGCGATGTGGTAGTCGATCTCGCCGTGCGGGTTGCAGACCGTGGAGATGGTCACCAGGCGCGGCTCGGTCTCACCGTTTTTGTGCCGGTCCCACAACTCGCCCTGCCAAAAACCGCGCTCCTTGACGGTGCGCCACAGCTCGAGGTACTGCTCGCGCGAGTGCCGCCCCGAAGACAGAATGCGCGGGTTCAGGCCGCGCACTTCGTCGGCGTGGTAGCCGGTCAGGCGCGCAAAGGCCGGGTTGGCTTCGATGATGCGGTTGTCGCGGTCGGTGATCAGGATCGCTTCGCCGCTGTAGTCGAACACGTGCGCAGCCAGGCGCAGTTGGCGCTCGTTGCGCTTGCGCGCCAGGATGTTTTTCACCCGTGCGCGCAGCACCGTGCCCACCACCGGTTTGGTGAGGTAGTCGTCGGCGCCGAGCGCGAGTCCGTCGAGCTGGGTCTGCTCCGAGGTGTCGGCCGAGACGAAGATCACCGGGATTTCGTGCGTGGTACTGTCGGCGCGCAGGTGGCGCAGGACCTCGATGCCGCTCATGCCCGGCATCATCACGTCGAGCAGGATCAAATCGGGTGGGTCGTTGCGCCGGCCCGCCAGCTCCAGCGCGGCGGCACCGCTGGTAGCGGTCTTGATGCGGTAGTCGGCTTTGAGCAGCGCCACCAACAGCTGCAGGTTGGTCGGCAGGTCATCGACCAGCAGCAGCAGTGGTTTGGCAGGCGCGACCGGCGCGGCGTGGAGGGGCTCGGGCTCAGGCATCAACAAGGGGTGCTGGGGGGGGTGTAGCGGGAAGGAGGGAATCGATCAGGCGCAGCGCCCCTGGGTGGTCGAATTCGTCAAGGCGCTGCAGCAGGCGCATGATAGCCGCTTGCAAGCTCGGGTGGAGCGGCAGCTGCGCCGCGAGTTCCTCGATCAGCTCATCGGGCGGCAGCTCGCCTTCGGCCAGCAAGGGGCGCAGGCGCTGCAGCACCGACTGCAGCACGGCGTCGGCAGGGATGGCGTCAGTGGGTGGGGCGAGTGGTTCTGCGTTGGCCGGTTCTGCTGGCGGCTGCAGGGCTGGCTGCGGGGGCGGTTGCTGCGGCAAGTGCTGCGCCAAAGCCCGTATCAGCTCCCACTTGTCGATCGGTTTGGGGACAAAGCCGTTCATACCCGCCTCGAGGCAGCGCTGGCGGTCTTCGGCGAACACGGCGGCGGTCAAGGCGATGATCGGCACCATTTGGCACTGCGGCAGCGCGCGCAATTGGCGGGTGGCTTGCAGCCCGTCGAGCACCGGCATGTGCAGGTCCATCAGGATCAGGTCAAAGGACTGTGCGCGCGCCAGCGCCACGGCCTGCTGGCCGTCTTGGGCCAGTGTGACGCGGCAGCCCAAGTTTTTCAGCATGCCCTGCGCCACCTGCTGGTTCACGGAGTTGTCTTCGGCCACCAGCACACGCGCCGACTGAAAGTGCGGCAGCGGGGCTGCTTCGGGATTTGGCGGGCTGGCGCGAGGCCGTGCTTGGCCGTTCAAGCAGTTGAGCAGCAGCGAGGGCAACACCGGTTTGCTGAGCACCGCCACCGGCTGGCGCCCGCCCAGCGCCTGCTGCAGCGGCGCGGCGTCGTGGGCGGTGACCATCAGGGTGGCCATGGCGCTGCCATAGCGCTGCGGGGCGGCGGCGATGCGCTGCATCAGTTCCACGCCGTCCATGCCCGGCATTTTCCAGTCCAGCAGCAGGGTGGTAAATGGGCGGGCGCTGGCCTGCGCGGCGGCCAGCAGCTCAAGCGCCTCGGGGCCGCTGGCGGCGCAGGCGTGCTCGATTTTCCAGGCATCGAGCTGGGCGCTCAAGATGGTGCGCGCGCTTTCCTGGTCGTCCACGATCAGCACCTTCAGGCCCGCAGCCGGCAGGCCCGCAGCCGGCAGGGGCGCGGCCTCGGAGCGCGGGCGCTGGTGGCGGGCGAGGGCGATGTCAAAGCCAAAGGTCGATCCGCTGCCCAGCGCGCTGCGCACGCCGATCGAGCCCCCCATCAGGGCGAGGAGGCGTTGGCAGATGACCAGGCCCAGACCGGTGCCGCCAAAGCGGCGCGTCACGCTGCTGTCGGCTTGGGTGAAGGGCTGAAACAGTTGCGCCGCCACGGCCTCGCTCATGCCGATGCCAGTGTCGCTGACCTCGAATTGGCAGCGCCACAAGCCCTCGGATGGCGTCTGTGGGCTGCGAGCGCGCACCCGCACCGTGACCACCCCGCGCTCGGTGAACTTGATGGCGTTGCCCACCAGATTGACCAGCACTTGGCGCAGGCGCAGCGGGTCGCCGATCAGTTCCTCGGGCAAGCTCGGGTCCAGAGCGATGAGCAGTTCGAGGTCTTTTTCGGCTAGGCGGCTGCTGAACAGGTCGCTGATTTCGAGCAGCAACTGCTCGATCGAGAAGGGGATGCGCTCCAGTTCGAGCCGCCCGGCGTCGATCTTGGAAAAATCCAAAATGTCGTTGAGCAGGCTGAGCAAGGAGCGGCCCGAGCGCAGCACCATGTCGAGCAGGTGCCGCGGGTGCTCGGCCAGTTCCTTGTCGCGCACCAGTTGTGTCAGGCCCAGCACGGCGTTCATGGGGGTGCGGATTTCGTGGCTCATGTTGGCCAAAAACTGCGATTTGGCGCGGTTGGCGGCCTCGGCCTCAAGCTTGGCCTGCGACAAGGCGGCCTTGTGCAACTCCACCTCGTGCGCGGCGCGGTCGAAGGCCGCAGCAAACTGCGCCAACTCGTCGCTGCCGTCCAACTGCGCGCGCACGCCCGCTTGGCCGTGACCAAAGGCCTCGATGGCGCGGCGCAATCGGCGTGCCCGGTCGGCATGGTGGCGCATGAAATGCCTGAACACCGCATACGACGCCCCCAGCGCGAGCAGCAGCACCATGGTCAAGGCCAGCAGAAAGTAGGGGGCCGAATCTTCGAGCGTGGTGCTCTGCATCTGCAGGCTCAAGCTACCCAATGGGATCGTGCCCAAGGCGATTGGGGTTTGCACCTGCTTGGGCGCCAGCCAGTCGAGGCGCGGCTGCCCGAAGGTGGCCAAAACGGCTCCGTCTGCTTGCCGCACCTGCACAAAGCCGATCGCCTCGTGCTGCAGAGTGGCTGCAAGCAGGTCGGACATCTGGGCAAAATCGCGCTGCAACAGCGGCGTTTGCAGCGTCAGCGCCAAGGTGTTGGACAGGGTCTGGGTTTGCTGGGATTCCAAGCGCTGCGCGTGCGTGACAAAGGTGGCGGCGCCGGCCACGGCCATGAGCAGGGTGGCGGCCCCCACCACCAACACGACCAGCAGCGTGAACTGGGCTTGCAGGCTGGCGCGCAGGTGGGCGCGCAAGGCTTGCAACAGGCTAGGCATGGAGGCCGGCGGCGGGCCGCGGGGGCATCGATCTGTGCCTGCTCATAAACTGCCTTGGGCCAGCAGCCGGTAAAACTCGACCACCAGCGGATCCACTTCAGCCAGTTCCGGGCCCACGGGCAGCAAGCCCTGATGCCCGAGGGCTTCGATAAAGGCGCGGCCGGTGGCTTGCTGGTTGGCAAAGTGCAGCAGCGCTGGGGTCAAGGTGGGGGCTAGGTGCGCCAGCCGCGGGGCCAGCAAATAGACCACCGCCGAGAGCGCAGCGGGCAGCTCACGGATGATTTGCAGCTGCGCCGCTGTGGCCGGATCCACTTGGTGCAGGGCCGTGAGCGACACCACTGCCGCCTGCGCTTGGCCCAGCAGCACCAGTTGCATGGCGTTGGCGTGGCTGCCCGCCACGCGCACCCACACGTCGGCGCCGGGGCGCAGGCCGTTGTCGCGCAGATAGCGCATGGCGATCACCGTCAGGGTGGCCAGGCCGTCGGAGACGGCCACCGTTTGGCCTTGCAAGGCGCGCAGTTCAGGGGCTGCATGCCGCCCCTGCGCGGGGTGGGGTGGTACGGTGCGGCGCCTGACCAGTACGGGTTGCAGCGGCGCTTGGGTGCGCGCCAGCGGCAGATAGCCAAACTGGCGCTGCGCGATGCGGGAAAAGATCAGCGCATCGGCGGTCAGATCGTATTCGTGGCGGCGCAGCTTTTCCAAGTGCGCGTCGTAGTCTGGGGCCAAGTGGAACTGCACCGGCACCTGCAACTGGCGCTCAAAGAAGGCCCGCACCGGCTCGAACAAAACCGCCAAGCGCCGGGCCGGCAGGTAGGGCACGACGCCAAAGCGCAGGGGCTGCGGCAGGGCTTGGGCCAAGGCTGGCACCGGAAGGGCGGCCAGAGCGGCCAGAGCCGCTGCCAGCTTGAGCTGATCACGACGTTTCAGCATGATAAACCACCGTCTTGGCTGGGAAAGGGTTTGCGCATATTAAAGCATCGGGCGCCAAGCGGGGTTGGCGTGACCGCACCTCACCACTGCCCGCTCTCGATGCGGATGGCGACTTCGCAATCGTCAAAGATCTCGAGCTTGGCGATGCGCACCCGCACCCCGACCACGCCCGGCAGCCGCAGCAGCCGCTGCGCCAGCTTGCCGATCAGGCTCTCGAGCAGGTTCACGTGTTCGGCGGTGCACTCGTCGATGATGATCTGGCGCACCTTGCGGTAATCGAGCACGTGACTGATGTCGTCGTCGTGCGGCTGCAGCGGCTGCGGCCCTTGGTTGAGCTCGGCATCGACCTGGATGGGTTGCGGCGCACAGCGCTCGTGATCGAGGATGCCGAGGTTGGCGGCAAAGCGCAGGCCGGTCAGGGTCAGGACTTGGGTGCCGGTGGCGGGGGTGCTGGCAGGCGGGGGCGGGGTCATGGGTGGGTGTAGAAATGCGACTTGAAGGGCGCCGCCAAAGAGGCTGGAAAGAAGGGGCGGTTGACAAGGGTGGCTTGCTGGCCCGCTCTGCGCGGGGCGTGCTTTACATGAGCGAAAAGTCGCGCTCGAAGCGTTGCAGATGCTGGCCGCCATCGACCAGCAGCGTGCTGCCGGTGACCGAGCGGTTGTCGAGCGCAAAGCGCACTGCGGCGGCCACGTCTTCGGGGCTGGAGGAGCGGCCCAGTGGCGACTGGCGGTGCAGTTGCGCAAACTTGGCCTCGTCGAGCAGGTGGCTGGTGAGCGTCAGGCCCGGGGCCACGCCGACCACGCGCACCAAGGGCGCCAGCGCCAGCGCCAACATGGTGGTGGCGCAGTGCAGCGCGGCTTTGGACAGGGTGTAGCTGAAAAAATCCGGATTCAGGTTCCACAGCTTTTGATCGAGCAGGTTGACCACCACGCCCGCGGCGCTGGCTGCGGGCGTGCGCACGCTCAGGTGCTGGTGCAAGGCCCGCGCCAGCAGCACCGCCGGCGCTGTGTTGCTGCGCAGGTGCTGCTCTAGGCTGGCGTAGTTGAAGCTGGCGGCGTTGTCGTATTCAAAGGTTGAGGCGTTATTGACCACGGCGTCGAGGCGGCCAAAGCGCTGCAGCACCAGCGGCACCAAGGTGCGGCAGGCCGCTTCGTCGGCCAGATCGGCGCCAAATACCGCGGCCTGCACACCCAGCGAGCGGCAGTCGGCGGCGCATTGTTCGGCCTCGAGCGCCGAGTGGCGGTAGTGCAGGGCCAAGTTCCAGCCGGCGGCGGCCAAGTCGAGCGCGATGTGGCGCCCAAGCCGTTTGGCAGCGCCAGTGACAAGCACGCAGCGCGCTTCACCAGCGGCGGGGGTGGAGGGCGACATGGGGGACAATCCGATCCGTGGACAGACAAACGCCCATTTTATCGACGCCTCCAGTCTTGCCTAAACAACCGGCTGCGGTGGCTGCGCCGCTGACAGAGCGCATCGTGGCCGCGCTGGCCGAAGCCGGCGGCTGGTTGCCCTTTGACCGCTTTATGGCGCTGGCGCTGTACAGCCCGGGCTGGGGTTACTACGCCAGCGCCAGTCCCAAGTTTGGCGCCATGCCCGCCAGCGGCAGCGATTTCGTCACCGCGCCCGAGCTCTGTCCCGCCTTTGGCCGCACCTTGGCGCGCCAGGTGGCGCAGGCGCTGGTGGCCAGCGGCACGCAGGAGGTGTGGGAGTTTGGCGGCGGCAGCGGGGCGCTGGCGCAGCAGGTGTTGCAGCTGCTGCAGGCCGACGGGGTGGAGCTGGCGCGCTACACCATCGTCGAGCTGTCGGCCCATCTGCGCTTGCGCCAGCAGCAGCGGCTGGCGGCCTTTGCCCCGCGCGTGCTCTGGGCCGAGGCCTTGCCGCCGCAGATGCAGGGGGTGATCTTGGGCAACGAGGTGCTCGACGCCATGCCGGTGCAGCTGCTGCTGCGCCGCAGCGGCGTGTGGTACGAGCGCGGGGTGGCGCTGGCGGGGGCGGCGGCAGAAGCTGGTGCTGGGGCACCCGAGCCGACCCTGCTGCGGCAAGTACAAGGCGCTGAGGCGGTACCGCTGGCAGATGCGGCCCCCGCATTTGCTTGGGCCGATCGAGCCACCGACTTGCGCCCGCCGCTTGAAATCGCCGGCACACACGACTACCTGTGCGAAATCCACCCGCAGGCCGAGGCCTTCATCGCTACGCTGGCCGAGCGCTGGCAGCGCGGGGTGGCGTTTTTTATCGATTACGGCTTCCCCGAGGCCGAGTACTACCACCCGCAGCGCAGCAGCGGCACCCTGATGTGCCACCGCGCGCACCGCGCCGACGCCGACCCGCTGGCCGATGTGGGCCGCAAAGACATCACGGCGCATGTGAACTTCACCGGCATCGCCGTGGCAGCGCAGCAGGCCGGCCTGCAGGTGCTGGGCTACACCAGCCAAGGCCGGTTTTTGCTCAACGCCGGCTTGCTCGACGGCGCCGACGGCTGGCCGCTGGCCGAGCGCGCCGCCGCCGCCCGGCTGGTGAATGAGCACGAGATGGGCGAGCTGTTCAAGGTGCTGGCGCTGGCGCCGGCAACGCTGCCGGCGGGCTGGCTGCCCACGGGGCTGCTGACCGGGGACCGCACGCACAGGCTTTGAGCGGCGGCCCGAGCGGATTTGGCGGCTAAGCGGCCCAATCCAGCTCAATCTAGCCCAGCCCAGACAGCTCAGGCACAGCAGCCCAAGCAGCCCTGATGAGGTGGCCCAAGCCGCCTAAGCGGCTAAAGACCGGAATGTGGGTTTGCCTGCAAGGCCGCCGCGATGGCGGCCTCGCGCAGCGCCTCGATGGCACGCCCGATCTGCGGGCCGCTGGTGCGCGGGTTGGCTCCGGGCTGCGCCTGCACGGCTGCGGCCACGCCGGCGGTGTCGGCGGCCAGCGCCGCCCGCAAGGCCAGGCGCAACCGCTGGGCTTGCGGGAAGGGCGCGTCGTGGTGGCCCAGCCGGCCGCGGGCGTCGGCTGCGCAGGCCAGCAGCACCTGCTCGAAGCGCTCAGGCCGGCGCAGCGCGTCGCAGCGCTGCAGCAGGCGCAGCGTGGCCGCGGCGCTTAAGTTCAGGCTGGCGTGGATGTGGCCGTGCTCGCGCGCCACCACGTCGGCCAGTTCGCGGCAGTCGCGCGGCACGCGCCAGCGCTGGCCAATGGCCTGCGCCAGCCGGGCGCTGCGCTGCTCGTGCCCGTGGTGGCGCGGCAGCAGCTCGGCCGGGGTCGTGCCCTTGCCTAGGTCGTGGCACAGGCAGGCGTAGCGCACCTCGAGCCCGGCCCCGAGCTGCGCCGCCATGTCGAGCACCATTTCGAGGTGCGTGCCGGTGTCGATTTCGGGGTGGTATTCGGCGCGCTGCGGCACGCCCCAGAGCGCATCGACTTCGGGCAGCAGCACGCGCAGCGCGCCGCACTGGCGCAGCACCGTCAGCATGCGCGAGGGCCGGGGTTCTTGTAAGCCGCGCGCCAGCTCTTGCCAGACGCGCTCGGGCACCAGGTGGTCGGCTTCGCCGTGCGCCACCATCTGCTGCATCAGGCTCAGGGTATCGGGGGCAATGCGAAAGTCGCTCCAGCGCGCCGCAAAGCGCGCCATGCGCAGCAGGCGCACCGGGTCTTCGGCAAAGGCGTGGGTGACGTGGCGCAGCACCTTGGCCTGCAAGTCGGCGCGGCCGCCGTAGGGGTCGATCAAAGCCGGGCTGTGCGGGTCGAAGCGCCCGTCGGCGTCGAGCGCCGCAGCGGGCAGCGCCATGGCGTTGATGCTCAGGTCGCGCCGCCCAAGGTCTTGCTCGATGGTTACCGTGGGGTCGGCGTAAAAATCGAAGCCGTGGTAGCCGCGCGCGGTTTTGCGTTCGGTGCGCGCCAACGCGTATTCCTCGTGTGTGTGCGGGTGCAAAAACACCGGAAAGTCGCGCCCCACGGGCAGAAAGCCCTGGGCCCGCATCTGCTCGGGCGTGGCCCCGACCACGACCCAGTCGCGGTCGGCGTGCACGCTGCCGTCGGCGTGCCGGTAGGCCAGGTGGTAGTGGCCGAGCAGGCCATCGCGCACGGCGCCGCCGACGAGGTAGATTTGCATCGGAAGGTGGCTGGTTACAGCGGGTGCTGGCAGTGGCAGGCGGTGGCTGGTGAGGGGGCAGCAGCTCAGCTGCGTGGGCGGCGCCTGCGCGTGCTCAGCCGCTCAAGCGTATTTTTCGAGGATGCGGGTGGAGCGCTCGAGGTCGTTGGTGGCGTCGGGGCTGCCGGCGGCCTCCATCATCGAGCAGGCCATCATGCGGTAGAAGGCTTTGTCGAGCGCCTTGCGCGCGGCGGCCATCTGCTGGGCGATGTCTTCGCAGGGGCGGCCGTCTTCGATCATCTGCACCAAGGCACGCACTTGGCCTTCGATGCGGCGCAGCCGGTTGCTGACGTCGCGCTGGTGCTGGGCGCGGTGCGCCGAGATCGGCTCGGGCGCGGCCGCGACAGCCGGTGCTTGCGCGGCGCTGTCTAGGGTGGTTGCTGCGGACGCTGGTGTGGCAGCTTGGGCTGCCGGCTTGGGTGTGCTCTTGCTCATGGTGGGTGGGGGGGATGGTGGCTTGTGGCCGGTTACTTGCGATGGACGGCGTGTTTGCGCAGGGCCAGCAGCGGGTCGGCGCGGCCGGCTTGATCGAGGTAGCGCGCCGCCAGCGGCTCCAGTGCCTGGGGTTCTATGCCCAGTGCGCGCAGGCCCGGCAGTTGGCCGCTGGCCACGTTGTTGACTTCGAGCGAGCGCAGGTTGTCGGTGCTGAGCAGCGGCTCACCGGGCAGCAACTGCATCAGCAGCGCCTGCGCATAGCCCAGCGCGCGCGGCAAGGGCAGCACGGGCCGTGGGTGGCCCGACAGCCGGCCCGCCAGTCGCACCAAGTCGGCTAGGCTAAAGGTCTCGGGGCCGGCACACTCGATAATCTGGCCGCTGGTGGAGGGGTGCAGCAGGCAGTGCAGCAGCGCCTGCGCCACGTCGCCCACCCAGACCGGCTGCAGCCGCGCCTGCGATCCGGCCAGCGGCATGAGTGGAAACAGCTTTTGCAGCGAGGCAAACAGGTTGAGGAAGCGGTCTTCGGCGCCGAAGATCACGCTCGGGCGCAGGATGGTGAGCTCGAGCCCGGCGGCTTGCAGCACGGCCTCGCCAGCGGCTTTGCTGCGCTGATAGTCCGACGGCCCGCTGGCGCTGGCTCCCAGCGCGCTCACGTGCACCAGCCGGCGCACGCCGCTGGCCTGCATGGCGGCGGCCAACCGGCGCGGCAATTCCACGTGCACCTGCTCGAAGCGCGCCCGGCTGCCGTGCAGCACCGCGATCAGGTTGACCACGGCGTCGTGGCCGGGCAGCAGCCGCGCCAGCGTGGCCGCATCGTGCACATCGGCCTCTAGCGGTTGCACCAAGGGCAGCATCTGCACCGCTTGGGCGTTGTGCAGGCGGCGCGTAGGCACGGTGGCGCGGATGCCGGCGCGGTTGAGGTGTTCGCACAGGTGGCGGCCGACAAAGCCGGTGCCGCCCAGAACCAAAACGTTTTTCATGGGGTACAGGTGCAGTGTAGGTGGAGGTGTGAAAAGGGGGCGGGTTTTCAGGGCCGCTGGGCTACGGGTACCGGGGCGCTGGCGGGGGTGGCGGCTGTGGCGGCTGTGGCGGGGGTGGCGCGCGGCCCGATCGGCTGCAAGTGCGCGCGCAAGCTCTGTGGCTGGCCGCTGATCAGGGCGGCGTAGTTGGTGGCGTTGGCCAGCACGCGCTGCACGTAGTCGCGGGTTTCGGCAAAGGGGATGTTCTCGATCCAGATCGCGGCTTCGAGCACCGGGCCGTTGCGCCACTGCTGCGGGCGCCCAATGCCGGCGTTGTAGGCGGCGGCGGCGAGCACGCGCGAGCCGTCGAGCTGCTCTAGGCGCCACTGCAGGTAGGCGGTGCCCAAGGCGATGTTGACGTCGAGCTGGTTGACCTGATCTTGGGTGAAGTTTTGCAGACCGATGCGCCGCGCCACCAGACGCGCGGTGGCGGGCATGAGCTGCATCAGCCCCGAAGCGCCGACGTGCGAGCGCGCGTCCATGACGAAGCGGCTTTCTTGGCGAATCAGGCCAAAGACGTAGGCCGGGTCCAGCCCGATGGCGCGCGATTGGGCCAGCACTTGGTCGCGAAACGGCATCGGGAAGCGCTGCAAGTGGTCGATCTCGGTGCGGGTGCGCTCGCTGGTGTTGATGCAGCGGTCCCAGACTTGGCGGCTGCAGGCGAAGTCGGCGGCGGCCAGCAGCTCGCGCTCGCTCAGGCCGCCGCTGCGGTGCACGATGATGTGGTAGTTCCACTCGCGCACGCCGTCGTTGCGCAGCCCGATGGCGATGGCGTGCAGGGCGCGCTGCAGACCCGGGTGCTGGCGCGCGGCGGCGATCTCGGCCGCCGTCAGGGGCGCGGGCGCCGGTGGGGTGCTGATGCGCTGGCCCAGGGCTTCGAGCGCCAACTGCTCGTAAAAACCGCCCACGCCGGCGATGCGGCGCTGGATTTGCTGCGCCTGTTCGCGCCATTGCTGCGCCTGTGCCGCTTGACGGGCCGGCAGGTTGGCGGCGCGCTCGGTCAGTGCGCGCGCCAGCCAGTAGCTCCAGACCGCTTCGTCGCGCTGCACGCTGCCCATGGCCATGATGGCGTCGTGCACCCGGTTCCAGTCGCCGGCACGCAAAGCGGCGCGCGTGGCCCAGATCAGGTGCGAGTCGTGCAGCAGGTCGAGCTGGGCGTGGCCAAAGGCGGCGTGGGCCTCGGGGTTCAGGCGCTGGGCTTGGCGGCGCCCGATCACGGCCCAGACCCAGCTCTGCGCTTCGGCGCTCAGGTGCAAGCGCCAGCGCGCTTGGTGCATGGCATCGGTGGCGGCTTGGGGGTCTTCCATGGCCAGCCGGATCAGGGCCAGCGCAGCCAGTTCGGGCGCGGGCAGGCGCTCGGCGCGTGCGGCGGCGTCGATGAAGCGCTGCGGCTGGCTGACGAGGCCCGCCACCTGCTGCGCCCACTGCGGGTTGATCAGGCCCACGGCTTGCGCCGCCGTGCCGGGCAGATTGCCCTCGGTGGCCAGGCGCGCGCGCTGCCAGACCACGGTTGCGGGCAGGTCGCCGCTGGCGAGTAGGCGCTCGGCGGCGTGGGCGCAGCCGTCGTCGGCGCGGTTTTGTGCCAGCCAGAGCGCGGGCAAGGCGGCGGCGCGCTCGGCCGCCGGGCGCTCGCGCTGGGTAACCAAGGCGTAGCAGCGGATTTCGCGGTCGGCGGTGAGGCGGAAATGGGCAAACTCTTGGTTGAAGGTGTCCCAGTCGCGCGCGCGCCCGAGCAGCAGCAGCCAGTCGGCGCGCAGGCGGTTTTCGTAAAAGGTGCCGCTCCAGCGGCGCAGAAAGGCGCGGATTTCGTCGGCGCTGGCGCTCTCGAGGCGCGCCGCCAGCGCCCAGTACTGGGCCAGGGGTTCGAGCGGGTGCCCGGCCACTTGCGGCAGCAGGGCCGCCAGACGGGCGTGGTTGCGGCGCTCGAAGGCCTGCTCCATCTCAAGCAGCGCCTGCTCGGCCCGGCTCAGGGGGGGCATGGGCGCAGGGGCTGTGGCGGCGGCTGGCGCGTTCAACGCCGCTGCGCTGGGGTTGGCCGCCGCTGCAGGCAGTAAGATGCACGCCAGCAGTGCGGCAAACCAGCGCAGCCGCCGCCTAGGTTGGGTGGGTGCGATTGCGCACTGTGGCGCCGTAGGTTGAGCAACAAACAATCTGAACATAGGCCGATTATGGACAACAACCGCCCGCCTGACCAGATGGCGCGCAAAGCCCAGTGGCGCCAGCGCCTGATCGAGCAGCGCCTGCGCCTGGGCGACCGGCTGGCGCGCAACGAAGCGCTGCAGCGCGTGCTGCGGGTCTGGCTGGTGGACCGGCCCGACAGCGCCATTGGGGCCTACTGGCCGATCAAGGGCGAATTCGACCCGCTGCCGGCGCTGTTTCGCTGGCAAGAGGCCGGGCGCGAGGCCGACGCGCTGGGCGCCAGCCGCGAACGCAAAATCGGCCTGCCGGTGATCGACAAGGCCAGCAAAACGCTGAGCTTTCACCGCTGGTACCCAGGCTGCCCGATGGAGCCCGACGCCTACGACATCCCCAAACCCTGCGGCACCGAGCGCATCGCGCCCACGCTGCTGTTCGTGCCCTGCGTGGGCTACGGGCCCGGCGGCTACCGGCTGGGCTACGGCGGCGGCTTTTACGACCGCACGCTGGCGCAGCTGCAGCCCCGCCCCTACACCGTGGGGCTGGCTTATACGCACGGGTTTTTGCCCGAACTCGAACCCGAGCCGCACGACTGGCCGCTGGACGCGATCTTGAACGACAACGGCGTGGTCTGGCCGCTGGACTGAAGCGCGGCAGCCAAAGGTTCACATACTGCGCCGGTACTGCCCCCCGACTTCGAACAGCGCCTGCGTGATCTGCCCCAGCGAGCAGCAGCGCACGGCCTCCATCAGCACTTCAAAGACGTTGCGCTCCTCGATCACCGCTTGTTGCAAGCGCTTGAGCATGGCCGGGGCCGCGGCCGCGTGGCGCTCGTGGAAGGCCTGCAGGCGCTGCAGTTGCGACTGTTTTTCGGCCTCGGACGAGCGCGCCAGCTCGATCTGCGCCGGCACCGGGTCGCCAGCGGGCGAGCGAAAGGTGTTGACGCCGATGATCGGGTAGGCGCCGCTGTGCTTGAGCTGCTCGTAGTGCATCGACTCGTCTTGGATGCGCCCGCGCTGGTAGCCGGTCTCCATCGCGCCCAGCACGCCGCCGCGCTCGCTGATGCGCTCAAACTCGGCCAGCACCGCTTCTTCCACCAGTTCGGTGAGTTCGTCGATGATGAAAGCGCCTTGGTTCGGGTTTTCGTTTTTCGCCAGGCCCCACTCGCGGTTGATGACCAGCTGGATCGCCATGGCGCGACGCACCGATTCTTCGGTGGGCGTGGTGATGGCCTCGTCGTAGGCGTTGGTGTGCAGGCTGTTGCAGTTGTCATAGACGGCGATCAGCGCTTGCAGCGTGGTGCGGATGTCGTTGAAGGCGATCTCTTGCGCGTGCAGGCTGCGGCCGCTGGTCTGTACGTGGTATTTGAGCTTTTGGCTGCGCTCGTTGGCGCCGTATTTGTCGCGCATGGCCACGGCCCAGATGCGCCGCGCCACCCGGCCGAGCACGGTGTATTCCGGGTCCATGCCGTTGCTGAAAAAGAACGACAGGTTGGGCGCAAAGTCGTCGATGTGCATGCCGCGCGCCAAGTAGGCTTCGACGAAAGTAAAGCCGTTGGAGAGCGTAAAGGCCAGTTGGCTGATGGGGTTGGCGCCGGCCTCGGCGATGTGGTAGCCGCTGATGCTGACCGAATAAAAGTTGCGCACGTCGTGGTGAACGAACCATGCGGCGATGTCGCCCATCACTTTCAGGCTGAACTCGGTGCTGAAGATGCAGGTGTTCTGGCCCTGGTCCTCTTTGAGGATGTCGGCCTGCACCGTGCCGCGCACGTTGGCCAGCACCCAAGCGCGGATTTTGGCGGTTTCGGTGTCGGTGGGCTCGCGCCCGTTGTCGGCTTTGAACCGGTCGAGCTGCTGGTCGATGGCGGTGTTCATGAACATCGCCAAAATGGTGGGCGCCGGGCCGTTGATGGTCATCGACACGCTGGTGCTGGGGCTGCACAGCTCAAAGCCGCTGTAGAGCACCTTCAGGTCGTCGAGCGTGGCGATGCTCACGCCGCTGTTGCCCACTTTGCCGTAGATGTCGGGCCGTGGGTCGGGGTTGGCGCCGTAGAGCGTGACCGAGTCGAAAGCCGTGGACAGCCGCTTGGCTTCCATGCCAGACGAGAGCAGCTTGAAGCGCCGGTTGGTGCGAAAGGCGTCGCCCTCGCCGGCGAACATGCGCGTCGGGTCTTCGTTTTCGCGCTTGAAGGCGAACACGCCGGCGGTGTAGGGGAAGCTGCCCGGCACGTTGTCGAGCAGCAGCCATTGCAGGATTTCGCCCTCGTCTTCGTAGCGCGGCAGCACCACTTTGCGGATTTTGCTGCCCGAGAGCGTGGTGTGCACCAGCGCGGTACGGATTTCGCGGTCGCGGATTTTCACCACGTACTCGTCGCCGGCGTAGGCCTGCTGCATCGCCGGCCACTGCGCCAACAGCTTGCGCGCCGCTGGGTCCAGCCGCTGCTCGCGCTGCTCGGCCAGGGTCAGCGCGGCATCGGCGGCTTTGGGGCGGTGGGTGCCGTCGGCGCGCAGCATGGCGCTGGCGGCGCGCAGTTGCTGGATCTCGCGCGCCAGCCGCGCCTGCGCCCGCGCCTGCTGCTTGTAGCCGCGCACCGTGGTGGCGATTTCGGCCAGGTAGCGGTTGCGCGCCGGCGGCAGCACCGGGCTTTGGTTGGAGCTGTGGCGCACCGCCACCGGGGGCAGGCGGCTGCCTTGGGCATCGAGCGCCAAGCCCAGCTCGGCCAGACGCGGCTTGAGCGCTTGGTAGAGGGCGCTCACGCCGTCGTCGTTGAAGCGGCTGGCGGTGGTGCCAAAGACCGGCATCTGCTCTGGGCTCTGGTTCCAGGCTTGGCGGTTGCGCTGCACCTGTTTGCAGACGTCGCGCAGCGCGTCGAGCGCGCCTTTGCGGTCGAACTTGTTGATGGCGACGAACTCGGCAAAGTCGAGCATGTCGATTTTTTCGAGCTGGCTGGCGGCGCCAAACTCGGGCGTCATCACGTACAGCGGCACATCGACCAGCGGCACGATGGCGGCGTCGCCCTGGCCGATGCCCGAGGTCTCGACGATGATCAGGTCAAAGCCCGCCACCTTGCACGCCGCCAGCACATCGGGCAGGGCGGCGCTGATTTCGCTGCCGAAGTCGCGCGTGGCCAACGAGCGCATGAAGATACGCGCCCCCACGCTTGGCTGCTGCGCATCCGCGCTGCCCCCCGAGGGGGCGCTCGCCAGCTTGGGGCGGCCCGGCGCTGGCTCGGTGGCCCTGTCTCGGGTGGTGGCCCATTCGCCAATGGCATTCATGCGAATCCGGTCGCCCAGCAGCGCGCCGCCGCTCTTGCGCCGCGAGGGGTCGATGCTGATCACGGCCACGCGCAGCGCGTCGTCTTGGTCTAGGCGCAGGCGGCGGATGAGCTCGTCGGTGAGCGACGATTTGCCGGCGCCACCGGTGCCGGTGATGCCCAGCACCGGCACCCGGCGGCCTTGGGCGCCCGCGTGCAGCTGCTGCACCAGCGCGGCCGGGGCGGCGCCGTTTTCCAGCGCCGTGATCAGCTGCGCCAGCGCGCGCCAAGCGGCATCGCTGTGGCCCTCGATGGCGCCGAGTTCTTGCGGCGCGTAGGGCGTGAGGTCGAGGTCGCAGCGCATCAGCATCTCACCGATCATGCCGGCCAGGCCCATGCGCTGGCCGTCTTCGGGGCTGAAGATGCGCGCCACGCCGTAGTCCATCAGGGTGCGGATTTCACCCGGCACGATCACGCCGCCGCCGCCGCCGAACACCTGCACGTGCGCGCCGCCGCGCTGGCGCAGCAGATCGACCATGTACTGAAAATACTCCACATGCCCGCCCTGATACGAGCTGATGGCGATGCCCTGCACGTCCTCTTGCAGGGCGGCCGTCACCACCTCTTCGACCGAGCGGTTGTGCCCTAGGTGGATGACCTCGGCGCCCATGCTCTGCAGCAGGCGGCGCATGATGTTGATGGCCGCGTCGTGGCCGTCGAACAGGCTGGCGGCGGTGACAAAACGCACCTTGTGGCGCGGGCGGTACTCGGCCAAGGCTTTGAAATCGGCGTGCAGATCGGTCATGGGCGGCGGTCTCCGGTGTGGCCGCGTGGCCGTGCGGGCAGGGCGGCACGGCTGCTGGGCTCTGGTGGGTTGTGACAGGCGATTGTCGATCCGCGCACTTTAATTGACGTTTACGTAAACGTCAATAGGGAGTCATCGCGCCAGCCCCCCCAAGGCGCCAGCGCGTAGTCTGCTCACGCCCTCAAGCCGCTGGGCGTGGTGGCAGCAGGCGCTCGTATTCTTTTTTGACCACGGCGTAGCACTCGCAGACGCGGCCTTCGAGCGCTTTTCGGTCCAGCACCGTGATGTGTCCGCGCGCGTAGCGGATCATGCCCAGCCGCTGCAGCTTCAGCGCCGCTTCGGTCACGCCTTCGCGGCGCACGCCCAGCATGTTGGCAATGAGCTCGTGCGTCATCACCAGTTCGTTGCCGCTCAGACGGTCCAAGCTCAGCAGCAGCCAGCGGCAGAGCTGCTGGTCGAGCGCGTGGTGGCGGTTGCACGCCGCCGTCTGCGTCATCTGGGTGATGAGCGCTTGGGTGTAGCGCAGCAGCAGGTGCAGCACCGGGCCGGCGCGGTTGAATTCATCCTTGATGTCGGCCGCACGCAGGCGGTAGCCCTTGCCAGCGCTCTGAACCACGGCGCGGCTGGGTGTGGTTTCACCGCCCATGAACAACGCGATGCCGACCAGGCCTTCGTTGCCCACCACCGCGATCTCGGCCGAGGCGCCGTTTTCCATCACGTACAGCAGCGAGACGATGGCATCGATGGGGAAGTACACGTGCTCCATCTTGCTGCCCGATTCGTACAGCACCCGGCCCAGCGGCAGATCGACCGCCTCCAGCAGCGGGCCAATGCGCTGCCATTCGGGCATAGGCATGGAGGCGAGCAACTGGTTGGCCGCTTGGTCGGGGGGGATGCCCATGTGTCTGTGCTCTCGATGGGGGGTGAAGCCCGGGGCGCCAAGGTGCGGCTTTTTGGTCTGCAGGCGCAGTATGCACCGCGATCAAGCCATCAGCCCCTCAGACCTTCGGCAGCGTGAGCACTTCGACGCCAAAACCCCGGTAGCCGGTGAGGGTGCAGCGGGAGTCGAACATCGGTGTGCCGCTCACGCGGTACTGCCGGGTGGTGCCGTCGGGCAGCGACTGGTTGAGCACCATGTCCAGGAAGGGGCTGCGGGCGGCGATGCGGTCCAGCAGCTTTTGGCGCTCGGCCTCGTTCCAGCCGGCGCTGGCCGCCGGGGACGCACCGTCGGCCAACACCGAGTCCTGCAGTCCCAGCATCTCCAGCACCGGGCCGGATACTTGGGTGAAACGGCCCTCGCCGTCTTGCTCCCAGTGCCAGTCGGTGGCGAGTTCGGTCAGGGCACGGTAGCGCGCTTCGCTCTCGAGCAGTTCGGCGGTGCGCTGCTGCACCCGTTGCTCCAAGACCAGGTTGTGTTGCGCCAGTTGGCGGTGCAGCAGTCGCACTTCGATCAGGTTGCGGATGCGCGTCTGCACCTCGACCAAGTCGAAGGGCTTGCTCACGAAGTCTTTGGCCCCGGCTTGCAGGGCGCGCAGCTTGTGGCCCGGCTGTGCGGTGATCACCAGCACCGAGAGGTAGTCGCCCTCGGCGCTGCCCGCCTTCAGCGCCTCCATCACTTGGAAGCCGTCCATGCCGGGCATCTGCAGGTCCAGCAGGATCAGGTCGAACGGCGCCTGGCGGTGCAGCGCGGCCACGGCCGTGGGGTCCATGGTGCTGAACACCTGGCTGTAGCCCACGCCGTGCAGCAGCTCATGGAGCAGCGCCACGTTGGCGGGCTGGTCGTCCACGATCAGGATGCGCGCGTTGAGCCTGTCTTGTGGGCTGAGGGTCATGCGGGTTCCTGTAGGGTGGCCGGGTCGCCGCTGCTAGATGGCGAGCAGGCCAAGGCCGCCTCCAGCGCGTCCATGAGCTGGTTGACCTTGATCGGCTTGGTGAGGTAATTGAAGAAGCCCGCATCCAGAGCGCGCTGGATGTCGCGCGGCACGGCATTGGCGCTCAGCGCGATGATCGGGATGTGCGCCGTGCTCGGGTCGGCGCGCAAGATTTTCATGGCCTCGATCCCGCTGATACCGGGCAGGTTGATGTCCATCAGGATCACCTCGGGCTGGTAGACGCGGGCAAACTCGATGCCCAAGCTGGCGTCGGCCGCGCTCAGCAAGCGCAGGTCGGCGCGGCGGCCAATGATCAGCTCCACCAGCTCCAAGTTGGCTGGGTTGTCCTCGACGTACAACAGGGTGTGCAGGGGGGTGCCTTGCGGTGCATCGGGGCGCGGCGGGTCGGCGCGGGGGGTGTCGCCGTCTGTGGGGTTGCGTTGCGGTGCGGCGGTGAGCGCCATCTGAACCCAGAACACGCTGCCCACGCCGGGTGTGCTGTCCACACCGATCTCGCCACCCATCAGGTGCACCAGGCGCTGCGTCACCACCAGGCCGATGCCGGCGCCCTCTACGCCACCGTTCTCCTGCCCGAGCCGGTTGAACGGCTGGAACAGCTGCGCCTGCTGCGCGGCCGAGAGCCCCGGGCCGGTGTCGCGCACGCTGATGCGGATCGTCTCGGGTGTGGCGAGCGTGCACTCCACCGTCACGTGGCCGCCCGGCTGGTTGTATTTGATGGCGTTGAACAACAGGTTGATGAGCACCTGCTTGAGCCGCGTGCGGTCGGCCTTCACGCAGCGCTGCTGCTCCAGCCGGGCAAAGACCATGCCGATGCCGCGCTGCTGCGCCTGCGGCTCCACCATGGCCCGGCATTCGGCCAGCACCTCGGTCAGCGACACCGGCTCGCCCGACAGCGTGAGCTTGCCGCTCTCGATGAGCGCGAGGTCCAGGATTTCGTTGATCAGCTCCAGCAGGTACCAGCCGGCTTTGAGGATCTGCTCGATGCTGCGCTTTTGAGTCGGCGTGGGCAGGGGCGTGCCCGATTCGAGCAGCTGCGCAAAACCGAGGATGGCGTTGAGCGGCGTGCGCAACTCGTGGCTCATGCTGGAGATGAAATCGGTCTTGGCGCGGTTGGCCTGCTCAGCGGCGGCCATGGCCTCGTTGAGCTGCAGCTCGCCGCGCTTGCGCACCGAGTTGTCGGAGCCGATCAGCAGGTAGCCAATCAGATCGCCGTAGTCGTCGCGCAGCGCGGTGATGGAGACGATCGCCGGGAAGCGGCTGCCGTCTTTGCAGATGTAGGTAAGCTCGTAGACGTCTTCGATGCCGCGCGAGGCCTTGAAGGCCAGCGCCTCGAAGCCCGGCGCGATCGGTGTGTCGAGTTCTAGGCTGAGCGCCATGGCGCGCACCCGCACTTCTTGCGGGTCGTGCATGTCGCTCGGGCGCACCCGGTTCACCACCTCGACGGCGCGGTAGCCCAGCATGCGCTCGGCCCCCACGTTGAAGAGCTGGATGATGCCCTTTTCGTCGGTCGCGATGATCGAAAAATTGGCGCTGGTGAGAATGGCGTTCTGCAGCGCGCCGGCCTTGAGCAGCGCGTTGCGTTGGCGGCGCTTGGGGGTCCACCCCGGGGTCTGTGGCATCGTGGTGTGCTGGTGTTGGCCGCCCCGTGGACGGATGGCGTCAGAGCGGGCGGCGTCCGCTGATTATGCGCAGCAGCACCACCACCACCACCAAGGCGATCACCAGCAGGACGTGGATGAGACCGCCCAGCACGGTCGATGTGACCATACCCAGCAGCCAGAGGATGAGCAGCACGAGCGCAATGGTGTAGAGCATGGTGAGGCCTTGGTTGTGCGGGGTGATGCTGGCGCGCGGCCGTTTATTTTCTGGGTTCGACTTGGCTGCCGATCACACCGCCGATGGCGGCGCCCCCCAAGGTGCCGAGCGTGCCGCCGCCGGTGAGCACGGCGCCACCGACGGCCCCCACGCCCGCGCCGATGGCGGTGTTTTGGTCTTGGCGCGACATGCCGGCGCAGGCGCTCAGGCCAATGACCAAGGTCAGTGCGATGGCCGTGGCCAAGCCACGGGGAACGAGGAGCTGGTTCGTGTTCATGAAATACCTTAAATGGACCAATGGAGGGCTAGGGCAACGCGGCGGTTCAGTTACCCAAGGGCTGCTCCGCATGGCGGGCCGGGTTCGCGACCGGTGCCATTGCGCTCAATGTAAAGCCGGGCCGCCCGCGCGTCTGTGCGCTAGCGCACCTTGCGCATGAGCGCGCGCACCGATCTGGCCAGTGCCAGCGCCACGCCTTATGCGCGCACCGCTCCCGGTGGGGGGAGCGCAGGCAAGTCGCGTTAACTTGACGAGCGCTGGAGGCGGCGACGCACGACCCTCAAGGCTGCACACCCTAGCGATGCGACGAGCAAGCTCAGCAACATCCCTGCGGTATAGATTTTGCCGAGAAGATCTTGGGATTTGAGCATCTCCGGCGTGGGGTCCTGATGCGGCAAGCCATTCGCGGCCCACAGCAAGAAAAAGACAAGCGCTGCCCCCGCACCAAGGACAATGGCCGCTATCGCGAAGAGCTTCATCTTTGCACCGCCTAACGTAAAGCTAACCGGGCGCGGACCGAAAAGCTTAAAATGCTAAATTTTAACGGCTCGCTGGCCGGGGGGATTACCGCTGGGGTTTTGGTCTGGGCAAGCCATGCAGGACCATCAGACTTCGCCCCACAGCGGTGCGACTTACCCCGTGAGCCTGCTGCCGCCGACAATCTTTCAATCCTTCACTCAAAGACTGAAAGTTTTGCACTATCCTGACGTCTTTTTCACCCCACACGGGACCGTCCATGGCATCTAGTCTAGGCACGAGCGGAATCATGACAATCTGGGAGGTTGCTGACTACCCGAATGTCACCGAGCGGACCATCTACCGACGGGCTGCTGCCAAGAAGGTACCGGCGTTCAAGGTAGGCGGGACGGTACATGTCAAGCAACTTGTCGCGTCCTCAAGCAGCCATGGGCTGCATATTGCTGCGCGCAAGGGCAGCGTTTTGCACCTCCGTTCGTTCAGGGTTGAGGGTGACGGTTTTGATGTGTGACCAGTCGCGCGTAGGGCCAGACCAGCGCCGCGGGTTGTCTTCACGTGCTTGGGCGTAGAGGGCGCGCCGAGCAGGCCCAGGCCTTTGTCCAAGCCCGCCCCGGCAAGCGCGTGGCGCACTTGGGGCTCGAGGTCGAGCGCGCCTGGCACAAGCACAAGCGCCCCATGCGCTTGATCGTCCAAGTCACGCAGCGCACCATCGACAAAAGAGGGCAGCTGCTGCTCGAGCCCGAAATCGAACTGCAAGGCTGGTGGACGTCGCTGAGCTTGACGCCAGCAGAAGTCATCGCACTCTACCAGCACCACGGCACGCACGAGCAGTTTCACCCCGAGCTCAAGACCGACTTGGATCTGGAGCGCCTGCCCTCGGGCAAGTTTGACACCAACGACGCCATCTTGCATCTGGCCGCCTTTGCCTACAACTGCCTGCGGCTCATGGGCCAGCTTGGGCTGACGGGTGAGATCGCCCCGATTCGTCATCCGGCCAAGCGCCGGCGCATCAAGACCGTGCTGCAAGAGATCATGTACCGTGCGGCGCAGTTCGTCGAGCACGCCCGGCGCCTGATACTGGACTTTGGCCGCGGTGTGGCGGCGCACACCCGGGTGTTCGTCCTGCTGCAAGAGCGCTTGCGCGCTGCTGCGGCCTCAGGTTGACCGGGCCCAAAAGCCGTCACGGATTGCCGATTGCGCGCCCGCGCAAGGGGCAGCTGCGCGCCAAGAGCGCAAAAGGCCCCGCCGGCTCAAGCCTACGTGGCAAAATCAGCCCTCAAACCCTGCCAAAAGGCCCTGGATCGGCGTCGGCAGGGGGCAAAACAAGGAAACAAAGCTCGAAGCTCGTGCCTCTAGGCCAGTCTGGGCCCGAACTGGGTAGGGGTGGGGGGAGGGAGCACGGATTCAGGATTAAGAGAACAGAAACCTGATGGTCATATCTCTAACCACAATTGAATCCTACCTCTGGGAGTCCGCCAACATCTTGCGCGGCCCGGTGGATGCGGCTGACTTCAAGACCTACATCTTCCCGCTGCTGTTCTTCAAGCGCATCTGCGACGTCTGGGACGAGGAGTACCAGGAGATCGTCGATGAGACCGGCGACGAGCAACTGGCCTGGTTTCCGGAGTCGCACCGCTTCCAGATCCCCGAGGACTGCCACTGGAACGATGTGCGCACCAAGGCGAGTAACGTCGGTGCGGCCCTCCAGCGTGCGATGCGGGAGATCGAGAAGGCCAATCCGGACACCCTGTACGGCGTGTTCGGCGATGCCCAGTGGTCGAACAAGGAGCGGCTGTCGGATGCCTTGCTCAAGGACCTGATCGAGCACTTCTCCAAGCTGCCGTTCGGCAACAGGAACATCAACTCGGACCTGCTGGGCGACGCCTACGAGTATCTGATCAAGAAGTTTGCCGACGCCACCAATAAGAAGGCCGGCGAGTTCTACACGCCGCGCAGCGTGGTGCGGCTGATGATCGACATGCTCGACCCCAAGGAAGCTGAAACCATCTACGACCCGGCCTGTGGCACCGGCGGCATGTTGCTGGCCGCCGTGCACCACGTCAAAGAGATGCACGGCGACGTCAAGCGGCTGTGGGGCAAGCTGTACGGGCAGGAGAAGAACCTCACCACCTCATCCATCGCGCGGATGAACCTGTTCCTCCACGGCATCGAGGACTTCCAGGTGGTGCGTGGCGACACGCTGCGCAACCCCGCCTTCTTCGAGGGCGATCGGCTGGCCACCTTCGACTGCGTGATCGCCAACCCGCCGTTCTCGCTGGAAAAGTGGGGCGAAGACCTGTGGGTCAACGACCCCTTCGGCCGCAACTTTGCCGGTCTGCCGCCCTCGTCCAGCGGTGACTTCGCCTGGGTGCAGCACATGGTCAAGTCCATGGCCGACGTCAGCGGACGGATGTCCGTGGTGCTGCCCCAGGGCGCCCTGTTTCGCAAAGGTGTGGAAGGCAGCATCCGGCAGAAGTTGCTGGAGATGGATCTGGTCGAGGCAGTGATCGGGCTGGCACCCAACCTCTTCTACGGCACCGGCCTAGCCGCGTGCATCCTGGTCCTGCGCAAGCGCAAGCCGGTCACACACAAGAAGAAGGTGCTGATCGCCGATGCGTCGCGCCTGTTCCGCCGGGGGCGCGCCCAGAACTACCTCGAGCCCGAGCACGCCGCCGAGATCCTCGGCTGGTATCGCGGCTTTGACGAGGTGCAAGACGCGGCCCGGGTGGTCAGCCTCGATGAGATCAAGGCGGAAGACTGGACGCTGAACATCTCGCGCTACGTCCTGCCGCCTCTGCAGGAAGACATCCCGCCACTGCCGGACGCCATCGCGGCATTCAAGGACGCGCTCACCCGCTGCCGTAAAGCCGAAGAACGGCTCGCGCAGGTCATGACTGAAGGAGGATGGCTCAAATGATGTACGAGGATCTCATTTCAGACTTCGCGAGACGCACTGAGGCGAATCTCGAAACCATCCGTCGGCTCGCCAGCGAAGGTGGAGCAACGCCAGCGTTTGAAGTCACCCAGCTCGTGAACTCCATGTTGGGCCTGCTTGTTTTTCCACAGCAGCGGTACCTCGACCGCATCCCAGAGACCCCGATCGCTGACTTAGCGGTCAAAGGCTGGCCGATTCCGGAGGTAGTAGGCGACTACCCACAGGTACCCAACCTCCGGCAGCTGGTTAGGATGCTTCGCAATGCGGTGGCGCACTGCAACCTGAAGTTCGAGCCAGGAGTAGGAAATGAGATCGAGGCACTGACGGTCTGGAACACAAAGCCAGGGACGGATAAGGTGACCTGGAAGGCACGCCTGACCGTGGCCGATCTGGATGCAATCACCACCAAGTTTGTCGCTCTTCTGCTGGACAGGAAGACATACAGATGAGCCGCATTACCCAACAAGAACTCGCGAGCTATCTGTGGGGCGCTGCCGTGCTGCTGCGCGGCCTGATCGACGCGGGCGACTACAAGCAATTCATCTTCCCGCTGCTGTTCTACAAGCGGGTCTCGGATGTCTGGGACGAGGAATACCAAGCGGCGCTGGCCAACTCAGGCGGCGACCTTTCCTACGCGCAGTTCGCCGAGAACCACCGGTTCCAGATCCCTGAGGGTGCGCACTGGAATGACGTGCGCCAGACCGCGAAGAACGTCGGCGCCACCATCCAGAAGGCCATGCGTGCCATCGAGACCGCCAACCCGGACCTGCTCGCCGGCATCTTCGGCGACGCCCCCTGGACCAACCGCGAGCGCCTGCCCGACGAAACGCTGAAGGACCTCATCGAGCACTTCTCGACGCAGACACTCTCGGTGGCCAACGTTCCCGAAGACGAGTTGGGCAACGCCTACGAGTACCTGATCAAGAAGTTCGCCGACGACTCCGGCCACACGGCGGCCGAGTTCTATACCAACCGCACCGTCGTCCATCTGATGACGCAGCTTCTGGCACCGCAGGCCGGCGAGTCGATCTACGACCCCACCTGCGGCACCGGCGGCATGCTGATCTCGGCGCTGGACGAAGTGAAGCGCTCGGGCGGCGAGTACCGCACGCTCAAGCTCTACGGGCAAGAGCGCAACCTCATTACCTCATCCATCGCTCGCATGAACCTGTTCCTGCACGGCGTGGAAGACTTCGAGATCATCCGGGGTGACACCCTGGCCGAGCCCAAGCACATCGAAGGTGACCGTTTACGCCAGTTCGATGTGATCCTGGCCAACCCGCCGTACTCCATCAAGCAGTGGAATCGCGAGGCCTGGAGCAGTGACAAGTGGGGCCGCAACTCGCTGGGTACGCCGCCACAGGGCCGCGCCGACTATGCATTCCAGCAGCACATCCTGACCAGCCTCACCGCCAAGGGGCGTTGCGCCGTGCTCTGGCCGCATGGCGTGCTGTTCCGCAACGAGGAACAGGCCATGCGCGCCAAGATGGTCGAACAGGACTGGGTCGAGGCCGTCATCGGCCTGGGGCCCAACCTGTTCTACAACTCCCCGATGGAGTCCTGCATCGTCATCTGCAACCGCAAGAAGACGGCTCTGCGCAAGGGCAAGGTGATCTTCATCGACGCGGTGAACGAGGTCACTCGCGAGCGCGCGCAGAGCTTCCTCACGCCCGCGCACCAGCAGCGCATCCTGGCCGCATACAAGGCGTTTGCCGATGTGCCCGGTTTCGCCAAGGTCGCCACGCTGGTCGAGATTTGCGCCAATGCCGCCAACCTGTCGATCCCGATGTATGTGAAGCGTATCGCCGCAGCCATCGAAACCGACAGCAACGGCGATGCGGTATCCCTGCGCTCGGCTTGGGTGCAATGGCAGAACGACGGTCGAGCCTTCTGGCAGCAGATGGACGCGCTGGTGGAAACGCTCGATGGCCTGATGCAGGAGGACGTCGAGCGTGTCTGACAAGAACAATAAAGCCCTGAAGCCGGGCTGGCGTCGGGTGAAATTCGGCGACGTGGTGCGTCTCTCGAAAGCCCGCAGCCAAGATCCGCTGGCCGATGGCATTGAACGCTACGTCGGCCTAGAACATCTCGAACCAGGTGACTTGCGCATCCGCCGTTGGGGCAGTGTCGCTGAGGGCGTGACCTTCACCAGCGTGTTTCAACCTGGCCAGGTGCTGTTCGGCAAGCGCCGTGCTTACCAACGTAAGGTGGCGGTGGCCGACTTCTCTGGCGTGTGCTCTGGCGACATCTATGTACTCGAATCCAAGGACCCAAAGGTCTTGCTACCAGAGTTGCTGCCCTTCATCTGCCAGACCGTCGCCTTCTTCGATCACGCGGTGGGAACGTCGGCAGGCTCGCTAAGCCCACGCACCAACTGGACGAGCTTGGCTGATTTCGACTTCGCTGTACCTCCTATGGAAGAGCAGCATAGGACTTTGTCCCTGCTACATGCTGGCTTGAGCGCTGTTGACGAACTGCAGACAGCTGTCGCTGCGCTGCTGCCACTTCGACGTTCGATGGAAACACGATTGCTATCGACAGACGCCGTGCCGAGACAGAAGGTCGGTGATATCGCCAAGTTCACGAGCGGTCGCGGCATTCGGGTCTCAGATCTTCCCAAGGCCCCATCTGAGGCAAGCCAGATTCCGGTGTATGGGGGCAACGGAATTTCTGGGTATACGGACGCAGTCATGGAGGGCACATCTGAGCCAACCGTTGTCATTGGCCGGGTAGGACAGTTTTGCGGCGTCACATCAATGACTGCTGGACCTTGCTGGATAACTGACAACGCGCTCTATCCAGCGAAGATCAGTCCGGAAATCTATCCAGAATTCTTGGCCATCTGTTTACGGGCTTCGAATCTGAATCGGAGCAAGCTGGGCGAATACCTCCCACTGATCACACAAGAAGTCGTACACAAGATTGAGATTCCGGTTCCGCCCAGGTCGGCCCAATCTGTTGCGATCGACGAGTTTGCACAGATCGTTGCCGCCGAGACGTCGCTAATGAGACGGCTATCTCGCACGCGTTCTCTTGTGATGCAGGTGGCGAGTCAAATGCTTCAAGGGGGCGCAAGTGGCATTTAACGAGTCCAACACCGTGGAGGCCTATGTCCGCGACTTGCTCGCGGGCCCACTCAAGGCAACACCCCCGAACGCCCTCCAGGAACCCCTGCCCAGCTACGGTGACAGCCCCAAGGGCATCGGCTGGCGCTATGCAGCGCCCTCGGAGGTGCCGCGCCAGATTCAGGAAGTGCTGGTCGAGCCCTGGCTGCGCGATGCACTTATCCGACTGAACCCCGAGATCGCCGCTCAGCCTGACCGGGCCGACGAGGTGCTCTACAAGCTGCGCGCCATCGTGCTGTCGGTGCGCTCGGATGGACTGATCCGCGCCAATGAGGAGATGACCGCCTGGATGCGTGGTGAGCGCTCGATGCCCTTCGGCGCGAACAACGAGCATGTGCCGGTGCGGCTGATCGACCTGGATGATCTCGCACAGAACCAGTACATCGTCACCCAACAGTACACCTACCGTGCTGGCCCTACCGAACGCCGGGCTGATCTGGTGCTGCTGGTGAATGGTCTGCCGCTGGTGCTGATCGAGGCCAAGACACCGGTCAAGAAGTGCATCAGTTGGGTCGACGGCGCGGTGCAGGTGCACGACGACTACGAGAAGTTCGTGCCCGAGCTCTTCGTGTGCAACGTGTTCTCGGTGGCCACCGAGGGCAAGGCCTACCACTACGGGTCGATCGGCCTGCCGGTCAAGGACTGGGGGCCTTGGCACCTGGACGGTAGCGATGCGCAGCACCACCCGCTGAAGTCGCTCAAGCTCTCGGCCGAGAGCATGTTGCGCCCGCATGTGGTGCTGGACATCCTCGGCAGCTTCACCCTGTTCGCCACCAATAAGAAAAAGCGGCGCATCAAGATCATTTGCCGCTACCAGCAGTACGAGGCGGCCAACAAGATCGTCGAGCGTGTGCTAGCGGGCCATCCGAGGAAGGGCCTGATCTGGCACTTCCAGGGCTCGGGCAAGTCGCTGCTGATGGTCTTTGCCGCGCAGAAACTGCGTATGCATGCCGGCCTGAAGAACCCCACCGTGCTGATCGTGGTGGACCGGATTGATCTCGACAGCCAGATCACCGGCACGTTCACCGGGGCGGACATTCCGAACCTGGAGAAGGCCGACAGCCGGGAGAAGCTGCAGCAGTTGCTGGCGCAGGACGTGCGCAAGATCATCATCACGACGATCTTCAAGTTTGGCGAGGCCACTGGCAGCCTGAACGACCGCAGCAACATCATCGCCTTGGTGGACGAAGCCCACCGCACGCAAGAAGGCGACCTAGGCCGCAAGATGCGCGAGGCCTTGCCGAACGCGTTCCTGTTCGGCCTGACGGGCACACCGATCAACCGTGCCGACCGCAACACCTTTTACGCCTTCGGCGCCGACGAAGACGAGAAGGGCTACATGAGCCGGTACGGCTTCGAGGAGTCGATCCGTGACGGCGCCACACTGAAACTGCACTTCGAGCCCCGGCTGATCGATCTGCACATCGACAAGGTCGCGCTGGACGCCGCCTACAAAGACCTGACCGGCGGCCTGTCGGATCTGGACAAGGACAACCTCGCGAAGACCGCCGCCAAGATGGCCGTGCTGGTCAAGACGCCCGAGCGCATCCGCAAGGTGTGCGAGGACATCGTCGAGCATTTCCAGACCAAAGTGGAGCCCAACGGCTTCAAGGGCCAGATCGTCACCTTCGACCGCGAGTCCTGCCTGCTGTTCAAGGCCGAGCTGGACAAGCTGCTGCCGCCCGAGGCCACGGACATCGTCATGTCGGTGCAGGCATCCGACAAGAAGGACCACCCGGAGTACGCGAAGTACGACCGCACCCGTGACGAAGAGGAACGGCTGCTGGACCGCTTCCGTGACCCGGCCGACCCGCTGAAGCTGATCATCGTCACGGCCAAGCTGCTGACCGGCTTCGACGCGCCCATCCTGCAGGCCATGTACCTAGACAAGCCGCTGCGGGACCACACGCTGCTGCAGGCCATCTGCCGGGTGAACCGCACCTACTCCGAGCAGAAAACCCACGGCTTGATCGTGGACTACCTTGGCATCTTCGATGACGTGGCGGCGGCGCTGGAGTTCGACGACCAGAGCGTCAAGCAGGTGGTCAGCAACATCCAGGAGTTGAAGGACAAGCTGCCTGAGGCGATGCAGAAATGCCTAGCCTTCTTCGCCGGCTGCGACCGCAGCGTGCAAGGCTATGAGGGCCTGATCGCCGCGCAGCAGTGCCTACCCAACAACGAGGTGCGAGACAACTTTGCTGCTGAGTACAGCGTGCTCAACAAGATCTGGGAGGCGCTGTCACCGGACACCGTTCTGGCCCCCTTCGAGAAGGACTACAAGTGGCTGTCGCAGGTGTACCAGTCGGTGCAGCCGTCCAGCGGCCACGGCAAGCTGATCTGGCATTCCCTGGGCGCCAAGACCATCGATCTGATCCACCAGAACGTCCATGTCGACGCCGTGCGGGATGACCTCGACACCCTGGTGCTGGACGCCGATCTGCTGGAGGCCGTGCTGTCGAACCCCGACCCTAAGAAGGCCAAGGAGATCGAGATCAAGCTCAAGCGCCGGCTGCGCGGGCATGGCGGCAACCCCAAGTTCAAGAAGCTGTCGGAGCGGCTTGATGCACTGAAAGACCGGTTCGAGTCTGGCCAGATCAACAGCGTCGAATTTCTGAAGCAGCTACTGGAAATCGCCAAGGAGACGCTGCAAGCCGAGAAGGAGGTCCCGCCCGAAGAGGACGAGGATCGCGGAAAGGCGGCGCTCACAGATCTGTTCAACGAGGTCAAGACGGCCGAGACGCCCATCATGGTCGAACGCGTGGTCGCGGACATCGACGAGATCGTGCGACTGGTCCGTTTCCCGGGCTGGAAAGGCACGCAGGCCGGTGAGCGTGAAGTCAAGAAGGCCCTGCGCAAAGCCCTCTTCAAATACAAGCTGCATGCGGATGAAGAGCTGTTCGAGAAGGCCTACAGCTACATCCGGCAGTACTACTGAGGCTGAACCATGAAGGCGGAAGACACCCTAGTAACCAATCTACTGGAAGGGGCGAAGCAGTTCATCGTGCCGATCTTCCAGCGCGACTACAGCTGGGGGACAAAGCACTGCCAGCAACTGTGGAAGGACGTCATTCGGGTCGGCAGTGATCCGAAGATCAAAGGTCATTTCCTAGGTTCGGTGGTCTACGTGGCCGCCGAAGACAACACTGCCACTATCACGCGTTGGCTTCTGATCGACGGGCAGCAGCGCATGACGACGTTGACACTGCTGTTGATTGCACTTCGGGATCGAATGGCCGAGCTTCGAGGGTCGGCAACAGGGAGCGACGAGGAGTCAACGCCCGACGAGCTCGATGACTACTACCTTCGCAACCGGCACGGAAAAGGCGACAGGCGCCACAAGCTGCATCTGCGCCGCGCCGATCATGACACGCTGATATCGTTGCTTGACGGGAAGGGCCTCCCGGAATCGCCCTCCGAACGCGTCAGAGAGAACTTCACGTTCCTCCGTGACCTGGTGGCGCAGGCGGATGTGCAGACCGTCTACAACGGCATCAAGAAGCTGGTGGTCGTCGATGTCAGCCTGACCCGCGGGCAGGACGATCCCCAGATGATTTTCGAGAGCTTGAACTCGACGGGGGTTGATCTCACCCAAGCGGACTTGATCCGCAACTTCGTACTGATGCGGCTGGACGTTTCATCGCAGACACAACTCTACGAAGAGCACTGGCAGCCGATCGAACAGTCCTTCGGGCGCCGTTACCGGACGGACTTCGACAAGTTCGTGAAGGACTTCCTGACCCTGCAGATGAGACCGGGAACCCCCCTGAAGGCAGCGGATATCTACTACGAGTTTCGAAACTACTTCTCGCGCACGGTGGACAAGCGTGGCGTTGATGGAATCCTCAGCGACCTTCGCCGGTTCGGGGCGTACTACACCGGATTCAGTCTCGGTCAGGAGAGGCACGCAGCGCTGAGGGAGGCGTTCAGCCGACTTCGCTCGCTGGTCGAGGTGGCGTCTCCAGTCGTGATGACTCTGTACGACTACCACGACCGCGCCAAGACCTTGACCACAGCCGAATTCGTCGAGGCTGCTGAATTGCTGGAAAGCTTCGTTTTCCGGCGGTCCGTCTGCGACATGCAGACCCGTAGCCTCGGTCAAATCTTCGCCGGCCTCGCGTATCGAATCACCGAGGCTCAGCCCCTGCTGAGTCTAAAGGTCGCTTTGTATCGACAAGGCAAGAAGCGCCGCTTTCCGACAGATGCCGAGTTCCGGGAGGCATTGGAGACCCGGGACGTCTACGACATGCGGACCTGCTTCTACCTGCTGGACCGCATTGAGAACTTTAGCAAGGAGCGCATCGACACCTCGAACTTCACTATCGAGCACGTCATGCCGCAAAACGAAGATCTGCGTCCCGAGTGGCGTGCCATGCTTGGGGCCGACTGGAAGAAGGTTCAGGAGGTCTGGCTGCATCGGCTCGGAAACCTGACCCTGACCGGCTACAACTCGACGTACAGCGATCGACCGTTTGTCGAGAAGAAGGCCATCGCTGGAGGGTTCAACGAGAGCCCGCTGCGACTCAATAAGCCGCTCCGGGAGCAGTCCGTATGGAATTCGGAGGCGATTGAAAAGCGGGGCAAGGACCTCGCCGAGAAGGCTTTGGCGGTGTGGAGGCCCCTCGTGGTCGATCCGCTTGCCGTCAAGCAGCGGGAGCTTGAAGAGCACAAGGCGCTGGCGGCCGGTTTTTCTGTCCAGGCGATAGAGATGGATGCCACGGCAAGGGCGCTCTTGGATCAACTGAGCCCGCTGGTCAAGGCCCTTGGTGAGGACGTTGTCGAGCTGCCAAATGACCGAACCGTGGTCTATCGGGTCTTCGACTTCTTTGTGGAGGTCATCCCGCGCAAGCAGCGGCTGACGCTGCTCCTTAATTTGGACTTTGCCGACTGTGACGACCCGACAGGGAAGTCCAGGGATGCCACCGAGTTCGCCTTCATCATCGGCGCCACCGAGGCTGGCGGGGTTTTGTACTCGATCGACTCTGTCGACGACCTGGCGGGAGCGCTCGCCGTCGTCAGGCAAGCGTACGAACGGATCACGGAGTAGCGTTCATTCGGTACGGAACGAAATTGGGTCCTGACCTGAACCCCCTAGCGCCGTACCGCCCTGCGAAAAGTCAGGAGGTTCTGAGACGTGGGGCGTCTGAGACGGGATTTCAGGCCACTGGGCCGAGGGCGCAGTCAGGAGCCCATAGCAAAAAGCCCCGCGTGGTGCGGGGCTCTGTACGCCTTCAAGGCCGGCTGAGCAGGTTAGAAGGGTTGGTTGTGGCGGAGAGAGAGGGATTCGAACCCTCGATACGGTACAACCGTATACCGGATTTCGAGTCCGCCCCGAAGCGCTATTCTTGATGTTGACTGAGGTTGACGTAATCAACGAAAATCAACAAGTTAACAAATCTCCAGTTTTTCAGTCAAGTATCAGTTTGTTGATCAGTATCGCTCTAAAATGCACCTAGCCGCATACACAGCGCATACGTGAAACAACAAACGGACTGAGAAACGGATCGCCCCATGAGCAACCCTGCCGCCCTGACCGTCAGCCGCATCGAAGCCGCCACCTGCCCAGCAGACAAGCAGCAGGCTTTCCTGATCGACAAGACCGTGCCGGGTCTGAAGCTGCGCGTAACCAGCGGCGGGGCCAAGTCGTTCGTGTTCGAGGCGCGCGCCAAGGGCTCCAACACCAAGCGCTACACCATCGGCGATGCCAGCTCTTGGACGTTGGGCGCGGCCAGAGCCGAAGCGCGCCGCATGCGCGTGCTCATGGATCAGGGCATCGACCCCAAGCAGGAAGCCCGCGAACAATATGCTCAGGCGGTGCAGGAGCAAAACGAGCGCGCGCGTGAACTGCTTACCGTCGGCGCGCTGTGGGATGCCTACCTGAAAGAACGCAAGCCTTTTTGGGGGGAGCGCAGCTACATCGACCATTGCCAAGTTGTCACGCCTGGCGGCGAAGTGCGTAAGCGCATACCAAACAAGACCACGATACCGGGGCCGCTGTACCCGCTCATGGGGCTGCGGCTGGCTGAACTCGATGCCAAGACCATCGAAGCCCTTGCCAAGCGCGAAGCCCCAACCCGGCCTGCCCGCCTGCGGCTGTCGCTGCGCTTGCTCAAGGGTTTTCTGAACTGGGCTGCTGCTGAGGGGCACGAGTTGGATTCAGGGGCCATCCTGTCACGCAAGGCCCGAGAAATCGCCGGGCCGCCCGGCGTCAAGGATGATGCGCTGGAGCGCGGCCAGCTTGCGACGTGGTTTACCGCCGTCAAGGCTATAACCAACCCAGCGGTTCACGCTTACCTGCAAGTGCTGCTGCTGACGGGCGCTAGGCCCGGCGAGGTGCTCACGCTGCGCTGGGAAGATGTGGGTTTTCCGTGGAAGACCCTGACCATACGCGACAAAGTGGAGGGTGAGCGCACTATCCCCCTGACGCCCTATGTGGCGCATCTGCTGAGCGCGCTACCAAAGCGCAACGATTGGTGCTTTACGAACCCGTCTGGCAAGATGCCTATCAATGCGTCTGCCCTGCACCGCAGAGCCTGCGCCAGCGCCGGGCTGGAGGGGCTGACCCTGCACGGCCTGCGCCGCAGCTTTTCTACACTGACCGAATGGCTGGAAACACCTGCCGGGGTGGTGGCGCAGATTCAGGGCCACAAGCCCAGCGCCACGGCTGAAAAGCACTACAAGCGCCGCCCGGTGGATCTGCTGCGCGTCCACCACGAGCGCATCGAGGCATGGATACTGGAGCAGGCTGGGGTGCAGTTCACGCCAGCGAAGCCGCTCAAGTTGAGCGTGGTGGGTTGAGGGGGGTTGAGGGCTGCTTCATAACATAACCCTTGAATTGTAGTCACAAAAGGACTACAATGGAGCCTTCCAAAACCTACGAGAGAATCGACCATGAGCACCGCCGATACCTATGTCCGCGCTCGCATCGACACCCGCACCAAAGAGCGCGCCGCTGACGCGCTCGAAGCGATGGGTCTGTCCATTTCTGACGCCATCCGCTTGCTGATGCTGCGCATTGCCGACGAGCGCCGGATGCCCTTCGATGTGAAGGCGCCCAACGCGACCACGCGCCAGGCCATCGCAGAACTTGAAGCCGGAAAAGGCAAGCGATTCGCCAGCGTTGATGACCTGATGGCCGACCTACATGCGGACGATTGATCGCGCCTCGGCCTTTAAGCGCGACTACAAGCGCGAGATCAAGGGGCGGCACCGGGCTACTCTTGATGACGATTTGAAGCCCGTTCTTGTGGCGCTGGCAACCGACCAAGCGCTCAGCGCCAAATACCGCGACCATGATCTAAGCGGCGATTGGGCGGGCTACAGGGAATGCCATGTCAGGCCCGATCTGCTGTTGATCTACCGCAAGTCGGATGCCGACACCCTCAGACTGGCGCGGCTTGGCTCGCACAGCGAACTTTTCGGTTGAGCCAGCACGCTGTTATAGGTGCGCGCTTCGGGTGCACGTCCAAGGGCCTCCATTTGCTGGATATCCTTCGCCACAGGAGAAGGGGCGCGCTTACGCGCGCGGGCTTGGGGGCAGGCGGTGGTATCCAAAGCGCCTGTCCTCCTGATTCCCTCTTGAGGCATGAACATCACACTCAAACCCCTCCATACCGAAACCCGCAGCGTGCTCCCCACTGAGGAAGCCGCTGCGCACCTGAACCGCCAGCCGCAAACCCTGCGCAAATGGGCCATGAACGGCGAAGGCCCGATCCAGCCGATCAAGGTTGGGCGCCGCCTCGGTTGGCCGGTTGCCGGGCTGCGCAAGCTGGTTGGTGCGTAGGCGCTTAGGCGCGTAGGTGCGCCGGCGAGTCGTCAGCAACGGTGCCCGGGCTTCCAGAGCTAGCTAGCCTTGCTCATGCGTGCGCGCTCGGGCTGTGGATAGGCTCGCACCGTGAGACGCCAACCCGTGGTCTTGAGCATCGGCGATAGGCTGTGAAGCTACGGATTTCCTTGCCCTGATAAATTAACAATTGAAATCTCTGTGAAATTATTCAAAGGACAAACTTGTACCGAGAATTGGGAGCTTGAAATTTAAACTAGTAATTTCACCATCTGGATTTATTCTGGCGCAAGTTGTAGTCGTTGAAACGATAACATTGGAGAGATTAGAAATTGTCGAGTGAGTACAAAAATTGGCCAGACCTTGAATTACTGGCTCCAACGTCCAAGTTGTTTGCTGCCTAGCCAGAACCCTTGTTCTTCTGGAATTGTTGTAAACTGTCTGAGTTCCTAGAGACCCACTGGAGCCGATAGTTGCCGAAGTAGGCAGAGGCTCATGAGGAGTGGTAGTGATAGTGACTTCACCGCTGCCATATCTAGCTCCAACTAGTTGAAACGGTTCACTTGCAAAGTAACTAGTAAAGTTGGCAGCCAATACCGTGTTTCCATTGCTACGAATGGTTAGCGTCTGTGAAGCCCTTTTTTTCACTACACCATCCATGTCTCCATCGGCTATCGGCGTTGAACGGAAGAACAGTTGATAAGACTCTGCTCCGTGCTTGGCTGTAGCAGTGAAAGATCTGTCCAATGTGTGGAGAGATGTCATCACTGCATTCAAATCAAACGTTGCCTCACGAGGATTAACCAAATCAGTAACTCTAGAAACGTCACACCCAGCCAGCAAAGCCGTAAAAGCCAGAGGTAACATGATTATTGATGCACGCATTAGAATTCTCCCGAATCTCGAATCAACATAAACCGATTTTTGAATTTCACACCCAAATCCAATTGTTCATTTTCTTGGAGGCTGAGATGTAATACTTGATCGTAAGACCGGCTGAAATTCCCAAGACCAATAAAACCAACCATCCGGATGGCGAGGCAAAAAAAGTAGACCAGTCAAAAGTATAGAGTTGCATGGCCGGCATACGAATTCCCATAAATTCCATAGTGACCGGTGGAGGCGCCCACCAGCCCTGCGCTCTCCCATAAAATAATGCAACAATAGGCAGAAACGAAATAAAAGACCATAAATAACAAAGGGTTTTATCGCTCTTAATATCCTCTCGCCACTCACCGCATTTGGAGCATTTTAATGCCTCCAAGGGGATTTGGCTTTGGCAGCTTTTGCATTCCTGTGTTACGTCAGTCATTCCGAACTCCCTTTCTTGATTAAGATTGATGCACACTTCGCTATTTAGCTGAAATTAGGATGTTTTAGAACTCTGGGAGGTCAAAACGCCACTTAATTGACAGCTTGGAAGATACGATTTGGAAAAGCAAAGGCACACGGTGAGTCACCTCACCTGTCCAACCCAGCAAGCAGCTTAAACCAAATTTCTTATCGATGCTAGCACAAGATCTCGGATCATGTGAGGCTTTAACCAAGCGCAGCACTAGGTCTTTGGCTGTGCGTCAGACATATTCCTGCTCAGGGGCTGTGCCGTGATCGGGTGACCTACCCCCGCCGCCAAGGCGCGAGAGCCGAAAAATCAATAGCGCACCATGAGCGCCCATGCCGCCACCGGCAAAGCCCAAGCCACCGCATTGAGTGCGCCATGCGCCAGCCACAGCCCCACCGATGCCGCGAGGCTGTAATCAAAGAAGCCGCGCAGGGATGGCGGCGTCTCTGTGCTCAAGAGCAAGTAGTAGCCCAAGGCGAAGACAAAGGCGTGCGCGGCATTGCGCGCAAGCAGCAGCACGGCGCCAAACAGCAGCAGCGCATAGCCGTACTCGCCTTGCCCGTGCCAGCCAAGGAAGCCGATGGCGCCACCTACAAGCAGGAACAGCAGCGCGAAAGACGCTTGCGCACGGACCGAGAAAATCAGCAGCGCAAGTTTATTTGCTGCGCTGGCGCGCAGTTGGGTTGCAACCATTTGGGTTTACCGGAAAAAAGAAAAGCAGGCCGCCGCGGGCTTAGGCCCGCCGCAGTCCAATGCATAACAGCAAAGCAAGAACAAACCGCCAGTCAACGAAAACAGGCGACACCGATGCGAGGGCTACGGGCCTGAGCCTGCGCCCCGATACAGATCAGGGAAAGCGCCGCTGCCCCGCAAGGCTGGCATTGAATGCGTCGAACTCTTCGCGGGTGGATGCACGATACGGAATATCGTTAAACACGAGGCTTCCATCCCTAATGGTGACAAACGAAATCCTGCCATCTCTATCGCGAGCGAGGCGATTTTCCGGCATATACCGCAAAGCAAAAGAATCGCGCCACACACGATGACCAAACGGCGATGTCTCAACAAGCGTAGCCACAAACTCCGCATCGCCGGTGCGCTCGATCTTGACTGCGACCAGCATGCGCGCTGGCTCGCCTTGGCGAACCGGTCTTTCATGAGCCCAATACCCCACAAAGTCCTCACCCTCGGCGGCGCCCAGGCAACCCGTCAGCAGCAGCGCCGAAGCCCCTGCTGCACCCAAAATCATTGCTCGTCTGTCCATGTTCACTCCAAGTTTTTGATTGATACACCAACTCACACCATCACCGCCGCCGCGCTGGGCGCTCGGGCGCCGGAAGTGGCCCCAGATCGGCGATCGACGCAAACCGCATCACCCAGCCGGGGGTGTTATATCTCGCCGCCTGCCCAAAGCGCAGCGTGGTCTGGAGGCTGCTGCCATCGTCGCCCTTAAGGGTGAGCCGATAAGCAGATACCAATGAGGTCGCCGCTTAATCCAGAATCCGGAGCCTCGAGTTGGCAACTGGCGGTCAGGAAAGCCTACTCAAGGATGCCTTACGATTCTTGGGCCTTGTGATATTTGTTCAGAGGAAATGTCGAAAATCATGGCGTAGTCGCTTGTTCCAAAGGGTCTTTGTGTCCTAATAGCGGCACCGAATAAAAGAAATCTGCTGTCAGGGCTAAATGACAAAAACCGAGATAAAATGGAAAGGCTTCTTCTTTGCCCTGGGGTGGCTGTTGCGCCTAAGTCAAGCGTAATGGATTGAATTGTTCCTTCATGCAAATCTCTCAAAAAAACATCAGCAGAGCGGTTGGTGTCGTTAGGTACAAGATTGGATGCGTCCGATGTAAAAGCAATAAAACGACCATCTGGGCTAATTGCTGGACCGATGCTGGAGTTATTTCCTTCGGTGCCTTCGGTGTTTAGAGACACACGAGTTGTGACGCGTGTTTGCGTATTATGCACAAAAATATCTTGAGAATTATTTGTATCGCTTGGTACTAGATTGTTGGATGAAGATGTAAATGCAACTAACCGCCCATCAGCGCTGATAGATGGATCTACACCAGATGCGATGCGTGTGGTTACGCCTCTAGTCATATCACGAACAAAAACACCGCCCCTCTCTTGGGTGTCTCGAGTTAGTATTGAACTTGAAGAAAATGCAACAAATTTTCCGTTTTGGCTTATTGCAAAACTGCTTCCGCCAAATATAGTTTCCCTAACATTTGGATTTGGCTGGTTGACCCAGCGAACTTCACCGCTCTGCAAGTCCTTCCAATAAAGCAGTCTGTCTCCAAGTCTTGCAGCTTTGCCAATAATGGCTGGTGAACTTTCAAATACAACAAAGCGTCCATCTGGTGTAATTCTTGGCATTTGACCCCAACTGGGATACGTAATTTGATTCCCTCTGCGATCTACCGACAGCCGCCTGAAAGTGTTGGTCTGTGTGTCTTGTAAAAAAATATCGTGTACTCTGTTGGTATCGTTGGGCACCAAATTGTCTGACTCTGATGCGAAAACTGCAAACCTGCCGCCAAGAGGGTGGGGGGTATGGTTTGCGTAAATGGTTTTGGGCGCTGCGGCGACTGCAGGTGAAGGTTCAGAGGCTGTGCTTTGGGCTTCAGTTTGCGGTTGTGCAAAAGCCCCGGTGCAGGTGAACACAGCAATCGCCAAGCCCACTGCTTTAACATTGATCAAGCGCTTCGACTCGCTCATATCTACTCCCTATTGTAAGAAAAACGACCGGAGCCGCCCGCTGCAGCTCCTACCACACGTTTTGACGAACGCGATCGTACCGGAGAGATACCGGAGAGTCAAGGCTGTGAGCGCTGCAAAAACCTCACCGACTACCCGCGCCGCCACGGCGCCAGTGCTGACAAATCAATGATGCGTGACCTGGGCAGCGCTGGCCGCTGCGGCTTGGCTGCGCGCTTGCGCTCGCGATAGGCGCGCTGGCGCTCGGCTGCTGTTTTGGCTGCGCCGGTGGGTGGTCGGCCACGGCGGGGCTTGGGTGCTGGCGCGATGGCGTCGGAAATTGCGACGGCATCGGCGGCGGTGGGGGCGGCGATGGGAGCGGCGGTGAGGGTGTCCATGCCCTTATTTTACGTTACTGCGTTATGGTAAGTCAAGTGGTTTTCGTGACTGAGTGACGATAAAGTGACTGGCAGCCGCCGCTCTGTTTGCCCCCTTTGCCCGCTGCCGTAGGCGGCACGGTTTCAGGGGTTTCCGGCGCTGGCGCTGGGTCGGTGGCTTCGAGGTGCATGGGGTGTCGGGGCGTAGCCCTGACTGTGACGCTGCAAGCGGGAACAACGGCGGCTCAGATCAGCGCGTAGGCGCTGGCTGCCCGCCCTACCTTGCACCGGTATTTGTGCGGGAGTTTTTGCGAGTTTGTACGCTTTGCAACGTGGCTACCAATGGGCTACCAAGCCCATGCCATACCCTTAACACTCCAAGACCAATCCTAACCAAACTGGGCACCACTTAACCAGCAAGTGCTTACAAGCTACGGCTAAACTGTTGCCCAATGACTACAAACACCTTGCCACTTGCGGAACAATGGGCTACCATTACCGCTCCAAGTGCCTAACAACCCATGAAAACAGCCTAGCAACCCCTCTACACTTTCTCACCATGCAGAACCAAGACCGCTCCCAATCCGCTACCAACCCTGAATTTCCGGCGCTGGTCTCTGTAGGTGGGCGCGATCTTGCGCTGCAAACGGAGTCCGCCATGAGCACTCAATACGATCTGACCCAGCCGCCGCCGTACCAAAAGCCGACGAAGCTGGAGCGCCTGCTTCCTCACCTTGAGCGCATCGATCAAGCGAGGCGGCTGGGTTGGCGCATGGCCGACATTCAAGCGAAGCTGACCGCTGAGCTTGACCTTGGCGAGATGAGTGCGAACACCTTTTCAGTGCTTGTCTCCAGCGCCCGCCGCCGCGTCACCGCTTGACCTTCTTCATCATGAACACCGAAAACAACCCTAACCCTGTTGCGCTGGATGATGACCTTGACAGTCCGCCGCCGTACTGGAAGCCGACGAAGTTGGAACGCCTGCTTCCTCACCTTGGGCGTATTGAAAAGGCGCAGCGCTTGGGCTGGCGCATGGCAGACATTCAAGCGAAGCTGACCGCTGAGCTGGATTTGGGGGAAATGAAGCCAAGCGCGTTTTCGATGCTCGTGACCAATGCCCGCCGCCGTGCCGCTGCCCAGGCTGCCGCGCCTGCTCCAGCCGCTCCAGCCGCTCCACCCGCTCCACCCGCTCCAGCCCCAGCCCGCAGCGTTGATGAAAAAATGGCCCTGCTGCGTGCCGACCATGCGCGCCGGGCTGCTGCTCAGGCTGCGGAGCTTGCGGCTGATTCGGGCAGCGCTGCGCCGGTGGCTGTGGCGGTTGCACCTGCACCTGCACCCGCTCCTGTTGTTGCCGCGCCCGCGCCCGCGCCGGTTGCACCTCCCGCCGCGCCAGCGCCAGTGCCTGCCCCGGCTCAAAAGCCTGCCGCTGCTGGCATTACTGACGGCGAGAGGCTGGAGCAGTTGCGGGCCTTGCAAGCTGCCGCGCCTGAGCCTACTGACCCGACCTTGCTTGCTGCGCTGCGGGTGCGCAAGGGCTGGCTCAAGCCTGATGACTCAATAGTGTCCAAGGCAGCGGTTGAGGGGGTGAAGAAGATAGGGGCGATTCTGAGTCGCCCGCTTGAGATTGGCGGTAACTCCATCCCCGCAAAGCAATTCAACGAGATTGCCGCTGCGTACTTGGATACGGTGCCGCAAGCGCACATGCTTATTGAAGAGGGGTTGGTTGAGAAGTGGGTGTTTTGGGATCCAAGCAGGCCCTATGCCGCCCCCAGCAAGCAAGACATTTGCGATTCGCTGGTTACTGCCATCAAGCAGGGCTATGCCGACCGGCTGCGGGCGGCTGAAGCCAAGACAGCGGCTGGCTCCTGAGCGTTTGGGGCCGTGCTGGCCCGGGTGAATCGAAAAAGTTGTGGCCTGTTCCAGTCCGCGTCCCTGTAGGTGTGACCAACTTTCGAGGAACCCAAACCATGCTTGACCTTACCCGCCCGCCGCCGGATCGCCCGGCGTCTGCCGCGCGGCGCGCGAAAAACGAACGCGGAAACGCTGTGACGCCCACCAGCACTGCGGCGCAATCGCGCGTCGCGCTTTACCAGCCCAGCCAGCGCCCGACGCTGCGCACCGGCGAATGGATGACTACGTCCTACGGGCGCTGCCGGGTCAAAGGAAAACTCGGGCAGCGCCACGCAGACGTGATAGACACAATCATGTACCACGCTGAAAAAAGGCGCATGGCGAGCGGCGGCTTGGAGTTGCTGGTTGACCCGGCGCGGGTGCGACGGATGCTGTCTGATAGCGGCTACTCGCACGAGCAGCTGTGGGTGCTACTCGACGAGTGTATGGCCGCGATCATCGAGATAAGGACGCCAAAAATGCGCGCGATGGGACATCTGATCGATAGCGTCATTGAATCAAAAATGACTAGGCCAAACCCGCTCAACGGCGGGACGGGCACGCGCGCGATGTGGCAAGTACGCTTGGGCGCGGCTTATGTGATGTTGCTCAAAGACGATTTGAGGCTCTACTACAACCCGGCACCGATCGCGCGGCTGAAGTGCGGGATCAGTCAGGCGGTGGCGCGGCACATTTTGAGTCACAGCGCAGAGCCGCGGGGCGGCTGGCATGTCGACACGCTCATAGAAGCGGTGGCGGGGACACTGGCAAGTAAGGGCATGCGAAATGCACGGCTCAGGCTCAAAGAAGATGTCGCGGGGCTGCTGGAGCTCGGTGTTGTTCTAGACGGCAGCAGAGTTAGGCGGTGCGTCCCACAGCCGCCCGATGAAGCCTCGCAACCACCAAAAGGCGTCCCGCAGCCGCCCGATAGCGTCCCGCAGCCGCCCGATAGCGTCCCACAGCCGCCCGATAGCGTCCCACAGCCGCCCGATAGCGTCCCACAGCCGCCCGATTTTTGACTGGTTAAGCAGTATTAACAGGCCCTTCAGGACTGTCAGCGCGGGGCCTGACCGGCGCTTGGGGCTCTGGTCATGCCCCGCGAACAGCCAAACACCCCTCAAAAAGAAAACCCACGAGCGCCTACTCCTTGGCCGCGCTTCGCGCGGGGGCTTGGGGGCAGGTGTCGGTATCTGCCAAACCTTGAGCAAGGCCAGCGCTGGGGGATCGCCACAGGCCCGCCAGATGCCGCGCTGGTGGGATCTTTTGCCGTAGTAACTCTACCCGGCTGTACCGTAGTAACTCTACCCATTCGCCGTAGTAACTCTACCCATTCGCCGTAGTAACTCTACCCGCCCGCAGAGTGAAAAACGGGTTCCACCCAAGAATCTCCAAGATTCCCCAGCATGCGCGGCACAGCCCCGCCGCCTTTTGGGCGTCGGGCTGGCCTTGCCGGTTTGTTTTTTCCTCAAAGGCACTTCAACCTTTGAGCCTTTTTTCTTCCAACCCTTTCTTTGGGGCGGCTCTTTTTTTGGGCGGCTTTTTTGCTTCGTTTCACTTTGAGCATATCTCAAAAACCAGCCCCTCCGTACGCCTGCTCTTTGGCCGCGCTTCGCGCGGGGGCTTGGGTGCAGGTGTCGGTATCTGCCAAACCTTGAGCCAAGTCCAGCGCTCAACGCTTGCAAAGGCCCGCCAGAACCGCGCTGGCGGCGTTTTTGGGGTGCGGTTGGGCCTCGGTAGCCACGGCGCATGAAAAGCGCTTGCAGAGCCTCTAATCGAGCCGCAAGCCAAGCCGCCATGCGCTCAAGGGCTGGGCAACGGCGGCGCCTAGTGGCAATTAGCGTAACGCGTTATGATAAATCAGGCATTATTATTACGGTGTGACGCTAAATGGACAAGCAACCGCCGCTCGCTGGCTGCGATTCTGAGGCTTGCGCCTGCGCTGGTGCCCATGTTGCGGGCCTGCCCTGCCATCGACACCTGCCCCCAAGCCCCCGGCGCTTGCGCCGGCCCTTACCTAGGCGCGCAGCAGCGTTGCAGCTTGCAGACTAGGGGTGGTGCCAGCATTGGCGCTGGCTGCTCAGGCCTAGAGTCACTAGGCGCGCCGCGTATGCGCCCCGTATGCAGCGCGATCTTGGCTTGCTCTGCCGCTGCGCCTGTGGGCTAAGGGTTTGGCAGGCTTGACTTGCAGGTGTTTTGGGTTGCCCCAAAACGCATACGCTGCGCATACATACTTGACTAAACCCTGTTGTAATTTGAAGCCAAGTTTTGTAACTCATTGATTTGGCGGAGAGAGAGGGATTCGAACCCTCGATGCGGATGACCGCATACCGGATTTCGAGTCCGGCGCATTCGACCACTCTGCCATCTCTCCGCGTGTCGAACCCGTGATTGTAGCAGGCTCAAAACCGGGCCCTGGCAGGGCCCTGGCGGGCCAGCGGGCTGCCGGGGCCGCTAGCGACCCCACAAAAGCCCTAGAGGGTCTGGGGTGCGGCGCGTTAAGCGGCTTCGCGCAGTGCGGCCAAGGCGGCGTCGGCGGCTTGGGCTGCACCCGCACCCACTGCGGGGCTTGCAGTGCCTGCACCCAGCTGCAGCACTGGGTGCAGTTCGGGGCAGGCGCTGTAGCCGGCGGCTTTGAGGCGGGCGATGGCTTGTGCTGCTTCTTGGGGGGTGGCAAAGCTTAGGCTTTGCAGCAGCAGCTGGCCGCGTGCGTCGGTGAGCTTGAAGGCAAAGCGGCCGTCGGGCTCGCGGTACTGCTTGAAGCTGGGCAGCGCGGGCTTGCTGGCAGGGGCGTTGGCTGCTGCGGGGGCCGCCATGCCGCCACCAGCCAAGGCCGCCGCATCATCATCCCCCGCCGCGGCAGCACCCGAACCGGCACTGCCAACCGCACCCGCGCTGGCAACCACGCCCAACGCACCCGCCGCCACCAGCGGCCGCAGCCCCACCGCATGGCGCAGGCGCTGGACAAAGGGGGTGGCGCTGCGCCGGGCTTTGGCGGCGCCGGCTTGCAGCAGCGCTTCCACCTCGTGCGGGCGTGCCATGAGCTCGAGATAGCGCGCGCGCAGCGGCGCGATTTCGGCCTCGATGCGCTCGTAGAGCAGCTGCTTGGCCTCGGCCCAGCCTATGCCTTGGGCATAGGCGCGCGCCAGCGCGGCGCTTTCGTCGGCGCTGGCAAAGGCCTGGTAAATCTGGAACAGCGCCGAGCCCTCGGTCTGCTTGGGCTGGCCCGGCGCCAGCGAGTCGGTGACGATGCCAAAGATCAGTTTTCTGAGCTGCTCGGGCGGCGCAAACAGTGGGATGGTGTTGTCGTAGCTCTTGCTCATCTTGCGCCCGTCGAGCCCGGGCAGGGTGGCCACTTGGGCCTCGACCACGGCCTCGGGCAGGGTGAAGTGCGGGCCGTAGAGGTGGTTGAAGCTGGAAGCGAGGTCGCGCGCCATTTCGATGTGCTGCACCTGGTCGCGCCCCACCGGCACTTGGTGCGCGTTGAAGAGCAGGATGTCGGCGGCCATCAGCACCGGGTACATGAACAGGCCGGCGCTCACGCCCTCGTCGGGCTCAGCGCCGCTGGCGGCATTTTTGTCCAGCGCCGCCTTGTAGGCGTGGGCGCGGTTGAGCAGCCCTTTGCCGCAGACGCAGGTGAGCAGCCAGGTGAGCTCGGTGGTTTCGGGGAGGTCGGACTGGCGGTAAAACGTGACGCGCTGCGGGTCGAGCCCGCAGGCCAGCCAGGTGGCGGCGATTTCGAGCGTCGAACGCTGCACGCGCTCGGGTTCGTGGGTGGAGATGAGGGCGTGGTAGTCGGCCAGAAAATAAAAGGCATCGACGCTGCCCAGCGCGCTCGAGCGCAGCGCCGGCCGGATGGCGCCCACATAATTGCCCAAGTGCGGGGTGCCCGAAGGCTTGATGCCGGTGAGAACGCGCAAGGTTTGCATGAGGGGATCGAGAGATAGGGGGGTAAATTTAAAGCAGCAGCCAGCGCAGCGGCGTGAGCACGGTTTGGATCAGGTCGGCCGAAAGCGCCATCAGTGGGCGCAGCCAGTAGGTGCCCAGCAAGCCGGTGAACAGCAGCACCAGCACGATGATGAAGCCAAAGGGTTCGAGGCGCGCGACGGCTTGCGCTGGCTGCGCCGGCAGCAGCCCGACCAAGATGCGCCCGCCATCCAGCGGCGGCAGCGGCAGCATGTTGAGCACGAACAGCACCAGATTGACCAGCAGCCCGGCTTGCGCCATTTCGAGCAAAAACGGCTCGTGGATGCCCAGCGCCAGCAGCAGGTAGCCAAAGATCACCCACAGCAGCGCCTGCACCACGTTGGAGGCCGGGCCGGCCAGCGCCACCCAGACCATATCGGTTTTGGGGCGGCGCAGGCGCGCGGCGTTCACCGGCACCGGCTTGGCGTAGCCAAACAAAAAAGCGCCGCTGGTGGCAAACAGCAGCAGCAGCGGCAGCGCGATGGTGCCCAGCGGGTCGATGTGCTTGGCTGGGTTGAGCGTGATGCGCCCGAGCATGTGCGCGGTCGGGTCGCCGAAGTAGCGCGCCGCGTAGCCGTGCGCAGCCTCGTGGATGGTGATGGCAAACAACACCGGCAGCGCAAAGACGGCGATGGTTTGCAGCAGGGCGGCGATGTCCATGGGGTGTATTGTCTCAGCAGCGCAGCGGTGCGGCGTATCGGCTCGGTGGGGCTTACAACCCGAGCGCGGCCAAGCTGCCTTGGCCTTGGCGCAGCAGCTGCGGCGCCTCGCCCTGGGCCATGGGCGTGAGGTCGAGCACGGTGGTGGGCTCCAGCGCGCAGGCGCCGGCGTCGATCACGGCGGCTAGGCTGTGCTCGAGGCGCTGGCGGATTTCGTGCGCGTCATTCAGGGGCTCGCTGGCGCCGGGCTCGATCAGGGTGGTGCCCAGCAGCGGCGCGCCGTGCAGCTCGAGCAGCGCTTGCAGCACCTTGTGCGCCGGCACGCGCAGCCCGATGGTTTTGCGCGCCGGGTGGCTCAGGCGCCGCGGCACCTCTTTGCTGGCCTCGAGCACAAAGGTGTAGGGGCCGGGGGTGCCGAGTTTGAGCAGGCGAAACTGGGCGTTGCTCACGCGCGCGTAGCTGGCCAGTTCGCTCAGGTCGCGGCACAGCAGCGTGAGCGGGTGCTTGACATCGACGCCGCGGATGCGGCGCAGCCGCTCAACGGCGTCTTTGTCGTCGAGGTGGCAGACCAGCGCGTAGCTGGAGTCGGTGGGCAGCGCCAGCACACCGCCGTGGTGCAGCGCCTGCACCGCCTGCTTGAGCAGGCGCGGTTGCGGGTTGTCGGGGTGGAGTTGGAAATACTGCGACATGCGAGTGAAGTGAAAATCAGTCGATCTTGGGTTGGCGCGCCGTGAGCCAGACCAAGGTCGCGCCGCAGAGCACGATCAGGCCCATCCCCACCCAGGCCCACAGCCCTGGCAGGTGGCCAAACAGCAGCCAGCCCAGCAGCAGCGCAAAGCCCACTTGCAGATACATGTAGGGGGCTAGGGTAGAGGCCGGCGCGCGCGCAAAAGCCTGGATGAACAAAAAATGCCCCACAGTGCCGCACAGCCCCGCCAGGCACAGCAGCGCCAGCGTGCGCAAGTCGGGGATGGTCTGCCAGACCCAGGGCAGGGCCAGCGTCATCAGCGCCGCCCCGGTCCAGCCGGTGTAGCAGTGCATGGTCATGGCGTCTTCGCTGCGCGCCATGCGGCTGGTCAAAATCTGGAACGCGGCGTACAGCAGCACCATGAGCAGCGGCACCAGCACAAACCAGCCCAGCGCGGCCCCGGTGGGCTGGATGATGAGCAAGGCCCCAGCAAACCCGCCCCAGACCAGCAGCCAGCGCAGGCGGCTCACGGTTTCGCGCAAAAACACGGCCGCCAGCAGCGTCACCACCAGCGGCGTGAGCATGATCATGGCGGTGAACTCGCCCAGCGGCATGTGCTGCACGCTGACAAAGCTCAGCGTGCTCACCGCCAGCAGCAGCAGCCCGCGCAGCGCGTGCAGCAGCGGCTGGCGTGTGGCCAGCGAACGCCAGCCGCGCGTGGGCAGCACCACCGCGGCCATGACCAGCGCCTGAAAGGTGTAGCGAAACCACACCACCATCAGCACCGAAATGCTGGCGCCCAGCAGCTTGACGGTGGCGTCCAGCGCCGCAAAGCAGGCCACCGCCAGCACCACAAAGGCAATGCCCAGCAGCGCGCGTGGCTGCACCAAGCGCGCGCTTTCAGTGGACACGGTGTGCCAGCAAATCCCACACCGGCTGCAAGCGCGCGTCGAGCAAGGGCAGGGCGCCGAGCTCGCAGTGGCTCTCGCCGGGGCTGTGGAAATCGGAGCCGCGCGAGGCCGCAAGGCCAAACTCGAGCGCCATCTCGGCGTACTGGGCCGCTTCGGCGCTGCTGTGGCTGCCGGTGAGCACCTCCACCGCTTGCCCGCCATGGGCCTTGAATTCGCTGAACAGGGCGTACTCTTGGGTGGCGTTGGGGTGGTTGTAGCGCGCCGGGTGCGCGATCACCGCCACGCCGCCGGCCTCGACGATCCAGCGCACCGCGTCGCCCAAGCTGGCCCAGCGGTGTGGCACGAAGCCGGGTTTGCCGTCGGTGAGGTATTTGCGAAACACCTCTTGCACGTCTTTGCACACCCCGGCCTCGACCAAGTAGCGCGCAAAATGGGCGCGCGAGATCAGCTCCGGGTTGCTGACGTATTTGAGCGCCCCCTCGAAGACACCGGGGATGCCGACCAAGCGCAACTGCTGCGCCATTTCTTGGGCGCGCTCGCTGCGGCCGCTGCGCGTGCGCTCTAGGCCCTGCAGCAGCGCCGGGTGGGTGTGGTCAAAACCGAGCCCGACGATGTGCACCGTGAGCTCGCAAAAGCTGACCGAGATCTCGGTGCCGGTGAGGTAGGGCAGCGCCAAGGCGCGCGCGGCGTCGATGGCGCGCTGCTGGCCGCTGACTTCGTCGTGGTCGGTCAGGGCCCAGAGCTCGACCCCGTTGGCCTTGGCGCGCGCCGCCAGCGCCTCGGGCGTGAGGGTGCCGTCGGAGACGGTGGAGTGGCAGTGCAGGTCGGCGTTGAAAATCGGCATAAGAATCATTTTATAAGCGCCCGACCGCCCGTAGCCACCCGCGCATCCCCTTAATGGGTGGCGAGCGCAGCGATCGTGGGAGCGATTCATTCTAGTGCCAAGGCTACACTCGCGCTGTGTCGCTCTTTAAATCCGCCTCCGTCGTCTCGCTGCTCACCCTGCTGTCGCGCATCAGCGGTTTGGTGCGCGATCTGCTCATCGCCGCCACCTTTGGCGTGAGCGCCATGACCGACGCCTTCAACGTCGCCTTTCGCATCCCCAACCTGCTGCGGCGCCTGTTTGCCGAAGGCGCCTTCAGCCAAGCCTTTGTGCCGGTGCTGGCCGCCACCCGGGCGCAAGAGGGCGATGAGGCCACCAAAGACCTGATCGACCGCGTGGCCACGGTGCTGGCCTGGGTGCTGACGCTGACGTGCATCGTGGGCGTGCTGGCGGCACCGTTGCTGGTGTGGGCCATGGCCTCCGGGCTGGCGCGCGACCCCTACACCTTTGACGTGACGGTGGCGCTGACGCGCTGGATGTTCCCCTACATCGGCTTCATGTCGCTGGTGGCGCTGGCGGCCGGGGTGCTCAACACCTGGAAGCGCTTTGCCGTGCCGGCGGCCACGCCGGTGCTGCTCAACGTCGGGCTGATCGTGGCGGCGGCTTGGGGCGCGCCGTGGTTTGAGTCGATGGGCATCGAGCCGATCATGGCGCTGGCCGGTGGGGTCTTGCTCGGCGGCACCTTGCAGCTGGCGGTGCAGCTGGCGGCCCTCAAGCGCCTGGGGCTGCTGCCGCGGGTGGCGCTGCGCTGGTCCAAGGTGCGCGCGGCCTGGCAGCACCCGGGCACGCAGCGCATCCTCACGCTCATGCTGCCGGCGCTGTTGGGGGTGAGCGTGGCGCAGATTTCGCTGCTCATCAACACCCAGATCGCTTCGCACCTGGCCACCGGCAGCGTGAGCTGGCTCACCTTTGCCGACCGGCTGATGGAGTTCCCAACCGCGCTGCTGGGGGTGGCGCTGGGCGTGGTGCTGCTGCCGCAACTGGCGGCCGCCAGCGCCGCCGCCGACCCGACGCGCTACAGCCAGATGCTCGACTGGGGCCTGCGGCTGGTGCTGGTGCTGGCTGTGCCCAGCGCGGTGGCGCTGCTGACCATCGCCGTGCCGCTGGTGTCGGTGCTGTTTCATTACGGCGCCTTCACGGCCTTTGACGTGCGCCAGACCGCGCTGGCCCTGATGGGCTACGGCGTGGGGCTGGTGGGGCTGATTGCGATCAAGATTCTGGCCCCGGCCTTTTATGCCAAGCAAGACATCAAAACCCCGGTGCGCATCGCCATCGTGGTGCTGGTGCTGACGCAGGTGTTCAACCTGCTGCTGGTGCCCACCTTTGCGCACGCCGGGCTGGCGCTGGCCATCGGGCTGGGGGCTTTGATCAACGCCGGCTGGCTGCTGATCGGGCTGCTGCGCTGCGGTTCCTACCAGCCGCAGCCAGGCTGGCTGGTGCTGGCGCTGCAGGTGCTGGCCGCCAGCGCGCTGCTGGCGCTGTTTTTGTTGTGGGGCAGCAGCCAGTTTGACTGGCTGCACGAGGATGTGGTGGTCTGGCAGCGCCTGCTGGCCATGCTCGGGCTGATGGTGGGCGCGGCGCTGGTCTATTTTGGCACTCTGCTGCTGGCTGGGGTGAAGCTCAAGCGGCTGGTGCGGATGTAATAGGGCGCCGCGCCGCTGCGGTACGCTGCTGTTTGGGGCTTAGCCCACCCGCACTGCAGCCCCGTTGCCGCACGCCGCGATCTGGCCGATGGCGTACACCGTTTCGCCTTGGGCGCGCAGCGTGGCGGCCACCGCGTCGGCGGCGGCGGCATCGACCACCAGCACCATGCCGATGCCGTTGTTGAAGGTGCGGTTCATCTCGAAATCGTCGATGCCGGCGCTGCGCTGCAGCCAGGCAAAGAGCTCGCTCTGCGGCCAGCTGCCCGACACCAGTTCGGCTGCCAAGTGATCGGGCAGCACGCGCGGAATGTTTTCCAGCAGGCCACCGCCGGTGATGTGCGCCAGCGCCTTGATGCCGCCCGCTGGCGCATCGAAGGGGTGCTGCGCCAGCGCCTGCAACACGCTGCGCACGTAGATGCGCGTGGGCGCCATGATGGCTTGGCGCAGCGGCTGGCCGTCGAGGGTGGTGGGCAGCTTCGATGCCTCGCGCTCGAGGCACTTGCGCAGCAGCGAAAAGCCATTCGAGTGCACGCCGCTGGATGCTAGGCCCAGCACCGCGTCGCCGCTGGCCACGGTCTGCCCGGTGAGGATGCGCGATTTTTCCACCGCCCCGACGCAAAAACCGGCCAAGTCGTACTCGCCCGGCGGGTACATGCCCGGCATTTCGGCGGTCTCGCCGCCGATCAGGGCGCAGCCCGCCAGTTCGCAGCCGCGCGCGATGCCGCCCACCACCGCCGCCGCGGTATCTACATCCAGCTTGCCGCAGGCAAAGTAGTCAAGGAAAAACAGCGGCTCGGCGCCTTGCACCAGCACGTCGTTGACGCTCATGGCCACCAGGTCGATGCCCACCGTGTCGTGCAGCTGCCACTCGAAAGCCAGCTTGAGCTTGGTGCCCACGCCGTCGGTGCCCGAGACCAGCACCGGTTCGCGGTAGCGCTTGGGCACTTCAAACAGCGCGCCAAAGCCGCCGATGCCCGCCAGCACGCCTTCGCGCAGGGTTTTTTTGGCCAGCGGCTTGATGCGCTCGACCAGTGCGTCGCCGGCCTCGATGTCAACGCCGGCGTCTTTGTAGGAGAGGGGTGTCGTGGTCATGTGATGTGGGCACTATAGAATGTGCCGATTTTACCGGCCTGCCTTTCCACCCCGCCTGCCCACCTTGTCTGCCCCACCGATGTTGCTCACCCCTGCGCAGTTGCGCGTGCTCGCCTGGCTCAGCTTGGCCGTGGTGGCGTGGCTGCTGCTGGGGATGCTGGCGCCCGTGCTGATGCCGTTTTTGGTCGCGGCGGTGCTGGCCTACGCCCTGCACCCGGCGGTGGAGCGCCTGCATGGGCGCGGGGTGCCGCGCTGGGTCGGGGCCGGGCTGGCGCTCACGTTGCTGCTGCTGGTGCTGCTGGCGGTGCTGCTGCTGATCGTGCCCGTGATCACGCACCAGGTGCCGCTGCTGCGCGACCAGATCCCGCTGCTGCTGGAAAATTTCAACGCTTGGATCGGGCCTTTGGCCGAGCGTTTTGGGCTGAACGCGCAGATCGACGTGGCGATGGTGCGCGAGCTGCTGCAGCGGCTCATCAGCGGCGAGGAAGGGCAGTGGATCGAGTACCTGTTGTCGTCGTTGCGCATCGGCGGCAGCGTCTTGCTGGCGGCGCTGGGTTTTCTGGTGCTCACGCCGATTGCCGCCTATTACCTGCTGCTGGACTGGGACTGGCTGGTTGAAAACACCAAGCTGCTGGTGCCGCCGCGCTGGCGCGACAACACGCAGCGTTTTCTGGACGAAACCGACCAGGTGCTGGGGCAGTACCTGCGCGGCCAGCTGCTGGTCATGAGCAGCATGGCGGTGTTTTTTACCGTCGGCCTGATGCTGGTCGGGCTCGATCTGGCGCTGCCCATAGGCGTCTTTACCGGCTTGGCGATGTTCGTGCCTTTCTTGGGCTTTGGCGTTGGGATGTTGCTGGGTTTGCTGGCGGCGCTGCTGCAGTTTGGCGATCTGTGGGGGGTGTTGCTGGTGGGCGCCGTCTTCATGCTGGGGCAGGTGCTTGAGAGCATGTACCTGACGCCGCGCCTGCTGGGCGGGCGCATCGGCATGCACCCGATCGCCGTGATTTTTGCCCTGATGGCCTTTGGGCACCTGTTTGGTTTCGTGGGCGTGCTGATCGCGCTGCCGGTGAGCGCGGTGCTGGTGGTGGCGCTGCGCCGCCTGCAGGCGCTGTACCAAGGCAGCGCGCTCTACACCGACGGCATGGATCGGATGCCTGCGCCTGCCGCTTTCGCTGATGCTGCCCCGGCTACCGAGCCGGCCTTGGCGCACCCGCCCGTTGCACACGCCCCCGGGAACCCGCCCGCCTGAGCCACGATGCAGCAACTGGTGCTCGATTTGGGGCTGGCCGCGCCGCCCGCGCTCGACAATTTCCTCACCGACCTCGACGCCGAGCAGCCGGCTTTGGCGCACCTGCGCCAGCTGCTGGCGCAGCCGCAGCGCGCCACCGTGCCCACTTTTATTTGGGGCGCGCCCGGCACCGGCAAAACGCACCTGCTGCACGCGGTGCGGCTGGCGCTGCAGCAGCAGGGGCAGGCGGTGGGCTGGCTCGATGCCGGTTCCCGGGTGCTGCCCGATTTTGATGACCACTGGAGCGCCGTGCTGCTCGACGACTGCCAGCACTACGGCAGCGCGCAGCAGGCGCTGGCCTTCAACTGGTGCATCAACGCGCTCACGCCCACCGACGGCCGCGCGCGCTGGGTGCTGGCCGCCGCCGACCGGCCGCCGGCCGACCTCGAGCTGCGCCCCGATCTGCGCACCCGGCTGGCGTGGGGCCATGTGTTCCAATTGCCGGTGTTGAGCGACGCCGAGCGCCGCCGCGTGCTGCGCCAAGCCGCCAGCGTGCGCGGGCTCTTGGTGCCCGACGAGCTGCTCGATTTCATGCTCAACCGCTTTGCGCGCGAGCTCGGCAGCCTGATGGCGCTGCTCGAGCGGCTCGACGGCTACGCCCTACGCACCCAGCGGCCGCTGAGCATCCCCTTGCTCAAAGCCATGCTCGATGAACACCGCTAAGCCGGCCGGCCCCAGCCTCCTACCCCCCCTTTCAAGTCCATCACCAACGCCCCCTCCCATGAAGCTGGCCCTATTTGACCTCGACCACACCTTGCTGCCACTGGATTCTGACCACGCTTGGGGCCAGTTCACCACCCGCATCGGCTGGACCGACGCCGAAACCTTCACGCGCCGCAACGACGAATTTTTTGCCCAGTACCAAGCCGGCGCGCTCGACATCCACGACTACGTGCGCTTCAGCACCGCCGCCGTGCGCGAGCGCGGTGCGCAAGCCGCCGTCGCCGCGCACCAGCAATACATGCGCGAAGTGATCGCGCCGCAGCTGCGGCCCGCCGCATTCGAGCTGATCGAGCGCCACCGCCGCGCCGGCGACGCGCTGCTCATCGTCACCGCCACCAACGAGTTCGTCACGCGCCCGATCGCGCACGCGTTCGGCATCGACGAGCTGCTGGCGGTCGAACTGGCGCGCGGCCCCGATGGCTGGTACAGTGGCGAGATCGCGGGCACGCCCTCGTTTCGCGAAGGCAAGGTGCAGCGCCTCGAGCAATGGCTGGCCGCACGCGGCTTGGGCTGGGGCCAAGTGCACACCACGTTTTATTCCGACTCCCTCAACGACCTGCCCCTGCTCGAAAAAGCCGACGTGCCGGTGGCCACCAACCCTTCGGCCGGCTTGCGCGCGTTGGCGCAACAACGCGGCTGGCCTATTCTCGACCTATTTGATACCGCACCGGCATGATCACCTCTTTTATCAACCGCTTACTGGGCAAAACGCCCAAGGCCAGCGCCTCCCCCTTTGGCAAGCGCGAAGACGTGCCGGTGGCGGTGCACGGCATCGACCCGTCGCTGGTCGATGGCCGCGCGCTCGATGTGCTGCACACCCTCAAGCGCGCCGGCCACGAGGCCTACATCGTGGGCGGGGCGGTGCGCGATTTGCTGCTGGGCTTGCGCCCCAAAGATTTCGACGTCGCCACCAGCGCCACGCCGGAGCAGGTCAAGTCCTTGTTTCGCCGCGCCTTCATCATCGGGCGCCGCTTTCGCATCGTGCACGTGGTGTTTGGCCGCGGGCGCGAGCACGAGGTGATCGAGGTCTCGACCCTGCGCGCTTACCTCGACAGCGCCGACGCCGAGCAGATCAGCGGCAACGAGCGCAGCCAGAAGGCGGCGCTGGTCGGGGTTGGGCACGCCGTCGATGCCAGCGGCCGGGTGCTGCGCGACAACGTCTGGGGCCCACTGGAGCAGGACGCGGCGCGGCGCGACTTCAGCGTCAACGCGCTCTACTACGACCCCGAGACCGAGGTGGTGGTGGATTTCCACCACGGCATCCGCGACGCCAAAAAGCGCGTGCTGCGCCTGATCGGCGACCCGGCCACGCGCTACCGCGAAGACCCGGTGCGCATCATCCGCGCCGTGCGCTTTGCCGCCAAGCTCAGCGGCCTGGGGTTTCACTTCGACAGCAAAACCCGCGCCCCGCTGCGCCCCAGCCTGCCGCTGCTGGCCGAGGTGCCGCCCAGCCGCCTGTTCGACGAAATGCTTAAATTGCTGCAAACCGGCCACGCCCTAGCCAGCCTCGAGCAGCTGCAGGCCCTCGGGCTGGGGCAGGGCATCTACCCCTTGCTCGACGTGGTGGTGGAGCGCGCCCACGACCCCTTTGTGCGCGCCGCGCTGCAAGACACGGATCGGCGCGTGGCCGAAGAAAAATCGGTGGTGCCGAGCTTTTTGCTGGCCTGCGTGCTGTGGAGCGACGTGCGCGAAGGCTGGGGACGGCGCCAGCAGGCTGGTAGCAGCCCCTTTGCGGCCCTGCAAGAGGCGGTGGATGAGGCCTTCGAGGCGCGCATCGGCGACGTCTCGGGGCGCGGCAAGCTGGCGGCCGATATGCGCGAAATCTGGCTCATGCAGCCGCGTTTCGACAAGCGCAGCGGCCAGGCACCGTTTGCCCTGGTCGAGCAGCCGCGCTTTCGCGCCGGCTTTGATTTTTTGCGCCTGCGCGCCCAAGTGGGCGAGATCGACGAGGAGCTCTCGCACTGGTGGGAGACCTTCAGCTTGGCCAACGAAGCGGTGGGGCGCGACATGCTCGAAGCGCTGCGGCTCGAGCAGCAGCGCAACCGGGCGCCGGCCAAGGGCACGGGGCGCGCCAAAGCGCCCAGGGCGCCGCGCAGCACGGCAGACGAAGCCCGGCCCGAGCTCGACCCCAATCAGTCCGAGTTGGGCGAGGCTGACCACGGCGCGGCCGTGGGCAGCGAAGGCGGTGCAGCCGATGCCGCCCCCGCACGCAAACGCCGGCGCCGGCGCAAACCGGCTGGGGGTGGTGCGGGTGCGGGTGCCGAAGGTGGTGGCGGTGGCGGTGCGCGCGCGGCCGATCCCGGCGCTGATTGAAGCGCCGCTGCCGCCCAGCGCTTGCTCGGCCTCCGCTTAGCCCCCGCTCAATCGTCGATCAACCTCCGCTCAGCCTCTGCGCAGCCCCCGCTAGGCAGCGTAACTCCCACATGCCCGCCTACTTGCAGTGACCGATCTGATTCACACCACCGTTGCGCGCCCCCCGGTGTCGGCTTGGGTGGGTTTGGGCGCCAATTTGGGCGATGCCCGCGCCAGTGTGCTTGCCGCCATCGAGGCGCTGGGGCGTTTGCCGCACACGCGGCTGCGGCGCGCCTCGAGCCTGTACCGCAGCGCGCCGTGGCAGGCCGAAGGGGCCGACTTCATCAACGCCGTGGCCGAACTGCACACGCACCTGAGCGCCCCCGATTTGCTTTGCGAGTTGCAAGCGCTGGAGCAGGCCGCCGGCCGTGCGCGCCCCTACCGCAACGCGCCGCGCACGCTCGACCTCGATTTGCTGGCATACGGCACGGCGCGCATCGAATCGGCACGGCTCACCCTGCCGCATCCGCGCTTGCACGAGCGCGCTTTCGTGTTGTGGCCGCTGGCCGAGATCGCGCCCGAGCGCGTCAGCGCCGCCGCGCTGGAGCGGGTGGCGGGGCAGCGCATCGAAAGGCTGGGCTAGGGCCTTTTGGCGCCGGTGAGGCGCAGCAAAGCGGCTTGGCGGCCATCCGGCTTTAGGCACAAGCTGCGCACTGGGTGGTCTGGCCCCTCAGGGATACAGGCGCTCGCGCACCCAGTCGGTGCCCTCGAGGCGGTAGCGCAGCCGGTCGTGCAGGCGGCTCGGGCGGCCCTGCCAGAACTCCCAGCGGTCGGGGCGCAGCCGGTAGCCGCCCCAGTGTGGCGGGCGCGGCGGTTGCAGCACAAACTGGGCTCCGTACTTGACTGCCTGCGCCACCAGCGCGGCGCGGCTGGAAAGCACGCGGCTCTGCGCGCTGGCCCAGGCGCCGATGCGGTGCTCCAGCGGCCGGGTCTGGAAGTAGGCGTCGCTCTCGGCCGCGCTGACGCGCTCCACCCGGCCCTCGATGCGCACCACGCGCTCGAGCTCGGCCCAGTGAAACTGCAGCGCCGCCCACGGGTTGCCGGCCAGTTCTAGTCCTTTGCGGCTCTCGTAGTTGGTGTACCACACCAGGCCAGCGGCGTCGTAGCCCTTGATCAGCACCACGCGCGTGCTCGGGCGCAAGTCGCTGCCCACGGTCGCCAGTGTCATGGCGTTGGGTTCGGGCAGTTCGCTGTTCAGGGCTTCCTCGAACCAGCGGCCAAACTGCAGCAGTGGGTCGGGGTGCGAGTCGTCCTCGCTCAGGGCGGCGCGTTCGTAGCTTTTGCGCAAGTCGGCGATGTTCATGGGGCGCAAGTATGGCATGGTGGGCGGCCACGTAAAATCGAGCCCCAGCCTCCAGCCTCCAGCCCCATGACCCAACCCGCCCCCCGGCCCCAAGCCCTCGACCTGCGCGCCCTAGCCGACAGCGCGCAGGCGCTGCACGGCGAGCTGGCGCTGGCCGATCTGCCGCGCTGGAGCGCCGACGCGCCGGCTTGGCCCAGCCCGCTGGCGCCGCTCATGTGGCAGGCGCTGGCCCAGTGGCGCGCCAGCCCGGCGGCCGCGCCGGTTGCCGGGCGCAGCGCGCCGCGCCAGTTGTGGCTGCAGCTGCGCTGGAGCGCCCAGGTGCCGCTGCGCTGCCAGCGCTGCCTCGAGCCCTACCTAGAGCCGCTGCAAGACGAGCGCTGGTTTCGCTTCGTGGCCGACGAGGCCAGCGCCCTGGCCGAAGACGACGCCAGCGCCGAAGACCTGCTGGTCTGGCAGCCGCGTTTTGATCTGCTCGAGCTGATCGAGGACGAGCTGCTGCTGGCCCTGCCGCTGGTGCCCATGCACGCGGCCTGCCCCAGCGCGCTGCCGGGCTATGCCGATGCCACCGCCGCGCCAGCAGAAGAGCCGCCGCGGCCGAACCCATTCAAGGTTCTGGCGCAGCGCAAACCCAGCGCAGACTCGGCGTTATAATGCAGGGTTACGCACGCGGGTGACTGGGGTGGCTGCAGGCAATGGCTGCAGCTGCCTAGGGTCGCAAACGCTGTGCATCGTCGCAAAATCGGGCGGGCTCCTAGGGCCACCCACTTTCATCCAGGAGCCGATCATGGCCGTTCAGCAAAACAAAAAATCGCCTTCCAAGCGCGGTATGCACCGCTCGCACAACGCCCTGAATGTGCCGGGCATGGCGATTGAGCCGACCACGGGCGAGGTGCACCTGCGCCACCACGTCAGCCCCAACGGTTTTTACCGCGGCCGGCAGGTGCTCAAGAACAAGTCCGAGGCTTGATCCGGCTTGCGCCTGCCTGTGTTCTTGCGCGTTTCCCGGCGTACTTGCCTGCGCACTTGTCTGCGTCGGCCCACGTGCTCGAGCCAGCGCCTGAGCGCAGTCCAGCGCTGGGATTGGGCTGGGCCATGCCGGCGCGCACGTGCCTAAGGGGCAGCCGATCGTGATCACGCTGGCGGTCGATTGCATGGGGGGCGACCACGGCCCCGCCACCACCTTGGCGGGGTGTGCGGCGTTTCTGGCGCGCCACCCCCAAGCCCGTTTGCTGCTGGTCGGCCAGCCGCAGGCTTTGGCGCAACTGCCGGCAGCGCTCGACGCCAGCCGCTGCACCGTGGTGCCCGCCTCCGAGGTGGTGGCCATGGACGACTCGGTCGAGGTGGCGCTGCGGCGCAAGCGCGACTCCTCCATGCGCGTGGCCATCGAACAGGTCAAGAGCGGGGCGGCGCAGGTCGCAGTCTCGGCGGGCAACACCGGCGCCCTGATGGCGATCGCGCGCTACCTGCTCAAAACCCTCGACGGCATCGACCGCCCGGCGATCGCCTCGCAGATGCCCAACGCCAAAGGCACGGCCACCACCGTGCTCGACTTGGGCGCCAACGTGGATTGCAGCGCCGAACACCTGCTGCAATTTGCCCTCATGGGTTCGTCATTGGTGGCGGCCAGCGGCAAGCCCTCGCCCACGGTCGGGTTGCTCAACATCGGCGAAGAAGTCATCAAGGGCAACGAGGTCATCAAGCAAGCCGGCGTGCTGCTGCGCCGCGCGGCCGAACACGGCGACCTCAACTTTTATGGCAACGTCGAGGGCAACGACCTGTTCAAGGGCACGGTCGATATCGTGGTCTGCGACGGCTTCGTGGGCAACGTGGTGCTCAAGGCCAGCGAGGGGCTGGCGAGCATGATCGGCGGTTTCGTGCGCGAAGAATTCTCGCGCAGCTGGTACAGCCAGCTGGCCGCTGCGCTGGCGTGGCCGGTGTTGTCCTCCTTCAAAGAACGGGTCGATCACCGGCGCTACAACGGTGCGGCCTTGCTGGGCCTGCGCGGGCTGGTGTTCAAAAGCCACGGCTCGGCCGACGCCATGGCGTTCGAGCAGGCCCTGCGGCGCGCCTACGAGGCCGCCGACAAACAACTGCTGCAGCGGGTGCAAGAGCGCATCGCTGCCGCCGCGCCGCTGGCGCCGCCTAGTCCTGCAAGTCTAGGCAGCCTGGCATAAGGCCCGGTTACGCCCACTTGCCCCCAAGCAACCTTGTACAGCCCATGATCCGCTACACCCGCATCACCGGCACCGGCAGCTACCTGCCGCCCAAGCGTTTGAGCAACGCCGATTTGGTGGCCGAACTGGCCACGCGCGGCATCGAAACCAGTGACGAATGGATCGTCGAGCGCACCGGCATCCGGGCACGGCATTTTGTCGATGAGGGCAGCGAGGCCAGCGATCTGGCGCTGCAAGCCTGTTTGCAGGCGCTGCAGGCGGCGGGCCGCCAAGTGGCGGATGTGGACCTGATCGTCGTCGCCACTTCCACGCCCGACATGGTGTTTCCGTCCACCGCCACGATCTTGCAGCGCAAGCTCAGCGAGCACGCGCAGGCCCAAGGCTTGTCGGGTGCCGCGGGTGGGGCGGCCTTTGATGTGCAGGCGGTGTGCAGTGGCTTCATCTACGCGCTCACGGTGGCCGACGCGCTCATCCGCACCGGCAGCGCCCGCTGCGCGCTGGTGGTGGGGGCCGAGGTGTTCTCGCGCCTGCTCGATTTCAACGACCGCGGCACCTGCGTGCTGTTTGGCGACGGCGCCGGAGCGGTGCTGCTCGAAGCCTGCACCCACGACGGCAGCGGGCCGGCGCTGCTGGCCAGCGACCTGCACGCCGATGGCCGCCACAGCGGCATTTTGTGCGTGCCCGGCAGCGTGGCCGGCGGCCAAGTGCGCGGCACGCCGCTGCTGCGCATGGACGGGCAAGCGGTGTTCAAGCTCGCCGTCGGGGTGCTGGAGGAGGCCGCCCGCGCCGTACTGGCCAAGGCCGGGATCGAGGCCAGCGCGGTCGATTGGCTGATCCCGCACCAAGCCAACATCCGCATCATGCAGGGCACGGCGCGCAAGCTCAAGCTGGGCATGGACAAGGTGATCGTCACCGTGCACGAGCACGGCAACACCTCGGCCGCCTCGATCCCGCTGGCGCTGGATGACGGGGTGCGCTCGGGCCGGGTGCGCCCGGGGCAGTTGCTGCTGCTCGAAGGGGTGGGCGGTGGCTTCACCTGGGGCGCGGTGTTGTTGCGCCTGTAGGGGCCATGGCTTGCCCACCAATGCCCGACGGATTTCGCCCCCCATCGACGGCTCACCCACAGCCCCCATTCCAGACCCATTGACAGCCCAACTGGGCCCGCAAGGAGCGCTTACATGTCTGATTTTGCTTTTGTTTTTCCCGGCCAAGGCTCGCAGTCGGTGGGCATGCTCGACGCTTGGGGGCCGCACCCGGTGCTGGCCGATACCCTGCAAGAGGCCAGCGCCGCCTTGGGCGAGGATGTGGGGCAGCTGATCCAGCACGGCCCCAAAGAGGCGCTGGCGCTGACCACCAACACCCAGCCGGTGATGCTGGTGGCCGGCGTGGCGGCGTGGCGCATCTGGCGCGCCGAGGGCGGCGCGGCGCCGGTGGCGCTGGCTGGGCATTCGCTGGGTGAGTATGCGGCGCTGGTGGCCGCCGGGGTGCTCACGCTGGCCCAGGCGGCGCCGCTGGTGCGGCTGCGCGCCCAAGCCATGCAAGACGCGGTGCCGGTGGGCGCCGGCGCCATGGCCGCCATTTTGGGCTTGGGCGCCGAACAGGTGCGCGCCGGCTGCGAGCAGGCCCAAGCCAGCTTTGGCCAAGGCAGCGCCGAGGTGGTGCAGGCGGTCAACTTCAACGACCCGGCGCAAACCGTGATTGCCGGCAGCAAGGCAGCGGTGGAGCGCGCCTGCGAGTTGCTCAAGGCCAGCGGCGCCAAGCGCACGTTGCCCTTGCCGGTGTCGGCCCCGTTCCATTCCAGCCTGATGCGCCCGGCGGCCGAGCGCCTGCGCGTGGCGCTGGAGCAGACGGCGTTTTTGCCGCCGCAAATCCCGGTGCTCAACAACATCGACGTGGCCTGCGAGACCGCGCCCGAGCGCATCCGCGACGCCCTGTACCGCCAGGCTTTTGGGCCGGTGCGCTGGGTCGAGTGCGTGCAGGCGCTCAAGGCGCGCGGCGTGCGCACGGTGGTCGAATGCGGCCCCGGCAAGGTGCTGGCCGGGCTGGTCAAGCGCATCGACCCCGAACTGGGCAGCGCCGCACTCTACGACCCGGCTACACTGGCGGCGTTGCGCGCCCAATTGGGCTAAATCGGTTGAAAGGCAAAGCGGGCATGGCAGCGCGCCCGAGCCCAGCGCGCGCACCCACCCCCATGCAGCGACACACCCCATGAGCGAAACCACCCCCAACCAACCCCCCGCGCCAGCGACTGCGGCGAGCACCGCCAACAGCCACAGCAGCGCTCAAATCGCCCTCGTCACCGGGGCCACGCGCGGCATCGGCGCGGCGATAGCGCTCGAGCTGGCACGGCGCGGCTATTGCGTCATCGGCAGCGCCACCAGCGACGACGGCGCCGCCAAAATCAGCCAAGCGCTGGCGGCGCACCCCGGATGCCGCGGCGTGCGGCTCGACGTCAACGACGCCGCCGCCGCCGAGGCCCTGATCGACGCCATCGTCAAAGAACACGGTGCCCTGCACGTGCTGGTCAACAACGCCGGCATCACGCGCGACACGCTCGCCATGCGCCTCAAGGACGAAGACTGGGACGCGGTGCTCGACACCAACCTCAAGGCCGTGTTTCGCCTCTGCCGCGCCGTCATCCGCCCGATGATGAAGCAGCGCTGGGGCCGCATCGTCAACATCACCAGCGTGGTGGGCGCCAGCGGCAACGCCGGGCAAGCCAACTACGCCGCGTCCAAGGCCGGTGTCGCGGGACTGACGCGCGCGCTGGCGCGCGAGCTCGGCAGCCGCCAGATCACCGTCAACTGCGTGGCGCCGGGCTTCATCGAAACCGACATGACCGCCGCCCTGAGCGAAGCGCAGCAGCAGGCGCTGCTGGGCCAGATTCCGCTCGGGCACTTGGGCAAGCCGGCTGACGTGGCGCAGGCCGTGGCCTTCCTGGCCAGCGCACAGGCGAGCTACATCACCGGGCAGGAGCTGCACGTCAACGGCGGCATGCTGATGCCCTGATTTGGCCCCGCTGCCCACTTGCGCTAACATCGGCCCCCTAGACCCAGCGCGTTGCGTGGCCGCACCCCGTTGTTTAGCACCCTAAACCACCCCGGCTAGAATGCCGGTCTAGCCTTTCAACCACCCACAGAGGGAACTATGAGCGACATCGAAGCACGTGTGAAGAAAATCATCGCCGAACAACTCGGCGTGGAAGAGTCCCAGGTCACCAACGAAAAAGCCTTCGTGGCCGATCTGGGTGCCGACTCGCTCGACACCGTGGAACTGGTCATGGCCCTAGAAGACGAGTTCGGGATCGAGATCCCGGACGAAGACGCCGAAAAAATCACCACCGTTCAGCACGCCGTCGATTACGCGCTGGCGCATCAGAAAGGCTGAGTTGCCTATGAGCCGCCGTCGCGTCGTCGTGACCGGTCTGGGCTGCATCAGCCCCGTGGGCAACACGGTGCCCGAGGCGTGGGCCAGCGTGCTCGCCGGCCGCTCCGGCATCGGTCCCATCAGCAAGTTCGATGCCTCTGCCTTCGCCTGCCAAATCGCAGGCGAAGTGCGCGGCTTCGACCTCGAAGCCTACATGAGCGCCAAAGAAGGGCGCACCATGGACACCTTCATCCACTACGGCATCGCCGCCGCTGCGCAGGCCGTGGCCGACGCCGGCTTGCCCACCGGGGAAGATCTGGATGAGGAGCAAGCCTGCCGCATCGGCTGCGTGATCGGGTCGGGCATCGGCGGGCTGCCGCTGATCGAGCAGACCCACGCCGACCTGATGCAGCGCGGGCCGCGCCGCATTTCGCCCTTTTTCGTCCCGGCCTCGATCATCAACATGATCTCGGGCCATGTGTCGATGCGCTTTGGCTTCAAGGGCCCCAACCTCGCGGTGGTCACGGCCTGCACCACCGGCTTGCACTGCATCGGTGAGGCGGCGCGCAAGATCGAATACGGCGACGCCGACGTGGTGGTGGCCGGCGGCTCCGAGGCCACCGTGTCGCCGCTGGGCATCGGCGGCTTTGCGGCCATGCGCGCGCTCTCGACCCGCAACGACGACCCCACCGCCGCCTCGCGCCCTTGGGATCGGGGGCGCGACGGCTTCGTGCTGGGCGAAGGGGCCGGCGTGCTGGTGCTCGAAGCCTACGAGCACGCCCTTGCCCGTGGGGCCAAAATCTACGCCGAGGTGGCGGGTTACGGCATGAGCGCCGACGCCGGCCACATGACCGCCCCCAACATGGACGGCCCGCGCCGCGCCATGCTGTCGGCGCTGCGCAACGCCGGCCTCAACCCCGACCAGGTGGACTACCTCAACGCCCACGGCACCTCCACGCCGCTGGGTGACATCAACGAGAGCAACGCCATCAAGGCGGCTCTGGGCGACCATGCGCGCCAGGTGCTGATCAGCTCCACCAAGTCCATGACCGGGCACCTGCTCGGTGGCGCTGGCGGGGTCGAGAGCGTGTTCACGGTGCTGGCGCTGCACCACCAAGTGGCCCCCCCGACCATCAACCTGCACGAGCCCGACCCCGAGTGCGACCTCGATTACTGCGCCCACACGGCGCGCGAGCGCAAGATCGAGGTGGCCCTGAAGAACAACTTCGGCTTCGGCGGCACCAACGGTTCGCTGGTGTTCAAGCGGGTTTGAGCGCTCGGGCGCGCTATCGTTGATGCCAAACTTGATGCGCTGCCGGGGGTGTAGTCAGCGGCTACCGCATCTTCATCTGCCACTGCATCCGTCTAAAGCACTCCAGCCATGCTAGGCCCGCCTGCGGTCTCTTACCCCGCCGGGGCGCCCAAGGCCGAATACGCGGCGCTGGCTGGGCTGGCGCTGGCGTGGGCCGTGGGTCTGCTGCTTTGGCTGGCGCTGGCCCCCGGCCACGTGGCGCCGCCGGCTTGGTGGGCCAGCTTGGCCGGCGGGCTCGCTCTGCTGTTCTGGTGTCTGTGGCGCTTGCGCCTGCCGGTGCAAGGCGAGTTGGTGTGGGAGCCCACGCCGCCCGGTGCGCGCAACCGCAGCCCCGGTGCGCGCGGGCAGTGGCGCTGGTTCAGCCCCGCTTGGCGGCGCGGCCTCGAGTTGACCGAGCTGCGCTGCGTGCTCGATCTGCAGGGCTTGCTGCTGCTGCATTGGCGCAGCGCCAGCGGCCTGCGTGGCTGGGTCTGGCTCGAGCACAGGCAAAACCCGGCGCAGTGGCAGGTGCTGCGCGCCGCCGTGCACGACCAGCGCCAACCCTGAGAGGCTGGGAGCTGCACAAACTTACAAATGCGCCTGCGCTTGCGCGCACCTTGGGGGCCAAACCTGAGCGGCGATCGGGTATATTGGCTCGCCCTGAACGATCACCATGACCGAACCCGAACCCCTCCCCGTGAACGCCGATTTGTTGCTGGTGCAGCGCACGCTGGCCGGGGATCAGCGCGCCTACGGTTTGTTGGTGGTCAAGTACCAGCGCCGCGTCGAGCGCCTGATCGGGCGCATGGTGCGCGACTCCGATCTGGTGCAAGACATCGCGCAAGAGACCTTCATCCGCGCCTACCGCGCGCTGGGCCAGTTTCGTGGCGAGGCCCAGTTTTACACCTGGCTGTATCGGATCGCGGTCAACACCGCCAAAAAACAGCTCATGGAGCTCAAGCGCGACCCGGTGGTGCTGATGAGTTCGCTGATGCGCAACGAAGACGATGAAACTTCCGCACCAGAACTCGAACTAAATGGGCAAGTAGCCGATGCCGAAACGCCCGAATCGCTGCTGGGGAGCAAGGAAATCGCCCAAGCGGTGAACGACGCCATGGAGGCCCTGCCCAAAGAATTGGGGCAGGCCATCGCCCTGCGCGAGATCGAAGGCCTCAGCTACGAGGAAATTGCCCAAGCGCTGGACTGCCCCATCGGCACCGTGCGCTCGCGCATTTTCCGCGCCCGCGAAGCCATTTCGGCGCGCATCAAGCCCATGCTGGAACGCCAGTCGGGCAAGCGCTGGTGAAGCGGCCAACCCTGAATGTGAAAGCGCAGTACCATGCAGACCATGCCCCGCTCCAACGCCCACAAGGCCGAGCACCCCGCCCAAGCCGACGCGCTCAATCCAGCTGCCCCGACGGGCTCTGGCGCCGCAAACGTGGCGGCAACCGATGCCGACCCAGCAACCGCGCGCGAGTGGTTGTCGGCCTTGGTGGACGGCGAATGCCCGCCCGAGCGCCTGGCGCAGGCCCTCGCCGCGCCGGGGCGCCAGCGGCCCGTGCTGGGTGCTGACCGCGGTTCCGCTCCTGATTCGGCTCTTGATGCCGCTCTCGATACCGACCTGTGCGCCGACTGGTCGCTGCATCACTGGATCGGTGAGTCGCTGCGCGGCGAGCCAGCGCACCCACCCGCCAGCCCAGACTTTGCCAACGCCGTGTTGGCGCGCCTAGCCGCCGAGCCGGCCCCTGCATGGAGCCCGGTTGCGGCGGCGCCCCAGCTGCCCGCAGCGCATGTGCAGCCCGAATCACGCGTCCAGCCCGCTGCCAACGACGCCGTGTTTCGCTGGAAAATGCTGGCCGGATTGGCTTCGGTGGCCTCGGTGGCGGCCCTGTCGTGGTCGTTGCTGCCCGGTGCCGCCACCCCGGACGCCGGGCAGCAATGGGCGCAATCCCCACCCCCGCTGGTGGCAGCGGCCCCCGACGCGGCCGCACAGCCCGCTGACTTGCAGGCCGTGGCCAGCGCCCACGGCTTGGTCTGGCGCGACCCGCAGTTCGAGGCCCTGATGGCGGCGCACCGCCAGCACGGCAGCCTCAACGCCTTGCACGTGCCGGTGGGCTTCATGCGCAACGCCACCTACGATCGGCCCGCACACTGATGAATATGCACCGCGCTTTTGGTTCTTGGACTGCGGGACTCGTCCGCCGAACGGCTTGGCTGTTTATGGCGCTGGGTGCGTCTGCGGTGTACGCGCAAAGCGTGGCGCCTGCAGCGGCTGCAACCCAAGCCACCCCTCCCGCCAGCAGCGCCAGCCTAGGCAGCGCAGCGCAGCAGCAGTCCATCCTGCACTGGCTCGAGCGCCTGCACATGGCCACGCGCAACCGTGCTTACATCGGCACGTTTGTGTTTTCCAACGGCACCGAAATCGCCTCGTCCAAAATCTGGCACGTGTGCGATGGGCGGCAACAGTTGGAACGCATCGAGACTTTGAGCGGCGCGCCGCGCATCACCATGCGGCGCAACGACGAAGTGGCGATTTTTTTCCCGGCCCAAAAACTGGTGCACAAAGACCGGCGCGATGCCCTGCGCCAGTTCCCCGATTGGCTGCGCCCGACCAACCCGCGCATCGACTCGTTTTACAGCGTGCGCGTGGTCGGCAGCGAGCGCGTGGCCGGACTGGAAGCCACGGTGGTGGACTTCGTTGCCGCCGATGGGCTGCGCTTTGGCTACCGCGTCTGGTCTGAGCAGCGCACTGGCTTGATGCTCAAGATGCAGACCCGCTCCCCCCAAGGCCGAGTGCTGGAGCAGGTGGCGTTTACCGAACTGCAGCTCGACGCACCGGTGCGCATCGAGTTGTTGGCGCGCCAGTTTGAGCAGACCAACGGTTACCGCATCGTGCATCCGGTGCAGCGCCCCAGCACGGCGCAAGAGCAGGGTTGGCGCTTGCGCCACGAGGTGCCCGGTTTTCAACCCATGGTGTTCAATCTGCGACAGGATCCGAACGCCGCCCCGATTGCCCAGTGGGTTTTTTCGGACGGCTTGGCGTCGGTGTCGCTGTTCATTGAAACTTTCAACCCGCAGCGGCATACGCGCGAAGCGGTGCAGGCCGAAGGCGCCACCCATTCGGTGACGCGCCGCGTGGCCGAGCACTGGGTGACGGCGATGGGCGAAGTGCCGCCCGAGACGCTGTTGCTGCACATTCAGGCGCTCGAGCGCTTGCGTTGAGGCTTGAAGATCCGCTGCGCCGCCCCCACGTAATGGCGTCATACCGCCCTTGGCCGCATCTGGGCCAAAATTAGCCAGCCCTGACCGACGGAGTTGCCCGCAACATGAAACTCATCACACAAAGCACACGACGCTATCTTGCGGCCAGCGCGGCTGCGCTCGGTTTGGTGGCCGTGTTGTGGCTGGCTCAGTCGCAGACGGTGGAGGCGCAGCCTGGCGCGGCCGCAGCCGTTGTCGCCAGGGACGCAGCACCCCTAGGCGCTGTGGCGCAGGCCATGCCTGCGCGCAGCCCTGTCGCCATGGCCCCCGCCAGTGCCCCCCCGGTGGAGGTGCGCGGCCTGCCCGACTTCACGGTGCTGGTCGATCTGGTCGGGCCGGCGGTGGTCAACATCCGCACCGTCGAGCGCGTGCGCCGCGGCGGCTCGCCCGAAGACCAGATGCAAGAGTTCTTTCGCCGCTTTGGCATCCCGCTGCCCCCGGGCATGTCACCGCGCGGCCCCCAAGGCCCGCAAGACGGCCCCGAGATCGAGCGCCCGCGTGGCGTCGGCTCAGGCTTCATCCTCACGCCCGACGGCTTCATCCTGACCAACGCACACGTGGTCGAAGGGGCCAGCGAGGTGGTGGTGACGCTCAACGACGAGCGCGAATTCACCGCCCGCGTGGTGGGGTCCGACCGGCGCACTGACGTGGCGGTGGTCAAGATCGAGGCCACCCGGCTGCCCACGGTGCGCATCGGCGACGTGAACCGGCTGCGCGTGGGCGAGTGGGTCATGGCCATCGGTTCGCCCTTTGGGCTCGAAAACACCGTCACCGCCGGCATCGTCAGCGCCAAACAACGCGAAACCGGCGAGTTCCTGCCCTTCATCCAGACCGACGTGGCCATCAACCCCGGCAACTCGGGTGGGCCCTTGATCAACATGCGTGGCGAGGTGGTGGGCATCAACAGCATGATCTACAGCCGTTCGGGCGGCTTTCAGGGCATCTCGTTTGCCATTCCGATCGACGAAGCGATGGTGGTGGCCGACCAATTGCGCGCCACCGGCCGCGTCACGCGCGGGCGCATCGGGGTGGCGATCGGCGCCGTGGACCGCGAGATGGCCGAGACCATGCGCCTACCGCGCGCCACCGGGGCCTTGATCCGCGGCGTGGAAAACAACTCGCCAGCAGCGCGCGGTGGCATCGAGCCCGGCGACGTGATTTTGAGTTTCGATGGCAAAGCGGTGGAGCGCTCGACCGACCTGCCGCGCATCGTGGCCGGCACCGCGCCCGGCTCCCGGGTGCCGGTGCGGGTGTGGCGCCAAGGGGCCGAGCGCACCCTGACCGTGACCGTGGCGGCCTTTGAGGACGAACGCACCGCCCGCGCCGGTGAGCGCGACGCCGAACCGCCCGCTGCCACCCCGGCGGCGCAGCGCTTGGGCCTGCATTTGCGCGAACCCACGGCGGCCGAGCGGCGCAGCCTGCGCATCGAAGGCGGGGTCTGGGTGGCGGCGGCCAGTGGCGCGGCGGCGCGGGCGGGTTTGCTGGCCGACGATGTGATTCTGGCGATCGGCAACCGCCCGGTGGCCAGCGTGCGCGAGTTCGAGGCCGCTGCCGCTGCCGTGCCCCAGAACCGCCCCGTGCACGTGCTGGTGCGCCGCGGCGACTGGACCCAATACGCCATCATCCGCCCGTAACGTAAAATGGCGGGTTGACCTGCTCCCTTTGCAGCAGGCCTCGGGCGCGCCAGCCAGTGCGCGCCCGTTTTGTTTGCCCCTTTCATGAAGCACATCCGCAATTTTTCCATCATCGCCCACATCGACCACGGCAAAAGCACGTTGGCGGATCGCTTGATCGCCCGCTGTGGCGGCTTGAGCGACCGCGAAATGAGCGCCCAGGTGCTGGATTCGATGGACTTGGAAAAAGAGCGCGGCATCACCATCAAGGCGCAGACGGCGGCGCTGCAATACACTGCGCGCGACGGCCAAACCTACAACCTAAACCTGATCGACACCCCCGGGCACGTGGATTTCTCTTATGAAGTCAGCCGCTCGCTCAGCGCCTGCGAGGGCGCGCTGCTGGTGGTCGATGCCAGCCAAGGGGTGGAGGCGCAAACGGTGGCCAACTGCTACACCGCGCTCGAGCTGGGCGTGGAGGTGCTGCCGGTGCTCAACAAAATGGATCTGCCGCAGGCCGACCCAGACGCGGCGCGGCAAGAGATCGAGGAGGTGATCGGCATCGACGCCACCGAGGCCATCCCCTGCTCGGCCAAGACCGGCATGGGCATCGACGAGATTCTGGAGCTGGTGGTGGCCAAGGTGCCGCCGCCGCGCGGCCAGCCCGAGGCGGCCTTGCGCGCCATGATCATCGACTCGTGGTTCGACAACTACGTCGGCGTGGTGATGCTGGTGCGGGTGGTCGATGGCCGCCTGAACCGCGGCGACCGCATCAAGCTCATGGCCACGGGCGCGGTTTATAGCAGCGAGAAGCTGGGCGTATTCACCCCCGCCAACCAGCCGCGCCCGGCGCTGTGTGCCGGCGAGGTGGGCTACGTGATCGCCGGCATCCGCGAGCTCAAGGCGGCCAAGGTGGGCGACACGCTCACCGCCATCAAAAGCAGCAGCGGCGCCAACCTGCAACTGGCCACCGAGCCGCTGCCGGGCTTCAAAGAGGTGCAGCCGCAGGTTTTTGCCGGCCTGTACCCGAGCGAAGCCAGCGAATACGAGGAGCTGCGCGACGCGCTCGAAAAGCTGCAACTCAACGACGCCGCGCTGCACTACGAGCCCGAAGTCTCGCAGGCGCTGGGTTTTGGTTTCCGCTGCGGTTTTCTGGGCCTGCTGCACATGGAGATCGTGCAAGAGCGGCTCGAGCGCGAGTTTGACCAAGACCTGATCACCACCGCGCCCAGCGTGGTCTATCAGGTGCTGCGCGGCGATGGCGAGCTGCTGGAGATCGAAAACCCGGCCAAGATGCCCGAAGTCGGGCGCATCCAGGAAATCCGCGAGCCCATCGTCACCGTGCACCTGTACATGCCGCAAGAGTACGTGGGCGCGGTGATGACGCTGGCGAACCAGAAGCGCGGCGTGCAGCTCAACATGGCTTACCACGGCAAGCAGGTCATGCTCACTTACGAGCTGCCGCTGGGCGAGATCGTGCTCGACTTCTTTGACAAGCTCAAATCGGTCAGCCGCGGCTACGCCAGCATGGATTACGAGTTCAAAGAGTACCGCGCCTCTGACGTGGTCAAGGTGGACATCATGCTCAACGGCGACAAGGTCGATGCGCTGTCGATCATCGTGCACCGCAGCCAGTCGCAGTTTCGCGCGCGCGCGGTGGTGGCCAAGATGCGCGAGATCATCAGCCGCCAACAGTTCGACGTCGCCATTCAGGCGGCCATCGGGGCCAACATCATCGCCCGCGAAACCGTCAAGGCGCTGCGCAAAAACGTGATTGCCAAATGCTACGGCGGCGACATCTCGCGCAAGCGCAAGCTGCTCGAAAAACAAAAAGCGGGCAAAAAACGCATGAAACAGATCGGCTCGGTCGAGGTGCCGCAAGAGGCGTTTCTGGCCATTTTGCAGGTGGACGAATGAGCCGCGAATCGAGCATGGCCGCCCTCACCGGGGTGGTGCTGGCGGCCTTTGGCGGCTACGGGCTGGCCTGGTACTTGGGGTTGGTGCAGGGCAACTTCTCGCTGCTGCTGCTGCTGGCCACGGTGGTGACCGGGTTTTATTGGGTGGCCGAGCGCTGGCATTTTTTGCCCCAGCGCCGCGCCGCCGCGCAGCGCTTTGAGGCCGAACACCAGCGCCGCATGGCCGAGTTCGAGCGTTTAGGCATCAAGGGCGACAACGTCGATGTGGAAGCGGCGCGGCACCAACTGCTGCTGCAACCGTGGTGGCTGGACTGGACCGCCGGGCTGTTTCCGGTGATTTTGATCGTCTTTTTGCTGCGCTCGTTTTTGTTTGAGCCGTTCAAAATCCCCTCGGGCTCGATGCTGCCCACGCTGCACGTGGGCGATCTGATCTTGGTCAACAAATTCCACTACGGCGTGCGCCTGCCGGTGATCCACACCAAAATCCTGCCCAACAACCCCCCCGCGCGCGGCGACGTGATGGTGTTTCGCTTCCCGCCGCAGCCCAATCTGGACTACATCAAGCGCGTGGTGGCCGTGCCCGGCGACGAAGTGGCTTTCCTCGACAAGCGCCTGTCGATCAACGGCGTCGAGGTGCCGCGCGAGGCCCTGCCGCAGTTCTACGACCCAGAATCGATGCGCTACTCGCTGCAATACGCCGAGACCCTGGGCGAGCGCCGCTTTCGCACCCTCAACGACGCCGACCGCCCGGCCTTTATCCCCGCTGTCGGCGATTTTCCGCACCGCGAGCTGTGCCGCTACAGCATCGAAGGCGTGACCTGCACCGTGCCGGCCGGGCACTTTTTCGTGCTCGGCGACAACCGCGACAACTCGCTCGATTCGCGCTTCTGGGGCTTTGTGCCCGAGGCCAACATCGTGGGCAAAGCCTTTTTCGTGTGGATGAATTTTGGTGATTTGAGCCGCATCGGGCGCTTTGAATGAACCCAGACGGCGGCGATTGATTAAGATGCGTCTTTTGCATGGCAATGGAGTCGGCTCATGAAGCGTCAGCAGCGTGGGGTCAGTTTTCTGGGTATCGTCCTGATCGGGGTCGTGGTGGCGGCGCTGGCGGTTCTGACCGCGCGGGTGGTGCCCACGGTGATCGAATACCAGTCGATTCAGCGCGCCGTGCAGCAAGCCGCGCTTACCGGGCAGACTCCGGCGGAGGTGCGCACGGCCTTTGAGCGCACGCGCACGGTGGGCTATTTCGACGCCGTCACGGGCGCTGATCTGGTCATCACGCGCACCAACGACCGCCTGTTGGTGGAGTTTGCCTACGACGAAGAAATCCACCTGTTTGGGCCGGCTTACCTGGTGCTCAAATACCGGGGAAGCAGCCACTGATGCCCGTCAACGACACGGGTGCGGAGACCCCGGCAGCCCAAGCGGCCCCGGCGGCGCTGCTGGCGCTGCAAGAGCGCATCGGGCACCGCTTTTCCGACCCCGCCTTGCTGCTGCGCGCCCTCACGCACCGCAGCTTTGCCGCCGAACACAACGAGCGCCTCGAATTGCTGGGCGACTCGGTGCTCAGCTTGGCCGTCACCACCTTGCTCTACCAGCACCTAGACAGCCACAACGAGGGCGAGCTGTCGCGCACCCGCGCCAACTTGGTCAAGCAAGACACGCTGCACCGGCTGGCGCTGGCGCTGGGCTTGCCCGAGCTGCTGCGCCTAGGCGAGGGCGAGGCGCGCTCCGGTGGCCGCCAGCGGGCCTCGATTTTGGCCGACGCACTCGAGGCGCTGCTGGGTGCCGTTTACCTCGACGCCGGCTTCGCCGCCGCCGAGGCGCTGGTGCGCCGCCTGTACGCGGGCACCGACCTGCGCCCGGGCCAGGGCGCGCACGGCAAAGACGCCAAAACCGCCCTGCAAGAGTGGTTGCAGGGGCGCAAAATGCAGCTGCCACTCTACACCGTGGCGGCCACGCGCGGCCAGGCGCACCTGCAGACCTTTGAGGTGCAGTGCCAGATCAACGAGACCGGCCAGAGCGCGCGCGGCCTAGGCAGCTCGCGCCGCGCCGCCGAGCAGGCCGCCGCCGCACAGCTGCTGCAACAACTCCAGAATGCCAGGCCATGAAAACCAGCAAGCCCCCAGCCCCAACGCCAGATCCCGCCCCAGCCACCGCCGCCCAGCCCCAGAGCGCCGCCGAACTCGAGGCCATGCTGGCGCAGGCCTTGGGCAAGCTGCCCAAGGCCGCAGTCGCGCCAGACCCGGCTGCCGCTCCAGCCAACCAGCCGCCGGTGCCGGGCGTGGTGACCGGGGAGGGTGTGGCTGGCGCAGTGGCAGAGGGATCGGCAAACGCAGCAGCTGACGCCACCGCCCCGGGTGCCAGCGCGGGTGTGGAGGCACCGCGCCGCTGCGGGCTGGTGGCCATCGTTGGGCGGCCCAATGTGGGCAAATCGACGCTGCTCAACGCGCTGGTCGGGCAAAAGGTGAGCATCACCTCGGCCAAGGCGCAGACCACGCGCCACCGCATCACCGGCGTGCTCACGCAAGGGGCGAGCCAGTTTGTGTTCGTTGACACGCCAGGCTTCCAGACCCGGCACAGCAACGCGCTCAACCGCAGCCTCAACAAAACCGTGCTCGGCACCGTGGCCGACGTCGATCTGATCGTGTTCGTGCTCGAGGCCGGGCGCTTTGGCCCCGCCGATGCGCAGGTGCTGGCGCTGCTGCCGCCGCAGGTGCCCACGCTGCTGCTGGCCAACAAGCTCGACGCCGTGGCCAACCGCGCCGACTTGGCGCCGTGGCTGCTGCAGATGCAGCAGCGCCACGCTTTTGCCGAATACGTGCCGATGTCGGCCAAGAGCACGCGCGACGTGCAGCGCCTGCTGGCGATCGTAGAAAAGTACCTGCCGCAGCAAGACTGGCTGCACGAAGCCGACGCCCTGACCGACCGCAGCGAGCGCTTCATGGCGGCCGAAATGGTGCGCGAAAAGCTCTTTAGGCTCACCGGCGACGAGCTGCCCTATACCAGCACGGTGCTGATCGACCAGTTCGAGCAAGAGGGCACGCTGCGCCGCATCGCCGCCACCATCGTGGTCGAGCGCGAGGGGCACAAGGGCATGGTGATCGGCGAGGGCGGCGAAAAGCTCAAGCGCATCGGCAGCGAAGCGCGCCAAGAGCTGGAAAAACTCTGGGACTGCAAGGTGTTTTTGCAGCTGTGGGTCAAGGTGCGCTCGGGCTGGGCCGACAACGAGGCCCGCGTGCGCTCCTTCGGTTACGAGTGAGCGCCGCCATGGCGCGCGCGGCAGCGGCCAAGGCCAGCCGGGTGCACGAGGAACCGGCCTTTGTGCTGCACCGCCACGACTGGAGCGAGGCCAGCCTGATCCTCGAGGTGTTCAGCCGCCACCACGGCCGCGTGGCGCTGGTGGCCAAGGGCGTGAAGCGCCCGACTTCGCAGTTTCGCTCGGTGCTGCTGGCGCTGTGGCCGCTGCGCCTGAGCTGGGGCGGCGCGACCGAGGTGCGCACCCTCAAGGCCGCGCACTGGCCGGGCGGGCAGCTGCTGCCCCCCGGCGAGGCCTTGCTGGCGGGCTACTACCTCAACGAGCTGCTGCTCAAGCTGCTGGCGCGCGAAGACCCGCACCCGGCGCTGTTTGATCACTACGCGCAGGCGCTGGCCCTGCTGGCCGCCGGCGCGCCGCAGGCCGGGGTGCTGCGCGCTTTCGAGCTGCTGCTGCTGGGCGAGCTGGGCTGGTTGCCGGCGCTCGATCACGACAGCGCCAGCCTGCAGCCGTTGCGGCCCGATGGGCGCTACCAGTTGCAAGCGCAGGGCGGCTTGCGCGAGGTGGCGGCATCGGATGGCGGGCAGCTCGAGGGGCTGGATGGGGTGGTGGCGCAGGGGCGGACGCAGGAGCAGCGGGTGCAGGGGCGGGTGCAAGAGCGGGTGCAAGAGCGGGTGCAGGAGGAGGGCCGTGCTTCCCCCAATGCCCCCGCCGCTGGTGCCGATTCCGCTACCGCATCGTGCAGCGCAGACTATTGGCTGGCGCTGCACGCGGCCTTGCAGGCAGAAACGGTGTGGCCGGCGCTGCTGCCCTTGTGCCAGCAAGACCGCAGCGGGGCCTTGCGGCGCCAGTTGCGCGCCGCCTTGCACTACCATAGCGGGGTACGCGAGTTCCAAACCCGGCGCTGGGCGCAGCAGGTGCAGCGCTTGGCGGGCCACCGGATGGCGCTGCCCGGATGAGCCCTGCACGATGCCCTGCCCAAACCCCACGGCAAATCTGTATTCAGCCCGTGCGGTGCGGCCCTGGTGCCGCTGAGGGCTAGAGCCGCTGCTCATTTTTTCATTCCTCATCCCTTTTTTGCCGATTGCCCCATGCGCCCTGCTGCCAGCCCCCCGCCTTGCGCCTTGTCGGTCAACCTGAACAAGGTGGCGCTGCTGCGCAACAGCCGGCACCTAGGCATCCCGAGCGTGCTGCGTGCCGCGCAGGCCTGCCTGCAAGCCGGGGCGCACGGCATCACCGTGCACCCGCGGCCCGACGAGCGCCACATCCGCCGCCACGATGTGTTTGAGCTCGCCGACCTGTTGCAAGGCTGGCCGCAGCGCGAGTACAACATCGAGGGCAACCCTTTTCACAACCTGCTCGAGGTGGCGCGCGAGTTGCGCGCACGCGGCCTGCCGCTGCACCAGCTCACCTTCGTGCCCGACAGCGTAGGCCAGTACACCAGCGACCACGGCTGGAGCCTGCCGGCCGACGCCGAGCGGCTGCGTCCGGTGATCGCGCAGGCGCAGGCGCTGGGCGCGCGCGTGAGCCTGTTCATGGACGCCGAGCCCGAGCAGATGGCAGCGGCCCGCGCCCTCGGGGCCGACCGGGTCGAGCTCTACACCGAGCCCTATGCGGCGGCACATGCAGCGGCGTATGGGGCGGCACACACGGCAGCGTATGGGGCAGCCAAGGTGGTTACGGGTGCCGCCGCTCAGACGCAGCATCGAGACGGGCATGTGCTGTTGGCGAACGCCGCCGACGCAGCCGCAGGCACCCACTGCCCCCCCCGCAGCGCGGCCACACCCAATGCCACGGCCAGCCCAGCGCTGCGCGCGCAGCTGCAGCGCTACGCCGCCGCCGCCCAAGCCGCGCAGGCTGCCGGGCTGGAAGTGAACGCTGGGCACGACCTGAACCGCGCCAACCTGAGCGATTTTTTGCGCCAGGTGCCCGGCGTGCGCGAGGTCTCGATCGGCCACGCCCTGATCGCCGACGCGCTCGAGCTCGGCTACAGCGCCACGGTGCGCGCCTATCTGTGCTGCATCGAGGAGGCTGCGGTCACCCTAACCAGCAAAGCCTCCCTAGCCAACCCAGCCACCCCCCGGCCATGATCTACGGCATCGGCACCGACGTCTGCGACATCCGGCGCATCGGCGCCGCGCTGACGCGCCACGGGCCGCGCTTTGCCCAGCGCGTGCTCGGGCCGCACGAACTGGCCGTCTGGCAGCAGCGCCAAGCGCGCAGCCCCGAGCGCGGCCTGCGCTACTTGGCCACGCGCTTTAGCGCCAAAGAAGCCTTTAGCAAAGCCATCGGCTTGGGGCTGCACCTGCCCATGCGCTGGCGCGATTGCGAAATCTTGAACCTGCCCAGCGGCCAGCCCAGTGTGCAGCTGCAAGGCGCCCTCAAAGAGTGGTTTGCACAGCGCGCCCTGTGCGCCCACGTGACCTTAAGCGACGAAACCGACTATGCCACCAGCTTCGTGGTGGTGGAGCACAACCCATGCAACACGCCCCCCTGATCATCGACGTCGCCGGCACCCGGCTGAACAAAACCGAGCGCCAGCGCCTCGCACACCCGCTGGTGGGCGGCGTGATTTTGTTTGGCCGCAACTGGGAAAACCGCGCCCAACTCGCCAAGCTGTGCCGGCAGATCAAAAAAGTACGGCCCGACTTGTTGATCTGCGTCGACCACGAAGGCGGCCGCGTGCAGCGCTTTCGCAGCGACGGCTTTACGCACCTGCCGCCCATGCGCGCGCTGGGGCAGATGTGGCTGGGTGAGGTGGCGCAGCCAGCCGGCGCCGCCGCGCTCGCCGCCTGCCGCGCCGCCACCGCTTGCGGCTACGTGCTGGCGGCCGAACTGCGCGCTTGCGGCGTCGACCTGAGCTTCACGCCGGTGCTGGACCTCGACCACGGCGGCAGCGCCGTGATCGGCGACCGCGCCTTGGGCGCCGATGCGCGCGTAGTCAGCGTGCTGGCGCAGGCGCTCATGCACGGCCTGCTGCAAGCGGGCATGCGCAACTGCGGCAAACACTTTCCCGGCCACGGCTACGTGGCGGCCGACTCGCACCACGAGATCCCGGTCGATGAGCGCAGCCTCGAGGTTATCCTCATGGCCGACGCCGCCCCCTACGGCTGGTTGCAAGCCAGCTTGGACGCCGTCATGCCCGCGCACGTGGTTTATAGCCAGGTGGATGCGCGCCCGGCCGGGTTCTCGGCGCGCTGGATCGAGGGCATTTTGCGCCAGCAGCTGGGTTTTGGCGGCGCCGTGTTCAGCGACGACCTGAGCATGGCCGGGGCGCGCCGCCTCGACGGGCGCGAGATCGGCAGCACCGAGGCCGCGCTGGCCGCGCTGCACGCCGGCTGCGACCTGGTGCTGCTGTGCAACCAGAGCGTGGTGGACGACGGCGCGCCGATCGACGAACTCATCGACGGCCTGAGCCGCGCCCAGATCGAAGGCCGCTGGCAGCCCAGCGCCCTGAGCGAGCAGCGCCGCCTCGAGTTGCTGCCCGCCGCCCCCGCGCCGCTGTGGGACGAGCTGATGGTGAGCCCGCGCTACATGCAGGCGCTCAGTTTGTTGCCTTAAGGGCAGGATCATTGCGTCTTGCCGGCGGCGCCTATGCGCGAGCCGGGTCGATGCGCCCGGCAGCTGGCGCAGCTATTGCGGCAGGTTCAATCCTGAAGCGTACAGGTTTCATGGTGTTCGAGTTCTCGGTTGCTGGCTTTGCGTGGAAATCGTTGGACAAGACTTCCCATTGATCCATACGGCAAATTGCCGTATAGTCGCAACAGGAGTACGAACCATGCCCACAGCCACCTCTGTTGCCCGCCTCGAAGCCAGAATCAGCACCGATCTGCACTCCATGCTCAAGCGTGCCGCCGAACTTCAGGGGCGCACCATGACCGATTTCGTGGTGTCCGCTGTGCAAGAGGCCGCGCAGCGCACCATCGAGCAAGCCGAAGTCATCCGCTTGTCGCGTGCCGATCAGGAATGTTTCGCACAAGCTCTGCTGTCGCCACCCAAACCCGCCCCAGCTTTGGAGCGCGCCTTCGCCCGGCGCAGCAAGCTCTTGCGCGCCGAATGAGCCGCGCACCGTTCCAGTTTGCACCGCTCGATGGCACGCACGACCGCGCAGCTTTTTGCAGCGCCTCGGAGCCGCTGAACCGCTATCTGCGCGAGCAAGCCAAGCTAGATATTCGCCGCCGCGTGGCCGCCTGCTTCGTGGCCTTGGCAGACGCGCAGCGCATCGCTGGCTACTACACCTTGGCGTCAGCCAGCCTGCTCTTGACCGATCTGCCAGCCAGCACCGCCAAGAAGCTGCCGCGCTACCCAACCGTGCCCGCCGTGCGCATGGGCCGCTTGGCTGTAGCTCAGGAATTCCAAGGGCAAGGTCTGGGTGGCGCGCTGCTGGCTGATGCGCTCGACCGCGCCACCCGTTCAGAGATTGCCGCCTTCGCTTTGATGGTGGACGCCAAAGACGAGGCGGCAGCGGCCTTCTACCGACATCACGGCTTCATTGCTTTGCCTGACGCAGCGCTGGTTCTTTTTTTGCCACTGGCAACTGTCCAGCGTTTATGAAGCTCGCCGTTCTTAATGTGGAAGACACCCGGAGGAAATCTTGGTCAGACCACCATGGCACTCGGTTCAACTGCGCGGGGCTGGGGCGCTGGGGGCGGTTGGCCGATTTTTGGCCGCGCAGCGGACGGCATGAGGCCGGCTGCCCCCAGCGCCCCAGCCCTCCCCCCACACAGGTTCACCGTGGCATGGCCACGATTCTGAGGGAGTTTTTAACCCGCCTGCACCGCATCCGCGCTCTGGCGCTGCAGCATGGCCAGCAGGTTGGCTACCGTGGGGCGCAGCTCGCGCCGGTCGCAGATCAGGTCCAGCGCGCCTTTGTTGAGCAAAAACTCGGCGCGCTGAAAGCCCTCAGGCAGCTTGACGCGCACCGTGCTTTCGATCACCCGCGGGCCGGCAAAGCCGATCAGCGCCTTGGGCTCGGCGATCACCACGTCGCCCACAAAGGCAAAGCCGGCGCTGACGCCGCCCATGGTCGGGTCGGTGAGCACGCTGAGGTAGGGCAGGCCTTTTTTGGCCAGCCGCGTCAGGGCGGCGTTGGTCTTGGCCATCTGCATCAGGCTGAGCAGCCCTTCTTGCATGCGCGCGCCGCCGGTGGCGGTGAAGCAGACGAAGGGCACTTTTTGCTCAATCGCCGCCTCGACGCCGCGCACAAAGCGCTCGCCCACCACCGAGCCCATCGAGCCGCCCATGAAGTCGAACTCGAAACACGCCGCCACCAGATCGATGCCCTGCACCGCGCCGCCGATGACGATCAGGGCGTCGGTCTCGCCGGTGGCCTCGAGCGCCTCTTTGAGCCGCTCCGGGTATTTGCGGCTGTCCTTGAACTTGAGCGCATCCACGGGCAGCACCTCTTGCCCGATTTCGTAGCGGCCTTCGGCATCCAAAAAGGCGTTGAGGCGCGCCCGCGCCCCAATGCGGTGGTGGTGCGCGCAGTGTGGGCAGACGTTGAGGTTTTTCTCGAGGTCGCTTTTGTAGAGCACGGCCTCGCAGCTGGGGCACTTGAGCCACAGCCCCTCGGGCATGCTGCGGCGCTCGGCCGGGTCGGCGCGCTTGATTTTGGGCGGGAGCAGTTTTTCGAGCCAGGACATGCGGGCTTTCCTTGCTGATCTGGGGGCTACGACGGCGCTGATTATCCCCGATTGCCCGCCGGCGCAAGCGCGACAGGGCCGCCAGCGGCACCGCCAGCGCCACCGCCGCCCTCGAGCCCGTCGAGCGCTTGGCGCAGCTCGGCCATGAAGGCGCAGGCCACAGCCCCGGCTTGCTCGGGGGGTGCGGTGTCGAGCAGTTGGATCAGCCGGGTGCCGATCACCACGGCGTCGGCGCTGCGGCCCACGGCGCAGGCGCTGGCGGCGTCGCGGATGCCAAAGCCCACGCCCACGGGGATGTGCACGTGCCGGCGGATGCGCGGCAGCATCACCTCCACGGCGGCGGTGTCGAGGTGCCCGGCCCCGGTCACGCCCTTGAGCGACACGTAATAGACGTAGCCGCTGGCCACGCGCCCGACTTCGGCCATGCGCGCCTCGCTGCTGGTGGGGGCGAGCAAAAAGATCAGGTCCAGCCCCTGCTCCTTCAGGGCGGCGGCAAAAGCTTGGCATTCCTCGGGCGGGTAATCGACGATCAGCACGCCATCGACGCCGGCGGCAGCGGCGTCGCGCGCAAAGGCGCCGGCGCCGTGCTTGAGCTCGTAGCGCTCCACCGGGTTGGCGTAGCCCATCAGCACCACGGGCGTGAGGCGGTCGTGGGTGCGAAAGGCGCGCACCATCTCCAGCACCTGCACCAGCCCGACGCCGGCGCGCAGCGCCCGTTCGCCGGCTTGCTGGATCACCGGGCCGTCGGCCATGGGGTCAGAGAACGGCACGCCGAGCTCGATGATGTCGGCCCCACCCTGCACCAGTGCCTGCATCAGGGCGGGCGTGCTGTCGGCCTGCGGGAAGCCCGCCGTCACGTAGGGGATGAGGGCTTTGCGGCGCTGGCTTTGCAGGCGGCTGAAGGTGGCTTCGATGCGGCTCATGCGCTCACTCCGGCGAGTTCGGATACGGTGGCCAGGTCTTTGTCGCCGCGGCCCGAGAGGTTGACGAGGATCGATTGATCTGGGCGCATGGTGGGCGCGAGTTCGAAGGCGTAGGCCAGCGCGTGGCTGGATTCGAGCGCCGGGATGATGCCCTCGTGGCGGCACAGGCGGTGGAAGGCGGCCAGCGCCTGCGCGTCGGTGATGCCCACGTAGCTGGCACGGCCGCTGTCCTTGAGCCAGGCGTGCTCAGGGCCGACGCCGGGGTAGTCCAGCCCGGCGCTGACGCTGTGGGTCTCGATGATCTGGCCGTCTTCGTCTTGCAGCACGTAGCTGCGGTTGCCGTGCAGCACGCCGGGCAGCCCCTTTTGCAGCGAGGCGGCGTGGCGGCCGCTCTCGAGCCCTTCACCGGCGGCCTCGACGCCGATCAGGCGCGTGTGCGGATGGTCGATGTAGGGGTGAAAAATCCCGATCGCGTTGCTGCCGCCGCCCACGCAGGCCAGCACCACGTCGGGCTGCAACTCGGCGCCGTTGCCGGGCAGGCCGAGCTCGCGCAGCAGGGTGGGCATCTGCTGCAGGCATTCTTCGCCGATCACGCACTGGAAATCGCGCACCATCATCGGGTAGGGGTGCGGCCCGGCCACGGTGCCGATGAGGTAGAAGGTGTGCTCGACGTTGGTGACCCAGTCGCGCATGGCTTCGTTGAGCGCGTCTTTGAGGGTCTGGCTGCCCGATGTCACCGGCACCACGGTGGCGCCCAGCAGCTTCATGCGATAGACGTTGGGCAGCTGGCGCTTGAGGTCTTCGGCGCCCATATAGATCACGCACTCGAGCCCGTAGCGGGCGCAGATGGTGGCGGTGGCCACGCCGTGCTGGCCGGCGCCGGTCTCGGCGATGATGCGCGCTTTGCCCATGCGCCGCGCCAGCATGGCTTGGCCGATGACGTTGTTGATTTTGTGCGCGCCGGTGTGGTTGAGGTCTTCGCGCTTGAGGAAGATCTGCGCCCCGCCCAGCTCGCGGCTGGTGCGCGCCGCGTGGTAGATGGGCGAGGGCCGGCCGACGAAGTGCGCCAGTTCGTAGCGGAATTCGCGCTGGAACTCGGGGTCGTGCTGGGTGCGCGCGTAGGCCTCGCGCAGCTCGGCCAAGGCGTGGGTGAGCGTTTCGCTGACAAAGCTGCCGCCGTAGGGGCCGAAGTGGCCACTGGCGTCGGGTTGCTGGTAGGGGGGGCTGCTGGTGGGGGCTAGGGCAGTTGCGATGGCGGTGGACATGAGGGTGGGGATGTGAGGGGCTGGGGTGCGGCAAGGGCCGTATCGGCCAAGCGCACGGCGGCGACGAAGCGGGCGATCAAATCGGGGCACTTGATGCCGCGCCCGGCCTCGACGCCGGAGCTCACATCAACCGCCCACGGGCGCAGCAGGCGCACGCCATCGGCCACGTTTGCAGGCGTGAGTCCACCAGACAAAACGAGGCGAGAGCTGGCGTTTAGTGCGGGGTGTGACCAATTGAAGGCGTTCCAGTCAAAGGTGTGTCCGGCGCCGCCGTAGCCCGGCACTTGGGCGTCGAGCAACAGCGCTTGTGCGCCGGAATGTTGTTCGGCGTATTCTAGAAGATCGAAGCGCGCCGCGTCGGCGCCCAGCGGAATGCGCGCTGCGCGCAGATAGGGCCGGCCTTGGGCCAGCGCCTGGCACTGGGCGGGCGATTCGTCGCCATGAAACTGCAGCAGCGCGTGGGGCACCTCTGCCAAGCCGGCCTGCACCTCGGCGGCGCTGGGGTTGACGTAGAGCAGCACCGGCGTGACAAAGGGCGGCAGCAGCCGCGCCAGCGCGCCCGCCTGCGCCGGCGTGAGCGCGCGCGCGCTGGGCGGGTAGAGCACGAAGCCCACGGCGTCGGCCCCGGCGGCGGTGGCGCAGTGCAGGTCAGACGGGCGGGTCAGGCCACAGATTTTGATGCGGGTGCGGTGTGGCATGGGGGGCGCTATCTGCGGCGGCAGCAAGGGTGGGGGGCAAGTGGGGATGCAAGGGGATGCAAGCGGGAACTAGGGGCTTTGGGGCAACCAATCCAGCCCCGGCACCCGGTCTGGTAGGCCCCAGTGCGCCGCATAGACCGGGCCGAGAAAATACAGCCCGTCGGGGGCGAAGGTGGGCGCAGCGACGGCGCGGCTGCGCGCCGCCAGCACGTCCGCGATCCAGTCGGGCGCGTGCAAACCCTGGCCCACGGCCAGCAGGCAGCCCATGAGGTTGCGCACCATGTGGTGCAAAAAGGCGTCGGCCTCGAACTCGAAGCGCCAGTAGGCGCCGTGGCGCGAAATATCGAGCCGGCGCAGGTGCTTGACGGGCGAGAGCGCCTGGCAACTGGAGGCGCGAAAGCTCGTGAAGTCGTGTCGGCCCAGCAGGTGCGCCGCCGCCGCCTGCAGGGCGGGCAGCGACAGTGGCCGAAACACCCAGCCGGCGCGGCCGTGTTCCAAACTGGGGCGCACGGCCGATTCGAGCAGCACATAGACGTAACGCCGCGCCAGCGCGCTGGCACGGGCGTGAAAGCTGGCGGGCACCACCTGCGCCCACTGGATGGCGATGTCGGGCGGCAGGAAGCGGTTGCAGCCGCGCACCCAGGCGTGCAGGGGGCGCTCGATCGGGGTGTCGAAGTGCACCACCTGCATCAGGGCGTGCACGCCGGCGTCGGTGCGCCCGGCGCACAGGGTGCTCACAGCCGGGGCGGCGGTGAAGGCCACCAGCGCCGCCTGCAGGTGGTCTTGCACCGTTTGTCCGCTGGCTTGGCTCTGCCAGCCCTGGTAGGCGCTGCCCGAGTAACTGAGTCCGAGCGCGAGGCGCAAAGGTGTGGGCTTTCTGCGGTGGGTGCGGGGGCTTAGGGGAGCTTTGGGGCGCTTGAGGGACTTAGCCCAGCTGCGCCAAGAAGGCCCGGGCCCGTTCTTTGAGCGCTCCGGTGGCCTCGGACTCGACCTCTAGCGCCAGCGAGCGCGCGCCGTCGGTGTCGCCGATGGCGTCGAACTCTTGCGCCAGCGACAGCTTGGTCTCGAGCGGGTCGGCCCCCGAGGGTTCGGGGTCGAGGTCGAGATCCAGCGACAGATCTTGCACGCTGCTGGGCAAGGCGGTTGCGGCGTTGGGCGAAGCAGACGGGGTGATCGGCGGCTGCTGGGTGGCGGCTGCGGGGGTGTCGTCGAGGTCGAGATCGAAGTCGATGTCGATGTCGAGCGCAGGGCCGCTCGGCGCTGCTGGCGCCACCGGAGCGGCCGCAGCAGGTGTCGTGGCAGGTGCGGAGGGCTGTTCGAAGTCGAAATCGAAAGTCAAGTCGGTGGTTGGGGTGGTGGGTTTGCGGGTGCCCGTGAGCAGGGCCTCGAGTTCCTCGTTGGCCGCATCCATGGCTTCACGCGATGCAGAGCCCGAAGTTGTGGCCGAACCTAGGCGCGAAGCCGGCTCGGACTCGGGTTCTGGTTTGGGGGCGGGCTCTGGCTCGGAAAATCCCAGATCAAAGTCGGGTGTTACCGACGTTGGGTTGTCTGTGTTCGACGGGGCGCTGCTTGGCACCAGTTGGTACAAGGGGTTGTCGGGGTCGAGCAACTGGCCGGCCTCGCGCGCCTGCTCCCAGGCATCGCCGGTGCCCCCGCTCACTTGGTGCAGGGTCTGGGCCGCAGCGTTGAAGGCGGGCAGGTCGCGCCGTTGGCCGTAAATTTCGAGCAGCTTGAGGTGCGCGGGCAGGCGCTCGGGGTGCAGGCGGATGGATTCCAGCAAAATGTCTTCGGCCTGCTTCTCGCGGCCATAAGCCAGATACACCTCGGCTTCAGCCACGGCATCGACGTCGCCACCGGCATCGAGCTGGCTGGGCGAGTACATCATCGAGGTCGCTGGTGCATCGGTGGGTGCATCGGCCAGCGCACCGCTCGCGGGTTCCGATTGCGGATCGTCCCGGTCGGCCAAGGCGGCTTGATCTTGCTGCCGGCGGCTGCGGATGCGCGCGGCCAGCAGCCCCAGCAACAGCAAGGCTGCGGCACCGCCCGCTGCGGGCAGCGCCAAGGGGTGGGCGGTGAGGGTCTGAAGCAAACCAAGCGCAGCCACTTCGGCCGGTGGGGGCGCTGGTGGGGCAGCAGGGGCTGGGGGGGCGGGTGCTGGGGCTGGAGGAGCAGGCGGTGCGACCAGTGCCGGGGCCTCGAGGGCCGGTGCGGCGGGTGTGGCTACCGCGGGGGGAGCGGCTGCAGCTGGCGCGGCGTCGGCGGGGGCCGCCGCAGCAGGGGCCGGAACAGGCGCTGCTGCAGGCGCTTGCGCAGCCTGGCGCAGGCGCTCGAGCTCTTGCAGATTGCGCTCGACTTCGGTGATTTGCTGCTGCGTGGCCTGCTGTTGCCGCGCTTGCGCCAACTGGTCGGCAGCGGCTCCGGGCAAGGCGCCGCGCTCGAGCGTCAGGCGGTCTTGCGCGGTGGCAGCGGGGCGTGGATCGGTGACTTCGGCTTGCACCGCACCGGCCGCAGCGCGGGTGGCTTCGGGTGCCGCTTGGGCCGGGGCCAATGCGGCCAGCCGACGCCGGAACTCGTTGAAGTCGCGGCTGTGGGCTTGCACGATGCGGCGCGCCTCGGGGGCGGGGGTGGCGCTGGCCGCTTCGGCGCTGGGCAGGTCGAGCACCGCCCCGGCGCGCAGCCGGTTGACGTTGTCGCCGATGAACGCTTGCGGGTTGGCTTGCAGCAGCGCCACCAGCATCTGATCGAGCGACACCCCGGCGGGCAGGTGCGCCTGGGCGATGCGGCCGGCGGTGTCGCCGCGCCGAACCGTGACTGACGCGGGGGTGGGGTCGGCGGCAGGCGCCTGCGCGCGGGGTGGCGCGGGTGCGGGGGCGGCAGGGACGGCCGGGGGCAATGGCACGGCCGGGCGCACTTGGGTGACCCATGGCGCGGGCGGTGCAGCTGGGGCAGCAGCCGGGGCGACAGGAGGGGGCACGGCCGCAACCGGCGGCTGCGGTACCGGAGCCTGGGCCGGGCGCAAATTGGGCGGGTCGAACAACAGGGTGTAGCCACGCAGCAGCTGCCCATTGGCCCAGTTGGCTTGCACCAGCAAATCGAGGAAGGGCTCGTTGATGGCGGCGGTGCTGCTCAGGCGCAAGACACTGCGGCCGTCGGGCAGCGTGACCAATTGAAAGCGCAAATCGGCCAAGGCCGGGTTAAAGCTCAGGTTGAGCGCCTGAAAGCGCTCGGGCGCCGCCACGCTGGCTTGCAAGGTGGCGGCGTCTTGGGCGCTGAGTTGGGGCAAGTCGATTTCGGCGCGCAGCGGCTCACCCAGTTGCGATTGCACCGTCACCCTTCCCAGCGCCACGGCCCATGCTTGGCTGGCCGGCACCGCCAAGGCCGCCACCAAGGCCGCCGCGCTCGCCACCGAGCGCCAGCGCAGCCGATGGGGTGGCGCAGGTGGTTTGTCGGTGGCCAAGGCGACAGGTCCCGTAGGGTGCATTTTTGAAGGGCAATTCGGCACAGACACCTCTGTCATTTTCAAAGCTATTCGACCATAACATCAAGCGCTTGCATACACAAGCTCAGAAGCAGCCCGAAGCAAATCTGGAGCCCAAATGGCAGCCAAGCTGGGGGGTGGCGTTGCACTGGTGCAACAGATTTTATATTCCCCTTGCCACCATGCCCTTAGGCCGCTAGCAGAATGCGCAGCATGCGCCGCAGCGGTTCGGCCGCGCCCCACAGCAACTGGTCGCCGATCACAAAGGCCGACAGGTACTGCGGCCCCATGTTGAGCTTGCGCACCCGGCCCACGCCCACCTGCAAGCCGCCGGTGATGGCCGCTGGCGTGAGCTCGGCCACGCTGGCCGGGCGCTCGTTGGGCACCCATTTGACCCAAGGGTTGCCGCCCCGAATCAGGGCTTCGATTTCGGGCAGCGGCAGGTCGTGCTTGAGCTTGAGCGTGAGCGCCAAGCTGTGGCAGCGCATGGCGCCGATGCGCACGCACAGGCCATCGACCGGGATGGTCTGGGCCGTGCCCAAGATTTTGTTGACCTCGGCCTGGCCTTTCCATTCTTCTTTGGACTGGCCGTTGTCGAGCTGCGCGTCGATCCACGGGATCAGGCCGCCGGCCAGCGGGGCGCCGAAGTATTCGCGCGGCACCTCGTGGCGGATGGCGTGCGCCACCTTGCGGTCGATGTCCAGGATGGCGCTGGCCGGGTTGGCTAGGTCGGTGGCCACGGCGGCGTGGCACACGCCCATGCCTTGCAGCAGTTCGCGCATGTGGTTGGCGCCGCCGCCCGAGGCCGCTTGGTAGGTCATCGAGCTGACCCATTCCACCAGATCGGCGCGGAACAGGCCGCACAGGCCCATGAGCAAAATCGAGTTGGTGCAGTTGCCGCCGATCCAGTCGCGCCCGCCGGCAGCCAAGCGCTGGCGGATCAGGCCCTCGTTGACCGGGTCGAGCACGATCACGGCCTCGGGTTCCATGCGCAGCGCCGAGGCGGCGTCGATCCAGTGCCCGCGCCAGCCGCTGGCGCGCAGACGCGGGTACACGGCTTTGGTGTAGTCTCCGCCTTGGCAGGTGAGGACGATGTCGCAGCGCGCCAAGGCGGCCACGTCGTTGGCGTCTTGCAGCGTGCGCTGGCTTTGGGCTTGTGCCGGGGCGGCGCCGCCGGCGTTGGAGGTGGAAAAGAACACCGGGTCGATGTGCGCGAAGTCGCCCTCGGCCGTCATGCGATCCATCAACACCGAGCCGACCATGCCGCGCCAGCCCACCAGACCTACCAACTTGCTCATGACGAACGCCCTTTCAGGTTGCAGAAATACGGATCCAGACCCCGGGTACCGTCCTGCCCGGCTCGTCTGGCCGGGTGGGGGCGCGCGACGAACCGGGCTGGGGTTTAGCCGGTCGTGGCTTTAACGATTGCGCGCCCCCACACCCGTGCCGGAGTGGCGGTGGTGTGGTTCGAGGTGAACGATTGGGCGGCAAACATGGTCGTACATTCTAGCCGATGGCGACCGCTGCGGTGCTCTGCGGCCTTGACAGCGCAGTTTGCGCTGCGCCACAGCGCCCGCGGGTTTTGATGGCCTCTTTCGTCTGGAGCAAAACTGCCATGTGGTACCAAATCGCGGCCGAAGCGGTCATGAGCGTCCACCTGCTCTACATTGTTTTTTCGGTGTTCGGAGCCGTGCTGGCGCTGTGGTGGCGCTGGGTGCCGTGGCTGCAACTGCCGTGCGCGGCTTGGGCGTTTTATGTCATGATCGCCGGGGCGCCGTGCCCGCTCACCGACATCGAAAACCATTTCCGGCTCCAGGCCGGCCAGGCCGGCATGGCCCCGGGCGGCTTCATCGAGCACTACTTGCTGGCCGTGATCTACCCCGCAGGCCTGACGCGCGAGCTGCAATACCTGCTCGGGGCGCTGGTGCTGGGGTTCAACGGCGTGATTTATGCGTGGGTCTGGAGGCGCTGGCGCCGCCGTCCCCCGGGGGGTGCAATTAGGGCGTAGCGCCGCCGCTGGGCGGCTGGGAGGCGGCACCGGCGCCCGTGGGCGCGACCACTGGCGCGGGCGGCTCGCCCGGCCAAGTGCGCGTGATGCGTTGAAAAAACATGCTGTTGGGAAACTTCAGGGTCGAGCCCGAGCCGTCGGCGCTGTGTTCCTGCACCGTGGTGTAGATCAGATTGATGTCGATCACTTGGCCCCTGAGCCCAGCGGTTTGGCCGTTTTCCACGACTTCGATGTGGTCGTGCAAGCGCACGATGCCGGTAACAAAGATCAAAAAACTGCAAAAAATGTTGGACAGCACGCTCCAGGCGGCAAAAAAGGCCACCGCCGCCACGGCCGCAAAGCCGGTGAACGCGGTCCAGAGCACGGTGGCCGAAACCCCCAGGCGGTCGAGCACCAGCAACAGGGCGGCACCGTAGATCACGATCTTGCCCGCGAGCAAGGCGACAAACGTAAACTCGGGTGGCAGCCCATGGCGCGTGCTGGTACTCCGCACCAAGCGCCCAAACAGGGCGCGCAGCAGCCACGCACCCACGATGAGCAGGGTGATCTGCGCACCGAGCACGATGCTGGGCACCCAAGGGTACAGCCACTGCGGCAGCATTTGCATAGAGACTAACACCGGTGGAGCTGGCTGGAATTAGGGAGCTTGGATCAGCCCAGCGCCGCCCGCACCGCCGCGCCCATCTGCGCCGTGCCGACGCGGGTGCAGCCGGGGGCCATGATGTCGGGCGTGCGCAGGCCTTGCTCGAGCACGGTTTGCACTGCGGCCTCGATGCGCGCCGCCGCCTCGGGCTGGCCGAGCGAGAAGCGCAGCATCATGGCCGCGCTCAAAATCGTGGCCAGCGGGTTGGCCACGCCTTGCCCGGCGATGTCGGGCGCGCTGCCGTGGCTGGGCTCGTACAGGCCTTGGCCACGCTCGTTCAGGCTTGCCGAGGGCAGCATGCCGATCGAGCCGGTGAGCATCGAGGCCTCGTCGGACAAAATGTCGCCAAACATATTTCCGGTGACGATCACGTCAAAAGCCTTGGGGCGCTTGACCAACTGCATGGCGGCGTTATCGACATACATGTGCTCCAGCGCCACGTCGGGGTAGTCGGCGTGCACGGCGCTGACCACGTCTTTCCAGAACTGGAAGGTCTCGAGCACGTTGGCCTTGTCCACGCTGGTGACCTTTTTGTTGCGCTGGCGCGCGGCCTTGAAGGCCACGTGGGCAATGCGCTCGATCTCGGGCCGGCTGTAGCGCATGGTGTCGAAGGCTTCTTCGCTGCCGGCAAAGGGGCCGTCTGGGGCGCTGCGGCGGCCGCGCGGTTGGCCGAAGTAGATGTCGCCGGTGAGCTCGCGGATGATCAGGATGTCGAGCCCGGCCACCAGCTCGGGCTTGAGGCTGGAGGCATCGACCAGCTGCGGGTAGCAGATGGCGGGGCGGAAGTTGGCAAACAGCCCCAGGTGCTTGCGCAGCCCCAAAATGGCTTGCTCGGGCCGCAGGTGGCGCTCGAGCCGGTCGTATTTCCAGTCGCCCACGGCGCCGAACAGCACCGCGTCGGCCTGCTGCGCCAGCTTGAGCGTGGCCTCGGGCAGCGGGTGGCCGTGCGCCTCGTAGGCGGCACCGCCCACGGCGGCGTGCTCGAACTCGAACGGCAAAGCCAGAGCCTGCAACACGCTGATCGCTTGGGCGACGATTTCGGTGCCGATGCCGTCACCGGGGAGGACTGCGATTTTCATGGGGTGTGAGCTGGAAGGCGTGAGGCCCGGGCGTGGGCGCTGGGTGGGTCGAGTAAGGCGGTCGGGGCCAAAGGGCGGCGGCGCGGGTCAGCCGGATAAGGTTGCAGGTGCTGGCCTCAGCCCAGCCAAGTACGCGCCAGCCACGGTTTGCTTGCTAGGCGCTGGGCCTCGAAGCTGCGGATGGTGTCGGCGTGGCGCAGCGTCAGGCCAATGTCGTCAAGGCCGTTGAGCAGGCAGTGCTTGCGAAAGGGGTTGACCTCGAAAGCGATTTCTTCGCCCTGCGGCAGCACGATGCACTGGCGCGGCAGGTCGATGGTCAGGCGGTAGCCGGCAAAGGCGTGCACGGCGTCAAACAAACTGGCCACGGTGGCTTCGGGGAGCACGATCGGCAGCAGGCCGTTTTTGAAGCAGTTGTTGAAGAAGATGTCGGCAAAGCTGGGTGCGATCAGGGCCCGAAAGCCGTACTGCTCGATCGCCCAGGGCGCGTGCTCGCGGCTGGAGCCGCAGCCAAAGTTTTTGCGCGCCAGCAAAATCGACGCCCCGGCATAGCGCGGTTGGTTCAGCACGAAGTCGGGGTTGGGGCGCCGGCTGGCCGGGTCTTGCCCCGGCTGGCCGACGTCGAGGTAGCGCCACTCGTCGAACAGATTCGGGCCAAAGCCGGTCTTGCGGATGGATTTGAGGAACTGCTTGGGGATGATGGCGTCGGTATCGACGTTTTCGCGGTCGATCGGGGCCACCAAGCCCTGGTGTACGGTGAAGGCTTGCATCGGAGCGTAAGGGGTGTGGGCGCCGCTCAGCGGGCGGCGTCTTGGATGATCTGGCCGCCGCGTTGCACGTCTTTGCCGATGCCGGCGACGGTGGCGCAGCCGCCCAAGGCCAGGCTGGCGCTCAACAGCAGCAGGGTGAGGAAGGTTTTCATGGCAAAACTCCTGGATAAGCATTCAGGCGAGGGTACGGACATCGACGAAGTGGCCGTGGATGGCCGCTGCCGCTGCCATGGCTGGGCTGACGAGGTGCGTGCGGCCACCGGCGCCTTGGCGGCCTTCAAAGTTGCGGTTGCTGGTGCTGGCGCAGCGCTCGCCGGGTTCGAGCCGGTCGGCGTTCATCGCCAAGCACATGCTGCAGCCAGGTTCGCGCCACTCAAAGCCGGCGGCGCGAAAAATCTCGTGCAACCCTTCGCGTTCGGCCTGCGCCTTGACCAAGCCCGAACCGGGCACCACCAGCGCCTGGCGCACGTTACGCGCCACCTTCAGTCCCAGCTTTTGCACCACCTCGGCGGCTTGGCGCAAATCTTCGATGCGGCTGTTGGTGCACGAGCCGATGAACACCTTGTCGATGTGGATGTCGGCCAGCGCCTTGCCCGGCTGCAGGCCCATGTAGTGCAGCGCGCGCTCGGTGGCGGCGCGTTGGTTGGCGTCTTTGATCTGGTCGGGGTCGGGCACATTGCCCGTGATCGGCAGCACCATCTCGGGCGAGGTGCCCCACGTCACTTGGGGCGCGATCTGCGCCGCGTCGAGCTCGACCATGGCGTCAAACACCGCGTCGGGGTCGGAATGCAGGGTGCGCCAGTAGGCCACGGCCTGCTCCCACTCGAGGCCCGTGGGCGCCAGCGCGCGGCCTTGCAGGTAGGCGATGGTTTTGTCGTCCACGGCCACCAAGCCAGCGCGGGCACCGGCCTCGATCGCCATGTTGCACACCGTCATGCGCCCTTCGATCGACAGCGCGCGGATGGCGCTGCCGCCAAACTCGATCGTGTAGCCGGTGCCGCCCGCCGTGCCGATGCGGCCGATGATGGCCAGCACAATGTCTTTGGCGCCGCAGCCCCGGGGCAACTGGCCCTCGACGCGGATGAGCAGGTTGCGCGCTTTTTTGGCCAGCAGCGTCTGCGTGGCCAGCACGTGCTCGACTTCGCTGGTGCCGATGCCGTGCGCCAGCGCGCCAAAGGCGCCGTGGGTCGAGGTGTGCGAGTCGCCGCAGACCACGGTCATGCCCGGCAGCGTGGCGCCGTTTTCCGGCCCCACCACGTGCACGATGCCTTGGCGCGGGTGCATGAAGGGGAAGAAGGCGGCGGCGCCGAACTCGGCGATGTTGGTGTTGAGGGTGACGATCTGCTCTTTGCTGATCGGGTCGGCGATGCCCTCGTAGCCGTGCTCCCAGCCGTGGGTGGGGGTGTTGTGGTCGGCGGTGGCCACGACCGAACTCGCGCGCCAGCCCTTGCGCCCGGACTCACGCAAGCCCTCGAAGGCTTGCGGGCTGGTGACTTCGTGCACCAGATGGCGGTCGATGTAGAGCAACGCGGTGCCGTCGGCTTCGGTGTGGACGACGTGCTCGTCCCAGATTTTGTCGTAGAGGGTGCGTCCCATGGTTGCGCTGGTGAGGGGGTGGTGGCCGGCGCTTGGGGCCGGGCGATGGGCTGATTTTAGTGCTTCAGCGCGGGGCTTGCTGCGCACCTTTGGTTGGACCATTTATTACAAATTGTTACAATTTCCCCCTTGCAAAATCGCGGGGGGGGTAGAGTAGCGCTGTCAAAAACAACGGTACAGGGAGTGCTATGAATTGGCGTGCGCTATGTCTTGTCATGGGTCTGCTGGCCGCGCCTGCGGCTTGGGCCGATCTGCCTCTGACGGTCGAAGACCTGATCACCGAGCGCGGCCAGTGGCGCTTGGATTTGGGGCTGACCTACGCCAACCTCGAGCGCCAAGGCGTGGCCACGGGGGAGCCGATCGAAGTGCAGACTGGCGCCGCCACCTTCGTCCTGCTGCCCACCGCCATCGGCGAGCGGATCGACAACTCCGACACCTTCGTCGCCAGCCTCGGGCTGCGCTACGGCCTGAGCGAGCACACCGAAATCTATGGCCGCCTGAGCGCACTGCAAAGCCGCCAGCGCAGCAGCGAGCCCGGCCAGATCAGCCGCAGCCACAGCGAAGGGCGTCTGGCCGACCTCTGGCTGGGCCTGAACCACCAGTTTCGGCCCGACCGCAACGGCCCGGCGCTGCTCGGCTTTGCCGAGCTGGCCGTGCTCGAGCGCCAGCGCGCCGCCAACGCCCATGCGCGTGCGCTCACGCTCGGGCTGACCACCTACACCGCGATCGACCCGATCGTGTTCTCGCTCACCGGCGCCTACCGCCTCAACCGCAGCCGGCGCGACGGCGGCGAACAGCTACAGCCCGGCAACCTGGTCTTGCTGCACCCATCGGTCGGCTTTGCTGTGAACGACCGCGTCACCCTGAGCACCGGCGTGCAATGGACGCACCGCAGCACTGCCCGGCGCGACGGCGTGCGCCAAGGCAGCGACCGCAGTGCCACCGACCTAGTGCTGGCAGTGGGCTACGGCATAGCGCGCGGCAACACCCTCAACGGCACCCTCAAGCTCAATGCCTCGGGGCGCGGCGGGGCCGAGTTCCGGCTCAACTGGCTCTACACCTTCCAGGGCGCAGCGGCAGCGCGCAGCGGCAACCGCCGGGCGACTGGGGGTTGAAGGCAGGCGGAGCTTCAAGCAGGGGAAAAATGGAGTGCGTGCGCTGCAGACAGCGCACGCCTCAAAGGGTTTGGCCTTGTTGACGCAGGGCCAAAGGGAGCCTCGGGTGAGACCGAGGCGGTTTTTTGTCATCAAAATGCAATTGGAGTTTATCATGATGAAGATGAAGCGGATGGTACTGAGGTGGGCACTGGCCTTGGCGGCCACGGGGATGTTGGCGGGGCCGGCGCTGGCGGCTGAGGGTTTGTACGCAGAAGTGCCGGGCGTGCTGGCGCTGCAACCTGTGCAAGCGGTAGCGGTGGCTGAGCTGGTGGCTGAGCGGCCCACACAGCCGGCGCTGGCAGAATTGCCCGCGCTGGTGGCGGCAGGCTCCCTGCCGGCAGAGCTGCCCGTGCTGGCGCTGACGCCACCAGAGCCCTTCAGCGCGGCCGACTTGCAAGCGCTGTTCGTGCCCGGCCATGAGCCGCTGCGGGTGGCCGTGCTGTCGCCGCAGGAGATGGAGGAGACCAAGGGGGCGTTGGCGCCGTTTGCTGTTGGTGGCTTGGTTGGCGGGGCGGTCGGCGGTGGCGGATTTGCGCTTGGTGTTTGGCGTGGAAATCATGCTTGGAATACCCATAGGTTCCTTGGCAACGTTGCGACTGGTGCGGTGATTGGTGGAAGCTTTGGTGCTGCTGGGGCAGCCGCCAGTGGGGGGATGTGACACTCAATTCCAACCGGAGGATTTCCCATGCAGAACGCTGCTATCCTGGAGGGCGCTGTGCGCGACCGTTATACTGAAGGTGCGCGCATCGCGAAACCCAATCTATGCTGCCCCACCAGCTATGACCCCAGATTATTGGAAGCATTGCCCAAGGAAATCATCGAGCGGGATTATGGCTGCGGAGACCCGTCACGTTATGTCCGCAGCGGTGACGTCGTATTGGACCTCGGCTCCGGCACCGGAAAGATGTGCTATATGGCCAGTCAATTAGTCGGCCCGAGCGGACACGTGATCGGTGTGGATGTCAACGACGACATGCTGGCGTTGGCCAGGAAATACCGAAACCCCATGGCCATCGCATTCGGCACTCGGCCGGTGGATTTCATTAAATGCCGGATACAGGATTTGAAAACCGACCTCGAGCAGGTCGAGAAATTCATCGCCAGCAATCCCATCACGAACCGTGACTCCATGGCGCGATACGAGGACTGGCTGCGGCAGACGCCGCCGGCGGTCACGGACGGTTCCGTGGACCTGGTGATCTCCAATTGCGTGCTGAACTTGGTCGGCAAGGACGAGCGCCAGCAGCTCATCCGCGAGATCCACCGCGTCCTCAAGCCAGGGGGCCGCGTGGCCATCGCCGACGTCGTCAGCGACAAAGAGGTGCCGCAGAACCTGCAGGAGAACCCCGATCTGTGGGCCGACTGCATTTCGGGCGCATTCCAGGAACAGGAGTTCATGCGTGTATTCACCGACACGGGATTTACCGATCTCGCATTCGACAAATGGACCGACGAAGCCTGGCAGGTTCTGGAGGGCATTGAATTCCGGTCCGTCACCTTGACGGCGGTGAAACCCGTGACCGGTCCCTGTATATACGGCGGCAAAGAAGTCATTTACCGCGGCCCATTCAGCCGCGTCCACGATGACGACAAGCATGAATACCTGCGCGGCAGCCGGACCAGCGTATGCGACAAGACCTACCAAAGCCTCCTGGACGGCCCGATGAGCCAGAGTTTCATATTCATCGGCGGCTCTAACAAATCGACGCAAACCCCCGCCTGCCAGCCCGGCGGCGATTGCTGTTGAAACGGCCATCACGCATTGGCGTGACACTGGAGAAATACCGATGAATTCTGCCGTCAAAATGGTGCTTGTTTCCCTGGACGAAGGTGACTTTCAGCCCCTCGGACTGGCCTCCCCTGCGGCCCATATCAGGCAGGCGGGACATGCCGTGGACGTCGTGGACCGTTTTCAGGACATGCCGCTGAACTGGGAGGGCGCCGATGCGGTGGCCTTTTCCGTTCCCATCTTCGCCGCCATACAGCCCACCATCCGGGAAGCCCTGACCATTCGAAAGAAAGGTTTTCGGGGGCCAATCATCTTCTATAATCAATATGCCACGGTGCAGCCGGAAACATTCATTCTGGACGAGGATTGCCGTGTGGTGCTGGGCGAATATGAGCCGGTGCTGTGCGATATCGCCCAACGGCTTGCCGAGGACGACGGACTGGATGAGGTGGCCCATTTGTGGGACGGGCGCTCGCCCAAGCCGGCCAAGTGCCTCAAGCGGGTGTCCGACCTGCCGCCGGACCGCAGCGGCCTGCCGGCGCTGGACCTCTATGCCCGCAAGAACGGTCTCGTCGTGGGCAACATCGAGACCATGCGGGGCTGTGCCCATCCTTGCTCCTACTGCTCCGTGTATGCTGCGTACGAGCGCCGGGTGGTCAAGCATGAGCCCGTGGCTATCGACATGGACATCGATCGGGTCGTGGCCCTGGGCGCGGAGCACATCACTTTCGTCGATGCGGATTTCTTCAGCACCGGCCAGCGGGGCCTGCAGATCGTCCGCGCCATGGCATCCCGGCATCCCGGCATGCCCTTCGATGTGACGGTGCGGCTCGATGACGTCATCCGCTACGAAGCTGCGGTGCATGAACTGAGAGAGCTGGGCTGCGTGGAGTTCACCACGGCATGCGAGTTCCCCGACGACGCGGTGCTGGAAGCCGTCAACAAGGGAATGAGCGTGGCCGACATGCAGCAAGGCCTGGCCATCCTCAAAGGCACCGGTGCGCGGGTGCGACCGACCTTCATCACCTTCAACCCGTGGACCACGAAGGACGACTTTGGCAGGCTCGACCGCTTTCTGGCCGACGCGGGCATGACGGACATGTTCGACGAAATGCAGCGCACCACACGGCTGCTGCTCTACAAGGGCTCGCCCCTGCTGGCCCTGACCGAGGTGCAGAAACTGTCGAAGATCGACATGGGTAGCTACTACGAGTGGCAACACGCCGACCCTCAGACCGACGCCATCTACCTCTCCATCGACAAGAGCGACGCCAGCGTGAGCCGCAAGCGTTGCTGCATCAAAGGTTAATCACTCAAAGGAGCATGCCATGGGCAGCAAGAACTACTTCGAAGACGTAGCAACCGAATGGGACACCATGCGCAAGGGTTTCTTCTCCGAGAACGTGAGGCGCAAGGCGCTCACCGTGGCGGAAATCAAGCCCGGGGCCGTTGCCGCCGATCTGGGTGCGGGGACGGGCTTCATCACCGAAGCACTGCTCCAGCACGGTGCCCGGGTCATCGCCATCGATGAATCGCCATCGATGCTGGACGAACTCAGGAAAAAGATGGGCGGCAACCCCGCCCTGCAATGCGAGGTCGGCGAATCCGAGTCGCTACCCATCGAGGACAACAGCCTCGACTATGTGTTCGCCAACATGTACCTGCACCATGTCGAGCACCCCGCCGTCGCGATCCACCACGCTGCGCAAAAGCTCAAGAAGGGTGGCGCGCTCGTCATCACGGACCTGGACGCCCACGAGCACGAATACCTGCGCACCGAGCACAACGACCGGTGGATGGGCTTCGATCGCGGGGACATCGCGAAGTGGTACCGCGATGCGGGGCTGGAACAGGTGCGCGTGGACTGCGTCGGGGAAACCTGCAATTCCACATCGTCCTGCGGTGGCGGGGATGCCTCCATCAGCATCTTCTACGCCATCGGCTACAAGATGTGAGAACGAAAGTTGCACACACTACGCAACGGCGCGCCCCGGGTATAGACTCTTTTGCTGTGAGTTCCTTGTTTCCTGCGAAGATGTTCAGTGCACGACAGCGGCGTAGACGTTCTGGAAGTGGTGCTCGCGCAGGTACATCGTCGTGCCCATGACCTTGCGCCCGTAGTCGGTGACCCGCCAGCGCCTGGTGCGCGGGATCTTGGCGATCAGTCCGTGGGCATGCAGGCGTCGGAAGCATCGGCCGACCTTGGCGCTGGCGTTCTTCGGGTCATCGGCGCACGCACGTAGCCAGCGTGTGCCTGTCAGTCGGGATCGGATGTCGCGATTCGTGAAGCCGTGCTGATCGACGACGCCGCCATCGCACGCGTCGCCGCCGAGATCGACCGCCGCCGCATCGCCGCCGGCGAGCAGCCGCGCGTCTGGAAGATCGGCTTCACCAACTGCACGATCTGGCCGCGCTACGGCGTGCACGAGCCGATCTGGGCGCGCGTGTGGGACAGCACGCTCGCGCTGCTCGACGGCGGGCAGGCCGTGGGGTAGAGGACTTCGAACGAGTGCTGCGATGATCTGCTCGCGCGTGGCGCCGAATATGGCCAGCAGATCGCCGTTGCAGTCCAGCATCTGGCGCTGGCGCGAGAGCACCAGGCCCACCGCCCAGGCAACGCGCCACATTGCCCGCAACCGCCGCCGCGATGACCCTGCGCGTGGCCCTTCTCACCCCAGCGTCATCCAGCGCCTTGTCCAGACCTTGTGCCGCCTCGCACATCACGGCAATGGCGCGACGCGCAGCGCTCTCCGGCACTTCACACGCCGCCCCCAGCCTGAGCAAGTCACCGCGCCCGGGCGGGCGCGCTTCACCACGCTTACGGTACCTGGAAGTAGGCACCCGCAGGTAGGCGCCTGGCAGGGCGATTGCGACGCCGTGCGCGGCTTAAGACCGTCCGAGGTCACCACCCTCGGGAGCCATGCGTGCAAGCCGTCGGCCGACAGCCCCAGAGGGCGCCCGATGGCACCCCCGGTCCACTACGAGCGCCACCGCCCCGAGCAGACCACGCTGTACCGCCTGGTGCAGCAGCACGCGGCCAGCTTCATCGCGCACACCGAAGCCAGCACCGGATGGCAGTTGCCGCAGTTCATCAAGGGCGAGTTCGATGCCTTCCTCGAGTGCGGCATCCTGGCCCACGGCTTTCTGAGGCTGCGCTGCGGGGAGTGCGGCCACGACAAGCTGCTGGCCTTCAGCTGCAAGCGGCGCGGGTTCTGCCCCTCATGCGGCGCGCGGCGCATGTCGCAGACCTCGGCGCAGCGGGTGGATCACGTCATCCCGCATGTGCCGGTGCGGCAGTGGGTGCTGTCGCTGCCGATCCCGCTGCGCCTGCTGCTGGCCGCGCAGCCCGAGCTGGTCACGCCGGTGCTGCAGGTGGTGCAGCGCGTGGTCACGCGCCATTTGCTGGACCGCGCCGGGCTGAAGGCCGCCGAAGGCCACGGCGGCGCCGTCACGCTGATCCAGCGCTTTGGCTCTGCGGCCAACCTCAACATCCACCTTCACGGCCTGGTGCTGGACGGCGTGTACCGGTGCGGCGCCGACGGCGCGCCCAGCTTCATCGAGGCGGGTGTGCCCACCGAAGACGAACTGCACGCGCTGCTGCAGACCATCATCGCCCGGCTGATGAAGATGCTCACGCGCCGGGGCGTGCTGGTCGAGGACATGGGCCAGACCTACCTGGCCGAGCCCGATGGCGACGGTGACGAGGCACGCACCCTGCGACCACTGCAGGCTGCGGCCATCACTTACCGCATCGCCTTCGGGCCCCGCGCCGGGCAGAAGATGCTGACTCTGCGAGGTGCGATGCCGCAGGAGGCCACATCGCGCCAGCCCCTGTGCGCCGACATCGACGGGTTCAGCCTGCACGCGGCCGTGCGAGGGAAAACGTGGTCTGACCCCTATTTTCCCTTCCAGGGCGCAGCGCGCAGCGGCAACCGCCGGGCGACCGGGGGCTGAGATGCGAGGGGCTGCGGAAGGGAAAAAAATTGTGGGCGTGCGCTGCAGGCAGCGCACGCCACAAAGGTTTGGCCTTGTTGACGCAAGGCCAAAGAGTGCCTCGGGTGAGACCGAGGCGGGTTTTGTCATCGAAACGCAACTGGAGTATATCATGATGCGGATGAAGCAAACACTGTTGGCCTTGGCGGCCACTGGGATGTTGGCGGGGCCGGCGCTGGCGGCTGAGGGCTTGGGCGCAGAAGCGCCGAGCGCGCTGGCGCTGCAGCCGGTGCAGGCGGTAGCGGTAGCTGAGCTCGTGGCTGAGCTGCACGCACCGCCCGCGCAGGCAGAATTGCCCGCGCAGGCGGTGGCAGGCACCCTGCCGGCAGAGCTGCCCGAGCTGCCTGCCGTGCTGGCGCTGACGCCACCGGAGCCCTTCAGTGCGGCCGACATGCAAGCGCTGTTCGTGCCCGGCCACGAGCCGCTGCGGGTGGCCGTGCTGTCGCCGCAGGAGATGGAGGAGACCAAGGGGGCGTTCCTATGGTTCGCGCCGATCGTTCTTCATGCAGGACGTTTTGCCGCAGTTAGAATTGCACATCATTCAGCGCACCATTCCTTCGGCAGTTTAGGGAGGCTCCCTCATATTCAATTCAATGCATGGCGCCCTGGCGTCTCCGGCTCTGGCGGCGCTTTCCGAATCCCGCTTCCGAATACACCGTTCTTCAGGCCGTAAAGATGGCTGAACCCGGGGTCGATATGATGTTGAACTCCGGGGCTACAGGGAAATGGAAATGAATAAAGACGAACTGTTGCTTATCCTCAGAGGTAAATTGGCAAAGTATCGCTTGATGCCATACGCCGAACTCAGCCAGCGAGTCGGTAATCAGCAACCTGAGACCGATTCACAAGGCGATCCGAATGGTCAAAACTTTTATCAAACAGAGGTCGAGGTTGTTCGTGATGACGCTCATTCAGGTAATCTGAGAGTCATCGGCATGATCGATAATGGCAAAGGCCTATCGGGAACCTACGACCTCATCATTTCGCCGGATGGAACTCTGCTCGCCGAAGGGGGCAATGTGCGCGGATGCAGTGCGGGAGTTGTCAAGACCGCCCTCTCCCTCTTCCTCCTGCGCGCTCTGCCCTTTGAGCGTTTTGCCTTCCCGCGCTCGCAGGCGCTGGCGGGCATCAGCCTGATCGGCCTGCTGGTTGGGCTCGATCCGGCCTTGCGCGCCGGCACGCCCGAGATGCCCGAGATGCCCGGGATGCCCGGGATGCCCGGGATGCCCGGGATGCCCTTGGCGCTGGCGCTGGTGTCCATGCTGCTGTCGGTTTGGGTCGCATTCCTGATCATCCACGCGGTGCTGCGCTGGTGGCTGCGCCGGGGTGCGCGCTGGGACGGGCAGGGCGACTTGTTCAACCTCATGGCGGCGTCCTGGCTGGTGTCCAACGTGCTCGGTGCGGTCTTGGTGGCCGTCGGTGTGCCGTATCTGCTCACGCTGCCGCTGTGGCTGTACGCGGTCTGGGTCGGTGCCAACGCGCTCTCGGGGGCCATCCCCAAAGCCAGCCTGGGCTACTGCATCGGCGGCATCGCGCTGTCGCTGCTGCCGGCGATGTTGGCCACCGGACTGATCGGGGCCGCGATTTTCCTGCTGTTTGCGCCGGGCGCCATGGCGCAGTAAGCGCAGCACACCCCCACGAGGGCTGCGGGCGCTGCTTGAGGCAGGATCAGGGCCATTGAAGCGCACAGGGAGATTGCCATGACGAAACTGAAGCGGTGTTTGCTGGGTACGGGCCTTAGCGCCCCTCTTGCCTGCACCAATGGCCGAGCACCTCAGGTGGCGAGACCGGGTGTTTTTAAGCGTTTCGTTGTAGCCCTAAAGGCCATTTTGGCCTTGGGCGCGGCACTGCTGTGGGCTGCTGCTTGGGCGCAGCCGCCCGCCAGCCCCCCGCCCTGACAGCCCAGCCCCGAAGGGGTGCTGCTGCACACCCACAGTGCCGCCGGGTTCGTGCCGGTGCGCAGTTGGAAGTCGCTGCGCGACGCGCGCATCGTCAAGCAAGACCTCGATTATTCCTGCGGCGCGGCCTCGCTGGCAACGCTGCTCAATGCGTTCTACGGCCAGAACTTGACCGAGGCCCAAATCCTCCAGGCGCTCGACCAAGGCGACGGCATGGCCAGCTTTGCCGATATGGCGCGGGTGCTGCCGCAGTTTGGGTTTCGGGGCCAGGGTCTGGCAGCCGACTGGGCGCAGTTGAGCCGTTTGCGCATGCCGGTGGTGGTCTATCTGCACCACCGGCGCAGCGAGCATTTTTCGGTCATCCGCGGCATCGATGAACACACGGTCTGGCTGGCCGACCCCTCGCTGGGCAACCGCAGCTTCAGCCGCGAGCAGTTTGAGCAGATGTGGCAGACCCGCGCCGGCCGCCCCCAACCCGAGCTGGCGGGCAAGTTTATGGCCATTTTGCCGCTGCGTGATGGCATCAGCGCAGCGGGCGATTTTTTCACCCACACGCCGCAGCGCCAGAGCGCGCCAGCACGCCAGCAACTGGGGTTTCGGGCCCTGCCTTGAGGGGTAGGGGCTGTGCTGCGGGGTCTGCGCGTCAACGAACGGCGGCAGGGGCGGCAGGTTTTGCCGACAGCTCAATGCCGAGCGCCTTCATCACGGCCAGCGTCGTGCGCAGCGTCGGGTTGCCTTCGGCGCTAAACGAGCGGTAGAGCTGTTCGCGCGACAGCCCGGTCTGGCTGGCGATCTGCGCCATACCCTTGGCGCGGGCCACGATGCCCAGCGCGTGGGCGATGAAACCGGGGTCGTTGGTCTCGAGCGCACCGGCCATGAAGTCGGCGATGGCCTGGTCGGATTTCAGATGCTCGGCGGGGTCGAAGGTGGTCAGTTTTTTGCTCATGGTCACTCGCTCCATTCATCAGCTAGGCGCAGCGCAGTCTTGATGTCGCGGGCCTGCGATTTCTTGTCACCCCCGCAGAGCAGCAAGTAGATCGTGTCACCGCGCCGTTGGAAATACACCCGGTAGCCGGGGCCGTAGTGGATGCGAAGCTCGCTGACACCGTTACCTACCGGCTCGGCGTCGCCAGTGTGTCCGTAGGCCAGCCGCGCCAAGCGCAAGGAAATGGCCGTTGTCGCCCGCTCATCCCGGAGCTTGGCAAACCATTTGCAGAAGGTTTCGGTCTGCTTGAGCTCGATCATGCCAGCGATTGTAGTCTAAAAACTACGATAAAGCAAGGATACTGCGTTCTGGAGAGAATTTGAACCCGGTAAGTCCGACGGGCTGCTAGAATGTTATTCCTTACTTCATTACTTTCAGAGGGGCTGTCATGCTGGCCAAGCGCACGAGCAAGAACCAGGTCACCCTGCCCAAGGCCATCGTCCAGACGGCGGGTGAGGCGGACTACTACGACGTCACGGTTCAGAACGGCAAGATCGTGCTGACACCGGTGCGCATGCAGCAAGCGGACGCGGTACGGGCCAAGCTGCAGGAACTTGGCATCGCGCCGGACGATGTGGCTGACGCGATCGCTTGGGCGAGAAAGCGCGCATGAGCGTGCCGCGCGTAGTCCTCGACACCAACTGCCTGGTCTCGGCCCTGATCTTTGCGCGCGGCAACTGCGCTTGGTTGCGGCAAGCCTGGCAGGCCAAACGCTTTGTCGCTTTGGCCAGTCACGACACGGTCAGCGAGTTGCTGCGGGTGCTCGCCTACCCCAAGTTCAAGCTGACCCGCGACGAGCAAGAAACGCTGCTGGCCGAGTTCTTGCCCTACGTCGAGACCGTCAAGATCGACACCATGCCGGACGGCCTACCCGACATCCGCGACGCAGACGACAGCGTCTTTTTGGTGCTGGCTGCCGTCGGCCAAGCCGATGCGCTGGTCAGTGGCGACGCCGACATTCAGGCCGTTCGGGAGCAATTTCACATTCCCATCCTGACCGTTGCGCAATTCGCTGACTGGATCGGAGCGGGGAGGGGGTAGCAGAGGGAAGGGGATAGCAGAGATGGCGTCAGGGCATGCAATCAAGCACTGCACCCGCACGCTTTTCGCTGCGCACCCTCCTTCCGTCTGGCCACGTTCAGCGCTGCCCGAGCGTGGGCACGTCGCGCCGGGTCGAGCCGGTGAAGAGCTGACGCGGGCGGCCGATTTTGTATTCCGGGTCGCCGATCATCTCGTTGAGCTGGGCGATCCAGCCCACGGTGCGCGCGAGCGCAAAGATGCCGGTAAAGAGCTTGACCGGGATGCCGATGGCGCGCTGCACGATGCCGGAGTAGAAATCGACGTTGGGGTAGAGCTTGCGCTGCACGAAGTAGTCGTCTTCAAGGGCGATTTTTTCCAGCGCCTTGGCCAGTTTGAACAGCGGGTCGTTCTCGAGCCCGAGCTCGCCCAGCACCTCGTTGCAGGTTTCCTGCATCATTTTGGCGCGCGGGTCGTAGTTTTTATAGACGCGGTGGCCAAAGCCCATGAGCTTGACGCCCGAGTTTTTGTCCTTGACCTGGTTCATGAACTCGCCCACCTTGGCCACCCCGCCCTTGGCTTGGATGTCTTCGAGCATGTTCAGGCAGGCCTCGTTGGCGCCGCCGTGGGCCGGGCCCCACAGGCAGGCGACGCCGGCGGCGATGGCGGCAAAGGGGTTGGTGCCCGAGCTGCCGCACAGGCGCACGGTGGAGGTGGAGGCGTTTTGTTCGTGGTCGGCGTGCAGGATGAAGATGCGATCGAGCGCGCGCTCCAGCACCGGGTTGACGACGTAGTCTTCGCACGGGGTGCCAAACATCATGCGCAGGAAGTTGCCGGCATACGAGAGATCGTTGCGCGGGTACATATAAGGCTGGCCGACGCCGTATTTGTAGGCCATGGCCACCAGGGTGGGCATTTTGGCGATCAGGCGGATGGCGGCGATGCGCCGGTGCTCGGGGTTGTTGATGTCGGTGCTGTCGTGGTAGAAGGCCGACAGGGCGCCGACGAGGCCGGTGAGCACCGCCATGGGGTGCGCGTCGCGCCTGAAGCCGCGCAAAAAGAACTGCATCTGCTCATTGACCATGGTGTGGTTGATGATGAGCTTGTGAAAGCCGTTGCGCTCGGGCTCGTTGGGCAGGTTGCCGTTGAGCAGCAGGTAGCAGGTGTCGAGGTAGTCGCACTGGGTGGCGATCTGCTCGATCGGGTAGCCGCGGTAGAGCAGCTCGCCCTTGTCGCCGTCGATGTAGGTGATGGCCGACTGGCACGAGGCGGTCGAGAGGAAGCCGGGGTCGTAGGTGAACATCCCGGTCTGGCCATAGAGCTTGCGGATGTCGATCACGTTGGGGCCGATGGTGCCCGCATAGACAGGCAGCTCCATGCTCGGCGCGCCGTTGCTGAAGGACAGGGTGGCTTTGTGGTCAGCGAGTTTCATGCGGCATCCTTGTGAGAAGTGGGGGAGTAAAGAAGGGGGCTAAAACCTAGGACGGGCAGCGGGCTAGACCTGCTGCGCCGTGGGGCGCAACTGTTGCAGCATCTCGAGGATTTCGGCGCTGCTTTGCTCGGGGCCGGGGGGCTTGCGCGCCAGCAGCAGGTCGAGCAGATCGGGGTCGGACAAGTCCATGAGCGCCAACAGGGCGCGCTCTTGGCTCACGCTGATGCGGTCGCCCATGCGGGCAAAAAACCGCTCCAGCAGCAGGTCGTTTTCGAGCAAACCACGCCGACAGCGCCAGCGCAGCTTGCTAAGCGCGCGCTCGTCGATGGGGGCGTGGTCGGGGGCGGACATGGTCGGTTGGTCTAAAGCTCAGATGGCGCGGCGCACCATCATCTCCTTGATTTTGCCGATGGCCTTGGTCGGGTTCAGGCTCTTGGGGCAGACATCGACGCAGTTCATGATGGTGTGGCAGCGGAACAAGCGGTACGGGTCTTCGAGGTTGTCGAGCCGCTCGGCCGTGGCCTGGTCGCGGCTGTCGGCCAAGAAGCGGTAGGCTTGCAGCAGACCGGCGGGGCCGACGAACTTATCGGGGTTCCACCAGAAGCTCGGGCAACTGGTGGAGCACGAGGCGCACAGGATGCACTCGTACAGGCCGTTGAGCTCGTCGCGCTCTTCGGGCGACTGCAGGCGCTCGGTCTCGGGCGGCTGGCTGGTGTTGACCAAATAGGGCTTGATGCTGTGGTACTGCTGGAAAAACTGCGTCATATCGACGATCAGATCGCGCACCACCGGCAGGCCCGGCAGGGGCTTGAGCACGATCTCGCCCTTGAGCGTGTTCATGTTGGTCAGGCAGGCGAGGCCGTTTTTGCCATTGATGTTCATGGCGTCGGAGCCGCACACGCCTTCGCGGCACGAGCGCCGAAACGAGAGCGTGGGGTCAACCTGCTTGAGCTTCATGAGCGCGTCGAGCAGCATGCGCTCGTGCCCGCTGAGCTCCACTTGCAGGGTCTGCATGTAGGGCTTGGCGTCGCGCTCGGGGTCGTAGCGGTAGATTTTGAAGGTGCGTAGGGCCATGATCGGGTGCTCCGGGGGCGTGCGTCTGCGGCTTTAGAAGGTGCGGACTTTGGGCGGAACCGAAGCCACCGTGAGTGGCTTGAGGTTGACCGGCTTGTAGCTGAGCGCGTTGTCGGCGCTGTGCCACAGGGTGTGCTTCATCCAGTCGCGGTCGTTGCGGCCCAGCGGGTGCTCGGCGTCGTCGGCGGCGCGCTCGTAGTCGTTCACGGTGTGGGCGCCACGGCACTCGGTGCGCGCGGCGGCCGAGGTCATGGTGGCTTGCGCGGCTTCGATCAGGTTTTCGACTTCCAGCGCCTCGATGCGCGCGGTGTTGAAGACCTTGGACTGGTCTTTGAGGCCGATGGCTTGCACGCGCTGGCGCAAGGCGGCGACTTTGCCCACGCCCTCGTTCATGCTGGCTTGGGTGCGAAACACCCCGGCGTGTTGTTGCATGGTGGCGCGCAGGTCGTCGGCCACCACTTGGGCGTATTCGCCCTCGGTGCAGGCGTCGAGCCGGGCCAAGCGGGCCAGCGAGCGGTCGGCGGCGTCGCGCGGCAGATCCGGGAATTCGGCTTTGCGGGCGAGGGTGTCAACGATGTGGTTGCCAGCGGCGCGGCCAAACACCAGCAGGTCCAGCAGCGAGTTGGTGCCCAGCCGGTTGGCGCCGTGCACCGAGACGCAGGCGCATTCGCCCACGGCGTACAGCCCTTGCACCACTTTTTGGCCGCCGGCAGCGGCGTCGGGCACCACCACTTGGCCGTGGATGTTGGTCGGGATGCCGCCCATCTGGTAGTGGATCGTGGGCACCACGGGAATGGGCTCTTTGGTGATGTCCACGTTGGCAAAGTTGTGGCCGATCTCGAACACCGAGGGCAGGCGCTTGAGGATGGTGTCGCCACCCAAGTGCGTCATGTCGAGGTTGATGTAGTCTTTGTTCGGGCCGCAGCCCCGGCCTTCTTTGATTTCTTGGTCCATGCAACGGCTGACGAAGTCGCGCGGGGCCAAGTCTTTGAGCGTGGGCGCGTAGCGCTCCATGAAGCGCTCGCCTTGGGCGTTGCGCAAAATCGCGCCTTCGCCACGGCAGCCTTCGGTGAGCAGCACGCCGGCGCCGGCCACGCCGGTGGGGTGGAACTGCCAGAACTCCATGTCTTGCAGCGGGATGCCGGCGCGCGCCGCCATGCCCAACCCGTCGCCGGTGTTGATGAAGGCGTTGGTGGAGGCGGCAAAAATGCGGCCGGCGCCGCCGGTGGCCAGCAGCGTGGTCTTGGCTTGCAGCAGGTAGGTGTCGCCGGTTTCCATCTCGAGCGCGGTCACGCCCAGCACGTCGCCGTCGGCGTTGCGCACCAAGTCGAGCGCCATCCACTCGACGAAGAAGGTGGTGCGCGCGGCCACGTTTTGCTGGTACAGGGTGTGCAGCATGGCGTGGCCGGTGCGGTCGGCGGCGGCGCAGGCGCGCTGCACCGGTTTTTCGCCGTAGTTGGCGGTGTGGCCGCCAAAGGGGCGCTGGTAGATGGTGCCGTCGGGGTTGCGGTCGAAGGGCATGCCGAAGTGCTCGAGCTCATAGACCACTTTGGGCGCTTCGCGGCACATGAACTCGATCGCGTCTTGGTCGCCGAGCCAGTCGGAGCCCTTGACGGTGTCGTAGAAGTGGTAGTGCCAGTTGTCTTCGCTCATGTTGCCCAGCGAGGCGCCGATGCCGCCTTGTGCCGCCACGGTGTGCGAGCGCGTGGGGAACACCTTGCTCAGCACCGCCACATTGAAGCCGGCGCGCGCCAGTTGCAGCGAGGCGCGCATGCCCGAGCCGCCGGCGCCGATGATGAGGACGTCGAAGCGGCGCTTGGGCAAAGAGGATGTGAGGGCAGTCATGAATCAAAGTCTCCAGAGCACTTGGAAGGCCCAGCCGGCGCAGCCTACCAGCCAGACGAGCGTGAACACATGCAGGGCCAGCCGCAAGCCAGCCGGTTTGACGTAATCCATCCAGATGTCGCGCACGCCCACCCAGGCGTGCCAGATGAGGGCGACGATCAGGGCGTAGGTCAGGAACTTCATCCACGTTTGGGCAAAGATGCCGGCCCAGTCTTCGTAGCCGATCGGGCCGCTGACCAGCAGCACCTGCGCCAGCAGCAGCAAGGTGAACAAGGCCATGAGGGCGGCGCTGACGCGCTGCATCAGCCAGTCGCGCAAGCCGTAGTGGGCGCCGCTGACGACGCGCCGGGAACCGTAGTTGACAGGCATTTTTATGGGCTCCTAGGGGTGGCTATTTTGTGGGGGTGAATCAGTACAGGCCAAACAGCTTGGCGCCGAGCGCGGCCGTGAGGGCCAGACTGAGCACCAAGGTGGCCACGGCCGAGGACTTGCCAAAGGCTTTGTCCACGCTGTGGGTGGCGTCCATGTAGATGTGGCGCAGACCGGCAAACAGGTGGTGCAAGAAGGCCCAGATCAGCCCCAGCACCACCAGCTTGACGCACCACGCCGGCACAAAACCGATGCCGGCCGTGAAGGCCGAGGCAAAGACGCCAAACGAGAGCTCGGACGAGAGCGAGGTGTCGAACATCCAGACGATGAAGGGCAGCAGCAAAAACATCAGCAAGCCGCTGATGCGGTGCAGGATCGAGACCCAGCCCGCAGCGGGCAGGCGGTAGCTGGGCAGATCGGTCAGGGCGTTGATGTTGCGAAACTCGGGCCGCGGTGTGGTGCGCGATTCAGCCATGGTATGAAGAACCTGTGGTGGGGGGTGGGGCAGGTGGGGCGGGTGCAGCGGGGGGTGTTCGATGCAGCGGCTGGGCCTGAATGTGCACGAAAACCCTGACGCATCTCTTTCGGATTCTATTGCAACGCAACATCTGCGCAGCGGGTCTATGGTTATCTTTGGGACTAGCTCAGTTGGTTGCGGTAGTGGTGGTGTTCGGTGCGGTACAGGCCGCGGCGCAGCTCCATGGGCTGGTCGTGGTAGGTGTAGGCCAAGCGCTCGACGCTGAGCAGCGGCGTGCCCGGCGCCAGCGCCAAGCCGGCCGCGGCCTCGGCATCGGCCGCCACGGCCTTGATGCGCTCGTCGGCGCGCACCATGCGCACGCCGAATTCGCTCTCGAACAGGGCGTACATGGGCCCTTGGTGCTCGGTCAGCACCTTGAGCGTGAGGCCCTTGAAGGGGTCGCCGGGCAGCCAGAGCTGCTCCAAAATGGTGGGCACGTCTTGAAACGACAGCACGCGCTGCACCTGCACCACGGTGTCGCCGGCGCGCAAGCCCAAGGCCAGCCCGACGTCGGCCGGTGCGCGCAGCCGCTGGCACGACAGGATGCGCCGCTGCGCCGGGCCGCTGGGGTCCAGATGGCCAAGGTCGGAGTGCAGGCGCAAAAAACGAAACTGGGTGCGCTGCTCGGCGTGGGTGGCCACGAAGGTGCCCTTGCCTTGGCGCCGCAGCAGCAGGTTTTCGGCGGCCAACTCGTCGATGGCTTTGCGCACCGTGCCTTGGCTGACGCGAAAACGGGTGGCCAGATCGACCTCGCTCGGGATCGGTTCGCCCGGCTTCCACTCGCCGCTTTGCAGGCTGCGCAGCAGCAACGCCTTGATTTGCTGGTACAAAGGGCTGAAGGCGGGCGCAACCTGCGGCCCGGCCGGCTCGGGGGCGGGGCTCGGGGTGGCGAGGGGGCTGAGGTCGGTGTTCATGGTGTGTCTGCCCCGAGTTTATCTTATATAAGACATAAGACAAATTGACGCGCAGGGCAAGTCGGGGTACACTCGCAAAAGTCGAGCGCTTTTTTTCAACCTGTGCATTATTTTGGAGTGTATTCATGAGCAAGAAGCCCGTACGCGTGGCCGTCACCGGTGCCGCTGGCCAGATTGGTTATGCCCTGCTGTTTCGCATCGCTTCCGGTGAAATGCTGGGCAAAGACCAGCCCGTGATCCTGCAGCTGCTCGAAATCCCCGACGAAAAAGCCCAAAAAGCGCTCAAGGGCGTGATGATGGAGCTCGACGACTGCGCCTTCCCGCTGCTGGCTGGCATGCAAGCCCACAGCGAGGCCAAATCGGCCTTCAAAGACACCGACTACGCGCTGCTGGTGGGCGCGCGCCCACGCGGCCCGGGCATGGAGCGCGCCGACTTGCTGGCGGCCAACGCCCAGATCTTCACCGCCCAAGGCCGGGCGCTCAACGATGCCGCTTCGCGCAACGTGAAAGTGCTGGTGGTGGGCAACCCAGCCAACACCAACGCCTACATCGCCATGAAGTCGGCCCCCGACCTGCCGGCGCGCAACTTCACCGCCATGCTGCGCCTGGACCACAACCGCGCCCTGAGCCAGCTGGCCGCCAAAACCGGCAAGCCGGTGGCCTCGATCAAAAACCTAGCGGTGTGGGGCAACCACAGCCCGACCATGTACGCCGACTACCGCTTTGCCACCATCGACGGCGCCTCGGTCAAAGACCTGATCAACGACCAAGTCTGGAACAAAGACGTGTTCCTGCCCACCGTGGGCAAGCGCGGCGCGGCGATCATCGAGGCGCGCGGCCTGTCGTCGGCGGCCTCGGCGGCCAATGCGGCCATCGACCACATGCGCGACTGGGCGCTGGGTACCGACGGCGCTTGGGTGACCATGGGCGTGCCCTCCAATGGCGAATACGGCATCCCCAAAGAAGTGGTGTTCGGCTACCCCGTCACCTGCTCGGGCGGCGACTACCAGATCGTGCAAGGGCTGCCCATCGACGCCTTCAGCCAAGAGTGCATCAACAAGACGCTGGCCGAGCTGCAGGGCGAGCAAGACGGCGTGCGGCATCTGCTGTAATCCGGGCGGCAGCGCTCCATGCACCCACGCGACCTGTTGTTGGGCCCGCAAGCCGGCCAGCGCCTGCTGCCGGTGTGTGACCATTACAGCGGCGTGCCGGCGCGCATGCGCAAGAGCTTGGCGCTGCAAGCCGAGTCCAGCCAGCGCCACGGCCGCTGCGTGTTCGACGTCACGCTCGACTGCGAAGACGGCGCCCCGGTAGGAGGCGAGGCCGAGCACGCGGCCTTGGTGGTCGAGCTGCTGCAAGGCCTCGATCTGGCGGCGCCGGTGCCGCCGCGCGTGGGGGTGCGGGTGCACCCGGTGGGGCACGCGGCCTTCGGGGCCGACATCGAGTGCATCGTCGGGCGGGCGCACGAGCGGCTGGCCTACCTGATGCTGCCCAAGGTCGAAGGCGTGGCCGATGTGCAGCGCGCTCTGCAGGCGCTGGACGCCGCTGGCGGCGCGGCTTTGCCGCTGCACGTGCTGATCGAATCGCCGCTGGCGCTGCAACGCGCGTTTGAGATTGCGGCGCAGCCGCGGGTCGAATCGATCAGCTTTGGCCTGATGGATTTTGTCTCGGCGCATGGCGGCGCGATTCCGGCGAGTGCGATGGGGCTGCCGGGCCAGTTCAGCCACCCACTGGTGCGCCGCGCCAAGCTCGAAATCGCCAGCGCCTGTCACGCCCACGGCAAGGTGCCGTCGCACTGCGTGGTGACCGAGATCAACGACCTGCCCGCGCTGCGCCACGCCGCGCACACGGCGGCGCACGAGTTTGGCTACAGCCGCATGTGGAGCATCCACCCGCAGCAGATCGAGCCCATTTTGCAAGCCTTTGCCCCGCCCACCGACGAGGTCGAGCGCGCCACGGCGATCATCTTGGCCGCGCAGGCGGCCGATTGGGCACCCATCTCGCACCGGGGTCAATTGCACGACCGCGCCAGTTACCGCTACTATTGGCAGATACTGGAGCGCGCGCAGCAAGCCGGCGCTGCGCTCGATGCGGAGTTGCAGCCGTTTTTCGCAGCGCCTGAGCTTGAGTCGCGGGCACACCCCTGAGCTGCGCCCTGGTACCCACTGCCCATTTGTTCAGCAGGAGCCCGCCATGCCCCCAAACGCCTTTACAAACCCGTCGCGTGCGCTGCCCAGCCGCGCGCGCAACCGGCTGGTGTCGTGGTCGAGTGCGCTGCTGGGGCTGGGGTTGGTCGCCTCCGCGTTGGCCGCAAGCCTCCCCGCACAGGCCCAAGGCAGCCGCAGCGTGCCCACGGTGCAGGCCGGCACCCCGGCCGACACCCCGTTGAGCGAGCGCGAGCTGGCCACGGCGGCGCTGGTGCACGTGGGCAGCAAGACCTGCTCGCACGGCCGCAGCGTGCGCATCGAGGCGGCCCCGCAAGCTGCTGGCCACTTCGTGCTGCAAAGTGGGGGCCAGCGCTACCTGCTGCGCCCGGTCGAGACCAGCACCGGTGCCATCCGGCTCGAAGACCGCGCCCAAGGTGCGGTCTGGATCCAGCTCGCCAACAAATCCATGCTGCTCGGCCAGCGCCCGAATCGGCGCCTGCTCGACGACTGCAGCAACGCGCTGCAGCAGGCGGTGGCCGCCGCCATGCTGCGCAACCCCGGCCCCGACCTGCTCGGCATCGCGCAGCGGCCAGCCGGCCAATGAACCCTTTGTTATTGATCCTTTTTTTACTGGAGCCCCCGCCATGTTGCAAGCCTACCGTCAACACGCCGCCGAACGCGCCGCGCTCGGCATCCCGCCGCTGCCACTGGACGCCAAACAGGTGTCGGAGCTGATCGAGCTGATCAAAAACCCGCCGGCTGGCGAAGCCGAATTCCTGCTCGACCTGCTCACGCACCGCGTGCCGCCGGGTGTGGACGACGCCGCCAAGGTCAAGGCCAGCTTCCTAGCCGCTGTGGCCCACGGCGAGCTGCAGGTAGGCCTGATCGGCAAGGCCAAGGCCACCGAGCTGCTGGGCACCATGGTGGGCGGCTACAACGTGCACCCACTGATCGAACTGCTCGACGACCCCGAGGTGGCGCCCGTGGCCGCCGCAGCGCTCAAAAAGACGCTGCTGATGTTTGATTTCTTCAACGACGTGGCCACCAAGGCCAAGGCCGGCAACGCCCACGCCCAAGCCGTGATGCAGAGCTGGGCCGCTGCCGAGTGGTTCACCAGCCGCCCCGAAGTGCCACAAAAAATCACCGTCACCGTGTTCAAGGTGCCCGGCGAGACCAACACCGACGACCTCTCGCCTGCGCCCGACGCCTGGAGCCGCCCCGACATCCCGCTGCACTACTTGGCGATGCTCAAAAATACCCGCCCCGACGCGGCCTTCAGGCCCGAAGAGGACGGCAAGCGCGGCCCGATGCAGTTCATCGCAGACCTCAAGAACAAAGGCCACCTCGTGGCCTACGTGGGCGACGTGGTGGGCACCGGCTCGAGCCGCAAATCGGCCACCAACTCGGTGGTCTGGGCCACCGGCCAAGACATCCCCTTTGTGCCCAACAAGCGCTTTGGCGGCGTGACGCTGGGCGGCAAAATTGCCCCGATCTTTTTCAACACCCAAGAAGACTCGGGCTCGCTGCCGATCGAGGTCGATGTCAGCCAGTTGGAGATGGGCGACGTGATCGACATCCTGCCCTACGCCGGCCAGATCGTGAAAAACGGCGCCACCGTGGCCCAGTTCCAGCTCAAGAGCGAGGTGCTGTTCGACGAAGTGCGCGCCGGCGGCCGCATCAACCTGATCATCGGGCGCTCGCTCACCGCCAAGGCACGCGATTTTCTGGGTCTGCCAGCCGCCACCGCTTTCCGCCTGCCCAAGGCGCCGGTGAACAGCGGCAAGGGCTTTACGCTGGCGCAAAAAATGGTCGGCCGCGCCGTGGGCCTGCCCGAAGGCCAAGGCGTGCGCCCCGGCACCTACTGCGAACCGCGCATGACCACCGTCGGCAGCCAAGACACCACCGGCCCGATGACGCGCGACGAACTCAAAGACCTCGCCTGCTTGGGCTTCTCGGCCGATCTGGTGATGCAGTCGTTCTGCCACACGGCCGCCTACCCGAAACCGGTGGACGCCAAAATGCACCGCGAGCTGCCACCCTTCATCAGCAGCCGCGGCGGCGTGGCGCTGCGCCCCGGCGACGGCGTGATCCACAGCTGGCTCAACCGCCTGCTGCTGCCCGACACCGTGGGCACCGGGGGCGACTCGCACACCCGCTTCCCGATCGGCATCAGCTTCCCGGCCGGCTCCGGTTTGGTGGCCTTTGGCGCCGCCACTGGCGTCATGCCGCTGGACATGCCCGAATCGGTGCTGGTGCGCTTCAAGGGCCAGATGCAGCCCGGCGTGACGCTGCGCGATCTGGTGCACGCGATTCCGCTCTACGCCATCAAGGCCGGGCTGCTGACGGTGGCCAAATCGGGCAAGAAAAACATCTTCTCGGGCCGCATCCTTGAAATCGAAGGCTTGCCCGAACTCAAGGTCGAGCAGGCGTTTGAGTTGTCCGACGCCAGCGCCGAGCGCTCGGCCGCCGGCTGCACGATCCAGCTCAACCCCGAGCCGGTGATCGAATACCTCAACAGCAACATCGTGCTGATGAAGAACATGATCGCCGACGGCTACCAAGACGCCAAGACGCTGGCGCGGCGCATCGAGCGCGTGCAGCAGTGGCTCGAGCAGCCCAAGCTGCTGCGCGCCGACGCCGACGCCGAATACGCCGCCGTGATCGAGATCGATCTGGCCGAAATCAAAGAGCCGATCCTGTGCTGCCCCAACGACCCGGACGACGCCAAAGTGCTGTCCGACGTGGCCGGCACGCCCATCGACGAGGCCTTCATCGGTTCGTGCATGACCAATATCGGGCACTTCCGCGCCGCGGCCAAGCTGCTCGGCGGCCAGCGCGACATCCCGGTCAAGCTCTGGGTGGCCCCGCCCACCAAGATGGACGCCAGCGAGCTGATGAAAGAAGGCCACTACGCCAACTTCGGCGCCGCCGGTGCGCGCACCGAAATGCCCGGCTGCAGCCTGTGCATGGGCAACCAAGCGCAGGTGCGCGAGGGCGCCACGGTGATCTCGACCAGCACGCGCAACTTCCCCAACCGGCTGGGCAAGAACGCCAATGTCTTTCTGGCCTCGGCCGAGCTGGCCGCCATCGCCTCCAAGCTGGGCCGCATCCCCACCGTGGCCGAATACCACGCGGCCATGGGCGTGGTCAACCAAGACGGCGCCGCGATCTACAAATACCTGAACTTCGACCAGATCGAAGAATACGCTGAGGCGGCGAGGGAAGTGGCGGTCTGAAAACCGCCAGCGGGCCCACCTGTGGGGCCCGCGCCCGCACCCTGAGGGCTTGAGTGCCTTGAGGGTTGTTTGCGCGGTGCTCAGCCGCGCAAGCCTTGCAGCTTGCGGTACAGGGTCTGGCGGCTGATGCCCAGCGTGCGTGCAGCTTGGGCCACGTTGCCGCCGCTGTTGTGCAGCGCTTGCTGCACGGCAGCCTGTTCGATCTGGATCAGGCTGTGGGGCAGCGGGCCAAGGGTGGCGGGACCGGTGGCTTTGGCGCTGGCCGCTGCCGGGCTGGCTGCGTGCTCAGAGGCAGGGGCTGGCGCAGCGGCAGGGCTGGCTTGCAGTTCGGCGCGCAGGTCGTCGGGCAGGTGCGGCCAATCGAGCGTGTGCTCGTGCGGCTCCAGCATGGCGCAGGCGGTGCGCAGCACGTTGGCGTATTGGCGCAGGTTGCCGGGCCATGGGTACTGCTTAAAGGCGTGCAGCAGCGCTGCGCTCAGCGCTAGGGTGCGGCCGGGCTCGATGCCTTGCAGCAGGGTGGCGCTCAGGGCCTCGAAATCACTGCGCTGGCGCAGCGGCGGCAGTTCGACCATGAGGCCGTTGATGCGCCAGTACAGATCGGCGCGAAAGCGGCCGGCCTCGACCTCGAGCCGCAGCGGCCGGTGGCTGGCACTGATCAGAAAAAAATCCAGCGGCTCGGCCTTGAGCGAGCCCAGCGGCGTGACTTCGCGCTCTTGCAGCACGCGCAGCAGCCGGGTTTGGGTGGCCAGCGGCATGTCGCCGATTTCGTCCAGCAGCAGGGTGCCGCCGTGGGCTTGGCGCAGCAGCCCGCTGCGGCCCTCGCGCCGGGCACCGGTAAAGGCGCCGGGGGCATGGCCAAACAGCTCGGCCTCGATCAGCCCCTCGGGCAAGGCGGCGCAGTTGAGGGCCACGAATGGCCGCTCGCGCCGAGGCCCGCTGGCGTGGGCAGCGCGCGCCAGCCACTCTTTGCCGACGCCGGATTCGCCCTGAATCAGCAGCGGGATCGGTTTGTCTAGGATGCGGCGCACCTTGGCGCAGGCGCTGCGCCAGCCGCTGTCGCCGCTGTCGAGGCGGGCTAGGGCGTCGGAGGGTGCGTGGGCCAATCCACCGGCTAAGCCCACCGGTGCACCATTTAGGGCATTTGCCGCTGCCGGCCTCAATGCAGGCGGCCGGGCGGGCGACCGCAGGCCCAGCGCCGCCGCACCGGGGTGCAGCTGGCCATACAGGGTGCGCCCATCGTGCAGCCGCAGCGCCAAGGGCTGCTGTGGCTGGCGGTGGTGCAGGGCGTGCAGCTGCGCCAGATCGAGTGGCAGCCAATGCTCGAGCCGGGTCGGCGGCGTGCCCAGTTGCCGGGCGTCGAGCCGCAGCCACGCGCAGGCGCTGCGGTTGGCAGCGATCAGGCAGCCGTCGTCGGCGACGACCACAATGCCTTCGCCCAGCGAGCCGATGCCCTCGGCGCGCGGGTGCAGGTGCAGCCGCGTCTGGCCCGGGTGCAGGGTGCAGAGCAGGCGGTTTTCGACGTTGCGCGCGGCGGTGTTCACCAGCCCCAAGCTGTAGGGGTTCCAGCGCCCGTGTTCGGCCGAGATGTCGAGCACCCCGAGCAAGCGCCCGGTGCCAGAGGCGATCGGGGCGGCGGCGCAGCTCAGGAAAGCGTTGTGCTCTAGGTAGTGCTCGGCACCTTGGATTTCGACCGCCTCGCCCTCGGCCAAGGCGGTGCCGATGGCGTTGGTGCCGCGCTGCGCTTCGTGCCACGTGGCCCCGGCCGACAGCGCCACACGCTCGGCCTTGCTCAAAAACCGCCCCTCGCCCAAGGTGTGCAGCAAGGTTCCACCCGCATCGGCCAGAATCACCATGCCTTGCGCCAGCCGCACTTGCTCGAACAAATACTCCATCGCCGGCAGCGCATGCGCCAGCAACTCGTGCTGGCTGGCGCGCAAATCGCGCAACTGCGTCTGGCCCAAGGGGTCGGGCAAGGCCCGCGCCACGGGCAGCAGGCCCGCAGCCAAGCTGCGCTGCCACGAGCGCGCCAACCGCTCGCCCACGGCACCGGGCGGGCAGACACCGTGTTCCAGCAAATGTTGCCGGCAAGTGCGCAGGGCCAAGGCCTGCGGGGGTGCGCGCATGTTGTCTCCTGGGCGCTGCTTTTGAAGGTCTGGCCGCCAGTATAGGCACTAGCCGGGGCTGGCGCAAGGTTTATTGCGCGGCTGCGCCGACACCTGTCCGGTTTTGTGACAGGTGTCGCGTTTTGCAACCGGCGCCCTGCGTGCAGGGCCGCTGCTGCAGATCGCTGTTGCGGTGGTGCGCGCAATCAAATCAATGGCTTAGAAAATAAATCCGGGTTGGCACGAAACGTGGTTATAGGTCGTCGCCACATCGGCAATTGTTTGCAACCCCCATACAGAGGAAGACACCATGATTTACGCAGCCCCAGGCAGCCCAGGCGCCAAAATCGCCTACCAGCCACAGTACGACAACTTCATCGGCGGCAAATGGACCGCCCCGGCCGACGGTCAGTATTTCGACGTCATCACGCCCATCAGCGGCAAGGTCTATACCCGGGTGGCGCGCTCCAACGCCCGCGACATCGATCGCGCCCTCGACGCCGCCCACGCCGCCGCCGGCGCTTGGGGCCAAGCCTCGGTGACCGAACGCTCAAACATCTTGCTCAAGATCGCCGACCGCATCGAGAGCAACCTCGAGCTGCTGGCCTACGCCGAAACCGTGGACAACGGCAAGCCGATGCGCGAGACGCTCAACGCCGACATCCCGCTGGCGGTGGACCATTTCCGCTACTTCGCCGGTTGCATTCGGGCGCAAGAGGGCGCCATCAGCGAGATCGACAGCCAGACCGTGGCCTATCACATGCACGAGCCGCTGGGCGTGGTCGGGCAGATCATCCCGTGGAACTTCCCTATTCTGATGGCGGCTTGGAAGCTGGCGCCGGCGCTGGCCGCGGGCAACTGCGTGGTGCTCAAGCCGGCCGAATCGACCCCGGTCTCGATCCTGATCTTGGCCGGGCTGATTGCCGACCTGCTGCCGCCCGGGGTGCTCAACATCGTCAACGGCTACGGGCGCGAAGCCGGCTTGCCGCTGGCGCAGAGCAAGCGCATCGCCAAAATCGCCTTCACCGGTTCCACCAGCACCGGGCGCGTGATCGCTCAAGCGGCGGCCAACAACCTGATCCCGGCCACGCTCGAGCTGGGCGGCAAATCGCCCAACGTGTTTTTTGCCGACGTCATGGCGCACGACGACGCCTTCCTCGACAAAGCGATCGAAGGGCTGGTGCTGTTTGCCTTCAACCAGGGTGAGGTCTGCACCTGCCCCTCGCGCGCCCTGATCCACGAATCGATCTACGACGCGTTCATCGAGCGCTGCCTCAAGCGCGTGGCGGCGATCAAGCAGGGCAACCCGCTCGACACCGAGACCATGCTGGGCGCCCAAGCCTCCAAAGAGCAACTGACCAAGATCACCAGCTACCTCGATCTGGGGCGGCAAGAGGGCGCGCAGGTGCTGATCGGCGGCGCGCAGGCGCAGATGAGCGGCGAGCTGGCCGGCGGCTATTACGTGCAGCCCACGCTGTTCAAGGGCCACAACAAGATGCGCATCTTCCAAGAAGAAATCTTTGGCCCGGTGCTGGCCGTGACCACTTTCAAAGACGAGGCCGAGGCGCTGGCCATTGCCAACGACACCCTCTATGGCTTGGGTGCCGGGGTTTGGAGCCGCAACGGCAACGTGGCCTACCGCATGGGCCGCGCCATCAAGGCCGGCCGGGTCTGGACCAACTGCTACCACGCCTACCCAGCGCACGCCGCATTCGGCGGCTACAAAGAATCCGGCATCGGGCGCGAGACCCACAAAGTCATGCTCGACCACTACCAGCAGACCAAAAACCTGCTGGTGAGCTACAGCGAAAACAAGCTGGGGTTTTTCTGATTTTCGGTCAATTCTGTCAATTCACAATTCATTCATTCCAGAAGATTCAACATGACTTCCACATTTTTCATGCCAGCTGTCAATTTGATGGGCAGTGGTTCATTGGGCGAAGCCATGCAGGCTGTCAAGGGTTTGGGCTATCGCAAGGCCTTGATCGTCACCGACGCCATGCTCAACAAGCTCGGGCTCGCAGACAAAGTGGCCAAGCTGCTCAACGAGCTGCAGATCGCCACCGTGGTGTTTGATGGCGCACAACCCAACCCAACCAAGGGCAATGTGCGCGCCGGTTTGGCGCTGCTGCGTGCCAACCAGTGCGACTGTGTGGTGTCGTTGGGCGGCGGTTCCTCGCACGATTGCGCCAAAGGCATCGCTTTGTGCGCCACCAATGGCGGTGAAATATCCGACTACGAGGGCGTGGACCGCTCGGTCAAGCCCCAGTTGCCGCTGGTGGCCATCAACACCACGGCCGGCACCGCCAGCGAGATGACCCGGTTTTGCATCATCACCGACGAAGAAACCCACATCAAAATGGCGATTGTGGACCGCAACGTAACCCCCATCCTGTCGGTCAACGACCCCGATCTGATGCTGGCCAAGCCCAAGGCGCTCACGGCGGCCACCGGCATGGATGCGCTGACCCACGCGGTGGAGGCCTACGTGTCCACGGCGGCCACGCCCATTACCGACGCCTGTGCCTTGAAAGCGGTGGAATTGATTGCGCGGCATTTGCGCACGGCTGTGGCAAAAGGTGACGATCTGCACGCGCGCGAGCAAATGGCTTATGCGCAGTTTTTGGCCGGCATGGCATTCAACAACGCCTCCTTGGGTTATGTGCACGCCATGTCGCACCAACTGGGTGGTTTTTACGATTTGCCGCATGGGGTCTGCAACGCCTTGTTGCTGCCGCACGTAGAAGCTTTCAACGTCAAAACATCCGCAGCGCGGTTGCGCGACGTGGCCCAAGCCATGGGCGAGAACGTGCAAGGCTTGGATGCCCAAGCCGGTGCGCAGGCTTGCTTGGCAGCCATACGCAAACTCTCGAGCGACATTGGCATCCCCAAGAGCTTGGGCGAACTGGGGGTGAAGCGGGCAGACATTCCCACCTTGGCCGCCAACGCCATGAAGGACGCCTGCGGTTTCACCAACCCCCGCAGCGCCACCCAAACCGAGATCGAGGCCATCTTCGAAGGCGCCATGTGATGCGATGAGCCCCTGCCCGATGCCAAGGCCTATAGGTGAATGCGGTCTATAGGCCCGGCATGGGCAGGCGGCCATGGTTGAAATACGATGGGAGGGCGTGGCATCGCTGCACTGCCTTCTCATCATCTGCCTTTTACAGGAGCCCGCCATGGTAGATAAAGTGATCGCCACCCCAGCCGCGCTGGAGCTGATCGAGCAACTCAAGGCCCTGCACGGGCCGGGGCTGATGTTTCACCAGTCGGGCGGCTGCTGCGACAACAGCGCCGCCAACTGTTACCTGCTGGGCGAACTCACCATCGGGGCCGGCGACGTGCACTTGGGCGACATCGGCGGCTGCCCGTTTTACATCAGCACGACCCAGTACCAGACGTGGAAGCACACCCAACTGATCATCGACGTGATCGAGGGCACGGGCGGCACCTTCTCGCTCGAGGGGTCGCTCGGGCGCGCCTTCCACACCCGCTCGCGCGTGTTTAGCGACGAGGAGTTGGCGGCCCTAGAGTTGTAGGCGGCTGGCACTGGCAAGGCGGCCGAAGGCAGGGCTGGGCTAGGGCAGGGGCGTGCAGGGCGGCGCGCAGCAGGGAATAGCGAAAGCGCCGAAAATACGCCCCATGACCCTCAAAGCCCCTGAACTGCTGCTGCCGGCCGGCTCGCTGGACAAAATGCGCGCCGCCTACGACTTCGGCGCCGACGCCGTCTATGCCGGCCAGCCGCGCTACAGCTTGCGTGCGCGCAACAACGAATTCCGCCTCGAGCAACTCGCGCAAGGCATGGCCGAGGCGCGCGCGCGCGGCAAAAAGCTCTTCGTCACCAGCAACCTGATCGCGCACAACGACAAGGTGCGCACCTACCTGCGCGACATCGAGCCCATCATCGCGCTCAAGCCCGACGCGCTCATCATGGCCGACGCCGGCCTGATCATGCAGGTGCGCGAAAAATGGCCCGAGGTGCCGATCCATCTGTCGGTGCAGGCCAACAGCACCAACTGGGCCGCGGTCAAGTTCTGGCACCGGGTGGGCGTGACGCGCATCATCCTGAGCCGCGAACTCAGCCTAGACGAAGTGGATGCCATCCGCAACGAGTGCCCCGAAGTCGAGCTCGAGGTGTTCGTGCACGGTGCGCTGTGCATCGCCTACTCGGGCCGCTGCCTGCTGAGCGGCTACTTCAACCGCCGCGACCCCAACCAAGGCACCTGCACCAACGCCTGCCGCTGGGAGTACGGCACCCAAGCCGCGCAGCTCGACCCAGTCACGGGCGAGGCGATGGCGCTGGCGCGCATGGCAGGCGACTTCGATTTTGGCCAAGCCCAAGCCGAGGCCGAAACCGCCTTTGCCACCTGCGGCAGCGGGCAGCGGCACCCGGCCGCCGACCAGATCTATCTGCTCGAAGAAAAAGGCCGACCCGGCGAGCTCATGCCGATCATGGAAGACGAGCACGGCACCTACATCATGAACAGCAAAGACTTGCGCGCCGTCGAGCACGTGCAGCGGCTGTGCCAGATCGGCGTCGATTCGCTCAAGATCGAGGGCCGCACCAAGAGCCTGTACTACGTGGCGCGCACTGCTCAGGTGTATAGACGCGCCATCGACGACGCCATGGCGGGCCGCCCCTTCGACCCCGACTTGCTGCTGCAACTCGAGGGCCTAGCCAACCGCGGCTACACCGGCGGCCTGCTCGAGCGCCGCCCGGCGCAAGACTACCAAAACTACCTCAGCGGCCACTCGCAGCTGCAGCGCAGCCACTACGTGGGCGAGGTGCTGGGTGTGCGCGCCGACGGCTGGGCCGAAGTCGAGACCAAAAACCGCTTCGCCGTGGGCGACCAGATCGAGGTCATCCACCCCAGCGGCAACCGCATCGTGCAGCTCGAAGCCATGCACAACCCCGACGGCGTGCCGGTGCAGGTGGCCCAGGGCAACCCGGTGCGCGTGTTCGTGCCGCTGGGCGCGCCAGTGCAGGGCGCCTTGCTGGCGCGGCTGCTGGGAGCGCCAGCGTAATTGCAGTGCCTCGAGCGTGCGGCTGCCATGCGCCAGCCGCAAGCCGATGTGCGCGCAGGGCCGAGGCCGCGGCTGTGCTCGCAGCCATTTGCCGCTAAAACCAGTGCTTGACGGCCAACTGATTTGCGCCTAATATGGCCCATTATCAATTGCAGTGGGCCGTATATGACTCAAATAGGCGCCAAGTTCTCTGAGCCCGTACCGTACGAAGTGCAAAGCTTGCTCGAGGGCCTCGGCCAGCGGGTAAAGACAGCCCGCGTTCGTCGTGGCCTGAGTGCACAGGAGTTTGCGCGCGTCTGCGGCATTGGCCGGCGCTCGCTCTACCGCCTCGAGACCGGCGATCCTGGCGTGGCACTCGGCACCTTTCTGTCGGTGCTGTGGCAGTTGGGGCTGCTGGAGTCTGCCCAAGGCGTGGCACATCCGGACCAGGACGAACACGGCAAGATTCTCGAAGCGGCGCGTCGGCCACAGCGCGTGCGCACCCCGGTGGCGCAGGATAACGATTTTTAAGGGCGCACGATGGCCGACAAAGACGAACTCTGCTACGCGTACATTCAGCTGCCGGGCAGCTTCGAGTGGGTTCCCTGTGCGTCCCTGAAGGTCAGGCATCTGGCCGCCGATGCCTTTGAGGGCACGTTCACCTACGGCAAGCGCTATCTGGAGCGCTCAAACGTCGTTGAGCTCGACCCGTATCACCTGCCGCTCACCACCAAGCCACTGAAGTTCACCCAGCTCAAGGGCATTCCGGGCGCCTTGCGCGACGCGAGCCCGGATGCCTGGGGGCGTCGCGTCATCCAAGCGCGGCTGCAACGGCAGGAGGCGGACATCTCCGAGATGGAGTACCTGCTCAATGGGCCAGACGACGCGGCAGGCAACTTGCGCTTTGGACGCTCCGTGCAGCCCCCCGGGCCCGCCAAGGCGTTCAACCGCACGCACCAGCTCGAAGCCTTGGTTCTGGCGGCCGAGCAATTGGATGAAACTGGCAAGCTCCCACACGAGTTGCTCGAGCAACTAGAGCCGGGTACCAGCATGGGCGGAGCGCGGCCCAAGGTCACGCTCGAGGATGGCCACCGCCTCTACTTGGCCAAACTGCCGGAAAAGCGGGACGCGCACAACATGCAGCGCATCGAATACGCGACGCTGGAGCTGGCTCGGGAGGCGGGGCTGCAGGTGTGTGACACCCGCATCGAAGCGGTAGGCAAAGCCGAGGCACTGATGCTCGTGCGCTTCGACCGGGAGTGGAACCCGGATGCGCTGCAAGGCGCTGGCGGGTATGCCAGACATGGCTTGGTCTCTGGTCTCACGGTGCTCAATGCCGACGACGGCATCCAAGGCCGCGAGCGTTGGTCGTATCTGCGGCTGGCCGATGAACTTCGCCGCTGGTCTGCCAAACCGGACGAAGACCGGCGCGAACTGTACCGGCGCATGGTCTTCAACGCGATGGTCACCAACAACGACGACCACCCGCGCAACCACGCGCTGCTGCGCACGACGGCTGGCTGGCGCCTGTCACCGGCCTACGACATCGTGCCGGCGCCTCTCATTTCGCAAGAGCGGCGCGACTTGGCCATGGAAGCTGGGCGCTACGGGCGTGCGGCCAGCCTCTACAACCTGCTCTCGGCGAGCGAGGTGTTTGGGCTTTCGTACGATCAAGCTCAAGCGATTGTGGCGCAACTGGAGCAGGTGGTGCGCAGCTGGCGCAAAATCTACGCCCGGCACCGCGTGGCGCAGCTTTCGATAGAGCATTGCGCACCAGCCTTCTTGCCAGACTGCTTCTACCGCACAGAGCCGCCGGGTGTAGAGGGGTGAGGCCTCTAAAAGCGGTAAAAAATACACCCTCGAGCGCAACCCATCGCCACTACTGCGCAGTGGACATTGCTTGCGCGCGCTGGGTACTTGGACAGACGGCGTCGGTGGCTGTTCAAGGCGTAGGATGACTTTTAGCGCTGGCGCAGCGCCGTCGGGTGGCTGTTGAGCTGCAAACGAATCGAGCTCGGGGCCAGACCCTCATCAAAATGGCAGCGCACCGCGTCGCGCAACATCTCGTGTAGGCCGGGCAGGGTATCCGCCTCGGTGTAGATGTCGTGCCCCACGGCGCGGGCGGTGTAGCCGCCTGTGGGCGCGGCTTGGGCGATGAAGATGATCTCGGTCATGGTGGTGTGTTTTGAAGATGTGATCAGGCCGTCATCCCAGTCGCTGGCTGGCGCTGCTGGCTCAGCCAGCAACCCTCAGCCCATGCCAGTCTAGCGTCACAGGTTTCCAAAAGCGTGGTTTGACCCTCATGGCAATCGGAAAAGCCCAAGGCGCGTGGAAGCAGGGTGCGTGGCGCACAAGTTTGGGTCGTGCCCTGTATCCGAACATGGTGCGCTCTTTCGTGGGGGGAGGTGCTGTGGCACTGGGGCAGTCGGCCTCATACCGTCCGCTGCGCGGCCAAAAATCGGCCAACCGCCCCCAGCGCCACAGCCCCGCGCAAGTCGGTACTTGACTCCGACGCCCATGTTTTTGGCTTAACCGAGTGCCATGATGCTCTGACCACGATTCCCTGATTCCCCCCCCCCGTTTTGGGCTATTCAGACGCCGGAGCTTTCAGGCCGATGGCAAGTGGTTCGAAATCAAACTTTCCTTTCGGCATCCAAGCGCAGCACGGTCTCCATCAACAGTCGATCCAGTACCGAAAAATCGGCATCGTGCCGCAGCGGTGGCAGCACCGATTCGAGTCGTGTCAGTTCGCCGTCGATGAAGGCGTTGATGATCGGCAGCGGCTGACCGTACTCCGACTCCATCGCCGCGCGCTTGATTGCCAGCAGTTGACCAATCGCATCGAGCAAGATCGGGTCGGTCACAATGGCGTCGACCAGATCCTGAAACCGCATCGGCGCAACGCCTCGTCCCTGCTCGGTCCACAGGGTGGCCAGCAGCGGGCGCAGCACGTACAGGTACTTCTTCAGCCGCACGGTGTCGCCACGCAGGTACTCGCGGTAGTTCTTGCGCGCCATGTGCACGTAGTGGTGAAAGGAACGTTCGGCCTGGTGCGTCTGGCGGGTGGCATCCCGCATGGCCTGCAGAAATTCTGCGTCGGTCCGATACACTACCGGAGAATCCAGCCACTCGATCAGCGTGGCATTGCCTTTCCTCAGCAGGCCGAGCGCCTTGCGCAATTCCCAGCCATTGATGTCGAGTTCGTCGGAGATCGGCACCTCGATCACGTCGCTTTGTGCGCTGACCCGCAAATACCAAGGCAACGGCTGGACGTAAATGAAGCGGACGTCGTAATCGCTGTCGGGCGATGCAAAGCCCCAGCCTCGGCTGCCCGACTCGCAGGCATAAAGCACGCGCACGCCGTATTCGGCTTCGATGGCCGACAGACGAGTCAGGATGTCGGCGCGAACACTCGGGGCGATGGGGTGATCTCTATTCACTGTCTCCCCCAAGATCGGGCTCCAGACTGATCCGCCGCACCATTCGATCAAAATCGCTCTCAAATAGCCGATCCTGCACGACGCGGTACTTTTCAAATTCGCTCTCGGCGTGGGCCTTGGCGATTTCCGCCGTGACTTTGCCTGCGTCTTGCAACACCTCGCGATCGGTGGCTTCGATGAAGCGGTTGAGACGGATTTCCCAATCCTGCATGGTCATGGGGATTTTGCGCTGCGCCATGTCCTCGGCCACGTCCAGATAGGCGTTGACCAGGCGCGAGAGTTGCGCCAACTCGTGCTCGGTGAGGTAGTTTTTGGCTACCCCCACATCGAATTTCTGGATCTTGCCTTGCGGCGCATCCTTCCAAGTGGTCAGCCCCATGTGGGGCTGGGCAGCATCGGCGCGGTGGCAGATGAGTTCAGCTGCCGTCTGGCCGTGGATGGCCCAGTGCAGCTTGTTCTGCACGGTGGCAAAGAAGCGCTTGGTGGCCTGCGCCGACAGGTCGTAGTCGATCGCCGTGGCGTAGATGTCGGTGATTTTTTGGTAGAACTTGCGCTCCGAGAGGCGAATCTCGCGGATGCGCTGCAGCTGCTCTTCGAAGTACTGATCGGTGAGGATGGAGCCGCCGGCCTTGATGCGCTCATCGTCCATCACGTAGGCCTTGATGGTGAACTGCTCGATGATGCCCGTGGCCCACTTGCGAAACTGCACCGCACGCTCGGAGTTCACCTTGTAGCCCACCGCGATGATGGCGGGCAGGCTGTAGTGCTGGGTGTCGTAACTCTTACCGTCGGCGGCAGTTATTCGAAATTTTCGAATAACTGAAGCTTCCTCCAGCTCGCTGTCGCCGAACACCTTTTTCAGGTGGTAGTTGATGGTCTGGGTTTCTACGTCATAGAGGGCACCCATCATCTTCTGCGTCAGCCAGATGCTCTCATCGGCATAGACAGCCTCCACCCCGCCTTGGCCGCTGGCAGCGACGAAGGTTAGGTATTCGGCCGCTGAGGAGCGGACGAGGGAGACTTCGGTTTTCTTGGCGTACTGCTGAGTTTTGCTTGATTTCATGCGCCACCTCGCTTACGTTGCGGCATTTGCAAACAACTCATCGAGCTGCGGGTTGCTGGTGATCAACAACAGCTTCTTGATTGTGGCGGTGTGGTTGATCTCCAAGCGTGCGAAGTACTCGGGCGCCATGCCGATTTGAGTGGAACTTGACTTCATCAATGGCATAAGCGGACCTACAACCCCGCCCACACCCCCCGCGCCGCCGCCACCGTGGCCTCAACATCAGCCTCGGAGTGCGCGGCGCTGACAAAGCCGGCTTCGTAGAGGGCGGGGGCGAAATAGACGCCGCGCTCGAGCATGGCGTGGAAGAAGTGGTTGAAGTGGGTGCTGTCGGTGCGCAGCACGGCAGCGTAGTTTTGCGGCAGTTGCTCGAGCAAGAAGAAGCCGAACATGCCGCCTTCGCTGTCGGTGCAAAAGGGCACGCCGGCTTGGGCGGCGGCTTGGGCTAGGCCTGCGGTCAGGCTGCGCGTGCGCGCGCTCAGGGCTTCGAAGAAGCCGGGGCGTTGCAGTTCGCGCAGGGTGGCTAGGCCGCAGGCGGTGGCCACGGGGTTGCCGCTCAGGGTGCCGGCCTGATAGACCGCACCCAGCGGCGCCAACTGCTCCATGACGGCGCGTTTGCCGCCAAAAGCGGCCAGCGGCATGCCGCCGCCGATCACCTTGCCCAGCACCGTCAGGTCGGGCTCGAAGCCGGGGATGTGCTGCGCATACAGGCTTTGTGCGCCGCCCAGCGCGACCCTAAAGCCAGTCATCACCTCGTCGAAGGCCAGCAGCGCGCCGTGCTGGGTGCACAGTTCGCGGCAGCGGCGCATAAAGGGCACACTGGCGCGCACGAAGTTCATGTTGCCGGCGATGGGCTCGATCATCAGGCACGCCACTTGGGGGCCGTGCTCGGCAAAGGCGGCTTCGAGCTGGGGCAGGTTGTTGTACTCGAGCACCAGCGTGTGCTGCACCACCTCGGGCGGCACGCCGGCGCTGGTGGGGTGGCCGAAGGTGGCCAGGCCCGATCCGGCCTTGACCAGCAGCGCGTCGGCGTGGCCGTGGTAGCAGCCTTCAAACTTGATGATTTTGCTGCGCCCGGTGGCGCCGCGCGCCAGCCGGATGGTGCTCATGCCGGCTTCGGTGCCCGAGCTCACCAGCCGCAGCATCTCGATGCTGGGCAGCAGCTTGACGATTTCTTCGGCGAGCTCGATTTCGCGCTCGGTCGGGGCGCCAAAGCTGAAGCCGTCGAGGGCGGCGCGCTGCACCGCTTCGAGCACTGCCGGGTGGCCGTGGCCCAAGATCATCGGGCCCCAGGAGCCGATGTAGTCGATGTAGCGCTGGCCGTTGGCGTCCCAGAAGTAGGCGCCTTGGGCGCGTTGCACGAAGCGCGGCGTGCCGCCCACGGCCTTGAAGGCGCGCACGGGCGAGTTGACGCCGCCGGGGATGATCTGGCGCGCGCGCTGCAGCAGGGCGAGGTTGCGGTCGATGGCTTGCATAAATGAGATAAAAAAGGAATCAGTGGGTGCGGGATGGCGTGGGGAAGGCTTCGAGCTGCTGCGCCGGGCCGGCCGTGGGGTCGTCGGGGTCGGCTGCGCCTTCGGGGGGCTCGTCATCATCCAGGGCCCAGAACAGGCGGTTGGGGATGGCGTGGCCCATGCCGGGCTGAAAACCGGCCACCAGGCATTGGTCGAGGTAGGTGAGGGCTTCGGCGCAGGCGGTTTGCAAGTCGGTCTCGCCGGCCAGCAGGGCGCACAGCACCGCCGACAGGGTGTCGCCGGCGCCGCTGAAGGTGGCGTCGAAGCGCTCGAAGCGGGCGCTGGCCAGCAGCGTTTCGGGGGCCGCGAGGTGGCTCTCGAGGTAGAGGTCGGGGGCGTTGAAGCCGGTGACCAGGGTGTAGGGCACGCCGTGCACGGCGGCGGCGGCGGCGATTTCGCGCGCCAAGGGGGGGCGATCGTGCGCCCAATCGGGCAGCAGCCAGCGGCTCAGGGTGTGGTGGTTGCCCACCAGCACGCTGGTTTGCGGCAGCACGCGCTCGGCCAGCGCGTCGAGGTAGTTTTCGCGCTCCACTTCGTCCCACCAGGTGAGGTCGGGCAGGTAGCAGACCACGGGGATGTGGGCGTAGTCGCTCAGCAGTTCGGCGATGGTGCCGAGGTTGTCGGCATTGCCGACGAAGCCGACCTTGATCGCCTGCGGCGTGATGTCTTCGAGCACGCAGCGGGCTTGGTCGTCGATCAACTCGTCGTCGAGCGCGATGTGGTGGTGGATGCTGCGCGTGTCGCGCACGTAGCAGCCGGTGGCGATCGCCAGCACGTGGCACGAGGCGCTGGACATGGCGGTGAGGTCGGCCGACAGGCCGCCGGCGCCGCTGGGGTCGTTGGCGTTGAAGGTGAGCACGCAGGGCAGGCTGGTTTGGGCTGCGGCCTCGGGGGGTGTGGCTGCGGGCGCAGGGGGAGGCAAAACGGAGCTCATGCAGGGCGGCTGGGTCGCGGTGGGCAGAAGGGGTCTGCGGGTGCAGGCGGCGCTGGATACAATGGCTTCATTCTATGTCAAGCATTTTTCAATCATGAGCGCCCACAAAACTTGGATGTGCCTGATCTGCGGCTGGGTTTACGACGAAGAAGCCGGCTCGCCCGAGCACAATTTGCCCCCCGGCACGCGCTGGGAGGATGTGCCCATGAACTGGACTTGCCCCGAGTGCGGCGGGCGCAAAGAAGACTTTGAAATGGTGGCCCTGTGAGGGCGCTGTGGTTGCAGTGCGATCGGTCCTGAGCCGCGGTTGAGCCACGAGGGCGCGCCATGCAGGAAAGCTCCAAAATACCTTGCAAGGTGCTGGTGGTGGACGACAGCCAGACCGTACGGCTGAGCGCCCAACGGTTTTTGCGCGAGGGCGGCCACGAGGTGCTGCTGGCCGAGGACGGCTACCAGGCGCTGGCGCTGTTGCACGATTTCATGCCCGATCTGGTGTTTTGCGACATCCTGATGCCGCGCCTCGATGGCTACCAAACTTGCGCCATCATTCGCCGCAACGCGCGCTTTGCCCACGTGCCGGTGCTGATGCTATCCTCCAAAGACGGCGTTTTTGATTTGGCCCGTGGCCGCTTGGCGGGCGCCCAAGACCATTTGGGCAAACCCTTTGGCCGCGAACAGTTGCTGCAGGCGGTGCAGCAACACGCGCTGCGTTCGCCCGCCGCGCTTTAAAAATGGTGTCCCTGCCATGGTCCAAAATATCCTGCTGATCGACGACTCGCGCACCGAGCTGCTGCACCTGAGCAAGCTGCTGGTGAGCCATGGCTACCGGGTTCGAACCGCCCAAAATGCCGATCTGGCGCTGCAGGAACTGGCGGCGCAGTTGCCCGACCTGATTCTGATGGACGTGGTGATGCCGGGCACCAACGGTTTTGCCCTCACTCGCCATTTGGCGCGCCACCCCCACTATGGACAGGTGCCGGTTTTTATCTGTTCCAGCAAAAACCTGGAGACGGACCGGGTCTGGGGCTTGCGCCAAGGGGCGCGCGACTATTTCACCAAGCCGATAGACGCCCAGTTGCTGCTGGCGCGCATCGCGGCTTTGAGCTAAAACGCAGCGGCAGCCGTCCCCATGAACGCTTCCAGCCGCCCCAGCCGCGAATCTTACGCAGCCGAACTGGCGCGCAAGCTGGCCGAGTCGGGCCAGCGCAGCGCGCAAGCGGGGTGGTTGGCGCTGGGTTGGCGGGGGGCGCACGCCTTGGTGCCGCTGGCGCATGCGGGCGAGATTTTTACCCCCACGCCCTTGCAGCGCTTGCCCCAAAGCCAAGCTTGGGTGTGTGGTGTGGCGGCTTTGCGGGGCAACATTTTGCTGGTCTTTGATTGGGCGCAGCTGCTCGGTGGTGCCGTCGCAGCGCAGGCCACGCCGGCTGCGCTCGACACGGCGGGCCAGTACTGGGTGGCCTTGAATCCGGCCTTGGGCGTGGGGGCCGCGCTGTGTGCCGACCACTTGCTGGGTTTGCGCTACGAACAGGGTTTGGAGTTTGGGCCGGCCACAGACCAGCCGCCCGGGGTGCATCGGCTGGCGCGCGATGCGCAAGGCCAGCAATGGCTGGAGCTCGATTTGCCTGCACTCTGCGGCCGAGCGGCGTTTCAGAATTTGCTGTTGCCTGGATTCTCTCGGTCCGAGCCCACCTTGACCCCCATTTAGCGAAGGTCGTCCATGTTTGCTGTGTTGCGTCGTTTGTTCCCTGCCAAGGCCGGCGGCGCGCCGACCGAACTGGCCGCTGCCGCCACGCAGGGTTCAAACCCCGGCGATGGCGCGGCGCTCGACTCTGCCCTGACTACCGAACGCCCTAGGAACGAGGTTGCCGAGGTGACGGCGGTGGTGGATCTGTCGTGGTGGGGCGCCAGTCACTGGTGGGTGTATTTGATGCTGTCCCTGATCCTGATGGTGCTGGCGGCGCTGCAGGGCTGGTTCAACCCGCCGTGGGCGGTGCCGCACAATTTGCCCGTGGGTGCATGGAGTGCGATCGCGGCTGGGTTCGGTTTTGCGTCGGTGGTTTGCGCGCTCGCCATGATGGCGCAACTGCAGCGGGCGGCCTTGACGCAACAAGAGGCCTTGGTTAAATCCGAGACGCTGGCGCGTGCCCAGGAGCAGGAAACGCGGCGCGTCAACGATGCCACCCAGGCCGCCATCTTGCGCCTGATGAACGAGCTCCAGCGCGTGGCCGAGGGCGACCTGACGCAGCAAGCCACGGTGAGCGAAGACGTGACCGGGGCCATCGCGGATACGGTCAACTACACGGTCGAGGAACTGCGCAGCTTGGTGGCTCAGGTGCAGCGCACCACGGAACGGGTGGGCGAGACCACGGCGCGGGTCGAAAGCGCGTCCAACAAGCTGCTGGATGCGTCGTCCGAACAATTGCACGAAATTCGGCAGACCTCGCAGTCGGTGCTCGACATGGCGGTGCGCATCGGTCGCGTGTCGCAGCAGACACAAGGCGCGGCGGCGGCGGCGCAGCAATCGCGGCTGGCGGCCGAATCTGGCCTGCGCGCGGTGCACGAGGCGATCGAGGGCATGAACCGCATTCGCCTGCAGATGCAGGAAACCTCGAAGCGCATCAAACGGCTGGGTGAGTCCACGCAAGAGATCGGCGAAATCACCGAACTGATCGACGACCTCACCGAGCAGACGCAGGTGCTGGCGCTCAATGCCGCCATCCAAGCGGCGGCAGCAGGCGAGGCGGGGCGCGGCTTTTCGGTGGTGGCCGAGGAGGTGCAGCGCCTGGCCGAGCGCAGCGCCGATGCCACCAGCCAGATCGCGGCGCGGGTGCGCGCCATTCAGGCCGATACCCAAGACGCGGTGCAGGCCATGGAGGGCTCGACGCGCGAAGTGGTCGAAGGCACGAAGCGCTCCGACAATGTGGGAGCGGCGCTGGCCGAGATCGACCGCCTGTCGGTGCAGGTGGCCGACTTGATTGCCCAAATCGCCACCACCGCGACCCACGAAGCGCAACAGGCGGGCGCGGTGGCCAAGCAGATTCAACACGGCTTCTTGGTCACCGAGCAAGCCAGCGAGGGCACGCGCGCCACGGTGCAGCAGCTGCGCGAATTGGCGCAACTGGCCGATGAATTGCGGTTGTCGGTGACCCGCTTCACGATTGCCTGAGCACTAGGCCGCCCATGACCGCAGCCTCGAGCGCCCCCCAGATCGCCCCCCCTCTCGCCCCATCCAGCGCCCCCATGCACACCAACTCGCACCGTGCGCACGACGCCGGACCGCAAACCTTTGCCCCGGCCGAGGCCGGCAGCATGGGGCCCTTGGGCTGGGTGTTCGAGGAGTTGCGCCAGTGCCTGCAAGAGGCCGATGCCACGCTGTTGCGCTTCGTTGCCGACAACGTGGTGGCGCGCAGTGGCGATCTGGCCGAGGTCGATACCAGCGAGCTGCGGCTGCTCAGCCAGCGCCTGCACCAGGCGGTGGGGGCGCTGGAATTGGTCGAGCTGGCCGCAGCGGCCCAAACCTTGCGCGCTTTGGAAGCAGCGGTGGGCAAGCTGATCGCCAAGCCTGCCTTGGCCACCGAGGCGGCGGCAGCCGCCGTCAGCGCCGGTTGCCGGGTGTTGCTGGATTTTCTTTGGCGCGAACTGCGCCAGCGCCCGGTGTCGGCGCAAGCGCTGTTCCCAACCTACCAAGCGTGGCAGCAGCTGGCCGGTGCGGCGCGCATCCACCCGGCCGATTTGTGGCCCTGCGAGCCGCGCACCGTGCCCCTGCCCGCTGGGCCGGCCCTGAGCCCCGAGCCGGCGCTGCGCACCCGGCTCGAGCGCCATGTGCTGGCGCTGGTCAAGAACCGCGACGCCACGGCGGCGGCGGCTTTGGTGCCCTTGGCCGCTGGCTTGGCGCGTGGCGCCGCGGGGCCCGAAGCGGCGCAGTATTGGCTGGCTGCGGCGGCCTGCTTTGAGGCCATGGCCGAGGGCTGCCTGCCCGATGCCCTCTACGTCAAGCGGGCCGTGACCGGTGTGCTGACGCAATACAACGCCTTGGCCCAAGGCCGTTTTGAGCCGTGGGCGCGCCAGACCCACGAGCTGCTGTACCTGATGGCCCACCTGCCAGCGACGGCCATAGGGCCAGACTGGGTGCATGCCCAAGCCATTCGGCAGGCCTATGGCTGGCAGCCGCCAGACCTGGTGGTGCAGGCAGAGCCGAGCCTGGGGCAGGGCGATTCGATGCGGCTGGCCCAGGCGCAGTCGGCGCTGCTTGCGGCCCAGCGCGCTTGGGAGCGCTGGAGCGCCGGCGATGGCAGTGCCCCGGTCGGCCCGACTTTGCAGCGCTTGGGCCACAGCCTCGATGCCCTGTGGCCGGGGGTGCCCGATGCCGCAGCCGCCAGTTGGGGCCGCGTCTGCTCCGATCTGGCCCAAAGCCTGCGCCCCGACGCCGCCGCTTGGCCGGCCGGGCTGGCGCTGGAAGTGTGCAGCACGCTGTTGTGCCTGGGCGCCGAGCTAGACGACTTTGAGGCGCAGCCGCCGTCCCCCGGCCTGCACGCCCCCGAGCCACCCCACAGCGCCACTGCGCACCAGCGCCAGCAGGACCTGATGCAACGGCTGCACGCCAGCGCCCATGGGCTGGCGCTGCCGCCCGCGCCCGCTTGGATGAGCGAGCGCTACCGCCGCTTCAGCGAGCGCCAGAGCCAAGCCGCGCTCTATGGGCAGATGCGCAACGAATTGAACGAGCTCGAGCGCGCGCTCGAGGCTTGGTTGCGGGCCAGACAAAGCGTGCCAACGGCCTTGCCCGATGAAACGATCTGGCCGCGCTTCGATGCGCTGCAAAAAATTGCCGAGTGGCTGGACTTGACGCCTGCGGTTTCGACCTTGGCGGCCATGCGGCGCTGGTTCTGGGCCTTGGAGACGGGCAGTTTGGAGACGGGCAACGCGCCCCTGCGGCCAGAGCAGGAATCGGCCCAGTGGCTGGCCGACAACTTTTCGGCCTTGGGCCTGCTGCTGGAAGCCATGGCGCAGCAAACCGGGCCGGCCAGCGAGGCGTTTGCCTTCGACCCCGCCACCGAGCGCCTGCAGGCCTTGCGCCCGCTGGCCTCGGCGGCCACGGCAGTGCCCCAATCCTCCGTTGCGCTGGGCGGTACCAGCGCCGCCAGCGCCGACACCAGCCCGGCCTCGGATTCGTTCGAGTCCGACGATTTGCGCGAGGTGTTTGTGGCCGAGGCGCAGGCGCTGCAGCAGCAAATCACGCAATCCTTGGCGGCGCTGCGGTTGCAGCCCGGCAGCGCGCCCGACCTGTTGGCCGTGCGCCGCGCCTTTCACACCCTCAAGGGCAGCGCGCGCATGGTCGGCCTGACGCAGGTGGGCCAACTGGCTTGGGGCATGGAGCAGGTGCTCAACACCTGGCTGGCCGATCGCCTGCCGGCCACGCCCGATTTGTTGCAGCAGTGCGCAGCCGCGCTGGAGCGCATCGCCGAGGCGCTGGGCCTGGGGTCGCCGCAAGCCCCGCCCGATCCCGAGCGCGTGCCGGTGCTGCGCGATGCGCTGCAGCTGCCGCCCGTGCTCGACCAACCGCTCAAAGAGGTGGGGCCGCTGCGCATCGAACTCGACCTGTTCAATGTTTTTTTGGCCGAGGCCGACGACTGGTCGCGCCGACTGCTGCAAGGGCTCGAAGAGCCCCAGCCCGCCGCAGACCCGCCGCTGTTCGAATGGGCGCATGCGCTCGCCGGCGGGGCATCCACCGTGGGCCATGTGGGCTTGGCGCAGTTGGCGCGCACCTTGGAGCAGGCGCTCGAGCGTTTGCACCAAGCGGGCCAAGCCATTGGCGCGCAGCCGCCGCTGCAGGCGGTGCTGATCGAAGCGGCGCGGCAGGTGCAAGGCATCTTGCACCAATTTGCCGCCGGTGTGTTGCGCAACCCCCTGCCCGAGACCTTGGCTGCCTTGGCCGGCTTGGCACCACTGGGCGCGGCGCAGTCGGTGGCGCTGCCGTTTGACGCGGCAGCGCCCGTGGCCGAGCCCAGCGCTCTGGCGCCCCCGTTGCAACCCCGTGCCCTGACCGAGCCAGCACCTGTGCCAGCACCCGAGCCCGAGCCAGCACCCGAGCCGGCATCCGAGCCCGTGCCCCTGCCCCCGAGCGACCTTGTGCTCGACCCCGAGATTTTTGCCGTTTTCGACGACGAGGCCCAGCAGTTGCTGCCCCAACTGGGTGCCGCTCTGCGCCAGTGGCAGGCCCGTCCGCAGCACGGCGCGGCGCGCAGCGAGTTGTTGCGCCACCTGCACACCTTCAAGGGCAGCGCCCGGCTGGCGGGCGCCATGCAGCTGGGCGAGCGGCTGCATCGATTCGAAAGCCAGGTGCTGGCGTTGCCCGAGGTGCCCGAGCCCGCCGCCCTGCACGCGCTGCAGCCCGAGCTGGAACAGGTCGAAGCCGCGCTGACCCAGCTGCGCCGCCGCAGCGCCCAAGCCAGTGCCCAAGCCAGTGCCCAAGCCAGTGCCCAGACTGGTGCTCCGCTTGCGCACCGGCCCAGCCACGCTGGGCTTCGGGTCCCGACCGAGATGCCCCAGCCCAGCCCAGCGGTCGGCACCCTGAGGGTGCGCGCCGACTGGCTCGACCGGCTCGTGTTGCACGCCGCCGATCTCAGCCTGAGCCGCACCCGCATCGAATCCGATTTGCTGGGTGTGCGCCGCTCGTTACAAGACATGGCCACCAACGTGGCCCGTCTGCGCAGCCAATTGCGCGAGCTCGAGCTGCAGACCGAGTCGCAAAGGTCACCCACCGAGGCGCCGGCTGCGTCTCCCGACCCGCGTTTCGACCCGCTGGAGCTCGACCGCTACACCCGCTCCCAAGAGCTCACGCGCCTGATGGCCGAAGCGGTCAACGACGTGGCCGCGGTGCAGCACCAGTTGCAGCGGGCGATGCAGGCCGCTGAAGGCAATCTGGCCGCGCAGACGCGCCAGACCCGCGATTTGCAGCGCGATTTGTTGCGCAGCCGCTTGGTGGCCTTTGATTCATTGACCGAGCGCTTGCAGCGCAGCGTGCGGCTGGCGGCCGAAGACTGTGGCAAAACGGCAGAACTGCAGCTGGAACACGGCGAACTCGAGCTCGAACGCAGCGTGCTCGAGCGGCTGGTGCCGGTGCTGGAACACTTGTTGCGCAACGCCGTGGCGCACGGCTTGGAAACCGACCTGCAACGCCAGCAACTGGGCAAACCGCTGCCTGGCCGGGTTGCGATAGCGCTGCAAGCCCACGACAAAGACCTGTCCATCACCGTGAGCGACGACGGCGCCGGGCTCGACAGCGAGCGCATACGCCAGCGCGCCATCGCCTTGGGGTTGCAACCGCAGGCGGTGCAATGGAGCTTGGAAGAGGCCCAGCGGCTGGTTTTTGCGGTGGGCTTGAGCACCGCAGACGAGGTGACCGAAGTGGCTGGGCGCGGCATCGGGCTCGATGCCGTGCGCAGCGAGGTGCGGGCCTTGGGTGGCCGCGTCGATTGCTTGGCGCCGCCAGCGGGCGGTTGCGCATTCAGGCTTTGGTTGCCGCGCAGCAGCAGCTTTAGCCAGGTTCAGATGTTGCGCGTCGGCGATTTTGTTTTTGGCGTGCCGACCGACTTGGTGTTGCAGGTGCACCAAGCGCAGGCCCCGGCCCTCACCGCCGCCTACGCCGGTGCCCGCTGGCCCAGCGAGGCGGCCGGCCCGATCTCTTTTCACTGGGCCGGGGCGCTGCTGGCCTTGTCGGCCGAAAGCACGGACGAGCCTTCGCAGCAGGTGCGGCAGTGGCAGGTGGTGGAGTTCTACAGCGCTGGCCAGCGCGTGGCGTGGCATGTGGATGAGGTGCTGGAGGTGCAAGAGGTGGTGCTCAAGCCCCTAGGGCCGCCGCTGGTGGGTCTGCCAGGCTTGGCCGGTGCCACGGCATTGGCCTCGGGCGCTGTGTGCCTGATTTACAACCCGGTCGCCCTGACGGCCTTGTGCGCCGAGGCGGCGCGCCAGTGGGTGCGCCAACAGCGCGCCGGCGCCACCGGTACCGCGGCGGCGCAGACGGCGCCCGCCGGCGCTGCTGCGGCGCCGCTGGTGCTGGTGGTGGACGACTCCATCACGGTGCGCCGCGTCACCCAGCGTTTGCTGCAGCGCGAGGGCTACCGGGTGGCGCTGGCCAGCGACGGCGTGCAAGCCTTGCAACGGCTGGCCGCCGAGCAGCCGGCGGTGATGCTGTGCGACATCGAAATGCCGCGCATGGACGGGTTTGAGTTGCTGCATCAAATGCGCCTAGACCCGCGCTGGGCCGATTTGCCGACCATCATGATCACCTCGCGCTCGGCCGACAAACACCGCCAGCACGCGCGCAGCCTAGGGGTGGAGCATTACCTAGGCAAGCCCTATGCCGAGCCCGAATTGCTGGCCTTGGTGCAGGAGGCTTGTGCGCGCAGCGCTCAGCCTTAGGTTTCGGTGCGCGCCACGGCGTAGCGCGCCAGCGTGTGCGTGCGCGCCTCGAAGTGGTCCACCAGCGGCGCCGGATAGTTGCGCCCCAGCACCACGCCGGCTGCGGCCAGCTCTGGGGCCGAGGCGCGCCAAGGTGCGTGCAGCAGCGCATCGGGCAAGCCGGCCAATTGCGGCAGGTAGCGCCGGATGAATTTGCCCTGCGGGTCGAACTTTTCGCTTTGCAGCACGGGGTTGAAGATGCGAAAGTAGGGTTGCGCGTCGCAGCCGCTGGAAGCGCACCACTGCCAGCCGCCGTTGTTGGAGGCGAGGTCGAAGTCGATCAAATGATCGGCAAAGTAGCGCTCGCCCCAGCGCCAGTCCAGCCCTAGGTCTTTGCACAAAAAGCTGGCGGCCACCATGCGCAGGCGGTTGTGCATGTAGCCGCTCTGGTTGAGCTGGTGCATGGCCGCATCCACCAGCGGGTAGCCGGTCTGGCCCGCGCACCAGGCGGCAAAGTGGGCTTGCGCCGTTTTGCCGTGCTCCCAGCGGATGCGGTCGTAGGCGGGCTTGAAGGCGCGCTCGGCCACGTGCGGAAAGTGGGCCAGTATCTGCTGATAAAACTCGCGCCAGATCAGCTCGCTCAGCCAGGTGCTGGCGCCGGCCACCCCTTGCTGCTGCAGGTCGTGCGCCAGCCGCACCGCTTGGCGGATGCTCATGGTGCCAAAGCGCAGGTGCACGCTCAGGTAACTCGGGCCCTTGAGGGCGGGGAAGTCGCGCGTCTGGGCGTAGTGTTCGATCCGCGCCAAAAAATCTTCCAGCAGCGCCAGCGCGCCGCGGCTGCCGGTGCGAATTTTGAGCTCGCGCAGGTTGCTGGGTACAAAGCCGAGCGCCTCCAGCGGCGGCACACCCGTTGCTAGGCCGGGTGGGCAGGGCGCCAGCGCGTCGGCAAAGCGCTCCACGGGGTGCGGCTGCACGTGGCTGGGGCTGAGCGCCTGCAGCCAGGCTTTTTTGTAGGGCGTGAACACGGTGAAAGCGCGCCCGCCCTGGTTGAGGATTTCGTGGCGCTCAAACACCACCTGGTCTTTGAAGGTGTGCAGCAACACGCCCTCGTGCGCCAGCGCGCCGCGCACCTGGGCATCGCGGGCCAGGGCGGCGGGCTCGTGGTCGTGGTTGGCGTACACCGCCTGCACGGCCAGTTGCGCGGCCAGGCGCGGGATTTGCTCGATGGCGCGGCCGTGGCACACCAGCAGCCCCACGCCTTCGGTGCCGTTGCTGCGCCCGAGCGCGCGCAGTTGTTCGTCGAGGTCGATGAGCGACTCGTGGATGAACTCGACCCGCCGGTCCGCCTGCAGGCCGCGCTCGAGCAGCGGCTGCAAGATGTCGGTGTCGAACACAAAGACGCACCACACGCGCTGGCACTGGCGCAGCGCTTGGTGCAGTGCGGCGTGGTCGTGGCTGCGCAGGTCGCGGCGCAACCAGACCAGACCGCTGGGGTAGGTTTTGGGGGCAAGGGTCATGGGTGGGCGCTTAGAATGCACGGCATGAATTCGGATTTTGCACCCACTGACCTGACGCACCATTTTTTGATCGCCATGCCGGGCCTTCAAGACGAGCTTTTTGGCAACAGCGTGGTGTTTTTGTGCGAGCACTCGCCGCGCGGGGCCATGGGCTTGATCATCAACAAACCCAGCCAGCTCACCGTGGGCGAGTTGTTCGAAAAGGTCGATTTGCCGCTGCGCCGCAGCGAGCTGGCGCGGCAGCCGGTGTTGCTCGGCGGGCCGCTGCAAACCGACCGCGGTTTCGTGCTGCACCCGGCCATGGGTGCGGTGCAGGCAGTGGGCAGCGACCACACCCCGCCCGCGGTGGCGCGCGCCCTGCGCGAAGCGCTCGCCGGCCTTGAGCCCGATGCCGAAGCGCAGCCCGAGCGCGGTGCGTCGGCGCGCAACGAGCAGCCCAGCGAGGATCCCAATGTGCAGCCCGACGCGCCGCCAGACGCACAATCTGAGGCCAGCGCGCCGCCGGCGCTGCCCAGCGCCTACGCGGCCAGCCTCAAAATCCCCGGCAGCGGGCTGGAGATGACCAGCTCACGCGACGTGCTCGAGGCCATGGCCTGCGGCGCCGGGCCCAGCAAGATGTTGTTCACCCTGGGCTACGCCTCGTGGGGCGAGGGCCAGCTCGAGTCCGAGATCGGCGAGAACAGCTGGCTGACGGTGGACGCCGACCCGGCCCTGATTTTCGACACCCCGCTGGCGCAGCGCTACGAAAAGGCCATGGCCTTGCTGGGGCTGCAGTCGTGGATGCTGGCACCGGGTGCGGGGCATGCATGACGGCGGCCAGCGTGGTCTTGCCGCCAGACGCCGCCTTGGCTGCGGCCGTGGCACCCAGCCCGCAGCTGCCCGTGCCCCCCAGCCAGCAGCGGTTTTTGGCCTTTGACTGGGGGCTCAAGCGCACCGGCGTGGCCAGCGGCAACCGCCTGACGCGCAGCGCCACCGCCCAGCCCACGCTGCGCGCCGAAGGGGCGGCGCGCTGGCCGCTGATCGAAGCGCGCGTGCGCGAGTGGCAGCCCGATGCGCTGGTGGTGGGCATCCCCACCCACCCCGACGGCGCCGCACACGCCAACACGGCGCTGGCGCAAAAATTTGCGCGCCAGTTGCGCGGCCGCTTTGCCTTGCCGGTGTACGAGGTGGACGAGCGCTACAGCAGCACCGAAGCCCACAGCCAGGGCGCGCGCGACGCCGATGCCGCCGCCGCCTGCATCATCTTGGAGCAGTTTTTGAGGAGCCTGCCATGAGCCATTTGCTACTCGATGCCGAACAGCTGTACGCCGAGCTCAAGCGCGGCGTGCAGACCCTGCTGGCGGGCAGCGCCACGGCGCCGCACCTGGTCGGGGTGGCCACCGGCGGGGCTTGGCTGGCCGAGCGCTTGCACGCCGAGCTGGGTTTGCCGGGCCGCGCCGGCGTCATCTCTTCCACGCTGCACCGCGACGACTACGCCCAGCGCGGCCTGCGCGCGCGCGGCGGCCAGACCAGCCTGCCGTTCGAGGTGAGCGGCGCCGAGGTGTTGCTGATCGACGACGTGCTCTACACCGGCCGCACGCTGCGCGCCGTGATCAACGAGCTTTACGACTACGGTCGCCCAGCCTGTGTGCGGCTGGCGGTGCTGGTGGATCGCGGCGGGCGCGAGCTGCCGCTGGCGGCCGACTTTGCCGCCGTGCGGCTGCCGCTGGACCGCGCGCTGCGCTTTGCACTGGTGCGCCGCCCCGAAGGCGGTTTCGACTTCGAGGTCGCCCCCGCAGCGCCCATCAACAACCCGCAGGGGGGCGCCACATGAGCCCCAACCCGCAACTCAACCGCCACGGCGAACTCATCCACCTGCTCTCGACCGAGGGGCTGCCGCGCGAGATTTTGCTGCACATCCTCGACACGGCGGCCAATTTCGTCGGTGTGCACCAGCGCGAAGTCAAAAAAGTGCCGCTGCTGCGCGGCAAGAGCGTGTTCAACCTGTTTTTCGAGAACAGCACCCGCACCCGCACCACCTTCGAGATCGCCGCCACGCGCCTGTCGGCCGACGTGATCAACCTCGACATCGGGCGCAGCTCGGCCGCCAAGGGCGAATCGCTGCTCGACACCATCGCCAACCTGAGCGCCATGGCGGCCGACATCTTCGTCGTGCGCCACAGCGAATCGGGCGCGCCCTACCTGATCGCGCAGCACGTGGCGCCGCACGTGCACGTGATCAACGCCGGCGACGGCCGCCACGCCCACCCCACGCAGGGGCTGCTGGATATGTACACCATCCGCCACCACAAGGGCGACTTCAGCCAATTGTCGGTGGCCATCGTCGGCGACGTGCTGCATTCGCGCGTGGCGCGCTCCGACATCCACGCCCTGCGCACGCTGGGCTGCCCCGACGTGCGCGTGGTCGGGCCGCGCACGCTGGTGCCCGCCGATCTGGCGGCTATGGGCGTGCGCGTCTGCCACGACCTGGAGCAGGGCATCCGCGGCTGCGACGTGGTGATCGCACTGCGGCTGCAAAACGAGCGCATGAACGGCGCCCTGCTGCCCTCGAGCCAAGAGTATTTTCAGCGCTTTGGCCTCACGCCCGAGCGGCTGCGCTGGGCCAAGCCCGACGCGATCGTGATGCACCCGGGGCCGGTCAACCGCGGGGTCGAGATCGACTCCAGCGTGGTCGATGGCGCGCAGAGCGTGGTGCTGGCGCAAGTGACCTTTGGCATCGCGGTGCGCATGGCGGTGATGGGCATCGTCGCCGCCAATGAAGCCTAAATGAGCAGCGGAGCAGCAAGCATGAAAACACTGATTCGGGGCGGGCGGCTGATCGACCCGGCCAGCCAGACCGATCGGCTGGCCGACGTGGCCATCGCCGGCGGGCGCATCGTGCGCATCGCGGAGCCGGGCGCGGCGTGGCCCGATTCTGCGTCAGAATCTGCGCCCGATTCTGCACCCGAGCGGGTGCTCGACGCCAGCGGCTGCTTGGTCGTGCCCGGCTTGGTGGACCTGTGCCTGCGCCTGCGCGAGCCGGGGCAGGAGCACGCCGGCATGTTGGAGTCCGAGCTGGGGGCGGCGCTGGCTGGCGGCGTCACCAGCCTGGTCTGCCCGCCCGACACCGACCCGGTGCTCGACGAACCCGGCCTGGTGGACATGCTCAAGGCGCGGGCGCAAAAGCTGCGCCAGGCGCGGGTGTTTCCGCTCGGTGCGCTCACGCGCGGCCTCAAGGGCGAGGCGCTGACCGATATGGTGCAGCTCAGCCAAGCCGGCTGCATCGGCTTTGGGCAGGCCGAGCTGCCGGTCGTCAACACCCAGGTGTTGCAGCGCGCTTTCCAGTACGCCGCCACTTTTGGCTACAGCGTCTGGCTGCGGCCGCAAGACTTTTGGCTGGGCCAGGGCGTGGTGGCCAGCGGCCCGCTGGCCACGCGCATGGGCTTGAGCGGCATACCCGTGGCGGCCGAGGTGCTGGCGGTGCACACCGCGCTGGAGCTGTTGCGCGGCGTGCACGCCAGCGCCTCGAGCTCCGGGCCGGGGCTGCGCTTGCACCTGTGCCGGCTCAGTTCGGCCGCTGCGGTCGAGCTGGTGCGCCAGGCCAAGGCGGCCGGTTTGCCATTGAGCTGCGACGTCAGCGTGCACAACCTGCACCTGTGCGACACCGACATCGGCCACTACGACACCCGCGCGCGCCTGCAGCCGCCGCTGCGCCAGCCCAGCGACCGCGCTGCGTTGCGCGCCGCGCTGGCCGACGGCACCATCGACGCGCTGGTGTCGGACCACAACCCGGTAGCGGCCGATGCCAAGGTGCTGCCCTTTGCCGAGGCCGAACCGGGCGCCACCGCGGTCGAGCTGTTGGCTGGTCTGGCCTTGCTGTGGGCCGAACAAGAGCGACTGCCGCTGCTGCGCGCGCTCGAGGTGCTCACCGCCGGGCCGGCGCGGGTGCTGGGGGGCAGCCTGGGCTCGCTGCAAGACAGCTTGGGCCGCATCAGCGAAGGCGGTGTGGCCGACCTGTGCCTGATCGACCCCCGGCACCCCTGGACGGTGGCCGCTGGCGCGCTGCGCAGCCAAGGCCGCACCACCCCCTTCGATGGGCGCGAGCTGCCGGCCGGCGTGCGCGCCACGCTGGTGGGCGGGCAGGTGGTCTATGACGCGGCGCAGCCGCGCCGGGCTTGATGCGCCGGTGGCTTGAAGCATGAAGCGCGTGCGCGCCATCGGGCGCCTGCTGCGGCTGGTGGGCCATATCTTTTGGGCCTTGTACCTGTTGCAATACCGTTTCCCCAAGCTCGGGGCGCCCGAGCGCGAGCGCATTGCTCGCGCCTGGACGCAGCAGGCGCTGGCGATCATGGGGGTGCGGCTGCAGGTGCTGTGCGAGCCGCCCTCGGCCGGGCCGTTGTTGGTGATCTGCAACCACATTTCGTGGCTCGATATTTTGATCATCAACGCCAGCCAGCCGTGCCGCTTTATCTCCAAAGCCGAGGTGCGGCGCTGGCCGGTGCTGGGCACCTTGGTCGAGCGCGCCGGCACCCTGTTCATCGAGCGCCAAAAGCGCAGCGACGCGCTGCGCGTGGCGCAACAGGCTGCTGCCGCGCTGCGTGCGGGCGATCTGGTGGCGCTGTTTCCTGAGGGCACCACGGGCGACGGGCAGGGCATTCTGCCCTTTCACGCCTCCCTGTTGCAGGCGGCGGTGGACGCCGACTGCCCGATCCTGCCCGTGGCCGTGGTCTATCTGCACGGCCACGGCCAGGCGCTGCTGGGCGAGGCGGCGCGCCACGAGGCGCCGGTGTACTGCGGCAACACCAACCTGTTTGCCTCGGTCTGGCGCATCGTCTGCGCCCGCGACCTGCAAGCCACCCTGCACTGGGGCGAGCCCGATGCGGCGCAGGGGCGCGACCGCCGCGCCTGGGCCGAGTCGCTGCGCACTGAGATCGGCCGCCTGGCCGACCAGCCCCTGCTGCCACGCACCGGCGAGCCGCCGCGCTGGCAAAAAACGCCTGCAAGTGCGGACCAAAATACGGCCTGATTGCGGTTTGGGGCCGGGGGCGATCCGGCAGGGTGTGTCACTCGGGCGCTGGCGGCCGGTCCAGCGCGCCCAAGTTGACCCCGCCCGCCGGGCGCAGCCGTGGGTCGCCCAGCGCCGGTTTGCTGCGCGCGGTGCCGTAGTCGGCGCGCAGTTGCGCCAACTGCGCGCGCTGGCTGTCGGAGGCGGCAATGTCGTTGCCGTAGCGCTGCAGCACCAGCCAAGCCGTCTCGATGGCTCGGGCGTTTAACGAGCCTTGGGCGGTGCGCAGCAACTCGGCAAAGGCGGTTTTGGGCTCGCCGCCGTTGGCGGCCTTGAGCGTGCGTTCGATCAATTCGACCATGTGATCTTGCGCCTGCTGCAAGCGCTCGACAAACGGTGGGTGGGCGCTGGCGGCGCTGGCCAGCAGGTCGCCCATGGCTTTGCTGGTGGCAAAGCGGTGCCCAAGGCGATCGATCACTTTGGTGTCGGGCAGCAGCTGCGTCTGGCGCTGCGCCAGGCAGGCCAAGGCGCAGAGCAGGTTGCAGGCGGCCTCCATGTCGAAGGTCGGCGCGTCGATCTGCTGGCACGCTTGGGCAATCAGGTTGCGGGTTTTCTCGAGGTGCCCTTGTTGATCGTTGGCCAGAGCGGCGATCAGGTCGGTGAAGCGCTGCAAGCGCAGGTCGTGCGGGGTGGCGCGCAGGCGCTTGCGCAGCTCGGCCTGGTGGCGCTCGAGTTGCGCCGGTTGCTGGTGCGCATAGGCCGACAGGGCCAGCAGCACCAAGCACTCGCTGTCGAACATCTTGGAATCCAGCCCGAGGTAGGTGGAGCGCTCCAGCAGCTCAAAAGCGCGTTCGCGGTTGCCGCAAAAATAGGCCAGCATGCCCAGCCGCTGCTGGCGGCCGATGGCCATCGGAGTGAGCGCCAGCGCTTTGTGCAGGGTCGCTAGCGCCTCTTGGAATTGGCCCAGCTCCAGTTGGGCGCGACCCAGCACATCGTAGGCCTCGGGGTAGTCGGGGGCGGCTTCGATCAAGGCCTTGAGGGTCTGCAAGGCCGCTTGGGTGGCACCGGCGTCGAGCTGCGCGCGCGCCACGCCGAGCAGGGCCCAAGGCTTGGGGTCGGCGTCCCACAGCAGTTGGAACAAGGCGCGCGCCTCGTCCATGCGCTCGAGCCGCAGCAGCACCTCGGCCCCCAAGCGGCCCGCCTGCTGCCACTGCGGCCCGCGCGTGGCCACGCGCTCGCGCGCCAGCCGCACCGCCTCTTCGGGCTGCTGCGCTTCCAGCGCCTGGTAGATGGGCAGCAGCGCGGCCTTGCGCAGCCGCGCCTGCTCGATGCGGTCGTACAGGCTGCCGGCCGAGTAGGGGCGCACGATGTAGCTGTCCACCGAGGATTCGGCGGCTTCGCTCACTTTGAGGTAAGTGGCCTCGTCGGTGAGCAAAATGAACACCGTGGCGGAGGGCAGCAGCCCGCTGCGGCGCAGGTCGTCGAGCAGCTCTTGGCCGCTGCCGCCGCCCTTGGGGAACTGGTCGCCGCAGACCACCACGTCGAAGGGGTTGCGCTCGAGTTCGCGCCGCGCCTCGCTGATGCGGCTGGTTTGGCTCACCGACTGCAAACCCATGCCGCGCAACTGGCCGGCCAGCGTCATGCGCATGCTCGGGTTGCCATCGACGACCAAGGCTGCGGACTGGTGCAATGCGCGCGGACGGCTGGGCGCAGAGGCGGACAAGGGCGGGGCAGGGGGCCGGTTCATGGAAGTGCAGGGCGGGTGGTTGAAAGCGACTTTAACCGAGTTGGACGTGCACCGATTTGGGGCGGCAAAGCTGCGACACAGCAGGCACGCTTATTGCTTTTAGGCTGGGAGCTGGTGCGCAGGCGTCTGCATCGTGGTACACACTGGCTTGCCCATGGCAGCGTGTCAATTTCATGAAAGCTGGCGGCAACTGCTGCTAAGATTGGCACCTTGGTTGTTTCCGTGGGCGGCTTGCCCGGCGTTTACCCCTACCCCTTATCAGGAGCCTCACTTGAAAAAGATCTTTGCCATTGCCGCCTTGGCGGCCAGCTTGGGCTTTGCAGCCCAAGCCCAGACCCCGGCACCGGCTGCCGCTGCCGCCGCCACCGCCAACCCAGTGCGCTTGGGTGTGCTGCTGGGCTTTACCGGCCCGATCGAATCGCTCACCCCGGCCATGGCCGCCAGCGCCGAGTTGGCGATCCGCGAAGTCAACGCCAGCGGCCTGTTCCTGCGCGGCACGCGCGTGGAAGCGGTGCGCGCCGACTCGACCTGCGTCGATGCCGCCGCCGCCACCGCCGCCGCGCAGCGCCTGATCACGGCCGAGCGCGTGAACGCCATCGTCGGTGCCGACTGCTCGGGTGCCACCACGGCCGTGCTGCAAAACGTGGCCGTGCCGCGGGGCGTGCTGATGGTCTCGCCGTCCTCCACCTCGCCGGCCCTCACGGGTGTGCGCGACAACGACTTCTTCTTCCGCACCGCACCGTCGGATGCGCGCCAAGGCGAAGTGATCGCCGAGCTGCTGCGCGAGCGCGGCATCACGCGCGCCGCCATGACCTTCACCAACAACGACTACGGCCGCGGTTTGTCGAGCAGCATCCGCAGCAACTTCGAACGCTTGGGCGGGCGCATCACCATTTCGGCCGCGCACGAAGACGGCAAGGGCGACTACACCGCCGAAGTGGCGGCGTTGGCCGCTGCCGGGGGTGAAATCCTGATCGTGGCTGGCTACGTGGACCAGGGCGGGCGCGGCATCATCCGCTCGGCGCTCGACAGCGGCGCCTTCAACCGCTTCTTCCTGCCCGACGGCATGATCGGCGACAGCCTGCCACCGGCCATCGGCGCGGGCCTGAACGGCTCCTTCGGCACCAAGCCCGGCTCCGAAAGCCCCGGCGGTACCCGCTTCGAGGAACTGGCGCGCGCGGCCAACATCCGCATCGGCCCCTTCACGCACCAGTCCTACGACGCTGCTGCACTGATCCTGCTGGCGATGCAGTCGGCCAACTCGACCGACAGCGCACGGGTGCGCGAGCACATGATGGCGGTGGCCAACGGCCCCGGCGAGACCATCAACGCCGGTGATCTGGCGCGCGGGCTGCGCATTCTGGCGGCCGGCGGGCGCATCAACTACGAAGGGGCCTCGGCCGTGCGCCTGATCCCCCCCGGCGAATCGGCCGGTGGCTTCAGGCTCATCGATGTGCGCAACGGCCGCATGGAAACCACGGGCTTTCGCTGATAGTTAATCCGCAGCCAGCCGCCCTTGCAAAGGGGCGCCGGCGCCCTTTTAATCCACGCCCAACAAAACGGTCCGCCCAATCGGTGCGGGCCGTTTCTTTTGTAGCCATGATCGAAGTCCAAAACCTACGGATGCAGTTTGGTGGCATCCGCGCCGTCGATGACGTGTCGCTCACCATCGAGGCCGGGCGCATCACCGGCCTGATCGGCCCCAACGGCGCCGGCAAGACCACGCTGTTCAACGTCATCGCCGGGCATTACCAGCCCACGGCGGGGCGCGTGCTGCTCGACGGCGCCGACATCACCGGGCTGGCGCCGCACCAGTTGTTTGCCAAGGGCTTGCTGCGCACGTTCCAGATCGCGCACGAGTTTGCCACCCTGACGGTGCGCGAAAACCTGATGATGGTGCCGCCGCGCCAGAGCGGCGAGACGCTGCTGGGCACCTGGTTGCGCCCGGGCCAGGTGCGCGCCGAAGAAGAAGCGGTGCGCGCCAAGGCCGAAGATGTGATCCGCTTTTTGCAGATCGAAGCCGTGGCCGACGAACTGGCCGGCAACCTCTCGGGCGGGCAAAAAAAGCTGCTCGAGCTCGGCCGCACCATGATGACCGAGGCCAAGATCGTGTTTCTGGACGAAGTCGGGGCCGGCGTCAACCGCACCCTGCTCAACACCTTGGGCGACGCGATTTTGCGCCTGAACCGCGAGCGCGGTTACACCTTTTGCATGATCGAGCACGACATGGACTTCATCGGCCGCCTGTGCGACCCGGTGATCGTGATGGCCGAAGGCCGGGTGCTGGCCCGAGGCAGCGCCGCCGAAGTGATCGCCAACGAGCACGTCATCGAAGCCTACTTGGGCCGCGGCCTGAAAAACAAAGCGGGGGCTGCGTCATGAGCTTTCTGATCGCAGCACACATGACCGGCGGCTACGGCGGCAGCGACATCCTGCACGACTGCACCATTGCCGTCGAGCAAGGCCAGATCGCGGTCATCGTCGGGCCCAACGGCGCCGGCAAATCAACCGCCATGAAAGCCATCTTCGGACTGCTTAACCTGCGCCACGGCCAGGTGCGCTTCAACGGCGAGGACATCGGCGCTTTGAGCCCGCAGCAGCGCGTGCTCAAGGGCATGGGCTTCGTGCCGCAGACGCACAACGTGTTCACCTCGATGAGCGTCGAAGAGAACCTCGAGATGGGCGCCTTCATCCGGCGCGACGACATTCGGCACTCGCTCGAGCAGGTCTATGCGCTGTTTCCGGTGCTCAAGGAAAAGCGGCGCCAGCCGGCCGGCCAGCTCTCGGGTGGGCAGCGCCAGCAGGTGGCGGTCGGGCGCGCCCTCATGACCCAGCCCAAGCTGCTGATGCTCGACGAACCCACGGCGGGCGTGTCGCCGATCGTCATGGACGAATTGTTTGACCGCATCATCGAGGTCGCGCGCAGCGGCATCGCGATTTTGATGGTCGAGCAAAACGCGCGCCAGGCGCTGCACATCGCCGACAAGGGCTACGTGCTGGTGCAGGGCAGCAACCGCTACACCGACAGCGGCGCGGCCTTGCTGGCCAACCCCGAGGTGCGGCGTACTTTTCTGGGAGGCTAAAGCATGGAAGATATTCTGAATGCCCTGGCGCTGCTGACCAACTTTGTGCTGCTGCCCGCAGCCGCCTACGGCAGCCAACTGGCGCTGGGCGCTTTGGGCGTGACGCTGGTGTATGGCATTTTGCGCTTTTCCAATTTCGCCCACGGCGACACCATGGCCTTTGGCACCATGATCGCCATTTTGTTCACTTGGTGGCTGCAGGCCCAAGGCGTGAATCTGGGCTTTTTGCCCACTGCGCTGCTGGCGATCCCGTTTGCGGTGCTGGCCACGGTGGCTTTTATGCTGCTGTGCGACCGCTGGGTCTATCGCTACCACCGCGTCAAGAAAGCGCCGGCGGTGGTGTTCCTGATCTGCTCGGTGGGCGTGATGTTCCTGCTCAACGGCATCGTGCGCTTCGTCATCGGCCCTGGCGAGCAGCACTTTGCCGACGGCGAGCGCTTCATCTTCACCGTGGTGCAGTTTCGTGAGTTCACCGGGCTCGAGCAAGGGGTGTCGTTTCGCACCAGCCAAGCGCTGACGCTGGTGAGCGCGCTGCTGATCGTGGTGGCGCTGTTCTGGTTTCTCGAGCGCACGCGCACCGGCAAGTCGATGCGCGCCTACTCCGACAACGAGAACCTGGCGCTGCTCTCGGGCATCAACCCCGACCGCGTGGTGCTGATCACCTGGGTGCTGGCGGCGGCGCTGGCCACCGTGGCCGGGGTGCTGTATGGGCTCGACAAGGGCTTTAGGCCCTTCACCTACTTCCAGCTGCTGTTGCCCATTTTTGCTGCCGCCATCGTCGGCGGCTTAGGCAGCCCGCTGGGGGCGATTGCGGGGGGCTTCATCGTCGCCTTCTCCGAGGTCTTGCTGACCTACGCCTGGCGGCGCGTGTTTGAGTACCTAGGCCCCGAAGGCTGGGCCCCCGAAGGGCTGATGCAGCTGCTCTCGACCGACTACAAGTTTGCGGTCTCGTTCGTCATTTTGGTGCTGGTGCTGCTGATACGGCCCACCGGCCTGTTCGGAGGCAAATCGGTATGAACGCCTGGTTGAATCGCTACATCGGGGCGCCGGCGCTGTTTGGCCTCATGGGCTTGGCGCTGGTGCTGGTGGGGGTGTTGCAGAGCTGGTCGCTGGCGCTGACCATCGCCATCTACTGCGTCATCGGCGCCATCATGGCGCTGGGCCTGAACGTGCAGTGGGGCTACGCCGGCCTGTTCAACGTCGGGCTGATGGGCTTTGCGGCGCTGGGCGGCATCGCCGCCGTACTGGTCTCGATGCCGCCGACCACCGAGGCCTGGCAGGCCGGGGGCTCGGGCATCATCACCTCGGTGCTGCTGTCGCTGGCCACGCTGGCCGTCGCACTGCTGGTCTACAAGCGCATGCGCCGCGGCCGGGCCCGCATGTGGACCATGGTGGTGATTCTGCTCGGCGGCTACCTCGTCACGCGCCAGTTCTTCGACCCGGCAGTCGAGCTGATCGAGGCCGTCAACCCGGCCGCCACCGGCTACCTGGGCGGGGCCGGCCTGCCGATCATGCTGTCGTGGGTCGTGGGCGGCTTGTTCGCGGCCGGCGCGGCCTGGCTGATCGGCAAGATCACGCTCGGGCTGCGCTCCGACTACCTGGCCATCGCCACGCTGGGCATAGCCGAAATCATCCTGTCGGTGCTGCGCTTCGAGGAGTGGCTCACGCGCGGGGTCAACAACGTCAACGGCCTGCCGCGCCCGCTGCCGCAAGAGATCGACCTGCAGCAAACCGCCTGGGTGCAGGAGTGGGCGCTGCGCCTGGGCACCACGGTGCCCGATCTGGCCTCGATCACGGTCAAGCTCGGCTACCTCGGCCTGGCGCTGGGGGTGCTGCTGCTGCTATTCTGGCTGGCGCAAAGCGCGATCCACTCGCCCTGGGGCCGCATGATGCGCGCCATCCGCGACAACGAAACCGCCGCCGAGGCCATGGGCAAAGACGTGACCGGCCGCCACCTGCAGGTGTTCGTGCTCGGTTCGGCCATCATCGGCGTGGCCGGCGCCATGATGGTGACGATCGACGGCCAGTTCACGCCCAACACCTACAACCCGCTGCGCTTCACCTTCCTGATCTGGGTCATGGTGATCGTGGGCGGCTCGGGCAACAACCTGGGCGCCATTCTGGGCGGCTTCCTGATCTGGTTCTTCTGGGTGCAGGCCGAACCGATCGGGTTGTGGTTTATGGACGTCGTCACCGGCACGCTGCCGGCCGAGAGCTGGCTGCGCGCGCACCTGCTCGAAGGCGCGGCGCACATCCGGCTGATGGTGATGGGCATGATCTTGCTGCTGGTGTTGCGCTTCAGGCCACATGGGCTGATTCCGGAGCGCAGCGAGCGGCCGCATTCGCTGCGGCGCTAGCGCCGCAGCTCCCGGGCGCGGGAGCGCTTAGGGGGCCAGCAGCAGCTGCGCGACCCCCGAGGGGTCGCGCACGGCGTGGGTGTGCACCTGCCAGACCGCGTGCACCAGCTCGGGTTGCAACACGCTGGCCGGTGCGCCGCTGCCCACCAGGCGGCCGTCTTGCAGCACCCAGCAGCAGTCGGCGTAGCGCAGCGCCAGGTTCAGGTCGTGCAGCACCAGCAGCACGCCGGCGCCGCGCTGGCGGCTCCACTGGCGCAGTGTGTTCAGGCAAGCGTGCTGGTGCTGCAAGTCGAGCGCGGCGGTGGGTTCGTCGAGCAGCAGCCAGTTCGAGCGCCTATCGGCGCTGGGGCGCCAGACCTGGGCCAGCGTGCGCGCCAGTTGCACCCGGGCGCGCTCGCCACCGCTGAGCTCTCGGATGCTGCGTTGCGCCAAGTGCGCCACCGCGCAGTGCTCGAGCGCGGCGCGCACGATTTGCTCTTCGTCGGGTTGCGGCTGCAAGCGGTGCGGGTAGCGCCCGAGCTCGACCACCTCCTGCGCCGTGAAGTCAAAGGCCGGCACCAGTTCTTGTGGCAAAAAAGCGCGCCGGCGCGCCAGCGCGGCGGCGTTGCGGCGCTGCAGCGCCTCGCCGTCAAGCCAGACCTGGCCCGTCTGCGGGCTGCGCAAACCCCCGAGCACGTGCAGCAGAGTCGATTTGCCGGCGCCGTTGGGGCCGAGCAAGACCCCGACTTGGCCCGCGGCGAGCTGCAGATCGATGCCGTCAAGCAGGGCGCGGCCGTGTTGCTGCACCGTGATGGCTTGGGCCAGCAGGCCGCTGGGTTGTGCTGCGCTGGCGCTGGGCAGAAGGGCGCTGGCGGGCAGGCGGGCGTTCATGGGTGCGGTGCTTTCAGAGGGTGCGCGCGTGCGCGCTGCGCAGCAGCAGCAAGAAGAACGGCACCCCCACCAGCGCGGTGATGATGCCCAGCGGCAGTTCGGCCGGCGCGATCACGGTGCGCGCCCAGGCGTCGGCCAGCAGCACCAGCACCGCCCCGAGCAGGGCCGAGCCCGGCAAGACCCAGCGGTGATCAGGCCCGGCCAGCAGGCGCACGATGTGCGGCGCCACCAACCCGATGAAGCCGATGATGCCGGTGGTGGCGGTCACGGCCCCGACCACCAGCGCGGTCAGCAAAATGCAAGCGAGCTTGAGGCGTTCCACCGGCACCCCGAGCATCACCGCCTGCGCCTCGCCCAGCGCCAGCGCGTTGAGCGGGCGCGCCAAGCGCTGTGCCAGCGCCACCGTGGCCAGCGCGATCAGGCCCACCACCAGCACCGCCTCCCAGCGCGCTCCGCCTAGGCTGCCCAACATCCAGAACTGCAGGTTGCGCAACTGCTCGTCGGTGGCCAGATAGCTCAGCAGGCCGATGCCGGCACCGGCCAGCGCGTTGATGGCAATGCCGGCCAGCAGCATGATCCCGACCCGGGTGCCGCCGTCGCCCAGCGACAGCGTGTAGATCAGCGCCGTGACCAGCAACCCGCCCAAAAAGGCCATCAGCATCAGCGGCCAAGTGCCCAGCGCCAGCGGCACCTCGGGCCACCACAGGCTGCCGAGCACGATGGCAAAGGCCGCTGCCAGCGCGGCGCCGCTGCTGACGCCGATCAGGCCGGGATCGGCCAGTGGGTTGCGAAACAAGCCCTGCATCAGGGCCCCGGCCACGCCCAAGCCAGCCCCGGCGGCCACGGCCAGCACCAGGCGCGGCAGTCGGATATTGAAAAACACCAGTTCGGCCGCGCTGCGCTCGGCACCGGGCCACCAATACGTGGTGAACGCCGCCGCCAGCACGGCCGGCAGTTCGCGCAGCGGCAGGCCAAAGGCCCCTTGACCGCTGGACCAGATCAGGCTGGCCAACAGGGCCACGCCCAGCCCCAGCAGCACCCAAGAGCCACGGCGTGGGCCGGGCAGCAGCCCAGCCAATCCAGCCAGCCCGGCGCGCTTCATGACCAGCGTATTCATTCCGCGACCAGACCGCGGTGCAGGGCCTCGAGCACCTGCGCCAGCCGGGGCCCAAAGCCCAGCAGCGCCAGCGCGTCTTGGTGCCACAGCGCGGCACCGCTGTGGCGGCGCTGCCAGGCGGGCGTGAGTGCCAGTTCGGGGCGCCGCCAAAAGCCCTCGGCACCGCCCACCGCCTGCAAGCTCTGGGTGGTGGTGACGATCACGTCTGGGGCGGCGGCGGCCATGGATTCCGCCGTCAGGGGCCTGAAGCCATTAAAGCCCGCGACCACGTTGCGTGCCCCGGCCAGCGTCAGCATGGCGTGGGCGGCGGTTTGGCCCCCGGCCACCAGCGGGCTGCCGCCGTGCGCCATGATGAACAGCGCCCGCGGCGTCGGGCCGCGGTAGGCTTGCACTTGGGCGCGCACGCGGGTCCACTCCTGTTCGAGCCGGCGCAGCAAGTCTTGCGCCGCTGCGCTGCGCCCGGTGGCGCGGCCGGCGGCTTGCACGGTGCGCCGCACATCGTCCCACTCGTGGCGGCGCTCGACCAGCTCGACTTGCACCCGGGCCGAGCGCAGTTGCTGCAGCACCAACGGCGGACCCGAGCCGGCCAGCGCCAGCACCACATCGGGGCGCAAGGCCAGCAGCCCTTCGGCCGAGAGCTGGCGCATGTAGCCGACCTTGGGCGTGGCTTGCGCCGCCACCGGGTACAGGCTGGTGGTGTCGGTGCCCACCAGTTGCGCCTCGGCCCCGAGCGCAAACACGGCCTCGGTCAGGCTGCCGCCGACCGTGATCAGGCGTGGGCTGCGCGCGCTGGCCGCCGCCGCGCCCGTGGCCAGCGCCACCAAGGCCAGGGTGCAGGCGCGCCGCGTCAGGGCTGGGGCGGCTGCTGCATCAACCGCAGCAGCCGTTGCCCTCAGGTGCACTGTCTGGCTCATGCCGATGCGCCTTCTTCAGCCCCCGACAGGTGCGCCAGCAAATGGCGCCACTCGGTCAGCTCGGGCTTGCCGGGCTTGCGTGCGCCAAAAAACAAGGCCATCAGATCGCCGTGCGCATCGAACACCTCGAGCGAGCTGATGGTGCCGTCGCTGCTGGGCTTTTCCACCACCCAGACGTCGCCGATGTGGTCTTCGCGCAGGTGCAGGTTGAAGCCGGGGTCGAGCACGTTGAGCCACACCTGGCCGCGCATTTCCAGCGGCTCGACGCGCTTGATGGGCCCGCTGTGGATCTGGATGCAGCCGCTGCTGCCCACGAAAGCCATGATCGGGGTGTCGTCAAAGGCGGCCTCCATCAGCATCTGACGCACCGAGCCGTGCGCGACGCGGCGCGTGAAGCGGCCCTCGACCAGGCGCAAGCCGTGCTGGCGTTCCACGCCAAACTCGCGCAATATCGGAAAGAACTGGTGCACGTCGCTCATCTCGGCCCAGGCTTGGGCAAAGGCGGCGGCGTCAACGGTAGGCTCGGCCCCCTTGGGCTCGGCCGCAACGGGTGGCTCGAACACCGGCGCCGCCGCCTGCGGGTCTTGCCACTGCGCCAGCACCGCCTGCCAGGCGGCGCGGTCGCTGCCCTCGCGCAAGAAAATCTTGTGCACCGCCACGCCGTGCCGGTCGAAGAATTGCAGGCTGCTGCTGGCCGGTTTGTCGGCGTCTGGGTGCAGCTCGGTCACCGCCATGCCGGCGTGCCACTGCTTGAAAAACAGCCGCAAGTCGATCTCTTTGCCCAGCGCCAACCCGACCTGGTTTTGCGCCGAGAGCTTTTCATAGACCCCGGTTTTTTCGTGCACCACGCTGCGGTTGCGGGTCAGCGCCAGCAGCGGGCCGCAGGGCTGCAGCGATTTGAGCAGTTCCAGCCAGTCGGGGCGCAGCGCCACAGTGCGCGTGGCTTGCTCATGGGTTCCGAGGTGCGCGGCCAGCGCAGCGCCTTCGGACAGGCCGATGTGTTCGGCGGCGTCGCGGGCGCGCAGGCCTTGGGTGCGTGCCGCTTGGTAGGCTTGGCGGATGTGCTCAGCTTTTTGTATCACAGGAATCTCCATGGAGGAACGGGTGGATAACATCAGGGCGACGCCCTGTGGCGGGTTTAGAACGTCGTGACCAGCGCCAGCGCCAGGCTGCGTCCCGGGGCCGTAAAAGCATCGAGCACCGCCGAATTTCCGGCCAGGCCCTGCACATTGCTCCACTGCCAGTATTTTTCGTCGCTCAGGTTTTGCAGGGCCGCGCTCAGGCGCATGCTGCGGTTGATCTGCCAGCTGGCGCTCAGATCCAGCGTGGTCCAGCTCGGGGGGGCAAACTGCTGCGCAATGCTGCTGCGGTCGATGTCACTCGGTTCTTTGGCGCTGGTGTGGGTGATGCGCGCGCCCAGCGTCCACTGCTGCAGCCGGTGTTCCAGCCCCAGCACCAGCCGCTCGGGGTTGACCGAGTTCAACGGCTGGTTGAGCACCGTGTCGCGGCCCTCGGTCTGGCCGTAACTGGCGCGCAGCGTGGTGGCTGGGCTCAGGGCCCAGCGGCCTTCGAGTTCAAAGCCGTTCAGGCGCACCCGGCTGCGGTTGACCGACTGGAACGTGCTTGGACTGGCCAAGGTTCCGGCTCCGCCCACGAACACGCCGTCTTCGATGAAATCGCGGTAGCGACCGGTAAAGGCCGTGGCCAGCCACTGCAGCGCGCCGTGCTGGCCGCGCGCACCGAGCTCGAAAGTGCGGCTCGTCTCTGGCCGCAGGTTCGGGTTTGGGATCGTGCGGTAGGGTGCAGTCCCCACCAGATTTTCAAAAAAGTTGTTGAGCTGCAGCGGGCCGGGGGCGCGAAAACCCGTTGCCAGATTGCTGAAAATCTGCCAATTTGCCTCTGGCCTAAAAATCAGGCCCAGTTTGGGCGAGAGCGCATCGCCGGAAAGGTCGGCCAGTGCGCGCCGGAACAGGGGGCTTTCCTGCGCATCGATGTCGAAGCGGTCGTAGCGCAGCGCCGGGATGATGCTCCAGCGCTCGCTGATGAATTCGCTTTGCACGAACAGCGCCTGCGTGCTCTCGCGGGTGGTCGGGAAGCGCTGCAAGGGGAAGGTGTCGCCCGCCGGTGGCGCCACGCCGGTGGTGAGGTTCTCCATGTCGGTGCGCGTCAGTTCGACGCCATAAACCAACTGCTGCGCCCAGCCGTGGCCTAGGTCGCGGCGGCGCTCGGCCTGCAGCGACGCCTGCCAGATGTCCTCCCAGTAGCTGACGTCGCGCACGCGGAACGTGGCTGGGTTGGGCGGGGTGGTGCTGGGATTGCGGTGCTCGATCGCCACCTCGCGCTTTTCGGCCTGCTGCAAGCCGATGTGGGTGCGCAGGCTGTCGGCCCAAGCCGCGCGCAGCGGAAACTGGCCGTCCCAGCTCAGGCGCGTGCGGCTCGAATCCATTTCGCCCCGCAAGTCGCGCGTGGCCCCGGCTGCGGCCGGGTTGGCGTGGCGCGCGCTCAGGGCATCGATGTCGGTGGATTTGTTTACATGCTCGGCGGTGAAGCTGTGGCGCTGCCCGGCGCCGGGCGTAAATACCAGCGTTCCCAGCAGGGCGTGGTTGCGGTCGCGCTGCGGGTTGGGCGCGGTGCGGGTGGTGTTGGCGGCCTGGTTGGTGCCTTGGTTGTCGAGTGCGCCCGCGCGCCCGGTGTGCACGCTGCCCAGCCACTGCCACTGTGGGCTGGCCAGGCCGGCCAGCGTCAGGCCGATGCCGCTGCTGTCGTCCTCGGTGTCGGCGCGCAGCGTCAGGCGGCCACCTAGGGTTTGGCCGGGTTGCAGCAGGCTTTCGGGGCGCAGCGTGAACATCGCCACCATGCCACCAAGGCCGTCGGAGCCGTAGAGCGCCGAGGTGGCGCCGCGAACCACTTCGACGCGCTCGATCAGGCCCATGTCGAAATAATCGCGGCCAAAGGCGGCCGACCCCAGTACGCCGGCGACCAGTTCGCGCGGCATGCGCACGCCATCGACGGTGAGCAGCACCCGGTTGCCCTGCATGCCACGGATATTAAAACCCGCGTTGCCGTCGCGCCCGGTAGAGCCCAGCACGGCGCCAAAGCGCTGCGGTGCCCGGCGTACCTCGACGTTGGGCAGATCGCGCACCAGTTCGCGGATGTCTTGCGCTTGGGTGGGGTCGAGCGCGGCACCTTGGAGCACGTCGATGCGCTGCGGCACATCGCCCAGCTCGCGCTCGGCGCGCGCGCCGGTGACCACCACGGCATCCAGTTTGGCAGTCGATGTGCCGCCGCCAGTGGTGGCTGCTGCGCCGCTACTGGTGGTGGGGCCGGTAGCGCCGGTGCGTGCGCTGGGCGTGCTTTGCGCCCAAACCAAGCCGCTGCCCAGCAGGCAAGCCAGCGCGATGGGGTGCAGCAAAAATGAAGAGGGGGTTAGGGCAAGTATTTTCACGAGTCGGTCCAGTGGCAAGTGCAAGAAAGGAAACACTGGCTGGCTCGTGGCACCGCAGGCGGTGACTGGCTGGCTGGGGGAGGAAAAATGAAGCGGTACAGGTATATGGATTGCGTGAGGAGTCAGGAAGTTGGGTGCGCCAGATCAATGGCTTTCGGCCAAGCGCCCCAGCCACGTAGCAGCCGTAGGGTCAAGGTCCTTCATTTGGTCAGGATGAGTTTGTTTTGCCCCGTCAGGCTGAGGCGATAGACCTGCCCGGCGTGCTCGATCAACAGCGTGCGCTGGCCGACGCTGAGCTGGTTAAACGCGTACGTGCGCGCACTCGGGCTGGGCAAGGGGGTGGCCCTGTGCGTGGCAGGGTGGGCGTGGGCAGGCGATTGCATGCATCGATTATAAACATCAATGCGAACGATTCGCAAGTGCGTTTGATCTGGAGTGACGCATTTGATCTGCATCAAGCCGCATTGTCGCGCCGGTGCAACACCGGCGCGCGATCCGGGGGTTCAGCCTCTCGGCCTCGTGGCCCCTCAGACCACCTGACCGAGCTGAAAGATCGGCAGGTACATCGCGATCACGATGCCGCCGATGATGGTGCCCAGCACCACGATGATGATGGGCTCCATCAGGCTCGACAGGCCGGCCACCATGTCGTCCACCTCTTGCTCGTAAAAGTCGGCCGCCTTGCCCAGCATGTGGTCGAGCGAGCCCGATTCCTCGCCGATGGCGGTCATTTGCAGCACCATCGAGGGGAAGATGCGGGCGTTGTTCATGGCCATGGTCAGGCTGGTGCCGGTGGCCACTTCGCGCTGGATTTGCGAGGTGGCGTCGGCATACAGGCTGTTGCCCGAGGCCCCGCCGACCGAGTCCAGCGCCTCCACCAGCGGCACCCCGGCGGCAAACATGGTGGACATGGTGCGGGTCCAGCGCGCCACGGTGGATTTTTCCACCAGCGTACCAAACACGGGCAGCTTGAGCAGCACCCGGTCCATGACGCGCTGCACCTTGAGGTTGCGCTTCCAAGCCTGCATGAAAAAGTACAAACCGCCGCCCAGTGCGCCAAAAATAATCCACCAGTAAGCCACGAAAAACTCGCTGATGGCGATCACCAGCAGGGTGGGGGCCGGTAGGTCGGCGCCAAACGAGGCAAACACCTCCTTGAAGGCCGGGATGACGAAAATCATGATCACCACCACAACCACAAAGGCGACCACGATCACGGCCGTCGGGTACATCAGGGCCGACTTGACCTTGCTTTTGATGGCCTCGGTTTTTTCCATGTAGGCGGCCAACCGGTCCAGCAGCTCTTCCAGGATGCCGGCAGCTTCACCCGCTTCCACGAGGTTGCAATACAGGGCGTTGAAGTACAGCGGGTGTTTGCGAAAAGCGGCGCTGAGCGAGGTGCCGGTTTCGACGTCGGTGCGCACCTGGTTGAGCAGCTTGTTCACGCTCGGGTTGGGGTTGCCGCGCCCGACGATGTCAAAGGCTTGCAGCAGCGGCACGCCAGCCTTCATCATGGTGGCCAGTTGGCGCGTAAAAATGGCGATGTCTTTGGGCTTGATGCGCCTAGCCGAAGCGGTTTTGCGCTTTTTGACCTTTTGCACCATCACGCCTTGGCGGCGCAGCGTGGCCTGCACCTGGTTTTCACCGGCGGCGCGCACTTCGCCGCGCACGGGTTTGCCGTTGCGGTCTTTGCCCTCCCACTCGAATACGTATTCTTTGATATCTTTGGTGGTCGCCGTCGCCATGATTCCCTCGTTCAGTTTTGCATCAGGCCCACACGCCTGTGTGGTCAATCGTTGGTGCAGCCCAGCACTTCCTCGAGGGAAGTCAGGCCCAGTTTAACCTTGCGCAGCCCCGATTCGCGTAAAGTGCGAACACCTTCGGTGCGCGCTTGGGCCAGAATCTCGAGCGCGCTGCCGCCGCGCAGGATGATGTGCTGCATCGCCTCGCTGATCGGCATGACCTGATAGATGCCCACCCGCCCCTTGTAGCCGTTGTAGCAGGCCTTGCAACCCACCGGGCGCCACGGTTTCCAGCTGCCGTCGAGCTCCTCGGGCTTGAACCCGGCATCGAGCAGCGCCTTGTCGGGCAAGTCATCAAAGGGCTGCTTGCATTGCGTGCACAGGCGCCGCGCCAGCCGCTGCGCCGTGACCAAGTTCACGCTGGAGGCGATATTGAACGGCAGCACGCCCATATTCTGCAAGCGCGAGAGGGTGCCGGGGGCGTCTTTGGTGTGCAGGGTCGAGAGCACCAGGTGACCGGTCTGGGCGGCCTTGATGGCGATGTCGGCGGTCTCGAGATCGCGGATTTCGCCCACCATGATGATGTCGGGGTCTTGGCGCAAAAAAGACTTGAGCGCGGCGGCGAAGGTCAAGCCCGCCTTTTCGTTGACATTGACCTGATTCACCCCGGGCAGGTTGATCTCCGACGGGTCTTCGGCGGTCGAGATGTTGACCCCGGGCTGGTTCAAGATGTTGAGGCAGCTGTAGAGCGACACCGTTTTGCCCGAACCCGTAGGGCCGGTCACCAGCACCATGCCGTAAGGGCGGCTGATGGCCTCCAGCAACAGGGCCTTTTCGTCCGGTTCGTAGCCCAGCGCGTCGATGCCCATTTGGGCGCTGCTCGGGTCCAGGATACGGATCACGATCTTTTCACCAAACAGCGTGGGCAAGGTGCTGACGCGAAAATCGATCGATTTGTCGGGCCCGACCTTGAGCTTCATGCGCCCGTCTTGCGGCACGCGTTTTTCGGCGATGTCGAGCTTTGAGATGACTTTGATGCGCGAAGCCAGCTTTTCTTTCAAAGCCACCGGCGGAGAGGCGATTTCGCGCAGCTCGCCGTCGATGCGAAAGCGCACCCGGTAAAAATGCTCGTAGGGCTCGAAATGCAGGTCGGAGGCCCGCATCGTGTAGGCATCGAGCAGCATTTTGTGCAAAAACCGCACCACGGGTGCGTCTTCCACTTCGGCCGACACCTTCTCGGAGCTCTCGGCGGCGGCCAGTTCAATGGCTTCGGTGTCGAACTCAAATTCGCCGCCCACGATGTGCTCGATCGCTTCGCTGGTGCTGGCGCTGGTGCTGTCGGTCAATTTGGTGAGTTTGTCCAGCTCGGCGATCACCCAGTCCACCGTGAGCTGGGTGGTGAACTTGATCTTTTCGGCCACGTCGGAGTGGGTGGGGTCGGCGGTGGCCACCGTGATGCGGTTGCCACGACGGCTGAGCACCACGATGCGGAACTGCTTGGACATCTTGGGGTCGAGCACGCCTTTGGGCAGGCGTTGCACGTCGATGGCGTCGAGATCGATCAAGGGCGCAGCAAAGGTGCGCGACATGGTGTGCGCCAGTTCGCGCGCGCTCAAGGCGCCGCTGCCCACCAGTTCGGCGATGAAGCTGCTTTTGTGTGCTTGGGCTTTGGCGTACAGCCCTTCAGCGCTTTGTTGGCTCAGGGTACCGGCCGCCACCAGCGCCCGCGCCAAGCCCGGCAGGGCCATGCTGGAGATGGGGGCTTCGCTATCGATCATGGCAGTGGCTGGCTGGCGTGGGCGTCAAGACAGGCGCGGCTGGGCCGTGGCCAAGCCGCTCGCATGAGGCCAGTTCGTGTATATTCGCGCCTGCTTTCACCTTGATGCGCGCACTTCGACGCATTTGGGTACTGTTTTAGGAGCTGACATGGATTTGCGCAAACTCAAGACCCTGATCGACCTCGTCTCGGAGTCAAATGTATCAGAACTCGAGATCACCGAGGCCGAGGGCAAGGTGCGCATCGTCAAAAGCCCGCCGGTGGCCGCACCTCTGATGCAAGCGCCCACCGCCGTGGCCATGCCGCCGGCGGCCCAGAGCGCCGCCGCACAGGTTGCCGCCGGTGTCGCGCAGCCGGCGCCGGCTGCAGCGCCCGATGCGCCCGCAGCGCCCAAGGGGCAGGTGCTCAAATCGCCCATGGTCGGCACCTTTTACCGCGCCGCCAGCCCGGGGGCCAAGCCCTTTGTCGAGCTCGGGCAGGTGGTCAAGGTGGGCGATCCGGTGTGCATCGTGGAAGCCATGAAAATCCTCAATGAAATCGAAGCCGAGCACGCCGGCACGGTGACGCAGATTTTGGCCGAAAACGGCCAAGCGGTCGAATACGGGCAACCCCTGTTCGTGCTCGAGTGAGGGCGCAGCAGCCATGTTCAAAAAAATCCTGATCGCTAACCGCGGCGAGATCGCCTTGCGCGTGCAGCGCGCCTGCCGCGAACTGGGCATCAAGGCGGTGATGGTCTATTCCGAGGCCGACCGCGAAGCCAAATACGTCAAGCTCGCCGACGAGGCGGTGTGCATCGGCCCGCCGCCTTCGGCGCAAAGCTACCTGAACATGCCGGCCATCATTTCGGCGGCCGAAGTCACCGACGCCGAAGCCATCCACCCCGGCTACGGTTTTTTGAGTGAAAACGCCGACTTTGCCGAGCGCGTGGAAAAAAGCGGCTTCGTGTTCATCGGCCCCACGCCCGAGGCGATCCGCACCATGGGCGACAAGGTGGCGGCCAAGCAGGCCATGATCCGCGCCGGTGTGCCCTGCGTGCCCGGCTCCGAAGGCGCCTTACCCGACGATGCGGCCGAGGTCAAGCGCATCGCGCGCACCATCGGCTACCCGGTGATCGTCAAAGCCGCGGGCGGCGGCGGTGGCCGCGGCATGCGCGTGGTGCACACCGAAGCGGCGCTGCTGCACGCGGTGCAAACCACCAAAGCCGAGGCCGGGGCCGCCTTTGGCAACCCCGAGGTCTATCTAGAAAAGTTTTTGCAAAACCCGCGCCACATCGAAATCCAGATCCTGGCCGACAACTTTCGCAACGCCGTCTATCTCTACGAGCGCGACTGCTCGATGCAGCGGCGGCACCAAAAGGTGATCGAGGAAGCCCCGGCGCCGGGCATCGCGCGGCGCCTGATCGACCGCATCGGCGACCGCTGCGCCGCCGCTTGCAAAAAAATCGGTTACCGGGGCGCCGGCACCTTCGAGTTTTTGTACGAGAACGGCGAGTTCTACTTCATCGAAATGAACACCCGGGTGCAGGTCGAACACCCGGTGACCGAGGCCGTGACCGGCATCGACATCGTGCGCCAGCAGATCGCCATCGCTGCCGGCGAAAAACTGCCCTTCACGCAGCGCCAGATCGAGCTGCGCGGCCACGCCATCGAGTGCCGCATCAACGCCGAAGACCCCTACAAGTTCACCCCCTCGCCCGGGCGCATCAGCGCTTGGCACGCGCCCGGCGGGCCGGGGGTGCGGGTCGATTCGCACATCTACACCCACTACCTCGTGCCGCCGAACTACGATTCGATGATCGGCAAGCTCATCACCCACGGCGACACGCGCGAGCAGGCGCTGGCGCGCATGCGCTCGGCCCTGTCCGAGACCGTGATCGAGGGCATCAAGACCAACATCGCCCTGCACCGCGAGATCTTGGTGGACGCCAACTTCGAGGCCGGCGGCACCAACATCCACTACCTCGAAGCCTGGTTGGCGCAGCGTGAGCGCTGAACCACTGGCCGGGGCCGAGCACCAAGGCGGGGCCGAGCCCGGAGGCACACAGGGCGCGCTGCACGAGCTGCTGCTGCTGGCCCCCGAGAGCCAAGTCGAGCCCTTGAGCGAGGCGCTGGAGGCGCTCGACGCCCTGAGCGTGTCGGTCGAAGACGCCGACGCCGACACGGACGCCGAGCGCGGTCTGTTTGGCGAGCCGGGCCTGCCTGCGCCCAAGGCGGGCTGGGCGCGCTCGCGCCTGACGGCGCTGTTTACCAGCGCAGCGGCGGCGCACGAAGCGCAGCAGCTGCTTCAAGCGCAAGATTTTTTCGCCGGTTGCGAGGTCTGCGCGCTGCGGCCGGTGGCCGACACCGATTGGGTGCGCCTGACGCAGACGCAATTCGAACCGGTGCCGATCACGCCCACTTTTTGGATCGTGCCCAGTTGGCACGAGGTGCCGCCTGCGGCGCAGCAGGTGATCCGGCTCGACCCCGGGCAGGCCTTTGGCACCGGCACCCACCCCACCACCCGCATGTGCCTGCGCTGGCTGGCGCAGCAGCCGCTGGCGGGCCGCAGCGTGCTCGATTACGGCTGCGGCTCGGGCATTTTGGCGATTGCAGCGGCCAAGTTTGCGGCGCAGCGCATCGAGGCCATCGATATCGACCCGGTGGCGGTGCAAACGGCGCAGCGCAACGCCTTGCACAACGGCGTGCAACTGCAAACCGGGCTGCCCGACCTGGCCTGTGGCACCTACGACGTGGTGCTGGCCAACATTCTGGCCACGCCGCTCAAGTTGCTGGCGCCGCTGTTGTGTGAGCGCGTGGGCCCAGGGGGGCAGTTGGTGTTGTCGGGTATTTTGCAGCGCCAAGCCAGCGAGTTGCAGGCCGCCTACGGGCCGTGGTTGACGTTGCAGGTGAACGACGCCGAAGACGGCTGGATTTTGATGACGGCGCGCGCGCCTTGAGGCGCCGCACTGCAATAATTGAAGCATGAGCTTCATCACCCGTTGTCCGGCCTGTGCCACCGCCTTCAAGGTGGTGCCCGACCAGCTCAAGATTTCCGATGGCTGGGTGCGCTGCGGCCAGTGCCAGCAGGTGTTCAATGCCACGCTCGATTTGCAGCCGTGGTCGTCTGGGACGGAGCCGACCACGCCCCAGCCGCCCCAACCCAGCCAACTTAGCCAACCGAGCCAACCGAGTCCACAGCCCGCAGCGCAGACGCGCGAGCCCATGCCCGAGTCTCGCCCTGAGCCCGCGTGGGAGCCTGAGTCCGTTGTGCCGTCCGCTGCGTCCGCGCAGACCGAACCGCAGGAGCCTGACGGCCCGCAAGAGCCGCAACCAGAGGTCCAGGATCAGCAAACATCGCAGGTGCAGCCAGAGGTGCAATGCGCCACGGTCTCGCAGCCGCATCCAACCCCAGGGGATGCCGAGCCGGCACTGGTGCAGCAGCAACCCCAACCCGATCCACAACACCAGCCCACAGACCCGCAGCCCAGGCCGGCAGTCGATGCAGATGCAGGTGCAGGTGCAAGTCCTCTCGCGCATACAGCTCAAACGGCGCCATCTTTCGTGCGCAAGGCGCAGCGTCAGGCCCTGTGGCGACGGCCTGCAGTGCGGCTGTTGCTCCTGGTCGCAGTGGCCGCGCTGGCCCTGTTGTTGGGCCTGCAAGCCGCCACACAATGGCGGGCGCCGCTGACGCGTGCCGTGCCCGCCACGCAGCCGGTGCTCGAGGCCCTGTGCCAGACCTTGGATTGCCAGCAGGCCTTGCCCACCAGCCCCACCGATGTGGTGATCGACAGCTCGGTGCTGCTGCGCCTGGGTCCCGGTGTGTACGGTTTTCAGGTGGTGCTGCGAAACCAGTCGGCGCTGGAAGTGCCGAGCCCGGCGATCGAGCTCACCCTCACCGACGTCCACGATCAGGTGCTGGTGCGCCGGGTGCTGCTGCCGCACGAATGGCCGCGCCCAACCCCCACCCTGCCGGCCGGGGCGGAGTGGTCGTTGCAATTCGAGCTCGCCTTTGACGGCATCGAAGGGCGCGTCATGACGGGCTACCGCGCCATTTTGTTTTACCCCTGATTGATTTCAACTGCCACCCACCACCTGCCTCAACCCCTGCACTCCCCACTTCCACCATGACCATTCTGATTTGCGGCTCGCTGGCCTTTGACACCATCATGACCTTTGAGGGCCGCTTTGCCGAGCAGATCTTGCCCGAGCAGTTGCACATCCTCAACGTCTCCTTTCTGGTGCCGGCGCTGCGGCGCGAGTACGGCGGCTGCGCCGGCAACATCGCCTATGGCTTGCGCCAGTTGGGGGTGCAGGCGCGCCCGGTGGCGGCGCTGGGCAACGACGGGCAAGATTATCTGGAGCGCATGCAGGAGCTGGGCATCGACACCGGCGCGGTGCAATGGGTGAGCCAGCACTACACCGCGCAAGCCATGATCATGACCGACCGCGACAACAACCAGATCACCGCCTTTCACCCCGGCGCCATGGCGCTGGCGCACCAGAACCCGATCGTGGCCGCACCCGAGGCGCGCATCGCCATCGTCTCGCCCGATGGGCGCCAGGCCATGATCGAACACGCCGAGCAGTTGCACGCGCTCGGGGTGCCCTTTGTGTTTGACCCGGGCCAAGGGCTGCCGATGTTCGACGGCCCCGAGTTGCTGCGCTTCATCGAACTGGCCGACTGGGCCGCGCTCAACGACTACGAAGCGCGCATGTTGAGCGAGCGCACCGGCCTGGGTTACGCCGAGCTGTCGCAGCGGCTGCGCGGCCTCGTGATCACGCTGGCCGATCAGGGCTGCGACCTGTGGCAGCAGGGCCAGTGCAGCCGCGTGCCCGGGGTGCCCGCGCGTGCGGTGCTGGACCCGACCGGCTGTGGCGACGCACTGCGCGCCGGCTTGCTCTACGGCTTGGCGCAGGGCTGGGACTTGCAGCGCAGCGCCGAACTCGGCAACCGCATGGGAGCCGAAAAAATCGCCTCCCGGGGTGGCCAGAACTACCGCTTCAGCCTCTGAGAGGCTGAGCGCCACCCTCCCAGCCGATCAGCGCGGGTTCAGGGTTTCTTGCCGGTGGGGAAGGGCCAAGCCGCCTTGGGGTTGGGTGCTGGCGGCTGAACCGACACCGCGGCTTTGGGTGTTTTGGGCGCCTTTGTTGCCTTGGGCGCTTTTTCAACCTGGGGCTCGGTTGGCGCCGCCTTGACCACTTTCTCCGCCTTCACTGCCTTGGCGGGTTTGGCGGGTTTGGCGGCCGGCACCGCCTGATCGGTTGTTGCGGCAGGGGCCGGCGTTGCCGCTTTGACCGCCTTCTCCGCCTTTTCAGATTTGGCAGGCTTGTCGGACTTGGCTTTGGTTTTGGCGGCTGGGGCTGGAGCGGGTGCAGCGGGTGCAGCCGCCGGCTTGACGGCCGTTTTCTTGCTCACTGCGGCAGCCTTCGCCGGAGCGGCTTTGGCGGGCGCCGCAGCCGCAGTCGCAGCCGCGCTGGCTTTGGGCACGGTTTTGCGCGCTGGCCGCGGCGCGCTGGCCGCAGGGGCCGTAGGGGTCGCAGGTGCCTCGGGTGCCGCAGCGGCGGTCTTTTTTGCAGGTGCCATTCTTTACTCCTCTTTGGTTTGTTGCCGTTTGACTAGGGCGCTGCGCCTGCGGCGAACCGACGCAGCCAGCGGGCTAAAGCGGTGTCAATCCCACGACAGGGCGCCGCCCGTCTGGTACTCGATCACGCGCGTCTCGAAGAAATTGCGCTCCTTCTTCAAGTCTATCATTTCGCTCATCCACGGGAAGGGGTTTTCTTCGTTGGGGTAGAGCGCATCGAGCCCGATCTGGGTCGCGCGCCGGTTCGCGATGTAGCGCAGGTAGCCCTTGAACATCGAGGCGTTGAGCCCGAGCACGCCGCGCGGCATGGTGTCTTCGGCGTAGCGGTATTCGAGCTCCACGGCCTGTTCGAACAGCGCCTTGATCTCGGCCTTGAAGGCTGGCGTCCAGAGGTGCGGGTTTTCCAGCTTGAGCTGGTTGATCAGGTCGATGCCAAAGTTGCAGTGCATCGATTCGTCGCGCAGGATGTACTGGTACTGCTCGGCGGCACCGGTCATCTTGTTTTGCCGCCCCATGGACAGGATCTGGGCAAAGCCGACGTAGAAAAACAGCCCCTCCATCAGGCAGGCAAAGACGATCAGGCTCTTGAGCAGCTTCTGATCTGCCTCGGGCGTGCCGGTGTGAAAGGCCGGGTCCATGATGGTGTCGATGTAGGGCAGCAGGAACTCGTCCTTGGCGCGAATCGATGGCACCTCGTGGTAGGCGTTGAAGATCTCGCCCTCGTCCAGCCCCAGGCTCTCGACGATGTACTGGTAGGCGTGGGTGTGGATGGCTTCTTCGAAAGCTTGGCGCAGCAAAAACTGGCGGCACTCGGGCGCGGTGATGTGGCGGTAGGTGCCGAGCACGATGTTGTTGGCGGCGAGCGAGTCGGCGGTGACAAAAAAGCCCAAATTGCGCTTGATGATGCGGCGCTCGTCCTCGCTCAGGCCCTTGGGGTCTTTCCAGAGCGCGATGTCGCGGCTCATGTTGACCTCTTGCGGCATCCAGTGGTTGGCGCACGATGCCAGGTACTTCTCCCAAGCCCATTTGTACTTGAAGGGCACCAGCTGGTTGACGTCGGTCTGGCCGTTGATGATGCGCTTGTCGGCGGCGTTGATGCGCTGGTGCGTGGGGCGCTCGCTTGGGGCAGCGGGCTGCGCGGCCACGGCGGCTACCGCCGCCTCATAGAGGCTGTCTTTGGCTGCCGCCAGAACGGCGGGCTTGATGGGGGTGGATGGCAGCGGTTGCAGCGCCACTTCGGGTTGATCGTCCCAGTTCAGCATGGGGTTTTCCTGTTCAGCAGATTATCAAAGGTTGAGCGAAAAAAGCAAGCGCCAACGCGGCTTTTGTGCACCACCGAGGCCGCCGTGTGGGGTCTGGCCATCGACGGCTGCATGGGCGGCCTCATTGGCAGGCTTCGCAGCCCGGGTCGTCGAGGGCGCAGAACTTCACGTCGGTGGCCGGGCCGGCCGCAGCCAAGGCGCCTAGGCTGCCCAGCTCGGAAGCTTGGCCGCTGCCGTGGGCGCCCGCAGCCTGCATCGACACCGCGTTGAGCTGGCCCACGCGGCCGGTCGATTTCTCGGCCTGGGTGGCGCTGGTGGTGCGCAGGTAGTAGGTGGTTTTGAGCCCGCGCAGCCACGCCAGTTTGTAGGTCTCGTCGAGCTTTTTGCCCGAAGCCCCGGCCATGTAGAGGTTCAGGCTCTGCGCTTGGTCGATCCACTTCTGGCGCCGTGCGGCGGCCTCCACCAGCCACGCCGGCTCCACTTCAAAGGCGGTGCGGTAGAGGTTTTTGAGTTCGGCCGGCACCCGGTCGATGGGCTGCAGCGAGCCGTCGAAGTGCTTCAGGTCGAGCAGCATCACCTCGTCCCAGAGCCCGAGGCGCTTGAGGTCGCGCACCAGGTAGCTGTTGACGATGGTGAACTCGCCCGAGAGGTTGCTCTTGACCGACAGGTTGCCAAAGCAGGGCTCGATCGAGGCATCGACGCCGACGATGTTGGAGATCGTCGCCGTGGGGGCGATGGCCACACAGTTGGCGTTGCGCATGCCGTCGCGGGCGATCTTGGCGCGCAGCGCGTCCCAGTCCAGCGTCTGGCTGCGATCGACTTCGAGGTAGCCGCCGCGCGCCTGCGCCAGCAGCTCGAGCGAGTCCAGCGGCAGCACACCGCGCTGCCACAGCGAGCCTAGGTAGCTCGAATAGCGCCCGCGCTCGGCCGCCAAATCGCTGCTGGCCCAGTAGGCGTGGTAGCAGACGGCTTCCATGCTCTGGTCGGCAAAGGCCAGCGCCGCTGGGCTGGCGTAGGGCGTGCGCATCTGGTAGAGCGCGTCTTGAAAGCCCATCAGCCCTAGCCCCACCGGGCGGTGGCGCAGGTTGGAATCGCGCGCTTTTTTCACCGCGTAGTAGTTGATGTCGATCACGTTGTCGAGCATGCGCATGGCGGTGGCCACGGTGCGGCGCAGCTTGTCGTGGTCGAGCACCCGGGTGCCCGAGCCATCCGGGGCGTCTTTGAGGTGCTGCGCCAAGTTGACCGAGCCGAGGTTGCAGACCGCGATTTCGCTGTCGCTGGTGTTGAGCGTGATTTCGGTGCACAGGTTGGACGAATGCACCACGCCCACGTGCTGCTGCGGGCTGCGCAGGTTGCACGGGTCTTTGAAGGTGATCCAAGGGTGCCCGGTCTCGAACAGCATCGACAGCATCTTGCGCCACAGGTCGGTGGCGGGCAGCTTTTTGTAGGGCGTGATCTCGCCGCGCGCGGCTTTTTGCTCGTAGGCCACGTAGGCGCGCTCAAAGGCCGGGCCCACCAGATCGTGCAGATCGGGCACGCTGTGCGGCGAAAACAGGCTCCAGTCGCCCTTTTCCAGCACCCGCTTCATGAACAGATCGGGTATCCAGTTGGCGGTGTTCATGTCGTGCGTGCGGCGCCGGTCGTCGCCGGTGTTTTTGCGCAGCTCCAAAAACTCCTCGATGTCCAGGTGCCAGGTTTCGAGATAGGTGCAGACCGCCCCCTTGCGCTTGCCGCCTTGGTTCACCGCCACGGCGGTGTCGTTGACCACTTTCAAAAACGGCACCACCCCTTGCGATTCGCCGTTGGTGCCCTTGATGTGGCTGCCCATGGCGCGCACGCGCGTCCAGTCGTTGCCCAGCCCACCGGCAAACTTGGACAGCAGCGCGTTTTCTTTGATTGCCTCGTAGATGCCCTCGAGCTCGTCGGGCACCGTGCTCAGGTAGCAGCTCGACAGTTGCGAGCGCCGGGTGCCGCTGTTGAACAGCGTCGGCGTGCTGCTCATGAAGTCAAAGCGCGACAGCACCTCGTAGAACTCGATCGCCCGCGCCTCGCGCTCGATCTCACCCAGCGCCAGCCCCATCGCCACGCGCATGAAAAACACCTGCGGCAGCTCGATGCGGCGCTTGTGCTGGTGCAAAAAATAGCGGTCGTACAGGGTTTGCAGGCCCAGGTAGTCGAACTGCAGGTCGCGTTCGGGCTTGAGCGCCGCCGCCAGCCGCGCCAGGTCGAATTGCAGCAGATCGGGGTTGAGCAGCTCGGCCTGCACCCCCAGCCGGATGCAAGCCGGGAAGGCGTCGGGGTAGTGGCTGGCCAGTTCGGATTGCGTCAAATCCTGCCCCAGCACCTCGAGGGCGATGGTGTGCAGCAGCAGCCGGGCGGTGGCGTAGGTGTAGTCGGGGTCGGACTCGATGCGCGTGCGCGCCGCCAAAATGGTGGCTTTATAGACCTCGTCCAGCGGCACGCCGTCGTAGAGGTTGCGCAGCGTTTCGGCCACGATCGGCTCGGGCCGCACCGCCTCGCCCAGCCCGGCGCAGGCGTTGGCCACCAAGGCGCGCAAGCGCTCCAAGTCGAGCGGCTGGCGCTGGCCGCCGATGCTCAC
>Ga0207950_100003_pt1 | contig 229688 bp, 214 predicted proteins | sample Subbio11_8B_AprC_FD_184814 | JGI IMG/M metagenome (GOLD analysis project Ga0207950, IMG submission 184814) | Serpentinite rock and fluid subsurface biosphere microbial communities from McLaughlin Reserve, California, USA - CR11_8B_AprC (SPAdes) | ecosystem: Environmental > Terrestrial > Deep... | reverse complement strand
CACGGATTAAGCCCACGCCCTCGCGCCTGCCCTCGCGCGACCTGCGGACGCGACGGCTCAGGCTCCGCGTCCCGCTCCGCATTCGCCGACGCTCGCCCTCCATGGCTCGCTTCGCTGTCCGCGAGGCCGCGCTGGCGCGGCGCTCGGTGACGGGCATCGGCCGAGGGATGCGAAGTGAAGATGGAGTTCGGAAGACGGCTTTGTGCTACTCACGCCATCACCGCCGCAGCCGCGAAGCACCCCGCAAGACAGGCTGGGGGCCGGCGGCGGAATTCGAGGGCCAGCCCGGTGATCAGACGACAGGCCCGCAGGGTGCGCCTCGGACGGGCGCACCGACCGAGGGCGCCAAGGATGCGCCCTTCGGTCGGCCCGTCGGGTTGCTTGCCGCACACCAACCGGCCCGAGTCCGCCGCAGGCCCCCGGCCTGTCGCGGCGGAGGTGCAGTTCCGGGCTCCCGGCCTGCTGCGGTGTGGGTACTGCTCCGGGCACCACGACCCGTGCGTCGTGGCTGAACATGGTCGGGCGCTTCTTCCGCGACATCTCTGGACAGTCAGCGCCGATCACATCCTCGCCAAAGTCGCTCGCGCCAGGGCCGCGCCAACGCAGTCAGGGCGACAATAAATGCCGAACAACGCGGCGCAGTGAACTAGGGCAGTTGCCGCTCGGAGGCGGCCACGGCCTGCCGCACATCGGCCCACAGGCTCCAGCTGCGCAGCGGCCGGCCCTCGAGCTGGTGTTCGATCACCCCGCGCAAGGCCCGGCGCAGGTCGGGCAAATCCTCGTCGGCGGGCCGACGGTCGGCGGCCAAGGCCAGCAGCGCGCTGCCGCGCACGCTGCCGCGCTCCTGGCCGGGGTCGCGCCAAGGGCCCTGCTCGGGATCGATGCGGTAGCGCGCCACCGGGTCGAGCGCCTGGCCGTCGGCGGCCCGGCCCCAGTCGAGGCCCAGGCCCAGCAGATCGAGCAGATCGCGCTCCCAACGGCGCAGGGTCCAGGCCAGGGTCTCGCCGCCGCCGCCGAGCGCTTGGCGGAGTTCGGCGTGGCGGGCAAACACCCGCTCGGCAGGGTCCTGGCGCGGCAGCAGGCGCAGCAGCAGTTCGTGCACGTAGAAGCCGGCCAGCGCGGCCTCGCCGGCCAGACGCGGTGGCGTGTCGAGGGCCTCCCACTGCCGCAGGGTCCAGAGTTCGCCGCGGCCATCGGCGGCCAGGGTGATCCGCTGCCAGGGTTGCAAGGCAGCGCGCCGGGCCTGCTGCTTCGGACCCTGCACGCCACGCGCCACCGCGCCGACACGGCCGTGGTTGGCGGTCAGCAGTTCGACCAGCAGGCTGGTCTCGCGCCAGGGCCTCGCGTGGAGAACGAAGGCCGGCTCGCCGTCAATGCGCATGGCCGGGCCGCCGCCGGCCTCACTCGCCGTAGCCGAACTGGCGCAGTGCGGCCTCGTCGTCCGACCAGCCCTCGCGGACCCGCACCCAGGTCTGCAGGAAGACCCGGCGGCCGAACAGCTTCTCCATCGCGATCCGCGCCGCGCTGCCGATCAGCTTGAGCATCTCGCCGCCCTGGCCGATGACGATGGCCTTCTGGCCCTCGCGCTCGACCCAGACGATGGCGGCGATCCGAAGTTTGTCGCCCTCTTCCTCGAATTTCTCGATCTCGACCGTCGTCGAGTAGGGCACTTCCTGGCCAAGCTTGCGCATCAGTTGCTCGCGCACCAGCTCGGCGGCGAGGAAACGCTCGCTGCGATCGGTGATCTCGTCCTCGGCGAACAGCGGCGGCGATTCCGGCAGCAGGGCCAGCAGGCTCTTGATCAGCGGGCGCAGGCCGTCCTGCTTGCGCGCCGAGACCGGATGCACGGCGGCGAACTGGCGGTCCTTGGTCACCTCGGCGATGAAGGGCAGCAATGCACCCTTCTCGACCAGCTTGTCGACCTTGTTGATGACCAGCACCACCGGCACGCCGGCATCGCCCAGCACCTTGTAGGCGAGGCTGTCCTCGTCGGTCCAGCGCCCGGCCTCGACCACCAGGGCCGCACCATCGACGTCATCGACGGCACGGCGGGCGGCGCGGTTCATGTAGCGGTTCATCGCCCGGCCGTCCGGATCACGGTGCAGACCGGGGGTGTCGACGAGGGCGATCTGGCCGTCCTGGAAGGTGGCGATGCCGAGCAGACGATGGCGGGTGGTCTGCGGTTTGGGGGAAACGATGCTGACCTTGGCACCCACCAAGGCGTTGACCAGCGTGGACTTGCCCACGTTGGGACGGCCGAGCACGGCGATGGTGCCGGCGCGGTGCGGAGTGTCTTCGGGCGAGGGCGTGCTCATGCTGGCAGTGTAGCCGCCGCGGGTGCCGACGCGCTCAGCGGGCGGGATCGCCCGTCGGGCTGCGGCCGCGCTTGGGATGCTGTGCCTCCAGCGCGACCAGCAGGGCATCGGCGGCGGCCTGCTCGGCATGGCGCAGGGAGGCACCCTCGCCTTCCACGTCCAGCAGCGGCTCACCGGCGCGGGCGCGGACACGGAAATGGCGGGCATGGTCGGGGCCGCGGGCCTCCACCAGTTCGTATTCGGGACGCGGCCATTGGCGGGCCTGCAGCCATTCCTGCAGGCGGGTCTTGGGGTCTTTCTCGGCCTTGCCGTCCGGCATGGTCGCCAGCCCAGCCTCGAACCAGGGCAGCACGACCCGGCGACAGGCCTCGAGGCCGCCGTCGGCGTAGATCGCCCCGACCACGGCCTCCAGCGCGTCCGCCAGGATGGACTCGCGCTGCCGGCCACCCGAACGCAACTCGCCCGGTCCCATCGCCAGTTGCTCGCCCAGCCCCAGACCGCGGGCGATGCCGGCCAGGTGCGGCTCGCACACCAGCCGGGAACGAGCCCGGGTCAGCGCGCCCTCGTCGGCCTGCGGCCAGCGCGCGTGCAGGGCCTCGGCCACCAGCAGGGCCAGCACGGCATCACCCAGGAATTCGAGACGCTCGTTGTGCGGGGCACCGGCACTGCGGTGGCGCAGCGCTGTGGTGAGCAGCGCCGGATCGGCGAAGCCATGCCCGAAACCGGCCGGCATGACTCAGGGCTGACGGATCGGCGCCGAATGGTCGAAACGGGCGACGAAATCGAGGTTGTGGATCAGCGGCCGGCGGATCTCGTAGTGCAGCACCAGGTTGATCTGGTCGCCCTCGCGCACCACGCGGATGAACTCGGGCCGGAAGGAGCCGGCGTAATCGATGGTCATGCGCCGGTCCATGGCACGCCGCAACTCGGCGATGTCGGCGGTGCCGGCCTCGGCGGCAACCTCGTTGACGGCGGTCCGGATTGTCCAGTACTCGAGGTAGGTCGGCCCGATCCGCATGCCGAGGTAGAGGAAGAAACCGCCCACGGCGAGCACGATCAGGAAGGCGATGAAACTGATGCCACGCTGGCGGGAATGCATCGGCGGTGCCCTTCGGGTCAGTGGATGACGTTGCCCATTCGACGCCAATCGAAGCTGTCCATGCAAGCCCAGTTCGAGCAGTTGAGCCAGATCAGGTCGGCGCGGCCGGCCAGGTTGGCGGCCGGCACGAAGCCCCAGAAACGGCTGTCGTCGGAGGCGTCGCGGTTGTCGCCCATGACGAAATAATGGCCCTCGGGCACCCTGAACTCGCCGTCGCCGCGTGGGGCGAAGAACGGCGCGTCAGTGAGGATGGCGTGCGGACGCTCCGGCACCAGCGTTTCCATGTAGCGGCGGGCGCCGGTCATCTCCACCGCGGCACGCGGCCCGGTACCGACGAACACCTCGCCACCGTGGTAGACGAGCGGCTCGCCGTTGAGCGTGATGCGGTTGTCCGCGACGAGGATCAGATCGCCGGGCAGGCCGATGACGCGCTTGATGTAGTCGGTGCCGACCGGCGGGTCGTTCGGCAGCGGCGGGTTGCGGCCCGGATAGCGGAACACCACCACATCGCCGCGTTCCGGCGAGCCCAGCGCGAGGATCTTGGTGTCGGTGACCGGCAGGCGCAGGCCGTAGGCGAACTTGTTGACCAGAATGAAATCGCCGATCAGCAGGGTCGGCATCATCGAGCTCGAAGGAATGCGGAAGGGCTCGTAGACGAAGCTGCGCAGCACAAGGATCACAGCGAGGATCGGAAACAGCGAAGCGAAGAAGTCGAGGGTCTCGTTGGGCTTGGCCGCATCGCCCGCCAAGGCGCGCCGGCGCGGCGCCAGCACGAAGCGGTCAAGGCCCCAGAGCAGGCCACAAACCAGGGTGAGCAGGGTCAGGATCAGGGCGAAGTCAAGGCTCACTCGGGGAATCTCATTTGGCGTTGTTATCGACGGACAGCACGGCGAGGAAGGCCTCCTGCGGGATCTCGACGCGACCGAACTGCTTCATCCGCTTCTTGCCTTCCTTCTGCTTCTCGAGAAGCTTCTTCTTGCGCGTGGCATCGCCGCCGTAGCACTTGGCGAGCACGTTCTTGCGCATCGCCTTGACCGTGCTGCGGGCGATGATCTGCGAGCCGACCGCGGCCTGGATGGCGACATCGAACATCTGCCGCGGAATCAGCTCGCGCATGCGCTCGCAGAGGTCGCGGCCGCGGCGGTCGGCATGGGCGCGGTGCAGGATCATCGACATGGCATCGACCTTGTCGCCGTTGATCAACACATCGACGCGCACGAAGGGACCGGCCTCGAAGCGCAGGAAGTGGTAGTCGAGCGAGGCGTAGCCGCGCGACACCGACTTGAGACGGTCGAAGAAGTCGAGCACCACCTCGGCCATCGGCAACTCGTAGGCGATCTGCACCTGGCTGCCGAGGTAGGTGATGCCGACCTGGTTGCCGCGCTTCTCCTCGCAGAGTTTGATGATGTTGCCGATGTATTCCTCGGGCGTGAGAATGTTGGCACGGATGATCGGCTCGCGGATCTCCTCGATCTTGTTGGCCGGCGGCAACCGCGCCGGGTTGTCGAGCTTCACCACCTGGCCGTCGGTCTGCAGCAGTTCGTAGACCACGGTCGGTGCGGTGGTGACGAGATCGAGGTCGTACTCGCGCTCGAGGCGCTCCTGCACGATCTCCATGTGCAGCATGCCGAGGAAGCCGCAGCGGAAACCAAAGCCCATCGCCTCCGAGCTTTCCGGTTCGAACTGCAGGGCGGCATCGTTGAGTCGGAGCTTCTCCAGCGCCTCGCGCAAGGCCGGGTAGTCGTCGGCGGCGGTCGGGAACAGGCCGGCAAACACCCGCGGCTGCATGGTCTGGAAACCCGGCAGCGGCTTGGCCGCAGGGTTTTTGGCCGAGGTCAGGGTGTCGCCGACCGGCGCGCCGTGCACGTCCTTGATCGAGGCGTTGATCCAGCCCACCTCGCCCGGCAGCAGCGCGTCCTTGTTCTTGCGCTTCGGCGTGAACACGCCGACCGCATCGACTTCGTGCGTGCGGCCGGTCGACATCACCAGGATCTTGTCGCCCTTGCGGATCTCGCCCTGCATGACGCGAACCAGCGACACCACGCCCAGGTAGTTGTCGAACCAGGAGTCGATGATCAGCGCCTGCAGCCGATCGGTGTCACCGACCTTGGGCGGCGGGATGCGGGCGACGATGGCTTCGAGCACGTCGCGCACATTGAGGCCGGTCTTGGCCGAAATCGCCACCGCATCCTCGGCGTCGATGCCGATGACGGCTTCGATCTCGCGCTTGGCGCGTTCGATGTCGGCGGTGGGCAGGTCGATCTTGTTGAGCACCGGCACCACCTCGAGGCCCTGCTCGACCGCGGTGTAGCAGTTGGCCACCGACTGCGCCTCGACCCCCTGGGCGGCATCGACCACCAGCAGCGCGCCCTCGCAGGCGGCCAGCGAGCGGCTCACCTCGTAGCTGAAATCGACATGGCCCGGCGTGTCGATGAAATTGAGCTGGTAGGTCTGGCCGTCGTTCGCGGTGTAGGGCAAAGACACCGACTGCGCTTTGATGGTGATGCCGCGTTCGCGCTCGATCGGGTTCGAATCGAGCACCTGCGCCTCCATCTCGCGTTCCTCGAGGCCGCCGCAGAGCTGGATGATGCGGTCGGCCAGTGTCGACTTGCCGTGGTCGACGTGGGCGATGATGGAAAAATTGCGGATGTGCTGCATGGCTGGGGGCTGGAACGGGCGGTCACGCGAGGGGAACGCGGCAGTATCGCACGGTGCGACCGCCCAGCCGTGGCCGGCCCGCGAAGGGCCGGCCCTTGCAGCGGCTGCTCAGGGCATCGGCAGCTCGACAAACCCCGTGCTGGTGGCATTGCGCACCAGCAGGCGCAGGGTCTGCCCGCTTTCGACCCGGCCCAGCGCGGTCTCAAAAGCCTGCGGCGTGCCGACCTCGGTGCCGTTCACCGCCAGCACCACATCGCCGGGGTTCAGGCCGGCCTGACGGGCCAACGCCGAGCCCACCCGAGCGATCCGCACCCCTTCACGGGCCCCCAGGCCGAGGCGTTCGCGAGTAGCGGCATCGACCGGCTCGGCCACCAGGCCGAGCGGGTTGGCCGTGGCCGCCGGGGCCGAAGGACGGGCGGCCGCCACGGCGGCGCCATCGAGGGCGTCGAGGGTGACGACGAGGTCGCGGCGCGCACCGCCCCGGTGCACGCTGACGGTGGCGCGGCTACCCGGCGCCAGCAGGCCGACCTGCGGCGGCAGGTCGGAAGCGTTCATGATCTCGCGGCCATTGAAAGCGAGGATCACATCGCCGGGGCGGATGCCAGCACGATCGGCGGCGCTGCCGTTGTTGACGCTGTTGACGAAGGCACCGACCGGGCGCGGCAGGCCGAGTTCCCCGGCGCGCTCGCGGCTGACCTCGGCGATCTGCACGCCGAGCACGCCGCGCCGGACTTCACCGGTTTCGCGCAACTGCCGCGCGGTGTTCATCGCCACGTCGATCGGGATGGCGAAGCTGACACCGATGAAGCCGCCGGTGTTGCTGTAGATCTGCGAATTGACGCCGACCACCTCGCCGCGGACGTTGAGCAGCGGCCCGCCGGAATTGCCGCGGTTGATGGCGACGTCGGTCTGGATGAAGGGCACGTACTGCTGGCCGGGGTCCATGCTGCGGCGGTTGATGCCGGACACCACGCCGGCGGTCACCGAGTAGTCGAAACCGAAGGGCGAGCCGATCGCCACCACCCACTGCCCCGGCCGCAGGCTGCGGGCATCGCCGATCCGCACCGGGTTGAGGCCGCGGGCCTCGACCTTGAGCACGGCGATGTCGGAGAGCGGGTCGGAACCGACGATCCGGGCTTCCATCTCGCGACGGTCGCTGAAACGGACGATGACGCGATCGGCACCTTCGATGACGTGGTGGTTGGTGAGGATGTAACCGTCGGCACTGGTGACGAAGCCGGTGCCGGAGGACACGCCACCACCACGCGGCAACGGCGGCATGCCCGGCCCGATGAAGCGGCGGAAGATCTCCGGCAGGGCCTCGGCGCCGGGCAGGTTCTGCAGGTCGCGGCGCGGGGCCTGGCTGCTGGCCTCGATGTTGACCACCGAGGGCGTCACCTGATCGACCAGGGCGGTGAAGTCTGGCAACTGCACCAGTGCCGCCCGCGCCGGGGCGGCGGCGGCGGCGGTCTGGGCGATGGCCGGCGTGGCGGCCAGCAGGGTGGTCAACAGAAAGGCCGTGGGGGCAAGCAGCGAACGGTTCGAGGCCATGGTCAGAGGTCGGATCGCTTGATAGGGGGGTAGGACGGCCATGGCGGATGCCAGTGCCATGGCCTTGGTGGGACGCAGAGGCCGATAAGTTCCCGTGTAAGGCTCAACGGCCTTCCGACGGCGGCACCATGCGGTAATCGACAACGAAAACGGGGTTCGCACCCTCACCACGCGGCCAGGGTCGGGCCGGGGGCTCGGGCGGCTGCTCGATGGGCGGCAGCGGTGCCAGTTGCTCCGGGCTGGGCTGCGGTGCCCGCACCAGCACCGGCACCTGGGCTCGGGCCGGCGGCACGCTGACAGCCCGTAGCGGCGGTTCGACAGGCGCCGGGCGAGCCATCGGAGCGACCGCCACCGGTGGGGCCGACGCCGGTACCGCGCCAGCCGTCAAAGCGGGTCCGGTGTCGCCGGGCGGTGCTCCACCGGGCGGCCCGAGCGGTGCCCACAGCAGCAGGCCGAACAGCGCCACACCGGCTGCCAGCGCCGCATCGCGGGGGAAGCGACGAGGCTCCGGCAGGGCCTGCGCGATGCGCTGGGAGAGATCAGCCGGGGGCCGGTCCACCGGCTGCCGGCGCAGCACATCACCGACCCGCTGCCAGCGCCCCAGCTCGGCACGCAGGTGGGCATCGTCAAGCACACGCCGGGCGACGAAGCGACCGGCTTCGATCGGCAGCTCGCCGTCGTACCAGGCGCTCATCTGCTCTCGGAAATCGGGGGTGGGGCTGGGCGGGTTCATGGCAGCAGGTCACGGAGTTCGTGATCGATGGCGTCGCGGGCCCGGAAAATGCGCGAGCGCACGGTACCGATCGGGCAGGCCATGCGTTCGGCGATCGCCTCGTAGCTCAGGCCCTCGACCTCGCGCAGGGTCAGTGCCTCACGCAGTTCCGGGGCGAGCCGATCGACAGCGGCCAGCACGATGCGCGCCGTCTCGCCGCGCAGGGCCTCCTGCTCGGGCGTGGCACCGTCGTGCAGGCTCCGGGCCTCGCGGACGGCGGTGGAGGCCTCGTCGTCGATGTCTTCGGTGGGCGGACGCCGGCCCAGGCTGACCAGGTGGTTCTTGGCGGTGTTCACGGCGATGCGGTAGAGCCAGGTGCTGAACTGCGCCTCGCCGCGGAACTGCGGCAGGGCGCGCCAGGCGCGAAGGAAGGTTTCCTGGACCACGTCCTCGGCCTCGGCCGGATCGCGGACATGACGCCGCACCAAGGCCGCGATGCGGTACTGGTGCTTGCGCACGAGCAAGTCGTAGGCATTGCGCTCACCGGATTGGACACGCCTGACGAGTTCAAGATCGTTGTGGTCCTCGCCCATCCCGGGCCTGCTCCTGCTGCACTGGGCACCGGAAGGCCGCGAGGGGGACGCGGGAACCGACCGGTGCGGGGCGAAAAAGTTCCCGGTGGCGGCCACCGCCTCGGGCGGGCCGGATTTGACCGGGGGAAACGACAGCCCGGATGATACCGGTCCGATCCCTGATTCAGGCCAACGGCCCCGCCATGTTTGAAGGACTCCGCCTGCAACACTGGCGCACGCAGGTACGCGCCGACGGCTTCGTCGTCCTCACCCTGGACCGTGCCGACCAGAACGTGAACGCGCTCTCGCAGGGCGTGATCGACGAACTCGGCCCGCTGGTCGAGCGCCTCGCCATCGAGAAACCCAAGGGCGTGGTGTTCATCTCGGGCAAGCCGGCCGGTTTCATCCCCGGCGCCGACATCAAAGGCTTCGAGACGATCGACGCCAAGGGCCAGATCTACGACTGGATCCGCTCCGGCCAGCTGCTGTTCGATCGCATCGCCCGCCTGCCCTTCCCCACCGTGGCGGCCATCCACGGCCACTGCATGGGGGGCGGCACCGAGTTGGCCCTGGCCTGCCGTTACCGGGTGGCGAGCAGCGCCGATAACACCCGCATCGGCCTGCCGGAAGTGAAACTCGGCATCTACCCGGGCTGGGGCGGCAGCGTGCGTGCGCCGAAGCTGCTCGGTGCTCCGGCGGCGATGGACCTGATGCTGACCGGGCGCGCCCTGCGGGCCAGCCAGGCCCGCGCCATCGGCTTGGTCGACAAGGTGGTGGAGGCCCCGCTGCTGCTCGATGCCGCGCTCGATCTGGCCCGGAAAACCCCTACCCGGCCGCTGAAGCAGCAGGCCCTCGCCCTGCTCAGCAACCTCTGGCCGGTGCGCCAGGTGCTGGCCCACATGATGGCGAAGCAGGTGGCACGCAAGGCCCGCCGCGAACACTACCCGGCCCCTTACGCCCTGATCGAGGCCTGGCGTCGCCACGGCGTCTGCAACACCGAGCGCGCCCTGCTGGCCGAGGCCAAGGCGGTCTCGAAGCTGGCCACCGGCAGCACGGCGCGCAATCTCGTCCGCGTCTTCCTGCTGATGGAGCGCCTGAAGGGCCTGGGCGGGAAAGATGGCGGCGGCACGCCGCCGCCGGGCATCGAGCATGTGCACGTGGTCGGTGCCGGCGTGATGGGCGGCGACATCGCCGCCTGGGTGGCTCTGCGCGGCTTCACCGTGACCCTGCAGGACCGCGAGATGCGCTTCATCGAGCCGGCCCTGAAGCGCGCCGACGAGTTCTACGCGAAGAAGATCAAGGACGAGGCCAAGCGCGCCGAGACCCGCGCCCGCCTGCAGGCCGATGTCGAGGGCAGCGGCGTGGCCAAAGCCGATCTCGTCATCGAGGCCATCTACGAGAACGCCGAGGCCAAGCAGGCGCTGTTCAAAAAGGCCGAGGAATCACTCAAGCCCGGCGCCATCCTCGCCACGAACACCAGTTCGATCGCGCTGGAGACCCTGCGCGAGGGCCGCAAGGACCCGGCCCGTTTCGTCGGCCTGCATTTCTTCAACCCGGTGGCGCTGATGCCGCTGGTCGAGATCGTCCAGCACGACGGCCTCGATGCCGAGACCACGCGCCGCCTCGCCGCCTTCTGCAAGGCCATCGACAAGCTGCCGGTGCCGGTGGCGGGCACGCCCGGCTTCCTCGTCAACCGCATCCTCGCGCCCTACATGCAGGAGGCGATCCTGCTGTTCCGCGAGGGCGTGCCGGGGGCCGTCATCGACAAAGCCGCGCTGAAATTCGGCATGCCGATGGGCCCGATCGAACTGGTCGACACCGTCGGCCTCGATGTGGCCGCCAGTGTCGGCAGGATCATGGCGGCCTTCCACGGCCAGCCGCTGCCGGAAGGGCTCACCGTCGAGGAGGGCCGGCGCGGCAAGAAGGACGGCCAGGGCCTTTACAAGTGGGAAAACGGCAAGGCGGTGAAGCCCGCTGTGCCGGCCGACTACAAGGCCCCGGACGATCTGGAAGACCGCCTGATCCTGCCGCTCGTCAACGAGGCAGTGAGTTGCCTCGCCGACGGCACGGTGGCCGATGCCGATCTGCTCGATGCCGGCGTGATCTTCGGCACCGGCTTCGCACCCTTCCGTGGCGGCCCGATCGCCCATGCCCGCGCCGAGGGAGCTGCCAAGCTGAAGGCCCGGCTCGAGGCCCTGGCCGCCCGCCACGGCGAACGCTTCAAGCCGCGCCCCGGCTGGGAGGCCTTGTGACCGCGGCCGGGGTTCCGTCTCGCGGGCCCCGGCCGTTCTGGCGTTGACACCCTGCGACCCGGCCCGGACCATGCGTCTTGGACTTCTTACCTTCCTTCACCGAGCACCCGCCGATGCGCCTGATCCTGACCGCCCTCGCCGCCGCCCTGGCCCTTACCGCCTGCGGTGGCAATCCTGACGCGCCCGCCCCGGAGGGCGCCAAGCCTGACCCGCAGATCCAGCGCCAGGTCAACGTCTACAACTGGTCGGACTACATCGCGCCCGACACCCTCGAGCGCTTCACCCAGGAAACCGGCATCCGGGTCGTCTACGACGTCTATGCCGACAACGAAACTCTGGACGCCAAACTGGTCGCCGGGCAGAGCGGCTACGACGTGGTCTTCCCCTCGGCGCCGTTCGCCCAGAAGCACATCCTCAACAACCTCTACGCGCCGCTGGACAAAACCCTGCTGCCCAACATCGGCAACCTCGACCCGGCGCTGGTGCAGGCCGTGCGGGTCGCCGATCCGGAGGGTCGCCACGTTGTACCCTACATGTGGGGCACCACCGGCATCGGCTACAACATCGGCCGAATCCGCGAGATCCTCGGCCCCGAATTCGTCGTCGACAGCTGGGCCGTGCTGTTCGATCCGGCCATCAGCGGCAAGCTCGCGCAATGCGGCATCGCCATCCTCGACGACCAGCAGGAAGCTTTCTCGGCGGCCCTGCTGTTCCACGGCCGCGACCCCAACGCGATGGGCGGCGACGAGATCGAGCTGGTGACCCGTACTTTCGCTGCGGTCCACTCGAACATCCGCTATTTCGATTCCAGCCGCTACATCGACGACCTCGCCAACGGCGAGATCTGCATCGCCATGGGCTACAACGGCGATGTGCTGCAGGCCCGCGCCCGCGCCGCCGAGGCCGGCACCGGTGTCGAGATCGGCTACGCCATCCCGAAGGAGGGTGCCGTGCGCTGGTTCGATGTCATGGCGATCCCGGCCGACGCACCGAACCCGACCGAAGCGCATGCCTTCATCGACTTCCTGCTGCGCCCCGATGTGATCGCGCCGATCACCGAGTACGTCAGCTTCGCCTCGGCCAACGCTGCCGCCAAGCCGCTGGTCAGCGAGGCCCTGCGTAACGACCCGGCGGTGTACCCGCCTGAGGCGGTGCTGGCCAAGCTGCACGATGTGCGCAAGCTGCCGCTCGAGGAGAACGATGCCCGCCAGCGCGCCTGGACAGCCATCCGGGCCGGCCGCTGAGGGATCGTGAGCGCACCCGCCCGCCGGCAGGCGCAAGTCGAGCCCTGGCAGGACCCGAATGCGGAGCCGGTGCTCCGCATCGAGGGCGTTACCAAGACCTTCGGCAAGACCTACGCCGTCGATGATGTCTCGCTCGACATCTACCGCGGCGAGTTCTTCTCGCTGCTCGGCGGCTCGGGTTGCGGCAAGTCCACCCTGCTGCGCATCCTCGGCGGCTTCGAGGTGCCCGACCGCGGCCGGGTGCTGATCGACGGCATCGACGTGACCCGACTGCCGCCCTACGAGCGGCCGGTCAACATGATGTTCCAGAGCTACGCGCTGTTCCCGCACATGACGGTCGAGCAGAACATCGCCTTCGGCCTGAAGCAGGACCGGCTGGCGGCCAGCGAGATCGGCGACCGCGTGGCCGCCATGCTCGACCTCGTCAAGATGGGCCAGCTCGGCCGCCGCAAACCCGACCAGCTCTCGGGCGGCCAGCGCCAGCGCGTGGCGCTGGCCCGGGCGCTGGCCAAGCAGCCCAAGCTGCTGCTGCTCGACGAACCGCTCGGCGCACTCGACAAGAAACTGCGCGAACACACCCAGTTCGAGCTGGTCAACATCCAGGAGCGCACCGGCACCACCTTCGTGATGGTCACCCACGACCAGGAGGAGGCGATGACGATGTCCTCCCGCGTGGCGGTGATGGACGCCGGCCGCATCCTGCAGGTGTCCACGCCCGCCAACCTCTACGAATACCCGAACTCCTGCTTCGTCGCCGAGTTCATCGGTGCGGTCAACATGCTCAGGGGCACCGTCGTCGAGCAGCAGGACGAGCGCGTGCTGGTGCACTGCCACGACACCGCCTTCGATGTCTGGGCGCGCTACGCCGAGCCGATCCCGGTCGGCACCGATGTCCAGGTCGCCATCCGGCCGGAGAAGATCGACGTCGCCGAAACCGAACCGGAGGGCATCGACAACGTGGTGCGTGGCCGGGTGGTCGAGATCGCCTACCTGGGCGATGTCTCCATTTATCACGTGCAGACCGAAGACGGCTTCGTGTTGCGGGTGCAGGAGACCCATGCCGCGCGCAGCGCCGACCCGCACTACAACTGGGGCGACGTGCTGTTCCTCGTCTGGCAGGCGCGCGACGCCATCGTGCTGCCGAGCTGAGCCATGCCCAGTGGCGGCCATGCGGGCTGGTGGGACCTCTGGTACCAGGTTTTCCTCGGCCTGTTCCGGCAGATCGGCGCGCTCGGCCGCGAACTGCGCGGCAGCCGGGGCCGCTACCTGGTCATCGCCGTGCCGATGCTCTGGCTGCTGGCCTTCTTTCTGGCCCCACTGCTGGTGGTACTGCAGATCAGCCTCGCCCAGCGCACCGGCGGGGTGCCGCCCTACTCCGAGCTGGTCGCCATCGGTGAACAAGGGCTGGTGCAGATCACCCTGAGTCTGGCCGGCTACCTGCGCCTGCTGAGCGACCCGCTCTACGTTGAAAGCTACCTGTCCTCGCTGCAGTTCGCTTCGGTCTCGACCCTGGCCTGCCTGCTGATCGGCTACCCGATCGCCTACGGCATCGCCCGTGCCCGACCGCTGCTGCGCCTGCTGCTGCTGGTCGGCGTGCTGATGCCCTTCCTCACCAGTTCGTTGCTGCGCACCTACGCGCTGTCCGGCCTGCTGCGCGACAGCGGTCTGGTCAACCAGGTGCTGATCGCGCTGGGCGTCATCGACTCGCCGGTACGGATGCTCGACACGCCGTTCGCGGTGTACGTCGGCATCACCTACAACTACCTGCCCTTCATGGTGCTGCCGCTGGTGGCCAACCTGATGCGGCTGGACAACAGCCTGCTGCAGGCCGCCGCCGACCTTGGCGCCCGGCCTTGGCGGGCCTTCCTGTCGGTCACCCTGCCGCTCTCGCTGCCCGGCATCGTCGCCGGCTCGCTGCTGGTGTTCATCCCGGCGGTCGGCGAGTACGTGATCCCGGCCCTGCTGGGCGGTCCCGGCTCGCTGACCATCGGCCAGCGGATCTGGGAGGACTTCTTCAATGCCCGCAACTACCCGCTGGCTGCCGCCGTCGCCATGGCCATGCTGGCCCTGATCGTGGTGCCCATGCTGATCTTCGAGCGTTTCCAGGAGCAGCGGGCCGATCACGAGGAGCAGCGCCGATGAGCAGCCGGCCCTTCGTGCTCTACACGCTGATGGCCTTCGGCTACGCCTTCCTGTACCTGCCGATGGCCAGTGTCATCGTGTTCTCGTTCAACGAGACCCGCTCGATCAGCGTATGGGGCGGTTTTTCCTTCGAGTGGTACCTGCGGCTGTTCAGCAACGAGGCGGTGCTCTCGGCGGTCCGCATCTCGCTGCTGATCGCCGCCATCGCCTCCACCCTCGCCGTGGTGCTGGGCACGCTGGCCGCGCTCGCGCTGTCGCGCTTCGGCCGCTTCCGCGGACGCGGCCTGCTCTCGCTGATGAGCGCAGCCCCGCTGGTGATGCCCGACGTGATGCTGGGCATCAGCGCGCTGTTTCTGTTCATCAGCCTGCAGCAACTGATCGGTTGGCCGGAGGGGCGCGGCATCGACACCATCACCATCGCCCACGTCACACTCTGCGTCTGCTACGTCACTGTGGTGGTGCGCTCGCGTCTGGTGCAGGGCGACCAGAGCCTCGAGGAAGCCGCCATGGACCTCGGCGCCCGGCCCTGGAAGGTGTTCTTCCTGGTGACCTTGCCGCTGATCTGGCCGGCCCTGCTGGCCGGCTGGCTGCTGGCCTTCACGCTCTCGCTGGACGATGTGGTGATCGCCAGCTTCACCTCCGGGCCGGGCTCCACCACCCTGCCGGTGCTGATCCTCTCCAAGGTGCGCTTCGGTGTAACACCCGAGATCAACGCGCTGGCCACCCTGGTGATCGTCGCCGTCTGCATCGGCGTCAGCGTCGCCGGCTGGATGATGCACCGGCAGCAGTCGGCGCGCCGCTGAGGCCTCGACCGGGGTTCAGGCGGTCGCGCCGAGGAAGCCGCCCGACTGCTTGTGCCAGAGCCTGGCGTACAGGCCACCGGCAGCGATCAGATCGGCGTGGCTGCCCTGTTCGACGATGCGGCCGCCGTCCATCACCACCAGCCGGTCCATCGCCGCGATGGTCGAAAGCCGGTGGGCGATGGCGATCACCGTCTTGTCCTGCATGAGCTGGGCGAGGTTTTCCTGGATGGCGCCTTCCACCTCGGAATCCAGCGCCGAGGTGGCCTCGTCGAGCACCAGCACCGGTGCGTCCTTGAGCAGCACCCGGGCGATGGCGATGCGCTGGCGCTGGCCACCGGAGAGCTTGACGCCGCGCTCGCCGACCTGCGCATCGAAGCCGCTTCGACCCTCGGCATCGACCAAGGCGGCGATGAAGCCCTCGGCATGGGCACGACGCACGGCTTCGAGCATGTCGGCCTCGCTCGCCCCAGGACGGCCGTAGAGCAGGTTCTCGCGCACACTCCGGTGCAGCAACGAGGTGTCTTGGCTGACCACGCCGATCTGCGCGCGCAGGCTGTCCTGCTGCACGCTGGCGATGTCGATGCCGTCGAGGGTGATGCGCCCGCTTTCGCAGTCATGGAAACGCAGCAGCAGGTTCACCAGCGTCGACTTGCCGGCGCCGGAACGACCGACGATGCCGATCTTCTCGCCGGCACGGACATGCAGATCGAGCCGGTCGATCACCCCGCCACCCTTGCCGTAGTGAAAACCGACGCCCTCGAAGCGGATTTCGCCGCGCACCCTGGGCAGGGCCGGCGCACCGGGTGCATCCTCGACGGTCGGTGGCAGAGCGATCGAGGTGATGCCGTCCTTGACCGTGCCGATGTTCTCGAACAGCGCCGAGAGCTCCCACATCACCCACTGCGACATGCCCATCATCCGCAGCACCAGCGCCAGGGCCACCGCCACATCGCCGGGGCTGATCGCACCGTCCGACCACAACCAGAGTCCGAGTCCGGTGACCGTGGCCAGCAGCAGCATGTTGAGGCTGTCGTTGGCGACATTGACCCGGGTCACCAGCCGCATCTGCGCATAGGCGGTACCGAGAAAGCCCTCCATGGCATCGCGGGCATAGGCCTGTTCGCGCCGCGAGTGCGAGAACAGCTTGACCGTGGCGATGTTGGTGTAGCTGTCGACCACCCGCCCGGTCATGATCGAGCGAGCATCGGCCTGGGCACTGCTGACCGCCTGCATGCGCGGCAGGAACCAGCGCATCAGCAGGGCGTAGCCGCCAACCCAGGCGAGGAAAGGCAGCATCAAGCGCCAATCGGCCGAAGCGGCGATCAAGATCATGCCGCCGACGTACACCAGCACATAGCTGCCGACATCGAGCAGCTTGACCACGGTCTCGCGCACCGCCAGCGAAGTCTGCATGAGCTTGGTGGCGATGCGGCCGGCGAACTCGTCCTGGAAATAGCGCATCGACTGCCGGAGCAGGTAGCGATGCACGTTCCAGCGAATGCGCATGGGGTAGTTGGCAAGCAGCACCTGGTGCGTTGTCAGCGACCACAGCAGGTTCAGTGCCGGCATCACCAGCAGCACCAGCATGGCCATCACGGCCAGTGCCGTGCCATGGGCTTCGAAGAAGGCGGTCGGTGGTTGGCTGCCGAGCGCATCGACGATGCGTCCGATGAAGGCGTAGAGCGTCACCTCCAACGCGGCCAGAGCGATGCTCAACACACCCATCAGGGCAAGCCAGGGCGTGGCACCGCGGGTGTAATGCCGGCAGAAGGCCAGCAGCCGGGCCGGAGGCTGGGACGGCGAAGCGGCGGGAAAGGGGTCGAGCCGGCGTTCAAACCAGCCCATCAGAGCGTCAAACATGGGCAGCCGCCGCCGGCCTTGCCTCAACCGGCGCGCTGGCCCATGGGTCGGGCCGGGACGGCACGCGAACGCAGGCGTTGGTAGACGTAGACACTGGCCGGCGGCACGTTCCACCAGGTGAAGCTGGTGCGGCGGACATCGAGATCGAGCGCATCGAGCACGTCGCGGGCCACCGGGCTGGCCGGACCGTAGGTGAACTGGATGAAGCGCCCGTCGGGACGCAGGCAGGCGAAGGATTCATCGAGGATCGCCCGCTGCAGCGGTCGCGGCATCGAGAGCAGGCCCAGGCCGGAGACCACGGCATCGGCGGGCGCGGTATCGAGGAAACCGCTGGCCGCGGCCAAGCGGTGCACGTCGGCGGCATCCGCCAGGTGCAGGTTCACGTCCGGGAAGCGTTGCCGCAGGGTCTGGTGCATCACCTCGCTCAACTCCAGCACCATCAGGGCGGAGGGCGCGATGCCGGTGTCGAGCAGGGCCCGGGTGATCGCTCCGGTACCACCGCCCAGTTCGATCACCCGCTGGCTGTCGGCCGGCAGTGCGGCGGTCATCAGGCGGGCGAGCTGCGGACTGGAGGGCGAGACGGCGGCGACGCCAAGCGGATTTTTCAGCCACTGGCGGAAAAAAGCCCAGCGGGCGTGGCGGTGGGGTGTGGGGACGGCGGACATGCGCCCATCATAGTCGGGGCGGTCGATGACGGCACAAGGACAGCACCGGCGTGAAGAAGCCGACGGTTCAAAGGGGCTTCAGGCGGCACGACCGCGATGCAGCAGCCAGGCGCGGTGGATGCGCGGATTGCGTTCGAAATCCGGGTCGATGGTGGCCGGGGTGATCTCCTCCACCTCGGCGAATTTCGCGAGGGTCTCGAGATCAGGCTTGAAGCGCCGGAAGTTGTTGGAGAACAGCAGCAGCCCCCCAGGCGCCAGCCGCCGCATCGCCGCACCCAGGAGATCGACGTGGTGCTTCTGCAGGTCGAAGTCGTCCTTGTCCTTGCTGTTCGAAAAGGTCGGCGGGTCGCAGAAGATCAGGTCGTACTCGCCCTTCTCGGCGCGCAGCCAGGCCATGGCGTCGGCCTTGGCATAACGGTGCTGCGGCCCGACCTGGCCGTTGATGGCCATGTTGCGGGCCGCCCATTCGAGGTAGGTCGAGGAAAGGTCGACCGACATCGTGCTGGCCGCGCCCCCCACGGCGGCGTGCACGGTGGCCGCGCCGGTGTAGCAGAACAGATTGAGGAAACGCAGGCCGCGCGCTTCTTCGGCGATGCGAAGGCGCAACGGGCGATGGTCGAGAAAGAGGCCGGTGTCGAGGTGGCCGAACAGATCGACTTCGAGCCGCACCTTGCCCTCGCGGACGATGAAAGCCTCCTGCCGTTCATCCATCAGGCCATACTTGCTGCCGCCCTTGCCGCGTGTGCGGGTTTTGATGGCGATGCGCTCGCGCGGCACTTCGAACACCTCGCGCAAAGCTGCCAGCAACTCGCCGAAGCGGCGGCGGGCGTCGTGCTCGGCCACGCTGGCGGGCGGCGCGTACTCCTGCACATGCAGGAAGCTGCGCGCCTCACCGCCGTCCTCTTGGTAGACATCGACGGCGGCGGCGTATTCGGGCAGGTCGGCGTCGTAAGCGCGGAAGCAGGTGATGCCCTCGCGTTCGCGCCAGCGTGCCGAGTTCTTGAGCGTTTTCTTCAGCCGGTTCGCCACCATCCGGGCACCTTCCGACATCGGTCGGACTTCGCCTTCGGTCCGTGCTGGCGGTGGGGCGAAGGTATCGCAGGCCAGCAGCGTGCATTCGAGCGCGCCGTTGCTGATCGCGTAGCGTTTGCGCGCGCGCAGGCGGGTGGCATGGGCCAACGCCTCGCTGCCGCAGAGGATGGCACCGCGCCAGTCCGGCACGGCCCGCTGGAGGGCCGACCCAAGGCTCGCGTACAGGGCCTCGTCAGCGGCCAGACGCGCATCGTAGGGCGGGTTACAGACGACCACACCGGGGCCCTCGCAAGGCCGCTGCAGCGCGCCGATATCGCCGGCGCTAAAGTCGATGGCCTCGAACACACCAGCAGCCTCGGCATTGCGGCGAGCCTGTTGCACGATGCGGGCATCCAGATCGATGCCGAAGAACAGCGCCGGCAGCTCAGCGCGGCGATCGCGGGCCTTGGCCTCCTCGAGCAGCTGCTGCCACAGCGCACGATCGAAGCCGCGCCAGCGGGTCGGCGCTTCATCACCGTGGCGCAGCAGCCCCGGTGCCACATCGGCGGCGATCAGCGCGCCCTCGATCAGCAGGCTGCCGCTGCCGCACATTGGATCGAGCAGGGCCAGCGGCGCACCCGCCGCTGCCGCCGCGGCGAGCGCTTCGCGGGTCCAGCCGGCGCGGGCGAGCACGGCGCAGGCGAGGTTTTCCTTCAAGGGCGCATCGCCCTGACCCTGCCGCCAGCCGCGGCGGTGCAGCGGACCGGCGAGATCGACCGACAGCACCGCCCGGCCCTTGCGCACCACCAGGTCGAGGCGCAGGCCGGGATGCTCGACATCCACCGAGGGGCGCATGCCGGTATCGAAACGCAGGCGATCGACGATGGCGTCCTTAACCCGCTGCACGGCGTAACGCTCGTGAGTGATACCGGTGCCGGCAAGATGGGCGGCCACCGCCAGGGTGTCCTCCGGGTCGAGGTGCTCGCGCCAGTCGATGCCGTGCACGGCAGCGTAGAGATCGTCCTCGCTGGTGCAATCGAAGCTGATGAGCGGCCACAGCGCCCGGCTCGCCAGCCGTGACCACAGCACGACCCGCAGCAGGCTGGTCGCATCGCCCTCGGCGTTGACACCCGACTGCGCAGCGGTGGCGCGCTCCGCGCCCAGCGCGAGCAGCTCGTCGGCGAGCAGGTATTCGAGGCCGCGGCCGCAGGGCACGAAATACTGCATCAGGCCGCTGCCCGGTGCAGCAGTTCGGCGAAGGCTCGAGCGCTGTACTCGACATGGCCGCTGAGCCGGTGGCTATCATCAACAAGGCGCAACTCGGCCTTGCGTGCCGCACACCAATCGACGACCGCGCTGGCCGGGATCAGTTCATCGTCCCAGCCGTGCACCACCATCAACGGCACGCCTTCGGGCACCCGCAGGGCTTGCGGCCATTCGCCCAGCAGCGCCACCGGGGGTGCCATCAGGAACAGGCCACGCAGGCGCTCACTGGTCGCGAGTTCGCAGCCGACCTCGCCGGAGATGAAAGCCCCCATGCTCGAACCGGCAAGAACCAGCGGACCCGGCACCAAGGCCGCCCGCTCGCGCAGCCGTGCCATGCGCGCAGCGACATCGCCCAACCGGCCTCGGCCGTCGAGATCGCGGTAATCGGGGCGTTCGTGGCTCCAGCCCAGGGCTTCGGCGACCTCGGCGAGTGCCGAGACCTTGGTGGCATTGGGCCCGCTTTGCAGACCGTGGGAGAGGATGACGTGGCCTCGGGCCATGCGGGTTCACGAGCGATACGGCGGCCGGGCGCCAAGGGGCGCGATGCTAGCAGCCTGTCGGACGATCCCCCGTTCACCGTTGATGCGAGGGCGTGGAACATCTGCGTGAAGCACCCTCGTGAGCAGGGGGTGTCGGCCCTGATGTGACCGTCAGAAGCACCCCGCAAGACAGGTTGGGGGCCGGCGGCGGATTTCGAGGGCCAGCCCAGCGATCAGACGCCAGGCCCGCAGGGTGCGCCCCGGATGGGCGCACCGACCGAAGGCGCAGGGAGGCGCCCTTCGGTCGGCCCGTCGGGTTTCTTGCCGCACAACAGTCGGCCCGAGTCCGCCGCCGGCCCCCGGCCTGTCGCGGCGGGGGGGCTGCTCCGAGCGCGTCCCAGCCTGCTGCAGCGCAGAATGAGACCGTGGTGGACGGGGCATGTCCGACAGGCTGCTAGCATCCGCGCCATGGCCGACCCTCAGCCCACGCCGTCCCCCAGCGGCTTTCCGCCGCTGCCGGCAGCCGGCATCCGCCACCAGCCGGTGCCCTACGCCGAACGTTTGGCCCTGCGCGACCCGGCCAGCATCGACCTCGTCGTCGTGCACTGCACCGAGACGCCCAGCTTGGCCGATGCCCGCGATTTCGGCGAGCGCCTGCTCTACCCCGACAGCGGTACCGGCGCCTGCGGTCATTACTACATCGATCTGGACGGCGACATCGTGATGTACGTCGAACCGGAGCGCGTGGCCCACCATGTGCGCGGCTGGAACCCGCGTTCGATCGGCATCGAGATCGTCAACCGCGGGCGCTGGCCGCACTGGTACCACAGCCGCCACCAGACCATGGACTCGCCCTACACGGAAGCCCAGATCACGGCCCTGCTCGCCTTGCTCGTCCTGCTGCGTGAGCGCTTCCCGACATTGCGCTGCATCGCCGGTCACGAGGACCTCGACACCGCCCGCATCGCGGCCAGCGACGATCCCACGCAGACCGTGTGGCGCAAGCGTGATCCGGGCCCGATGTTCCCCTGGCCCCGCGTGTTGGCGGCCTGCGGGCTGGAACGCTTGCAGCCCTGAACCCTGGCATGGGCCCTGCCCCGGCTCACGTCGGCGCTCCCGGGCCCTCGCTATACTCGGTGAATAGTCGTTTCGCGTGGGGTTCTGCCCGCGCCCTGCCCGGTTGCCTTCTGCATGCCCCATCCCGTCGTCGCCGATCTCGTCCAACTGTTGCGCCTCGAACGGCTGGAAGACAACCTCTACCGCGGCCAGAGCCGCGACATCGGCACCAAGTTCGTGTTCGGCGGCCAGGTGATGGGCCAGGCCCTTGCCGCCGCGCAGGCCACGGTCGGGCCGGATCGCCATGTGCATTCGCTGCACGCCTATTTCCTGCGCCCCGGCGACATCGAAGCACCGATCGTCTATTCGGTCGACCGCACCCGCGACGGCCGCAGCTTCAGCACCCGCCGGGTCACCGCCATCCAGCATGGCCAGCCGATCTGCGTGTTCGCCAGTTCCTTCCACATCGAGGAGGCCGGCGTCGAGCACCAGATCGGCAAACCGGAGGTGCCTGCTCCGGAAGACCTTGAACCGATCGCCATTCCCGCACCCGCCGTACTGGAGAAACTGCCGCCGATGATGCAGCGCTGGCTGTCGCGGCAATTGCCCTTCGAGGTGCGGCCGGTCTACCCGCGCGACGAGCTGAAGCCGCCGAAGCGGCCGCCTTTCCAGCAGCTCTGGTTCCGGCTGATCGACCCGATCGACGACACGCCCCTGCTGCACCGCGCGCTCTTGGCCTACGCCTCCGATTTCCACCTGCTGGGCACGGCCACGCTGCCGCACGGCATCAGCTACTACCACCCCGATGTGCAGATGGCCTCGATCGACCACGCCATGTGGTTCCATCGGCCGTTCCGGATCGACGAATGGCTGCTCTACGCGCTCGACAGCCCGACCGCGCAGGGTGCGCGCGGCCTGGGGCGGGGCAGCATCTACTCGCGTGACGGCCAGCTGGTGGCCAGCACGGCGCAGGAAGGCATGATCCGTATTGTCGGTGAGGCACCCTGATGCGCGAGGTCTATCGCTCGCTTCGGATCGAACAGGTCGAAGGTGCAGCCACGCTGCTGCGCGAGGCCGGTATCGAATACAGCATCCTGAACGGGCGCTCCTACAAGGGCGGGCGTCGCCGGCACTTCAGTTACCGCGATGCTCCGGACTCGGACAAGGCGACGGTGCTCTACGTCACCCACAACAGCGACCTGCCCGAAGCCCGCAAGCTGCTGCGCGGTGCCGGTCTGATGGAGGCCGGACAGCGCGACAGTTTTCTCGCGCAGGATCTGCAGTTCCGCAGCAAGCCGGTGCCCAGCCCCTGGATCACCCCGCAGCGCCTGCGCACCGTGCTGTTGCTGCTGCTGGTGCTGTCGATCACCGCTTTCGTGTTCTTCGCACCGATGCCCGGCGCCTGAGCCGGCGGCTCACATGGTGGCGGTGGGCTTGTCGGAGTCGATGATGCCGGCGAGGTGGGTTTCGATCTTGGCCTTGACCATCTCGGCTTCCGGCGTTTCGGCGAATTGCACGCCCACGCCCGCCATCCGGCCGCCCTGCGCGCCGCCCGGAGTGATCCAGACCACCCGGCCGGCGACCGGCAGGCGGTCTTTCTCGTCGAACAGGGTGAGCAGCAGGAAGACCTCCTCGCCGATCTTGTAGCGCTTGGGCGTGGCCACGAACAGGCCGCCACCGCGCAGGAAGGACATGTAGGCGCTGTGCAGGGCGGCCTTGTCCTTGATCGGCAGGGAAAGAATGCCTTGACGGGTGGCGGCAGGCGTGTTCATCGCGCGTTCTCCTCGGGGGCCAGCAGGCCGCGCCATTCCAGCAGCAGGCCGGCCAAGGCCAGCTGATGCCGCAAAGGCAGGGCCAGTTGCCGCCGCAGTTGATTGATCCGGTCGAACCAGAGGCCCAGCTTGGTCAGATCGGCGGGAACGGTCAAGCCAGCCGGCGCCGGCCCGCCACCGACTGCGGCGCGGGCCAAAGCGGCGGCGGCATCGGCAAGGAAATGCAGGCGCAGCGCGGCGGTATCCGGCTCGGCCAACCAGCTGCCGGCCACCGCGAGGGCGGAGAGCCGGCCGCGGCCGACGGCCTCCCAGTCGCGCAGGGTCGCCGCGCGCAGGCTCAGCCGGTCCTCGCGGAGCCAGGCATCGGCCAGGGCCGGGTGCCCGCCGGCAACGGCGAGCGCGCTGGCGGCAGGCCCTTCCGGATGACCGCGGGCGCGCAGCCAGTCGATTGCGACGCCCGGTTCCGGCAAGGCCAGTTCAAGGCGTTGACACCGGCTGCGGATGGTCGCCGGCAAGCGTTGTGGCCGACTGCTGAGCAGCAGCAGGTAGCGCCGCTCGGCCGGTTCCTCGAGGGTCTTGAGCAGGGCGTTGGCGGCGGCGTGGTTCAGGGCATCGGCCGGATCGATCAGCACCACCTGGGCACCGCCGCGCTGGGCGGTCATCTGCAGGGTCTCGCTCAGGCGTCGCACCTGGTCGACCACCAGCTCGCTGCGCAGCCGCGGCGGGCTGGACCCCGGCACCTCCTCGAAAGTCAGCAGCCAGCGGTCGGGGTGGGTCCCGGCTGCACGCAGCACGCAGGCCCGGCACTGCCCGCAAGTCGGCTGATCGGCCGGCGCCTCGCAGAGCAGACGGGCGGCCAGGGCCTCGGCCACCGCCCGCTTGCCCAGCGTCTCGGGCCCGCACAGCAGTTGCGCATGGCCCAAGCGTCCAGCCCGCCAAGCCGCCAGCGCGCGATCCAGCAGCGGCTGCTGCCAAGGGGCCAGACTCATGCCGGCGCTCCGCGGCGATCCAGAAAAGCCTCCAGCGCCGCGCAGGCGGCAGCGGCCACCGCCTCGGCCGATGGCCGGGCATCGATCACGACGATCCGCTCCGGCTCGGCCTGAGCGCGGGCACGGTAGGCCGCCCGCACGCGCTCGAAGAAGGCGCGCTGCTCGGATTCGATGCGGTCGGCCGGACCGCCGCGCGCCCGCGCACGTGCCAAGCCCAGTTCCACATCGAGATCGAGCAGCAGGGTGAAATCGGGCGAGCGCCGCACGAACACGCGCTCCAGCTCGGCGATCACGGCCATCGGCAGGCCGCGGCCGCCGCCCTGGTAGGCGAAGCTGGCGTCGGTGAAGCGGTCGCTCAGCACCACCTCGCCCCGCGCCAGCGCGGGTTCGACCACGGCCTCCACCAGTTGCGCACGGGCGGCGAACATCAGCAGCAGTTCGGCCTGCGGCCGCAGGGCCTGCGCCGGGTCGAGCAGCAGTTCGCGGATCGCCTCGCCCGCCGGCGTGCCGCCCGGCTCGCGGGTGCTGAGCACGAGGTGGCCGCGGGCTTCCAGCCGGGCGCGCAAGGCACCCAGCACCGTGCTCTTGCCGGCGCCCTCGCCGCCCTCGAGGCTGAGCAGGAGGCCCGGTCCCGGAACGGCCCCGTGGTGGACCGGATCGGCCACCCTCAACGCTCCCCGAGCTGGTAACGCCGCACCGCGGCACGATGCTCGGCGTAGGTGCGGGAAAAATGGTGACTGCCATCACCTCGGGAAACAAAAAACAGGGTCTCGCCATCGGCTGGATGGGCGGCGGCCTGCAAGGCGGCGCGGCCGGGCATGGCGATGGCATGCGGCGGCAAGCCGGCGCGGGTGTAGGTGTTGAACGGCGTGTCGGTGCGCAGGTCGCGACGGCGCAGGTTGCCATCGAAAGCCGCACCGAGCCCGTAGATCACGGTCGGATCGGTCTGCAGTCGCATGCCGAGGCGCAGCCGACGCACGAACACGCCGGCGATCTCGGCACGCTCGGCGGCCTTGCCGGTTTCCTTTTCGATGATCGAGGCCAGCGTCAGCAATTCGTCCGGCGACGCCAAGGGCAAGCCCGGCTGGCGGCCTTCCCAGGTCTCGGCCAAAGCCGTGTCCATGGCATTGGCGGCGCGGCGCAGCAGGCCAATCGCGCCATCGCCGCGGACGAACAGGTAGGTCTCGGGCAGAAAGCGGCCCTCGGCCGGCACTCCGGGTCGGCCGAGCCGGGCCATCAGGGCGTCGTCGTCGAGGCCGGTGAGGTCGTCTTGCAGCACCGGATCGCTGGCCAGTGCGGCGCGCAGATCGCGCATCGACCAGCCTTCGACCAGGGTGAACCGGTGACGCAGCACATCGCCCTCCACCAGTTTGCGCAGAATCGCTTCCGGGCTCAGTGCCGGCGCCAGGGCGTATTCGCCGGCCTGCAGGCGCGGCAGGGCGGCCATCCGCATCGCCAGCAGTTTCCATTCCAGATCGTGGCCGGCCTCAACACCGAGCTCGCGCAATCCGCTCAGGATGGATACGAAGCCATCGCCCGGCTCGACCAGCAGCACCGCGCCCTCGGCCGCCCCGGCCGGGCTGCTGCGGAAAGTCTCGAAACGCTGCCAAGCCAGCCCGGCCGCGAGGAGGGCGAGCAGGCCGAACAGCAGGGTGGCGAGCAGCAGGCGGGGCAACAGGCGGCGCATCAGGGTTCGCAAAAAGCAGGGTGAGAGGCCGCCAGCACGGCGCGAGCCGTGTCGAGGCCGGGTGGGCAGGGATCGAGCAGGCGCTCACCCAATCGGGTGGCCGGCAGGATACCGCGCAGCGCATTGCTGAGCAGCAGCGCATCGGCGCGCGCCAGCACCGCGAGCGGCAGTTCGGCGACCTGCACCCCGCCTGGCGGTGACCAGGACGCCAGCAGCAGGGCGCGGACGGTGCCGGCCACGCCGGCGTGCTCGAGGGGCGGCGTCAGCCAGCGGCCATCGAGCCGGACCAGCAGGTTGCTGCGGACGCCGCAGGTGAGGCGGCCCTCGCTGTCGGCCATCAGGCCTTCATCGAGGCCGCGCTGCCCGACCTCGATGGCACCGAGCACCTGCTCCAGCCGGTTCAGGTGCTTGATGCCGGCCAGCGCCGGCTGCACCCCGAGCCTGAGCTCGAGCCGATCCACCTTCAGCGCCGCCACGGTCGGTGCCGGTGCCGGTGCCACGCTCAGCAGCAGGCTCACGGGCTGGCCCGGTTCGGGGGCGTAACCGCGCGCCGAAACGCCACGGCTCAGCACCAGCTTGACCACGCCGTCGGGGGCCTCGGCCAGGGCCTCGGCCAAGGCGACCTCGAGCAGGCCCTCGTCGGGCCATGCGATGCCGAGCCGGGCCGCCCCGAGGGCCAGCCGGGCGCGGTGGCGCGGCCACCAGGGCAACCGGCCGGCGTGGGCGCGCATGGTCTCGAACAGGCCATCGCCGTAGGCCAGGCCGCGGTCGGCCGGGTCGGGCGCGGCCATCCGTGCCGCGCCGCGCCAGACCCCGATCAGCCGGCCGCGATCAGCCACCATCGGCCCAGCCGCCGAGCGCGCGCAGCAGGCCGCGGGCCTTGGCCCGGGTTTCTGCCAGCTCCTTGGCCGCGACCGAATCGACCACGATTCCGGCACCGGCGCGGAAGGCCACCGCCTTGCCCTCGGTCCAGAGCGTGCGGATCAGGATGTTGAGGTCGAGATCACCGCCACCATCAAGGTAACCCATCGCCCCGGTGTAGGGCCCGCGGCCCTCACCCTCGAGCGCGGCGATGATCTGCATGCAGCGCAGCTTGGGGCAGCCGGTGATGGTGCCGCCGGGGAACACCGAGGCGATCGCCTGACCGGCGCTGACGCCCTCGCGCAGGGTGCCGGAGACGTTGGAGACGATGTGGTGGACGTGGGCGTAGCTCTCCACCGTCATCAGCTCATCGACCCGCACGCTGCCCGGCAGGCAGACCCGCCCAAGGTCGTTGCGCTCCAGATCGATCAGCATGATGTGCTCGGCGCGCTCCTTCGGATGCCCGACCAGCTCGGCGATGCGCGCGGCCTCATCGTCGCCCGGAAAACGCGGTCGCGTGCCAGCGATCGGCCGGGTCTCGATGCGCCGGCCACGCACCGACAGCAGGCGCTCCGGCGAGGAACTGGCGATGCTGCCGCCGGGCAGGGTGAACAGGCCGGCGAACGGGGCCGGATTGGCCTGCCGCAGCGCCGCGTAAAGCGCGGCCGGATCGGGCGGCGCGGCGAAATGCGCCCGCCAGCCCCGCGAGAGGTTGACCTGGAACACATCACCGGCCCGCAGATGGGCATGGATGCGCTCCACGCCCTCGAGAAAACGGTCGGGCTCATCCTCGTCCAGGGCCACAGCGAGGGGCAAGGGGCCGATCGATGGCGGGGCCGTCGACAGCCGCCGCACATCGGCCTCGATGGCGTCGAGCAGGCCCTCGTGGCCGGCTTCGCCGACCAGCAGGCAGCGCCCGTCGTGGCGATCGCGCAGCACCGCGGCCGGGCAGCGCAGCGCCGCCGCCACCGGCAGCGGCCCGGCGAAGGCCGGCAAGCGCAGCACCGGTTCGATCTGCGCAGCCACTTCGTAGCCGAGGTAGAGCGCCCAGCCGCCGCCGAACGGCAGTTCCGCCGTGGCCGGTGTGGCCGGGCGTTCGAGCCGCGCCTGCGCGGCGTCCAGGGCATCGAGAAAGCCAAGGTCCAGGGGCCGTCCGGCCAGCGTGCGGGTGCGGCCGTCGGCCCCGAGCAGCAGGCCCTCATCGCCTCCGGCCAGCAGCAGATCCCAGCGGGCCTTGCCGCCGGCAGCGGCCGATTCGAGCAGCAGCGGGTAGCGCGCCGGAGCCAGCGCGCGCAGGGCGAGCAGGTCGAGGCCGTGCGGCAGCGGACGCGGCGGGGGCGCGATGGCGGGGCGGCTCAAAGTCGGCGGAACACCAGCGTGGCGTTGGTGCCGCCGAAGCCGAAGCCGTTCGACATCACCAGATCGAGCCGGGCCTCGCGCGCCGTGTTGGGCACGTAGTCGAGGTCGCAGCCCTCGCCCGGGTGCTCGAGGTTGATGGTCGGTGGCACAACGCCCTCGACCAGGGCCAGGATCGAGAAGATCGCCTCGACCCCGCCGGCGGCACCGAGCAGGTGGCCGGTCATCGACTTGGTGGAGCTGACCATCATCCGCTGCGCGTGGTCGCCGAAGGCGCGCTTGATCGACAGGGTCTCGGCGACATCGCCCAAGGGCGTGGAGGTGCCGTGGGCGTTGAGGTAGCCCACCTCGCCGGGGTTGGCGCGGGCATCCTTGAGCGCGGCCGCCATGCAGCGGGCCGGGCCTTCGCCGCCCTCGCTGGGTGCGGTCATGTGGAAGGCGTCGGAACTGGCGCCGAAACCGGCCAGCTCGCAGTAGATGCGCGCTCCGCGGGCCTTGGCGTGTTCGTACTCCTCGAGCACGAGGATGCCGGCGCCGTCGCCCAGCACGAAACCGTCGCGGTCACGATCCCAGGGCCGCGAGGCCCGGGTCGGCTCGTCGTTGCGGGTGGACATGGCTTTCATGGCGCAGAAGCCGGCCATCGAGGAGCGTGTGCAGCCGTGCTCGGCACCGCCGGCCACCATCACGTCGGCGTCGCCGTGCTGGATCATGCGCATCGCCATGCCGATGCTGTGGTTGGCGGTGGCGCAGGCCGACACCGCCGAGAAGTTCGGCCCCTTGAGGCCCTTGATCAGCGAAAGCTGGCCGGGCAGCAGGTTGATGATGGTGCTCGGCACGTAGAACGGCGAGACCTTGCGCGGTCCGCCGAGGTGCATCTCGATGGTGGTGTCCTCGATGCCGCGGACCCCGCCTATCCCTGAGCCGATCAGCGCGCCGATGCGCTCGGCGTTGGCCTCGGTGATCGCCAGGCCGGCGTCGTCGAGCGCCTGGAACGAGGCCGAAAGGCCGTAGTGGATGAAGGTGTCCATCCGCTTGACGTCCTTGGCCGGCAGGAAAGCCTTGGGATCGAGGCCACGCACCTCGCCGGCGATCCGCGTCGGGTAGGCCGAGGTGTCGAACAAGGTCACCGGGCCGATGCCGGAACGGCCGTTGCGGACGCTGTCCCAGGCCTCGGCCAAGGTGTTGCCCACGGGCGAGACGATGCCCATGCCGGTGACGACGACGCGACGCTGGCTCATTGCGGATGCTCCGGTAACAGAAACGCCGCGCCCATCGATGGACGCGGCGTGTCGCGCGACAGGGCTCAGGCCTTGACGTGCGCTTTGATGTAGTCGATGGCCTGCTGGACCGAGGTGATCTTCTCGGCTTCCTCGTCCGGGATCTCGCACTCGAACTCCTCTTCGAGGGCCATCACCAGTTCGACGGTGTCGAGCGAATCGGCGCCGAGGTCATCGACGAAGGAGGCCGTGCTGGTCACGTCCTCTTCCTTGACGCCCAGCTGTTCGACGACGATTTTCTTGACGCGCTCTTCGATGCTGCTCATGGGTTTTGGTCCCTCCCGGGGTTGGTTCGATTGGAAGACGCGGGTGGTGCTGGCCCGCCCCGCGCGCGTCCGGGCAGCGGGGCGGAGGGTTCGGTCGCGCCGGCTGGTGCTGCTGCCGCGGCCCGATTCTAGAGCATGGACTCAGGCCATGTGCAGGCCGCCGTTGACGTGCAGGGTCTCGCCGGTGATGTAGGCCGCCGCCGGGCTGGCCAGGAAAGCCACCGCTTCGGCGATGTCGCGCGGGTTGCCGAGACGGCCCAGGGCGATGTCGGCCAGCATTCTGGCCTTGGCCTCCTCGGGCAGGTCGCGGGTCATGTCGGTCTCGATGAAGCCCGGCGCCACCACGTTGACGGTGATGCCGCGCGAGCCGATCTCGCGGGCCATCGACTTGGAAAAACCGATGATGCCGGCCTTGGCGGCGGCGTAATTGGCCTGCCCGGCGTTGCCGGTCACACCGATCACCGAGGCGATGTTGATGATGCGGCCACGGCGCGCCTTCATCATGCCGCGCAGCACCGACTTGCTGGTGCGGAAGATCGAGCCCAGGTTGGTGTCGAGGACGGCGTTCCAGTCCTCGTCCTTCATCCGCATCAGCAGGTTGTCGCGGGTGATGCCGGCGTTGTTGACGAGGATCGAGACCGGGCCGGATTCCTTGGCGATGGCCTCGATGAGAGCCTCGACCGCGGCGCCGTCGGTGACATCGAGTACGCGGCCGTGGCCGCCCTGCGCCTTCAGGCGCTCGCCGATGGCGGTGGCCCCGCCCTCGGTGGTGGCGGTACCGATCACGGTCGCGCCCTTTGCGGCCAGAAGATCGGCGATGGCCGCGCCGATGCCGCGGCTGGCCCCGGTGACGAGGGCGATTTCACCTTGCAGGTCGTTGGTCATGGCGATGGCGGAAGGCAGCGGAGGGAAAGGGGCAAAGCGTGGAGGCTGTGCAGGGCGGCGTCCAGCACGGCATCAGGCCGGCCACTCGGCCAACGCGGCCGCGAAGTCGGCGGCATTGCCGAGGGCACGGGTTTCGATGCCCTTGTCGATGCGCCGGGCCAGACCGCCCAGCACCTTGCCGGGGCCGCATTCGATGTGGGTCCTCGCACCGCCGGCCGCCAGCGCCTGCACGCAGCGGGTCCATTGCACCGGCCGGTAGAGCTGGCGAACCAGCGCCCCGGCGATGGCTTCGACGCTGCCGTGGACGGCGGCATCGACGTTCTGCACGACCGGGATCGCGGGCAGTCGCCAGTCGAGGCCGGCGATGGCGGCAGCGAGCCGCTCGGCGGCTTCGCGCATCAGCGGCGTGTGCGAGGGCACCGAGACCGCCAGCTTGACGGCTTTGCGCACGCCGCGTTCGGCGAGCAGGGCGATGGCCTGATCGACCGCCGCCGTCTGGCCGCCGATGACGATCTGGCCCGGCGAATTGTAGTTGGCGGGCACGACCACCCCGAAGGTCGCGGCATCGGCGCAGGCGGTCTCGACGACGGCATCCTCGGCCCCCAGCACGGCGGCCATCGCCCCGCTGCCGGCCGGCATGGCGTCCTGCATGAACTGGCCGCGCAGGCGCACGAGCCTGGCCGCATCGCGCAGGGAAAGCGCACCCGCCGCGACCAGGGCGCTGTACTCGCCCAGACTGTGTCCGGCCAGCGCCGACGGCCGCGCACCACCGCGGGCCAGCCAGAGCCGCCACGCGGCCACGCTGGCCGCCAGCAAAGCGGGCTGGGTGAACTCGGTCTGGTTGAGCTGCGCCTCCGGCCCGTCCTGGCTCAGGGCCCAGAGGTCGAGGCCGGCCCCTTCGCTGGCCTCGTCGAAGCTCGCCCGCACCGAGGCGTCGCCGGCCGCGAGCTCGGCGAGCATGCCGAGCGATTGCGAGCCCTGGCCGGGGAACACGAAGGCGAGCGATGCCGTCATCAGCACAGTCCGGAAACCAAACGGGCCGCCATGATAGGGCGGCCCGCGCGGATCCGTCTGTACCGGGCGGTATGGCGCCGCCCGGACGGGGCTTCAGTAGCGCATCAGCGCCGAGCCCCAAGTGAAGCCGCCGCCGAAGGCTTCCATCAGCACGAGTTGGCCACGCTGCACGCGGCCCGAGCGCACCGCCTCGTCGAGCGCCAGCGGCACCGAGGCGGCCGAGGTGTTGCCGTGTTTGTGCACGGTGAGCACCACCCGCTCCATCGGCATGGCAAGACGCTTGGCGGTGGCTTCGATGATGCGCAGATTGGCCTGGTGCGGGATCAGCCAGTCGAGCTGGGACTTGTCGATGCCGTTGGCCTCAAGCGCCTCGTCGACCACGCTGTCGAGGGCCTTGACGGCATATTTGAAGACCTCGCTGCCGGCCATCAGCACGCGCACACCAGCGTTCTTCTCGTCGAGCCTGAAGCCCGCCGACACGCCGACCGGGTTGTAGAGCAGTTCCTTCTTGCCACCGTCGGAATGCAGGTGGGTGCTGAGGATGCCGGTCTCGGCATCGGCCTTCAGCACCACGGCGCCGGCACCGTCGCCGAACAGCACGCAGGTGTTGCGGTCCGACCAGTCGAGCATGCGCGTCAGCGTCTCGGCGCCGACGACCAGTACGGTTTTCGCCGCGCCCGCACGGATGAACTTGTCGGCGGTGGCCAGCGCGAAGATGAAGCCCGAGCAGGCGGCATTGACGTCGAAAGCCGGGCAGCCGTTGGCACCGATCCGCGCCTGCAGCAGGCAGGCCGAGCTCGGGAAAATGATGTCGGGCGTGGTGGTGCCCATCACGATCAGGTCGAGTTCGGAAGCCGTGACGCCGGCGGCTTCCATGGCGCGCAGGGCAGCCTGTTCGGCGAGATCGACCGTGGTCTGCCCTTCCGCGGCGATGTGGCGCTGCTCGATGCCGGTGCGCTCGCGGATCCACTGGTCCGAGGTCTCGACGATCTTCTCGAGCTCGGCATTGGTGAGGATCTTCTCCGGCAGGTAGCTGCCGGTGCCGGCGATGCGCGCGTAGATGGTCATTCTCGAAGGCTCTCAAAAACGAAACGCGACGGTGGGTACCGCCGCGTCATCGCAGGTTCACGGGCAGGGCCGCCGATGGCAAGCCCCGCAGGCACGGTCGAAGGCTGGCGCAACGCGCCATGCCGGCCGATCAATCGGCGTCAGCGACCTTCGACTTGGTGTCGATCACCTTCTTACCGCGGTAGAAGCCGTCGGCGGTGACGTGGTGGCGCAGGTGCGTCTCGCCGCTGGTCGGGTCGGTGGCGAGCTGCTTGGCGGAAAGCGCATCGTGCGAGCGGCGCTGGCCACGACGGGACGGGGTGACGCGGGATTTCTGGACGGCCATGGGTCAATCTCCGGGGGTCTTGCGGTCTTTCAACGCGGCGAGCGCAGCGAAAGGGTTGATTCGAGGTTGTTCGTCTTCGACTTCGGCTTCGGCGTCGCTCCAGACCGCCTCCACTTCCGCGCTCCCCGGGCTCACCGGGAAGGCCGGCACGGCGAGGATGAGTTCATCCTCGACCAGTTCCAGCAGGTGCAACGCGCCGTCCGGGCCCACCAGGGCGGGCTCGACCCCTTCCGGGAGCGCTGGTTCTTCCGATTCGTCGGCCAGCAAGCCAAGCCGCTGACGCTGGGAAACCGGAAACAGGAAGCGCTCGAGCGACCGCTGGCAGACCAGCGGCAGCTCGGCCTCGGCGACAAGATCGACCGTCGCCTGGCCGGAAAGATCGCGCCCGAACTCGATCACGTAGCGGCATTCGCCCTCGGTGTCCTCCAGCAGGCCGGCGAGCCGGTCGAAGGCGGACAAGGGGACGCGGCCAGTGAAGACCCGCTCGGCGGCAACCATCCGCCAAGCGTCCACCACGGAAAGCGAGGTCGCGGACATAAGCGCGCAAGGATAGGACTGCGCAACCAGCGAGTCAAACTGGGCGCTCGGACGGGATTCAGCCCGGGCCCGGCGACGGATTGCCGGGCACGGCCCTGCTCGGCACACTGGCTGCCCGCCCCACCCTTGGCCCGGCATGCCCGACTGGCTGTTCACGAGCATCGTACTGGCTGGCCTCGGCTTGGCGCTGGCCTGGCTGATCTGGCGTTTTCTCGCCATTCCGCGCCAACGGCGCGAGGCTCGGCTGCGGACGGTGCTCGATCATGCCGACCAGTTGCAGGCCCTGCTCGCCGTCGCCAGCCGGCGCATGGCCGAATGGCATGCCCGGGTCGGCCGTTTGGCCGGCGACCTCGGCTCCGGTGCCCAGCGCGCGCTCGATGCCGAACCGCTGATCCAGGAGGCCCGCCGCGACCTGCTGCAGCACCGGCTCTGGCTGCAGGAAAAAGGCCTGAACGCCACCCGCCGCGAGCTCGACGATGCCATCCTGGCGCTGGCGCGGGTCCGGGTCCGGCTGGAGGCCGAATTGCAGGCGCTGGATTCGGCCGGCGATGCCCTGACCCAGGCCACCGACGCCGCCCAGACCGCCGCCCGCCGCGAACCGCCCTCACTGCGTCGTGGCTGATTCTGGCGGCAACGGCACCGCGCAGCCGGCCGGCTGCTCGCCAACCCGGCGCTGGCCCCGGTAGAGCCAGAACCACTTGCCCTCGCCGGGCCCGGCAACCACCGCGATCGGGACGAGGTCCTCGATCCAGCGGCAGGCGCGCCCCAGCCAGGCGGCGTGTTCCTGCGCCGGCGTCTCGCCCGGCTCGATCGCCAGCAAGAGGGGCGTGCCGGCCGGCAGCGCGGCCAGACCGGTCTCGTCGTAACCCCACAGGGCCAGTTGCGCGGCGCGGCCGTGCTTGTGGTTGTTCCAGTGGTCGAGCACGAACACCCGGCGCTCGCGGTCGAGGGCGAAAGCCAGTTGCGCGGCCAGCATGAAATGATCGGCCACCAGCACCTCGTCGGGGCGGCGATGCTGGCGCACGGCGGCGGCGACTTCGCGCCAGCCCAGAAAATTGTCGGGGTAGAGCCCACTGCCGGCGGTGCGCGCGGCCAGACCCGGCAGGGCCGGCAGGGCGAACAGCGCGGCCACCAGCAAGGTTCCGGATACGGCCAACGTGGCGGTGGCGGCCGGCCACCAGGGCCTGCGGCGGCGCCAGTGATCGAGCACCGCCGGCAACAGGGCAGTGGCAATCAGGTAGGCCGGCAGCGGCCAGTGCAGCGAGAATCGGGCGCGGTCGGCAAACGGTGCCAGCAGGGCGTAGAACAGCAGCAAGCCGCCAGCGCAGGCGGCGGCGAGCCGGGCCGGGCCGCCGCATCGCCAGCCCCGCCACAGGGCCAGCAGGCTGGCGAGGTAGAGCAAGGGCGTGACCACCAGAGCCTGCTCGATCGGCTGCAGCAAACCCCGCGCCTCGAAGCTCCAAGGGTGGCGTTCGACAAACTGGAAGCGCCAGCCGGCACCGTCGATCGTGGCGTTGAACGCCAGCACCGGCCACCAGGCCAGGGCCCCCGCCAGCAGGGCCAGCCACAGACCCGGGCTGCGCAGGGCCGGGCGTGGCAGCAGCCACAGGGCGGCGAGGCCACCAACCGCCAGCACCGGCAGGAAGCGGTAGTGCGCCAGCGCCCCGAGCACCAGCGCCAGCGCCAGCTGGCCGTGCAGCCCGTCGAAGGCCCGCCGCTGCGGTGCCGCGGCCAGCCCGACCAGCGCATCGAGCGCCAACAGCACCGCGAAGGTGAGCAGCGCATCCGGCAGGCCCAAGGTGCCCAGCGGCAGCAGCAGCGGCAGCGGCAGGCTCCAGAGGCCGGCACGCCAGGCGCTGCTGGCATCGCCGAGGCGTCGGGCCAGCCGCACCACCAGCCAAGGCAGCGCCGCACCCAGCACCAGGAAAGGCCAGCGCAGGCCGAAGGCGGTGTCACCGGCCAGGGCCGTGCCGAGGGCGATCAAGGCCGGCGTGCCGCCCGGCACGTCGGTGTAGGCCCAGGCCAGGTGCCGGGCCGACCAGGCGTAAAAGGCCTCATCGCCGAACAGGGGCAGGTGGACCGCGATCAGCAGCTTCAGGGCGGTGACAAAACCCCAGGCCGCGACGAACTTCACGCAGGCCGCCGAAGCGGCCGTGCCAGACTCGCTGCCCTGCACCATCGCCGGATTTGCCAATGCACGCCTCCCCGAAAACCGCCGCCATCGTACCGGCCCCGGCGCTGCAGGCGCTGGCCGCCGCGATCGAACAGGTCAATGCGCTGGTGCTGGGCAAGCCGCGCGAGGTGCGGCTGGCCTTCACCGCCCTGTTGGCCGGCGGCCATCTGCTGGTGGAGGACCTGCCCGGCCTCGGCAAGACCACACTGGCGCGCGCGCTCGCCGCCACCCTGGGGCTGGAGTTCCAGCGCATGCAGTTCACCGCCGACCTGCTGCCCTCCGACATCCTCGGCGTCTCGGTCTACGACCAGAACGATCGCGGTTTCCGTTTCCACCCGGGACCGCTGTTCACCCAGTTGCTGCTGGCCGACGAGATCAACCGCGCCCCGCCGCGCACGCAGAGCGCGCTGCTCGAGGCCATGGCCGAGCACCAGGTCAGTGTCGACGGCATCTCGCACCGGCTGCCGGCACCGTTCTTCGTGATCGCCACGCAGAACCCGGTCGACCTCTCGGGCACCTTCCCGCTGCCCGATTCGCAAATGGATCGCTTCCTGCTGCGTATCTCGATGGGCTACCCCGACAGCGAGGCCGAACGCGCCATGCTGGCCGGCCGCGACCGCCGGCTGATGATCAACGAAACCCTGCCCCGGCTGGGTGCCGAGGACGTGCTGGCCCTGCAGAAGGCCGTCGAGAACGTGCACGCCTCTGATGCTCTGCTCGATTATGTGCAACGCCTGCTCGCCGCCAGCCGCCGCCAGCCCGGCGTCCGTGTCGGCCTGTCGCCGCGCGCCGGACTCGCCTTGCTGCGCGGTGCCCGGGCGCACGCCCTGCTGCAGGGTCGCGCCCACGTGCTGCCGGACGATGTGCAGGCGCTGTTCGTGGCGGTGGCGGCACACCGGCTGGTGGTCGAGGCCGAAAGCGGCGGCGGCGGCGCTGCGGCGCAAGCCCTGCTGGCCGCCGTCGCCGTCGATTGAGCATGACCGCGCAGGTCGCCGGCGTCGGTCGTCTCGAGCGCTGGCTCGGTCGCCTGCCGCTGCTCCGCGGTCGTTCGCCGGAGAGCCTGCCGATGCGGCTCGAGCACCGGCGCATCTACGTGCTGCCGACCCGGCTCGGCCTGCTGGTCGGCGGCGTGCTGCTGGCCATGCTGCTCGGGGCGCTCAACTACAACAACAACGCCGGGCTGGTGCTGGCCTTCCTGCTGATCGCGGTGGTGATCATCAGCGCAGTGGTGGCCCACCTCGGCCTGGCCGGCCTGCGCCTCGAGGCCCTGCAGGCCGAACCGGTGCACGCCGGCGGCCTGCTTGCGCTGCGACTGGTCTTCGACAGTGGCCAGCGCGCCCGGCAAGGGCTCTGGCTGCAGGGCGGCGAAGGCGAAGCAGCCCTGCTCGCCGGGCCGGCGGCAACGCGGCTCGAGGCCGTGCTGAAGCTGCCGGCCAACCGACGCGGTCGGCAGGGACTGGGGCGCCTGCGATTGACCACCACCCATCCGCTGGGTCTGGTGCGGGCCTGGGCCTGGATCGCACCGGAGGCCGGCGTGCTGGTCTATCCGGCGCTGGAAACGCCGCCCCCAGCACTGCCCGGGGCGGCCGATCGTGGCCCGGGGAGGCCGCGCCCGGACCGCAGCGGCGAGGACACCCACCACCTGCGTGACTACCGGCCCGGCGACGCGCCCCGGCAGATCGCCTGGAAGGCCAGCGCGCGCAGCGGCCAGTTGCGGGTGCGCGAGTACGAGGCCGGTGTCGCGCAGGAGCTTGTGCTGGACTGGCACACCCTTCCCGGACTCGGCACGGAAGCGCGGATCCGCCGTCTGGCGGCCTGGGTGGTCGAGGCCGAACGCCAGGGCCGGCGCTCGCGGCTGGTGCTGCCCTCCGGGGTGCTGGGGCCGGGGCGCGGTGCAGCCCACCGTCATGCCTGTTTGGAAGCGCTGGCCTTGTTGCCGGCCGCACCAGGATGAGCCGTCCGCTCCCGGCACGCCGCGAAATGCCCGCCCTGCCGCTGCGGCGCGTGGTGGTGGCGGCCGTGCTGGCGGCCAGCCTGCCCCTGCTGCTGCATGTGCCGGGCCTGGTGGCGGCCGGCATCGCCGTGCTGGCCGTGCTGGCCGGGGCCAGCGCGCTGCGCCGGCCGCTGCCGATCGGTCTGCGCGTGCTGCTGGTGCTGCTGGTCAGCTTCGGGGTGCTGGCCGGTTTCGACTTCCGGCTCGGCCGCGACGCCGGCAGCGCCCTGCTGCTGGCGATGCTGCTGCTCAAACTGGCCGAACTGCGCGACATCGACGACGCCCGCCGGCTGGTCGGCTTCGCCCTGTTCGCACCCTTCGCCGCCTTCCTGCAGGACCAGGGCCCGCTCACCCTGGCGCTCGGTCTGCAGGCCGGTGCTGCCAGCCTGTTCGCGCTGGCCCGGCTGGCCCGCGCCCCCGCGGAAAAGCCCGCACTGGCGAGCGAATGGCGTCAGCTCGGTGCGCTTGTGCTGCTCGGTCTGCCGCTGGCTGCGGCGGCGTTCTGGCTGTTCCCACGCCTGCCGACCCCGCTCTGGGGACTGCCGGAAAATGCCGTGGCACGCACCGGTATCGGCGATTCGATGTCGCCCGGCGACTGGATCGACCTGATGGCCGACGACAGCCCCGCCTTCCGGGTCCGTTTCGAAGGCCCACAACCGCCCTCCGAGCAGCTCTACTGGCGTGGCCCAGTGCTCAGCCATTTCGATGGCCGCACATGGCGGCGCGATCCACGACTGGCCGCTCTGCCGCCACCGGCCCTGCCCGTGGCAGCCGAAGGCGGCATCGCCTACACCCTCACCCTCGAACCCACCGACCGCCGCTTCGTTTTCGCGCTCGAATCGCCGGCCGGCTGGCCAGCGCAGGTGCAGGTGGACGGCGAGGCCAGCCTGCTCGCCCGCGAACCCCTGCGCGGTCTGGCGCAATTCCAGCTGCGCGCCCTGCCCGTACAGGCCTTCCAACCCGAACTGCCCGAAGCCCTGCGCCGCGCCTACCTCGCTCTGCCGCCCGGCTACAACCCGCGCAGCCTGGCCCGCGCCGAAGCCTGGCGCGCCGAAGCCGCCGACGCCCGCGGCTACATCACGCGGGTGCTCGGCTGGTTCAATGCCGAGCACATCTACAGCATATCGGCGCCGCCACTCGGCCGGCACACCGCCGACGGTTTTCTGTTCGATACCCGCGAGGGTTTCTGCGAGCACTTCGCCTCGGCCTTCGTGGTGCTGATGCGTGGCGCCGGGCTGCCGGCGCGGGTGGTCACCGGCTACGTGGGCGGAGTGCGCAACCCGATCGGCGGGCATTGGATCGTCCGCCAGATGGACGCCCATGCCTGGGCCGAGGTCTGGCTGGAGGGCGAGGGCTGGGTGCGTGTCGATCCGACCGCCGCCGTGGCACCCGAGCGCATTTTCGACACCCTTGAAGACCGCGCCGCTGGCGGGATCGCCGCCGGCCTGCAACCGATGCTCGATCTGGGCGACACCCTGCGCGAGGCCTGGAACCATTTCGTCGTCCGCTACGACGCCCTGCGCCAGGTGCAACTGCTGGAACGGCTGGGCGTGCGCAACGCCGACCCGCTGCGGGTCGGCATCGCCTTCGCCCTGGCCGCCCTGCTGGCGCTCGGCCTGAGCCTCGCCCTGCTGCTGCGCCGCCAGGACCACGAACGCGACCCACTGCTGCGGGCCTGGCGAGCCTACCTGCGGCGATGGGCGCGGCGCGGCTTCAGCAAACGCCCCGAGGAGAGCGCCCAAGCCTTTGCCACCCGGGTCGGCCGCTCGGTGCCGGAAGCCGCCACCCCGCTGGGCGAACTGGTGGCGCGCTGGAATGCCCTGCGTTATGCCGACCCGGCGGCCTCGGCACAGGCCCGCGCCGAACTCGCCCGCGCCTTGCGCCGGGCCCAACCCGGCCCGGCCCGGCCCGGCCCGGCCTTTGACGGCCCTTGACGCAGATCGTGGCAGGATGGTGGTCTGCCTGCCCCAACGCGTTCGCCCGGAGACCCCGATGCACCGTCCGAACCGATCCCTTGCCTGCGCCACCGTGCTCGCCGTGGCCGTGTCTGGCCTTGCGGGCTGCGTGAGCACACCCCAGCCCCTGCGCGGCGAATGGTCAGCGCTGCAACCGCACGCGGCGGTCGATACCGATCTTGGTCAGCGCGTGCGCTGGGGTGGCCGGGTGGTCGAGGTGCGGCCGGGCGCCGAAGCCACCTGCTTCGACCTGATCGCCCAACCCCTGGCCGCCAACGCGGCGCCGGCCGGTGGCGACCTCAGCCTCGGCCGCTTCCGCGCCTGCCGTGCCGGTTTCTACGATCCGGCGCTGTTCGCGCCCAACCGCGAGATGACCTTCACCGGCAGGCTCGCCGGCTTCGACACCGCCCGCATCGGCGAGCGCGAAGTGCGGCTGCCGCGGCTCGATGCCGAGGTGGTGTTCCTCTGGCCGCAACGCCGCGAGGTCGATGTGGTGGTGGTCGAACGCTCGCCGTGGTGGTGAACCGGGGCGGATGAAACGGCCGCCGCGCGGTTTCAGCCCGGCGGCCAGGTCAGCGGCCGGCCGGCGAGCAGGTGCAGGTGGATGTGGAACACCGTCTGCCCGCCATCGCGGTTGCAGTTCATCAGCACGCGGTAGCCGTCCTCGGCGAAACCCTGCGCCTTCGCGTAAGCGGCGGCCGCGAGCAACAGCCGGCCGAGCAGTTCGGCCTGCGCGGGTGTGGCGTCATTGAGCGTGGCGATCGGCTGTTTCGGGATGAACAGCACGTGCACCGGCGCCTGCGGGTGCAGGTCGCGGAAAGCCAGAACGTGCTCGTCCTCGAAGACGATGTCGGCGGGGATCTCGCGGCGGAGTATCCTGCTGAAGATGGTTTCGGGCATGGTGCGCTCCTGGCTCGGGTTCAGCCGGCCGCCTCGCTGCGCGAGCCGAAGGCGTGCGCCAGCGTGCCGCGGTCGATGTATTCCAGCTCACCGCCGAGCGGCAGGCCCTGGGCCGGACGGCTCGGCCGGACCTGGCTCGCGCGTGCCATCTGGGCGAGGTAATGGGCGGTGGCCTCACCCTCGACGGTGGGGTTGGTGGCGATGATCAGTTCGCGCACCTCGCCGGCAGCAAGCCGCGCCCCGAGCCGGTCGAGGCCGAGCTGGCGCGGGCCGATGCCGTCGAGCGGCGAGAGCCGGCCCTGCAGCACGAAATACAGGCCGCGGTAACCGGTGGCCTGCTCGATGGCGAGGCGGTCGGCCGGCGTTTCAACCACGCAGACCTGGCTGCGGTCGCGGCTCGGGCTGGCGCAGGTGGCGCAGGTCTCGGTCTCGCTGAAATCACGGCACAGCACGCAATGGCCGATCCGTTCGACCGCCTCGGTGAGGGTATGGGCGAGCCGCGCAGCACCCTCGCGGTCGCGCTCCAGCAGGTGGTAGGCCATGCGCTGGGCACTTTTCGCGCCCACGCCGGGCAGCACGCGCAACGCTCCGATGAGCTGCTGGAGCAGGCCCTCGCTCACGCCCCGAACATGCCCTTGAGGCCGGGCGGGATCGGCATGCCGGCGGTGGCCGCCGACATCCGCCGGCCCGATTCCTCGTTGGCCTTGTTGACCGCGTCGTTGATGGCAGCGGCGATCAGATCTTCCAGCATCTCGGCATCCGTCAGCGCCTGCGGATCGATACGGACGCGGCGGGCCTCCATGCGACCGGACAGCGTGACGCTGACCATGCCGCCGCCGGCCTGGCCGGTCACTTCCAGTGTGGCGAGTTCCTCCTGCGCCTTCTTCACACTGTCCTGCATGCGCTGCGCCATCTGCATGGCCTGCGCGATGTTGCCCTTGAACATGGCTCACTCCTCGGTGGGTCGGATGGAACCGTCGACGATCCTCGCGCCCTGTTCGAGCAACAAGACGACGACGGGGTCGGAACGGAAACGCGCCTCGGCCTCGCGCTGGCGCTCGGAACCCTCGCGCTGGCGACGCTCGAACAGGCTCTCGGCGACTTCGCCGGACGCACCGGTCGCTGCCGCGGTGGGCCCGACAAAACGCAGCTGCGGCGGGCGTCCGTAAAGCGGGGCCAGGGCCTCGGCGAGGCGTCGCAGGCTGATATCGGTACGCATCGGTTCGCCGTCGGCATCGAGTGCCAGCACCAGCGATTCGGCATCGCCCGAGACGAAACGCGCGTGCGCGGCAAGCTGGCCGGCGGGGCCCGTCACGCCCTGGCGCTGCAAGGCCTCAAGCCAATCCTCGTTGCTGACGATCGGGGCGACGGCAACCGCTTCCCGCAGGGCGAGGGCGGCATGGCCGCTGGCGGTGGCCGTCTCCCTGCGGCCGGGCTCAGCAGGCGCGGGCTCGATGCGCGGCGGTTCAAGGCGCTGCGGCTCAAGGCGCTGTGGTTCAGGGGCGCGCGCGAACGGCGAGGGCGGGGCCTTGCGTGGCGGCGGCGCCTCGACCACCGGCACGGCGATGCCGCGCGGTGGCGTGCTCGTTTCGACCGCTTCGACGCTTGTCCGGCGCGGTGGTGTGGCCGGACCATCGAGCGGCCGAAAAGCCAGCATCCGCAGCAGGGCCATCTCGAAACCGATCCGCGGGCCGGGCGCCAGTTCGAGATCGCGGGCACCAGCGATCGCCATCTGGTACCAGAGCTGCACCAGTTCCGGTGGCACCTGCGCAGCCAGCGCTGCGGTGTCGATACCCTCGACCGCGCGGGCGGCTTCCGGCACCAGCTGCCGCACCTGCACGGCGTGCAAGGCGGCGGCGAGATCGTCGAGCACCTGCCCGTAATCCGGCGAGAAAGCGTTCATCGCCTCGACCTGCGCCAGCAGGGCCGGGCCATCGCCGCCGGTCAGGGCCGCCAGCAGCCCGCCGATGGCCTGCTGGTCGAGGGTGCCGAGCATCGCGTGCACGGCCCCGGCGGTGAGCTGGCCGCCGCTGTAGGCGATGGCCTGGTCGAGGAGCGAGAGCCCGTCGCGCAGCGAGCCATCGGCTCCACGCGCCAGCAGGGCCAGCGCCGCAGCTTCGGCGGGGATGCCCTCGGCATCGACGATGCGACGCATCTGGCCATGGATCTGCTCGGGCTCCAGCCGCCGCAGGTTGAACTGCAGGCAGCGGCTCAGCACCGTGACCGGCAGCTTCTGCGGGTCGGTGGTGGCGAGCAGGAACTTCACGTGTTCCGGCGGTTCCTCGAGCGTCTTCAGCAGCGCATTGAAGGCCGGCTTCGAGAGCATGTGCACTTCGTCGATCAGGTACACCTTCACCCGGCCGCGCGAGGGCAGGTACTGCGCGTTCTCGATCAGGTCGCGCACCTCGTCGACGCCGTTGTTGCTGGCGGCGTCGATTTCGATGAGATCGACGAAGCGGCCGGCGTCGACGTCGAGGCAGACCTTGCACACGCCGCAGGGATCGGCGCTGGTGCCGGCCTCGCAGTTCAGCGATTTGGCGAAGATACGGGCGATGGTGGTCTTGCCGACCCCGCGGGTGCCGGTGAACAGGAAGGCGTGGTGGACGCGGCCGGTTTCGAGCGCGTTGCCGAGCGCACGGACAACGTGCTCCTGCCCGACCAGCTCGGCGAAACGCTTGGGACGCCACTTGCGTGCAAGAACGAGGTAGGCCATGTCACACCCCGGGAACCGGCCTGCATTGTGCCAACCGGGCCGCCGCTGCGCCATGACGGTGCCCGGCGATTTGTGCCCTCGTCGGTGGGCCGGTATCATTCGCGGTTCCCCGGTCACAGCGCTCTGCCCGGCCGGGGGTGCGACGCGAGCGTGGACAGGTGTCCGAGCGGTTGAAGGAGCACGCCTGGAAAGTGTGTAAGCGGCTAAACCCCGCTTCGCGGGTTCGAATCCCGCCCTGTCCGCCACTTCGCGATCCGTGCAGCAGACGTTTTATGGCGGCCCCGTTGGCGCCTCCGCGACGATAGGCCGAAAACCCCGCCAGGCCCGGAAGGGAGCAACGGTATCGGCCGATTCGGGTGCCGGAGTCACGCTGGCGGGGCCGTCGCCCTTGCCGAGTGCCGCGGCCCTGACGACATGCGCCCTCAGCAGCTCGATGCGCTTTCGGCGGTCGGTGCTTTCAGCAGCCACCGCTCCCCCGCCCTCGCCACCTGCAGACCGCGGGCGCGCATCGCCTCGCCCTCGGCCGCACTGGCGTAGTGGTAGAGCACGCAACGCGAACGCAGTTCCTGCGGGTATTCGCGCTCCAGATCGTCCAGCCCGGCGTGCGAGGGGTTGCCGTGCAGGGCGCAGTCGTGGAACACGGTCTCGCCGAGGTCGGCCATCGCCGCCAGCAGCTCCGGGATCGGCCGGGTGTCGCCGGTCCAGACCATGCTGCCGCGCAGGCACAGGCCGAAGGCGGTGTCCGGGCGATGGTGGCGCACGGCGAAGGCCTCGAAACGCCAACCGGCATGCCAGAACGCCCCGCTCACCGGGATGAGCTGGAAGGCATCCCAGAAATTGGCGCCACCCTCGGCCAGCGGCTCAGGGTAGTCGGCCAAACGCCGTTGCAGGTGCGGCACCACCGGCGCCGGCACGTACAGCCGGACGCGTCCGCGCAGGCCCGGGTCGAAGTAGGCGGCATAGAACAGCCGCTCCAGACCGGCCACGTGATCCATGTGCACGTGGGTGATGAACAGGGCTTCCGGCAGCCGACCGTAGGCCGCGAGGTAGGCCGTCAGCGCCTCCTGCCCGCAGTCGATCAGCAGCAGCGGCCGGCCTTCGTGCTCGATCACCGCCGAGGCCGCGCCCAGCACTGGCGCCGCTCCGGCATTGCCGACGCCCAGGAGGTGCAGGCTCCAGCTCATGCCGCCGAGCTCGTGGCCGCCGCATGCGCAGCGCGCAGCACGGCCATGCCGACGTCGATCGCCGCCGGAGCAACGTGCCGCCGGTACTTGCGCAGGGAGCGTTCGAAGCGGGCGATCTCGCCAGCCGCCCAGCGCCCGGGCGCGGCGCCGAGATGGCCACGGTCCCAGTCGATCAGCACCACCGTCCCGTCCTTGCGCAGCAGCACGTTGCGAGCGTTGAGATCGGGATGCCGCGCACCGGCCCGCTCGAACGCCGCGAAGGCCTGCCCGACCGTCGCCCAGGGTGCTTCGGCGGCATCGTCGTGCAACAGGCTCAGGAAATCGGCGCGCGCCGGCACCCGCACCATCAGCAGCGCGGCGCGGTAGAACAGGCCCTCGCGCCACCAGGCGGCGGCGATCGGCTCGGGAACTGCCAAACCGGCGGCATGCAGGACCTCGAGCAACCGCAACTCGCGCGCGCAGCGGCTGCGCGATTCACCGAACCAGAGGTAGTGCTCGGTGCTGAGTCGCGCGGCCAGACCGCCACGCCGGTAGAGGCGCAGCACCGCCGAACCGAAGGGGCCCTCGAGGTACCAGGCCGCACCGCGGCCGCCGGTGCTGATCGGCAGGGCGTTGGCGCCGTAACGGCGCAGGTCGAACCACTCCGGCCGGACCCGGCCGGCCCAGGCCGGGGCGGCGAGGACACTGGGCAGGCCGGCCTCGGCGCGAGGGGCGGCGGCTATCATGCGGCGCAGTCTAGCAAGCGCCCCTGCCGTGTCCGTCGAAGCCTCGTCGATCTGCCTGCTGCGCCTTTCCGCCCTGGGCGATGCCACCCATGTCGTGCCGCTGGTCCGCTCGATCCAGCGCGAACGCCCCGCGGCCAGGATCACCTGGATCATCGGCAAGGCCGAGGCGGCGATGCTGGCCGGGCTGGAAGACGTCGAGTTCATCGTGTTCGACAAGAAAACCGGCTGGGCCGGCGTGCGCGCACTGCGCCGCGCCCTGGCCGGAAGGCGCTTCGACGTGCTGCTGCAGATGCAGCTCGCGCTGCGCGCCAACCTGCTGTCCAGCCTGGTGCGCGCCGAGCGTCGGATCGGCTACGACCGGGCGCGCAGCAAGGAAGGCCACGGCCTCGTCATCAACGCCCGGATCGCGCCCGGTGGCCACCACGTGATCGATGCCTTGGCCCGCTTCGGCGAGGCCCTGGGCGTGCCGCAGGGCCGGGTCGAGTGGCGGCTGCCGGTGCCTGCGGAAGCGCAGGCCTGGGCCGCCGCGCAATGGCCGGCCGACGAGCCGGTGCTGCTGATCTCGCCCTGTTCCAGCCATCGCCTGCGCAACTGGGCCCCGGAGCGTTACGCGGCGGTGGCGGCGGTGGCGCAGCGGCGCGGCTGGCGGGTGGTGCTCTGCGGCGGACCGAGCCGGCTGGAGCGCGACACCGCCGATGCCATCCTGGCCGCCCTGCCCGGCCGCGATGCGGTGCTCGACCTGGTCGGCCGCGACACCTTCAAGCGCTTTCTGGCGATGGCCGCGCGCGCCGACCTGCTGCTCAGCCCGGATTCCGGCCCGGTGCACATGGCCAATGCCATGGGTACCCGGGTGATCGCCCTGCACGCCTGCACCGACCGCGAACGCAGCGGCCCCTACAGCGACCGGCGTTGGTCGCCCAACCGCTACGACGAGGCGGCGCGCCGCTTCCTCGGCCGACCGGCCGCCGAGCTGCCCTGGGGCAAGCACATCGAGTTTCCCGGCGTGATGGACCTGATCGGCGTGGACGAGGTGGTCGAACGCTTCGAGGCCTGCGCCGCCGACCTCGGCCGCTAGTCACTCGCGCCTGCCGACGCGCCTGCCGACGCGCGACCTGCGGACGCGACGGCTCAGGCTCCGCGTCCCGCTCCGCATTCGCCGCCGCTCGCCATCCTTGGCTCGCTTCGCTATCCGTCAGGCCGCGCTGGCGCGGCGCTCGTTGATGGGCATTGGACGAAAGATGCGAAGCGAAGCCAAGCCAAGCCAAGATTCATGCTGTTTTCTTCATGACCGCCGGAGCCACGAAGCACCCCGCAAGGCAGGCCCCATGCCTGTCGCGGCGGGGGGGCTGCTCCGGGCGCGTCCCGGCTTGTCGCAGCAGAGGGCTGCTATGAGCCGTCCCGGCCTGCCGGAGCACGGAACAGGGCCATGCTCTCGCGCCTGCCCTCGCGCGACCTGCGGACGCGACGGCTCAGGCTCCGCGTCCCGCTGCATGCGCGCTGACGGCCCTATCAAGGGTGTCGGCTCCGAATTGCCCCTTAGGCCAGCGGCGAAGCGGCACCCGGAGCTTTGTAGTCGGCGTAGCTCTTCTCCTCGACGTAGGTCGAGCCGAGCGCCAGGTTGATCGCCTTCTTGATGCGGGCGCGCTCGTCGTTCTCGAAATACACGGCGCGAGCAAGGCGGACGAAGCCGGCGTCGAAGGCCTGCGCCTTTTCCTTCAGGCGGATCTCGTCCTCGATCACCCAGAGCCGCTCGTTGACCGCCTTCAACTCAGCGCGCAGCAGGGCGATGTCGATGCGCGAGGCCGGGTGCAAGGCCCAGATGGCCTCCAGCGCGTCCAGCTCGCGGCGGACGTTGGCCAGCTTGGCGGCATCGTCGATGCGCTCGGCCTTGATTTCGAGGATGGCGATCTTGTCCAGCAGTTCGCCAAAGGACACGGGCACGCTGATCTCGGACATGGGGCACTCCGGTTCGAGGTGCGGACCGGCCCTTCGGCGGACCCGCGAAAAGACGAAGCGCCCTTGCGGGCGCCTCGTGCATGCTGGCGGAGAGGGAGGGATTCGAACCCTCGGTACGCTATGAACGTACGCCTGATTTCGAGTCAGGTACAATCGACCACTCTGCCACCTCTCCGGTGGGCTGCCGGACGGCACCAAGGTCCGTCGAAGCAGGCGCGGAAGCATACACACCCGCGCGCTTCGCGCCAAGGCCGCCGCTCGCGCGCCGGAACAGCCCCCAGCGCACGGAGACGCCCCGCCATGATCGAGTTCGGCCACCTGAGCCATGTGGGTCTGCGCCGCGAGCTGAACGAGGACACCTACTACGGCGATGCCACACTGGGTCTGTGGCTGGTCGCCGACGGCATGGGTGGCCACGACTCCGGCGAGGTGGCCAGCGCGCTGGCTCGCGACACCGTCGTCCGCGAGGTGCGCGCCGGCCGCTCGCTGAAGGAGGCGATCCGCCAGGCCGACGAAGAAATCATCCGGCAATCGCGTCGCCGCCAGCAGGGCATGCCGATGGGCACCACCCTGGTCGCTGCCCGCGTGCAGTCCTCCGGCCGTTTCGAGATCGCCTGGGTCGGCGACTCCCGCGCCTACCTCTGGGACGGCCGGCTGCGCCAGGTGTCCTCGGACCACAGCTACGTGCAAGAACTGGTCGACCGCGGCAAGCTCACCCCGGAACAGGCGCGCAGCCACCCGCAGCGCAACGTCGTGACCAAGGCCCTGGGGGTGGGCGAATCGGGTCAGTTGGAGGTCGAGACGGTGGCCGGTGAACTGCGTCCGGGCATGCAGATCCTGCTCTGCAGCGATGGCCTGACCGAAGACGTCGATGATGCCAGCATCGCCCGCGTGCTCGCCCAGAAGGACATCAGCGCCCAGGAGGGCGTCGATCACCTGATCGCCGCGGCGCTCGATGGTGGTGGCAGCGACAACATCACGGTCGTGCTGCTGCGCCGCAGCTGAAGCGGCTGCCGACCCGGCCTCAGCCGGCCAGATCCCAGAGCACCGCGCTGCCGGTCCGCTTCGCCATAGCGGCAAGGCGAGCGCGGTGTGCGGCCTCCTCCTCGGGCCGCAGGGCACGCCGGCGCACCGCCGCCAACGGGGCCTCGATGGCGGCCACCCGGGCCTCACCCGAGTCCGTGCCGAGCGCGAACTCGCCCTGGCCCGAGCTCATGGCCAGATAGACATCGGCCAGCAGTTGGGCATCGAGCAAGGCGCCGTGCAGGGTGCGGTGGCTGTTGTCCACGCCCAGCCGGCGGCACAGCGCGTCCAGCGAATTGCGTTGCCCGGGGTAGCGCTGCTTGGCCAGTGCCAAGGTGTCCAGCACGCCGGCGGCATGGTCGCCGATGCGGCCGGCCTCCGGGCCGAGCCGGGCCAGTTCCGCGTCCAGAAAGCCGACATCGAAAGGCGCGTTGTGGATCACCAGCTCGGCGCCGCGGATGAAGTCGAGAAAAGCCTGCGCGATGTCCTCGAAACGCGACTTGTCGCGCAGGAAATCCCAGCTCAGGCCGGTGACTTCGGCGGCGCCGGGTTCCAGTTCGCGGTCGGGGTTGAGGTAGTGGTGGAAATGCCGGCCGGTCGGCCGGCGCTCCAGCAGTTCGATGCAGCCGATCTCGATGACGCGGTTGCCTTTTTCCCACGCCAGCCCGGTGGTTTCGGTGTCGAGGATGACCTGCCTCATGCCGGAGCGCCGTCGCGGAAGCGCTGGGCCTGGATGCGGGCCAGGGCATCGACGCGCTCGTTGTCGGGATGCCCGGCATGGCCCTTCACCCACTGCCAGCGGACGCGGTGCGGGTGGGCGGCGGCATCGAGGCGCTGCCAGAGGTCCTGGTTCTTGACCGCTGCGCCGGCGGCGGTTTTCCAGCCCTTGCGCTTCCACGCCGGCATCCACTCGCTGATGCCCTGCAGCACGTACTGGGAGTCGCTGTGCAGCACCGCCGCGCAGGGTCGGGTCAGGGCCTCGAGGGCGGCGATGGCGGCCATCAGCTCCATGCGGTTGTTGGTGGTCTGCGGCTCACCGCCGCAGAGCTCGCGTTCGACGCCGTTGCAGCGCAGCAGGGCGGCCCAGCCGCCCGGCCCCGGATTGCCGAGGCAGGCGCCGTCGGTGTGGATCTCGATTTCGGTCATGCTGCGATTGTACGGAGCCGCAGGCCGGGCATCAGGCCAGGCTGGTGCCGGGGTTGGGCCGCCAGCGCGGACGGGCGAGCCGCAGAGGGGTCGGTGTCGGGTCGCGGCGGGTCGCCAGCAAGGCCCAGGCCACCCGCCCCGGCCCACCCTCGGCCGGCAGGGTCGCCGCGACCGGCAGCCGCCAGCGTGGGCCGAGGCGGCGTTCGTCGAGCCGCACCAGCCCAGCCGCATCCAGCCAGCCGGCCACCCGCGCCGGCGGCAGGCTGCGCACGCCCTGTCGCGCCCAGCGCCAGCGCGCGGTCCCGCAGGGGTTGAGGCCGAGCACCAGCAGCCGGCCTTCCGGGCACAGCACCCGGACGGCCTCGGACAGCAAGGCGAGCGGGTCGCTGGCCTGCTCCAGCACGAAGCAGAGGTCGATCCGCGACACGCTCTGCGCTGCCAGCGGCCAGACTGCCTCGTCGGCGCGCCAGGCCCCGGACCAGGCCGTGCCTTCGCGGTGCAGCAGGTGGCTGCTGGCGAAGGGCGCACCGGCGGCCAGGGCCGGCCAATCGGCGGTGGGCCGCAGGCACAGCCGCACCTGCCCGCCCGGCAGGGCCGGCACGGCGGCAGTCCAGCTGTGCTGGGCTGCCGCCAGCAGGGCCGAGGCGGTCGGCGAGGCCCACCAGCGTGCTGCGGCCTCGGCTTGACGGGGTGGGCGGGGCGGCGGCATGGTCGGGATTGTGCGGCAAAGTCCCGCGATCGGTCATTGCCGTTTCCGTGCCCCAGCTTCTCGCCTTCCCCGCGCTGCGCGACAACCTGATCTGGGCCCTCGTCGACGGCACCGGCGGTGCCCTCGTGATCGATCCCGGCGAGCTGACCCCTCTTTTGCCCGCACTCGAAGCCGGACTGCGGCCGCTCGCCATCCTGCTCACCCACCATCACGCCGACCATGTTGGCGCTGCGCTGGCCTTGGCCGAGGCCAGCGGTGCCGCGCTGTTCGGACCCGAGGACCGGCGTCTGCCCGAGGCCGTGCAGGCCCTGTCGGCCGGTCGGCACGCCCTGCCCGGCGACTGGGCGGTCGAGGTGCTGGCCGTACCCGGCCACACCCGCAGCCATCTTGCCTTCCACATCGGCGATCACCTGTTCAGCGGCGACACCCTGTTCAGCCTCGGCTGCGGCCGCCTGTTCGAAGGCCAGCCGGCGCAGATGCTCGACGCGCTCGATCGGCTGGCGGCCCTGCCGGCTTCGACACGGGTCTGCTGCGGCCACGAATACACCCTGGCCAATGCCCGTTTCGCGGCCGCGGTGGAGGCGGACAACCCGGCCCGCACGGCCTGGGTCGCCGAGGCCGAGCGCCGGCTGGCCAGCGGCCGGCCCAGCCTGCCCTCCACCATCGGCATCGAGCGTGCCGCCAACCCCTTCCTGCGCGTCGATGCCCCGGGCATCCGCCAGAGCCTCGCGGCCAAGGACCTCGCGGCCGACGACCGGCTCGAGGCCTTCACGGCCCTGCGGGCCTGGAAGGACGTTTTTGCATGATCCGCCAGCGGCACCTGCGCCTTGCCACCGTGCTGCCGGCCCTGCTGCTGGCCGCCTGCGCCACCACACCGCCGATGCCGGCCTCGACACCGATCGCCCTGCCCGAGCCGGTGCCGGTGCAGGTCAGCCCCCTGCCGGAACCGCCGCCGCCGGTGCCGGCCCGGATCAGCGATGGCGAGACCCTGTTCGCGCGCCTGCGGGCCGGCCTCGACCCGCCGGCCTGCGTGCGCGGTTCGCGCAACCGCGCCATGCGGCAGCGTTTCATCGGCTCGCCACAGGCCTTCGTGGACCAGCTGGAACGCGGCCTGCCCCTGCTCGGCTGGGTGGTGGAATCGGTCGAGGAGCGCGGGCTGCCGATGCAGTTCGCCCTGATCCCGATCATCGAGAGCGGCCTGCGCCCTGATGCCCGCGGCCGCGGCGGCCCGCTCGGGCTGTGGCAGATCATGCCGGCGACCGCGCGCCAACTCGGCCTGCGGGTCGGAAAGCACGAGGACCAGCGGCTCTCGCCGCTGTATTCGACGACGGCCGCGCTCGACTACCTCGAGGCCCTGCAGGCCGATTTCGGTGGCTGGCGCGCCACCGCGATGGCCTACAACGCCGGCAGTGGCCGCCTGCGCCGTGCCTTCGCCCGATCCGGGGACCGCACTGTTTCCGCCGAGCGCCGTCGGCCGGTCGGTCTGTCGCCGATCACCTACAACTACGTGGCCAAACTCGAAGCCCTGTCCTGCCTGCTGGGCGAACCGGAGCGGCATGGCCTCGAGCTGCCGCGAGGCGTCTTCGAGCCTCTGCAAGCCGAGCCGGTGGCGGCAGCGCCCGAAGGCACTTGAAGGCGGCAGCGAGCACCGCACCCCGGCGTACAGTTGGCGAGCCCGGCGCGGCTGGTCACACTGTCGATCCCGGTGCCGACCCGGCACCACGATCCAGGAGCTTCCATGGGTTTTCTCGCGGGCAAGCGCGCCCTCATCACCGGCATCGCCAGCCAACGCTCGATCGCCAACGGCATCGCCGAGGCCATGCGCCGCGAAGGCGCCGAGCTGGCCTTCACCTACCAGAGCGACAAGCTGAAATCACGCGTCGAAGAGGCCGCCGCCGAGTACGGTTCCAGCATCGTCATCCCGCTCGATGTGGCCGAGGATGCCCAGATCGCCGCCTGCATGGCCGAACTGGGCAACCACTGGGACGGCTTCGACATCCTCGTGCACTCGATCGGCTTCGCCCCGCGCGAGACGCTGGAAGGCGGCTACCTCGATCATCTGAGCCGCGAGAACTTCCGCATCGCCCACGACATCTCGGCCTACTCGCTCTCCGCATTGGCGCAGGCGGCGCGGCCGATGATGCAGGGCCGCAAGGCAGCGATCCTGACCTTGAGCTACCTCGGCGCCGAGCGCGCGCTCGCCAACTACAACGTGATGGGCGTGGCCAAGGCCGCGCTCGAGGCCAGCGTGCGCTACCTCGCCCTGAACCTCGGCCCGGAGGGCATCCGCGTCAACTGCATCTCGGCCGGCCCGATCAAAACGCTCGCCGCTTCGGGCGTGGGCAACCTGCGCAAGATGCTCAAGCACGTCGAGGAGGTCTCGCCGATCCGCCGCAACGTCAGCATCGAGGATGTCGGCAACGCCGCCGCCTTCCTCTGCTCCGACCTCGCGGCCGGCATCACCGGCGAGGTCACCTACGTCGATGGCGGCTACAACATCCTCGGCATGGCCGGCTTGGGCGGCGATTCCGCCTGAACGAAAAAGCCCGCAGCGATGCGGGCTTTTTCTGGCCTTTGCGCCGCTGCTGGCAGCGGCGCCGGGAATCAGAGCCGCGCTTCGGCCACGGTGATCTGGAACTGGCTGCGCAGAGCGCGGACGAAGGCCTGGCGCTCGGCCTCGGCGCGCAGCTGGGCCAGCTGGTCGCGGAGCTGGGCGCGGATCGCCGGGGTCAGGTCGGCGAGGTCGGCCGGCTGGATCGCCTCGGTCTGCACCAGGGCGTAGCGGCCGCCCGCCATCGCGGCCAGACCGACCTCGGCCGGACGGCCCTCGGCGGCGGGCAGCAGGCGGAAAGCCTCGGTGGCGATCGCCGGATCGGGGAACCCGGCCGAACGCGACAGGCCAGCGCTGGTCTGCACCACGGTGCCGAGTTCCGCGGCCAGTGCGTCCAGGCTCTCGCCATTGCGGGCACGGGCCAGCAGGGCCTCGCCCTGGGCACGGGCCGCCCGGATGCTGCGATCGGCTTCGAAATCGGCCTGTACCTGCTCGCGCACCTCGGCCAGCGGGCGAACGGTTTCCGGGATGTGCTCGGTGACCTGCAGCACGACCACACGGGTTGGTTCGAGTTCGATCGGATCACTGACCACGCGGTCGTCGCGCTGCGGTCGCGAGAAGGCGACCTGGCGCACCATGGGGTTGGCGGCGATGCCCTCACCGGTGGCGGCGGTGAAGCGACCGCCATCGCGGACCTCCAGCCCCAAGGTCGTGGCCACCGCCTGCAAGGCATTGGGATCGCGCAGGATGGCGTCGACCAGCTGCCCCTGCCGATCGCTGAACAGGCGCTCGCGCTCGGCCGCCACGAACTCGCTTGCCAACTGCTCGCGTACCGCCTCGAAGGGTTGCACGGTGGCCGGTGTCAGGCTGCTCAGGCGGATCACGTGCCAGCCTTCGTCGGTGCGCACCGGATCGCTGATTGCGCCGGCCTGATCCAGAGCGAACACGGCGTCCTCGAACGGCGGCGGGAAGATGTCGCGGGCGATCGGACCCAGCTCGCCGCCGAACTCACGGCTGCCGATGTCGTCGCTGTGGGCGGCAACCAGGGCGGCAAAATCGGCACCGCCGCGCGCCTGCTCGGCCAGAGCGGCGGCCTCGACGCGTGCGGCCTCGACCGCCGCCGCGTCGGCATCGGCCGGCACCGCGACCAGAAGGTGCGCGGCGGAGCGTTCCTCGAGCGTGCCAAAACGCGCCTGCTCGGCCTCGTAGCGCGCGCGCAGGACCGCCTCCTCGGGAGCCGCCGGCTCGGGAAGAAGGCTGGCGTCGAGTTCGATGTAGGCGATCGAAACCTGCTCCGGTGTGGCGTAGCGCGCGCCGTTCGCCGCGTGCCAGGCCTGCAGTTCGGCCTCGGAGGGGGCCGCAGCCGGCACGGCCGGCGCCGGCACTTCGAAGAAGCGCACGTCCCGGGTCTCGGCCTGCAGCTTGAGCAGGTGCTCCAGTTCGGCGTCGCCGACCAGGCCACTGGCCTGGATGGCATCGGGCATGGCACCGGTCAGCAGGCTGCCCGCCACCAGGGCCTCGAAGGAGGCGGCGGTAAGGCCGCGGCTCTGCAGCCAGATCAGGTAGGCGTCATCGCCGATGAACTGGCCGTCGCGGGTGATGCCCTCGACTTCGAGGATGGCCCGACGCACCTGCTCGGGGGTGATCGCGACACCCTCGCGGCGGGCGACGAGATCAAGCACGCGCTCATCGATCATCGCATCGAGCACCTGGCGCTTGGTCTCGATCGACTCGATCTGTTCGGGATCGAAATCCTCGCCGGCACTGGCCCGGACCTGCTGGCGGAAGCGATCGAAGCGCTGGCGGAACTCGCGCTGGTCGATCTCGTGGGTTTCCCACAGCATCGAGCGCGCCAGGCCGTCGGCGGGCGCGTCGCGCCACCAGGAAGGCGGTGACTCCAGCTTGGCGGCGTAGGTCGGAACGCGGGTCTGGAAGTAGTGCTCGATGCCGAAGAACGACATTGCGAACACGATCAGGATGATGATCGCCCAGGCGACCCAGCCGGTGGTGAACTTGCGGAATGTCTGCAGCATGCGGGCAGCGGCTCGAAGTGGGGGCGGAAAAAACAAAGGCGCCTCGCGGCGCCTTTGCTGTGGAACTGGCGGAGTGGACGGGACTCGAACCCGCGACCCCCGGCGTGACAGGCCAGTATTCTAACCGACTGAACTACCACTCCGCCGAAACGTGGTGGGTGCTGAGGGTTTCGAACCCCCGACCCTCGCCTTGTAAGGGCGACGCTCTACCGCTGAGCTAAGCACCCATGGGCGAGCTGATTTGATCAGTTTACAGCATCTTTCAGCGCTTTGCCAGCCTTGAACGCCGGCGACTTGGACGCCTTGATCTTGATGGTGGCGCCGGTCTGCGGGTTGCGGCCCTGGCGGGCAGCGCGCTTGCGCACCGAGAAGGTACCGAAGCCCACGAGGGTGACGGTGTCGCCCTTCTTGAGGGCCTTCTTGATCACTTCGACCATTGCATCGACGGCGCGACCGGCGTCGGCCTTGGACAGTTCGGCGGAATCAGCGACGGCGCTGACGAAATCAGACTTGTTCATTCTCGACTCCCTGAGCGGGTTGCCCCGCGGATTGATCTGCCGGCGCACCGGACGGCCACCAGCCGGATTCAGCCACACGGCGCGAAACCGCGGCTGCGGCTCGTTATACCAGTGCCCCCGAGCGCCCGCAATACGGGAAAGCCAGCAATGGCGCGGTTTTCGCGCCATTGGCCCGTTCGGCCTTCAGTGCGCGCGGCTGGCTCCCGGCGCTTTGGTCGGTCCACGCCCCTTGGTCTTGCGCGGCCTCTCTGCCGGGGCCGGCTCGACGGCGACGGCCGTGACCGGCACCAGCGGGCGTTCGAGGGCGCGGTCGAGCACCTCGTCGATCCACTTGACCGGAACCAGCTCCAGGCCTTCGAGCACCGACTTCGGCAGATCGACCAGATCCTTGCGGTTCTCCTCCGGGATCAGCACGGTGCGGATGCCGCCGCGCAGGGCCGCGAGCAGTTTCTCCTTCAGCCCACCGATCGGCAGCACACGGCCGCGCAGGGTGATCTCGCCGGTCATTGCAAGATCGGCGCGCACCGGCACCTTGGTCAAGGCCGAGACCAGCGCGGTGACCATGCCGATGCCGGCACTCGGGCCGTCTTTCGGCGTGGCACCTTCCGGCACGTGCACGTGGGTGTCGAGCTTCTGGTGGAAATCCGGGTCGATGCCGAAAGCAAGGCTGCGCGAACGCACGACCGTGTAAGCGGCCTTGACCGACTCCTGCATCACCTCGCCCAGTTGTCCGGTGAGCAGCAACTGGCCCTTGCCTGGCGAGAAACTGGCCTCGACCTGCAGCAGGTCGCCGCCCACTTCCGTCCAGGCAAGGCCGGTCACCAGGCCGATCTCGTTCTTCGCCTCGGCACGGCCAAAGTCGTACTTGCGCACACCGAGGTACTTGTCAAGGTTCTCGGCCGTGACCGGAACGGGCTTGCGCACGACCGGCTTGCCGGTCTTCTTCGCCAAGGGCGCAGGGCCGGACAGCGCGATCTCCTTGATCACCTTGCGGGCGATCTTGGCGATCTCACGCTCCAGGCCGCGCACGCCGGATTCGCGTGTGTAGTAGCGGACGATGTCGCGGAGCGCGTCGCTGGACACCGTCAGCTCGCCGTCCTTCAGACCGTTGGCTTTCCATTGCTTGGGCAGCAGGTAGCGTTCGGCGATGGCGAGCTTCTCCTCCTCGGTGTAACCGGGGATGCGGATGACCTCCATCCGGTCCAGCAGCGGGCCCGGGATGTTCAGCGAGTTCGCGGTGGCGACGAACATCACCTCCGAGAGATCGAGATCGACCTCCAGGTAGTGGTCGTTGAAGCTGTGGTTCTGCTCGGGATCGAGCACCTCCAGCAGCGCCGAGGACGGGTCGCCGCGGAAGTCCATGCTCATCTTGTCGATCTCGTCGAGCATGAACAGCGGGTTCCTGCTGCTCACCTTGTTGAGGTTCTGCACGATGCGGCCCGGCATCGAGCCGATGTAGGTACGGCGGTGGCCGCGGATCTCGGCCTCGTCACGCACGCCACCCAGGCTCATGCGCACGAACTTGCGGTTCGTGGCCTTGGCGATGCTCTGCCCAAGCGAGGTCTTGCCGACACCCGGCGGGCCGACCAAACAGAGGATCGGCCCTTTCATCTTGGCCACTCGCGACTGCACCGCGAGGTATTCGAGGATGCGCTCCTTGACCTTCTCCAACCCGAAGTGGTCGGCGTCCAGCACCTGCTGCGCGGCCTTGAGATCGCGGCGCACTTTGCTGCGCTTCTTCCAGGGCACACCGACCAGCCAATCGACGTAGTTGCGCACCACGGTGGCCTCGGCCGACATCGGCGACATCTGCTTGAGCTTGTTGAGCTCGGTCCGGGCCTTGGCCTCGACCGTCTTCGGCATGCCAGCGTTGGCGACCTTGCGGGCGAGGTCTTCGGCCTCACTCGGTGCCTCGTCGAGCTCACCCAGTTCCTTCTGGATCGCCTTCATCTGCTCGTTGAGGTAGTACTCGCGCTGGCTCTTCTCCATCTGCGACTTGACCCGGCCGCGGATGCGCTTTTCGATCTGCTGGACATCGATCTCGCCCTCGACCAGGCCGATCAGCATCTCGATGCGCGCCATCGCCCGGGTGGTTTCCAGCACCTTCTGCTTGTCGACCAGCCGGGCATTGACGTGGGCGGCGACGGTATCGGCGAAGCGCGAAGGATCGTCGATGCCAGCGAGCGTGGCCATCAGCTCCGGCGGCAGCTTGCGGTTGGTCTTGAGGTACTGCTCGAACAGCGACAGCAGCGAGCGTCGGGCCACTTCGGCCTCACGCGGATCGTCCGTCTCCTCGACCGGCAGTTCATCGCCACGGCCGAACAGCGCGCCATCGCGTTCATGCACCTCGGTGACGGTGAAGCGCGTCACGCCCTCGACCAGCACCTTGATGGTGCCGTCGGGCAGCTTGAGCAGTTGCAGCAGGGTGGCGAGCGTGCCGATCCGGTGCAGGTCGGTGCCGGCCGGATCGTCGGTCTCCGGACTGGTCTGGGCGAGCAGCAGGATCTGCTTGTCGGCCGCCATCGCGGCGTCGAGCGCCTTCATCGACTTGTCGCGGCCGACGAACAGCGGGATGACCATGTGCGGGTACACCACAACATCCCGCAGAGGCAGGATCGGGAGTTCTTGGCTGGTGCTGCTGCGGGTCATGGGGCGTCCTCGTGGCCGGGGCCGGCGGGCACCCAGCGGGCCTCAGTCGCCCGAGGCCGCCCGCTGGACCGGGACCGGCGTCCCCGAATAAATCAGATAGGGTTCGTTGCGATCGTTGATGACCGATTCATCGACGACCACCTTGCTCACGTTCTCACGCGAGGGCAGCTCGTACATGGTGTCCAGCAGCACCGATTCCAAGATGGTGCGCAGGCCACGTGCACCGGTCTTGCGCTTCAGGGCCTTGCGGGCCACGGCGGCCAGAGCATCCGGGCGGATCTCCAGCTCGACGCCTTCCATGTCGAACAGTTTCTTGAACTGCTTGGCGATGGCGTTCTTGGGTTCGGTGAGGATCTTGACCAGGGCGGCCTCGTCCAGCTCCTCCAGCGTGGCGACCACCGGCAGGCGACCGACGAACTCGGGGATCAGGCCGAACTTGATCAGGTCCTCCGGCTCGACATCGGCCATCAGCTTGCCGGCGTCGGCCTTGTGGCTCTGGCTCTTGACCTTGGCCGAGAAACCGATGCCGCCGGCGTCGCTGGTGCGCTGTTGCACCACCTTCTCGATGCCGGCGAAAGCACCACCGCAGATGAACAGAATGTTGCGGGTGTCGACCTGCAAAAACTCCTGCTGCGGGTGCTTGCGACCACCCTGCGGCGGCACGCTGGCGACCGTGCCCTCGATCAGCTTGAGCAGGGCCTGCTGCACGCCCTCGCCGGAGACATCGCGGGTGATCGAGGGATTTTCGCTCTTGCGCGAGATCTTGTCGATCTCGTCGATGTAGACGATGCCCTGCTGCGCCTTCTCGACGTCGTAGTCGCACTTCTGCAGGAGCTTCTGGATGATGTTCTCGACGTCCTCGCCGACATAACCAGCTTCGGTCAGCGTCGTCGCATCGGCCATGGTGAAGGGCACGTTGAGCAGGCGCGCCAGCGTTTCGGCCAGCAGCGTCTTGCCGGAGCCGGTGGGGCCGATCAGCAGGATGTTCGACTTGGCCAGTTCGACCTCGTCGCCCTTCTGTCGCGACTCGATGCGCTTGTAGTGGTTGTAGACCGCCACGGCGAGGGTTTTCTTCGCTCGCGACTGGCCGATCACGTACTGGTCGAGCACCTCGAGGATCTCGCGGGGCTTCGGCAGGTGGCTGCGCGCCGCCTGCGACTTGTCCTCGAGTTCCTCGCGGATGATGTCGTTGCAGAGTTCGACGCATTCATCGCAGATGAACACGCTGGGGCCGGCGATCAGCTTGCGCACCTCGTGCTGGCTCTTTCCGCAGAAGGAGCAGTAGAGGATCTTGGCGCTGTCGGTCGGGCGGTTGGTACGGTCGTCGGTCATTTCGCGGGAAACCCCGGGAGCGGGCTCGGCCCGAGGATAGCACCCGCGCCCCGGGACGGAAGCCCCATGGCGCAGGCAGGGCGTGAAGGGGGACGGCGGTGTTCAGCCAACCTGCACGGTGTCGTCGGGGCGGCGCTCCAGCACGGCATCGACGATGCCGTAGCTCTTGGCGTCCTCGGCGGCCATGAAGAAGTCACGTTCGACATCGCGCTCGATCTGCTCAAGCGGCTTACCGGTGTTGGCGGCCATCTCGCGGTTGAGCTTCTCGCGGAGGTACAGAATCTCTTTGGCCTGGATCGCGATGTCGGTGGCCTGACCCTGCGCGCCGCCCGAAGGCTGGTGGATCATCACCCGCGAGTTCGGCAGCGCATAGCGCTTGCCCTTGGCACCGGCGGCCAGCAGAAAGGCCCCCATCGAGCAGGCCTGGCCGACGCAGATGGTGCTGACGTCCGGTTTGATGAAGCGCAGGGTGTCGTAGATGGCGAGCCCCGCGGTGACCACGCCGCCCGGCGAGTTGATGTAGAGGCTGATGTCCTTCTCGGGGTTCTCGGCCTCGAGGAAGAGCAGCTGCGCCACCACCACATTGGCCAGGTAGTCGTCGATCGGGCCGACCAGAAAGACCACCCGCTCCTTCAGAAGGCGCGAGTAGATGTCATAGGCGCGCTCGCCGCGGGCGGTCTGTTCGACCACCATCGGGACGAGGTTGAGGCTCTTGGTCGGTTCCATGCTCGGCTCCGGTTCGGGTCAGGCGTTCTGGCGCAGCGCTTCGGTGAAGGGCATCACCACGTCGGTCGCCTTGGCGCGTTCGGCGATCCAGTCGATCACCTGTTCTTCCATGACCCGCGCCTGCAGGCCCTGCATGAGATTGGGGTCGTTGCGGTAGAGATCAACCACCTGCTGCGGGTCCTCGTAGGTGGACGCGATCAGGGTGATGGCTTCGTTCACCCGCTTCGGATCGAGGCGCAGGTTGTTGCGACGCGCCACCTCGCCGACGATCAGGCCGGCGGCGACGCGGTTCTTGGCGGCAGCCATGAAGGGCGCGGGATCGACCGTGTCGACCTGCTGACCCTGTCGGCGGGCATTCTCGGCCGTCTGCGCGGCCAAGGAGCGGGCCTCGGCCTCGATCAGGCGCGGCGGCAGCTCGACGTGGGCGAAGGCGGCGACCAGCTTCTGCGCCACTTCGACGCGCAGGCGGGCCGACAAAGCACCCTTCAGCTCGCGGGCCAGATTGCTGCGCACTTCGTTGCGGAAGTGTTCGAGCTGGCCCGACTTGACGCCGAAGCTCTTGATGAAGGCCTCGTCGACGGCCGGCAGGTTCGGCTCGGACACCTTGCTGGCCTTGACGCTGACCTGTGCCGTCTTGCCGGCGAGTTCGGCGATGCGCCAATCGGCCGGAAAGCTGACCTCGACGGTCTTCTCATCGCCGGCCGCCATGCCAACCAGAGCCTGCTCGATGGCGGGGAACAGCATGCCGCTGCCGATGACGGTGACGCCGCGCTCGACGCCTTCCTCGGGGAAACGCCTGCCGTCGACCGTGGCGACGTTCTCGACATTGACGAGATCGCCCGCCGCGGCGGCGCGCTCGACCACGTTCCACGAACGGCGCTGCTGGCGCAGGGTCTCGATCATGGTGTCGATGTCGGTCTCCTCGACCTGGGCCACCGGACGCTGGATGGCGAGGGCGGAGACGTCAATCTCACCAAACTCCGGAGCCACCTCGAAGGTGGCGGTGTAGCGCAGCTCCTGCGCCGCGTCACCCTCGGCGTTGATCTCCGGCTGACCGACCGGCTGCAGATTCTGCGTGCGCAGCGCCTCGCCGAAGGTCTCGCGCACGAGCTCGCCGTAGGCCTCGGAACGCACCTGGGCGCCGAAGCGCTGCTCGATGATCTTGACCGGCACCTTGCCCGGGCGGAACCCGTTCAGGCGGGCGGTGCGCGACAGCTCGCGCAAGCGGCTGCCGACGGCCGATTCGAGGCGATCGGCGGGAACGCTGACCGACAGCTTGCGGCCAAGCGAGCCGATGGATTCGACGGAAACGTGCATGCTGACTCCTGGACTCTGTGCGTGTTGTGCCGCGCGTACCGGCGCATGGGAAAACGAAAAACCCGCGGAGTCCGATCGCGTCCTCCGCACGCCTGACGGTTGGTGCGAAAGGAGAGACTCGAACTCTCACGGGTTGCCCCACTGGAACCTAAATCCAGCGCGTCTACCGATTCCGCCACTTTCGCAGGCATGGAAGCAGGCGAAGCGGCTACGAGGCTGGTGGGCCGTCTAGGATTCGAACCTAGGACCTACGGATTAAGAGTCCGCTGCTCTACCAACTGAGCTAACGGCCCAAGAACCTCGTCGCCGACGCGACTGCGAAGGCGGATTATGCCCTAAGCAAGGGCTGGGGTGGAAGACGGGACTTGAACCCGCGACCCCTGGAATCACAATCCAGTGCTCTAACCAGCTGAGCTACATCCACCGCATTGGAACTGGCGCGCCCGGCAGGAATCGAACCTGCAACCGCCGGCTTAGAAGGCCGGTGCTCTATCCGGTTGAGCTACGGGCGCTCAACCGAGAAGCCAGCGATCGGCCGCCGCCGGGACACAGCTTGATCGACACCGCCACGCATCGCAACCGGGCGACTGGTCGGGGCAGAGGGATTCGAACCCCCGACATCCAGCTCCCAAAGCTGGCGCTCTACCAGACTGAGCTATACCCCGGCCTGGAACCGGCTGGTTTTGTTCGATGGCGCGCCCGGAAGGATTCGAACCTCCGACCCCCAAGTTCGTAGCCTGGTGCTCTATCCAACTGAGCTACGGGCGCGCAGAAGTGAAAGTATGCGGCCAAGCGACTTCGCCGTCAAGCCCCTCGGCTTCGACCGGAGGGTGGGCAGCGCGCCGCCTAGCGCCGGAAACGACAACGCCGCCCGAAGGCGGCGTGTGGCGGAGTGAGAGGGATTCGAACCCTCGATAGAGCTTTTGACCCTATACTCCCTTAGCAGGGGAGCCCCTTCGGCCTCTCGGGCATCACTCCGACGGTACCGCCCTTTCCAGTGCGGCCTGCGATCATAGCGACTCAGCCGCCTTCCGGCAAATCGTCCTTGCCCACGCGACCGCTCTCGCCGCGCTGGATGCGTTGGAAGATCTCCTCGCGGTGCACGGCGACTTCTTTCGGTGCATTGATGCCAATGCGCACCTGGTTGCCCTTGACCCCGAGCACGGTCACGGTGACGGAGTCACCGATCATCAGGGTCTCACCCACTCGCCTTGTCAGAATCAACATACGCACTTACCTCGTCCGGAGTTCGTCCTGCACCGGACCACGGCGGGGCTCCTTGCCGGCCGCAGCCTATCGGCTGATCGCCTCCGACACGGAGGCGAGGTGGTGATGGTAGGGGCCGACACCGTTGCCTGCAATGGAAAACCGCAGGGAATCGGCACGAAATGTCATTTTTTAACCGAGTCCGCGAGCCAGCCCCGCCGGGTTCAGCCACCGAGCCGCGAAGCCACCCAGGCCGGCACCGCGGCCAGTGCGGCGACCAGCGCCTCGCCGTCGTTGCCGCCGCCCTGCGCCAGATCGGGCCGACCGCCCCCCTTGCCGCCAACCTGCTGCGCCACGTGCGCGAGCAGATCGCCGGCTTTGACCTTGGCCAGTGCCGCACCGTGGCTGCCGGCGATCAGGCTGGCCTTGCCCTCGCTGGCAGCAGCGAGGATGAGCACCACATCGCCCAGTTTCTGCTTGAGTCCATCGACCGCCTCGCGCAGACCCTTGGCATCGAAGCCTTCCAAGCGTGCGGCGACCACCTTGATACCACCGACATCGACCGCCTGCGCGGCGAGGTCGGCGCTGGCACCGGCGGCGGCCTTGGCCTTGAAGGATTCGATCTCGCGTTCCAGCTTTTTCTGACGGTCGAGCAGGCCCTTGAGCTTGTCGAGCAGATCGGCACTGCGGCCGCCAACGAGCCCGGAGGCCTGCTCCAGCAAAGCCTCCTGGGCGGCGATCTCGGCCAGAGCACCGCGCCCGGTCACCGCCTCGATGCGGCGCACGCCGGCGGCCACGCCGCCTTCCGAGACGATTTTGAACAGGCCGATATCGCCCGTGCGATGCACGTGCGTGCCGCCGCAAAGTTCGGTGGAGAACTCACCCATCCGCAACACGCGGACGCGCTCGCCGTACTTCTCGCCGAACAGCGCCAGGGCACCGGCATCGAGCGCCTCCTGCATGCCCATGTGGTGGACCTCGGCCTCGGCGTTGCGACGGATCTCGGCATTGATCATCGCCTCGAGGGTGGCGATCTGCTCGGACGTGACCGGTGCGAAGTGCGAGAAATCGAAGCGCAGGCGGTCGGCCGCGACCAGCGAGCCCTTCTGGCTGACGTGGCCGCCCAGCACGGTGCGCAGCGCGGCGTGCAGCAGGTGGGTGGCGGAATGGTTGAGCACCACATCCTGACGGTGCTGGGCATCGACGCGCGCGGCAAGGTGATCGCCGACCGCCAGACCACCGGCGATGACGCGGCCGAGATGGGCATGGAACTGGCCCGCCAGCTTGAGCGTGTCGGTGACCTCGAAGCGACTGCCCCGGGCATCGAGCAGCAGGCCACGGTCACCGACCTGGCCGCCGGATTCGGCGTAGAAACTGGTCGTGTCGAGCAGCACGACCCCCTCCTCGCCGGCTGCGAGGCGCTCGACCGGCCGACCCTCGCGCAGCAGGGCGAGCACCCGGCAGTCCTCGGCATCGAGCCCTTCGTAGCCGAGGAAGGTGGTCGGATGCAATCTGGCGATCAGCTCGGCCGGCAGCACCAGACCACCGCCGAACTTGCCGGCGGCACGGGCGCGCTCGCGCTGCGCATTCATGTGCTGCTCGTAGAGCGCCAGCGCATCGGTCGCCGGAGCCAGACCGCGTTCGCGCAGGATGTCGAGGATCAGATCGGGCGGGCAGCCGTAGGTGTCGTGCAACTGGAACAGCGCCTCACCGTCGAGGCCATCCGCGGCCTTGGCAAGGTAGGTATCGAGGTGCTGCATACCGGCATCGAGGGTGCTGGCGAAGGCGGCTTCCTCGGCCTTGAGGGCCGCTTCGACCATGGGCTGCTGCGCTGCCAGTTCGGGATAGGCCTCGCCCATCACCTCGACCAGCGGTTGCACCATCCGCCAGAACACACCCTCGGGCTTGAGTGCGCCGAGCTTCCAGACATGCCGCGTGGCGCGACGGATGATCCGACGCAGCACGTAGCCGCGACCTTCGTTCGAGGGCAGCACGCCATCGACGATCAGGAAACTGGCGGCACGGATGTGGTCGGCAATCACCCGCAGCGACTTGTGTTCAAGGTCGGTCTGGCCGGTGAATGCCGCCGCGGCCTTGATGAGGTGCTGGAACAGGTCGATCTCGTAGTTGCTGTGCACCTGCTGCAGCACGGCGGCGAGACGCTCGAGGCCCATGCCGGTGTCGACGCAGGGCGCCGGCAGTGGCAGCAGCGAGCCGTCGGGCTGGCGGTCGAACTGCATGAAGACGTTGTTCCAGATCTCGATGAAGCGATCGCCGTCCTCATCGGGCGAGCCGGGCGGACCGCCGGCATGGTGGGCGCCGTGGTCGTAGAAGATCTCGGTGCAGGGGCCGCAGGGGCCGGTATCGGCCATCTGCCAGAAGTTGTCGCTGGCAAACGGCGCGCCCTTGTTGTCGCCGATGCGGATGATGCGCTCGGGCGGCAGGCCAACGGTCTTGTGCCAGATGTCGAAGGCTTCGTCGTCGGTGTGGTAGATGGTGACGAGCAGGCGCTCCTTGGGCAGCTTCCAGACCTCGGTGAGCAGCTCCCAGGCCCAGCAGATGGCGTCGCGCTTGAAGTAGTCGCCGAAGCTGAAGTTCCCCAGCATCTCGAAGAAGGTGTGGTGGCGCGCGGTGTAGCCGACCTGGTCGAGGTCGTTGTGCTTGCCGCCGGCGCGCACGCAACGCTGCGAGGAAACGGCGCGGGTGTAGCCACGCTTCTCGGCGCCAAGAAAGACGTCCTTGAACTGCACCATGCCGGCGTTGGTGAACAGCAAGGTGGCGTCGTTGCCCGGGACGAGCGGGCTGGAGGGCACGATCACGTGCCCCTTCGACTGGAAGAACTCGAGGAAGTCGCGGCGGATCTCGGCGCTGGTTTTCATGCGGAACCTGAAGGCGGGTCGGGGCATGGCCCAAGGCCGTGCCACACCGACATGGGAGGCGGGAATGCAGCCTTCAAGGGTAGCAGGGGCGGCTTGGAGATGGGCTCCAAAACCAGGGCGGGATGACGCATGCCGGCCGCCGTATCAGGGCTTACACCGGCTCGTCGGGATCCACATCATCCTCGCCCAAGACCAAGGCCTGCCGGGCCAGTTCCTGCGAGAAACCGCGCCGCAGCAGGAAACCCATGGCCCTGTGGCGCTGCTTGAGCGCCTCGGACCCGCGGCCGGCGCTGCGGAGTGCCGGCCCAAAGCGCGCCGCCACCCGACCGGCGATGGCCGTCCAGTCGAGACCGGCGGCCTCGGCGGCCTCGAAGGCGGTGTCGATGTCGGCCGCCGGGACACCGTTCATCCGCAATTCGGCGCGGATGCGGACGGGCCCCTGCCCAGCCAGCGCACGGCTGCGGATCAGGGCCTCGGCATAGCGACGGTCGTCCTGGAACCCCTGCCGCTGCAGGGCTTCCAGTGCGGCGTCGAGCTCGTCGGACTCGGCGCCCTTGTCGCGCAGCTTGCGCTTCAGCTCGGTGGCCGAATGCTCGCGCCGGACCAGCAGCCCCAGCCCCCGCTGGTAGGCGGGGATCGGCGCCTTGGGCGCGCGCCGATCCGCCCCCGAGCCCTCGGTACCATCGGCACCCGTCTTCGGGCGTTTGCGTCCGATCACGCGTCGGCGAGGTCTTCGGCCTCTTGCCCGCGGACATCGGTCGGCACGTAGAGCTCGCGCAGCTTGGCCTCAAGCTCGGCGCACTGACGCGGGTTGTCCTTCAGCCAGGCGCGGGCGTTCTCCTTGCCCTGGCCGATGCGCTCGCTGCCGTAGCTGTACCAGGCGCCGGATTTATCGATGAGCTTGGCATCGACGCCCATGTCGATCAGCTCGCCCTCGCGGCTGATGCCCTCGCCATAGAGGATCTCGGTGACGACCTGCTTGAAGGGCGGCGCCAGTTTGTTCTTGACCACTTTGATCTTGGTCTGGTTGCCGATGATGTCATCGCCCTTCTTGACCGCACCGATACGGCGGATGTCGAGGCGCACCGAGGCGTAGAACTTGAGCGCGTTGCCGCCGGTGGTGGTTTCCGGGTTCTGGCCCGGCATCATCATGCCGATCTTCATGCGCAGCTGGTTGATGAAGATGACCATGCAGTTGCTGCGCTTGATGTTGCCGGTGAGCTTGCGCAGGGCTTGGCTCATCAGGCGGGCCTGCAGGCCGACCTGCATCTCGCCCATCTCGCCTTCGATCTCGGCCTTGGGCGTGAGTGCCGCGACCGAATCGACCACCACCACGTCAACGGCGTTGGAGCGCACCAGCATATCGGCGATCTCCAGGGCCTGTTCGCCGGTGTCGGGCTGGCTGATCAGCAGGTCGTCGAGGCTGACGCCCAGCTTCTGGGCGTAAGTCGGGTCGAGCGCGTGCTCGGCGTCGATGAAGGCGGCGGTGCCGCCGGCCTTCTGGCACTGCGCGATGACCTGCAGGGTGAGCGTGGTCTTGCCGGAGGATTCCGGGCCGTAGATCTCGATGACGCGGCCCTTCGGCAGGCCGCCGATACCGAGCGCGATGTCGAGCATCAGCGAGCCGGTGCCGATGACCTCGGTGGCTTCCACGTTCTTGTCGCCCATGCGCATCACCGTGCCCTTGCCGAACTGGCGCTCGATCTGGGTCAGGGCGGCGGTCAGGGCGCGCTTCTTGTTTTCGTCCATCGCAGTCATCGTGGGGTCTTCCGGTCAGAGGGTGTGGAAAGGAGTCTGGGGGGCACGTTTCGCACGGGCTGAGACAGCGGCTGAATGTGGGATCAGCTTGGACCCGGCATGGCGCGACGCGCAGCGGCCTGCCCCCCGACGCGGGGTCGGAAAGCGACGGCCGTGCGTGTCGGAGAGCATCATCGCGAAGGCCTCAGCAGGCCGCAGAACAGGCCTTCGATGGCGAAATCTTGGTCCTCGGCCACCGCGATCGGCGCATGATCGGGGTTGCGCGGCATCAGGCGCAGACCCTCGCCGCCGAAATGCAGCAGCTTGACGGTGATCTCGCCATCCACCCGGGCGATGACCACCTGGCCGTGGCGGGCGTCGGCGGTGCGGCGCACGCCGATCAGGTCGCCGTCGAGGATGGCCTCGTCGCGCATCGAATCGCCCTGCACCCGCAGCAGGTAGTCGGGGGTGGGATGGAAGATGTGGCGGTCGAGCACGACGGTGGCTTCGCTGCCGAGGTCGAGGCCGTCGTTGCCGGCGCCGATCGGCGAACCGGCGGCGACCCGCCCCAGTACCGGCAGGCGCACCGCGTCATCGCTGGTCGATGGCTTCAGGGCGAGTGCCGACTGCGCCTTGGCCGGCGCCTGCAACACGCGCAAGCCGCGGGCCTTGCCGGGCAGGCGCTCGATGGCACCGGCGGCCTCGAGGGCCTCCAGATGGTATTGCGCGGCGCGCACGCTCTTGAAGCCGAAGGCGCGGGCGATCTCGGTCTGCGAAGGCGGCATGCCCTCCGACTCGATGCGCTCGGCGATCAGTTCGAGGATGGCGGCTTGGATGTCGGTGAGCGGCATGGGGTAGTAATACTACTAAGCCACCTGCCCTGCAAGCCCTCATTCGGCCGTCATCGCCAGCAGGCCCTTCAAGGCGGCGGTGATCGTCTGCCGGCGCACCGACTCGCGGTCGCCGGCGAAGTGGAAAACCTCGGCCTTGGGGTAGCCGCCGCGGCGTTTCCAGCCGATCCAGACCGTGCCGACCGGCTTCCCGGGCGTGCCGCCGCCCGGGCCGGCGATGCCGGTGACCGCCACCGCCAGCGAAGCCGCCGAGTTCGCCAAGGCACCGGAGACCATCTCGATGACCGTCTCGCGGCTGACCGCGCCTTCCTTCTCCAAGGTCTGCGGCCGCACGCCCAGCATGGCCTGCTTGGCTTCGTAGCTGTAGGCCACCATGCCGCAGTCGAACCAGGCCGAGCTGCCGGCGATGTCGGTGAGGCATTTGGCGATCCAGCCGCCGGTGCAGCTCTCGGCGGTGCTGACGACGTGGCGCTTGGCCAGAAGCGTTTCGGCGAGCTGGCGGGCCTGCGCGCCAAGCTCGGCGTCGCTGGGAATGGGGGGCGTGTCCATGCCGCTAGACTAGCCGGCCTTCGCCCGACCGGTCAGCCCGCGCGTTTTTGGAATGAGCAGCGAAACCCCGCAGCACACCCCGCTGATGAAGCAGTTCTTCGCCGCCAAGGCGGAGCACCCGGACCTGCTGCTGTTCTTCCGGATGGGCGATTTCTACGAGCTGTTCTACGACGATGCCCGCAAGGCCGCGCGCCTGCTCGACATCACCCTGACCCAGCGCGGCAGCTCGGGCGGCGCGCCGATCCCGATGGCCGGCGTGCCGGTGCAGGCCTGCGAGGGCTACCTCGCCCGCCTCGTGGCGCTGGGTGAATCGGTGGCGGTCTGCGAACAGATCGGCGATCCGGCGCTGGCCAAGGGTCTGGTCGAGCGCAAGGTGGTGCGCATCGTCACGCCGGGCACGGTGACCGACGAAGCCCTGCTACAGGAGCGCCGCGACACCCTGCTGATGGCGGTGGTGCGCGGTGGTGCGTCGTCGAAGGGCAGCGGCTTCGGCCTCGCCTGGGCCGATCTCGCCGGTGGCCGCTTCCTCGCCAACGAGGTCGCCGACGAGGAAGCGCTGGCCGCCGAGCTGGCCCGGCTGGAACCGGCCGAGCTGCTGGTGCCGGACGAGGATGGCTGGCCGGCAGCGGTGACGCAGCGGCAGGGTGCCCGCCGTCGCGCGCCCTGGCTGTTCGATGCCGACAGTGCCCGTCGCAGCCTGCTGCGTTTTTTCGGCCTGCATGATCTTTCGTCGTTCGGGCTGGAGGGCCGACCGCTGGCCACCGCCGCGGCCGGCGCCCTGCTCGGCTACGTCGAAGAGACGCAGAAGCAACGTCTGCCGCACCTGGGCCGCATCGTGGTCGAGGCGGCCGACGAGGCGATCGCCCTGAACGCGGCCACGCGCCGGCACTTGGAGATCGACACGCGCATCGACGGCAACAGCGCGCACACCCTGCTGGGCGTGGTGGACAGCACGATCACGCCGATGGGTGGCCGCCTGCTGCGGCGCTGGCTGCATCGGCCGCTGCGCACGCAGGCGGTTGTCGCCGAACGCCACCACGCGGTGCGCTGCCTCTTGGACTCGCGCGCCTTCGAGGCCTCACGCGAGGCCCTGCGTCGCGTCGGTGACCTCGAGCGCATCCTGTCGCGGGTGGCCTTGCGCTCGGCACGACCACGCGACCTCTCGACCCTGCGCGATGGCTTGGCGCTGTTCCCCGCCCTGCGCGAAACGCTGGCCTCGCTCGATTCGCCGCGCCTCGCCGCCCTGCTCGCCCGGCTCGGCGAGCACGCCGAAACGTCCGATTGGCTGCAGAAAGCCATCGCGCCGCAGCCGCCGCTGAAGTTGGTCGACGGCGGGGTGATCGCCGAAGGCTTCGATGCCGAACTCGATGAACTGCGCCTGCTGTCGACGAATGCCGACCGGTTTCTGCTCGATCTCGAGGCCCGCGAGCGCGCCGCCACCGGCATCGGCACGCTGAAGGTCGGCTACAACCGCGTCCACGGCTTCTACATCGAGATCAGCAAGGGCCAGGCCGACAAGGCCCCGCTGCACTACAGCCGCCGGCAGACGCTCACGGGCGCCGAGCGCTACATCACCGAAGAGCTGAAAGCTTTCGAGGACAAGGTGCTCTCGGCCCGCGAACGCGCGCTCGCCCGCGAAAAGCAGCTCTGGGAATCCCTGCTCGATGCGCTCAACCTCGTGCTGGCCCCCCTCAAACAAGCCGCCGAGGCGGTGGCCGAGATCGACGTGCTCACCGCCTTCGCCGAGCGCGCGCTGGCGCTGGATTGGACCGAACCGCAACTGGTGGCCGAGCCCGGCATCGCCATCGAGCGTGGGCGTCATCCGGTGGTCGAGGCGGTGCGCGAGGCACCGTTCGAGCCGAATGATCTGATGCTCTCGCCCGAGCGCCGGATGCTCGTCATCACCGGCCCGAACATGGGCGGCAAGAGCACCTACATGCGGCAGGCCGCGCTGATCGTGCTGCTGGCCTATACCGGCAGTTTCGTGCCGGCCGCGCGCTGCGTGCTGGGGCCGGTGGATCGCATCCTCACCCGCATTGGTGCCGGCGATGATCTTGCCAAGGGTCAGTCGACCTTCATGGTCGAGATGAGCGAGACCGCCTACATCCTCCACCATGCCAGCGAGCACTCGCTGGTGCTGATGGACGAGATCGGCCGCGGCACCTCGACCTACGACGGCCTGGCCCTCGCCCAGGCCTGCGCGCTGCATCTGGCGAAGGTCAACCGCAGCTTCGTGCTGTTCGCCACGCACTACTTCGAGCTGACCGCGCTCGCGGGCGACGGCAGCAGCGGCATCGCCAATGTGCATCTCGATGCGGTCGAGCACGGCGAGAAGCTGGTGTTCATGCACGCGGTGAAGGACGGCCCGGCCAACCGCAGTTTCGGCCTGCAGGTCGCCGCACTCGCCGGTCTGCCGAAAGCGGTCCTCGGCGAAGCACGCCGCACGCTGGCCGAACTGGAACAGCGCAGCCGCGCCATGCCGGCCTCGGTGAGTTCGCCCGCCGCGCTGGAGCAGCCCGCGCAGATGGCGCTGTTCCGCAGCCCGCCGCCGGCGCTCGATGCCCTCGCCGCCATCGAACCGGACGAACTGACGCCGAAGCAGGCGCTGGAAGCGCTCTACCGGCTGAAAGCGATGCTGTGACGCCCGAGTGTGGCCGGAGGGTAACAAACCTTCACGCCAGCTTGACGCAATACCGGAGAATCTGACTTTGCGCTGAATCAAACAGCGCTGTGCTGATCAGATGCACAGTCCCAACCGCCTGCTCAGAGGAATGCACACAATGACAGCCCCCCCCCCCCCCCCCCGCCAAGCGCTTAGCTTTTCGTTGCGTCTTGGGCATCGCCATGGGCTTCGCCATTCCCATGGCCTTGGCTTGTCAACCCAATCCCCATTTGGTTATTGACGATCCCTGCGTCGCGCCGCCCGTACTACCGGAAACAGGTTCGGCCAAGTTGGCTTATGCCGAGTTGCGTGGCACCACCGGCTTGAGTGCCATTGTTCTTGAGAATGGTACCAAGATCGCACTGGACTTCGCCAGCGGGGAAATCGTCATCACTCTGATCGATGGCCAACGCTTCCGCGTCCATCGCGACCAGTTGCCCGAAGCGGCACGGGCGCAGTTCATCACTCTGGCTCAGCGGGTCTCCTTCAGTCCGGATTTTTCCTTCGAGGCCGGCATCGGCGCACCGCCCGCGTCCGTCACATCCCCACCACGGGTGCCGTTCTGGGGTTACCCCCTGCGCTCGTCCTTGTTTGGCTTGGGGGGTCCAATCGCGATGAAGAGCGGGGGGGACGGGTCGCCTTGCATGAACAACAACAGGCCGTGCCCGGTACTCGATACCGTGGAAGTGAGGCCGCAGCCTGAGATTGGTTCCGGTGGTGGTGGTGGCGGCGGTGCGATTGATCTCATGTGGTTCAGGTCAACCGAGAGGCCGACCAACAGCAGTGCCTTTGTGCAGTTTGATGCTCTTTTGCTGGAATACGATCGAATGAAGTGGGAGCGGTGGCGCCAGGGTCGTTGTCAGGACGCAATTCGTGGCACTGGCTACCTTGCCACGACCGCTGTCGCTCTAGCACATAGCTGCGGCCAAGCATACACCGCAACGAAGCCAGGTCTTCTTATTTGCGCAGCAGCGTCAATTGGTTACCTGCTAGCGACGGACAACTACTTGAATTCGAGTCAGGATTGCCGGTCTTCATACCCCGGCCCGCTCGGCTGGCCCTAACCCGCATTGCGAGGCTTTCAGATGCAGATTGAATCGCTCTACAACCTCCTCGATTTGCTCCCGGTGGCGCTTCTGCTATTGGTTTTGTTTTTTATGGCTTGGCGAAGAATCAGTTCGAAAGGCAATGACTTGGATCAACCCAGTATGGAGGGCGAGCGGAATTACTGGAGACGCCTAGCTTTTATCATGGTCTTTTTAAATCTGATGCTTTTATTATTTCCTTTCTAAATCTGATTACGCAGGTGCAATTGTCGGAGCTTTTTCAGTGAACCCGGCGGCCGCTCGGTGCCTGTTGTTTTCCGCCCCCCTGCGGATCGTCACCAGATTCGCCCGTTCCTCAACGAAGCCAGGTGCTGTTGGTTGCGCTGTAGCGTCACTTCTTTACTTGGTTGCGTCACACGCCTTCATAGGAGCGAATCGGGATTGCGGGTCTTCCTACCCCGGTCCGCTCGGCTGGCCATAACTCGCAGTCCGAGGCTTTCAGATGCAGATTGAATCGCTCTACAACCTCCTCTACCTGCTCCCGGTGGTGCTTCTGCTTTTGGCTTTGGGTTTTGTGGTTTGGCGCGGTGTCAGATTGAAGGGCACTGAACCCAGCATGGAGAGCGAGCGGAATCACTGGAGACGCCTCGCCTTGGGCTTGCTCTTTTTAATGCTGTTCGCGCAGGTGTTGGACCTTTTTCTGTGAACCCGGCGGCCGCTCGGTGCCCGTTGTTTTCCGCCCTCTGTGGAGACCGTCACCAGATCCGCACGCGTTCCTCAACGGCACGCCGTTGATGCAGAAGCTTTGGCGGTGTGCGCCCGAGCCGGATCGGATTGACTTGCGCCTCCCTACGACTATGAGGCGTCGAGATCGCCCAGGGCCTGGATCAGCCGGCGCTGGCGTTTGTTCGGGCGGGTTTCCGGCGGCTGGTAGCCCTGTGCCTCGAAGCGGCGCTTCTCGCGCTCGGCCAGCCGCGCCGCGATCGAGGCTTCGGATTCGCTGTAAAGCCGCTGCGCCGCGCTGGCCGGCCCGCGCTGTTCGGCCAGCTCGCGCACTTCGATCGCGTAGCGCTCGCCGGCGCGTTCAATCTGCAACTGCTGACCGACACGCACCGGGCGGCTCGGTTTCAGCGGCTGGCCATCGATGCGGACCTGGCCCAGCTCGATCGCCTTCTTGGCCAGCGCACGGGTCTTGAAAAAGCGCGCGGCCCAGAGCCAGAGATCAAGGCGGACAGCGCGGCCCTCGGCGGTCTTGTCCTCCGGTGGCCTGCCCTGGTGGGCGGCGGAAGGGTCTGGGAGCCTCGGCGGCATGGCAGGCATCGGCGACAAAGCTGGCGAGAATCAGGACCCCAAAACACGAACGGCCGCGCGAGGGCGGCCGTCCGGGACTGGCGCGTACCGCCCGAGGATCAGGAGGCCGACTTGCGGGCTCCCAGATCTTCCTTGATGCGGGCCGCCTTGCCTTCGAGGTTGCGCAGGTAGTAGAGCTTGGCGGCACGGACCTTGCCGTGGCGCTTGACCTCGACCGATTCGATGATCGGGCTGTGGGTCTGGAACACGCGCTCGACGCCGAAGCCGTGCGAGATCTTGCGGACGGTGAACGCGGCATTGAGGCCGCCGTTCTTGATCGCGATGACCACGCCCTCGAAGGCCTGCACGCGCTCGCGGTTGCCTTCCTTGACCTTGACGTTGACGATCACGGTGTCGCCGGGACCGAATTCGGGCAGCGTGCGCTGCATCTGTTCGGCCTCGAACTGGGCGACGATCGACTTGTTGAGCTGGCTCATGGCTTCAAACCTGTGTAGTTCTTCTGGGTGCCGCGCCACGCAGGCAGGCGCCCGGGCGAGTCGGCAAGTATAAGGCCAGGATCGCCCGCCGCGCTAGGGGTGTTGTGGCGCAGAAGCTTGCCCGGCGATGAATTCGGCGAGCAGGGCGCGATCCCGAGGGCTCAGCTCCATCCGCGCCAGCAGGTCCGGGCGGCGCAGCCAGGTCCGGCCGAGCGCCTGCTGCCGTCGCCAGCGGGCGATCCTCGCGTGGTCGCCGGAGAGCAGCACCTCGGGCACGCCCTCCGTTCCGAGCCGATCGGAACGGGTGAAATGCGGGCAATCGAGCAGGCCGTCCTCGAAGCTGTCCTGCACCGCCGAGGCGGCGTCGTTCAGGGCACCATCGAGCAGGCGGCCGACCGCATCGATGACCACCGCCGCCCCGAGTTCACCGCCGGAAAGGACGTAATCGCCGATCGAGAGCTCCTCGTCGACGTGCGCATCCAGGAAGCGCTCATCGACACCCTCGTAGCGGCCACACAACAGCAGGAAACCCGGCGTGGCGGCCAGGGCGCGGGCCTTGGTCTGGGTGAAGCGAGGTCCCTGCGGAGAAAGGTGGATCAGCGGGCCGAGGGCGCCATCGGCGCGGGCGGCGGCGAGGCAGGCCTCCAGCGGCTCCGGCAGCATGACCATACCCGGACCGCCCCCGAAAGGGCGCTCATCGACGCGGCGGTAGTTGCCGGCGGCGTGATCCCGCGGGTTCCAGCCCTTCACGGTGATCAGGCCGCGCTCGGCGGCACGCCCCACCACGCCCAGCCCGGCTGCCTGGGTGATGAAGGCCGGGAACAGGCTCAGAACATCGATGCGCATGGTCAGGCCGGCTCCGGGCGGGGTGGGCTGCTCAGAACTCGGGGTCCCAATCGACGAGCATGCGCCCGCCCTCGAGATCGACCTCGAGCACGACTTGCGGTGCATAGGGCAGGTAACGGTCGCGATCGCCACGGACGACGATGACGTCGTTGGCGCCGTTGTTGAACAGGTGCGAGACCCGGCCGAGATCGACGCCCTCGGGCGTGCGAACGGCCAGGCCCTCGAGATCGACCCAGTAATGCTCGCCGGGCTTGGGCGGCGGCAGCTGCGAACGTGGCACCCAGATCTCGGCCCCGAGCAGGGCCTCGGCGGCCTCGCGGGTTTCGATCTGTGGCAGCCGTGCGGTGATCGAGCCGTTCGGGCTGAGCCGCCCCTTGGCCACGGCCACGCGGTGTTCACCGTCGCGGTGGACGAGGGTCCAGGGCAGGTAGCGGAACAGCGCGTCGCGGGGCTCGGTCCAGGATTCGAGCTTGAGCTCACCCTTGACACCGAAAGCGCCAACCACCCTGCCCAACAGGATGCGGCGCTCGGGGTTCATGCAGGGCTCCGGTAAGCCGCCCTTGTGGGGCGGTCTGGGGAATCAGGCGGCGATCTTGGCCGCTTCCTTGACCAGCAAGGCGACCTTGTCGGACAACTGCGCGCCGTGCGACACCCAGTGCTTGACGCGGTCGGCGTCGACTTCGACGCGCTTCTCGGCGCCACGGGCGACCGGATTGTAAAAGCCGACGCGCTCGATGTTGCGGCCATCGCGGGCGTTGCGGCTGTCGGTGACGACGATGTGGTAGAAGGGGGCCTTCTTGGCGCCGCCACGGGCCAGGCGAATCTTGACCATGGGTGTTGAGCTCTGTCGTTCTTGGGGTCATGCCTGCCCGGTCAGGGGCAGGGAATTGCGAAGTCTAGCCCGGACCGGTGGAAAAGGCAAAGCCCGAGGCGCTTGGGCCGCTCCGTCACGGCCAGCCCGTTTCAGCGGAGGAAGCCCCCGCCGCCTGCGCCCGGAAAACCGCCACGGCCGCCCATCATGCCCTGCATCCCGCGCAGCATGCCCTTCATGCCGCCGCGCGAGAGCTTGGACATCATCTTCTCCATCTGCTGCCACTGCTTGTAGACCTGGTTCACCTGCGCCGGGCTGGTGCCCGAGCCGCGGGCAATACGCGCCTTGCGCGAGCCGTTCAGCAGGTCGGGGTTGCGCCGCTCCTTCGGCGTCATCGAATTGATGATGGCGATCATCCGCGGCACTTCCTTGCCGGTGACCTGCGCCTTCACGGCATCGGGGATCTGGCCCATGCCGGGCAGCTTGTCCATCAGGCCGGAGAGGCCGCCCATGTTCTGCATCTGCAGCATCTGGTCGCGCAGGTCGTTGAGGTCGAAGCGCTTGCCCTTGGCGACCTTCTCGGCGAGCTTCTGCGCCTTGTCCTTGTCGACACTGCGCTCGACCTCCTCGACCAGCGAGAGCACATCGCCCATGTCGAGGATGCGGCTGGCGGCGCGTTCGGGATGGAAGGCGTCGAGGCCGTCGGGCTTCTCGCCGACACCGACGAACTTGATCGGCTTGCCGGTGATGTAGCGCACCGACAGCGCCGCGCCGCCGCGGGCATCGCCGTCGGTCTTGGTCAGCACGATGCCGGTCAGCGGCAGCGCCTCGGCGAAGGCCTTGGCGGTGTTGGCGGCGTCCTGGCCGGTCATCGCGTCGACCACGAACAGGGTCTCGATCGGATCGACCGCGCCGTGCAGGGCCTTGATCTCGGCCATCATTTCGGCGTCGATGGCCAGCCGGCCGGCCGTATCCACGATCAGGACATCAGCAACGTTCCGCTTCGCCGCATCGATGGCCGCACGCGCGATGTCGACCGGCTTCTGCCCGGCCTCGGACGGATGGAACAGCGCGCCGACCTGGCCGGCCAGCGTCTGCAACTGGGCGATGGCGGCCGGACGGTAGACGTCGCAGCTCACCACCATCACCTTCTTCTTGCGGCGCTCCTTCAGGTGCTTGGCGAGCTTCGCCACCGTCGTCGTCTTGCCGGCGCCCTGCAGGCCGGCCATCAGGATGACGGCGGGCGGCTGCTGGGCCAGCGAGAGCTCGGCACCCTGCCCGCCCATCACCAGCGTCATTTCATCCTTGACGACCTTGATCAGGGCCTGACCCGGCGTCAGCGAGGTCAGCACCTCCTGCCCGACGGCGCGCACCTTGATGCGCTCGATCAGGGCCTGCACCACCGGCAGCGCGACATCGGCCTCGAGCAGGGCGATACGCACCTCGCGCAGGCTCTCGCGGATGTTCTCCTCGGAGAGGCGGCCGCGGCCGCGCAGCCGCTGCAGGGTGCCGGAGAGGCGCTGGGTCAGGGATTCGAACATGGGGCGGGCGCGGGCAGCGGGCGGAAACGGCCGGGCGCGAAGTATAGCCGCAGCATCGCCGACGGCTCCGAGGCGCTCCGGTCGCCCTACCCGCCCTGCGCGGCTTCCGGCACCGTCTGCGCCGCCGGATCGTCCTCCGGCACCGTCTGCGCTGCTGGATCGTCCTCCGCCATGGCCTGCGGCCGGAACGCCTGCACGATCCGCCCGCCGTGCATGACCAGCACGCGGTCGGCCGAAGCAATGGTCTCGGGCCGGTGGGCGATGATCAGCTTGGTCAGCTTGAGCCGGCGCACGGCCTCGTTGACCAGGCGTTCGCGCTCGACATCGAGATGGCTGGTCGCCTCGTCGAGGAACAGCAGCTTGGGCCGGCGGTACAAAGCGCGGGCCAGGATCACCCGCTGCTTCTGCCCGCCGGACAGCACCGTGCCCATGTCGCCGATCAGGCTGTGGTAGCCCATCGGCATCGCCACGATCTCCTCGTGCACCGCCGCCAGCCGTGCTGCCGCCTCGACCCGCGCGAAGTTCAACTCCGGGTCGCCAAAAGCGATGTTCTCGGCCACCGAGCCGGCAAACAGCTGGTCGTCCTGCAACACCGCGCCGACGATGCCGCGATAATTGCGCAGGCCGAGCTGGTGGATCTCCTGGCCGCCGATGCGGATGCTGCCCGCAGTCGGCGGCAACAGGCCCAGCAGCAGCTTGACCAGGGTGGTCTTGCCGCAGCCGGAGGCCCCGACGATGGCCACCGCCTCGCCTTCCTCGACCGTGAAACTGCAATCCTGCAGCACCCAGGGTTCGCCCTCGGCGTAGCGGAAGGACAAGCCCTGCACCTCGATCCGGGTGCTGGCAGGCGGGGCCTGTTCGACCAGGGAGCCGGCGTCCGGCTCCGGCGGGGTCAGCACGATATCGGCCAGGCGCTCGCCGTGCAGGCGCAGCATGCGGAACTCGATCCACTTGTCGATCAAGGAGGCCACCCGCTGGGCGAACTGGTCCTTGTAGGCGAGGTAGGCGATCAGCATGCCGACCGAGAACACGTTCTGCATGGCGAGGCTGGCGCCGATCCAGATCACCGCGATCCGCTCGATGCCGAAAATCGTCTGGTTGGCGGTGGAAAAACCGAGGCCCAGCTTGGCCAGCTTGAGCTGCTGGTTGACGGTATCGACCATCAGGTTCTGGTAGGCCCCTTGGCGGTAGGCTTCTTGCCCGGCCACTTTGACGCTCTGCATGCCGCGCAGCGATTCCAGCAGATGGGTCTGCTGCTTGGCTTCGGCGATCAGCTCCTGCTCGGTGGTGGCGCGCAGGGGCCGGAAGGTCAGCGCCCGCAAAGCGAGGTACAACGCGACCGCCACCAGGGTGACCAGGGCCAGCCGCGGGCTGTAGAGCAGCATCATCGCCAGGGTGGCGATCGCCATCAGGCCATCGATCAAGGCCTCGATGAAACTGGTGGTCAGGGTCTGCTGGATCGCCTGCACCGCCCCCATGCGCGAGACCACATCGCCGAGATGGCGCTTCTCGAAGAACTCGAGCGGCAAGCGCAGCGCGTGAGCGAAGACATTGCCCAGCCATTGCAGACCCAGCCGGGTCGAGAGAAAGACCAGCGCCCAGCCGCGCAGCAGGCCGATGGCGACCTGCAGCAGCACGGCCAAGCCAAAGCCCAGGCCGAGCACGGTCAACAGATCGCGGTCGGCGGAGACCAGAACCTGGTCCACCACCCACTGCATGTAGAAGGGGGCCAGCAGCACGAACACCTGCAGGGCCACCGACAGCAGCAGGATCTGCGCCAAAGCGCGCCACAGCCCGCGCACCGGGCCGGTGAGCTGCGAGAGCCGGATCGCCGGCGGCGCGGGCTGCTTCTGGAACTCGGCCCCCGGCGTCAGTTCCAGCGCGACGCCGGTGAAGTGGCGGGAGACCTCGTCGAGGCCGAGTTTACGCTCACCAAAGGCCGGGTCGAGCACGGTGACGGAGCGCCGCCCGACCTTGGCCAGCACCACGAAGTGGTCGAGATTCCAGTGCAGGATGCAGGGCGTCTGCAAGCGGCCGAGGTGTTCCAGGTCCAGGCGCAATGCGCGGGTCTGGAAACCGAGCTGCTGGGCGATGCCCATCAGGCGGTTGAGCGAAGCGCCCTTGAGGGAAACCGAAAAACGGCGTCGAAACTCCGGCAGGTCGGTGCGATGGCCGTGGTGGTTGGCGATCATCGCCAAGGACGCCAGACCGCATTCGGCGGCCTGGGATTGCAGGATGGGTTTCACGCGGGATGGGGCATGGCGAACATGCGTTCACTTCACTTCTGCTCGTCACGCCCGGCCATGTGGCGCTGGATCCCCCGATAGGTGAATGCGGCGGCAAATGCCCCCACACCACCGAGCAGGCCAAGCATCAACACGTTGCCTTGGGCGAACAACGCGGCTAGGACAGCGGTGAGAGCACATACCAGCAACGCACATAGAAGGGGGGCTGCGTGCATCATCGTTCTGTAACTCCAAATTCCGGCGGCACCCTCCGGTCAGGAGGGTGCCAGATACCGATTCAGTTAGTAGCCAACGAGTAGCCTACGGCGATGGCGACACCGAGTGTAAATCCAGCAGCGGCACCCACCACGGTGCCAACACCAGGCACGACACTACCGATTGCCGCACCAGTCACCGTGGACGCCCACGCACCAGCGGCACCCATGACGATATCGCCGGCGGCAGTACCACCATCAACTTGGCTGATCTCCACCACACTCAACTCACGCATTTGGATTCTCCATCGTTCACCTGCCAATCGCAGGCGGTGCGAACCCTGTCACAGAACGCCCCCCCCCCTGCAAGCCCCTTGCCGATCGCTCATTCAGCCCTGCTTCAGACGACCCGTGATCGTGTGCAGCGGCTCCAAGACCCACTCCCACAGCCGGCGCCGCTCCCCGAGGATATCGGCCTCCAGCGTCATGCCGGGCTTCAAGGCCTCGTCCTGGCCAAAGGCCCGCACCGTCTGCCGCTCCAGGGCAACGACGATGCGGTAGTACGGCCCGCTGGCCGGTGCCTTGCCGAGCAGGGCCGCGAGTTCGCCCGTACCCAAGGCGCTGCGTGAAATGCGCTCCACCCGCCCCCGATGGTGGCCGAAGCGCTGGAACGGAAAAGCCTGGTAGCGCAGCAGCACGGCATCGCCGGGGCTGATGAAGCCGATCGCCCGGCTCGGCACCAGCAGATGCGCTTCCAGGCGGCTGGCCGCCGGCAGCAGGCTGAGCAGCGGCTGGCCGGCCTGCACCGTCTGGCCCGGCTGCCCGAGCCTTGTGGCCACGGCACCGGAGAGCGGGGCGCGGATCACCTTCTGCGCCCGCGCCGAGGTCTCCACCGATTCCTGCATCAAGCCCGCACGATCGCGCTGTTCCGCGGCATCGAGCGCGGCAAGACGCGCCGGCAACTCGCGCTCTGCCTGCTGCAACTGCGCCCACTGCCGGCGCAGGCCCAGCTGCTGCCGCTCCAGGGCCTGCACCAAACCCAGCTGCTCGAGTTCGGCCGCCTGCTGTTGCTGCAACTGCAACTCGGTGACGAACTGCCGGGCGCGCAGTTCCTGCAAGCGCTGCGTCGTCTGCTGCGCCAGACGGTGCTGGGCGCGGCGGGTGTCGAGTTCGGCGTCGATCTGGCGCAACTCGGACTGCACGGCGGCGATTTGCTCGGCAAGCCCCTGCTGCTGCGCCAGCAGCTGTTCGCGTTGCGAAGCAAAACCGCTGACCAGCCCTTCCTGGCGCTCGGCGAGGGCGGCTTGCAAGGCGGCGTGGGTATCGCCGCCCACCAAGGTCGCACGCGGCATCACCAGCACCGCCAGAACCTCACCGGCTTGCACGCGCTGGCCTTCCTCGACGCGGACCTCGGCCAGGGTGCCGGGCACCGGGGCGGTCACCGTCGCGATGCCCTGGTCCGGCAGCAACTGGCCGCCCACCCGGGTTCGCCGGGTGCAGTCGCCCAGGATCAGGAACAGCACGATCAGCAGTGCAGCGCCGACCGCAAAAGCGGTCAACAGCCACAGCGACAGCGGCTGGCCCAGCACGATCCCGCCCAGCCAGCGGTTCTGGCGGGCCTCGAGCACTTCCTGGCGGAACAGGGAATCGGTCATGGCGAACCCGAGCGCGAACGGCAAACGGCGCCGAGTCTAAACCAGCCCGCCCGCGTTCTCGGCCTTGGGGCCGCTGTGCAACACTTGCTGGATGACTCTGGTCTTGGCTCTCGCCCTGTTCGCCGCCCTCGCCTACGCCGCCGCCGGCAGCGGCCTGGCGCGGCGGGTGCTGGCGCAGGGCACGGCGCACGGCAGCGGACCCTGGCTGGTGCTGGGCGGGATCGGCGCCTCGGCGCATCTGGCGGCGCACATGCTGGCCACCGCCACCCGGGGCCTGCCGGATCTGCACTTCCTCTCGGCGTTGTCGCTGGTGGCTCTCGGCATGGCGGCACTCACCCTGGCCGGGGCCTGGCTGGAACGGCTGGAGGCCCTGGGCGTGCTGGTCTTCCCGATCGCCGCCGCCAGCCTGCTCGCTTACGCGCTGGCCGGCCAGCCCGGCCACAGCGGCGAGCCTCTGCCCTGGCCGATCAAGCTGCACGCCTGGGTTGCCCTGCTGGCCTACGCCGCGCTGGCGCTGGCCGCGCTGTTCGCGATCGGCCTGTGGGTGCAGGAACGCGCCCTGCGACGGCGGCGGATCACCCGGCTGGTGCGCGCCCTGCCGCCGCTGACCCAGACCGAGGCCCTGCTGTTCCGCATCCTGCTGGCCGGCTTCGCCCTGCTCACCTTGGCGCTGGCGATCGGGCTGGTGTTCGTCGAGAACCTGTTCGCTCAGCACCTCGCCCACAAGGCGGTGCTCTCGCTGCTGAGCTGGGCGGTGCTGGCCGCTTTGCTGTTCGGCCACTGGCGCTGGGGATGGCGCGGGGCGAAGGCCGCGCGCTGGACGCTGGCGGCGATGCTGCTGCTGGGCCTCGCCTTTTTCGGCAGCCGTTTCGTCTACGAGTTCCTGCTCGGCGCCTGAAGCCGACGGCCTTCAGTGGGCCGCCTGCTCCAGTGCTTCGGCGAGCCGCTCGACCCCGATCACCTCGAGCTCGCCAACCCGGCTGGACTTCGGTGCGTTGGCCTTGGGCACGATGGCCCGCTTGAAACCGTGGCTGGCGGCTTCCTTCAGGCGCTCCTCGCCGTTCGGCACCGGCCGAAGTTCGCCGGAAAGCCCGACCTCGCCGAAGGCGATGGTCTTGTCGGCCAGCGGCCGGTCACGCAGCGAGCTGAGCACGGCCAGCAGCACCGGCAGGTCGGCGGCGGTCTCCTGCACGCGGATGCCGCCGACCACGTTGACGAACACGTCCTGATCGAACACACCGACACCGCCGTGGCGATGCAGCACGGCCAACAGCATGGCCAGCCGGTTCTGTTCGAGGCCCAGCGCAACCCGCCGCGGGTTGGCCAGTGGGGACTGATCGACGAGGGCCTGCACCTCGACCAGCAGCGGCCGTGTGCCCTCGCGGGTCACCATCACCGCGCTGCCGGGCTGCGGCGAACGCGAGCCGGAGAGAAAAATGGCGGACGGGTTCGATACTTCGCGCAGGCCCTTGTCGCCCATCGCGAAAACGCCCAGCTCGTTCACCGCACCAAAGCGGTTCTTGAAGGCGCGCAGCACGCGGAAACGGCTGCCAGCCTCGCCCTCGAAATACAGCACGGCATCGACCATGTGCTCGAGCACGCGCGGCCCGGCGATTCCACCCTCCTTGGTGACGTGGCCGACCAGAAACACCGCGGTGCCGGTCTCCTTGGCGAAGCGCACCAGCTTGGCGGCACTCTCGCGCACCTGGCTCACCGAACCCGGGGCCGCGGTGAGCAGTTCCGACCACAGGGTCTGGATCGAATCGGCCACCATCAGCCGCGGCCGCGCCTGTGCGGCCTGCGCCAGGATGCGCTCGACACAGGTCTCGGCCAGTGCGCTGACGCCCTCGATCGGCAGACCGAGGCGCTGCGCACGCCCCGCCACCTGCGACAGCGACTCCTCGCCAGTGACGTACAGGCCTGGCACGCGCGCGGCCATCGCCGCGATGGCCTGCAGCAGCAGGGTGGATTTGCCGATGCCCGGATCGCCGCCGACCAGCACCACCGAGCCTTCGACCAGGCCGCCACCGAGCACGCGATCGAGTTCGCCGATGCCGGTGGAGACGCGCGACTCGGATTCATGTTTCACCGCCGACAGCGGCGTGATGCGCGGCTGCTCCGGCACACCGGCCCAGTTGGCGTGCCGTGACGCGCCTTTCGCCGCCGGCTCGACGACGATCTCGGCCAGGGTGTTCCAGGCCCCGCAGGCCTCGCACTGGCCCTGCCATTTCGGATGGCTGGCGCCGCAGTCGCTGCAGACGTGGGCGGTTCGCGCCTTCGGTTTTCCGCCTGTGACGGCCATGCGCCAGTGCCTCAGCCGGGCCGCACGCCGGGGCGGCCGGCCTCGACCACGAAACGCCGCTGGGTCTCGATGCGGCTCTCCTTGGCCTTGACCGTATCGACCACGCGGATCGACGCCCGCAGCTCGCGTGGGGTGAACTCGCAGGTGAGGTAGCCGCGCCGGCTCATGTCGGCGAAATGCACATGCGGGTTGTGGCGGGTGCGCGCCTCGTTGACCGCATGCACCGAACCCTGGGCGGTGATCGAGGTGCCGCAGAACTCGCTGGCGATGATCGGCGAGGCCGGATCACGGCGACGGTGGATGTCGGCCACCACGGTGGCGTGCAGGTCGCCACCCAGCACCACCGGGTTGGGCACGGCGTGCTTCTCGAGTGCCGCCAGCACCTGTTCGCGAGCCAGCGGGTAGCCGTCCCAGCCATCACTCCAGACCGATTCGCCGCCCTCGCGGGGCGTGGCGTAATGGGTCATCAGGGTCTGCTGGCCGAGGATGTTCCAGCGCCGGCCGGATTCGGCGAGGCGGGCTTCCAGCCAGGCCTCCTGCTCGCGTCCGAGCAGGGTGCGCGAGGGATCGAGCAGTTCCGGGCAGGCCCCGAGCATCACATCGGTCGAACCGCCGCGCTTGTGCGGGTCCGGGCAGGCCTGCGGCGAACGGTACTGGCGGTTGTCGAGCATGCAGATACGGGCCAGCCGACCGAAATCGGTGTGGCTGAAAAGCCGCAGGCTGGCACCCTTGGCCCACATCGCGCGCGGCAGGGGCATGTGCTCGAAATAGGCCTGGTAGGCCGCCGCGCGCCGGACCAGAAAGCCCGGATCGAGGTGTTCGGACTGGTCGCCCGCGTAATCGTTGTCGACCTCGTGATCGTCCCAGGTGAGCAGCCAGGGCACCGCGGCATGCATGCGCTGCAGGTCGGGATCGAGCCGGTACTGGGCGTGGCGGCTGCGGTACTCGGGCAGGGTCATCAGCAGCGAACCGACGTGCCGACGCACCAGATCGTCGCCCCAGCTGTTCTCGTAGAGGTAGTCGCCGACGAACAGCATGAGGTCGAGGTCTTCGGCGAGCAGGTGCCGGTAGCCGGTGAACCAGCCCTGCTCGTAGTGCTGGCAGGACGCCACCGCCAGCCGCAGGCGCTGCACATCGGCATCCGGCGCGTCGGCCGTGCGGGTGCGACCGACCGGCGAAACCGCATCACCGCTGCGGAAGCGGTACCAGTACCAGCGACCCGGATCGAGCCCGGTGGCGTCGGCATGCAGGCTGTGCGCGGTTTCCGGCACCGCCCGCACCCGCCCGGTGGCGACGATCCGGCCAAAACGCTCGTCGCTGGCAAGCTCCCAGGTCACATCGACGTTCTCCGGCTGCATGCCGCCGGCAGGCTCCAGCGGCGAAGGCGCCAGCCGGGTCCACAAGGCGACCCGGTCCGGGCGCGGGTAACCCGAGCCGACCCCGAGCGAGAAGGGGTAGGCCTTGAAGCGCACACGCGGCGGTGGCGGGGTCTGGGCCAGCGCGCCGGGGGCAACGAAAGCCGCCAGGGCCAGGGCGCTGGCGACGCGCAGGACCTGACGCCGGGACGCGCCGATGGCGTTCAGGCGGTTGGCGAGAAGGAGGGTCGATGGCTCGTCACGGCGCGTCATGGTCAGTCCTCCGGGTTGGGGCGGCTTGATTTACCATGTTCACGGCGGCAAACCGGTGACGGCAGGAAAACAAAAGCCCGCAACGGGCGACCGATGCGGGCTAGGGCTTTCATGGTGCCGGAGAAGGGACTCGAACCCCCGACCTACGCATTACGAATGCGCCGCTCTACCAACTGAGCTACACCGGCATCGGACGAATCGACGATTCTAGTCCGCGGGTCGGGCAGGGTCAACGCCGCCCGGGCCTTCGACCAGAGTGATGCGCAGGGCTTTCGGCAGGGCGAACACCACATCCTCGGGCTTGCCGGCCAGTTCGACCGGCTCAGCGCCGCCCAGATCGCGCAGCCGCACCAGCACGTCCTGGACCAGCCGTTCCGGTGCCGAAGCCCCGGCGGTCACACCGACGCACTGTTTGCCGTCCAGCCAGCGGGGTTCGATCTGCCCGGCGCCGTCGATCAGGTAGGCCTCGACGCCGTTCTTCTCGGCCAGTTCGCGCAGGCGGTTCGAGTTCGAGCTGCTTGGGCTGCCGACCACCAGGATCAGGTCGCAGCGCCTCGACAGTTCGCGCACGGCGTCCTGGCGGTTCTGGGTGGCGTAGCAGATGTCGTCGTGGCGCGGCCCCTGCAGGGCCGGGAAGCGGCGTTGCAGCACGGCGATGATGTCGCGGGTGTCATCCACCGAGAGCGTGGTCTGGGTGGTGAAGGCGACATGGTCGGGCTGGGCGATCTCGAGGGTCTCGGCCTGGGCGACGTCCTCGACCAGATGGATCGCGCCGCCACCGGCCTCCTTGCGCCACTGGCCCATGGTGCCCTCGACCTCGACGTGGCCGGCATGGCCGATCAGGATCACGTCGCGCCCGGCCCGGCAATGCCGGGCGACCTCGATGTGGACCTTGGTGACCAGCGGGCAGGTCGCGTCGAACACCTTGAAGCCGCGCTCGGTGGCTTCGTTGCGCACCGCCTGCGACACGCCGTGGGCGCTGAAAATCAGTGTGGCACCGGGCGGCACCTCGGCCAGGTCCTCGACGAAGACCGCACCGCGGGCACGCAGGTCCTCGACCACGTAGCGGTTGTGCACCACCTCGTGGCGGACATGGATGGGCGCTCCGAGCTGCTCCAGCGCGCGCTCGACGATCTCGATGGCGCGATCGACGCCGGCGCAGAAGCCGCGCGGGTTGGCGAGCAGGATGGCGAAACTCAAGCGTTCCTCCTCGGCAGCAGGCTCAGCACGACCAGACCCACCGCGCCGGTCACGATCGAGGCATCGGCGATGTTGAACACCGGCCAATGGAAATCGCGCCAATACCAGTGGATGAAATCGACGACGTAGCCGAAACGCAGGCGGTCGATCAGGTTGCCGATCGCACCGCCGATGATCAGCGCGAAAGGCAGCGCCTCGCGCCAGTGCCCGCGGGGCATCTGCCGCAGCAAGTGGACCAGCAGCAGGCTGATGCCGATGGCCAGGGCGCTGAAGAACCAGCGCTGCCAGCCCGAGGCCCCGGCGAGGAAGCTGAAGGCCGCGCCGTGGTTGTGGACCAGGGTCCAGTTCCAGAAGCCCTCGATCACCGGCACCGAGCGGCCGTAGTCGAGCACGGCGATGAAATACAGCTTGCTCGCCTGGTCGAGCAGGATCAGGACCAGGGACAGCCACAGCCAGACCAGGGCATTGGCGGACAGCAGCGGCGTGGTGCTGGTGGAATGGGCGTTGGGCGGGTTCACGGCGGGTGCTTGGAAAGGCTCAGAAGTGGCGGCGGTTTTCGCCGGCGCCGTCGACATTGTCGACGCAGCGCCCGCAGAGTTCGGGATGCTCGGCGTGCGCACCGACATCGGCGCGATGGTGCCAGCAGCGCACGCACTTGGGCGACGAGCTTGCCAGCGCCCGGATGAACGCCCCGGCGACGCCCTCGGCGGGCAGCGCGTCGACGGGCTTGGCGGCCAGCGGGTGCAGGCGCAGCCCGCTCACGATGAACAGGAAGCGCAGCTCGTCGGCGACGGGTGCCAGCGCGGCAAGCGTCGCATCGTCGAGGTACAGATCGACCTCGGCCTCGAGCGAGGCGCCGATGGCTCCGCCGGCGCGCATCGGCTCCAGCAGCTTGGCCACGGCTTCGCGGAGGGCCAGCGCGCGGGCGAAGCCCTCGCGCGACAGCACGCCGCCCTCGGGCAGCGGATCGAGATCCCCGCTCCAGGTGGTGAACAGCACATGCGCCTCGCGCGCGCCCGGCAGGTGCTGCCAGAGCTCGTCCGCGGTGAAGCTCAGGATCGGCGCGATCCAGCGCGTCAGCGCGTGGGCGATGCGGAACATCGCCGACTGCGCCGAGCGGCGGCCGCGGCTGTCCACCGGCATGGTGTAGAGCCGGTCCTTGGTGACATCGAGGTACAGCGCGCCAAGGTCGTTGGTGCAGTAGTTCTGCAGCGCGGCCACGACGGCGGCGAAGTCGTAGCGGGCATAGGCCGCCGTGATCTCGGCCTGCACATCAAAGGCGCGGGCCACTGCCTGCGCATCCAGCCAAAGCAATGCGCTGTTCGGCAGCAGGTGGGCGGCCGGATCGAAGCCGGCCAGATTGCCGAGCAGGAAGCGCGCGGTGTTGCGGATGCGCCGGTAGGCGTCGGCGGTGCGCTTCAGGATGTCGTCGGAAACCGACATCTCGTTGCGGTAGTCGGCACTGGCGATCCACAGGCGCAGCACATCGGCACCGAGCTGGTCGATGACCTTCTGCGGCTCGACCACATTGCCGAGCGACTTGCTCATCTTGCGGCCCTGCGCATCGACCGCGAAGCCATGGGTCAGCACCTGCCGGTAGGGGGCGGCGCCGTCGATCGCCACACCGGTGAGCAGCGAGCTCTGGAACCAGCCGCGGTGCTGGTCGGAGCCTTCGAGGTAGAGATCGGCCGGCTTGGCGAGCCCCTCGTCGGCGCGCGCGGCGAGCACGGCCTCGTGGGTCACCCCCGAATCGAACCAGACGTCGAGGATGTCGGTGACCTTCTCGTAGTCGCCGGCCTCGGCGCCGAGCAGTTCAGCCGCGTCGAGCGCGAACCACGCGTCCACCCCGCCCCGCTCGATCTTCGCGGCCACGGCGGCCATCAGCTCGGCCGTGCGCGGGTGGATCTCGCCGGTGAGGCGGTGCGTGAACAGCGCGATCGGCACGCCCCAGGTGCGCTGGCGCGAGATGCACCAGTCCGGGCGGCCGTCGACCATGGCGCTGATGCGCGCCTCGCCCCAGTCGGGGAACCAGGCCACGCCCTTGATGGCGGCCAGCGCGTCGGCGCGCAGGTTTGCCTGCGTCATCGAGATGAACCACTGCGGCGTCGCGCGGAAGGCCACCGGCGTCTTGTGACGCCAGCAGTGCGGGTAGCTGTGCTGCAGCTTGCCCGAGGACAGCAGCACGCCGCGCGCGGCGAGTGCGGCGACGATGACGTCGTTGGCCTTCCACAGATGCGTCCCGGCGATCGCGACCTCGCCCTCGGGCGTGGCGATCGGTGGCGTGCCCGGCAGGTACAGGCCCTTGCCGTCGACCGGGTTGATCTGGGCGGCGCTGTAGTGGTCGGTGAGCCCGTAGCGCTTGCCGACCGCGAAGTCCTCCTGACCGTGGCCGGGTGCCGTGTGCACCGCGCCGGTGCCCTCGTCGGCGGTGACGTGCTCGCCGAGGATCAGCGGGATCTCGCGGTCGTAGAACGGATGCGCGAGTTTGATGCCCTCGAGCGCACGGCCTTCGGTGCGACCGAGCACCTTGGCTTCGGCGACGCCGAAGCGCGCCAGCGCCTTCTCGACCAGCGCCTCGGCCAGCACCAGCAGCAGGCGCTTCCCATCGCGCGCCGGGCCTTCGACCAGCGCGTAGCCGAGCTCCGGCCCCAGCGTGACCGCCAGCGAGGCCGGCAGGGTCCACGGCGTGGTCGTCCAGATCGGCACGGCGACGATCGCGTCCTCGTCAAAGCTGACGCCGAACTTCGCCGCCAGCGCCCTCGGGTCCTTCGCGTCGTAGGCGACATCGACCATCGGCGAAGTCTTGTCGGCGTACTCGATCTCGGCTTCGGCCAGGGCCGAACCGCAATCGAAGCACCAGTGCACCGGCTTGGCGCCGCGCAGCAGATGGCCGCGCTCGACGATCTTCGCCAGCGCGCGGACCATGTCGGCCTCGAAGCGGAAATCCATCGTGCGGTAGGGATGGCCCCAATCGCCCAGCACGCCGAGGCGTTGGAAATCGCGCGACTGGCCGGCGATCTGCTCGGCGGCGTATTCGCGGCAACGCTGGCGGAAGGTGGCGGCGTCGAGCTTGTCGCCGACCTTGCCGAACGTCTTCTCGACGGCGAGTTCGATCGGCAGGCCGTGGCAGTCCCAGCCCGGCACGTAGGGCGCATCGAAGCCGGAGAGCAGCTTCGACTTGACGACGATGTCCTTCAGCACCTTGTTGACGGCGTGGCCGATGTGGATGTTGCCGTTGGCGTAGGGCGGGCCGTCGTGCAACACGAAGCGTGGCCGGCCGGCAGCGCGGGCACGCACCTGCTCGTAGAGGCGGCCGTCCTGCCAGCGCTGCAGCATGGCCGGCTCGCGCTTGGGCAGATCGCCGCGCATCGGAAAGGCCGTGTCCGGCAGCGAGAGGGTGCTCTTGTAGTCGATGCTCACGGCGAGGCGTTGGCTGGGTCGGTGTCGGGGAGGGGCGGCGCGCTCAAGGGCGCAGCGCTTCGGTCGGGAGAAAGTGTTCGATCGGGCCGGCGGTCAGGATCGCGCGCGCCTCGGCGGCATCGCGGTCCATCTGCACGATCAGGGCGGGCAGATCATCGAACCTGATTTCATCCCTGAGTTTGGCGACGAACTCGACCTCGATACGACGGCCATAAAGATCGCCGGCGAAGTCGAAAACATGCACCTCCAGCCACGGCGCCTTGCCCTGCACCGTGGGTCGGGTGCCGAGGCTCGACACGCTGGGCATGGGTTGCGCACCGATGCCGTGCACCCGGGTCGCGAAGATGCCCTGCAGGGGCGGGCGCTTGCCGCCGAAACGCAGGTTGGCGGTCGGGTAGCCCAGGGTCCGGCCAAGCTGCTGGCCGCGCCCCACCTTTCCGGCGATGGTGTAAGGCCGCCCCAGCAGCGCGGCGGCACGCTCGAAATCGGCAGCCGCCAGTGCGGCGCGCACGGCCGTGCTCGACACCCGCTCGCCGGCTTCCGCCACAAGCGGCAGGGCCTGCGTGATGAAGCCGAGTTCATGGCCCATGCGCTGGAGCAGGGCGAGATCGCCGCCACGGCGATGGCCGAAGCGGAAATCCGGCCCGACCCAGACTTCACGGGCCTGCAGTTTCGCCACCAGCACCCTGCGGACGAAAACCTCGGCCGGCATCGCCACCATTGCCGCGTTGAAACGCAAAAAACCAATCACATCGACGCCGAGCTCGCGAAGGCCGGCGAGCTTGGCCGCCGGCAGGCTGAGCCGGGGCGGGGGCTCCGCGGCCATGAAGAACTCGCGCGGCAGCGGCTCGAAGCTCAGGCCAACGAGCGGCAGGCCGCGCTCGCGGGCACGGGCGCGGGCGCGGCCGATCAGCGCCTGATGACCCCGATGCAGGCCGTCGAAAGCTCCGATGCAGACCACGCTGCCGGCGGGGGTGGGCGATCGGCCCCCGATGTCGCGGAACAGCAGGCTCATAAGACCGCCGAGTATAGCCGGCCACCGCCCGGGCCGGCCGCGCGGGGCTGCGCTTTCAATGCGCCCAGACCCGGCGCGGACGGACCCCGGCCAGCAACAGGCCGGCGGCATAGGCCAGGGCTCCGGCGGCGACCGCGGCCAGCAGCCAAGCGACCCGCTGCAGGGCCGGCAACTCGCCGAAGTCGCCAACGTGCTGGCGCAGGGCCAGCACCGCCAAGCCCATCAGCACGAGACCCAGACCGATCTGCAGCAGAAAGCGCCCCCAACCGGACTGCGGCTGGACGATGCCGTCGCGGCGCAGCCAGCGCCAGAGCAGCACGGCATTGGCGATGCCGGCCAGCGCCGTGGCCAGGGCGATGCCGACGTGGGCTCCGGGCACCCCGAACCACCAGAGCGGCGTGGTCAGAAGCACCATCAGGCCGATGTTGATGAAGACCGTGGCGATCGCCGCCCGCATCGGCGTGACGGTGTCCTGGCGCGCGAAATAGGCCGGCAGCAGCACCTTGGAGAGCATGAAGGCCGGCACCGCAAGGCTGGTCGCCGACAGGGCCCAGGCCGCCATCTGGGCATCGTGCGCGGTGAACCGACCGTGCTGGAACAGCGTGGCGGTGAGCGGCCCGGCCAGCAGCAGCAGGCCGAGGCCGGCCGGCAGGCCGACCAGAGCCACCATCCGCAGGCCCCAGTCGATCGCCCGGGCGTAGCCGGCCTGGTCACCCTCGACGAAACGCGCCGAGAGATGCGGCAGGATCACCGTACCGATCGCCACGCCGAACAGGCCGAGCGGAAACTCGCTCAGGCGGTCGGCGGTGTAGAGCCAGGTCTGGCTGCCGGTCACCAGCAGGGAGGCGAACACGGTGCCGACCAGCAGGTTGAGCTGGGCCACCGAGGAGGAGAACAGGGTCGGCAGCATCAGGGTGCCAACCCGGCGCACCGCCGGGTGCCGGAAGTCGAGGCGCAGCCGCGGGCGCAGCCCGAGCCGCCCCAGCGCCGGCCAGAGCAGCAGGAACTGCAGCACGCCGGCCAGCAGCACGCCCCAGGCCAGGGCCATCGGCGGCACCTCGAACAACGGCGCCAGGGCCAGCATGGCGGCGATCATCGCCAGGTTGTGCAGCACCGGCGTCAGCGCGGCCAGGCCGAAGCGGCCGTGGCTGTTCAGGATGGCGCCGGCCAAGGCGGTCATGGCGATGAACGCGAGGTAGGGGAAGGTGATCCGCAGCATCGCCGCGATGCGCTCGATCTGCGCCGGATCGTCCAGCGCGCCCGGGGCGAACAGCGCCGCCACCCACGGTGCCGCCAGCATGCCGAGACCGGCCACCAGCAGCACCACGGCGCAGAGCGCGCCGGCGACGTGGTCGCGGAACGCGCGCAGGACGGCCTCGTCGCCCTGGTCGCGGGCGGCGGCGTAGGCCGGCACGAAGGCCGAGGCGAACGAACCCTCGGCGAAGATCCGCCGCAGGTAGTTGGGGATGCGGTAGGCGATAACGAAGGCGTCCATCGCCGCCGAGGCACCGAACAGGCTGGCCTGCAGGATGTCGCGGACGAAACCGGCGAGGCGCGAAAGCAGGGTCATGCCGCCGAACACGGCACTGGAACCCAGCAGGCCCCTCTTCACGCGGGCATCCTGAACACCGGCCGGCGCGGCCTGCTTTGTTCTTGACGCGACAAGGCTTTTCCCCAATACTCGGCGGTCTTTCGTCCCGCATCTTATCCGTTTTCCAGGAGCCGTCCGTGGCCAACATCAAGTCCGCCAAGAAGCGCGCCAAGCAGGCCGCCGTCCGCAATGCCCGCAACTCGGCGCAACGTTCGATGCTGCGCACGGCCGTCAAGAAGGTCGTCAAGGCCATCGGTGCCCGCGACGTCGCCGCCGCCGAGGCCGCCTTCGCCGTCGCCCAGCCCATTCTCGACCGCTACGCCTCGCGTGGCCTGATCCACAAGAACAAGGCCGCCCGCCACAAGGCCCGCCTGAACGGCCACATCAAGGCCCTGAAGGCCGCCTGAGGACCGCCCCGGCGCGCGGGGCTTGACAGCACTGGCACACTGGCGGAGACCTCGTCCCGCCCGGAGCCACCGATGCCTCTGCTCGCCCATCACGTCCCCCGACCGGCGCAGACGCCGGCGGGCACCACCCTCGTCATCGATCGCCCCGACGACTGGCACCTGCACCTGCGCGACGGCGAGGAACTGAAAGCCGTACTGCCGCACACGGCGGCGCAGTTCCACCGCGCCATCATCATGCCGAACCTGAAGCCGCCGGTGACCACCACGGCGCTGGCGCTGGCCTACCGCAAGCGCATCCTCGAAGCCCGTCCCGCCGGCTCGGACTTCGATCCGCTGATGACGCTCTACCTCACCGACAACACGCCCGCCGACGAGATCCACCGCGCCAAGGCGAGCGGCGTCGTGCACGCGGTGAAGCTCTACCCGGCCGGTGCCACCACGAATTCCGATTCCGGCGTCACCGACCTCAAGCACACCTACAAGGCGCTGGAGGCGATGCAGGAGGCCGGCATGGTGCTCGCCATCCACGGCGAGGTGACCGACCGCGACATCGACGTGTTCGACCGCGAGAAGGTTTTCATCGACGAGAAGCTGATCCCGCTGCGTCGCGACTTCCCGGCGCTGCGGGTGGTGTTCGAGCACATCACCACGAAGGACGCCGCCGATTACGTCGCCACGGCAGAGGGCGAGATCGCCGCCACCATCACCGCCCACCACCTGCTCTACAACCGCAATGCCCTTTTCCAGGGCGGCATCCGGCCGCACTACTACTGCCTGCCGGTGCTGAAACGCGAACTGCACCGGCAGTCCCTGCTGGAGGCGGCGACCAGCGGCAAGCCGCGCTATTTCCTCGGCACCGACTCGGCACCGCACGCCATGGGCGACAAGGAATCCGACTGCGGCTGCGCCGGCTGCTACACCGCGCTGCACGCGCTCGAACTCTATGCCACCGCCTTCGAGGCGGTCGGACGGCTCGATCGGCTGGAGGGTTTCGCCAGCCACTTCGGTCCCGATTTCTACCGCCTGCCGCGCAATGCCGGCAAGGTGCGCCTGCACCGGCAGGACTGGTCGATCCCGACCGCCCTGCCCTACGGCGACCGGATCGTGGTGCCGCTGGCCCACGGCGAGACGCTGGGCTGGCGCTTCGAGGCCTCGCTTCAAACGAATGACGCGAGCCGGTAACGCCAACAGGGCAGCGTGATCGACGCGCCGGTGGCATTGGCGCGCTCTCCCCCCAACCCGACGAGGCCATCCCATGAGCCACACCCTGTTCCTGCGCATCGCCGCAAGCGGTTTCGCCGCCCTGCTGCTGCTCGCCCCCTCCCTCGGCCACAGCGCCAGCTTCACCGGCCGCGTGGCCTCGGTTTCGGACGGCGACACCATCACCCTGGAGCGCTCCCTGCCCGCCCCACTCAGCACCCGCGAAGTCCGTCTGCTCAGCATCGATGCGCCCGAGACTTTCTTCGTCGACGGCGTTCCGGCTGGTGACCAGGTGGTGCATGGCCGCGTCTCGCGTGACGCGCTGCGCAGCCTGCTGCCGCGCGGCACCCAGGTCACCATCGTCACCGACCGCATCCAGACCGACGCATTCGGCCGGGTACTGGCCCATGTCTACCGTGGCAGCTTGAACCTCAACGCCGAGATGCTGCGCCGCGGCCATGCCGTCACCTACGTGCGCTGGCCCAACAGCTATGGCCGCTTCACCGCGCATCGGGCCGCCCTGCAGGAAGCGCGGCTGGGCGGTCGCGGCATGTGGAACCCGAGCAATCCGATCGACGAATTGCCTTTCGAGTACCGGCTGCGCGTCAACGAGCGCACCAACACCCGTTATTTCGGTGATTTCTCGACCAAGACCTTCGTGCGCCCGGCCGACTACCGGCGGATCCCGATCGAACAGCGGCTCTCGTTCGCATCGGCCGCAGAAGCGAGTGCCGCCGGCTACCGCCTGCAATTCTGAACTTGCCGGGCTAGACCAGCATCGCCTCGCCCGGACGGGCGAGGCTGGTGAGCACCCCACGCTGCTGGAGCTGTTCGGCGAGGATCTGCCGCGGCCGGTCCTCGCCGTGCACCAGCACCACCCGCGGCCGGCCGCCGATGCCGGCCTGCCATTCGATCAGGGCCGGCTGATCGGCGTGCGCCGACAAGCCACCGACCGTGTGGCGCTGGGCGCGGACCTGCACCTCATGGCCCAGCACACGCACCCAGGCGGCACCATCGACCAGCCGGCGGCCGAGCGTGCCCTGGGCCTGGTAGCCGACGAACAGCAGGTGGTTGTTCTCGAAAGGCAAATGGTGGCGCAGGTGGTGGCGGATGCGGCCGCCGGTGCACATGCCCGAACCGGCGATGATGATGGCGCCGCCGCGGATCTGGTTGATCGCCATCGATTGCGCCGGATCGACGGTGAGGTGCAGGTTTTTCATGCGGAAGGGGTGCGGGCGACCGGCCCAGACCCGCCTTGCGTCCTCATCGAACAGACGGGTGTGGCGGTCGTAGACCTCGATCACGCGGGTTGCCATCGGGCTGTCGAGGAAGATGCGCCAGCGTCCGAGGCCCCAGTCCTCGTAGTGGCGGGCGAACCAGTACAGCAGTTCCTGGCTGCGGCCGACGGCGAAGGCCGGGATCAGCACGTTGCCGCCCTGCGCCCAGGCCGTGTGGAAGATCCGGCCGAGTTCCTCGATGGTGGCGGCGCGCTCGCGGTGGGCGCGGTCGCCGTAGGTGCTCTCCAGCAGCACGAGATCGGCCTTGGGCGGCACCACGGCATCGCGCAGGATCGGCGTGCCCTTCGGGCCGAGGTCGCCGGAGTAAATGAGCGTGCGCGGCTCGGGGCCGCTGGCGTCGACCAGTTCGACGCTGGCCGAACCGAGGATATGGCCGGCGTCGCGCAGGGTCAGCACGAGGCCGGGGAACAGCTCCAGGGGCTCCTCGTACTCGATGCCGCGCACCAGCCGCAGCACCTCCTGCACATCGGCCTGAGTGTAGAGCGGCTCCAGTTCGTCGGCATCGAAGCTGCGGCCCTCGGCGCGGCGGCGGCGGGCGCGCTCGGCATCACCCTCGGCGATCCGCGCGGCGTCCTCCAGCATCACCCGCAGCAGGTCGGCGGTGGCACGCTGCGCCCAGATCGGGCCGTCGAAGCCCTGCTGCACCAGCAGCGGCAAGCGGCCGCAGTGGTCGAGGTGGGCGTGGCTCATCACCACGCCGTCGATCTTGGCCGGGTCGAAGTCGAAGGGGTCGCGGTTGCGGCGCTCGTCCTCGCGGCTGCCCTGGATCAGCCCGCAGTCGAGCAGCAGCCGGCGACCGGCGGCCTCGACCTCGTGGCAGGAGCCGGTGACTTCGCCGGCGGCACCATGGAAACGGATCTTCATGGCCACCTCAGCGCGCTGCCGCTTCGAGTTCGGCCAGCACCCGCGGTGCCGGGAAGGCCTGCTCCATCACCCAGAGCATGTAGCGTGAATCGACCGCGATCATCCGCGTCATCGCCGGATCGAAGATCCAGTTCGAGCTGACCGACTCCCAGTTGCCGTCGAAGGCGAGGCCGACGAGGCGACCACGGGCATCGAGCACCGGCGAGCCGGAATTACCGCCGGTGATGTCGAGATCGGAGAGGAAATTGACCGGCACGCTGCCGAGTGCCGCGTCGGCATGACGGCCGTGACGACGCTCGCGGATGGCGTCGAGCTGGACCTGCGGCGCGTCGAAAGGCGTGACACCGGTGGCCTTGGCGGCCAGCCCCTCCAGCGTGGTGAACGGGGTGTAGGCCACGCCATCGCGCGGCACGTAGCCGGTCACTTGGCCGAAGGTCAGGCGCAGGCTGAGGTTGGCGTCCGGGTAGATGGCGCCGCCCTGGGCGCGGCGATGCGCCTGCACCGCCGCCAGGAAGGCCGGGCGGTCGCGCAGGTTCTCGCCGGCGCGGCCGCGGGCCGCGTCCTCGATGGCCTGCCAGGTCGGGAACAGCGCGACCACCAGCTGCAGCAAGGGGTCGGGGTGGGCTTCCAGTTCGGCGGCGGTGCGATCGAGCAGGGCAAGCCGGGCCTCGACGGGCTCCAGCGTGGTGCCGGCATAGAGACCGGCGAGGCCGGCACGGATGGCTTCCGGGCTGCCGTCGCCGACCAGCGCATCGAGCGCCGGCACCCGCTGTGCCGCCGGCAGGCGGACGTACTCGCCCAGCCAGTAGGCCAGCAGTTCGATCTCCATGCCGCGCACGTAACGGCGCTCGAGCTGGCGTTGCGCGCCTTCGATGGCGACACGGTCGCGCTGCTGGAATCCGGGGGCGCGCTCGAGATCGGGCTTGGCCGATTCGCGGGTCAGCCGGTAGGCCTGGCGCAGGCTGGCGAGCAGGCCGGTGCCGCCGATCTGGTTGAACACGAGGTCGCGTTCGCGCAGGGCACGCGCCGCGAGCGTCATCGCCACCAGGCGCTGGTGTGCGGCCAGCGCCTCGCGGCGGGCGGCGGCATCGAGACCGCTGGCCCCCGGCGCGCCGGCGCGGAGCCAATCGAGCACGGCGCGCTCACCCTCGCGCTTGCGCACGGCGGCATCGATCCGGGCGAAACCGGTGAGCTGGCCCTCCCAGTTCTTCATGGCGTTCTGCCAGTTGCGCACGGTGGCGGCGTAGCGCACCGCGATCTCCGGATCGGCCGCACTGGCGCGCTCGACCAGGGCGACGGTCTGGCGCAGATGGCGGCCGACCACCGGGAACTGCCAGTCGGCGACGTTGCGGAACTCCTCGTACAGGGCGTAGCGGTTGGTCTGGCCGGGGAAGCCCGCGACCATCACGAAATCACCGGCTTCGAGCGGGGTTTCGGCGAAGCGCAGCCAGTGTCGTGGCTGGAAGGGCACGTTCTCCGGCGCGTAGGGCGCCGGCCGGCCGTCGGGACCGACGTAGGCGCGGTAGAAGGTGAAATCGCCGGTGTGGCGCGGCCACATCCAGTTGTCGATCTCGCCACCGAAGTTGCCGATCGATGAAGGCGGCGCGTAGACCAGGCGCACGTCGCGGATCTCCAGTTGCCGGACCAAGCGAAAGGTCTGGCCGCCAAAGAAACTGAACAGCGTGCAGCGGTAGCCCGGCTCGCGTTCGCACTCGGCCACCAGCGCGCGCTGCACGTCCTCGAACGCCGCCTGCCGGGCCAGACCATCGGCAGCACCGCGCAGGGCCTGCCGCACCTCGGCCGTGACCTCGGTGATGCGGTCCATCACGAACACCCGTGCGTTCGGTCCGGCGGAGCGTTCCTCGGCCAGCGTTGCCGCGTTGAACCCGAGCGCCATCAGGTTGCGCTCGGGGGTGGAATTGAGCTGGATCGCGCCGTAGGCGCAATGGTGGTTGGTCGCCACCAGACCCTGCGGCGAGACGAAACTGGCGGTGCAGCCACCGAGCGCCACCACCGCACCGATCGGATCGCCGGTGAGCTCGGCCAATCGCTCCGGCGGCAGTTCGAGGCCGGCCGCGCGCAGCTCATCGGCGATCTCCGGCAACTGCTGCGGCACCCACATGCCCTCACCGGCGGCCAGCGGGGCAGCGAGCACGGAGGCGACCATCGCCAGTGCAAGAGGAAGTCGACGCATGAATGAAGCCCTCGGGGCGGCAAGCGGAACCCGCAGTCTAACCGCTGCCCGGCCGCAACCGGCATGCCGGAAGTCCCCCCTGCCGCGGCGCCGACCGGGGCCTCGTTATACTGCGTCGCAGCCGGGCCGGGCCGCCCGTGGAGCGCAGATCGATGGGGATGATGATGAAGGCGCTGGTCAAGCGCCACGCCGAAAAAGGCATCTGGATGGAGGAGGTGCCGGTCCCGCGGGCCGGGCCGAACGAGGTGCTGATCAAGCTGGAAAAAACCGCGATCTGCGGCACCGACCTGCACATCTACAAGTGGGACGAGTGGAGCCAGCGCACCATCACGCCGGGCCTCGTCATCGGTCACGAGTTCGTCGGCCGGATCGTCGAACTGGGCACCGGGGTGACCGGCTACAAGATCGGCGACCGCGTCTCGGCGGAGGGCCACATCGTCTGCGGCCATTGCCGCAACTGCCGTGCCGGCAAGCAGCACCTGTGCCCGAACACCGTGGGCATCGGCGTCAACCGCGATGGCGCCTTCGCCGAATACATCGCGATGCCGGCCGCCAACCTGTGGCCGATTCCCGATCCAATCCCCTCCGAACTGGCGGCCTTTTTCGACCCCTACGGCAATGCCGCGCACTGCGCGCTGGAGTTCGACGTGGTCGGCGAGGACGTGCTGATCACCGGCGCGGGCCCCATCGGCATTATCGCGGCCGGCCTCTGCAAGCACATCGGTGCGCGCAACGTGGTGGTCACCGACGTCAACGACTACCGGCTCAAGCTCGCCGCCGACATGGGGGCCACCCGTGTCGTCAACGTGGCCAAGCAGAGCATCAAGGATGTGATGGCCGACCTGCACATGGAGGGCTTCGACGTGGGCCTCGAGATGAGCGGCAACCCGCGCGCCTTCAACGACATGCTCGACTGCATGTACCACGGCGGCAAGATCGCCTTGCTCGGCATCCTGCCCAAGGGCACCGGCGTCGACTGGGACAAGATCATCTTCAAGGGGCTCACCGTGCAGGGCATCTACGGTCGGCGCATGTACGAGACCTGGTACAAGATGACGCAGATGGTGCTCACTGGTTTCCCGCTGCAGAAGGTGCTCACGCACCAGATCCACATCGACGACTTCCAGCGCGGCTTCGAGCTGATGGATGCTGGCACCTGCGGCAAGGTCGTCTGCAGCTGGAACTGACGTGAGCCCGGCCTCCAGCGTCCGCATCCACGTCGACCCCGATCCCGACGGTGGCAGGGCGCTGGCCATCCGCGAGATGCTGCGCGACTACAACGCCCGCTTCATCGGTCGCCCCGACTGGCTGCCGCTCGTCATCACCGCGCTGGACGGCGACGACGGCCTGGTCGGTGGGCTGGCCGGCGAATACGGGCTGGGCTGGCTGCACGTCACCATGCTGGCGGTGGCGCCGGAGCGGCGCCGCACCGGCATCGGCGCACGTCTGCTCGACCAGGCCGAACAGTGGGCGCGGCGGCAGGGTGCGCTCGGGGTCTACCTCGACACCATCGCGTTCCAGTCGCTGGCCTTCTACGAGGGGCTCGGTTATCGGCGGTTCGGCGAGCAGCTGGACAATCCACCCGGCTACACCCGCTACCACCTCGAAAAACGCTTCGACTGATGCTTTGTTCCGCTCGACCGGCGCTCGCCCTGCTGGGCGCCGCCCTGCTGGCCTCCGCCCAGGCCCAGGCCTTGCCCGCAAGCCATTGCCCCGGTGCCGATGCCCTCCCGGCCCAACAAATCGCGCCCGCTCGTCTGCTGGAAGGCGAGGGCTTCACGGTCGACCCCTGCGCACGCCTGGTTGGTCATCTCGGTCGGTTTCTGTTGCGGCCCGACAGCCCGGCCGATGGCAGCGCCGTGGTACCCCCGGTGCTGGAGGTCGAAAGCCTCGATCTGCTGGCCCAACGCGTCGCCGAAATGGCACTGCTCCGGCAACTGCGGGACATCGGCCGCGCCGAAGCCGCCGCCGAAGCCGCCTGGGCCTCGCTGCAACAGACCGGCAGCGCGGTCGGCCAGGTGGTAACGCGACCTGTGGAGAGCGTGATCGGAATGCCCGCCGGCGCGCTCCGCTTCCTTGGCCGGCAGGCCGGTGAACTGGGTCGACACGCCGCCAATGCCGGTGATCGCGCCAGTGCAGCCTTCAGCGCCGCGCCGCAGGGCAGCGGCCTGCAACTGCGCCCCGGTGCCGAGCCGCCCCCCGGCCCGGAAGCCACGCCCTGGTGGCAGGCCGGCGGCCATGTCGCCTTGCGCCACGGCCAGCGCTGGATCGGCTACAGCGCGGCCCGCCGCGATCTTGCGCAGCGGCTGGGCATCGACCCCTACTCCGGCAACGCTTGGCTCGACGCCGAAATGGACCGTCTGACCTGGGCCGCGCTGGCCGGCCGACGCGGGGTCGGCCTGGGCTTGGGCCAACTCGGCACGGCGGCAGGAAACACCCTCGCCGTCAGTGGCCGCGTGCACCGGATGGTCTGGGAGCAATCGCCGGAGGCCGTCACCGCTTGGAACCGCGAACGTCTGGGCCTGCTGCGCTGTGGGGCCGAGGCCCGCGATGCCTTCTTCGACAACGGCCGTTTCAGCCCGACCCTGCAGACCCGGCTGGTGGACGCCCTGCTGGCCCTCGCACCGCAACAGGGTTGCGAGCTGCCGCTGGAACTGGCCGCCCGGGTCGAGCGCGAGGTCGATGCGCGTTACCTGATCGACCAGCTGCACCTGCTGATGGCCCAGCAGCCGCGCTTTCCGCTGCGCTTCGAGGCGGCCGGCCCAGCCCTGGTGCTGCGCGATGGCGAGGATCGGCTGTGGCTGGCGCTGCCGGTGGACCGGCTGATCTGGACGCCCGAAACGGCCGCCTATTTCGAAGCATCGGCGTTTCCGGCAACGACCGGGCTGCACCTGATCGTCGGTCGCAACGCCAGCCCCGAGGCGCGCAGCGCTCTTTTGGCGCAAGGCTGGTCGATCATCGAGGAAGCGATCGGGCCGGCACGGATCCGGCTCGAGGAGGCCCCCGCTGCGCCCTTCTGAGTGCCGCGCCGGCCTTCAGTCGGCCTGCGACTGCGGGTCGGTCAGCGGCAGCGGCAGCGGCTCGTCGAGCTGGGCGCGCACCAGCCGGTAACCGTGCTGGTAGATGCCCTCCAGCCGCCACTCGCTATCGCCTTGCAGGCCCAGCCGCTTGCGCAGCCGGCTCACGTAGGTGTCGATGCTGCGGGTAGCCACGTTCGGGCCCACGCGCCAGACCTGCGCGAGCAGGGTCTCGCGCGACACCACCTTGCCGCGGCGCTGGAACAGAAACACCAGCAGATCAAACTCGCGGTCGGTGAGTTCGATCGGCTCGCCATGCAGGCTGAGCCGGCGGTGTTCGAGGTCGAAGCCGAAAGGCTCGGCGTCCTCGATGACCGCCGCGCCCTGAGACGGGGCGGACCGACGCAGGGCGGCAGCGATGCGCGCGGCCAGCTCAGCGGCACGCGCCGGTTTGACGATGTAGTCGTCGGCACCGGCCTGCAGGCCGGTCACGATGTCCTGCTCGCGATCGTTGCCGGTGAGAAAGATCACCGGCAGCGCGCTGTTGGTCTGGCGCAATTCGCGCAGCAGATCGAGGCCGGAAACCCCCGGCAGGTTCCAGTCGAGCAGCAGCAGGTCGATCGATTCCGGCCCCATCCGCCGGCGGAACTCCAGCTCGGTGGCGTAGTGCAGGCAATCCATGCCGGCGTTGCGGATGAGCGCGGCGATGACTTTCGCCTGCGTCGGGTCGTCCTCGACCAGCCCGATTTGAAGGGTGCGTGACATGGCTTCCTGAAAATCCGGCGGGAGAATCGGATGACCCAACATCGCCATTGGCGCAAGTGCTGTCAAGCACGGGAGCGCCGCATAATGCCGGCTTTCCGCCGCACCGGAGCCCCCATGGCCGCTACCCCCACCCCCGCCCTCGCCCGCTACGCGGCCGAACTGGCCGAACTCCGCGCCGCCGGCCTGTTCAAAGCCGAGCGCATCATCACCAGCCCGCAGTCGGCCGAGATCACCCTCGCCGATGGCCGCCGGGTGCTCAATTTCTGCGCCAACAACTACCTGGGTCTGGCTGACCATCCCGATGTGATCGCCAGCGCCAAGGCGGCCCTCGACAGCCACGGCTTCGGCATGGCCTCGGTGCGCTTCATCTGCGGCACCCAGGACCTGCACAAGCAGCTGGAAGCGAAGATCGCCGCCTTCTTCGGCACCGAGGACAGCATCCTCTACGCCGCCTGCTTCGACGCCAACGGCGGCCTGTTCGAGCCGCTGCTTTCCGAGCAGGACGCGATCATCTCCGACAGCCTCAACCACGCCTCGATCATCGACGGCGTGCGCCTGTGCAAGGCCAAGCGCTACCGCTACGCGAACTGCGACATGGCGGATCTCGAGAAGCAGCTGCAACAGGCCCGGGCTGACGGCGTGCGCGACATCCTGATCACCAGCGACGGCGTGTTCTCGATGGACGGTTTCATCGCCCCGCTCGATGCGATCACCGCGCTGGCCAACAAATACGGCGCGATGGTGCACATCGACGAATGCCATGCCACCGGCTTTCTCGGGGCCACCGGCCGCGGCAGCGCCGAGGTCAAGGGCGTGATGGACAGGATCGACATTTTCACGGGCACGCTGGGCAAGGCCATGGGCGGCGCCTTGGGCGGTTTCACCACGGGGCGCCGCGAGGTGATCGAACTGCTGCGCCAGCGCTCGCGGCCGTATCTGTTCAGTAACTCGTTGCCGCCGCACGTGGTGGCCGCCGGCATCACCGCCTTCGACATGCTGAGCCGGGCCGACGAGCTGCGCGAGCGGCTCGCCGCGAACACGGTGTATTTCCGCGCGGAGATGGCCAAGCTCGGTTTCGAGATCAAGCCCGGCGTGCACCCGATCTGCCCGGTGATGCTCCACGACGCGCCGTTGGCGCAGCGCTTCGCCGAGCGCCTGCTCGAGGAAGGCATCTACGCCATCGGCTTCTTTTTTCCGGTGGTGCCGAAGGGCCAGGCTCGCATCCGCACGCAGATGAGCGCGGCCCACACCCGCGAACAGCTCGACCGCGCCATCGCGGCCTTCGCCAAGGTCGGCCGCGAGCTGGGTGTGATCAAGGCATAAGGATCCAGGCCCGTCGCGCAGAGCGGCCACGGGCGATCAGGCGCGCAGGCCCTCCACTTCCTCGACGCTCAGATGCCGCCACTGGCCTTTCGGCAGCTCGCCCAGGGCCAGCGGCCCGATGGCGACACGGATCAGGCGCCGCACCGGATGCCCGGCGGCCTTGGCCAAGCGGCGGATCTGCCGGTTCTTGCCCTCGTCCAGCACCACCTCCAGCCAAGCGGTCTTGCCGCCGCTGCGCAGCAGGCGCACGGCCTTGGCCGACAGCCGCTCGCCGCCTTCCTCGAGCCCGGCGACCATCGCCGCCAGCGTCGCCGCGCCGGGCACACCCTCGACCTGGACGTGGTAGGTCTTGTCGGGTCCGCAGGTCGGATCGGTGATCGCCGCCGCCCAAGCCGGGTCGTTGCTGAACAGCAGCAGGCCTTCGCTGGCCTGATCCAGCCGGCCGACCGGTGCGACCCAGGGCAGCCCGGCACCGTCGAAGCACCGGTACACCGTGGCCCGTCCGCGCTCATCAGCAGCCGTCGTCACCCGCCCGCGCGGCTTGTTCAGGGCAAGGTAGACAGGGGTGGCCGCGCCCATCGGCCGGCCGTCGACGCTCACCTCGTCGACACCGACGCGCACGGGATGCTCGGGGTCGCGAACGACGCGACCGGCCACGCTCACCCGACCTTCGCGCACCCAGGCGGCGGCGAGGGTCCGCGAGGCCAGCCCGGCTTTCGAGAGCACGCGGGCAACGCCGTGTCGCTTGGGTCCGGTCATGCGGCAATCATCGGCAATCCGTTGCGGATTGGCTACGCTGGAGCTCCGTCCAAGAGCCCTTGCCATGTCCGAACACAGCGCCGCAGTCCACTGGTCACGCCAAGGCCGCGATTTCAGCTACGCGACCTACTCCCGCGACCACCAACTGCGTTTCGAGAACGGGCAATCGAGCCTCGCCTCGGCCGCCCCCGATTACCTTGGCAACCCCGAGGCACTGAACCCGGAGACCCTGCTGATCGGCGCGCTGGTCTCCTGCCACATGCTCACCTTCCTTGCCGTTTGCGCCAAGCGCGGCTTCGTTGTCGAGTCCTACGAGGACAGGGCTTCCGGCCTGCTCGGCAAGAACGCCGACGGCAAAATGGCGATCACCCGCATCACGCTGCGGCCCCGGGTGCTCTTTTCTGGCGACAAGCAACCCGATGCGGCGGAACTGGGCCGCCTGCACGAACGGGCACATGGCCATTGCTTCATCGCCCAGTCGGTCCGCGCCGAGGTCAGCGTCGAGCCGGCGTGAGGAGGATGGGCACCGATTCACCGCCCTCTCACCGGACCAGCACCTAGAGTTGCGCCATGGATTCAACGACCAAAGCCAAGCCTTGGCGTCGCACCCTCACCGCGCTGGTGCGCTGGTTCGACACCAGCGCCCCGGACGCCGTGCCGGAAGCCGAAGCCCGACAGATCGACTGTGAACCGCTCGCGGTTTCCTGGACACGGATTTGAGGGTAAATCACGCCGCCTGGACCACCGGCAGCGCTGCGGCGCGAAGGTCACGACGCACCTGTGCGGGTGATCGATGCTGGTGCTTCTCGACCATCCACGTGTCGTTGTACAGCCGCTGCCACTCGCGCAGCGCAAGTCGCAACTCCTCGATGGTGGCGAAGCTGCGCACCCACAGCAACTGCTCCTTGAGCGTGCGGATGATGCGCTCGGCGCAGCCGTTGCCTTCCGGTGCGCGCACGAACGAAGGGCTCGACGCGATGCCCAGGAAGGCGATTTCGCGCTGGAAGTCATGGGCCAGGTACTGGGTGCCGTTGTCGTGCCGCAGCTCGAGCCCCTGCGCGACCGCTTTGCGCAGGCCGCCATAGTGCTCACGCAGACCCTGCTTGACCGGCTCCAGCGCCTCCCAGCGTGTCGCCTTGCCCGAGGCATGCACGCCGATCAGCTCGCTGGTGCAGTGATCCACGCACACGAACACCGCAGCCTGACCTTCGTTCACCGTGACCGTGGTGGTGAAGTCCGTGCCCCACATCAGGTCCGGCGCCGCCGTGGTGATGGTGCCATCGTGCGCCCGAGGTCCGCGGTAGCCACCGCCGCGCTGGGGTGCCAGCAGACCGTGCTCGCGCATCACCCGCAGCACCCGCGGCTTGCCGCAGCGCGTGCCGGCATGCCGCAACTTCGCCCACACCTTGCGATGGCCTTCGCCGACAAACGGGCTCGCCGCCAGCACGCCCCGGATCGCATCCGCCAGTTCAGCGTCGCTCACCACGGTCTTGGGCCCCCGCTTCAGCGGCACCGGCCAATCCGGGCGCATCGCCGCAGTCTGTGCATACCACGTCGAGCGGGGCAGCTGCCACGCGCCACACACGCGCTGGATGCCATACCTGCGACCGGTTTCCGGCGAGGTTGCCCGGCTCACTTCGGCAACCTCGCTTCGTCCAAAGGGAGGCCCTCTTTCAACCTCCGGATCGCATCGCGCTGCAGTTCGCAACGCATTGTCATCTCGCCCAGGACCGTCTTCAGCTTGCCGATCTCCTCGTCGCGGGCATCGTCGCCGCGCTGCTTGAAGCCGACCAGGCCCGACGCAAGAAACGTCTCGCGCCACTGCGACAGCTTGCCCGCGCCGACCTTCAGCGAACGCGACAGCGTGTCCAGATCCTCACCCTGCAGCAAACGCAACACCGCATCACGCTTGGCCTTCGCAGACCAGCGACCGCGTTCCACCGACACCCCTGATTTGCTCGTCATTCCAGACACTCCTGTTGAGGTTATGAGACCTCAGTTCCGTGTCCAAAGAAACCGTGGAGCGGGAGAACTGGCTGCGTGCCCTGCCCTTCATCGGCCTGCACCTTGCTTGCCTCGGGGTGCTCTGGGTCGGGGTGTCGTGGTTCGCGGTGGCGGTGGCGGTGGCGCTTTACGCGCTGCGGATGTTCGCCATCACCGGCTTTTACCACCGCTACTTTTCGCACAAGGCTTTCCGCACCTCGCGGCCGGTGCAGTTCATCTTCGCCGTGCTGGGCGCCAGCAGCGTGCAGCGCGGCCCCCTGTGGTGGGCGGCCCACCACCGCCACCACCACCGCGCCAGCGACACGCCGGAGGATCCGCATTCGCCGAAGCAGCACGGTTTCTGGTACAGCCACATGGGCTGGTTCCTCACCCGTGGCGCTTTCCGCACCAACCTCGACGCGGTCAAGGACCTTGCCCGCTTCCCCGAGCTGCGCCTGCTCGACCGCTTCGACCTGCTGGTGCCGGTGCTTCTCGCGGCTGCTTTGTTTTTGCTCGGAAGTTGGCTGGAAACGGCGGCCCCCGCCCTCGAGACCAACGGCCCGCAGCTTCTGGTCTGGGGTTTCTTCGTTTCGACCGTGGTGCTGTTCCACGTCACGGTGACGATCAACTCCTTCGCCCACCGTTTCGGTACGCGGCGCTTCGCGACCCGCGATGATTCGCGCAACAACTGGTTCCTCGCCCTGCTCACTTTCGGCGAGGGCTGGCACAACAACCACCACCATTACCCGGGCTCGGCCCGGCAGGGTTTCCGCTGGTGGGAGTACGACGTCACCTACTACGGTCTGCGCCTGCTTGGCGCGCTGCGTCTGGTCTGGGACTTGAAGCCGGTGCCGGACGCCTTCCGCCAGCCGCCCACGGGCGCGACCTGAGCGATCTGTCGCAAGGAGCTCAAGCATGAGGATCGCTGTCATCGGCAGTGGTATTGCCGGACTTTCCGCCGCCTGGCGCCTGCAAAACGGGCACGAGGTGGTGTTGTTCGAGTCGGAAGCCCGGCTCGGTGGCCACACCCACACCCACGAGGTGATGCAGGCGGGCCAGCGTTACCGGGTGGACACCGGGTTCATCGTCCACAACACGCACAACTACCCGCTGCTCACAGCCCTGTTCGATGAACTCGGCGTTGCCTCGCGCAACACCACCATGAGCTTCGGCGTGCAGGTCGAATCGAGCGGCCTCGAATACAACGCGACCCGCCTCGACAGCCTGTTCTGCCAGCGCCGCAACCTGCTGTCGCCGTCTTTTCTGCGGATGGTGCGCGAGATCCTGCGCTTCTACCGCGAAGCCGGCGCGCTGTTGCAAGACCCCGGCCCCGGCCCTTCGCTGGGTGACTACCTGACGGCACAGCGCTACTCGGCCCTGTTCCGCGACGCCCACCTGATCCCGATGGCTTCGGCGTTGTGGTCCTCGCCATCGAAGCGCATTCTCGACTTCCCGGCCAAGCACCTCGTCCGCTTCATGGACCACCATCGCATGCTGCAGGTCGATGATCGGCCGCAATGGCGCACCGTGATCGGGGGCTCGTCGAGCTACATCGAAGCCATGCAGGCGCGCTGGCGGGTCGAACTGCGGCTGGCCTGCCCGGTGCAGCGCATCAGCCGCGACGAGACGGGTGTCTCCGTGAAGCATGTGGCCGGCGAGGACCGCTTCGACGCCATCGTCGTGGCGACCCACAGCGACCAGGCCCTGGCCCTGCTGGGCGATGCCGATGCCCTGGAACACGAGGTGCTGGGCGCCATCCCCTTCCAACGCAACGAGGTGGTGCTGCACACCGACCGTCGCCTCTTGCCTCGCAACCCCAAGGCCTGGGCAGCCTGGAACGCCTTCGTGCCGGCCGAATCGGGCGCCGAGTGCAGCGTGAGTTACTGCATGAACTTGCTGCAGGGGCTCGATGCGCCCGAACCCTTCGTGGTCACCCTGAACCGGACGGCCGCCATCGATCCGGCCAAGGTACTGGCACGGATGAACTACCAGCATCCGGTCTACACGCATGCCAGTGTCGCCGCCCAAAACCACCAGGCCGAACTGCAGGGTCGGCGGCGCAGTGCCTTCGCCGGTGCCTGGTGGGGCTTCGGTTTCCACGAGGACGGCATCCGCTCCGGCTTCGCGGCCGCCGATGGCCTCCTGGCCTCGCTCTCCGCCCGAACCGCGGCCTGAGCCGGGATGGCGCAAGCCCTCGCCAGTGCGATTTACGAAGGCCAGGTGCGCCACCGCCGGCATGCCCCGGCTGGTCATGCTTTCAGCCATCGGATCTTCCAGCCCCTGCTCGATCTCGGCGAGCTCGACCGCGTGTTCGCCGGGCGCTGGTTCTGGTCGGTGGGCCGGCGCAACCTGGCCGAATTCCGTCGCAGTGATTACTTCGGCGATCCCGCCCTGCCGCTCGACACCGCCGTGCGCCAGCGCGTCGAGGCCCAACTGGGTCGACCGGCCAGCGGGCCGATCCGCCTGCTCACTCACCTGCGCTATTTCGGCTACGTCCAGAACCCGGTCAGCTTCTACTACGGCTACCGCGTGGACGGCGAAACGCTGGACTGGATCCTCGCCGAGATCACCAACACGCCCTGGCGCGAACGCCACGCCTACCTGCTGCCGGTCGAAAACGCCGAACTTCGAGGCCGCGCCCTGCATTTCGGCTTTGACAAAGCCTTCCACGTCTCGCCCTTCCTGCCGATGGACCGGCGCTACCATTGGGCCTTCACCCCACCGGGCGAGGCCTTGCACATCCACATGGACGTGCTGGCCGGCACGGCCCGCGAATTCGACGCCACGCTCACGCTGAAACGGCGCCCGCTGCAGGGCAACACGTTGGCTTCATGCCTCGGGCGCTATCCCTTGATGACGGCACAAGTGCTCGCCGCCATCTACTGGAACGCCCTGCGGCTCGCCCTCAAGCGCGTGCCCTTCCATCCCCACCCCCACGCACGCCGCTGATCCCCATGCGCACCGCCACCGACGCCCTCGATACCAAACGACCGGCCACCGGCTCCCTCGACCGCTGGTGGCGTGCCCGCGTGCTTGCCGTGCTCTCCGACCTCCGCCATGGCCGGTTGGTGGTCGCCGACGCCTGCGGTGAGGTCCGTTTGGGCATCGATGACCCGCTGCCCGGCGCCCCCGACGTGCGACTGGTCATCGACGATCCCTCGGCCTACGCCCGCATCGCCACCGGCGGTTCGGTCGGTGCCGCCGAGTCCTACATGGACGGCGAATGGCACTGCGATGACCTTGTCGGCCTGATCCGGCTGCTGGTGCTCAACCGCGATCGGCTCGATGCCATGGACAGTGGCCTGGCGCGCTTCGCCGGCCTGCTGCTGCAGGGCGCCCATGCCCTGCGCCGCAACACCCGCCGCGGTGCCCGCAAGAACATCGCCGCCCATTACGATCTCGGCAATGCCCTGTTCCGCCTGTTCCTCTGCGATGAGCTGATGTATTCCTCGGCCATCTTCGCCACACCGGACGAAAGCCTGGAAACCGCCTCGCGCCGCAAGCTGGAGCGCATCGGCCGCAAGCTCGACCTCAAGCCCTCCGACCATCTCGTCGAGATCGGCACCGGCTGGGGCGGCATGGCCCTGTACGCCGCCCGTCGCTTCGGCTGCCGCGTCACCACCACCACCATTTCAAAAGAACAGCACGCCCTGGCCAGCGAGCGGATCGCCCGCGCTGGCCTCGCCGACCGCGTGACCGTGTTGATGGAGGACTACCGCGATCTCTCCGGCCGCTACGACAAGCTTGTCTCGATCGAGATGATCGAAGCCATCGGCCACCAGCACCTCGACACTTACCTCGCCCGCTGCGCCGACCTGCTCAAGCACGATGGCCTTGCGCTGGTGCAGGCCATCACCATCGAAGACCACCGCTACGAACGTGCTCTGCACGCGGTCGACTTCATCAAGCGCCACATTTTTCCGGGCAGCTTCATCCCCTGCATCAGCGCGATCACCGGCGCGATGGCCCGCAGCAGCGACCTGCGCCTCGTCTCGCAGGAGGATTTCGGCCCCAGCTACGCACTCACCCTGCGACATTGGCGACAACGTTTCATGGCTCGCTTGCCCGAGATCCGGGCGCTCGGCCATGACGAGCGATTCATCCGGCTATGGGAGTTCTACCTCGCCTATTGCGAAGGGGGGTTCCTTGAACGCTCGATCGGTGTCTCGCAGTTGCTGATGGCCCGCCCTGGCAATCGCCGGGACGCCTGGCTTCCGGCAGCCGAGGCGGTTTGATGCACGCCCGTTTTCGTTTGCTCAATTTTCTGGGCTTTCAACTTGTCTGGTTCGCCGCTGCCTGGGGCGCCGGCGAGGGTTTCACTTGGCTGGGCCCGCTGGCCTTGCTGGTTTTTGCCACCCTGCATCTGGCCACCAGTCCGGTGCCGGCGCGTGACCTGCGAATGCTGGCCATCGCCCTGCCGCTGGGTCTGTTCGTCGATTCTGCTTTCATCCTGGCCGGCTGGCTCGATTACGCCAGTCCCGGCCCGCTGGGCGGTCTGGCGCCGCCTTGGATCCTCGCCATGTGGCTGGGCTTCGCGCTCACCCTGCACCACTCCATGGCCTTCCTCGAGGGCCGCCCGCAGGCCGCCGCCCTGCTCGGCCTGATCGGCGGTCCGCTGGCCTACTGGGGCGCGGCACAGGGCTTTGGCGCGGTCGATCTGCTCGCCTCGCCTTGGCTGGTCTACACCGCGCTCGCCGTGGCCTGGGCCCTCGCCCTGCCGCTGATGTACCGTCTTGAATCCGGTTGGGCGCGCCGATTCGCGCCTGCGGGAGCACCGGCATGAGCTTGTGGATGATCGTGCTCTGGACCTGGCTGGGTGCCGCCATCGGCATGAGCCTGGTCTGGGCGGTGTCGATGCGCCTGCGCAATGCCGGTCTGGTCGATGTGGGCTGGGCCGGATTGATGGGTGCGGCCGCCCTGTTCGCCGGTTCGGTGGGCGCCGGCGATGCCCTGCCCCGAGTGCTGGTCGCTTTGTTCGGCGGCTTCTGGGGCGCACGGTTGTGCCTGCACCTGCTGCATCGCGTGCTGCGTGAGCCTGAGGACGGCCGCTACCAGGCCATGCGTGCCGCCATCGGCGATGGCGGTTGGCGCTGGTTCCTTTTCTTCCAGGCCCAAGCCTTGGTGGTGGCCCTGTTCACCATCCCGTTTGCCGCGGCCGCCGGTGCCGATACCGACGGCATCGAGGTCGGGATCCTTCTCGCCGTGGCCGTTTGGCTGCTGGCGATGGGCGGCGAGATGCTGGCCGACCGCCAGCTCGCGGTGTTCCGTGCCCATCCCGGCCACCGCGGCCGCACCTGCCGGGTCGGTCTGTGGGCCTGGTCGCGGCACCCCAACTACTTCTTCGAGTGGCTGCACTGGTTCGCTTACGTCCTGCTGGCCTGGAGCGGCCCCTACTTCCTGTGGAGCCTGCTCGGACCGGTGCTGATGCTGCTGTTCCTGTGGCGGGTCAGCGGCATTCCCTGGACCGAGGCGCAGGCCCTGCGCTCGCGCGGCGAGGATTACCGCCGCTATCAGCAGGAAGTCAGCGCTTTCTTCCCCTGGCCGCCGAAAACGGCGCGCCCCCCTCGGCATTGAGGACGCCATGGCACTCATCGAACTCTGCGAACGCGGTCTCATCCCCGACGCCCTCACCCGCTTCGGTATCCGCCGGCTCTGCGCCCAGCGCCTGCGCGAGGAACACGATGGCGACCTCGACCGCGCCGATCTGCGCTATCGCACCCTGCTTGCCGAATTGCGCAACAGCGCGATCGCCCTCGAAGTGGAGGCCGCCAACGCCCAGCACTACGAGGTGCCGACCCGTTTTTTCGAGCTCTGCCTGGGGCGCCGCCTCAAGTATTCGAGCGGCTACTACCCGCTCGGTACGGAAAGCCTGGACGAAGGCGAGGACGCCATGCTGGCGCTCTACGGTCAGCGCGCCGAACTGGCCGACGGCCAGCACATCCTCGAACTGGGTTGCGGCTGGGGCTCCCTCACGCTCTGGATGGCCGAGCACTACCCCGGCGCTCGCATCACCGGCGTGTCCAACTCGCGCACCCAGCGCGAGCACATCCTGGCCCAGGCCGCGGCGCGCGGACTGAACAACGTCGAGATCCTCACCGCCGACGTCAACCGGCTCGAACTGCCGGCGGCAAGCTTCGACCGCTGCGTGTCGATCGAGATGTTCGAGCACATGCGCAACTACCAGCGCCTGCTCGGCCACATCGCCGGCTGGCTGCGGCCCGGAGGCAAGCTGTTCGTCCACATCTTCTGCCACCGCAGCCTGATGTACCCCTTCGAGACCGAGGGCGCGACCGATTGGATGGGTCGCCATTTCTTCACCGGTGGCCTGATGCCGAGCGCGGACACCCTGCTGCATTTCCAGGACGCCCTGCGCATCGAACAGCGCTGGCTGCTCTCAGGCCGGCATTACCAGCGCACCGCCAACCTCTGGCTCGCCCAGCAGGACCGCCATGCCGACGAAGTGCGTCGGGTGCTGACCGCGACCTACGGTCAAACCGAGGCTGCGCGCTGGGCGCAGCGTTGGCGGATGTTCTGGATGGCCTGCGCCGAGCTGTTCGGCCATGCCGGCGGCAGCGAGTGGGGCGTGGCCCACTACCGCTTCGTCAACAGGTAACGGCCACGGTCGGTGCGCAGGCCGGGGTGGCTGCGGTGGTGGTTGCTGCCGGTGCAGCCGCTGGCGCGGCTGCCGGACGGCCGGTGGCGACACGGATGCCACGTGCCCGCATCCAGGCCTCGAACTCATCGGCGGTCATCCGCCGACCGTTCTGCGTCATGTTGAAGCGGTAGGGCGAGTTGTCGTGAGCGGTGCGCGGCACATAGGCCGGAGCGACTGCAACCGGTTGGCGGACCCGCTCAAGGAAAGCCGCCGCACTCACCGGTGCCGCCAGCAGGGGCACCACGTTGCCGGAAAGCACCTCGCTCGGTGCGGCGATCGAGGGACCCGACAGGCCGGTGACGAGAAGCACGGCGGCAAGCACCGGAAGGATCGGACGGGCCATGGCGGGCTCCAGAGGCGGCGATGCCCGAAGCTTACGCAGCGACATCGAAGACGACAAGCCGAAAAAAAAACGCCCCGCGGATGCGGGGCGTTTTCTCGAGTGGCGATCCGGGGGCCTGGGCCCCCGAACGGCTTTCTCAGTTCAACACGTTCAGCTCGGTGCGGCGGTTGGTCTCGCTGCGGCAGGCCGGTGAGGTCTGCGGTGTCGGCTCGAGCGGACGGCTCTCACCGAAGCCGACCGGACCGACCAGACGCGTGGCGGCGATGCCGTTGGCGGTCAGGTGATCGAACACGGCACGGGCACGGCGCTCGGACAGGGCCTGATTGTGCGCCTCGCTGCCGCAGAGGTCGGTGTGACCGGCCACTTCGACGCGGAGCTGCGGATTACGACGCAGGATGTCGATGGCCTGGTTGAGCGTGGCGATCGCGTCCGGACGCAGGGTGGCGCGGTCGAAGTCGAAGTTCACGCCCCTGAGGTCGATGGTCAGCGGCACCGCGCAACCGTCGGGACCGATGGCCTGACCGGCCTGCGAATCCGGGCAGCGGTCGATGCAGTTGTTGACGCCGTCACCGTCATCGTCGAGGGTCTCGCAGGCCGGCGGTGCGGCCGGAACCGGAGCCGGAGCCGGAGCCGCAGGAGCCGGAGCCCGGACAGCCTTGGCGCCGAGCGGAACGAGCAGACTCAGAGTGACGTAGGGGTCACTGAACGAGTTGGCATCACGAGCGACGCGGCTCTGGTCGTCGAGCACGGTGCGGATGCCGGCTTCGAGGCGCATGGCGAAGTGCTCGTACTGGGCCTGAAGGCCGCCGCCGAGATCAAAGGCGAAGTTGTTGTCGGCACGCTGGCCGGGCGAGTTCGGGCTGGGGAAGGCGTTGAACTCCTCCTCGGCGCGCTGCATGCCAACGCCGGCTTTCAGGTAGGGCCACCACGATTCTTCACCGCGGAAATGGCGCCGCAAGTCGGCGGAAAAGCCGTACTGGCTGAAATTGAGATCGCGGACATTATCGAACTGGGCGTTAGCCGAGTAGAGATTGACGTCGAACGACCATTCCGGAGAGAAGAAACGCCCCAAGCCAATACCAAACTCACCCGTGGTTGCGGTCTGGCGTGCATCGTCTTGGAGGTTGGTGGTCACTGCACCGGAGAGGTACCAGCGGTCGTCGTGGGCGTGGTGGCTGGCCATCGCCGCATTGGCGCAGGCCGCAGCCAGCACCGCCATGCACAGTAGGGACTTCTTCATCGCTTGGACTCCTGGTAGGGGTGGAACATTTCCGCAGACGAGCCATGGGGCAAGCCTTGCCTTTTGGATCTTAACACTTTACTAAGTTCCTGCAAGCCTTACGCACTCCTCACAAGCGGCTTGCCGCAGCCGCCACGGCTCGGCATCCTGCATCAGCCCTACGCCACCGTATTGATCATGCCGGCCGCCTTCCCGCACCTGTTCCGCCCGCTCGACCTCGGTTTCTGCACCCTGCCCAACCGCGTGCTGATGGGCTCGATGCACACCGGGCTGGAGGATCGTTCGCGCGATTTCCCCAAGCTCGCGGCCTATTTCGCCGAGCGCGCCCGCGGCGGTGTCGGCCTGATGGTGACCGGCGGCATCGCACCGAACCTGGTCGGCTGGCTGAAGCCCTTCTCGGGGAAGCTGTCCTGGCCGTGGGAGATCCACAAGCACCGCATCGTGACCAAGGCCGTGCATGCCGAGGGCGGCAAGATCTGCCTGCAGATCCTGCATGCCGGGCGCTACGCCTACCATCCTCTGTCGGTGTCGGCCTCGGCCATCCAGGCACCGATCAATCCGTTCAAGCCGCGTGCGCTCACCGGTTGGGGGGTGGAGCGTCAGATCAAGGCCTTCGTCCGTACCGCCCGGCTCGCCCGCGACGCCGGCTACGACGGGGTCGAGGTGATGGGCTCCGAGGGCTACCTGATCAACCAGTTCCTCTCGGCCCGCACCAACCAGCGCAGCGATGAATGGGGCGGCAGCCCGGAGAAGCGCATGCGCTTCGCGGTCGAGATCGTCCGTCGCATCCGCGAGGCGGTCGGGCCGGATTTCATCCTGATCTACCGCCTCTCGATGCTGGAACTGGTCGACGGCGGTGCCGCCTGGGACGAGATCGTGCTGCAGGCCAAGGCCATCGAGGCGGCCGGTGCGACCATCATCAACACCGGCATCGGCTGGCACGAGGCGCGGGTGCCGACCATCGCCACCTCGGTGCCGCGCGCCGCTTTCGCCGGCGTCACCGCCAAGCTGCGCCCGCATGTGGCGCTGCCGCTGGTGGCGACCAACCGCATCAACATGCCCGACGTGGCCGAGCGCATCCTCGCCGCCGGCGAGATCGACCTCGTTTCAATGGCCCGCCCGCTGCTGGCCGACCCGGACTGGGTGCGCAAGGCGCGCGAGGGCCGGGTGGCCGAGATCAACACCTGCATCGCCTGCAACCAGGCCTGCCTCGACCATGTGTTCGAGAACAAGAAGGCGAGCTGCCTCGTCAACCCGCGGGCCTGCGCCGAGACCGAACTGGTCATCCAGCCGGCCACGCAGAAGAAGACGGTGGCCGTGGTCGGTGCCGGCCCGGCCGGGCTGGCCGCCGCCACCACCGCCGCCGAACGCGGCCATGCGGTGACCCTGTTCGATGCTGCCGGCGAGATCGGCGGGCAGTTCAACCTCGCCAAGCTCATCCCCGGCAAGGAGGAGTTCGTTGAAACCCTGCGCTACTTCGGCACCCTGCTGACGAAGCACGGCGTCGATGTCCGGCTCAACACCCGCGTGGCTGCAACCGACCTCGCCGGCTACGACGCTGTGCTGCTGGCGACCGGCATCGTGCCGCGCAAGGTCGTGTTCCCCGGTCACGAGCACCCGAAGGTGATCAGTTACCTCGACGTGCTGAGCGGTCGGGTCCAGGTGGGCCGCCGGGTGGCGATCATCGGTGCCGGAGGCATCGGTTTCGATGTGGCCGAGTACCTGGTCCACGCCGGCCCCTCGCCCAGCCTCGATGCCAGGGCCTGGATGGCCGAGTGGGGTGTGTCGCCCGACTTCGAGGGCCCCGGCGGGTTGGTCAAGCCGCGCCCGGAAGCCCCGGCCCGCGAGGTCTGGCTGCTGCAGCGAAGCCCCGGCCGCCCCGGAGCGCGACTGGGCAAGACCACCGGCTGGATCCATCGCGCCGCGCTGAAGATGAAGGGCGTCAGGGCCCACGGTGGCGTCGAATACCTGAAGGTCGACGATGCCGGCTTCCATGCCCGCATCGACGGCCAGGACACCCTGCTGCCGGTCGACCATGTGGTCGTCTGCGCCGGCCAGGAACCCTGCCGCGATCTGCTCGAAGCCCTGCTGGCCCAGGGCGCGGCGCCCTTCCTGATCGGCGGTGCCGATGTCGCTTCCGAGCTCGATGCCAAGCGCGCGATCGCCCAGGGAACACGGGTCGCGGCCTCACTCTGAGAGTCATTTCGGAGCCGACAGCCCTCTGCCAAGGACGTCATCGAGCGCCGCGCCAGCGCGGCCTCGCGGACAGCGAAGCGAGCCAAGGATGGCGAGCGGCGGCGAATGCGTAGCAGGACGCGGAGCCTGAGCCATCGAGTCCGCAGGACGCGCAAGGCAGGCGCGTCAGCAAGTGCGAGGGAAGGCGCGAGGGCGTGGCCTTATTCCGCGCTCCAGCATGTCGGCGCGCTCCAGCAGGCCGGGACGCGCCCGAAGCAGCACCCCGCCGCAACAGGCCGAGAGCCCAAAGCAGCCCCCCCCCGCTGCGACAGGCCGGGGGCCCACGGCGGACTCGGGCCGGCTACCGTTCGGCAAGAAACCCGACGGGCCGACCGATGGGCACATCCTGTGCCCTCGGTCGGTGCGCCCGTCCGGGGCGCACCCTGCGGGCCTGGCGTCTGATCATTGGGCTGGCCCTCGAAATCCGCCGCAGACCCCCGGCCTGCCCTGCGGGGTTTGCCTTGCGGGGTGCTTCGAGGCTACGCAGTTGATGGCGGAACGCGCACGACGCCCGTCTACGCTTCGTATCCTTCGATGGATCGCCTACTGCGGCCGATGCCCGTCAACGAGCGCCGCGCCAGCGCGGCCTCGCGGACAGCGAAGCGAGCCATGGAGGGCGAGCGTCGGCGAATGCGCAGCGGGACGCGGAGCCTGAGCCGTCGCGTCCGCAGGTCGCGCGTCGGCAGGCGCGAGGGCAAGCACGCGGGCAGGCGCGAGGGGGCTTCTAACGGTCACTTCGGAGCCGACACCCATGATCATGCAAGCGTTTCACGCAGATGTCCCACGTCTTTCACGTCAACGGGGGACGGGAAAGTCCGACAGGCTGTTAGCCTTCAAGTCGATGAAGATGCCCCGCCCGCCCCGCCGCCCGCCGCCCGCAAGGGCCGCACCCGCCGCGCCCGACGATGCCGCGCTGTTCCGCGAGGCGATCGGGCCGGTGCGCGTCATTGCGGTCGAGCCCGCGGCCATCGAAGCGCACAAACCGCAGCCGAACACCCGTCGCCACGACGAGGACGAGGCCGAGGCCCTGCGCGAGAGCCTGCGCCAGCCGCTCGACGCACTGGCCTACGCGATGGGCGAGGTGCTGGAGTACCGCCGCGATGAACTGCCGATGGCCGCGCTCAAGCGCCTGAAGCGCGGCGAGTTCGCCGTGCAGGACGAACTCGACCTGCACCGCATGCGGGTCGACGAGGCCGAGGCCGCGCTGCGGATTTTCCTTGGTGAAGCCCGGCGCAACCAGTTCCCCTGCGTGCGGCTGGTGCACGGCAAGGGCCTGCGCTCCGAGTTCGGGCCGGTGCTGAAAGCCCTGGTCGATCGCGTGCTGCGCCATCGCGGCGATGTGCTGGCCTTCTGCTCGGCCCCGGCGGCGCAGGGCGGCACCGGGGCCACGCTCGTGCTGCTGCGCGGGCCGTGAGCCGCGATCAGTCGCCGTCCGGCAGGCCCTCGCCGGCCCCTTCGCCGGATTCACCGCACAGAACGCCGAGCACGGCGGTGGCGTAGCTGCCGGGCGGCAGGCGGAAGCGCAGCTCAAGCGCGTCTTCCTCACACCAGGCCCAGGCCAGACCTTCGGCGCGCACCCGCAGTGCGCGCCGCTCCTGCGACAGCCCGGCCGCTTCCAGGCCCTTGCACAGCGCGTCCTCGTCGGCGGCGACCGCGGCTTCGAGGGCCTGTGCCGCGCCGCTCGTGCGCAAAGCACCCCGGCCCCAGAGCGGGCCGGTCGGGTGCAGGTCGAAGGCGGCGATGCGCGCCTCGAGATCGGGCGTCAGCGCTTCCGGGCCGAACACGCTCCTGCGGCCATCGAGCATGAAGACTTCGCCATCGATGGCGCGCTCCCAGCTGCCGTCGGCGATGCGGGCGTCGAGCACGCGGTTGAACAGCGCGGAGCGCGCCGCCGAGAGCAGCATCGAACGCGTCTCGCGACCCACCTTGGCGCCGGCGAACATCCGCCGCGCCTGGCCAACGTTGTCGCCAAAGCGACCGAAACGCTGCACGCCAAAGCGGTTCGGCAGGCCGCGCGCAGCGATGGTCTGCAGCCGTGCCGCGATGGCGACACGCAGTGCCTCGCCCGGTGCTTCGCCGTCGGGCCCGCGCAGCGCGCGCAGGGTGAGGGTGAAGGCGTTGCCGGCCAGCCCGCCACGCGGCAGCTTGCGCGCGTGCCAGCTGTGCTCGAGCACGCGCAGGCCCTCGCTTTCCAGCGCGGCGAGATCGGGTGCCACGCGCTTGGGCAGGTGCAGGGTAAAGCGCTGGCGCGTCACCGCCTGTTTGTCCTTCAAGCCGGCGTAGCCGATGCCGACCGGCGCCAGCTTGGCCCAGCGGCACAGCCGCTGCACCACATCGGTGGTGGCGAGGCCGCGCTTCTCGACCCACAGCTGCAGGTGCTCGCCCTGCCCGCTGGCCGGTTCGGTGGCGATTTCCTCGACGATGAAGTCCTCCGGTGCCGCCTTGAGGCGCGCCGAGAACAGGGCCGCTCCGAACGGGCTCATGCGCGCCGCTGCCCGCCGCGGGCGATCAAGCGCCCCGCTCCAGCAGCACCACCGCCATCGCCGCCAAGCCCTCGCCGCGACCGGTGAAGCCAAGCCCTTCGGTCGTGGTGGCCTTCACCGAGATGGCGTCGATGGCGAGGCCGAGATCGGCGGCCAGCGATTCGCGGATGGCCGGCGCGTGCGGCCCCACCTTGGGCCGTTCACCGATCACCGTGGCATCGACGTTGCCGACGCGCCAGCCGCGCTCGGCGGCCAAGGCCACGCAATGCACGAGGAAGCGCCGCGAATCGGCCCCTTTCCACTGCGGATCGCTGGGCGGAAAGTGCCGACCGATGTCACCCAGCGCCAAGGCACCGAGGATCGCGTCGCAGAGTGCGTGGATCAGCACATCGCCATCCGAGTGGGCGACGATGCCCTGCGTGTGCGGCACGCGCACGCCGCCGAGCACGACGTGGTCGCCGGGGCCGAAGGCGTGAACATCGAAACCCTGGCCGATGCGGATGCTGCCGCTGGCGCTGGCTGTCATGGCGGTGCCCTCAGGCGCGTCCGTCGCCCATGCGACGGAGGATGGATTCGGCCACGGCAAGGTCGGCCGCGGTGGTGATCTTGAGGTTGTCCTCGCTCCCTTCCACCAGCAGCGGCTTGAGGCCCAGGCGCTCGATGGCCATGGCTTCATCGGTGACGAGCACACCGGCGCGCTCGGCGGATTCCAGCGCGCGCGTGAGGCTGTCGCGGCGGAAGGCCTGCGGCGTCAGCGCCCGCCAGATCGAGCCACGCGGCACGGTGGCCTCGACGCGGCCATCGTCGGCGCTGCGTTTGAGGGTGTCGCGCACCGGTGCCGCCAGCAGCGCACCGACCGGGTCGGTCTTCAAGGCCGCAAACAGGCGCGAGAGATCGAGTGCTTTGAGGCAGGGTCGCGCGGCATCGTGCACCAGCACCCAGTCGTCGCTGGGCACCGAGGCCGGCAGCGCGCGAAGGCCGGCCAACACCGAATCGGCGCGCTCGCCACCGCCCAGGCAGGTGAGCACCGGCTTGCCGGCCAATTCGCGCCAGCCCGGCCAGTACGGGTCGTTCGCGGCCAGCACGACCATCGCGCCACTGACGGCCGGGTGCGCCAGCAGGGCATGCAGCGTGTGTTCGATGACCGGCCGACCGAGCAGCTCGAGGTACTGCTTCGGCACCTCGCCGCCGAAACGACGGCCGCGGCCGGCGGCGGGAACGATGGTCCAGGTCATGCGTGCTCGCTCAACGCGGTGCTTCGGCACTTGCCGGCACCGCTGCCGGCACCGGTTCGACCACGCGGTAAAAGGTTTCGCCGGGCCGGATCATGCCCAGCTCGGCGCGGGCGCGGTCCTCGACCGCGGCCTCGCCGGATTTCAGCTCGGCCACATCGGCGGCCAGCGCGGCATTGCGCTGCTGCAGCCGGGCGTTTTCGGCCTGCTGGGCGGCGACACGGGCCTGCACCTCGGCCAGTTCGTGCCGGCCACCCTCGCCATGCTCCAGTTCCCAGAGCAGGGCGAGAGCCAGCAGGCCGAGCAGCAGGTGCGGCCACCAGCGGCGCAGCCGAGCCAAGCGTGGCGCGTCCTCAGCCTGCACGCCGGTCGAAGGCCGCCCGCCCGGCAAAACGCGCCGACGCACCGAGGGCTTCCTCGATGCGCAGCAGCTGGTTGTACTTGGCCACGCGGTCGGAGCGGCACAGCGAGCCGGTCTTGATCTGGGTGGCCGTGGTCGCCACCGCGAGATCAGCGATGGTGGTGTCCTCGGTTTCGCCCGAGCGGTGCGAGATGACCTGGGCGTAGTCCGCCGCCTCGGCCATGGCGATGGCGGCCAGCGTCTCGGTGAGGGTGCCGATCTGGTTGACCTTGATCAGGATGGCGTTGGCGACGCCTTTGTCGATGCCTTCTTTGAGGATTTTCGGGTTGGTCACGAACAGGTCGTCACCGACCAATTGCACGCGCCCGCCGATGGCGCGGGTGAGCTGCGCCCAGCCCTCCCAGTCGTGCTCGGACATGCCATCCTCGATGCTGACGATCGGGTACTGGCGCGACCAGCCGGCGAGGAAATCGACGAACTGCTCGCTCGACAGACGCTTGCCCTCGCCGACCAGGTTGTACTTGCCGTTGTCGAAGAACTCCGAGCTGGCGACATCGAGGCCGAGCAGCACGTCCTCACCGGCGCGGTAGCCGGCCTTGCCGATGGCCTCGAGGATGACCTCGATGGCCTCTTCATTCGATTTCAGATCCGGGGCGAAACCGCCCTCGTCACCGACCGCCGTGGACAGGCCACGGCCTTTCAGCACGCTCTTGAGCGCATGGAAGATCTCGGTGCCGGCGCGCAGGCTTTCCGCGAAACGATCGAAGCCGACCGGCAGCACCATGAACTCCTGCATGTCGACGTTGTTGTCGGCGTGCGCGCCGCCGTTGATGATGTTCATCATCGGCACCGGCAGCAGCGGCGTGCGATCCCCGGCGAGGTGCTTCCACAGCGGCAGGCCGCGCGAGGCGGCCACCGCATGCGCCGCCGCCAGCGACACGCCGAGCAGCGCGTTGGCACCCAGCGTGCCCTTGTTCTCGCTGCCGTCCAGCGCGATCAGCTTGGCGTCCAACCCGGCCTGGTCGGTGGCGTCGAAGCCCTTCAGCGCATCCGCCATCGTCGTGTTGACATTGCCGACCGCCCGGGTGACGCCCTTACCGAGGTAGCGGCTCTTGTCGCCGTCACGCAGTTCCACCGCCTCCTTGGTGCCGGTCGAGGCCCCCGAGGGCACAGCGGCGCGGCCGGTGTGGCCGCTGGCGAGGGTGAGCTCGGCTTCGAGCGTGGGGTTGCCGCGGGAATCGAGAATCTCGCGGGCATGGACGCGGGTGATGGCGGTGGTCATGGGCAGGCAGCGTGTCGGATCAAAAAAGTGGGAAGGTTGGGGGTGGTGCTTAGAGCACGTCACCGCGGGCGAGCTCACGCTTGGCGATGCGATCCAGTTCCATCAGGGTCTCGAGCAGGGCCTTCATCTTGCCGAGCGGCCAGGCGTTCGGGCCGTCGGACAGCGCCTTGTCCGGATCGGGATGCGTCTCGGCGAACAGGCCCGCAACACCAACCGCGACGGCAGCACGCGCGAGTACGGAGACGAACTCGCGCTGGCCGCCGGAGCGGCCGTCGAGGCCGCCGGGCTGCTGCACGGAATGCGTGGCGTCGAACACCACCGGGCAGCCGGTCTCACGCATCACCGCGAGGCTGCGCATGTCCGAGACCAGGGTGTTGTAGCCGAAGCTGACACCGCGCTCGCAGGCCATGATCTGGGTGTTGCCGGTGGCCAGCGCCTTGGCGGTGACGTGCTTCATCTCCCAGGGGCTCAAGAACTGGCCCTTCTTGATGTTGACCGGCTTGCCGGCACTCGCCACTTTCTGGATGAAATCGGTCTGCCGGCACAGGAAGGCCGGGGTCTGCAGGACGTCGACGACACTCGCCACCTCGTCCATCGGCGTGTACTCGTGCACGTCGGTGAGCACCGGCACGCCGATCTGCCGCTTCACTTCCGAGAGCACCTTGAGCCCTTCCTCCATGCCGGGGCCGCGGAAGCTGCCGGCCGAGGTGCGGTTGGCTTTGTCGAAGCTCGACTTGAAGATGAAGGGCATGCCGAGCGCGCTGGTGATTTCCTTCAAGCGGCCGGCGACCTCGATCTGCAACTCGAGGGATTCGATCACGCAGGGCCCGGAGATCAGGAACAGGGGCTGGTCGAGCCCCACCTTGAAACCGCAGAGATCCATCAGGAGGCTTCCTTCAGCAGCTTGCTGCCGGCATTGGCTTTGAATTCGCGCGCCGCGCGGATGAAGCCGACGAACAGCGGGTGGCCGTCGCGCGGGGTCGAGGTGAACTCGGGGTGGGCCTGGCAGGCCAGAAACCAAGGATGCTCGCTCTGCGGCAGTTCGACCATCTCGACCAGCAACCCGTCCATCGACTGGGCGGCGATGATCAGGCCGGCGTCCTCGAGCGGCGCGCGATAGCGGTTGTTGAATTCAAAGCGGTGGCGGTGGCGCTCACCGACCACGTCCTTGCCGTAAAGCTTGTGCGCCAGCGTGCCGGGCTTGATGCGCTGCTCCTGCAGACCAAGCCGCATCGTGCCGCCCTTGTCGCTGCGCTCGTCGCGCTTCTCGACGTCGCCGCTGGCGGTGCGCCATTCGGTGATCAGGCCGATCACCGGATGCACGGCATGGCGGTCGTTCTCGGTGGTGTTCGCGGCCTCGAGCCCCGCCTTGTGGCGAGCCACATCGACGACCGCGGCCTGCATGCCGTAGCAGATGCCGAAATACGGGATGCCGTTCTCGCGGGCATATTTCGCGGCGGCCACCTTGCCCTCGAAGCCGCGGTCGCCGAAGCCGCCGGGCACGAGGATCGCGTCGACGCCCTGCAGCACCGATGTGCCTTCGGCCTCGACCTGCTCGGACTCCAGCCACCGCAGCGTGACCTTGGTACGCTGGCGCAGGCCGCCGTGCTTGAGCGCCTCGGCCAGCGATTTGTAGGCGTCCTGGTGGTCGACGTACTTGCCGACCACGGCCACGGTGACCGCATCGACCGGGTGCTCCATCGCATCGACCACCGCGTGCCACTCGGCGAGATCGGCCGGCCTCACCTTGCTCTCGAGGCGCAGACGATCGACCACGATCGGGTCGAGACCCTGCGCATGCAGCCAGCCGGGGATCTTGTAGATGTTGTCGAGGTCGACCGCCGAGATGACGGCGTTCTCCGGCACGTTGGTGAACAGCGCGATCTTGCGGCGCTCACCGTCCGGCAGCGGCTGCTCGGAGCGGCACAGCAGCACATCGGGCTGGATGCCGATCGAGCGCAGCTCCTTCACCGAATGCTGGGTCGGCTTGGTCTTCAGCTCGCCGGCCGCGGCGATGTAGGGCACCAGGGTGAGGTGCATGAACAGCGCTTTGTCCGGGCCACGCTCGGTGCGGAGCTGGCGGATGGCCTCGAGGAAGGGCAGCGATTCGATGTCGCCGACGGTGCCGCCGATCTCGACCAGGGCCACGTCGAAGCCCTCGGTGGCGGCGTCGATGCAGCGCTTGATCTCGTCGGTGATGTGCGGGATGACCTGCACGGTGGCGCCGAGGTAGTCACCGCGGCGCTCCTTGCGGATCACTTCCTCGTAGATGCGCCCGGTGGTGACCGAGTTCTTGCGCGTCAGCCGCGTGCGGATGAAACGCTCGTAATGGCCGAGGTCGAGGTCGGTTTCGGCGCCATCGTCGGTGACGTAGACCTCGCCGTGCTGGAACGGGCTCATGGTGCCCGGATCGACGTTGATGTAGGGGTCGAGCTTCATCATCGTCACGCGCAGGCCGCGCGCTTCGAGGATGGCCGCGAGCGAGGCCGCCGCGATGCCCTTGCCGAGCGAGGACACCACGCCGCCGGTCACGAAGATCAGGGGAGTCATGGGTTGCTACCGCGTGAAAGGCGTATTCTACCGGCTCGGACACGAGTGCGCGAACGCCGCCCGGCCCTGCTGGCGGCAACTGCAACCGCCGCGCCTTGATTCTGCTGGCTGCGGCCCGCATCCTGCCGGCCTTTCTGCCGCAATGCGTCCCGCATGAGCACCCGCTACAACGCCGCCGACATCGAAGTCCTCTCCGGTCTCGACCCGGTCAAGCGCCGCCCCGGCATGTACACCGACACCACGCGCCCGAACCATCTGGCGCAGGAGGTCATCGACAACGCCGTCGACGAGGCCCTGGCCGGGCATGCGAAAACCCTGGAAGTGACGCTCTGGGCCGACGGCAGTTGCGAGGTCAACGACGACGGCCGCGGCATGCCGGTCGATATCCACCCCGAAGAGAAGATCCCCGGCGTCGAGCTGATCCTCACGCGCCTGCACGCCGGCGGCAAGTTCAACGGCAAGACCTACGGTTTCTCCGGCGGCCTGCACGGGGTGGGCGTCTCGGTGGTTAACGCGTTGTCGACCAAGGTGATCGTGCAGATCCGCCGCGACGGCCATGAATACCGGATGGAATTCCGCGACGGCGAGCGCTTCTCGCCGCTGGAGACCATCGGCATCGTCGGCAAGCGCAACACCGGCACGCGGGTGCGCTTCTGGGCCGATGGCAAGTACTTCGACACGCCGAAGTACAACCTGCGGCATCTTCGGCACCTGCTGCGCGCCAAGGCGGTGCTCTGCCCCGGCCTCAAGGTGACACTGTTCGACGAGGCCAGCGGCGAGCGCAGCGAGTGGTTGTACGAGGACGGCCTGCGCGATTACCTGAAAGGTGAACTCGCGGCGCGTGGCGGCGAGCCGGACTGGCTGCCGGCGGAGCTGTTCGTCGGCAAGCTGGCGAAGGACGGCGCGATCGCCGAATGGGCGCTGTGCTGGACCGCCGAGGGCGAATGCCCGCAGGAGAGCTACGTGAATCTCATACCGACCGCACAGCACGGCACGCACGTGAACGGCCTGCGCTCGGGCATCACCGATGCGCTGCGCGAGTTCTGCGACTTCCGCAACCTGCTGCCGCGCGGCGTCAAGCTGGCGCCGGAGGATGTCTGGGACCGCGCCAGTTTCATCCTGAGCCTGAAGATGGGCGACCCGCAGTTTTCCGGCCAGACCAAGGAGCGCCTGAGTTCGCGGCAGGCGGCGGCCTTCGTCGAGGGTGCCGCGCATGACGCCTTCTCGCTGTGGCTGAACCAGCATGTCGAGCAGGGCGAGGCGATCGCCCAGCTGGCGATCGTCCGCGCCCAGACCCGGCTCAAGACCGAGAAGCAGGTCGTCCGCAAAAAGATCACCCAAGGCCCCGCCCTGCCCGGCAAGCTGGCCGACTGCATCCTGCAGGACCTCGGCCGCACCGAATTGTTTCTTGTCGAAGGTGATTCGGCCGGCGGCAGCGCCAAGCAGGCGCGCGACAAGGACTTCCAGGCCATCCTGCCGCTCAAGGGCAAGATATTGAACACCTGGGAGGTCGAGTCGGGCTCGGTGCTCGGCTCGCAGGAAGTGCACGACCTCGCCGTGGCGATCGGCTGCGATCCGGGCCATGACAGCATCGAGGGCCTGCGCTACGGCAAGGTCATCATCCTCGCCGACGCCGACAGCGATGGCCTGCACATCGCCACCCTGCTCGCGGCCCTTTTTCTGAAACATTTCCCGGCTCTGGTGCGGGCCGGCCATGTGTTCGTGGCGATGCCGCCGCTGTTCCGCGTCGATGTCGGCAAGCAGGTGTTCTACGCGCTCGACGAGGAGGAAAAGCGCCTGCTGCTGGAGAAAATCGAACGCGAGAAGCTCCGCGGCCAGGTCACGGTGACGCGCTTCAAGGGCTTGGGCGAGATGAACCCTTCGCAGCTGCGTGAATCGACCATCCACCCGGACACCCGGCGGCTGGTGCAGTTGACGGTGGAAGACGCGGGCGAGACCAGCGCGCTGATGGACCTGCTGCTCAGCAAGAAGCGCGCTGGCGATCGCAAGAACTGGCTGGAGGCGAAGGGCGATCTGGCCTCACTGGACGCATGAGGCTCGCGCCGACCGACACGGCGGCGCGGCGAACGGGTGCAGGACTCAGAGCGAGGTTTCGGCGCGCGAAAACACCCACATCACCACGGCGACGAAGCCGGCGATGGCGAGGCGGGCGAAAGACAGTCCAGGGCTCATGGCAGGCTCCGTGCACCGGGGCGGCCCCGGTTAACGGCACTTTTACACACCCGGATGACGATGGCTTGACGGCCGCCGGCCGCTGTGGCCGGTGTTCATGGCGGATTCAAACGCCGGGATCGGCCTGCCTCTGTGCCAGCAGCGCCGCGCTCAGGAGCCGCTGCAACAGGGCCTGCAAGGGTGCCGCCCGCTCAGCCTCGAAAGCCCCGTTCGGTTCGACCATGTAGGCGCGCTGTGCGGTTTCAAGCTGCACCGCCTCCACACCCGCTTCGGGGCGGCCGTAGTGGCGGGTGATGAAACCGCCCTTGAAGCGGCCGTTGATGACCCAAGAGAAGCCTTCCTGCGCCTCCAGCACGGCGGCCAGCCGGGCCTCGGTGGCCGGCCGGCAACTGCGGCCCTGGGCGGTGCCGAGGTTCAGCTCCGGCAATTCGCCCTCGAACAACCAGGGCAGGCGCGAGGCGATCGAGTGGCCATCCCAGAGCAGCACCCGGCCGTGGCGATCGCGGAGCGTGGCGAGTTCTTCGGCCAAGGCGGCGTGGTAGGGCCGCCACCAGCGTTCGACCCGCTCGGCCACCTCGTCGGCGGACGGCGCCTGGCCGTCCCGGTAGACCGACCCGCCGTCGAAGCGCGTGGCCGGGCACAGGCCGGTGCTGTTCTGGCCGGGGTAGAGCGCGCTGTCGTCGGGCGGACGGTTGAGGTCGATCAGGTAACGCGAAAAGGTGGGCACGATCAGCGAGGCCTCCAGTGCCTCGGCCACCGGGCCGTAGAGCTTGGACATCCACCAGTCGGTGTCCGGAACGGCGGCAGCCTCGGGGCTCAGGCGCGCCAGCAGGGCCGGCGGCAGCTGCATGCCGTCGTGCGGCAGGCTGATCAGCAGCGGCGCACGCCCACGGCGCAGGGTGAAGGGGTTCATCGGCCGAAACGCTCCGGGCGGTAGGGCGCCGGGTCGATCGGCGGCGGCGCGCCGGTGAGCAGATCGGCGATGAGCCGGCCGCTCACCGCCGACATCGAGACCCCCATCATGCCGTGGCCGGCCGCCACCCAGAGCCCCGGCGCGCCCGGCACCGCACCCAGCAGCGGCAGGTCGTCCCAGGTCATCGGCCGCCAGCCGAACCAGGCCTCGCGCTTTTCCGGTCCGAGCGGCTGCTGCAGGTACTCGGCGGCGCCGCGCTCCAGCGCATCGAGCCGGGTGCGGTTGAGGCTGGCGTCGTAGCCGGCGAACTCCATGGTGCTGCCGAGCCGGTAGCCGTCGTCCCAGGTGGTGACGCAGACCGAGCGGTCCTTCAGCACCAGTGGCCGCCGCGGCGGCCGCTCGGGGCGGCTGTAGGTGATCGAATAGCCCTTGCCGGGCTGGATCGGCCAGCGCCGGCCCAGCCGCGCCGCCATCCGCGCCGTCCAGGGGCCGGCGGCGAGCAGCACCCGCGCGGCCTCGCCGCGGCGGCCGTCGGCCAGACGGAAACGCCAGCCACGCGCCGAAGCTTCAAGATCGACGAGCTCGGCCCGTTCCTCCAGCACCGCGCCATCGGCGCGGGCGATCCGCGCCAGCTCGGCGCAATAACGCTCGGGCCGCAGTTGGCCGTCGCCGGGGAACAACAGACCACCGGCCAGACCGGACTTCAGGGCCGGCTCGGCCGCCTGCAGGGCATCGGCATCGAGGCGTTCGATGGCGATGCCGTGTTCGGCCAGCAGGGCATGCTGTTCGATGCTGCGGGCCAGCAGGGCGGGGTCGCGGTAGGCATAGAGCAGGCCGTCGCGGCGGTGGCCGCAGTCCAGCCCGCGCCGGCGCACCAGGTCGTCGAGCAGGGCCTGTGACGTGGTCAACAGGGCCGCCTTGGGCGCGATGGCGGCACGGAACACCGCCGGATCGCAGCGTCTTGCGAAGCGCAGCAGCCAGGCCCAGAGCGCCGGATCGAGGCGCGGCCGGACATGGAAGGGCGCATCCGGCGAGAGCATCCAGCGCAGCGCCGTGGCCACCATGCCGGGGGCCGCCAGCGGCAGGGCGTGCGAGGGGGTCAGGGTGCCGCAGTTGCCGTGGCTGGTCTCACCGCCGAGTCGGCCGCGCTCCAGCAGCCGGACCGCCACGCCGCGCTCCTGCAGGGCCTGCGCGCAAGCCAGGCCGATGACCCCGCCGCCGAGCACCAGCACCTCGTCCGCCGCCGCCATCCGCCGCCCTCACCGCCCGATTCCGAGACGCCGAGTGTAACGGCCGCCGCGCTCAGGCTGCGGCGAAGCGCCGCAGCGGCGGCCAATAGCCGTAGGTGCCGGCGCGCCACAGCCACTCCATCGGCCCGAACTGGAAGCGCGCCAGCCACCAGTGGGCGAAGAGCAGTTGCAGGGCGAACACCAGCAGCACGAAGCCCAGTTGCGCGGCACGCCCGAGTTCACCGGCAAGGCCCAGGCCGTAGCCGTAGAACACGAGGCTCGCCAGAAGCGATTGCATCAGGTAGAGCGTCAGCGCCATCCGGCCGGCCGGAGCGAGCAGCCCGAGCAGGCGAGCGCCTGCCGCCGTGGTGGCAAGCAGGACGAACAGCGCGAGGTAGGCGAGGCTGAGCGGCAGGCTGCCGGCAGCCATCCAGGCTTGGGCCAGGGTCGCTTGGCCAGCCTCGGTGACGGCATCGAAGCGGGTACCGAAGGACAGGCTGGCCAGCACGCCGGTAGCGCCAAGCAGCAGACCGACCAAGGCCAAGCCGGAAAAGAAACCGCGATGCGCCGCGGGATCGCGCAGGCGGCCGGAATCGACCAGCCAGCGGCCGATGAGGAACACGCCGAGCATCATCGGCAACTGGAACACGAGGCCGCTGCCCAGGAACACGCGGTAGTCGGCGATGCGTTGCCGGGTGATGGCAGCGAAGTCGCCGCTGGCATAGACCACGGCGGCGGCATCGACGTGGGCGGCGAAGTCTGCGAGCCCCGCACGGATGTCGGCGAGCACGGCCTCCGGCGCATTCAGCAGGAACAGGCCGGACAGGCCCCAGAGGAGGGCCACGCCGAGGTACAGGGCCGCGCCCAGCAGGCCGGCCGCGGCACCGCGCAGGTCAGCGAACAGCAAAAGGCCAAGGGCGGCCAGGGCGTAGGCCAGCAGGATGTCGCCGGGCCAGAGCAGCACGATGTGGGCGATGCCGAACAGGGCGAGCAGCAGCAGCCGGCGCAGGAAGGGGCCGATGAAAGGCCGGCCGGCACGCTGGGCGCGTTCGCGCATCAGCGCGAAGCCGATGCCGAACAGCAAGGCGAACAGCACCCAGAACTTGCCCTGCACGAACACGTAGACCAGCCAGGCCGCCACCGCGTCCAGCCCCTCGCCCGCCGCCATGCCGGTGCCGAAGTCCAGCAAGGGGCGGGCGAAGAAGTCGATGTTCATCATGAACACGCCGAGCAGCGCGAAGCCACGCAGCAGATCGAGCAGGGGTTGCCGGGCCGCCTCGGCGACCGGCCCGGCGGCATCCGCCACAGCGTCCGGCCGGTGCAGGCTCAATGCTGCACGCCACCCTCGCCGTGGACGTGGCCGTGCGCCTTCTCCTCGGCCGTGGCGGCACGCACCTCCAGCACCTCCACATCGAAATGCAGGGTCTTGCCGGCCATCGGGTGGTTCAGATCGACATCGACGACCGAGAGGCCGAGCTTCTCGACCGTGACCGGGCGAGGACCCATCTGGGTCGGCACGACGATCTGCATGCCGACCGCCAATTTCTGGTCCTTGAAATGCTTGCGCGGCAAGCGCTGGGTCAGGCCGGGACGGCGCTCACCGTAGGCCTTGTCAGGCGCGACGGTGACCGCGAAACGGTCACCAGCGGCGCGACCGAGCAGGGCTTCCTCGAGGCCCGGAATGATGGCCCGGTGGCCGATCAGCACGGCCAGGGGCTCGCGGCCGTGCGAGCTCTCGATGGCCTCGCCGCCCGCCTCCGAGACGCTGTAATGCAGGCGGACGACATGGTGGTTTTCAATGTTCATGGGGTTTGGGGGGTTGGGGGCTTCGGGTCGGGGTGCTGGTCGCCAGCGCCGGGAATGCGGCAGACTCTGCGGCCATGACCGGCCGCGTTGCCCTGCCCCGCCATTATCCTGCCCGTTCGCCAGCCGCGCCATGGCGCTGGCTGGGGATTGCCCTGCTGGCGGTTGCGATGCTGGCCGGCTGCGCCTCGGCACCGCGCCCGCCGGTGGCCGCCGGGCCGGCCTCCGAACCACTGCCCCTGCCCGACTATCGCCCACGCGCCCCGCGTCCGCTCGATCTGCGCAGCGACGATGTGCTGATGCAGGCCGCCGGCCTGATCGGCACCCGCTACCGCTTCGGCGGCAGCCGGCCGGAAACCGGCTTCGATTGCTCGGGCTTCACCTCCTGGGTGTTCGCCGAGGCTGCCGGCATCCAGCTGCCCCGCACCGCCCGCGAGCAGTTCGTCCAGTCCGGGCCGGTGGTGGCGCGGGATGCCCTGCAGGCCGGCGACCTCGTGTTTTTCGAGCAGTCGCGGCGCGGCATCGACCACGTTGGCATCTACGTCGGTGAAGGCCGCTTCGTGCATGCACCGAGCCGTGGCGGCCGGGTCCGTATCGATTCGTTGTCGCTGCCGCATTGGCAGCGCAGTTTCGAAGGCGCACGCCGGCCACTGGCCGCCCAGCCCTGACGTGGCCGCCTACTCCGGGCGTCGCCACAACCAGCCGGCCACCACCGCCATGCAGGCGATGCCCAAGACCGCCATCCACAGTTTGGGGCTGACCAGCAGCAGCAGCAGCGCGCACAGGGTCATGGTGCCAAGGGCGGCGCGCTTGGCCGGCCGGCTGACCGCGCCACGGGTCTGCCAGTCGAAAATCATCGGCCCGAACAGGCGATGCGCCAACAGCCAGTCATGCAGGTGACGCGAACCGCGCGCCGCTGCCCAAGCGGCAACCAGCACGAAGGGCGTGGTCGGCAGGCCCGGCAGCAACACGCCCAACAGGGCCAGGCCCAAGGCCGCGTAGGCCAAGGCGATCCACAGCCCCCGGCGCAGGTCGATCCACATCGCCGCAGCATACTTGACCGGTGTCATGGCCCGATACGCGGGTCGTGAGGCAAGCTCGCACCCTCCACGGGAGATCGCCATGTCGAACCGCACACCGCGCCACCTCGTCGTCGCCACCGATTTCAGCCCCGCCGCCGATGCCGCACTGGCCCGCACCGGCGCGCTGGCACAAAGCCTCGGTGCCCGCATCAGCCTGCTGCACGTGATCGAACCTCTGCCGGTGATGTCGGCCTGGGGCGATCCCGGGGCCGGAGCCTGGCTGGGGCTGGAGACGCTGCACAGCGCCGGCGAGGCCGAGCTTCGCCGGCAGCTCGAACGCCATGCCGGCACGCCGGCCGCCGATGCTGAGCCGGTGAGCCGGATCGGCCTGCCCCGACGCGATCTCGGCCGGCTGGCCCAAGAACTGGGCGGCGACCTGCTGGTGCTGGGCGCCCGCAACGAACGCCGGATCGGCGACCGCCTGCTGGGCAGCACGGCGCAGGCCACCGTCCATCACGCGGTGTTGCCGGTGCTGGTGCTGCGCCGGTCGGCCAAGGCCCCCTGGGGGCGGGTGCTGGCGGCCAGCGACGGCTCGGCCGGTGCCCAGGCCGCCATCGCCATCGCCGAGACCTTGGCCGACTGGAGCGAGGCCCGCCTGCTGCGGGTCCATCCGCCGCTGCCGGAGGCCACGCTCTCGCTGATGCAGCCAGCCCAGGCCCAGCTCGAAGCTCTGGTGAAGAGCCTCGAAGCCGAGGCCGTCCAGCGCGCCGACACCGAAGCCCGGGCACACCCGCGCTGGCAGGCCGAGTTCCGCCGAGGCGAGGTGATCGACACCGTGCTGGCCGAGATCGAGCAGCGCGCCATCGACCTGGTGGCACTGGGCACCCGCGGCCACGGCCCTTGGCTCGGTGGCCTGCTGGGCAGCCTCGGCCAGGCGGTGCTGGCGCGCGCCCACTGCGACGTGCTGCTGGTGCCGGAACCGGCCGCCGGCTGAACCCGGCGGCGGCCCTCGCTGGCGTCGGCGCCCGGCTTCGCGTAGGGTTCAGGGCTTCCGGTGCCGGGTGATCCATGGTCCCCACGCCGGCCGTGCGCCTCGGCTTACAGCCGTCGCCCCGGCCCTTCCGCCCGCCCAAGGGCACCGTCAGCGGTTCGTCCGCACCTCTCGCAGCGCGGTTTTCAGGGAACGCTCCGGGTTTTTCGCTTTTGGAGTGTCCCATCATGAATTTCGAAACCCTCGGGCTTCGCCCCGAGCTGTGCCGCGCGCTTGCCACGCTCGGTTTCACCACACCTACGCCGATCCAGGCCGAGGCCATCCCGGTCGCGCTGGCGGGGCACGATCTGCTGGCCGGCGCGCAGACCGGCACCGGCAAGACCGCCGCGTTCGGCCTGCCGCTGCTGCAGAAGCTCAGCCAAGGTGAGCGCACCCGCAACCCGCGTGCGCTGATCCTCGCCCCCACCCGCGAGCTGGCCCAGCAGGTGCACGACAACCTGCGCGACTACGCCAAGCATCTGTCGCTGAAGATGGCCGTCATCTACGGCGGCGTCTCGCTCGTCAACCAGGCCAACACCCTGCGCCGCGGTGTGGACATCATCGTGGCCTGCCCGGGCCGCCTGATCGACCACATGCAGCAGCGCAACGTCGACCTGCGCGAAGTGCAGGTGCTGGTGCTCGACGAAGCCGACCGCATGCTCGACATCGGCTTTTTGCCGGCGATCCGCCGCATCATCGCGATGGTGCCGAGGCAGCGCCAGACCATGCTGTTCTCGGCCACCTTCGACAAGGCCATCCGCGAGATCGCCAAGGAAGCCCTGCGCGAACCCCGTGAGATCCAGGTCAATCCGCCGAACGCCGTCGCCACCATGGTCACCCACCGCGTTCACCCGGTGCGCGACACTCAGAAGCGCGAAGTGCTGATCAAACTGCTCTCCACGCACTACCAGGACCAGACCCTGGTGTTCGCCAAGACCAAGCACGGCTCCGACCGGCTCGCCAAGCAGATCACCGCTGCCGGCATCCCGGCCGAGGCGATCCACGGCAACAAGTCGCAGAACGCCCGCCTGCGCGCACTGGCCGACTTCAAGAGTGGTGCCGTGCGCGTGCTGGTGGCGACCGACATCGCCGCCCGCGGCCTCGACATCCCGGCCCTGCCGCGCGTCATCAACTTCGAGCTGCCGATGGTCCCCGAGGACTATGTGCACCGCATCGGCCGCACCGGCCGCGCCGGGCTCACCGGCGAAGCCATCTCGCTCGTTTCGAAGGACGAAGCCAAGCTGCTGCGCCAGGTGCAGCGCATCCTCAAGGACCCACTGGAAGTGCACGGCCTCGAGGGCTTCCCGCCGGACTGGAGCTACCGCGAGGGCAACGACATCAACGACGACACCACCGCCGGCCAGCAGCGCACGCGCCGCGCGGACGGCCCGCGTCCGCCGCGTCGCGACGGCCACGCGCATGGCCCGCGCGGTGGTCGCCCGCAGGCGCATGCCGGTGGCCCGCGCCGCGATGGCGGCGGTGCCGGACAGCGCTCGGGCGGCCAGCGTCGCGAGGGTTCGCGGCAGGGCTGATCGCCCCCGGCGGGTTCGCGGCGAAGCCGCGACCGCCACACCGCAATGGATGCAGGGAACGGGCCTTCGGGCCCGTTTCCGTTTCCGGCGTTTCCTTTTCCGGCCTCGGGGTGCAGGCTGTCGGCTCCCTGCTGAAAGGAGACGATCCATGCTGCGAACCGTTTTCGCATTCCTGCTCGGCAGCGTCACGATGGTGGCCAGCGTCGCCTTGCTGCAGATGCTGGGCCACTGGATCTGGCCGCAGAGCGCCATCGACGCGGGCGACCGCGCGGCGTTCGCCGCCCAGATGGCGAGCGTTCCGCTGGCCGCGAAACTCTGGGTGCTGGTGGCCTACGCCACCGCCGTCGAGGTGGGGACGATCATCGCGGTGCTGGTACAGCGGCGGCGCTGGCGCGGGCTGGCGATGGCGCTGGGGCTGCTGATGACGGCGCTGTGCGCGCTGAATTTCGCGATGCTGCCGCACCCGTGGTGGATGGTCGTCGTCGGCCTACTGCTGCCGCTGCCGGTGGCGATGATGGCCGGCTGGTGGCTGCGGCCACGCCCGTCCGCGGCCTGAGCACGGCGCGCGACGCATGCAGCGCATCGTCATCGCGAAGCCCGGCGGCTTTGATGCGCTCGCGCTCGTCGAGTCGCCCGATCCGCTGCCGAAGGCCGGCGAAGTGCGGCTGTGCGTCGAGGCCTGCGGCGTCAATTACGCCGACGGCATCATCCGCATGGGCTTGTACGAAAGTGCGAAGCGCCTGCACGGCTATCCGATCACGCCGGGCTTCGAGGTGGCCGGTGTGGTCGATGCGCTGGGCGACGGCGTCGACGGCTGGAGCATCGGCGAGCGCGCCATCGGCGTGACGCTGTTCGGCGGCTACACGAGCGCGATCTGCCTGCCCATCGACCGGGTGTTCGCCACGCCATCGGCGTTGAGCAGCGAGCAGGCCGCGGCGATCCCCACCGTGTTCCTGACCGCGTGGTTCATGGCGCATCGCCAGGTTCATCCGCGCGCCGGTGAGCGCTGGCTGGTGCACTCGGCCGCGGGTGGCGTCGGCGGAGCGCTGCTGCAATTGGCACGCCTGGCCGGGGTCGAGGCCACGGGCGTGGTCGGTGCCGCGCACAAGATCGAGGCCGCGCGCGCCATGGGTGCCGCCCACGTCATCGACAAATCCGCCGGCGACTGGGTGGCCGCCGCCAAGACCATCGCGCCCGGCGGCTTCCACGCGGTGTTCGATGCCAACGGCGTCTCGACGCTGCAGCCGAGCTTCGATGCGCTGGCACCGATGGGCAAGCTGGTGGTCTACGGCTTCGCCTCGATGCTGCCGAAGGACGGCCGGCTGAACTGGCTGCGGCTGGCTTGGGACTGGTGGCGCACGCCGCGCTTCAATCCGCTGGCCATGACCACCAGCAACCGCAGCGTGCTGGCCGCGAACCTGAGCTTCCTGTCGGCAGAAGCGCCGCTGCTGCGCGAGGGCATGCTCTGGCTGCTCGAACGCTTCGCCGATGGCCGGCTGCTGCCACCGCCGCTGCAGGCCTTCCCGCTCGATGCTGCAGCGCACGCGCAGCAGCGCATCGAATCCGGGCAGAGTGTGGGCAAGATCGTGCTGATTCCCTGATCATTTCCCCGCCCCCTCCTCCAACATCCTGAGCACCATGGCCGACAACCCCATCTTCAGCCTGTTCCTGCCGATCGCCCTGGGCATCGTGATGATCGGGCTGGGCCTGCACCTGACGCTGGCCGATTTCAAGCGCGTGGCACTGGCCCCGAAGGCGGTGACGGTTGCGCTGCTGGTACAGACCGTGCTGCTGCCGCCGGTGGCCTTCGGGCTGGCCTGGGGCTTCGGGCTGCCGCCAGAGCTGGGCCTGGGCCTCGTGCTGCTGGCCGCATCGCCGGGTGGCGTCACCGCCAACCTGTTCTCGCATCTGGCGCGCGGCGATGTGGCGCTGAACATCAGCCTCACCGCGATCAACAGCCTGCTCGCGCTGGTGACCCTGCCGATCTGGACGGTGCTGGGCCTGGCATTGCTGATGGACAGCGAACAGGCGGTGCCGCCGCCGACGCGCAAGGTCATCGAGGTCGCGGCGATCGTCATCTTCCCGGTCGTCATCGGCATGGCCCTGCGCGCGTGGCGGCCGGCGCTGGCCGCGCGGCTCGACAAGCCGGTGCGGATCGCTTCAACCCTGATCCTCGCCACGCTGATCGCCGCCGCCGTCATCCTCGAATACGAGACGCTGGCGAAGTACGCCGCCGTGGTCGGGCTGGCCGCGCTCATCTTCAACCTCGTCAGCCTGCTGGCCGGCTACGCCGCCGGTCGCGCCGCAAGGCTCGGGGTGCCGCAGGCCACCGCCATCGCCTTCGAGATCGGCATCCACAACGGCACGCTGGCAATCTTCGTCGCCCTGCACGTGCTGCAGATGGCCGGTGCCGCCGTGGTGCCGGCGATCTACTCGCTGCTGATGTACGTCACCGGCGGGCTGTTCGCCTGGTGGGTGCTGAAGCGGGCGTTGCCGAGGGCCGACGCCGAGTAGTACATTCCGAAGTCGGAATCTCCACCGGCTTGAAGTTATCGGCCTTAAGGACGAAAAGCATGCAGCCAATACATTGCTCTGATGCTCCGCGTGAGTTCAGGGGTGGCTCTGGTCGAAGTTCAGCGTCGCCAACGAAGGTGCGGCGCTTCTGTGCTCAGAATTTGAAGGCATTGAAAGCGGCAACTGTTTTCCGCTTGGCGGGTTACCCCTTCAAATTAACGTTGCAATCGGCAGGATGATTTACTCCAAAGCCTCGCGTCGCACCCCGTATCGGCCCAGCCATCGAACGTGCGCGATGTCGTGCGCGCCTTTGGCCATCGCGCGACCTCTGATGGAGTGGAAGGGGCATGTCTAGGCTTAGATTCGTCGACTTGTTCGCGGGGCTTGGAGGCTTTCACGTCGCGCTAGCCAAGCTCGGAGGTCAATGCGTTTTTGCGTCCGAATGGCAGAAGGATCTTCAACGTCTGTACGTGAAGAATTTCGGACTCGAGCCATTGGGCGACTTGCGTAATGTCAATCCGCGATCTATACCCGACCACGAAGTACTGTGTGCGGGCTTCCCTTGCCAGCCATTCTCGAAAGCTGGCGAGCAACTCGGTTTTGAATGCACCCGACAAGGCGACCTCTTCTTCCGTGTCGCCGAAATAATCAAAGAAAAACGGCCTCGCTATTTCATTCTCGAGAATGTTCCTAACCTACTGCAGCACGACGGCGGCGCGACGTTCGATCGCATCAAGCGCATCCTCGTCAAGCTTGGCTACGAGGTTGACGCAAGACGCCTCTCGCCGCATCAGTTTGGGATTCCGCAGATACGTGATCGCGCATACATCGTTGGCTCGCGCGTTGGCCTAAATGACTTCGCTTGGCCTGAGCCGACCAACATGCCGACCAGCATCAATTCAGTACTCGAGCGCAACCCGACAGACGCGAAGCAGCTTTCGCCGCAGGTTGAGAGTTGCCTTAACGTCTGGGACGATTTTCTAAGTCGCAGCCCTTCGTTCGTGGAGTTGCCGTCCTTCCCCATCTGGTCAATGGAGTTCGGTGCGGACTATCCATATGCCGATTGCACGCCCTTCGCGGTACTCCGCGAGAAAGGAACGCGCGGCCTGACCAAGTACCGCGGATCCCATGGTGCATCCTTAAGGCACCTCAAGCCAGAAGACCGCTGGGCAGCGCTTCCGAGCTATGCGCGCAGAGATGAATTGGAGTTCCCAAAGTGGAAGCAGGACTTCATCCGGCAGAATCGAGAGTTTTACAAGAGTAATCGGAAGTGGATTGACCCTTGGGTACCCAAGGTACTCCCATTCCCCTCCAGCCTCCAGAAGTTCGAGTGGAACATCAAGGGCGGTGAGCGCGACATTTGGCGATACGTGATTCAGTTCCGCGCATCGGGCGTTCGAGTTAAGCGACCAACCACCGCACCCAGCCTCATCGCGATGACGGACACGCAAGTTCCAATCATCGGGTGGGAGAAGAGATACATGACCCCGAGTGAGTGTGCCGGGCTTCAAAGCCTTGGAGATCTTCAGTTGCCCGAGAGCCGCACCCGCGCATTCGCAGCGCTCGGCAACGCGGTCAATGCCCGCGTTGTCGGCGGCATAGCATCGAATCTCATCGCTTACTTCGACGAGGCCCTCCCCCGAATGATGCAACCCCATAGCCGGCAGTTTATGCACCCATGACCGAAACAATAACGAAGGTCAACATTCGGCCAGAAGTCAACATCCTCTCAGTACTGCGGCACCTGAACTATCGACCGTGGTTTGCGCTCGCAGAATTCGTTGACAACGCCATCCAAAGCTACGTCGCCAACCGTGAGCGATTGCGCGAAATCGATGGTATCGATTCGCCACTCCGGGTGACCGTGACCATCGACCCGGAGGGCGCGGGACGAATCATCGTGACCGACAACGCCGCCGGCATCGCACTTGTTGACTTTCCTCGCGCCTTTCGGCCGGCGCAGATGCCACCCGACCGCGATGGCTTGTCCGAGTTCGGGATGGGAATGAAGAGCGCGGCATGCTGGTTTGCCAAAAAATGGAGCGTCCGAACAAAGGCCATTGGTGAAAGTGTCGAGCGGGTTGTCCAGTTTGACATTGACGAAATCGTCGAGGATCGAATCGAAGAATTGACGATTGCTGAGATCCCTTCGCAGCCGCAAAGACACTACACAGTGCTCGAACTAACCGACCTCTGCCACGTGCCGAAGAAGCGCACGATTGGAAAGATAAAGGAGCACCTCGCCAGCATCTATCGAACCTTCTTGCGCGACAGGACGTTGACGCTGGTGTTCGGGCAAGACGAACTCACGTTCAACGAGACGCGCATCCTCAAAGGAGCGCCGTATCGCGAGTCCGCCGCCGAGCCGATCGAGTGGCGCAAGGCCATCGATATGGACCTTGGCGGGTCGCACAAGGTGACTGGCTTTGCGGCGCTCCGCGAGGTGGGTTCTACAACGCACGCGGGATTCGCGCTCTTGCGCCGCGGGCGGCTCATCCAAGGAAGCGCCGACGAGTCATATCGACCAGAGCAGATTTTCGGCAAGAGCAACAGCTACACGTTCCAGCGGCTGTTCGGAGAGCTTCACCTCTCCGGCTTCGAGGTGAGCCATACGAAGGACGGATTCCGGTGGGAAGAGCACGAGGAACTCTTCTTGGAGCTGCTGGAGGACGAGTTGAAGGCCGCGCCGTTGAACCTTCTTGACCAGGCGGAGGGCTACCGAGCCAAGCAGCACAAGCGTACGCGTGAACTCGACAACGTCGCCGAGACGGCCACCAACAATGTCGCCGACGTTGTCGAGCGTGGGCTCGCACCGGTTCTCGAGGAAGAAGTTCAGCATCCGGCAAATCCGCCTGCAGTCCCGCCGCAGATTCCTGCTCCCTCCGTCTCGGGTTTTGAGCGAACAGTGGAAGTTCCTGTTTCGACGACCGTCTGGGTCTTGACCATCAAGGCAAGCACCGACCCGACCGTGAGCGACTGGATCAGGGTCGGAGACGCCACGAAACCTACCAATGACGGCCTGCGACGACGCAGCGTTCAGGTTGATGTCTCGTTGGTGCATCCGTTTGTGGAGCGGTTCGCCGGCGCCGGCTACGAGAACATGGAAGTGTTCGTGCGTTTCGCGAGCGCAGCCGCGCTGGCTGCCGCCCTCAGTTCGGATGCGGGCGGGAAGCCCCAGTTCTTCCTTCACCATTTCAACAAGCTTCTCCGCGAGACATTCGCAGCCCCATGCCTATGAACATCCATGTTGAGCGCCTTACCGGTGGCACGTTAGACACCCGCTGGACCCCCATTGTGGGGCCTTTCACAAAAGAGTTCGTCGCGCGCAAACTGAAACAGCGCGGCGCACCCGACGCTGATGCGATGGAGCGCATCGTGACCGAGGCGGCGACCATTCTTGGTCGCTGCGTGCCTCCCAGTGAGCCAGCTGGCCAGGATGCAGGCCTTATCGTTGGCTACGTGCAATCCGGCAAGACCTTGTCGTTCACCACCGTCACTGCGCTAGCGCGGGATAACGGCTACGGCGTGGTCATCCTACTGGCTGGAACGGCGGTGGCGCTCAAGGGCCAGTCCGAGGACCGGCTCACGATCGACCTAGGCATGGGCGAGATCCAGCACGACTGGCGCAAGTTCGAGAATCCTGAAGTCAAGGGTGGCCACGCGTCTGACATCGAAAAGGTGCTTCGCGCTTGGAGCGGCAGCCGCGGCGGTGCCCCGGGCACTGCAAAACGCTCCGTCCTAGTTACGGTGCTCAAGCACCACCAGCGTCTGAAGAATTTGCGCGACGTCCTTGAGCGCGTGGACCTCGCGGGCGTCCCCGTCCTCATCATCGACGATGAGAGCGACCAGGCCGGGCTGAATGCTAGGGCTGGAAAGAATCTGCGGACCGGATCGAACGAGTTGAGCTCGACGTACCGACGCATTCTCGAACTCAAGGCGGTCATACCCCACCACACCTACCTTCAGTATACAGCGACGCCGCAGGCAAACCTCCTGATTGCGGTCGCTGATCTACTGAATCCATCGTTTGCCGAGTTGGTCTCACCAGGCGACGGATACGTCGGCGGCAGAGACTTCTTCAGCGCAGACAAGCCGCTCTGCTTCGAGATTCCGCCCCAGCAGGTGCCGACCGTACAAAACCCGCTGACTGAGGCGCCGCAGACCTTGCAGCAAGCGCTGCAGTTTTTCATCTTGGGAGCCGCCCATCACAGCGTCACGCGCGGCAAGGGCAATCGCTCGATGATGGTCCACCCGTCTCAGCGCACCGCGCCGCACACGGACTACAGGGAGTGGCTCGACGGCTTGCTCGAGCACTGGCGGGACTTCCTTGAACAGCCCAAGGGCAGTGCTGTGCGGCAGGAACTCGAGCGCAGCCTCCGCGACAGCTACGACGAGTTACTCAGGACTTTCGACGCGCTCGAACCGTTTGAGAAACTCGTGAATGCACTTCCTGAGGTCTTCAGCGAACTCAAGGTCGTAAAAGTGAATTCGAACGCCGATGGCCAGAAAGTGGTCAAGTGGAATGACTGGCCCTACTGGATTCTGGTCGGCGGCCAGAAGCTTGACCGGGGTTTCACGGTCGAGGGACTGACCATCAGCTACATGCCGCGCACTGCGTCGACCAACGCGGACACCTTACAGCAGCGCGCCCGTTTCTTGGGGTACAAGAAGTCGTATGAAGGGTTGTGCCGGGTCTTCCTCCTTGACGACGTCATCGACGCGTTCGAGAGCTACGTCGAGTCAGAGGAATTCGTGCGTGGAGCCCTCGCCGAGCACCGCGGGAAACCGCTGCAGGAATGGAAGCGGGACTTCATCCTGAATCGTGCTTTGAGCCCAACGCGAAAGGCGGTTGTTGGTCGACGCGTTGTCCAAGTGGAGATGGACGAAGGATGGGTTGTGCCTAGCGCGCTGTACTTTGACGCTGAGGCAGTCCGCCACAACCGCCAACTGTTCGAGCGCAAGGCTGCTGCTTGGAGGCTGGCGCATGGCGCTGTAGATGCCGCGCTGCGAGCAGAGTTCAAGGATGTGCGCCGCGACTCGCCTCGCAACATCCTGATTGAAGGGGTACCGATCGACGAGGTGCTGGACTTCCTGCTCGACGCGCGCATTCGAAGCCTCGACGATTCGACGGACATTGCGGCCACTGCGATTTCTCTCGTCAAGCATCGCGATGAGTCTGATGACCCCGCGCTTGTCGACGTTGTCCTGGTCGGCAACCTAAGCACGGCCGGCCTCACCGGCCGGGGCCTGACCGCAGACGGGAAGATCAATAACCTCTTCGTCGGTGAGAGCCCGAAGGGGACGACGTCTATTGACCAACTGAACTATGTCGGTGACCGCGCCCTCTATACCCCGGGCCGCGTGACGCTGCACCTGCGCTACTTGGTGTTCAAGCCCGATGCCAGGATTGACTCGACCATCGCGGACTGCGTGCCATGGTTCTCTGTCCGCTTGCCCGAGCAAGTCGCAAGGGACTGCGTCATCGAAGAACTCTGAGATGCGCAGCAAGTTCTATGATGCTTATCGTGAGGCAGTGCTGGCCGGGCCGGCAATCGACGGATTGCCTCCGGCCGCAGCAGCGCCGGGCCGTGCGAACGACTACATCTCGCTAGGACGGCAACAGCAACCTATACTTTTACTCTCCTGCGCCTCATCGGGCGCACTCAAGCGACCGCCAATTAGGCTGCGGAACCTGACTGTAGAGTTCGGAGTTCGCTTTTGCGTGCGTGCGCCTGCTGGGATCGTAGAAGATGACTTCGTGGTCGTCTCGCTTTGCGGCGATGACCTCGGACTTGCCGAAGCCTTCTGCTTGACGGCGGACGCTCTTGTGACGGCGCTCCCAACGGTGCCATTGGCATCAGACATTGAGAAGGCTGTCCGCGAGTTTGTCGACTTGCTGAGCGCGCTTTCGCTCCCATCGTCGCGTGCCGTCGCCGGCCTTTGGGCCGAACTCTGGCTGATGTCGGTCGCGTTGGAACCGCAGGCCGCGATCATGGCATGGCACAGAGACCCGAATAACCGCTTTGACTTCTCATTCGGTAGTCACTTCGTCGAGGTCAAAGCCACCGAGCTAGAGCAGCGCAATCACGACTTCTCCTATGAGCAACTTCGGCGGAGCGAGGTGCCCGTCAGGGTTGCGTCGCTGAGGCTTCGCCGCGCACAGGGCGGTAAGTCTGTCGCCGACCTTGTTGGCACGCTACATAAAAGGCTGAGCGCTGAGTTACGAGTGAAGTTAGTGAAGAACGTTTTCGACGCGATTGGCAGTGCCGTCTCAGAAGCAGCAGAGATAAGGTTCGATGAAGAGTTTGCGAAATCAAACTTGCGCGTTATCACAGCTGATCTAGTTCCTACACCGGAAATTCCGGTGAGGAGTCCTATCTCGGCAATCCGGTTTCAGGTCAATTTGGACGACTCATCGCTGCATACTCACCTGCAAGAGCTATCGGCCAGCGCGGCACTGTTAGCTCCACCTGATTAGGCATGAACCTCAGCCGTTCGCAGGAGTGCTTCGGGGCACCTGTTCGCGAGCATGACATGCCGCAGGAGCGTGTCGACCATGCCCCGCAGGTCGAAGCGGTGGTTGAAGCGGTAGCTGAAGGCACCGAGGTAACGATGCGGGTACTTGGGGAAAAGGAAGTGCTTGTGGGCACCGCCAATCATCGTCTTGAGATTCCCGATGACGGTGTTGACCCACTGGAAGATCGGCAGCTCGCGCGGCTTGCGCTGTCCGACCACCACGTAGGAATGCGCACAGCCGGCGTCGATGACCGCATCGAAGCAGGCGAGCCCGTCGCTGCACACGTCACTGCCCGGCAGCAGGTTCCGGCGCGCCCACTGCTCGACCGCCTGGCGGGTGAATCCGCTGAGGGCGCTCATCTTCACCCGCTTCGGTCGGCCGTCGTCGGTGAGCTCGACCGCTGCGACGAAGGGCACCTTGTTCGGCGAGCCGCGACCAGACTTGCCGGGCTTCTCCCCGCCCAGATAGGCGTCATCGAGCAGGATGTTGCCACGCAGGGGCTCTATCGCATCCGCCTCGGCCATCGCCTGCATCACCTTGTGATGCAGCAGCCAGGCGCTGCGGTAGGACACCCCAAGGTGGCGCATCAGGGCAAGCGCCGAGACACCCGTCTTGGCTTGGCTGATGAGGTAGATGGCGAGGAACCAAGTGCTGAGCGGGAGCTTGGAGCTGTCCATCATCGTGCCCGCCGTGGGCGAGGCCTGATGGCGGCAGACGGCACACTGCAGCAGCACTCGGCCGCCACGCGGGATGCGGTAGCAGCGCGACTCGCCACACTTCGGGCAACAGAAACCCTGCGGCCAGCGCAGCCGCTCGAGCGCCGCCGTGCACTGCTCCTCGCTGCCGTACTCGCGCATGAACTCGCTCAAGGACATCCCCCGCTGGAACTGCACTCGATTGATGGGCATGACCGGCTCTCCTTCAGGAAGTCGAGCCAGCTTCCACCCCCACGGTCTCACCGGATGAGTCTGGCTGAGCTTCATGCCGAATCAGGTAGCTCCATAGTGCTCTCCGCTCAGATCGGCCTGATGAACACCAGCACGAGGATGCCGAGCAACAGAACCACCGGCACCTCGTTGAAAATCCGCAGCCAGCCAGCCGATCGCGGTGCGGCGCCGCTGGCGATGCCCTTCAGCATGCGGCCAGCCCAGATGAAATGGCCCAGCATCAGCAGCACGAGCAGGAACTTCGCGTGCATCCAACCGCTGTCGTAGGTGACATGCGGCCAGAGCGCCGGATCGATCAAGCGGCCGGCCCAGAGCAGCAGGCCAAGGACGAAAACGAAACCGAACAGGATGTGACCGAAGCGGTACAGCCGCTGGCCCATCAGCACGAGGCGCGAAACCACTGCCGCCTCGCCCCTGGCTTCGGCGATGTTCACGAGGATGCGCGGCAGGTAGAACACCGCCGCCATCCAGGCGATCACGGACAGCGTATGCAGCAGCTTGGTCCACAGGTAGGTGCTGCCGGGGTTGAACTCCATGGTCGGGCTCCGTGCAAAGAAAGAGCTGCCAGCATGCCATGCTGCCCCTGCGGTGATGCACCATGACCGGCCGATGACGGTGCGCTACCCTCGGCGGATGGACGCCGCCACCACCCAACTCGCCTGCCCGCATTGCCTCGCCATCAACCGCGTGCCGGACGCGCGGATGGGCGACGACCCGGTCTGCGGGCGCTGCCAGCAGCCGCTGTTCACCGGCCTGCCGGTGGCCTTGACCGCGGCGAATGCCGAGGCCCTGCTGCTGAAATCCGAGCAGCCGGTGATCATCGACGCGTGGGCGGGCTGGTGCGGGCCCTGCCGCAGTTTCGCGCCGGTGTTCGCCGCGGCCTGCCAGCGGCTGGAGCCGCAGTTCCGCTTCGTGAAGCTCGACACCGAGGCCGAATCGCAACTCGCCAGCCAGTTCCGCATCCAGAGCCTGCCGACCCTGATCGCCTGGCAGGGCAGCCGCGATGGCGGCCATGAAGTGGCGCGCAGCAGTGGCGCCTTGCCGATGCCGGCGTTCATGCAGTGGATCGCGCAGAGCTACGGCCTGGCCTGAGCCGCGCGGCCTCGTCGTCGCAGGGGCCGCGACGTCCGACCCGGTAAACTTGCTGCCCCCGCTCCACCGGCTTTGCGCGTTCCGATGACCGACCCCGCCCGCCCCACCTTCCACGGCTTCGAGCAGATCCCGCTGCACGAGTACGCCGAGCGCGCCTACCTCGACTACTCGATGTACGTGGTGCTCGACCGCGCCCTGCCCTTCCTCGGCGACGGGCTCAAACCCGTGCAGCGGCGGATCATCTACGCCATGAGCGAGCTGGGCCTGAGTGCCGGTGCCAAGCCGAAGAAATCGGCGCGCACGGTGGGTGACGTCATCGGCAAGTTCCACCCGCATGGCGATTCGGCCTGCTACGAGGCGCTGGTGCTGATGGCGCAGCCGTTCTCGTACCGCTACCCGCTGATCGAAGGCCAGGGCAACTTCGGCTCGCCAGACGACCCCAAAAGCTTCGCGGCGATGCGCTACACCGAATCGAAGCTGACACCCATCGCCGAAGTGCTGCTCGGCGAACTCGGCCAGGGCACGGTGGAATGGACGCCGAACTTCGACGGCACGCTCGAAGAACCCACGTGGATGCCGGCGCGGCTGCCGCACCTTCTGCTCAACGGCACCACCGGCATCGCGGTGGGCATGGCCACCGACGTGCCGCCGCACAACCTCAATGAAGTCGTCAGCGCCTGCGTGCGGCTCTTGGATGACCCCGACGCCACCACACGCGATCTCTGCGAGCACATCCGCGGCCCCGACTACCCGACCGCGGCCGAGATCATCACGCCGGCCGCCGATCTTCTGAACATGTACGAGACCGGCCACGGCAGCGTCCGCGCGCGGGCCACGTACAGCAAGGAAGGCCAGAACATCGTCGTGACGGCGCTGCCCTACCAAGTGTCACCGTCGAAGATCATGGAGCAGATCGCCGCCCAGTTGCGCGCGAAGAAGCTGCCCTGGCTGGAAGATCTGCGCGACGAGAGCGACCACCAGAACCCGGTGCGTCTGGTGCTGGTGCCGCGCAGCAACCGCGTCGACATCGACGCGCTGATGGGCCATCTGATGGCGACGACGGACCTCGAGAAGAGCTTCCGCGTCAACCTCAACATCATCGGTCTCGACGGCCGGCCGCAGATGCGCGGTCTGCGCTCGATCCTTGCCGAGTGGCTGGCGTTCCGCACCAGCACGCTGAAACGGCGGCTCAAGCATCGCCTCGACAAAGTCGAACGCCGCCTGCACCTGCTGGAAGGTCTGCTGATCGCCTTCCTCAACCTCGATGAAGTGATCCGCATCATCCGCAGCGAGGACGAGCCGAAAGCCGTTCTGATGGCACGTTTCGGCCTCAGTGACGATCAGGCCGACTACATCCTCGACACCAAGCTCAAGCAGCTGGCCCGGCTCGAGGAAATGAAGATCCGCGGCGAGCAGGACGAACTCGCCAAGGAGCGCGACAAACTCGCCGCCACGCTCGACAGTGCCGTCAAGCTGAAGAAGCTGCTGAAGGACGAGCTGCTGGCCGATGCCAGGAAGTTCGGCGACGCCCGCCGCAGCCCGCTGGTGGCGGCCAGCGCGGCGCAGGCCATCGACGAGACCGAGCTGGTGCCGAGCGAGCCGGTCACCGTGGTGCTTTCGCAGAAGGGCTGGGTGCGCGCCGCCAAGGGCCACGACGTCGATCCGACTTCCCTGAGCTACCGCGAGGGCGACGCACTGCAGAGCTTCGCGCGCGGCCGCAGCAACCTGCAGGCGGCCTTCCTCGATTCGACCGGGCGCGCCTACTCGACGCCCGCGCACACCCTGCCCTCGGCGCGCGGCAATGGCGAGCCGATCACCGGCCGCTTCACCCTGCCCGCCGGCGCGCAGATGGTCGCCACGCTGGCCGGCGAGAACGCGCAGCGCTTCCTGCTGGCCTCATCGTTCGGCTATGGCTTCGTGACCCGTTTCGAGAATTTCCTTGGCCGCAACAAGGCCGGCAAGGCGCTGTTCCATCCGGACGCCGGCGCGGCGGTACTGGCACCGGTGCCGGTCAACGACCCGGCCACGGACTGGGTGGTGAGCGTGACGAGTGCCGGCCATCTGCTCGCCTTCCCGCTGAAAGACCTGCCGGAGCTCGACAAAGGCAAGGGCAACAAGCTGATCCAGATCCCGCCGGCCAAGCTGAAAAGCGGCGAGGAAACCGTCGTGGCCGTGGCGGTGGTACGCAGCGGCGGCGAAGCCACGCTGTACTGCGGCGCACGCAAGCTCAGTTTGAGCTGGCGCGACCTGCAGGCCTATGAGGGCACCCGTGCCAGCCGCGGCCATCTGCTGCCGCGTGGCTTGCAGAGGGTGGATCGGATCGAGAGCGCCTGAAGGATCGCCTACATCCGGCACGCCGGCCGGCGGCCGCTTGCCCGCGCCTGCGCCGCGACCGGCTGCAGCAGGGCCACACGGGCCTGCAGGGCGACGATGCGGTTCTGCGGATCGGGATGGGTGGAAAGGATCTGCGGCGGACGGCCACCGCGGCTGGCGTTGATCATCCCCTGCCACAGGCGCACCGCACCGGCGGGATCGAAGCCGGCTTCGGCCATGATCTGCTGGCCGAGCACATCGGCCTCGGTTTCGTGGGCCCGCGAGAACGGCAGCATCACGCCGAGCTGGGCGCCGAGGCCCAGCGCCCCCATCAGCATCCGCGTGTTTTCCGGCGAGGTGCGCGAACCGGTGTAGGTCTGTGCGGCTTCGAGTGCCACGCCGGCGGCCATCTGCTGCGACACCCGCTCGGCGGCATGGCGCGAGAGCACATGCGCCAGCTCGTGCGCGAGCACCGCGGCCAGCTCGTCCTGGGTCTTGGCCACCGTCCACATCCCGGTGTTGACGCCAACCTTGCCGCCGGGCAGGGCGAAGGCATTCGGGTTCTCGTCGGCGAACACCTGAACCTCCCAGGCCATGCGCTGCGCCTGTGGCGGCAACGCGACCTTGAGCGCATCGACCACGCAGTTCGCAGTAGCGATTTTGCTGGGATCGCGGGAGAGCCTGTCGTTCTGCTTCATCTGCGCGAAGGCGGTCGCGCCGAGCTGGTCCATCTGCGCGTCACTGACGGCGATGAACTGGCTGCGGCCGGTGGGCGAGGTGGCGCAGCCGGCGAGCAAGGCAAGCACCAGCGCGAGCGGGACGCAGCGCGCGAGCGCGGCGAAGGACGAAACGGGCGAAATGCGGGGGGCGGCCATGGTGATCTCCTTCAAGCAGCGCCGAGTCTACTCCCGCCCCGCGCACGACTCGGCTAGTCTGGCGGCCCAGACGGAGGGAGGCGGGGCATGGCGCGTTGGCTCGTGCGTGGGGTGCTGGCGGCGTTCGCGCTGCTCGTGGTGGCGGCCGTGGCGCTGTGGCTGGCCCTGCGGGCCAGTGTGCCGAGCTACGAGGGCGAAATCGCCCTGCCTGGCCTCTCGGCGCCGGTGGAGCTGAGCCGCGACGCCCTCGGCGTGGTCACTGTGGACGCCGCCAACCCGCTCGACATGGCCCGTGCCCTGGGCTTCGTGCACGGCCAGGAGCGCTTCTTCGAGATGGACCTGATGCGCCGGCTTTCGGCCGGCGAACTGGCCGCCCTGCTCGGCGAGCGCGCCCTGCCCACCGATCGCCGCAACCGCCTGCACCGCCTGCGCGCCCGCGTCTCGGTGGCGATGCCGGTGATCGTCGGTCCGCATGCCGAACTGCTGGCGGCCTACACCGAGGGCGTCAACGCCGGGCTCGATGCCCTGGCCGTGCGCCCCTGGCCCTACCTGCTGCTGCGCCAGCAACCGCAGCCCTGGCGTACCGAAGACACCGTGCTGGCCGGGTACGCGCTGTTCTTCGATCTGCAGGACGAGCTCAACTCGCGCGAAAAAGCCCTGTGGCGGATCCGCCAGCACCTGCCGCCGGCACTGGCCGCGCTGCTGCTGCGCGATGGCACGCGCTGGGACGCACCGCTGTTCGGCGAAGCCCGCGGCGACGCCCTGCTGCCCGGCCCCGAGGTGGTGGACCTGCGGCAGCTGCCGCAGCCACCGATCGATGCCCCGGCAGCGACGCTGGCCGAGCCCGCAGCACCCGGCAGCAACAATTTCGCGGCGGGGCGCGGCGCCACCGCCGACGGCCGCGCCATCATCGCCGGCGACATGCACCTCAACCTGCGCGCACCGGGCATCTGGTTCCGCGCCCGCCTGCGCTACGCCGACCCGACCGCACCCGGGGGCCGCGTCGATGTCACCGGCGTCACCCTGCCCGGCATCCCGGGCGTCATCGCCGGCAGCAACGGCCATGTGGCCTGGGCCTTCACCAACAGCTACGGCGACTGGCTGGATTTGGTCGACGTGCGTTACGCCGATGCCCAAGGCCAACGCTACCGCACACCGGAGGGCGATTCGCCGGTGATGGTGCACGAGGAAACGCTCGCGGTGGCCGGTGGCCGGGACGAACGCCTCGAAGTGCGCGAGACGCGCTGGGGGCCGATCCTGCCCGAGACCTCCGACGAGTTGCCGGACGGCCAGGCCCTGGCCCTGCGCTGGACCGCGCACCTGCCCGGCGCGCTGGATTTCGGCCTACTGGGTTTGACCCGTGCCGGCGATCTCGAGGCTGGCCTCGCGGTGGCACGCGAGGCCGGCATGCCGGTGCAGAACCTGCTGCTCGGCGATCGCAGCGGACGGATCGCCTGGCGCCTGACGGGGCGCATCCCGAAGCGGGTCGGCGGCTGCGACCCGCAGATCCCGCTCGATCCGCTGGCCGGTTGCGACTGGTCCGGCTGGTGGCCGGCAGAGGCGCGCTTGCAACCCGAGTCGCTCGACCCGCCCTCGGGCCGGCTCTGGACCGCCAACGCCCGCGTGGTCGATGGCGAACTGCTGGCCCTGGTCGGCGATTCCGGCTACGCGCTGGGGGCCCGGCAAAAGCAGATCGCCGAGGCCATGACCGCGGCCGGGCCGATCGACGAACCGCGCCTGCTGGCCCTGCAACTCGATGACCGGGCAAGGTTTCTGGAACCCTGGAACCGCCTGCTGCGGGGGCAGATCGCCACGCTCCCCGAGGACATCGAGCGGACGGCGCTGGCCGAAGCCGCCGCCGACTGGGACGGCCATGCCTCGATCGATTCGGCCGGTTACCGGCTGACCCGCGCCTTCCGCCTGCAGGTGCTGGCGCGGATCCGCGACGGCCTGCTCGGCCCGGCCTGGGCCGCGCTCGGCGAGGATTTCGTCAAACCCGACCTGCCCCAGCTCGAGGGCGTGGCCTGGCCGCTCGTCGAACAGCGCCCCGCGCATTTGCTGCCGCCGCGCTTCGCCGACTGGGATGCCCTGTTGCTCGACGCCCTCCACGCCGCCGCCGCCGAGGTTCGTGGCGAGCAGGACGGCCCCCTGCTGGAGCGGACTTGGGGCGAAGCCAACACCGCACGCATCTGCCACCCGTTGGCCGCGGCCCTGCCCGGCCTGGTCAGACCCTGGCTGTGCATGCCGGCCGATCCGCTGCCCGGCGATGCCCAGATGCCGAGGGTGCAGGGACCGTCCTTCGGTGCCAGCCAGCGCATGGTGGTGGCACCGGGTCACGAGGCGAACGGTTTCTTCCACCTGCCCGGCGGCCAGGTCGGCCACCCGCTTTCACCCTACTGGGGTGCCGGCCACGCCGACTGGGTGGAGGGCCGACCCAGCCCCTTCCTGCCCGGTCCGATGCATGCCCAGCTGCGTTTACTGCCCGAACCGGCGGCGGTGCGGCCCTGAATACGGAAACTGTGCGCGAACCGGCTGGTACCCCCCGCGCTTCTGGCCCACCATGGCCGAGACCAAGTCAGGAGTCTCTGCATGAACACCGAAGACAGCCCCCGCGGTACCCGTGCCCATGCCCCGGGACCGGACTGGAGCCACCTTCGCGAGACGGTGCTGATGATGGAATTGGCCGTGGCCCAGGTCGAGGCGGCGATGACCGACAGCAACGCCTCGGTCGACACCCTCACCGGCATGTTCACCACCATGGCCAGCACCATCCGGCAGATCAATGCCCGCACCGCCGATCTGGACGAGACCGAGGAGAGCGCGCCGGTCAAGCGTGAACTGCTGGCGACCACCGCCCATGTCGCCGGCATGGTCAACCAGGCCATCATCGCCTTCCAGTTCTACGATCGCCTCACCCAGCGGCTCTCGCATGTCAACCACAGCCTGGCTTGGCTGGCCGAACTGGTGGGTGACGAGCAGCGCATCGGATCGGCTGCCGACTGGGCGGCCCTGCAGCAGCGCATCCGCGCCCGCTACTCCATGCCCGAGGAAATCGAGATGTTCGAGGCCGTGCTGCTGCGTGGCTTGAGCGTTGAGCAGGCGATCCGCGAGTTCATGGACAAAATGAACGAAAAGAGCGACGACATCGAACTGTTCTGAATCCTTAAGGCCTACCGTCATGACTGCACGCGCCAGCTTCGCCCTCGTCCTGCTGGCCGGCTTGGTCGCCACCGGCTGTCGGCCCGAACCGGTAAGCCCCGAGAACGGCGCAAGCGCAGAACCGGCAGCACCGGCCGCCGAGCCGCCCGAAAATGCCGACCCCGGCTTGAGCGGGTTCCGGGCCCGCGGCAACGAGCCGTTCTGGGCTCTGGAATTGGATGCCTTGGCCCTGGCCTGGCGACCGATGGACGGCGGCGAGCGGGTGTTCAGCCATCTCGTCCACGAAACACTGCCGCAGGGCCACCGGGTGAGTGGCTCGCTCGACGGTGGAGCGCTGGAGCTCGAAATCGAGAACCGCCTCTGCCGCGACAGCATGAGCGGCATGCCCTACCCGCAGCACGTCCGGGTCAAGGTCGATGGCCGCGAGTACCAGGGCTGCGGCGGCGAGGCGATCAGCCTGCTGAGCGCAAGCGGCTGGTTGGTCGCGCAGGTTTTCGGCACCCCGGTCAGCAACGACCCGCCGACCCTGAACTTCACCGTCGATGGCCGTGCCCAAGGCTTTGCCGGCTGCAACACCTGGATGGCGGGCACCCGGCTGACCGGCGAGGGCCTCGCCTTCGACCGTGCCGCCAGCACGATGATGGCTTGCCCAGACCGCCACATGGCGCAAGAGCGGGCCTTCCTCGATGCCTTGGCCACGATCACCCGCCACGATTTCGACGAGGCCGGCCAGCTGCTGCTGAAATCCGGCGACAACACCGTGATCGTGGCCTCGCCCGTGGCTGTTGCCGGAGCAGCGCAGCACCACTGACGCCCCACGCGCCCTCGTGGCTCAACCCGCGACGGCCTGCTCGTGCACGCCGGCGATGGCGCGTCCGCTCGGGTCGGCCGCGCTGGCGAAGGCGGCATCCCAGGCGATCGCCGCCGGTGAGGAGCAGGCGATCGACTTGCCGCCCGGCACCGTCGAGGCGGCCGCCGCACCGGGGAAGTGCGTTTCGAACATCCGGCGATAGAAGTACGCCTCCTTGGTCTGCGGCGGGTTGATCGGAAAGCGCCGCTCGGCCGCCGCGAGTTCGGCATCGCTGACCTGTGCCGCCGTGTGCGCCTTCAGGCCATCGATCCAGCCGTAGCCGACACCGTCGCTGAACTGCTCTTTCTGCCGCCACAGGATCGAGTCCGGCAAGCAGCCTTCGAACGCCTGCCGCAGCAGCCATTTCTCGATCGGCCGCCCGCCCGGCGTGCGCGGCCGCACGCGCTTGTGCTCGGCGTCGATGGCCATGGCGGTGTCGAGGAATTCAAGGTCGAGAAACGGCACGCGCGCCTCGATGCCGAAGGCGGCCATGCTCTTGTTGGCGCGCAGGCAGTCGAACTGGTGCAGGGCGTCGAGCTTGCGCACCGTCTCGGCGTGGAACTCGCGCGCATCCGGCGCCTTGTGGAAGTAGAGGTAGCCACCGAACACCTCGTCACTGCCTTCGCCCGAGAGCACCATCTTGATGCCCATCGAGCGGATCCGCCGCGCCAGCAGGAACATCGGCGTCGAGGCGCGGATCGTGGTGACGTCGTAGGTCTCGATGTGGCGGATGACCTCGGAGAGCGCATCCAGGCCTTCTTCGAACGTGAAGTGGAACTCATGGTGCGCGGTGCCGAGCGCCTCGGCGGCGATGCGTGCGGCGGCGAGGTCGGGTGAGCCTTCCAGCCCGATGGCGAAGCTGTGCAGTCGCGGCCACCAGGCCTCCGACTTGCCGTCGTCTTCGATGCGCTGCTTGGCGAACTGTGCGGCGCACCAGGCGATCACCGAGGAATCCAGCCCACCCGAGAGCAGCACGCCGTAGGGCACGTCGCACATCAGCTGGCGGCGCACCGCCTGCATCAGCGATGCCTTCAACGTGGCGGGCTCGATCGTCTGATCCTGCACCTTGGCGTACTCGCGCCATTCGCGCATGCGGTAGGGGCGGATCGTGCCTTCCGCGGAATCCAGCAGGTGCCCCGGTGGGAAAATCGCCACATCCTCGCAGACGCCGACCAGCGCCTTCATCTCCGACGCCACCCACAAGCGGCCCGCGCGGTCATGGCCGAAGTACAGCGGGATCACACCCATCGGGTCACGGGCGATCAGGTAGCGCGCTTGCGCGGCGTCCCACAGGGCGAAGGCGAAGATGCCGTTCAGGCGATCGACGAAACCGGCCCCGTGTTCGCGCCAGAGTGCGTTGATCACCTCGCAGTCGCTCTGCGTGGTGAAGGCGTATGGCGCGGCGAGCGCGGCCTCGAGCTCGCGGTGGTTGTAGATCTCGCCGTTGACGGCCAAGGCCAGCGCGCCGTCGGTCGAGCGTAGCGGCTGCGCGCCGCCGTGGATGTCGACAATCGACAATCGTTCATGCGCGAGCACCGCACCGGCATCGGCGTAAACGCCGCTCCAGTCCGGGCCGCGATGGCGGATGCTCGCCGCGGCCTGCACGGCCTGGCGGCGCAGGGGTTCGAGTTCGGTGGAGGCTTTCAGGCCGAAGATCGCGACGATGCCGCACATGGGAATCTCCTTGGGGTTTCGGAAGCGCAAAAAGGAGAAGGCCCGCGCTGTTGTCAGGCGGGCCTTCGGGGTTTCGGTGGGTTCGATGCTTGAACGCGCCTAGCGCCGCGGCCGCCTTTCGGCGTTGCGGTTGTTGGCGTTGTCGCGGTTGAACGGGCGAATCGGCATGGAGTGACGCTAGCCCAGGCCGCCTGACCTTGGCAAGGGCTTTCAGAACCTCGCGGTCAGCGTCAGCCGCGCATGCCGGCCGGGCTGCGAGAAACGTTCGAGGATGGTCGAAGTGGCCGGCAGGCCGACCACGTTGCGGCGCTCCCAGACCGTCTCGTCGCTCAGATTGAACACGCCCAGCTCGACCCGCAGGTGCTCGCCAAGATCGGCATCGGCGAGCAGGTCGAACAGCACGTGCCCATCAGGCAGGAAGAAGGGCGGCGAACCCGGCACGGCGGGCGGCAGGTCGCGAACCTCATCGACCGCGCTGGCCACCAGCTCCCAGCCCAGGCCGGCATCGCGCCAACCCAGGCCCAGCACGCCACGGGCCGGTTCCATGCCGTCCAGCCAGGTGTCGGTGGCGCGGTCGATGCCGCGACTGCGCGCCGCGGCCAGCCGTAGGAAACCGCCGTCCCAGCCCAGGACCGCCAGATCCAGCCGCGCCGAGGCCTCGGCACCCCAGATCTCGACCTCGCCGAGGTTCTGCGACTGGAACACCCTGAGACCGGTGGCCGGGTCGATGCGCACGAAACGCAGGTTCTCGATGAAATCCTGGTAGCGCGTCAAGTGCACAGCGAGGCTCCATTGCAGGGCCGTACCGCTGCCGCGCAGGCCGAGGTCGAGGCCTCGGCTGGTTTCCGGGCGCAATTCCGGATTGGAGATGGTGATGTAGCCGCCCGCCACGTTGGTGAACCCGATGTTGGCGTCCTGCGGCGGGGCGCGGAAGCCGGTCGCAAGGTTGGCGTAGGCGAGCAGGTCCGGCGTCAGGGAATAGCTGACCCCGAGCTTGGGGCTCCAGCGTGAGGTTTCGAGTTCGGTCAGCACCCGCCCCGGGTTGTCGGCGGTGAAAATCGCATCGGCCTTGGCCGTGAGCTCGTAACGGTCATGCCGCAGCGCGGGCAGGAAGCGCCAACGTCCGTCGACCGACGCGATGTCGTACTGGGCGAACATGCCCCGTTCGCGGATCGCGCTCAGCGGCAGGTCGCGCACCGGGAACACGTCCGGCCCGGCCCGGTGGTTGCGCACACCGGTGGCAAGGTCGATCTCGCCACCGTCGCGCAACTGCTCGATGTCGGTGTTGACCATCGTGGCGCCCCAGGTCCATTCACCGCGACCCATCGACGACTGCGCGATCAGCTCGAAGCCGGATTCCTCCTGCAGGAATTGCGAGAGGCGATCGCGGCTGGTGCGCTGCACGCGCCCGCCGGGCAGGCCGAGGTCGCGGCGCTGGAAGGTCTGCTGCACGGTCTCGCTCTCCTGCCGGTGCATCCGCCAGCGCAGCGAATGCAGCCAGGGCAGGCCGGTCAGGGCGTGCTCACCGTCGATCGACAGCCGCAGCCGATCCTTCCGGTCGTCGGCCCGCGATTCCAGCACCTGGAGCGGACGGCCGAACACGACCTGTGGCCCGAGGTCACTGGCGATGTCGATCATCGATTCGGATTCCCCGGCGTCCAGGGTCAGGCGCAGGCGCTGGCCCGCGGCGGCATCCCACACCGCCTTGGCGAGCAGGGCGCGGTGCTGGCGCTCGGTGGGATCGACCGCCGTGCGGCGGCGGTCGCGGGTCTCGACGGTGCCGGCGGTCGCGGTGCCCTCGGTGTCGCGGAGCTGCGCATGCACCAGCCAAGACCAATCCCCGCTGCGGGTGGCTGCGCTCAGGCCGAAGTGCTGACCCTGATCGACGCTGGAAAAGCCACTGCGCAGGCGCAGGGCGACGGCGGCATCGCCCATGAGGAAATCCTCGGGGTCACGGGTGACCAGGCTGACCGTGCCGCCCAGGGCATCCGAGCCGTAGAGCGCGCTGGCCGGCCCTCGCAGCACCTCGACCTGGCGCAGCAGGGAGACATCGACGAAATCACGACCGGCATTGGCGAAAGGCCCCATACCGAAGGCGTCGGGGATGTTGACGCCATCGAGGCGGATCTGTACCCGGTTGCCACCCAGGCCGCGGATGCGGATGTCGCTCAGATCGAAGCGGCCGCGACCGCCGACGGTGACGCCGGGTTCGTAGCGGAACAGATCACGCAGGTCCTGGGCCTGGATCCGCTCGATCTCCGGCGCGGCGATGACGGTCACGGTCGCCGGCACTTCGCTCAGCGGTTCGGCGGCCAAGGTGGCGACCACCACCACCGGATCGAGGATCGTGGTGCCGGCATCCGCGGCCGGTTGGTGGGTTGCGGCAAGCGGCGAGGGCGCCGAAGAGGACTGGGCGGAAACCGTCGACGCCAAGGCGAGGCCGATGGCGGCAGCAAGACAGCGGGTGCGCATGGAAAGCTCCTGAAGACAAGGCATGTCGGCGGAGCTGGCGGGCCGTGATCGACGGCGGCGGGCGACCGGGGGAAGGGAAAGAACGCCTCATTGATGTTAATGATTCGCATTCGTTAGTCAACAACTTCCACCCCATTCGAACAGGCAGGTTGCTGGACCGAGCGTTTCGCCGCGACGGCGCGAGGGCGCGATCCGGGCCGGAAGGGGCATCCCTTGCGCTGGGCTTGACATACCAATAGCAATGATTCTCAATAGCAAACAACAATCGCCATCACGCGCCACGGCCGTGGCCCGGCTGGCATCCCGCCCCCGAGGAGACCCCGTCCCATGTCCAGCACCGCCACCCTCCCGACCCGTCCGACCGCTTTCCAAGACCCGCAGGCCCTGCACCGGGCCTTCCAGCAACTGCGCCACGAACGCAAGCTGCGGCACCGTGACGCCGCCCGCCAACTGGGCATCAGTGAATGCGAGGCGGTGGCCGCCGCCATCGGCCAGAGCGGCACGATGCAGAGCCTTCGCCTTGCCACCCCGTGGCCGGAACTGTTCGAGCAGGTGCCGACACTGGGCACCGTGATGGCGCTCACCCGCAACGATTCGGCGGTGCACGAGAAGGTCGGCCGCTACGAGCAGATGTCGCACGAGGGCGGCATGGGCATGGCGCTCGGACCGGACATCGACCTGCGGATCTTCTACCGGCGCTGGGCCCACGCCTATGCCGTCCGCGAGGACGAGGGCAAGGGTGCACGGCACAGCCTGCAGATCTTCGATGCCCAGGGCGTGGCGATCCACAAGGTGTTTCTGCGTGACAGCAGCGACGAAGCGGCCTGGGCCGCCTTCATTGATGGCCATCGGCACCCGAACCAGGAGCCGGGGGAGGCTGTTGAAGCAGCCGGCGATGCGGAAAACGCCCTGCCGGACGAGGCCATCGACCACGATGGCTTCCGCGAGGGCTGGGCCGCGCTGGCCGACACCCACGATTTTTTCCCGCTGCTGCGCCGCTTCAAGGTGACCCGGACCCAGGCCCTGCGGCTTGCGCCGCTCGGCTTTGCCACGCCAGTGGCCGCCTCGGCCGCGCGCGAACTGCTGCGGGCCGCGGCCGAACGGCTGACGCCGATCATGTGCTTTGTCGGCAATCCGGGAATGATCCAGATCCACAGCGGCCCGGTGCGCCGGGTGGAAGTGATGGGGCCCTGGCTCAATGTGCTCGATCCGGGCTTCAACCTGCACCTGCGCGAAGACCGCATCGCCGATGCCTGGGTGGTGCGCAAGCCGACCCGCGACGGCATGGTCACCTCGCTCGAACTGTTCGATGCCGAGGGCCAGACCATCGCCCTGTTCTTCGGCGAGCGCAAACCCGGTGTGCCGGAGCTGCCGGCGTGGCGGGCGCTGGTCGAAGCCTTGACCGGAGTTTCGCCATGAACGGACCGATCGAGCTGCCGCAGCAGCCGAGCCGTCGCCGCCTGCTGCAATGCGCCGCCATCGCCCCGCTGCTGGTTTTCGCCAGCCGGCCCGGGGCGCTGGCCGCCGGGGGTTCGAGAGCGGCACCGCGCATCGTCAGCATTGGCGGTGGGGTGACTGAGATCCTGTTCCGGCTGGGTGCCGAGGCGCAACTGGTGGGCACCGACACCACCAGCCTCTACCCGCCGGCGGCGCAGGCCACGCCCAAGGTCGGCTACGCCCGCACGCTCTCGGCCGAGGGTGTGCTGGCCTTGCGCCCCAGCCTGCTGATCGCCAGCGCGGCGGCTGGGCCCCCGGTGGTGATCGAGCAATTGCGCCAGGCCGGTGTGGCCATGGTCCGGGCCGATCCCGCGCATTCGATCGAGGCCCTGATCGCGAACGTGCGCACGATCGCCCTCGCCATCGGCCGGCCGGAAGCCGGCGAACGCCTCGTCAGCGAACTGGAGGACGAATGGCGGCGCCTGCAGGCGGCCATGCGGGTGCCCGCGACTCCGCCCCTGGTGCTGTTCGTGCTCTCGCACGTGGCCGGCAACGTGCAGGTGGCCGGCCAGGACACCGCCGCCGACGCCCTGATCCGGCTCGCCGGTGCGCACAACGCCATGCAGGGGTTCCGGGGCTTCCGGCCACTGGCGGCGGAAGCGGTCATTTCGGCGGCCCCCGATCTCCTCTTGACCACCCGCCAAGGCATCGAAGCCCTCGGCAGCGAGCGGCAATTGCTGGCGCAGCCGGGCCTGGCCCTGACACCGGCCGGCCGCGCCGGCCGGGTACTGGCGCGGGATGCCCTGTTCCTGCTGGGCGGCGGGCCACGGCTGCCACAGGCGGTCGCCGAGTTGGCCCGGCACCTGGGCACCCTGGCATGACGACGGTCTCCTGCACCCCGGACGAAGCGGGCGCAGAAGCAGCCAATCGGCCGGCGCGGCGCTCGTTGCTGGTGCTGCTCGGGACCGTGCTGGCGGTGACGGTGGTGTTCGCCATCGGCCACGGCGCTTACCGAATTCCGCCGCAGGCGGTGCTGGCGATCCTGCTCGACGCCCTGCCCGGCATCAGCTTTGCGGTGGACGCCCAGCAATCCACCGTGCTGGCCGCGATCCGCGCCCCACGCGTGGTGCTGGCCGTGCTCACCGGCGCCGGGCTGGCGGTGGCCGGTGCCTTGATGCAGGGCCTGTTCCGCAATCCCCTGGCCGATCCGGCGCTGATCGGCGTTTCCGCCGGGGCCGCGCTGGCGGCGGCCTGCGTGATCGTGCTCGGTGGCCTGCTGTTGCCGGCCACGCTGATGGCCGGCGGCTGGCTGGCCGCTGTCGTCCTGCCTCTGGCGGCCTTCGCCGGGAGCCTCGCCGTCACCGTGCTGGTTTACCGCATCGGCATGGCCCACGGTGTGCTGTCCCTGCCGATGACACTGCTGGCCGGCATCGCGATCAATGCCTTGGTGGGCGCCTGCATCGGCCTGTTGCTGTTCATCGCCAGCGACGAGCAACTGCGCACGCTGACCTTCTGGAACCTGGGCTCGCTGGCCAGCGCGCATTGGATCGCGCTGGCCGTGGCCGGACCGCTGGTGCTGGGCGTGGTGCTGGCCGCGCTCGCTCTGGCGCGGCCGCTCAATGCCCTGTCCTTGGGCGAATCACGCGCGGCGCACCTCGGGGTCGATGTGGTGCGCACCAAACGCAGCGCCATCCTCCTGACCGCGCTGGCCACCGGCGTGCTGGTCTCGCTGACCGGTGTGATCGGCTTCATCGGCCTGGTCGCCCCACACCTGATCCGCCTCGTCGCCGGCCCCGACCACCGCATCGTGATCCCCGGCGCGGCCCTGCTCGGCGCCATCCTCGTGGTGCTGGCCGATGTGGCGGCGCGGACGCTGGTGACTCCCGCCGAATTGCCGATCGGCATCCTGACCGCCGTCCTCGGTGCGCCGTTCTTCCTGTTCCTGCTGCTGCACCGCAAAACCCACGGAGCCCGGTGACATGCTGAGCTGCCACGCCCTTTCTGTGCATGCCGGCCGCACGCCGCTGCTGGCCTCGGTCGATTTCCAGCTGGCGCCGGGCGAACGGCTTGCGGTGCTTGGCGAGAACGGTGCCGGCAAGAGCACCCTGCTGCGCCTGCTCGCCGGCGAATCGCCGGGGCCGGGGCTGCGATCCAGTGGCGAGGTGCACATCGCCGGGCGTCGCATTGGCGCATGGACGGCGCGTCAACTGGCGCGGCTGCGGGCAGTGCTGCCGCAGCAGACCGATCTCGCCTTCGCCTTCAATGCCCTGGAACTGGTGCAGCTGGCGCGCTACCCGCACGACGAGACCGAGGCCCGCAGCCTGACGATCGCCCGGCAGGCCCTGCGGCTCGCCGATGCCGCAGCGTTCGAGCAGCGCGAGGTGGCGACCCTCTCGGGCGGCGAACGGGCACGGGTGTTTCTTGCCGTCTGTTTTGCCCAACTCTGGGAGACGCAGGTCGAGCAGCCGCGCTATCTGTTGCTCGATGAGCCCACCGCCGCGCTCGACCTCGCCCACCAGCACCACCTGCTCGACACCGCCCGGCGCTTTGCCAACGAGCGCGGCCTCGGTCTGCTCGCCATCCTGCATGATCTCAATCTGGCAGCGCAGTACGCCGACCGGCTGCTGCTGCTCCGGCAGGGCCGGTTGCTGGCCCAGGGCCGACCGGACGAGGTCCTGACCGCCGAACGCATCGCCCAGGGCTTCGGGGTCTCGTCCTGCATCCTCGCCCACCCGCTGCGCCCGGGCCTGCTGGTGGCGACCGCGGCGCCGGCACGGGGCGCATCGGTTTGAGTCACCGTCACGCGCCCACGGAGACCGCCTCAGGTCTGGGCAGCGTGCCCCGTCCAGACCCGCTCAATCAGCTCGGCAAACAAGGCCGGCAGGGCGTCCAGCTCATCGAGCGGCACGCCCTCGTCGATCTTGTGGATGCTGGCGTTGCAGGGGCCCAGCTCGACACACTCGGCACCGAGTGGGGCAATGAAGCGCGCGTCCGAGGTGCCACCCCTGGTGTTCTCCTCCGGCACGATGCCGCAGCGCGCCAGGATGGCCGCACGCGCGGCGCGGCGCAGCACGCCTTCCTCGCAGTGGAAGGGCTCGCCGGAGACGCGCCAGCGGCAGCGCGCATCGACACCGTGGCGCGCCAGCGTGGCCTCGAATTCGGTGATGAGCGCGGCGGCGTGCCAGTGCGGGTTGAAGCGGAAGTTCGCGACCAAATCCAAGGCGCCCGGAATCACATTGTCCACACCGGTGCCGGCCCTGATGTTCGAGACCTGGAAGCTGGTCGGCGGGAAGCTGGCGTAGCCCTCGTCCCAGCGCCGCGCGCAGAGTTCGGCGAGTGCGGGTGCCAGCGCGTGGATCGGGTTGAGCGCCTTCTCCGGGTAGGCCACATGGCCCTGCACACCACGCGCCTCGACCGTGACCGAGAGCGAGCCGCGGCGGCCGACGCGCAACACATCGCCCAGACGCTCGCTCGACGAAGGCTCGCCGGTGATGCAGTAGTCGATGCGCTGGCCGGTGCTGCGGAAATGTTCGGCCACATGACGCACGCCATCGATGGCCGGGCCCTCCTCGTCGGAGGTCAGCAGCACGGCCAGCGTGCCGGGATGCTCGGGATGCACCGCCACCAGCCGCTCCATCGCCACCACGAAGGCGGCGACGCTGCCTTTCATGTCGGCCGCGCCGCGGCCGTGCAGCACGCCATCGCGCAGCGTCGGCACGAAGGGGTCGGAGGTCCAGGCCTCGCGTGGACCCGGTGGCACCACATCGGTGTGGCCGAGCAGCACAATCACCGGACTGCCCTGCCCGCGCGTGGCCCAGAGGTTCTTCACCGCACCGGCATCGAGCTGCTCGCAGGCAAAACCGATCGCCGCAAGCCGCGCGGCGATGAGCGCCTGGCAGCCGGCGTCCTCGGGCGTCACCGAGGGGCGTGCGATCAGGTCCTTGGCCAGGGCCAGGACCGGGCTGTCGTTACCGCTCATTTCTTCACCCCGAAACGCGCCTTGTAGGCTTTGTCGGTGAAACCCACCGACACCACGCCGTCGGCGGTCACCAGCACCGGCCGCTTGATGAGGGCCGGATGTTCTTTCAGCAGCAGCAGCCACTCCGGTTCGCTGCCCGGTGCTCGGCGTGCTTCGGGCAACTGCCGCCAAGTGGTGCTGGCCTTGTTGATCAACCGGTCCCAACCGCCGAGCTGCGTGGCCCAGGTCTTCAGGGTCTCGGCCGGCTGGCGTTCGGCGCGGTAGTCCACGAAGGCATGAGCGATGCCGAAGCGGTCCAGCCAGTGACGCGCCTTCCTGCAGGTGTCGCAGGCGCTGAGGCCGTAGAGGGTCGCGGAGGGGGGCGGGTTCATGCGCGGGGTCCGGTGCTTGGCTCAATGCCCACTGCGCAGCAGTTCGTTGATCGAGGTCTTGGCGCGGGTCTTGGCATCGACCTGCTTGACGATCACCGCGGCATACAGCGAGTACTTGCCATCGGCGGCAGGCAACTGGCCGGACACCACCACGCTGCCCGCCGGCACCCGGCCATAACTGATCTCGCCGGTGGCACGGTTGTAGATGCGGGTGCTCTGGCCGATGAAGACGCCCATGCCGATCACGCTGCCACGCTCGACGACCACGCCCTCGACCACTTCCGAGCGGGCACCGATGAAGCAGTCGTCCTCGATGATGGTCGGGCTGGCCTGCAGCGGCTCGAGCACGCCGCCGATGCCGGCACCGCCGGAGAGGTGGCAGCGCGCACCGATCTGGGCGCAGCTGCCAACCGTGGCCCAGGTGTCGACCATGGTGCCGGCACCGACGTGCGCGCCAATGTTGACGAAGCTGGGCATCAGCACCACGTCGCGGCCGATGTGCGCGCCGCGCCGCACCACCGCGCCCGGCACCACGCGGGCGCCCAGCTCGCGGAAATCGGCGGCGTCAAAGCCGGCGAAGCGCAGCGGCACCTTATCCCAGTAGGGTGCCGGCTCGGCCTCCACCAGTTCCATGTCGTTGCAGCGGAAATACAGCAGCACCGCTTTTTTCAGCCACTCGTTGACGCGCCAGGTGCCGTCGCTGTTCGGCTCGGCGACACGGGCCTGACCGGCTTCCAGTGCAGCGACCACGGTCTCCACCACCTCGCGCAGTGAACCCTCGACCTCGGCGGCCGAGAGCGTGGCGCGGCGCTCGAAGGCCGATTCGATGATGGGCTGCAGATCAGCCAGCACGGGGGGCTTGCGGCGGGGCATGCGGTCGTTCTCCTTCGAGGCAGGCGGTGAGCGCGGCACTGAGCCGGGCGATGGTATCGGGATCGACGAGGGCGCGGTCGGCTTCGTCGGAGATCAGAAAAAGATCCTCGGCGCGCTCGCCGAAGGTGGCGATGCGGGCATCGTGCACGCGCAGCCGATGCTCGCGCAGCACGCGGGCGACATCGGCGAGCAGGCCGGGGCGATCGGTACCGACCAGCACGAGCTGGGTGCGCAGGCCATCGCCCATGTCATGCAGCTCGACCCGCGGCGGCACGCGGAAATGCTTGAGCGCGAGCGACAGGGCGCGACGCGGCGGATGCAGCAGCGCAGCCGGCCGCGACAGCATCTCGGTCAGCACGCGACTGGCGTGTGCCGCCCGCAGCTCGGGTGCCTCGCCGGTGTCGTGCAGCGGCAGCAGCTGGAAGGTGTCGAGGCTCATGCCCGAGGTCGAAGTGAGGATGCGCGCCACCACGACTGAAAAACCGAGCCGGTCGAGAGTGGCGGTCAGGGTGGCAAACAGGCCGTCGCGGTCCGGCGAATGGACGAAGGCCTCGAAACCCTCGCCCTGCGGCTGCACCAGCACGAGCGGGCGGCGGCGATCGGCGTGGCCGAGGATGGCGCGGGCCTGGGTGGCGAGCTGTTCGGGCGGGTAGCGCAGGAAACTCTCGTCAGGGAACTCGGCGAAGGCGCGCTCGATGGCCTCCGCAGGCAATGCCGCCAGCAGGCCGCGCACCTCGCTGCGCGCCTCGGCGATCCGGGTCGCGGCCTCCGGGCGATTCTCCAGGCCACGCCGCAGGGCCAGCCGGGTGGCGTCGTGGAGCTCACCGAGCAGACGCTCCTTCCAGGTGTTCCAGAGCTTGGGGCTGGTGCCGGCGATATCGGCGCAGGTCAGCAGGTAGAGGAAGTCGAGCCGCGTGCGGTCGCCGACCGCGCGGGCGAAGCGCTCGATCACGCCGGGATCGCTGATGTCCTGGCGCTGCGCCGTCATCGACATCAGCAGGTGTTGCTCGACCAGCCAGGCCAGCAGAGCGGTATCGGCGGGCTTCAGGCCGTGCGCCTCGCCGAAGGCACGCACGTCTTCGGCGCCCAGCACCGAGTGGTCGCCGCCGCGGCCCTTGGCGATGTCGTGGAACAAGCCGGCCACCAGCAGCCGCCAGGGTGCCTTCAAACGCTCGTGGACGCCTCTCGCCTTCGGGAAGCGCGCATCGCCGCCTTGCGCGAAACCGGCCATCAGGCGCAGCACTTCGAGCGTGTGCTGGTCGACCGTGTAGACATGGAACAGGTCGTACTGCATCCGCCCGGAAACGCGCGCGAAGGCCGGCAGGTAGCGGCCCAGCACGCCCAGATGGGCCATCCGCGCCAGCGTCTCGACCGCCTGCGGCCCCTGCAGCAGGGCGAGAAAGGCGGCACGGGTCGAGACGTCCTGGGCATCGTAGGCCTGCACCTCCGGCAGGGCCTCGGTCAGGGCCCGGGCGGTTTCCGAATGCAGGCCCTTGGCCTCGGGGCAGGCCGCCCAGGTGGCGAACACGGCCAGCACCTCGGCCGTCGAACGCAGCGGCAGGGTGGCCTCGCGCTGCAGGTAGCCATTGACCAGACTGAAGCCGGCGGCCACGGGAACCCGCAGGACGCAATCAGCGAGTTGTTCCTCGAAGCGCTGCAGCAGGCGCTCGCTGATGCTCCGCACCCCCTGCGCGGCGCGGAACAGGGTCTGCATCATCTGCTCGACGGCGAGGTTGTCGCTGGCCTCATCGCGATAGCCAAGGCGTGCGGCCAGCAGCTTCTGGTGGTCGAAGCGCAGCCGCTCCTCGCGACGCCTCGCCACCAGGTGCAGGCCGAAGCGCAGTCGCGCCAGGGTGCGTCCGTCCTGCCTCAGCGTGGCCGCCTCGTCGCTGCCGAGCAGGCCGAGCGGCACCAGTGCATCGAGGCCCGGTACGCGGTAGATGCGTTGCGCCAGCCAGGCCAGCGTGTGCAGATCGCGCAGGCCGCCGGGGCCTTCTTTGAGGTTCGGCTCGAGGTTGTGGGCGGTGTCGTTGTGGCGGGCATGGCGGCTGCGCCATTCGGCGCGCTTGGCGGCGTAATAGTCGCGCGCCGGCCAGAGCTCGGCGGTGCGCAGGGCCTCGCCCAGAGCATCAAGGCCCTGCGGCGTTCCGGCCAACAGCCGGGTCTCGGTCAATGCGGTGAGGCTGCGCACGTCCTCGCGGCAGGCCAACAGGCAATCGGGCAGCGAGCGCACCGCCGTGCCCGGCTTCAGGCCGAGGTCCCAGAGTGCGGCGAAGAAATCGCCCAGCGCCGTGGCATGAGCCTGCTGTGCGGCCGGCTCGCCCAGCACCAGCAGGTCGACGTCGGAGAAGGGGTACTGCTCGGCACGGCCGTAGCCGCCGGTGGCCAGCAGGTCGAGGGCCGCGTCGGCCGGGACGGTGGCCGCCCAGGCCCGGCGCACCACCGCATCGACGGCCGCCGCCTGCGCCGCCAGCAGGCGTTCGATGGCCTCGCCGGCATCGAAGCGCGCGGCGACGCCCTCGCAGGCCGCGACGAAGGCCGCCCGCGTCGCCTCCTGCCAGCCCCGCGCGCCGTCCGGCGCCGCGACGGACGCAGGCGCCGGCACGGGCATGGCATCGCTCACGGCGTGTTGTCGTCGCCCGGCAGGCGGGTGAGGATCTCGACGCCGTCGCGGGTCACCGCCACCGTGTGCTCCCACTGCGCGGAGAGCGATTTGTCCCTGGTCACCACCGTCCAGCCGTCCGGCAGCAGCCGGGTGTGGCGGGCACCGGCGTTGATCATCGGCTCGATGGTGAAGGTCATGCCCTCCTGCAGGCGCAGGCCCTCGCCCGGCTTGCCGTAGTGCAGCACCTGCGGGTCCTCGTGGTAGGTCTGGCCGATGCCGTGCCCGCAGTACTCGCGCACCACCGAGAAACGCTCGCTCTCGGCATAGCTCTGGATGGCGTGGCCGATGTCGCCGAGCGTCGCGCCGGGGCGCACCTGGCGGATGCCGCGGAACATCGCCTCGCGGGTCACGTCGATCAGGCGCCGGGCCAGCACCGAGGGCGTGCCGACCACGTACATGCGCGAGGTGTCGCCGTGCCAGCCGTCCTTGATGACGGTCACGTCGATGTTCAGGATGTCGCCGTCCTTGAGGATCTTCGACTCCGACGGGATGCCGTGGCAGACCACGTTGTTCACCGAGGTGCAGACGGTCTTCGGGAAGCCCTTGTAGCCGACGTTGGCCGGAATGGCTTTCTGCACGTTGACGATGTGATCGAAGCAGAGGCGGTCGAGTTCGGCCGTGCTGACCCCCGGCCTCACGTGATCGGCGACCATGTGAAGCACCTCGGCGGCCAACCGGCCGGCCGCGCGCATCTTCTCGATCTGCTCGGGCGTCTTGAAGGTCACTTTCATGACTGCCGATTGTGCCGACTTGTCCACAAGCCCGCCAGCGGGCTAGAATAAAGGGCTTCACATTTCGGCTAACCATGCCGGCGTGTGGGCGCCGACCTCCGGCGGTTCAGGGCCCAAGGCCCTGCGCAAGCTGAGGAATCCACACCCGCGTGAACCATCCCGTGCCGGGGTGCCCCAGCCTTGCGAGGCGCGACGGGGTTCGGCCACGGACGCGCGGGGAGGCCCAACCCCGGAACCACGCCCCAACGGGCGACCGCGCCCACCTTTTTGCGCGGCGGTTCCTCACCAGGAGTCATGCAATGCCCCAGGTCACCATGCGCCAGATGCTGGAAGCCGGCGTCCATTTCGGCCACCAGACCCGCTACTGGAACCCCAAGATGGGCCCCTACATCTTCGGCGCCCGCGGCAAGATCCACATCATCAACCTCGAGAAGACGCTGCCGCTCTTCACCGACGCGATGAACTTCATTTCGGGCATCGCCCAGCGTCGCGGCACCATCCTGTTCGTCGGCACCAAGCGCTCGGCGCGCGAGTCGATCAAGGAAGAGGCGATCCGCTGCGGCATGCCCTACATGAGCCAGCGCTGGCTCGGCGGCACGCTCACCAATTTCCGCACCCTGAAGGGCTCGATCTCGCGCCTGAAGGAGCTGGAAGCCGGCGAGACCGACGGCAGCTTCGAGCGTCTGGTCAAGCATGAAGTGCTCTCGCTGCGCCGTGAGCGCGACAAGCTCGAGCTGTCGCTGGGCGGCATCAAGACGATGAACCGCCTGCCCGACGCCCTGTTCGTCATCGACATCGGCCACGAAGAGATCGCCGTCCAGGAAGCCCGCAAGCTGGGCATCCCGGTGGTGGCCGTGGTCGACTCGAACTACGACCCGAGCCTCGTCGACTACGCCATCCCCGGCAACGACGACGCCATCCGCGCCGTGCAGCTCTACACCCGTGCCGTGGCCGACGCCGTGCTGGAAGGCAAGGCCGCCGCGCCGATCCAGGCCAATACCGGCGACGACGAGTTCATCGAACTCGACGCCGAGGGCAATCCGGTCGCCAAGGAAGCCGACAACCGCCGTCCGCGCAACGACAAGCCGCGTGGCGACCGTCGTCCGCCGGCCAAGAAGGGCGCCCCGCGCCGTGGCAACGGCACCGGCCGCGCCACCGCCGAGACCGACAGCGAGTAAAGCCCTGCCGCCACGACGGCAACGGCCAAGTCCGCCGCCGTCGCTGGACCGCAACGCGGCCCGCGCATGATCGCGGGCTGCCATCGAGACATCCCGCGGCCGTCCTCCGGCCGGCCGCGCCCGCATCCCGAACACCACGAGGTCCGTTCCATGGAAATCACCGCTTCGCTCGTCAAGGATCTGCGCGAGCGCTCCGGCGCCGGCATGATGGAGTGCAAGAAGGCGCTCACTGAATACGGCGGCGACATCGAAGCCGCGATGGAGCATCTGCGCAAGACCGGGCTGGCCAAGGCCGACAAGAAGGCCGGCCGGGTGGCCGCCGAGGGCCGCATCGCCATGGCCGCCACCGGCAGCAAGGCCGTGCTGGTCGAGATCAACTCCGAGACCGACTTCGTCGCCAAGGACACCCATTTCGTCGCCTTCACCGAGGCCGTCGCGCAGGCCGCCCTGGCTTCGGGTGTGGCCGATGTCGAGGCGCTGAAGACCGTCAAGCTGGGCGAGGTCACCGTCGAGGAAGCCCGCGCCCTGCTGATCGCCAAGATCGGCGAGAACATCCAGGTGCGCCGCATGGCCCGCGTCGATGCCGGCCATACCGTGGGCGCCTACATCCACGGCGGCAAGATCGGTGTGCTGGTCGAACTCAAGGGCGGCAATGACGAGCTGGCCCGCGGCATCGCCATGCACGTCGCGGCGATGAACCCGCCCTACATGACCGCCGCGCAGGTCCCGGCCGAATTCCTGGCCAAGGAAAAGGAGATCGAGCTGGCCAAGATGTCCGACAAGGACCGCGCCAAGCCGGCCGAAATCCTCGAGAAGATCGTCAGCGGCAAGATCGCCAAGATCGTCAACGAGAACACCCTCACCGGCCAGGCCTACGTGATGGACACCAACCTGAGCGTCGAGGCCGCCCTCAAGGCCGGTGGCGCCGAGATGGTTTCGATGACCCGCCTTGCGGTTGGCGAGGGCATCGAGAAGGTGGTCGAGGACTACGCCGCCGAAGTGGCCAAGGCCATGCAGGTCTGAACTCGTGGCTTGCGCTGTCGATGGCCCGGCCGTCGACAGCGCCTCGCCCCGCCGTACAAGACAACCCGCCGCGAGGCGGGTTGTCTTTGGGCACTGCCTGAGCAAACCGGCCGGCCGGGTCATCATGCTGTCATCGGAGCGTGACGGGGCCGGCCTGTCACCGCTAGACTCCCGCTGTTTGCCTGACGGAGATCGCCCATGAGCGTGCCTGCACTGAAGTACAAGCGCGTGTTGCTGAAGCTCTCCGGCGAGGCCCTGATGGGGCGCGGCGACTACGGCATCGACCCCGACGTATTGACCTGGCTGGCCAAGGAGGTCATCGATGCGCAGAAAGCCGGGGCGCAGATCGGCCTGGTGATCGGCGGCGGCAACATCTTCCGCGGTGCTGGCCTGCAGTCGAAGGGCATGGACCGCGTCACCGGCGACCACATGGGCATGCTGGCCACGGTGATCAACGCGCTCGCCATGCAGGACGCGCTGGAGCGCCTCGGTGCCTACGCCCGCACCATGAGTGCGTTGAAAATCAACGAAGTGGCCGAGGACTACATCCGCCGCCGCGCCATCCGCCACCTCGAGAAGGGCCGCATCGTGATCTTGGCCGCCGGCATCGGCAACCCCTTCTTCACCACCGATTCGGCCGCCGCCCTGCGCGCCATCGAGATCGGCGCCGATCTGCTGCTCAAGGCCACCAAGGTCGATGGCATCTACGAGGCCGACCCGAAGAAGGTGCCGGAGGCCCGCCGCTTCGACAGCTTGAGCTACGACGAGGTGCTCACCCGCAACCTGCAGGTGATGGACACCACCGCCTTCGCCCTCTGCCGCGACCAGAACCTGCCGATCCGCATCTACGGCATGATGCAACAAGGCGCGCTGATGCGGATCCTGCGCGGCGAGCCGCTCGGCACCCTCGTCCACGCCGCCTGACCGCCAGCCTCGCAAGCGCCCCGGCTATACTTCGCGGCCAGCTCCGCGCCCGCTTCCCAGGACACCGCGCCATGCTCAACGACATCAAGAAGGACGCCCAGGTCCGCATGCAGAAATGCGTCGAGGTGCTGAAGACCGACCTCACCAAGCTGCGCACCGGCCGCGCCACCACAGCCATCGTCGACCACCTGCAGGTCAACTACTACGGCTCCAACGTGCCGCTCTCACAGGTCGCCTCGGTGGCGGTCGCCGACGCCCGCTCGCTGACCATCACGCCGTGGGAGAAGCCGATGGTGGCGGCGGTCGAGAAGGCCATTCTCGCCTCCGACCTCGGCCTGACCCCGAACACCGCCGGCACGGTCATCCGCATCAACCTGCCGCCGCTCACCGAGGAACGCCGCAAGGACCTCTCGAAGCACGTGGCGCACGAAGGCGAGAACACCAAGGTCGCCATCCGCAACGTGCGTCGCGACGCGATGACGCACGTCAAGGAACTGCTCAAGGAGAAGAAGATCTCCGAGGATGAGCAGCGCAAGGCCGAAGAAGACATCCAGAAGCTCACCGACCAGTGGGTGAAAGGCGTCGACGAGGTGGTGAAAGCCAAGGAACAGGAACTGCTGGCCCTTTAAAGCGCCAGCGCGATGTCCACGAGCCCTGCGCTGCCCCGCCACCTTGCCGTCATCATGGACGGCAACGGCCGCTGGGCGAAACAACGCCAGCGCCCGCGCACGCTCGGCCACCGCGCCGGCGCCCGCGCCGTGCGCACCATCGTCGAACACTGCCTCGAACGCGGCATCCCGGCGCTGACCCTGTTCGCCTTCTCCAGCGAGAACTGGAACCGGCCCGAGGACGAGGTCGGCGCGCTGATGCGCCTGTTCCTGCGGGTGCTGGAGTCGGAGGTCGAGGAACTGACCCGCCGGCAGGTGCACCTGCGCTTCATCGGCGAGCGCGCGCGTTTTCCAGAGGCGCTCCGCAGGCGCATGGCCGCCGCCGAGGCGATCCACCACAATGCGCCACGCCTCGTGCTGACCCTGGCCGCCGGCTACGGTGGCCGTGCCGACATCGCCGCTGCCGCCCGCCGGCTCGCCGAACGCGTGCAGGCCGGCACGCTCTGCCCCGAACAGATCGACGAGAGCACGCTCGGCCAGGCCATGAGTCTGGCCGATCTGCCGCCGCCCGATTTGTTCATCCGCACCGGTGGTGAGCGGCGGATCAGCAATTTCCTGCTTTGGCAGCTGGCTTACACCGAACTGTGGTTCACCGACGTGCTGTGGCCGGATGTCGATGCCGCCCTGCTCGACGCCGCCCTCGCCGACTATGCCCGGCGCGAGCGCCGCTTCGGCCTGCTGCCGGGGCAGTGCGAAACCGCCGCGGTGGAGAGCCGATGAGCCGGGTCCGCATCGCCAGCGGCCTCGTGCTCGGTCCGATCGCCATCGCCGCGGTGCTGTGGCTGCCGACGCCTTGGCTGGCCCTGGTGGCCGCCGTGCTGGTGCTGGGCGGCCTGTGGGAATGGACCCGGCTCACCGGCCTCTCGCAGCCGATGCCGCGGCTCGGCTACCTCGCCGCCAACGGCCTGGTGATGGCGGTGCTGGCCTGGGCCGCCGGCCCACAGCTGTTCGCGCTGAAAGCCGCCGTGCTGCTCGGCACCGGCTGGTGGGTGCTGTCGCTGGCCTGGCTGTGGCGTTTCGAGTTCGCCCAAGCCGATCGCGGCCGCTACCGCATGCTCAAGCTGGCCGCCGGCAGCCTGGCCGCCGTGCCGGCCTGGGCAGCGCTGGTGCTGCTGCACGAATCGCCCGAACACGGCCCGCGCTGGGCCTTGTTCGCGGTCGCCTTGGTCTGGGCCGCCGACACCGGCGCCTACTTCGTCGGCGTCCGGCTGGGCAAGCGCAAACTGGCCCCCAGCATCAGCCCGAACAAGAGCTGGGAAGGTTTCTGGGGCGGTCTGACCGGTGCCGGCCTTGTCGCCATCATCGGCGTGCTTCCGCTCGGGCTGGGCTGGACCGACCTGCCCGCCCTGCTGCTGCTGACCCTGGTGGCGGCCATGATGTCGGTGGCCGGCGATCTGTTCGAGAGCCTGCTCAAACGCCACTCCGGCCACAAGGACTCGGGGCGCATCATTCCCGGCCACGGCGGCATGCTCGACCGGCTCGACAGCATCCTCGCTGCCCTGCCGGTGTTCGTGGTGGGCAAGTTGTGGCTCGGTCTTTGAGGCGGATCGCGCTGCTCGGGGCGACCGGCTCAATCGGCGCCTCGGCGCTCGATGTCATCGCCCGCCACCCGGATCGCTACGTGGTCGATGCGCTCAGCGCGCATGCCCAGGTGGACGCACTGATCGCCTTGTGCGTCCGTTTCCGGCCACGGCGGGCGGTGATCGCCGAACCCGCCCGCTACGCCGCCTTGCGCGACGGTCTGGCCGCTGCCGGGCTGCCGACGGAGGCCATGGCAGGCCCGGAAAGCCTGGTCGAGATCGCCGCCGCTGCCGAAAACGACACGGTCATCGCCGCCATCGTCGGCGCCGCCGGCGTGGCTTCGACCCTGGCCGCCGCCCGCGCCGGCAAGCGCCTGCTGCTGGCCAACAAGGAATCGGTGGTGCTGGCCGGCGAGCGGCTGATGGCCGAACTGCGCGCCTCCGGGGCCCATCTGGTGCCGATCGACAGCGAGCACAACGCCATCTTCCAGTGCCTGCCGGCCGACGGTTCGCGGGCCGGCATCCGCCGCATCGTGCTGACCGCCTCGGGCGGCCCCTTTCGCGGCTGGGACCGCGAGCGTCTGACCGAAGTGACGCCGGAGCAGGCCTGCGCCCACCCGAACTGGTCGATGGGCCGCAAGATTTCGGTCGATTCGGCCACCCTGATGAACAAGGGCCTCGAGGTGATCGAAGCCCATCACCTGTTCGAGCTGCCGGCCGAGCGCATCGAGGTGGTGGTGCATCCGCAGTCCAGCATCCACTCGCTGGTCGATTACGTCGATGGCTCGATGCTGGCCCAACTCGGCCAACCGGACATGCGCACCACCCTGGCCGTGGGCCTGGCCTGGCCGGAGCGCATCGAGGCCGGGGTGGCACCGCTTGATCTGGTGGCGCTTGGCCGCCTCGATTTCCAGGCACCCGACACCGCGGCCTTCCCCTGCCTGCGGCTGGCCTACGCCGCCCTGCAGGCGGGCGGCAGCCTGCCTGCCGTGCTGAACGCTGCCAATGAAATCGCGGTTTCAGCCTTTCTTCAGCGCCGACTGGCTTTCCTTGGCATCCCCGCGCTGATCGAAGACACCATGGACCGGCTTCACGCCTTGCCCGGCGACACCCTCGAAGCGCGATTGGCGGCGGACGCCGAGGCCCGAAACGTGGCCAGCGAACGGCTCGCCCGCGGAGCCGTCTCATGAGCGAGGTGCTGGGACCGCTGCTCTGGTTCCTGTTGGCGATCGGCCTGTTGATCACCTTCCACGAGTACGGCCACTACTGGGTGGCCCGGCGCTGCGGCGTGCGCGTGTTGCGCTTCTCGGTGGGTTTCGGTCGCGCGCTGTGGTCGCACACCGACCGCCAGGGGGTCGAGTGGCGGATCGCCGCGATCCCGCTCGGTGGCTACGTCAGCATGCTCGATGAACGCGCCGGTGGCGTCCCCGAGGCCGAGCGCGAGCGCGCCTTCAACCGCCGGCCGGTGGGCGAGCGGATCGCCATCGTCGCCGCCGGCCCGGCCGCCAATGCCCTGCTCGCGGTGCTGCTGGTCTACGCCATGCTGGTGATCGGCAAACCCGACCATGCACCGGTGCTGGGCGAGCCGCAGGGCCTCGCCCTGGAGGCCGGATTCGCCGCCGGCGACCGCCTGATCGCAGTGGGCCAGCGCGAGACCCCGACCTGGACCGAGGCCACCCAGGCCCTGCTGGTGCCCCTGATCGACCGCGAGGCGGTCGAGGTGCGGGTGCGCGAGGCCGATGGCGACGAGATGCTGCGCCGCCTGCCGCTCGATCGCATCGACCCCGCCCTCGCCGAGCCCGAGGCCTTTGCCGCCACCGGCCTGCGTGGCCGCCCGCCGGTGCTGCCACCGGTGGTTGCGGCGGTGCTGCCCGGCGGCCCGGCCGATGGCCTGCTGCGGCCCGGTGATCGGGTGCTGACCATCGACGGTGAGCGCATCGCGGATTTCAGCGGCATCGGCGAGGCCCTGCGCCGGCATCCGGTCGATGGCCCGGCCCCGCAGCTGGCGCTGCGCGTCGAGCGCCGTGGTGAGATTCTGGACCTCCAGCTCGTGCCCCGGCTGGAGACGGCCGGCGAGGAGCGACTGTGGCGGCTCGGCCTGCGCGCTGGCGACGGCCGCGACGTCCTGCTGCGCTACGGCCCGATCGAGGCCGTGCCGCAGGCTCTGGCCGCCACCGCGAGGCTGGCCGGCGACACCGTCGGCGTGCTCACCCGAATGGTGACCGGCGAGGCCTCGCTGGCCAACCTGTCCGGGCCTTTGACCATCGCCCAGACCGCCGACAGCACCGCCCAGCGCGGTCTGGCCTGGTTCCTGTACTTCCTCGCCATGCTCTCGGTGAGCATCGCCATCCTGAACCTGCTGCCGATCCCCGTCTTGGACGGGGGTCACCTGCTGTATTACCTTATCGAGCTGGTCCGGGGGCGGCCGCTCAGCGACCGCACTCTGGTCGCCGGGCAGTACGTTGGCCTCGCTCTGCTCGTGTCCCTGATGGGGCTCGCGCTGTTCAACGACGTGCTTCGGCTCGCCTCCTAGACCGACCCCGCGGGCCCGCCGGACCCGTCGCCTTTGGACACCTCATGACGCATCGCCCGACCCGCCGCCTGCTCGCCCTCGCCCTCGCCGCCGCCCTTTCCGGTCAAGCCTTCGCCCAGCAGATCGGCGCCTTCACGGTGCAGGACATCCGCGTCGACGGCCTGCAACGCATCTCCGCCGGCACCGTGTTCGCCTACCTGCCCATCGAACGCGGTGAACGCATCGACCCGGCCCGCGCCGGCGAAGCGATCCGCGCATTGTTCCGCACCGGCTTCTTCAGTGATGTCTCGCTCTCGCGGGAGAACGGCATTCTGGTGATCAGCGTGGTCGAGCGGCCGGCCATCAACAGCATCACCCTCTCCGGCAACCGCGACATCCAGACCGACGAGCTGCTGCGCGGCCTGCGCGGCATCGGCCTTGCCGAGGGCGAGACCTTCAACCCGCTGGCGGTCGACCGGGTCACCCAGGAACTGATCCGGCAGTACAACAACCGCGGCAAGTACTCGGTCACCATCACGCCCTCGATCACCGCGCTGCCGCTCAACCGGGTCGATGTCGCCATTGCCATCGACGAGGGCGATGCCGCCCGCATCCGCGACATCAACATCGTCGGCAACACCCTGTTCAGCGACGCCGAACTGCGCCAGGGCTGGGAATCGAACACCAGCAACTGGCTGTCCTGGTTCCGCCGCGACGACCAGTACTCGCGGGAGAAGCTGGCCGGCGACCTGGAGCGGCTCACCAATTTCTACCTCGACCGCGGCTTCGTCGATTTCAATGTCGAATCCACCCAGGTCGCGATCAGCCCCGACCGCCGCGACATGACCATCGCCGCCAGTGTCGTCGAGGGCGAGAAGTTCACCATTTCCTCGGTGCAGATCAGCGGCGATACCGTGCTGCCCTTGACCGAGGTCGAAGGCATGGTGCTGGTGCAGCCGGGCCAGACCTTCTCGCGGCAGCTGCTGGAGATCACCTCCGACGGCATCGCCGCCGTGCTCGGCAACATCGGCCACGCTTTCGCCGAGGTCAACCCGGTCCCGACCATCGACCGCGAGAACAACGAGGTCGCCATCAACCTGGTGGTCAACCCCGGTCCGCGTGTGGCGGTACGGCGCATCGTCTTCCGCGGCAACAACACCACCGCCGATGAAGTGCTGCGTCGCGAGTTCCGTCAGTTCGAGGGCACCTGGTATTCGCAGGCCGCGATCGACCGCTCGAAGGTCCGCCTGCAGCGCCTCGGTTACTTCGAGACGGTCGAAATCGAGACCCCAGCGGTGGCTGGCCAGCCCGACCAGGTCGATGTCGTGGTCACGGTCAAGGAACGCCAGTTCGGCCAGTTCCAGTTCGGCCTCGGCTTCAGCCAGGTGTTCGGCGCCTCGATCCAGCTGGCGCTCTCGCAGAACAACTTCCTCGGCTCGGGCAACCGGGTGTCGATTTCGGCGCAGCGCAACAGCTTCAGCCGGGCTCTGAGCTTCTCCTTCCTCGACCCCTACTTCACCGACGACGGCATCTCGGTCGGTTACAACGTCGCCTTCAGCGAGAACGATTTCAGCGATTTCAACATCGCCAACTTCTCCAGCGACAACGCCAGCTTCGAGGCGGTGTTCGGCCTGCCGCTCTCGGAGACCGACTCGATCACCGCCGCTTTCGGCATCGACCGGGTCGATCTCACCACCACCGACGGCGGCACGCCGCCGGAACTGATCGACTTCCTGGTCGGCGCGCTCGGTGACCGTGCGCGTTTCCCGGAGTTCTGCATCGACGATGACAACGATCCGGCCACGCCCTGCGTGATCACCCCGGGCGCCAACCGGCAGTGGACGGTCAACGCCTGGCGTGCGCAGTTCGGCTGGGCACGCGACAGCCGCAACCACTTCCTGACCCCGACCGCCGGCACCTTCAACCGCATCGGTGCCGAGATCGCCCTGCCCGGCTCCGACCTCGAATACTTCAAGGTTTTCTACGACTTCTCGAAGTTCTGGCCTCTCCACCGCGCCCTGGTCATCGAAACCCGTACTTCGCTCGGCTTCGGCGACAGCTACGGCGATTCCGGCGACATCGGCCTGCCCTTTTTCGAGAACTTCTACGCCGGCGGCCCCGGCTCCCTGCGCGGCTTCGAGCAGAACACCCTCGGTCCGCAGTCCACACTGCAGTTCGCCTCCGACTTCCGCCAGTCGCTGGGCGGTGCCTTCAAGGCGATCGGCTCGATCGAGGCCTACTTCCCGACCCTGTTCGACGCCCGCGGTGCGCGTCTGTCCAGCTTCATCGACTTCGGCAACGTCTGGCGCAGCGCCAGCGATTTCGATGCCAACGATCTGCGCGCCTCGGCCGGCGTGGCCCTGCAGTGGCAGTCGCCGATGGGCCCGATCTCGATCTCTTGGGCGGCCCCGCTGCGCCAGCGCGAGGGCGACCGGATCGAGCGCCTGCAGTTCACCTTCGGCGGACAGTTCTGAAGGCCGATGGACGGCAAGGCCGCCGGCCACCGCCTCTCCGGACTGGCTGCGCGCTTCGGCCTCGATTGGCGTGGCGAGGACGTGCTGCTGCAGGGCGTGAGCACGCTGCAGGCGGCTGAGCCGGCACCGGGCTCGCTGGCCTTTCTCGCCAACCCGGCCTACCGCCGCCATCTCGCCAGCACCCGCGCCGCCGCCGTCCTGCTGCACCCGGCCGAAGCGGCGGTCTGCCCGGTGCCGGTGCTGCTGAGCGACACGCCTTACGCCAGCTACGCCCGCATCGCCGCGCTGTTCGAACCGAAGCCGAATCGCCCGGCCGGCGTGCACCCGAGCGCAGTGGTCGATACCACGGCCCAGATCGATCCCAGCGCCCATGTCGGTGCGCAGGCCGTGATCGGCGCCGGCAGCCGGATCGCTGCCCGTGCCGTGGTTGGCCCCGGCTGCGTGGTCGGCGAGGATTGCGTGCTGGGCGAGGACTGCGAACTGGTGGCCCGGGTCACCCTGGTCCGCCGCGTCCGCCTCGGCCGCCGCGTGCTGGTGCATCCGGGCGCGGTGCTCGGCGCCGACGGCTTCGGCATCGCGGTGGAGGGCGGCAGCTGGCTCAAGGTGCCGCAACTGGGCGGCGTGGTGATCGGCGACGACTGCGAGATCGGCGCCAACACCACGATCGACCGCGGCGCCATCGAGGACACCGTGCTCGAGGAGGACGTCCGCCTCGACAACCAGATCCAGATCGGCCACAACGTCCACATCGGCGCCCACACCGCCATGGCCGGCTGCGCCGCCATCGCCGGCTCGACGCGGATCGGCCGCTGGTGCCTGATTGGCGGCGGGGCGGGCATCGTCGGCCACATCAGCATCACCGACCGGGTCAGCATCGCTGCGATGAGCCTGGTCACCGGCAGCATCGAGCAGCCCGGCGAGTACGCCTCTGGCACGCCGCTGCTGCCCAAGCGCCAGTGGCGCCGCAATGCCGTGCGTTTCGGCCAGCTCGACCGGATCGTCCGCGCCCTCAAGACCCAGGAGTTCGTCCCGCATGACTGATCCCCGCCTCCCGCTCGATGTGCGCTGCATCGAACGCCTGCTGCCGCACCGTTACCCCTTCCTGCTGATCGACCGGGTGATCGCCTTCGAGGCCGGCCGCTCGATCGTCGCGCTGAAGAACGTCACCGCCAACGAGCCGCATTTCACCGGCCATTTCCCCGGCAACCCGGTGATGCCGGGCGTGCTGGTGATCGAGGCCATGGCCCAGGCCGGCGGCCTGCTGACCATCCTGACCGACGGCGCAGGCTGCGACGAGAACGGCCAACCCAACCGGTTCTACCTGGTCAAGGTCGACAAGGCCCGCTTCAGCCGGATGGTGGTGCCGGGCGACCAGTTGCGGCTGGAGGTGCAACTCAAGCGCAGCATCCGCAACATGGCGCTCTACGAGGGACGCGCCCTGGTCGATGGCAAGGAGGTCGCCAGCGCCGAAATGCTGTGCGCGGAGACCCGCTCGACATGAGCATCCATCCTTCGGCCCTGATCGATCCGGCCGCCCGCCTGGAGGAGGGTGTCTCGGTCGGGCCGTTCACGGTGATCGGTGCCGGCGTCGAGATCGGCGCGGGCAGCCGCATCGGCAGCCACTGCGTGATCGCCGGCCCGACCCGGATCGGCCGCGACAACACCATCCACGCCCACGCCAGCCTCGGCGGCGAGCCGCAAGACAAGAAACACAAAGGCGAAGCCACCCGGCTCCTCATCGGCGATCGCAACACGTTTTTCGAGTTCACCACCGTCTCGCGCGGCACCGTCGACGGCGGTGGCGTCACCCGTGTCGGCAACGACAACTGGATCATGGCCTACGCCCACATCGCCCACGATTGCGTGGTCGGTGACCACTGCGTGCTGGCCAACAACGCCACCCTGGCCGGCCATGTGGTGCTGGAGGACTGGGTGATCCTGGGTGGCTTCGTCGGCATCCACCAGTTCTGCCGGATCGGTGCGCACGCCTTCATCGGCATGGGCAGCCTGGTCAATGCCGATGTGCCGCCTTTCGTGATCGCCGCCGACCAGTACGCCGTGCCGCGCGGCATCAATGTGGAAGGGCTCAAGCGTCGCGGCTTCGAGCCCGAGCGCATCGCCACGATCAAGCGCGCCTACCGTGCGCTGTTCATGTCGGGCGCGCCGCTGGCCGCGGCCAAGCAGCAGCTCGCCGAGACCGCCGAAAGCTCGGCGGACGTGGCCCGGATGCTCGCCTTCATCGAGAAGAGCGAGCGCGGGCTGCTGCGCTGAAGGCCCGGCGATGAGCGAGGCCGCGACGCGAGCGCTTCGCATCGCCTTGGTCGCCGGTGAAGCCTCGGGCGACCTGCTCGGCGCGGCACTCGTGCGCGACCTCAAGGCCCTGCACCCCGAGGCTGAATTCGCCGGCATCGCCGGGCCGGAGATGCGCGCCGCCGGCGTGGTGGCCTGGCACGACTGCGAGGAGCTGGCGGTAATGGGCCTGGTCGAGGTGCTGAAGCACCTGCCGCGTCTGCTGCGCCTGCGCAAGGCCCTGCGTGAGCGCCTGTTGGCCTGGCAGCCCGATGTGCTGATCGGCATCGACGCGCCGGACTTCAACCTTGGCCTCGAAGCGTGGCTGAAGAAGCGCGGCATCCGCACCGTGCACTACGTCAGCCCGTCCGTGTGGGCTTGGCGCGAGAGCCGCGCGGCGACGATCGGCCGCTCGGCCGACCGCGTGCTCTGCCTGTTCCCGATGGAGCCCGCGATCTACGCGAAACACGGCGTGGACGCGCGCTTCGTCGGCCATCCGCTGGCCGCCATGCTGCCCCTGCGCCCCGAGCGCGAGGCCGCCCGCAGCGCACTGGGCATCGCCGGCGATGGACCGCTGCTGGCCCTGCTGCCGGGCAGCCGCGGCAGCGAGATCGCCCGGCTGGGGCCGGTCTTCCTCGATGCCGTGGCCCTGCTGCTGCACGACCAACCCGGCTTGCGCGTGCTGGCACCGATGGCCAACGCCCGCTGCCGCGAACGCTTCCAGCGCCTGCTCCTCGAGCACCCGGCCTCGCTGGCCCTGCACGCTGCCGTGCATCTGGTCGATGGCCGCGCCCGCGAGGCGATGGTGGCCAGCGACGCGGTGCTGCTGGCCTCCGGCACCGCCGCGCTGGAGGCCATGCTCGCCAAGCGGCCGATGGTGGTGGCCTACCGCATCGCCCCGCTCACGCATTTCATCGTCAAGGCTTTCGGCCTGCTCAAGGTCGATCGCTACAGCCTGCCCAACGTGCTGGCCGGCGAGGCGCTGGTGATCGAGCGCATGCAGGCCGACTGCCGGGCTGAGCAACTGGCCGAGGACATCGGCAGCCTGCTCCGCGAAGGCCTCACACCGGCGCAACTGGCGCGCTTCGAGGCCCTGCATGAATCGCTGCGGGCACCGGCACCGCGTGCCGCCGCGCTGGCGGTGGCCGAGGGCCTGCAGCGGTGAGCCGTCCAGCCGCCACGCAGCCTTGCTCGACGGCGGCGGGCGATGCCGGCTTCCTCGATCCGTCCTGGGACGGCAGCGGCATCGCCGGCGTCGACGAGGCCGGCCGCGGGCCACTCGCCGGACCGCTGGCGGTGGCGGCGGTGATCCTCGATCCGCGCCGTCGCATCGAGGGGCTGGCCGACTCCAAGCGGCTCAGCGCTGCCGCGCGCGAGGCCCTGTTCCCACGCATCCAAGCCCAGGCTCTGGCCTTCTCGATCGTTCGAGTGGACGCCCTCGAGATCGACCGCATCAACATCCTGCAGGCCACCCTGGCCGGCATGCGCCGCGCCGTCGAAGCACTCGCGGTCGCGCCGACGAAGGTGCTGGTCGATGGCAACCGCGTTCCGCCGGGGCTTGCCCTGCCGGCCTATGCCATCGTCCGGGGTGATGCCCGGGTGGCGGCGATCGCGGCGGCCTCGATCCTCGCCAAGGTCGCCCGCGACCGCTGGCTGCACGAGCTCGACGCGCAGCATCCGGGCTACGGCTTCGCGGCGCACAAGGGCTACCCGACGCCGACCCATCTCGATGCCCTGCGCCGGCTCGGACCCTGCCCGGCGCACCGGCGCAGCTTCGCGCCAGTGCAGGCCTGCCTGCCCACCGTCTCGGGCCTTGTCCGGCCGGGAACGGGCACGTAGCCTGCCGCACCCGCCCCGGACGCCGCCATGCCGCCCCGCTACGTCCATCTCCATGTGCACAGCGAGTTCGCGCTGACCGACTCGACGATCCGCCTGCCCGAGCTGGCCCAGCGCTGCGCCCAGCTCGGCCAGCCGGCGGTGGCACTGACCGACCCGACCAACCTGTTCGGGCTTGTGAAGTTCTTCAAGGAGGCCGAGTCCAGGGGCCTGAAACCGATCGCCGGCGCGCAGCTGCTGCTGGACGATGGCGAACACCTGAGCGGCCGCATCAGCGCCTGGTGCATTGACCGCCAGGGCTACCTGTCGCTTTCGCGCCTGATCACCCGCGCCCATGCCGAGGGCCAACGCGGCGACCTGCGGATCCACCCCGATGCCCTGCTCGCCGAACGCTCCGGCCTGATCGTGGCGCTGGGGCCGGACAGCCCGCTGGCGACCCTGCTGGCCGCGGGCCGCGACGAGCTTTCCGATCGCCTGCTGGACTGCTTCGCCGGCGCCTTCGACGACCGCCTCTACATCGAGCTCACCCGTACCGGCAAGCCGGGCGACGAAGCCTACAACCGCGCAGCCCTCGCGCTCGCCGCGACCAAGGGCCTGCCGGCGATCGCGACGAACGCGGTGCGCTTCCTTGACCGCGAAGACTTCGACGCCCACGAAGCGCGGGTCTGCATCGCCACCGGGCGGGTGCTCGACGACCCGAAGCGACCGCGCGAGTTCAGCCCCGAGCAGTACCTGAAATCGACCGACGCCATGCAGGCCCTGTTCCATGACCTGCCGGAGGCGCTCACCAACACCGTCGATCTCGCCGCGCGCTGCAATTTTGAACTGCAACTGGGCACCTACCACCTTCCGGCCTTCCCGGTGCCGAATGGCGAAACCCTGGATTCCTGGATCCGCTCGGAAGCCGAACGCGGCCTGGCCGATCGGCTCAGCACGCACGAACCAGCGACCGGCCTCAGCGCCCAGGACTACGCCGAGCGGCTGCAGCGCGAAGTCGACGTCATCGTCGCGATGGGCTTTCCCGGCTACTTCCTGATCGTGGCCGACTTCATCAACTGGGGCAAACGCAACGGCATCCCGGTCGGCCCCGGCCGCGGCTCCGGTGCCGGCTCGCTGGTGGCCTGGGCGCTCGGCATCACCGACATCGACCCGCTGCGCTACGGGCTGTTGTTCGAGCGCTTCCTCAACCCCGAGCGCGTCTCGCTGCCGGATTTCGACATCGACTTCTGCATGGACCGCCGCGACGAGGTCATCGACTACGTCAGCCGCAAGTACGGCGCCGATCGCGTCAGCCAGATCATCACCTACGGCACGATGGCGGCCAAGGCCGCGGTGCGCGACTGCGGCCGCGTGCTCGGGCACCCCTACGGCTTTGTCGATGGCGTGGCCAAGCTGATCCCCAACGTGCTGGGCATCGGCCTCGCCGACGCGCTCGGCGAAACCGAGAAGGGCAAGGCCGACGATACGGTGCGCTCGGGCGAACTGATCGAGCGCTACCAGAACGAGGACGAGGTGCGCGACCTGCTCGACTTGGCCCGCCAACTCGAGGACCTCACCCGCAACGCCGGCAAGCACGCCGGCGGCGTGGTGATCGCGCCCTCGCCGCTCACCGACTTCTGCCCGCTGTTCTCGGAGCCCGGCGGCAAAGGCGCGGTCACGCAGTTCGACAAGGACGACGTCGAGGCGATCGGGCTCGTCAAGTTCGACTTCCTCGGCCTGCGCACGCTCACCATCATCGACTGGGCGGTGAAGGCCATCAACCGCCGCCGTGCAGAAAAAGGCGAAGCCGCCCTCGACATCGCCCGCATCCCGCTCGACGACCGCGCGGTGTTCGATCTGTTCAGCCGTGCGCAGACGGTGGCGGTGTTCCAGTTCGAATCCTCGGGCATGCGCAACCTGTTGCGCGAGGCGCGGCCCGACCGCTTCGAAGACCTGATCGCGCTGGTGTCGCTGTTCCGTCCCGGCCCGATGGACCTGATCCCCAGCTTCAATGCGCGAAAGCACGGCAAAGAGGCCGTGGAGTACCCCGACCCGCGCGTCAAACCGGTGCTCGAGGAGACCTACGGGATCATGGTCTACCAGGAGCAGGTGATGCAGCTGGCGCAGGTGCTGGGCGGTTACTCGCTTGGCGGTGCCGACCTGCTGCGCCGTGCGATGGGCAAGAAAAAGCCGGAGGAGATGGCCAAGCACCGCGCCATGTTCCGCGAGGGGGCTTCGAAGAACGGCATCGACGAGACCCGCGCCGATGCGGTGTTCGATTTGATGGAGAAGTTCGCCGGCTACGGCTTCAACAAATCGCACGCGGCCGCCTATGCGCTGGTGAGTTACCAGACCGCCTGGCTGAAGACCCACCACCCCGCCGAGTTCATGGCCGCGGTGCTGTCCTCCGACATGGACCACACCGACAAGGTCGTCACCTTTCTCGAGGAGGCACGCGCCCTGCAGCTCACCGTGCTGCCGCCAAAGGCGAACGCATCGGCCACCCTGTTCGAAGCCACCGACGCGCGCACGATCCGCTACGGCCTGGGCGCCATCAAAGGCGTGGGCACCGGCTTGTGCGAGGCCATCGTGCAGGCGCGCGAGGCCGAAGGGCCATTCCGTGACCTGCTCGACTTCTGCCAGCGCGTCGACGCCGGCAGGATGAACCGGCGCGCCGTCGAGGCGCTGATCAATGCCGGCGCGCTCGATGGCCTGGCCCCGAACCGCGCCTCGCTGCTGTTGCAATTGCCGGAAGCGATGAAGGCCAGCGAACAGGCCGCGCGTTCGGCCGCCGCCGGGCAGGTGTCGCTGTTCGGCGGCTTCGCCGAAGCACCGATGGCGAAGCTGCAACTGCCGGCCTGCGAGGAATGGCCGCTCGAGCAGTTGCTGGCCGGTGAGCGCGAAACGCTCGGGCACTACCTCTCCGGCCATCCCATCGAGCCCTGGCGGGAGGCGCTAGCCGAATTGGTGTCGATCCGCCTGCACGACGTCGAGGCCACTTGGGCGCAGCGCAAGGACCGCCGTGGCGAAGCCACGATGATCCTCGCCGGCCTGGTCGGCCAGGTGCGCAAGCGTGGCGACGCCATGGCCTTCGCCCAGATCGACGACGGTCACGGCCAGATCGAACTGGCCTTCTTCCGCGAAGCCTGTGCCGGCTTCGGCCATCTGCTCTCGCGCGACCGCATCCTGCTGGCCGAGGGCCAGGTGGTCGCCGACCGCATCCACGGCACGCTCTCGATGCGGGTGCGCCAGGCCTGGGATTTCAAGGCCCTGATCGACACCCATGCACGGGGCCTCGTGCTCCGTCTGGACGGTCGGGAGCGCCGGCGCTGGGAGGTGGTGGCGGCACTGCTGGCCGAGCATCAGCCCGGCCCCACGCCGCTGCTGCTCGACCTGATTCGGCCGGGCGCCTGCGGGCGGCTGGAGTTGAAAGGCCGACTCGGGCTTCGCATCAGCGCCGAGCTGGTGACGCGGCTGCGTCGGCTGCCCGGCGTCGAAACGGCCCGACTCGCCCTGCATCGCCCCTGGCAGGGGGGCTGAACGCCCCGTCCGCTTGCTAGACTGTTTGCTCTAGTGCACCGCGCTCAGCGCGCCGTCCCCGTCCAGATCCGGCCGAATGAACCCGAACGTCCTCGATTTCGAACAACCCATCGCCGAGCTCGAGGCCCGCATCAGCGAGCTGCGGCATGCCAGCGCCGCACCGGGCGTCGATGTCGAGGCCGAAGTGCGCGGCCTCGAGGCCAAGCTCAAGGCGCGCACCGCCGAGATCTTCGCCCACCTCACGCCCTGGCAGGTCAGCCAGCTGGCCCGCCACCCGCAGCGCCCCTACACCCTCGACTACCTCGACCTGATCGCCGAGGAGTTCCACGAGCTGGCCGGTGATCGCGCCTTTGCCGACGACCCGGCGATCGTCGGTGGCCTGGCGAGGATCGCCGGCCGCAGCATCATGGTCATCGGCCACCAGAAGGGCCGCGACACCCGGAGCAAGGTCCGCCGCAACTTCGGCATGCCGCGCCCCGAGGGCTACCGCAAGGCCCTGCGCCTGATGCAGATGGCCGAACGCTTCGGCCTGCCGGTGTTCACCCTGATCGACACCCCCGGCGCCTACCCCGGCATCGGCGCCGAGGAGCGCGGCCAGAGCGAGGCGATCGCCCGCAACCTGCTGGAGATGGCCGAACTGCGCGTGCCCATCCTCTGCACGGTGATCGGCGAAGGCGGTTCCGGCGGTGCGCTGGCGGTGGGCGTCGGCGATGCCACCCTGATGCTCGAATACAGCACCTACTCGGTGATCTCGCCCGAGGGCTGCGCCTCGATCCTTTGGAAAAGCTCCGACAAGGCCAAGGACGCCGCCGAGGCCATGGGCCTGACCGCTTTGCGCCTGAAAGAACACGGCCTGATCGACACCATCATCACCGAGCCACTGGGCGGTGCCCACCGCGATCCGGCCGCGATGGCGCAGAACCTGAAAATAAGCCTGCTGCACGAACTCGCCAGGCTCGAAGCCCTGCCCACCGCCACCTTGCTGGAACGCCGCTACCAGCGGCTGCGCCGCTACGGCGCCTTCGCCGTGGCCTGAGGGGCATCGCCGGGCGTCGCCGTTTGCGGCCGATGGCGCTCGACAGGCAGGCTTGCGGCATGGACCTGCCCGCCCTGCCCGATCCCACCGCCCACCGGCTGCTGCTGGGCTTCAGCGGTGGCCGCGATTCGAGCGCCCTGCTGCACCGGCTGGCGGCGCTGCGATTCGAGCGCGGCTGGAGCCTGCGCGCGGTCCATGTCGACCACGGCTTGCACCCGGACTCGACTGAGTGGGCGGTGCAGGCCTGCGCCACCGCCGCTGCACTGGCGGTGCCCTGCAGCGTTCGGCGGGTCGATGTGCAGGCCCACGGCCAAGGCCCCGAGGCCGCCGCCCGTCGTGCCCGAATGGCGGCCTTCGCCGCAGAGCGCCAGCCCGATGAAGTGCTGGTGCTGGCCCAGCACCGCGACGATCAACTGGAAACCCTGCTGCTCGCCCTGTTGCGCGGTCGCGACCGCGGTCTGGCCGGGATGCGGCCCTGGACCGTGGACGCCCGAGGTCCGGTCTGGCGGCCCCTGCTTGATGTGGCCGGCGCGACCGTGGCCGCCTACGCCACCCGGCACGGGCTGGCCTGGATCGAGGACCCCTCGAACCGTGACCCGCACTTCGAGCGCAATGCCCTCCGGCACGAGGTACTGCCGGCGATCCACGCGCGCTTTCCAGCCGCGGCATCGGCCATGCTGGCCTTGGCCGAGCGCCAGGCGGCGGCCCAGCGGGTGCTGGCCACGCAGGCCGAGGCCGACCTCGCCCGGCTCTCCGAGAACGGCCATCTGGGCCTCGATGCCGCGGGTCTGCGCGCCCTCGGCCCTGATCGCGGCGGCATCGCCCTGCGGCACTGGGCGGCATCGCAGGGCGGAAGACTGAGCAGCGATGCGCTCCAGCGCGTGTTCGGCGAATGGGCCGCGCTGCCGGCCGGCCGCGCCACCCGGCACGCTCAAGGCCGGCATTGGCTGCGGCAATGGAAGGGGCGCCTGTGGTGGACTCCGCGCGGGTCGCCCGGCTTGGCAAGGCCCGGGCCGAGTGCTGCCTGGGATGGCCGTGCGCCCCTCGATCTCGGTGCTGGCGGCCGGCTGCAACTGATCGGGGCCGAGGCCCTGCCCGAGCCACTGCATCCACGCCGGCGTGACGAGGGCGACTGGCGGCTGGCCAGCACCGGGCAGCCTGCCCGACGCCTGTCGGACTGGCTGGCGCGCTGGCGGCTGCCGCCCTGGTTGCGCGACGAGGTGCCGGTGCTGGTGGACGAGCAGGGAACGGTGCAGGCGATCGCCGATCTCGCCTACGCGCCGCACTTCGAGGCCTGGCTGCAGGCCCGCGGCGCCCGCCTGCTTTGGCAGCCGGGGCCGGGCCTTGGGTAGACTGCTCCCATGCCCACCCCCCCGAATGCCCCGCAGGCTTTCGAGCAGGCCCTCGAAGAACTCGATGGCCTGGTGAGGACGCTGGAATCCGGCGACCTCAGCCTTGAAGCATCGCTTGCCCTCTACGAACGCGGCGTCGTCCTCTACCGCCAGTGCCAGGGCGCGCTGGAGCAGGCCGAGTTGCGCATCCGCCTGCTCGCCGATCCGGCCGACCCCGCCTCGGCCCGCGAGTTCCAGCCCGATGGCGGTTGAGGCCAAACTCGAGGCCTGGCGGGCACGCATCGACGCCTTCCTCGACGCCCGCCTGCCGCCCGCCGACGAAGCCCCCGAGGCCCTGCACGCGGCCATGCGCTACGCCGTGCTGGGCCAGGGCAAGCGCCTGCGGCCCTTGCTGGTCTACGCGGCCGCCGAGGCGGTCGCAGGCCCCGGCCCCGAACCGATGGCGGCCCTCGACCACGCCGCTGCAGCCATCGAACTGGTGCACGCCTACTCGCTGGTCCATGACGACCTGCCGGCGATGGACGACGACGCCCTGCGTCGTGGCCGACCGACCGTGCACATCGCCTTTGACGAAGCCACCGCCATCCTTGCCGGCGATGCCCTGCAAAGCGCCGCGTTCGAGGTGCTGGCCGCCGCCCCCGCCGCCCCCGAACGCGTGGTCGCGGCGCTTCGCGAACTTGCCCGGGCCGCGGGTGCTTCGGGCATGTGCGGCGGGCAGGCCATCGACATGGCGATGACCGGACGGATGCAGTCGGTGGATGCCCTCGCCGCCATGCACCGCAAGAAGACCGGTGCCCTGATCGAAGCCGCGGTGGTGATGGGCGGGCTGCTGCGCGGTGCCGATGAGGCCCAGCTTGTCGCGCTCCGGCGCATCGGCACGCTGCTCGGCCTCGGCTTCCAGATCAAGGACGACCTGCTCGACGCCGAGGCCGATTCCATGACGCTCGGCAAAACCGCCGGCAAGGACGCGGCGCAGGGCAAGAGCACCTACGTCACCCTGCTGGGCCTCGAGGGCGCTCGTGGGCGGCTCGAGGCCGTGGCCAGCGAACTCGACGAGGCCCTGACCCTGCTCGCGGCGCAACACCAGAGTGGCGATGCGCCTGCCACCAAGGACAGCGGCCAGGCCCTTTCGGACCTGGCCGCCATGGCCCTGCGGCGCTCGCGCTGATTACTTGATCAGGCGCAGCGTGAACGGGTAGCGGTAGCTGCGGCCCTCGTTGGCCCGGATCGCGGCGAGGATGGTCAGGATCAGCCAGACAAGGACGAAGGCGGCCACCAGCGGCACCACGATGATCAGGCCCAGCCCCAGCGTGATGACGGTGAACAGGCCGAAAAGGCCGGCCATGAGCAGCGCGATGATGGCCACCGTGATGTTGAAGTTCAGGGCTTCCTTGGCCTGGTCGTCGACGAAGGGCATGGTGTCTTTTTTGATCAGCCAGACGATCAGCGGACCGATGAAGGTGCCCCAACCGCCCGCCACGCTGGTCAGGAGGCCGCCGATAAGCGCGGAGAGGTGGGCGAACATCGCCCACTGACGCTGGTCGGCGGGGATGGCGGCGGGAGCCGGAGGCGGCGCATAGGGCTCGTTCACGGGAACTCCTGAGGGGGGGGGAACGCCCCACTGTCGTCAAAAGGTGAAGGCGCGTCAAGGACGCGCTCAGGCGCCTGCGCCCGCCACCGTCATCCGCCCCACCAGCAGGCTGCCGACGGCGGTGGCCGAGCGCGGATCGATGTCGGCGCCCACGGCCTCGATCGCCAGAAACATCTCGCGCAGTTTGCCGGCGATGGTGAGTTCGTCCACGGGGTACGCAATCGCGCCGTCCTCGACCCAGAAGCCGGCCGCACCCCGCGAGTAATCGCCGGTGACGGTGTTCACACCCTGCCCCATCAGTTCGGTCACCAGCAGGCCGCGGCGCATGCCCTTCAGCATCGAGGCGAGGCCCTCGGCATTGGCCGCGACCTCGAGGTTGTGCACACCACCGGCGTTGCCGGTGCTCTCCAGCCCCAGCCGCCGTGCCGAATAGGTGCCGAGCACGTAGCGTTGCAGCACGCCGTCCTCGATGAGGGCGGATTCGCGGGTGGCCACACCATCGGCATCGAAATCGCCGCTGCGCCATCCGCCCTTGAGGTGCGGGCGCTCGACGATGCGGAATCCTTCGGGGAACAGCCGCTGGCCCTGCGCACCAAGGAGGAAGCTGGCCTTGCGGTACAGCGCGCCGCCCGATACGGCACCCACCAGGTGCGCGATCAGCGAACGCGCCACCTCGGGGGCGAACAGCACCGGGAACTCGCCGGTCGGTGCAGGGCGCGGATCCAGCTTCTCCAGCGTGCGCAGGGCGGCCTTGTGGCCGACCTCGACGGCCGATTCCAGCGCCTCGGCGCGCAGTGCCGCCGTGTACCAGTGGCCACCCTGCATGGCATCGCCGCCGCCGGCGATCAGTGCAGCGCTGATCGAGTGGCTGGTGTTCTTCTCGCGACCGATGAAGCCGTGCGAATTGGCGTAGACCGACAGGCCCTCGTTGGTCGAGACGGAAGCCCCTTCCGAATTGCTGATGCGCGCATCGAGGCCGCGACCGGCGGCTTCCGCCTCCAACGCCAAAGCGACGGCAGCATCGGCCTCGATCGCCCAGGGGTGCCACTGCTCGAAATCACGCGAGCTGCGGGCCATGCGGGCTTCGTCGGCCAGGCCGTTGGCGGCATCGGCCTCGGTGTGCTTGGCGATGGCGCAAGCCATCTCGACCGTGCGGCGCAGGCTCTCGGGCTTCAGGTCGGCGGTGCTGGCATGGGCCTTGCGCTGGCCGAAATACACCGTGACAGCGATGCCGCGATCGCGGGTGCGCTCGACCGACTCGACCTCACCCACTCGCACATTGACCTCCAGACCGCACTGATCGTGAGCGCTGGCTTCGGCTTGGCTGGCGCCGAGGCGGCGCGCTTCAGCCACAGCAAGAACGGAAAGCTCGGCCAGACGGTCGAGGGTGGTGTCGGCATCGGAGCGCGGCGCGGCGCTGGTGCTGGGGTTCACTGCGTTATCCTGTGCATTGTTCATCTGTACGGCCCCGGCGCATGCGCGGACGCGACCCCGAAACCGGCGAATTTCTCGACGAAAGCCGCAGCCAGAAACGGCGCGAAGCCCTCGATGTGCTGACCATGGCCGGCAAGCTGATGGACACCGGGCCTGCGACGCTGGCTCTGCTGCCGATGCCGGAGGAACTGCGCGCGCTGGTGCTCGACTCGCAGCGCATCAGCTCGCACATCGCGCGCAAGCGGCAGATGCAATGGCTGGCCAAGCAGATGCGCCGCGAAGACGACGAGGTGCTGGAGGTGCTGCGCGCCGCGCTCGAACACACCAAGGAGGACGCCCGCCGCGAGGCCGCCGCCCTGCATCGCGTCGAGCACTGGCGGCTGAAGATCGTCGACGGCGGCGATGAGGGGCTGGCGGCGTTCGTCGCGCTCTACCCGCTGGCCGACCGCCAGCAGCTGCGCACACTGGCGCGCAATGCCAAGGCGGAGCGCCTGGCCAACAAGCCGCCGCACGCCTTCCGCGAGCTGTTCCGGGTGCTGCGCGAGCTGATGGACGAGGCCGGATCGCGGTCGCCGGGTGCGGGCACCGACGAGGACGGCCTCGAGCCCGACACCGGCTGAAACTGCGGCACTCACGCCCCCACGGGGCTTGGCCCCGCGCATCAGGCTTTCGTCCCACCCACCGTCATCTGCGCGATCTTGAGCGAAGGCTGGCCCACGCCCACCGGCACGCTCTGGCCGTTCTTGCCGCAGACGCCCACGCCGGCATCGAGCTGCAGGTCGTTGCCGATCATGGTGACGCGGTTCATCACTTCGGGGCCGTTGCCGATCAGCGTGGCGCCCTTCACCGGCGCGGTGATGCGGCCGTTCTCGATCAGGTAGGCCTCGCTCGCCGAGAACACGAACTTGCCGGTGGTGATGTCGACCTGGCCGCCGCCAAAGTTCGGCGCGAACAGGCCACGCTCGACCGAGGCGATCATGTCGGCCAGCGTGTGCGAACCGGCGGCCATGGTGGTGTTGGTCATGCGCGGCATCGGCAGGTGGGCGAAACTCTCGCGGCGGCCGTTGCCGGTGCGCGCCACACCCATCAGGCGGGCGTTGAGGCTGTCCTGCAGGTAGCCCTTGAGGATGCCGTCCTCGATCAGCACGGTGCGCTGCGTCGGTGTGCCTTCATCATCGATGTTCAACGATCCTCTGCGCGCGTCGAGCGTGCCGTCGTCGATGACGGTGACGCCTGCGGCTGCGACGCGCTCACCGATGCGGCCCGAATAGATCGAGGTGCCCTTGCGGTTGAAATCGCCCTCCAGACCGTGGCCGACCGCCTCGTGCAGCAGCACGCCGGGCCAGCCGGGACCGAGCACCACCGGCATCGCACCGGCCGGGGCATCGATCGCTTCGAGGTTCACCAGCGCCTGGCGCAACGCCTCCTTCGCGAATCCTTCCGCACGGCCGCCCGCGAACAGTTCGATGTAATCAAAGCGCCCACCGCCGCCGGCATAACCGGATTCGCGGCGACCGTTCTGCTCGACGATCACCTGCACATTGAAGCGCACCAGCGGGCGCACGTCGGCGGCCAGCGTGCCGTCGGCGCGGGCGATGAGCACCGTGTCGACCGCGGCCGACAGCGAGGCGCTGACCTGCACCACGCGCGGGTCGGCGGCGCGCACCCAGGCCTCGATCTCGCGCAGCTTGGCGAGCTTGCCCTCGGGTGCGTAGCACTCGATCGGATCGATCGCCGGGTAGAGCGCGTGCCCATGCACCGAGACACGCTGGCCGCGCGGCGTCTTCAGGCCCTCGCGGCTGATCGCACGGGCGGCGCGGGCCGATTCGAGCAGGGCCGGCAGGTCGATTTCATCCGTGTAGGCGAAGCCGGTCTTCTCGCCGCTGAGGGCGCGCACGCCCACACCCTGCTCGATGCTGTGGGCGCCGTCCTTGACGATGCCGTCCTCGACCGTCCAGCTCTCGCGACGGCTGTGCTGGAAATAGAGGTCGCCGTCGTCAACACCGGGGCCGAGCAGTTCGGCCAGCGCGCGGTCGACGTCGTCGAGGCCGAGGCCGGTCGGGGTCAGCAGGGTGCGTTCGGCGAGTTCGAGCGGGGTCATGGCGGATCCGGGGGGCGCAGGGCGGGCGAGACAACGGGGGGTGCGGGCACCGTTGTCGGAGTGCTGCGGGCCGTGACCGCCGGCAGCCCCGGCAAGGTGATGGGGGCGGCTGCGGTTTCCGGCAAGGGCCGTGCTGTTGGCCGGCCCGGGCCGCGTTCGAGCACCCGCACCTCGGGATCGGCCCACGGCCCCTGCACGCTGTAGACGGTGCGGGTGGCCTGCTTGAGCGGCAACTGGAACACCGCCTGCGCCACGGCGCCGAGGGCCGCGCCGGCCGGTCCGCCGGTGAAAGCGCCGAGAGCCGGCAACACCCCGCCGGCCTTGGGCAGCACCTCGACGCGCTGGTCGTACTGGCGTGCTGCCAGCGCCGTGGTGCCGCTGATGCGGATCTCGGCAGCCGGCCCATCGATCCACAGGTTCTCGGTGCGGGCGGCGCCGGCCTCGAACTGGAAATCACCGCGCATGGCGTTGAAGGCAAAGCCCTTGGCGAAGAAATCGCTGAAATCCAGCGCCAGTCGGCGCGGAATCTCGGCGATCGAAACGAGACCCAGCAACCGACCGGTGCCCGGCTCGACATCGAGCAGGCGGCCCTTGCCGACCTCGACCCGCAGGCTGCCCTCGTAACGGTCGAGGCGGAAACTGCCGGGCGAGCCGGGCCAGCCGCCGACCATCCGCGCATTGATCGGCCCGTCCTCGACCATGCCGACAAAGCCCAGGGCATCCAGCATGCTGCCCAGACTCGCGGCCTCGAAATCGAGCACGAAGCGCGAGCGCGTGCGATCACCGATCCGCGTCCAGTGGCCGCTGGCGGCCAGGTCAAAGGCTTCGGATGCCGTGCTGAAACGGTCGATGTGCAGGCCCTCCGGGGTCGGGAAGGTCTGCAGCACGGCACGTCCCAGTCGGGCCTCGCCGAGCCGGAGGTCCTCGATGCGGAAATCCATCGGCGGCAACCGTGCCGGGTCGGCGTCGTCCACCGCCGGGGCGTCGCCAGCGCGGCCGGTCATCGCCTCGGTGTCCATCGGCGGCCAGTGGAGCCGCGCGAAGCGGCCCTGCACTGTCGCGCCCTCGCCCAGCGGTACCCGCACCGTCCCGGCGATGGCCGCGCCCTCGAAGGCCACGTGCAGGCCCTGCAGATCGCGGCGGAGTTCGACCCGGCCGTCGCCGAAACTGCGATCCAGCACATCGATCGCACCGACCTCGACATCGACCGAGCGCAGGCCGCCCTGACCGGCACCCCCGGCCGCCGCGGCCGCCACCCAGCCAGCGATGTCGAGGCTCGGCATCCGACCGTGCACGGCGATACCGGCCTCGGGCAGTGCCATCGGCCGGGCAATGCCACCGAACTCGGCCACCGCCGCGAACGGCCGGACGCCATCGCCCAGCTGACCGCGCAGGCGCATCAGACGCCCGAGGTTGAGCTGCATTTCGCCGGCGTTCACCGGCAACGGCAGCTCCAGGCGCAGTGGCAGGGCGGTGGCGGCGCTTTTTCGCAGCGGGGCCGGCAGGCCGAGCCGGGTGCCGACCAGGTCGGAGGCCAGCCGCAGTCGCGCCGGCGGCAGACGACCATCGGCCGCGCGCTCGGGCACCGTCACCGCGACCCGCCAGGCACTGCTGCCCTGCAACCAGCTCTCCAGCCAGGCCAGCTCGGGTGCCCGGCGCAGCAGCACCGCGGGGGGCAACTCGGCCTCGACATCGAACTCGGCGGCGTTGGCTGCATCGGTCACACGATCGCCCAAGCGCAAGCTGAAACGGGCCGGATGCTGCTGGTAGAGCACCGGCAGCGCGTCCACCGACATGCCGCGCTCAGTGAAGGGCACCGTCCCGCGCACGTCATCAAAGCGCAGGTCCCAGCGGCGATCGGCCAGGCGGGTGCCGTCGAGGTGCAACTCGCCGGTCACCTGTTCTTGACCGAGGCCCCGCACCAGGGGCAGGCGCAGGCGCACATCCGCCCGTGCCGGGCCACTGATCGAAAGCGCATCGAGGTGTTCGCCGAGTTCCCGCCGCAGCGGCGAGGCCAGCAGCAAGCGGCGCAGCCCGGCGGCCTCCTCGCCGCCGCGCAGTTCGAGGTCCAGCCAAGCGCGACGGAAATCGGTGATGCGGCCCTCGGCCGCGGCCACCGGCACCTCGAGCAAACGCCCCTGCAGGCCCTCCAGACGCAGGCCCGGTCCGTCGAACACCACCTCACCCGAAAGGTCGGTGGCCTCAGGCCAGTCGGGGTTGAACCGCAGCCGCACATCGTCGAGCCGGACCCGCGCCTCGAAGAGCCCCTCGCCGGTGCGGAACGGCCAGTCTCCGAACGCCCCGGCCATGACCAGCCGCGCCGAATCGGCACGGCCGGCCAACAGAGCCTCGTCGAGCCAGCGCCGGGTCGGTTCGGGCATGGCGGTGTGCGGCCAGTAGCGGCGCAGAGCCTGCAGATCGAAAGGCTCGAAAGCGGCCGCCAGCTCGAGGCGTGGCGCGGCACCGGCACCGGGCAGCTCGAGCGCGAAACGCGGCTGTAGGCGCAGGCCCGGCGCATCGATCTGCAGGCCGCCACTGCCGAGACCGAACCCCGCCGAAGCTTCGCTACCGGTGTCTGCCGACTCGCGCCAGAGCACCAGATCACCATCAAGACGGAGCGGCAGCGGCACCGACCATTCGCTCGGCCAGTCGAGTTGCAGGTCCTGCTGGCGCAGGGCCAGCACAGCACCCGCGCCATCGAACTGCAACTCACCCGCAAGGCCGGCGAGACCGGGCTTGCGCCCGACCGCAACGAAGCCGGCCGATTCCAGGCGTGCCCGGCCGTGCAGGGCACCGCTTTCGCCCGCGAGGGCGAGCTCGCGCAGGGTGCCAGAGGGTCGCGCCGCGGCCAGCCAGCCGGCCAGCGCGGGCGACAGCGGGCCGTTGAGCGCGGCCAGCGCCAGCAGGGGTGCGAGATCGATGCGATCGGCCTCGACCGCGCGGACCGGACCGCCGGCCATCCAGAACCGCTCGATCCGCTGCGAGGCACCGGCATGGCGGAAGCGCCCCTCCGGCACCGACAACTGCCAGCCGCCCTCGGCACCGGCGCTCCAGCGCGCGGCAAAACGCGCTTCCTCGAAGCGCAGTGCCGGACCGCCCTCTTGCCGCGCCAGATCGAGGCCGCGCAGATCGGCGTCGAACTGCAGGACGCTGACGCGGTGCTCCTGCAGCCGTCCCCAGACCTCGAGGCGGCCGGCACCGGCCGTCCATTCCAGTTGATGGCCGGCGAGCAGGCCGCGCCAGTCGGCCAGGCCCTCACCCTCGGTGCCGAGCCAGAACGCCCCTTCGCTGCCGTCGCGGGCCAGCCGCACGGCCAACTCGAGCGGTTCGCCGCCCTGCGCCGGCCAGAGCCGGGCACCGCCCCGCAACTGGCCGCCATCGACCCGCAGCCGCAGGTCGGCGCGGGGCAGTGTCTGCTGCATGCCCCAGCGTTCGGCCGCGATCACGAGCCGGGCGTTCTGCACCCGCAACTCACCAAAGCCTTCGAGCAGATCGAGTGGATCGACCCGCGGCAGCCGCGGCCTCGGCAGGCCCTCGATCCGCCAGCGGCCCTCGTCGTCCTGGTGCAGGGTGAGGGCCAAGCCAGAGATGCTCAACTCGGTGAAGGGCATGCCGGGCAACAAGCCGGAATAGACCGAGAACTGCAGTTCAGCCGTGCCCACCACCAGCGCTGCCTCGCCCTCGCCCACCACCAGATCGTGCAGGCGTAGACGCGGGCCGCGCCGGGTCCAGCGGGCATCGAGGGCGGAAAAAGCCACCGGCTGATCCACCCGTTCCGAGAGCCAGGCCGCCACTTCGTCGGGATGCCGATCGACCACCGGAAGCAGCTGGTTGGCGAGCCCGACCAGCGCGGCCAGCAGGATCAGCGCGACCAGAGCGCCATAGGTCAAGCTCCGGCGGAGACGACGCCAGCGGCGGCGGGGACGGGCATGCACGGGTGCGATCCGGGCCGCCTCAGAGCAGGACCACGTCGTACTGCTCCTGGCCGTACTGCTCGTCGGCCTGGAAGCGGATCGACTTGCCGAGGAACTCCTCCAACTCGGCCACCGCCACCGACTCCTCCTCGGTGATGCGGTTGACCACCGCCGGCGCGGCGATCACCAGCAGCCGCTCGGCCTCGAACTGACGCACGGCGCGGGTGCATTCGCGGAACACTTCGTAGGTCACCGTTTCCGGCGACTTGACCACCCCGCGGCCGTTGCAGGCCACACAGGGCTCACAGAGCTGGCGCTCCAGGCTCTCGGTGGTGCGTTTGCGGGTCATCTCGACCAGGCCAAGCGGCGAGAAGTCGTAGACCGTGGTCTTGGCATGGTCACGCGCCAGCCCCTTCTCCAGCGTGCGCAGCACCTGGCGGCGGTGGTCGGCATCGTGCATGTCGATGAAGTCGATGATGATGATGCCGCCCAGGTTGCGCAGTCGCAGTTGCCGCGCCACGGCCTGGGCGGCTTCGAGGTTGGTGCGGAAAGCGGTTTCCTCCAGGTTGCGCTGACCGAGGAAGGAGCCGGTGTTGACATCGACCGTGGTCATCGCCTCGGTCTGGTCGAGCACCAGGTAGCCGCCCGACTTCAGCGGCACCTCCTTCTGCAGGGCGCGGGAAATCTCGTCCTCGACACCGTTCAGGTCGAACAGTGGCCGTTCGCCAAGGTAATGTTCGATGCGGCCGGCCAACTCGGGCATGAACTGGCCGGTGAAACGCAGCAGCCGTTCATGCGTCTCGCGGGAATCGACCAGCACGCGGTCGATCTGGCCGCACATCAGGTCGCGCAGGGCACGCAGCGGCAGCGCGAGGTCCTCGTAGATGCACGCACCGACCGCGGTGGCGGCGCTGGCCTCGCGGATCAGTTGCCAGGCCAGCCGCAGGTAGGCCACATCGGCCTCGAGGGCTTCCCGCGCCAGGCCCTCGGCATTGGTGCGGACGATGAAGCCCATGCCGCTGCCGTTCGCGAGCTCGGCGACGACGGCCTTCAGTCGGGCACGCTCGGCGTCGTCCTCGATGCGGGCGGAAACGCCGATCACCTTCGAGTAGGGCAGCAGCACGAGGTAGCGCGAGGGAATGCTGACCTGCGTGGTGAGCCTGGCCCCCTTGCCGCCGATCGGGTCCTTGACCACCTGAACGACCAGTTCCTGACCCTCGTGCACCAAGGCCGTGATCGAGGGCGGTGGCGACGGTGGGCCGGCGTCTTCACCGTCGGCCGGTGCCCCTTGAGGAGGACGCACGATGTCGGAGGCGTGCAGGAAGGCGGCCCGCTCCAGCCCGACATCGACGAAGGCCGCCTGCATGCCCGGCATGACCCGCTGCACCCGGCCCCTGTAGAGGTTGCCGACCACCCCGCGACGCAGGCTGCGCTCGAGGTGCAGCTCCTGCAGCATGCCCTGCTCGACCAGAGCGACCCGCGTTTCACGCGGGGTGACGTTGATCAGGATCTCGGCGCTCAAACATTGACTCCATGCTGACGCAGCAGTGTGGCGGTCTCGAACAGCGGCAGGCCCATCACCCCGCTGTAGCTGCCGGACAGGTGGGCGATGAAGGCCGCCGCCCGGCCCTGGACGGCATAGGCCCCGGCCTTGCCGCGCCACTCGCCGGTGGCGAGGTAGGCCTCGATGGCGGCGCCATCGAGCGGTGCGAGGGTGACTTCGGAAACGGAACAGGCGCTCGTCTCGCGGGCCGAGGACACCGCCCAGACCACGGTGGCCACGCGGTGGGTGCGGCCGGCGAGCCGGCGCAGCATCGCCGCAGCCTCCTCGGCGTCGGCCGGTTTGCCGAACACCGCGCCGTCGAGGATCACCTCGGTGTCGGCGGCCAGCACCACCACCCCGGGCCGCGAGGCCACCGCCAGCAGGCCGGCACCGGCCTTCTCGCGGGCGACCCGGTGCACGTAGTCGAGCGCCGGCTCACCGGCGCTGCGAAGCTCGGGCACATCGACCTCCAACACCAGCGAGTCGAGACCCAGTTGGCGCAGCAGGTCGAGGCGGCGGGGGGATTGGGAGGCGAGCATCAGCATGCCCCAAGCATACCCAGCCCTGCGCTATCCTAGGCGGATGGTCTGGGCCATCTCCCGCGCCGCGTTGTGGCTCCTGCTGCTGGCCCTGACGGCTGGCCCTTTGGCCGCGCTCGATCCGCAACGCCGCTTCACCGATCTCGCCCTCGACCAGTGGACCGCCGCCGACGGCCTGCCGCAGAACGCCGTGCTGGCTCTGGGCCAGGACCGGCACGGCTACCTCTGGGTCGGCACCCAGGCCGGGGTGGCGCGCTTCGACGGCGTGCGCTTCGAACGCTTCGATCGCCGCCGCACCGGCGGAATCGATACGGCGGCCCCGGAATCCCATTTCCGCGACAGCGCTGGCCGGGTCTGGTTCGGTACCCGCAACGGTGCACTGCGCCTGTACGGCGACGCCATCCATCGCCATGCCGCTGCCGGCACCCCGCAACCGGTGCAGGCCATCGCCGAATGGCCGGCCGGGCGCCTGCTGTTCGGCACCCCGACCGGTCTGCTGGCCAAGGCCCCGGACGGCGCGCTGCTGCCGGCCGCCCTGCCTGGCTTTGACATCACCGCCCTGCTGGCGGCGGACGAGGGCCTCTGGGTCGGCACCCCGGGCCGACTGTTGCGTCTCGATGACCACCGGCAACGCAGCATCGAACTGCCCGGCCAACCCAGCCCACGCATCCAGCACCTGCTGGCGGAAGGCAGATCCCTCTGGATCGGCACGCCCACGGGCCTGTGGCGGATGGAGGGCGAGGCCGCTCCGCAGAAGCTGGCCGACACCCCCGGACTGGCCGGCCAGCCGATCAGTGAACTGTGCGCCGATGCCGGCGGCAGCCTCTGGGTGGCGACCCCACAGCGCCTGTTCCGGCGACCGCCGGGCGGGGGCTTCGAGCCGATCGCCGACCGCGATTTCGTGCGCAACGCTTGGATCAGTGCCTGCTTCGAGGACCGCGAGGGCCATCTCTGGCTGGGCAGCCACACCGAGGGCCTGTTCCGGCTCTGGGACGGCCTGATCACCCGGATCACCGAGCGCGACGGCCTGAGCGAGCCCTTCGTCTGGTCGCTCGAACGCGCCCCCGACCGGGCCGTGTTGATCGGCAGCAACCGCGGCCTCTTCCGCTGGCAGGCCGATCGCGTCGAACGTCTGGTGGCCCCCGAAGCCCTGCCCGATCCGGCGGTCTACGAACTGGCGCGGGTCGGCCCAGCGGCGGTCTGGGTGGGCACCCGCGGCGGCCTGCGCGCCTGGCAGGACGGTCGCCTGCAACGCCCCGCCGGTGCCGAGGCGCTCGAGGGTCTGCAGATCAACACCATCGTCGAGGACCACGGCTCGGTCTGGGTCGGCAGCAGCGGCGGCCTGTTTCGCGCCCAAGCCGGCGGGCCGCTTGCCGCCGTGGCCAGTGCCGAACTGGACGGAACGCTCGCTCGCGTCCGTGCCCTGTTGCCGCTCGACCCCGACAGTGTGCTGGTCGGGACCGAATCCGGCCTGCGCCGGCTCGACGGCGAGGTGCTGAGCAAACCGGTCTGGGCCCGGCTGCTGCGCGAACGGATGGTGACGAGTTTCCTGCCGCTCGACGACGGCCGCCTGCTGGTGGCCGGCCTCGATGCCGGCATCGTGGTGGTGGCCAGCGACCGGGCCGTGTTGCTGGAGCCGGGCCTGCAACTGCCGGAGGCCAGCCTCTGGGCCATGCGCCGGATCGGCGATTGGATCTACGTCAGCTCGACCGAAGGCCTGTTCCGGCTGCCGCTCGCCGCCCTGCCCGACCCGCGCACTGCCGCACCGGCCGAAAACCTGCTCGCCGAATGGGTGGTGTCGATGGACGGTCGCAGCCAGAGCGGTCAGCGAGCCCGCTGCTGCAACGGTGGCGCGCGTTCGCGGATGCTGCTGGTCGACGACCAGTTGTGGCTGCCGTCGATCTCGGGCGTGCTCAAGATCGATCCGGAGGCGGCGAGCCGGACGCGGGTCGAGCCGCTGGTGCGCATCGAGGCGGTGCAACAAGGCGAACTTCGGCATTTCGCCGATGCCGGCGAATTCGTGCTGCGCGGCGAACACCGCGACCTGCGCATCGACTACACCGCACTCTACTTCCGCAACCCGGCGGCACTGCGCTTCGAGTACCGGCTGGAGGGTTTCGATCGCGACTGGATCGATGCCGGCGTGCGGCGCAGCGCCTTCTACACCAACCTGCCGCCCGGCGATTTCCGCTTCCGGGTACGCGTCCTCAACGGCCGAGGTGCGCCGATCGAGGCCGAGTCACCGATGCCGATCCGCGTGCTACCGCACTGGCACGAACGTGGCGATGTGCGGCTGCTGCTCGGCCTGTTGGCCCTGGGCCTGGTCGCCGCCGGCGTGCTGCTGGCCCTGCGCGCCCAGCGCCGGCAGACGCTGCGCCTGCAAGCCCTGGTGGCCGAACGCACCGCGCAATTGCAGCGCGTCAACACCCGGCTGCAGCAGGCCAACGAGTCGCTGGCCATCGAAAGCCAGACCGATCCCCTGACCGGACTGCCCAACCGCCGGGCCCTGTTCCGGCAAATGCCGGAACTGCTGGCCCGTCATCCCGAGGGCGTGGTGCTCGCCCTCATCGACCTCGACCACTTCAAGCGGGTCAACGACCATTTCGGCCATGCCACCGGCGATGTGGTGCTGCGCGAGTTCGCCGGCTTCCTGCGGCGCACCATCCGCGACGGCGACCTGGTCGGGCGCTGGGGTGGCGAGGAGTTTCTGGTGGTATTCGCCGGGCTGAGCGTGGCCCAAACGCCGGCACGTTTGTCGCGGTTGCTGGAGGACGGCAACGCCTTGGTGCTCGAGATCGAAGGCCAGCGTCTGCAACCGGGGTTCTCGGTGGGCTGGACCTGCCACCCCCTGGGCCGTACCGCCACCAGCGATTGGGCGCACGCTTTGGAACTGGCCGATGCCGCCCTCTATGACGCCAAGCACCGGGGCCGTGCCACCTGGTCCGGGCTGGTGGCCGGGCCGGCTGCCGCCCAGTTGGCGCTGGAGCCCAACTGCGGAACAAAAATCGAGACGCTGGTGGCCGAAGGCCGGCTGGCCTGGGTGCGGCCCCGACGTTCGGCTCAGACCCGGTGATAGGGATGCTTGCCGAGGATCGAGCAGGCCCGGTAGAGCTGCTCGGCCACCAGCAGGCGCACCAGCATGTGCGGCAGGGTCATCGGACCGAGGGCCCAGCGCTCATCGGCGCGTGACCACGGTTCGGGGGCGTGCCCTTCCGGGCCGCCGATCAGCAGGGCGAGGTCGCGCCCCTGCAGCCGCCAGGCGGCCAGGCGTTCGGCCAGCTGCTCGGATGAATACAGCTTGCCGCGGCCGTCCAGGGCCACGACCCAGGCGTTTTTCGGCAGCGCGGCGAGCACGCGCTCGCCCTCCTCGTGCAGGGCGCGCGCGGTGTCGCGGCCCTTGCCACGCCAGCCCGGCGCCACTTCGACCAGCTCCAGTGGCAGCTCGCGCGCGAGCCGCTTCGAGTACTCGGCGAAACCCTCGGCCAGCCAAGCAGGCGGGCGTTCACCGACGGCGATCAGGCGGGCTTTCATCCACACCACACGGCGACGACGCGAACGCGCCGGCGCGCTGCGATCAGGCTTCTGGCGGCTGGTCGCCGACCGTCCACAACCGCTCCAGCGCGTAGTACTCGCGGATCCGTGGCAGCATGACGTGGACCACGACATCGCCCAGATCGACCAGCACCCACTCGGCCTCGCGCTCGCCCTCGACGCCGAGCGGCAGGTAGCCGGCCTGCTTGGAGGCCTTCACGACTTCATCGGCCAGCGACTTGACGTGCCGGGTCGAGGTGCCCGAGGCGATCAGCAGGTAGTCGCAGATCGAGGTCTTGCCGCGCACGTCGATTTCGACGAGGTCTTTGGCCTTGATTTCCTCCAGCGCGCCGATGGCGAGTTTCAGGAGGTCGGCGGGGGCCGGCAGCGGGTTCGGGGGCTGCGGCTTGATGACGTGCTGCGGCTGCGACAACGGGGCGGTCCTGGGTGGGGTGGCTGGCAGTATACCCGCGCCCTCTCGACTCAAGCCGGCGGCCGGTCGCGGTACAGGCCCAGCGCCGCGATGCGGGCCACCACGGCGGCCGGCAGGCCCTGGGGCGTCTGGCCCTGAGCCAGGGTTTGGCGGACCGCCGTGGCGTTCTCCGGCTGCAAGGGCAGATCGACAATGAACACCCGACCGGCTGGCTCGGCATGCAAGGCCGCCGGCTGGTCGGTCCAGCGCCCGCTCGTGGCCGCGCGCAGCGAAGCACAGAGACCCACGGCGGCGGGGGCGTCGTGGAGAGGCCCCAGGGCATGGCCGGGGCGGCACGCCACGACGAGGTGCGCGAGATCGAACAGGGCCGTCCAGGCCCGCCAGCCCGGCAGGCCGAGAAAAGCGTCGGCCCCGAGCAGGAAACCGAGCGGGCGGCTGGGACCGTGCTGGGCGCGCCAATCGCGCAGGGTGTCGACGGTGTAGCTGGGGCCGCTGCGACGGCTTTCCCGCAGGTCGAGGCCCCAGCCGCCGAGCGCCGGCGGCGCTTCGCTGGCCAGTGCGGCGTCCAGCAGGGCCACCCGTTCGGCGAAGCTGGCACCGGGTGCGGCGCGGTGCGGCGGGTCGGCGGCCGGCACGAAATCGAGACGCGCCGCGGCGGTGGCGGCCAGCGCTGCGCGCGCAACGGCGAGGTGGCCGAGGTGGACCGGATCGAAGGTGCCGCCGTAGAGCAGGTGCAGCGGCGCGATGGCGGTGATCGCGCCCATGCCGGCTTCAGCGGGCCAGCAGGACCGCGGCGGTGCCCGGCCGGGCGATGGCCAGCAGCAGGCGCTCCAGGGCCAGCCAGGCATCGCCCTTGGCCCGCCCCTTGGCGATCCGCTCGACCTGGCCCGCGGCCAGCGCGAAGCGTTCCCAGTCGGCGACCGGGTGGCGATCGAGCGCCCGCCGGATCTGGACCATCTTCGACTCCCAGAGCTTGGCCTCGCGCATGGCCGCCATCAGGTTGCCGCCCGTCGCCTGCACCGCTGCAAAGCCGGCGATGCGCGGCAGTTCCAGCAGGATCCAGCCCAGCAAGCCGGCCACCGCCTCGCCCTCGCCGCGCAGGCCGGCGAGGATGCGCGGCACGCGGGCGGCATCGCCGGCCAGGGCGGCGTCCAGCAGTTGGAAGACGTCGTAGCGCGAGGCCTCGGCCACCAGCCGTTCCAGGGTGTCGACCTCGATCGGCGGGGCGTTCGGGCCCAGCAGCAGGCCGAGTTTGTCGATCTCCTGAGCGGCGGCGAGCAGGTTGCCCTCGACCCGTTCCACCAGCCGCAGAAGCGCCTCGGGGCGGGCCACCAGGCCGTGCCTGCGCAGGCGGGCGGCCAACCAGTCGGGCAGGTCCTGCGGCTTGAGCGGCCAGACCGGCACGAACCAGCCGGTTTCGGCGATCGCTTCGCTCCATTTGCCGGCGTGCTGGCGGCTCCAATCCAGGCCGGTGATCAGCAGCACGGTGTCCGGTGGTGGATGGGCGCAGTACTGGCGGATCGCCTCGCTGCCGTCCTTGCCCGGCTTGCCGCTCGGCAGCCGCAAATCGAACAGCCGGCGCTGCGCGAACAGACTGAGGGCGGCAAGGCCCATGCCCAAGCGGCTCCAGTCGAAGTGGGTGTCGGCCTCGAAAACTTCGCGCTCACCATAGCCCTCGGCCCGGGCCCGGGCGCGCACGGCATCGGCGCACTCCTGCACGATCAGCGGTTCATTGCCGGAAATCAGCAGCACCGGCGGCAAGGGGCCGCTGGCGGCCCGGCGCAACAGCAGGTCGGGGCGCAGTTCCACGGTGCCTCAGTCGGCGCGCAGGGCGATATCGACGCGGCGCAGGATGGCGGCCTGCATGTCGCGGCGCAGTTCGTCCTGGACGATCTCCTGCTCGCCGGGGTTGCCGAAGGCCTCGACCACGTCGTAGAGGTAATCGCGCGAAAGCTCGATGCGCTGCTGTTCCAAGCGCCGCCTGCCGTTGGCGTCGATCAGGTCGAAGCTCACCGCGTAGCGCGTTTCGACCTCGCGGGTGGCGACAAAGGCATCGACCGCAAGCGCCCGCGTGCTCCAGACCTCGGCGGTGATCACGAGTTTTGCTGCACCCTCGGCATCGGCCGCCTCCAGCACCGGGGCACCGGCCCGGCGCAGCTCGCGGCGCAGGCCCTCGGCCAGCGGGCTGTGGGGGTCGGCGGTGCTCACGGCGATGGCGCCGAAACCCTCCGGCAGCTTCAGCGCGCCGCGCGGGGCGAAGCCGCAACCGGCCAGCAGCACCGCCACAGCGAGCGCGAGAGCCCAGGCACCGTGTCGTGCGAACCGCAGGAGCGGGCGGGAACGGCTAGACGTGTGCATGCGATTCACCCAACGACGAGGTTGACGATCTTGCCCGGAACGACGATCACTTTCTTGAGCGCCAGCCCGTCGATGAACTTCAGCACGTTCGGCTCGGCCAAGGCCATCGCCTCGATGCTGGCCTTGTCGGCGCTGGCCGGCACCTCGATGGTGCCACGCAGCTTGCCGTTCACCTGCACCGCCAACGTCAGCGAATCGCGCACCCGCGCAGCGGCGTCCACAGCCGGAAACGGCAGCGTCTCCAGCACCGTCTCGGCATGGCCGAGCGCCTGCCACAGCGAATGGCTCGTATGCGGGGTGATCGGGTTGAGCAACAGGGTGACGGCCTCGAAGGCTTCCTGCCGCAGCGCGCGTGCCGCAGCGCCGGCCTCGTCGAACTTCGACAGCGCGTTCATGAGCTCCATGACCGCCGCGATCGCGGTGTTGAAACTGTAGCGGCGGGCGTAGTCGTCGGTGACTTTCTGGATGGTCTCGTGCAACTGGCGGCGGAGGGCCTTGGCGGCCGGCGAGAGTGCGGATGCATCGAGGCCTGAGCGCGGGAACGCCGTCGCAGGACCAGCCTCCACATGCTTCTGCACCTGGTTCCACAGCCGGCGCAGGAAGCGCGCCATACCCTCCACGCCCGACTCGTTCCAGTCCAGCGACTGTTCCGGGGGTGCTGCGAACATCGAGAACAGGCGCACCGTGTCGGCGCCGTAGCGGTCGACCATCAGCTGCGGATCGACGCCGTTGTTCTTCGACTTCGCCATCTTCTCGACGCCGCCGATCTGCACCGGCTTTCCATCGCTGCGCAGCGTCGCGGCGACGACGCGGCCGCGCTCGTCGCGCTGCACCTCGACGTCGGCCGGATTGTGCCAATCCTTCGAACCGCTGGCGTTCTCGCGGTAGAAGGTCTCGGCCACCACCATGCCCTGGCACAGGAGGTTCGTCGCGGGCTCGTCGCTGTCGACGTAGCCGGCATCACGCAGCAGCTTGTGGAAGAAGCGGAAGTACATCAGGTGCATCACGGCGTGCTCGATGCCGCCGATGTACTGGTCAACCGGCAGCCAGTACTTGGCGCGGTCGTCGAGCATGTCGGTGGCACCCGGGCAGCAGTAGCGCGCGTAGTACCAGCTCGACTCCATGAAAGTGTCGAAGGTGTCGGTCTCGCGCTCGAAGCGCTGGCCGGTGGCCGGGTCGATGAATTCGCGCCAGGCCGGGTTCGACTTGATCGGCGAGGCCACGCCCTCGAAGCGCACGTCCTCCGGCAGCACGACCGGCAGCTGCTCTTCCGGCACCGGGTGGGCCTGCCCTTCAGCGTCGTAGAGCATCGGGATCGGGCAGCCCCAGTAGCGCTGGCGCGACACGCCCCAGTCGCGCAGGCGGTAGTTCACCCGGCGCGTGGCCCGGTCAGCCAGCAGCGCGGCAGCCTTGTCGAAGGCGGCCTTGTAACCCAAGCCGTCCATCGCGCCGGAGTTGACGGTGCGCAGGGTGGGCGCGGTCTTGTCGCCGTACCAGTCCTGCCAGCGCGTCGCGTCGTAGCTCTCACCATCGACCGCGATGACCTGGGTGATCGGCAGGCCGTACTTCGTCGCGAACTCAAAGTCGCGCTCATCGTGGCCGGGCACGGCCATGACGGCACCGGTGCCGTAGCCCATCAGCACGAAGTTGGCGATCCACACCGGCACCTTATCGCCGCTGATCGGGTGGATGGCGAACAGGCCGGTGGCGATGCCGCGCTTCTCCTGCGTCTCGAGTTCCGCCTCGGACACGCCACCCTGTTTGCAGCCCGCCACGAAGGCCGCAACCTCGGGATTCATCGCCGCGGCCTTGACGGCCAGCGGGTGCTCGGCGGCCACGGCCACGTAGGTGACGCCCATCAGCGTGTCGGGGCGGGTGGTGAACACCACCATCGGCTCGGCTTCGCCTTCAACGGCGAACGCGATCTCGAGGCCTTCCGAACGGCCGATCCAGTTGCGCTGCATGGTCTTGACCGACTCCGGCCAGCCCGGCAGTGCATCCAGCCCATCCAGCAGTTCCTGCGCGTAGTCGGTGATCTTCAGGAACCACTGCGGGATCTCGCGCTTCTCGACCAGCGCGCCGGAGCGCCAGCCGCGACCGTCGACGACCTGCTCGTTGGCCAGCACGGTCTGGTCGATGGGGTCCCAGTTCACCACGCTGTTCTTGCGGTAGACGAGGCCCTTGGCATACAGGCGGGTGAAGAACTGCTGCTCCCAGCGGTAGTACTCGGGGGTGCAGGTGGTGAGCTCGCGCGACCAGTCGTAGGCGTAGCCCAGCGACTTCAGTTGCGCTCTCATCTTGTCAATGTTGGCGTAGGTCCACGTCGCCGGTGCGGTGCGGTTCTTGATGGCGGCGTTCTCGGCCGGCAGGCCGAAGGCGTCCCAGCCCATCGGCTGCAGCACGTTGAAGCCCTGCATGCGCTTGAAGCGGCTGATCACGTCGCCGATCGTGTAGTTGCGCACGTGGCCCATGTGCAGCGCGCCCGAGGGGTAGGGCAGCATGCACAGCGCGTAATACTTCGGCTTGGAGGGGTCTTCGACGACCTCGAAGGCTTTTGTACGGTCCCAGCAGGCCTGGGCGGCTGCTTCAAGGGCGTGCGGCTGGAAGCCGCCCGTCTCGGCGGCGTCGGTCGGAGCGGTCGGGTCGGCGGAGGCGTTGGCGTTGTGCATGGGTCCGGGGCGAGACTGCCCGTTGGTGATTCAGCCGGAAAGAGTACCGCACGCCCGAGCAGGCGATCCGGCCTTCGCAGCTCAAGACATACGGGGTCCGGGCTGCTCAAGATAGGACGCGCCCAGCCCGCGAGGGCATCCCTGAAGGTACGTTTTCCGGAATACAGCGAACGTGCTAGGATGAATCATCCTAAAAAAGATGATTCCGCCATGCCGATCAGCATCAAAGACCCGGACACCGACGCCAAGATCCGCGACCTTGCCGCGCTGACCGGCGAGTCCATCACCGTGGCGGTGCGCACCGCGATCGAGCTGCGCCTGCGCCGCGAGTCGGCGCGCCGCCGTGCCGGCGTCGCGCAGCGCCTGCTGGATCTGTCGCTGGCGAAGCGTGCGACCAAGCGCTTCGAGGAGAGCGCCGAGGACGCCATCGGCTACGACGACCAAGGGCTTCCGCGATGATCATCGACACCTCGGCGGTTGTCGCGATCCTGGCCGGTGAGACCGACGCCGAACACTTCGCCCGACTGATCGAGCAGGACCCGACGCCGCGCATCGGCACGCCGGCCCTGCTCGAAGCCTCCATCGTGCTGACGCGCTGGTTCGGCGAGACCGCCGAGCCGGCGCTGGACGCCTTCATCCGCGAGTCGGGCGCGGAAGTCGTGCCCTTCGATCTGCCGCAACTGCGGCTCGCGCAAGAGGCCCACCGCCGGTTCGGCAAGGGCCACCACCCGGCCGGACTGAACTTCGGCGACTGCATGAGCTACGCGCTGGCACGCGCCTGCGACGAACCCCTGCTCTTCAAAGGCGAGGACTTTTCACGAACGGATATCGCACGGGCGACCACCACCTGAGCGTCGTCCTTGGGGAAGCGCATCGAGCCGGCACGCGGCATACTTCGAGCCACCCTCACCCGACGCTTGGAGAACGCCCGATGACGCTTCGCTTCAGCCTGCTGGCGGCTTCGCTCAGCCTCGCCCTGCCGGCCCACGCCGCCACCACCGCCCTGCACTGCGGCAATCTCTTCGATGCCGCCAGCGGCCGGCTGCTCGGGCCAAGCACGGTCCTTGTCCAGAACGAGCGGGTCCAGGCCGTGCGCCCCGGCCGGGTCGAGGTGGCCGGTGCCACCGTCATCGACCTCGGCGACCACACCTGCTCGCCGGGTTGGATCGATCTGCACGTGCATGTGGGCCAGCAGTCCAACCCGAACAGTTTCAGCGAGGGGTTCCGGCTCGACGACGTCGACTTCGCCCTGCGTGCCACCCGCTACGTCAGGCGCACCATCGAGGCCGGTTTCACCACCGTGCGCGACATGGGCGGCGAGATCGCCCCGCACCTGCGCGACGCCATCAATCAAGGTGTCATCCCCGGGCCGCGCATCTTCGCCGCCGGCAAGTCGATCGCCACCACCGGCGGCCACGGCGACCCGACCAACGGCTGGAACCGCCGGCTGTCCACGCTGGCCGGGCCGCCCGGCCCGACCGAGGGCGTGATCAACGGCCCCGATCAAGCCCGCCAAGCGGTCCGCCAGCGCTACAAGGACGGCTCCGACACGATCAAGATCACCGCCACCGGCGGGGTACTGAGCTATGCCCGCAGCCCGGATGCGCCGCAGTTCACCATCGAGGAGATCCGCGCGGTGGTCGAGACGGCCAAGGACTACGGCTTCACCGTGGCCGCCCACGCCCACGGCGACGAGGGCGCGCGGCGGGCCATCGAGGGCGGGGTGACCACCATCGAGCACGGCAGTTTCATGAGCGAACGCACCCTGCGGCTGATGAAAGACCGCGGGGTGTGGTACGTGCCGACCCTGAGCGCCGGCCGGTTCGTGACCGAGAAGGCCGAGATTCCGGGCTATTTCCCCGAGATCATCCGGCCCAAGGCCCGCGCGGTGGGCGCACGGATGATGGACACCTTCGCCAAGGCCTGGCGGATGGGCGTGCCGATCGCCTTCGGCACCGATGCCGGGGTCAGCCCGCACGGCGACAACGCCCGCGAGTTCGAGTTCATGGTCGAGGGCGGCATGCCGGCTGCCGCCGCCCTGCAGTCGGCGACCTTGCACGCGGCCACCGTGCTCGGCCAGACCGACCTCGGGCAGTTGGCACCCGGCTTCCGCGCCGACCTCGTGGCGGTGGCCGGCAACCCGCTCGAGGACATCAGCGCCACTTCACGGGTGGTGTTCGTGATGAAGGACGGCGCGGTGGTGCGGCCGTTGGAGTCCACGCCTTGATCCGGCTCGACAGCCGGCAGCCCGGCCCGACCAGCGCCGCGCCGGAGGCGCCTTCGCCACATGTCTTCGACGCCAGCCTTGCCAGCTTCGAGCAGGACGTGCTGCTGGCCTCGCGCCAGCAGCCGGTGCTGGTCGATTTCTGGGCGCCCTGGTGCGGCCCCTGCAAGACGCTCACGCCGATCCTCGAAAAACTGGCCGCCGAACACCATGGCGCTTTCCGGCTGGCCAAGGTCGATGTCGACAAGGAACAGCAGCTCGCTGGCTATTTCCAGATCCGCTCGGTGCCGACGCTCGTGCTGGTCAAGGACGGCCAGATCGTCGACGGTTTCCCCGGCGCGCTGCCCGAGGGCCAGCTGCGTGAATTCCTGAAATCCCACGGCATCCAGCCCGCCGCCGTACCGCCGCCCGAGCTCGAAGCCATCGTCGAACCGCCGGACCCGGAGACCGAGGTGGTGCGCCTGCGCCAGGCCGTCGCCGGCCAACCCGACGACGAGGCCTTGAAGCTCGATCTCGTGGTCGCCCTGCTCAAGGTGGGTGGCGCCGCCGAAGCGGAGCGCCTGCTCGACGCCCTGCCCGCCAAGTTCGCCACCGACGAGCGCGCGGTGCGGGCGCGGGCCCGGCTCGGTTTCATCGCCCTGCTGAAGAACGCCCCACCTGCCGCCGTGCTCGAACAGGCCATCGCCGCCAACCCCGGTGATCTGCGCGCCCGCCACCTGCTGGGCGCCCGCCACCTCATCGAGGGCGATCCGGAGGCCGGCCTCGCCCAGTTCCTGGCGATGCTCCAGCGCGACCGCGGCTTCGAGGACGGGCTGCCGAAGAAAGCCCTGCTCGATGCCTTCCGGGTGATCGACGACGAGGACCTGGTCGGCCGCTACCGGCGCAAAATGGCCTCGGTGCTGTTCTGATCCATGCCGCCCCGACTGCTTCGCCACGTCTTCAACCTCTGGCCGCCTTTCCTGTTCACCGGCATCCACGTCACCCGGCTCGCCGCCGATTGGCGCAGTGCCGAGGTTGAACTGCGGATGCGGCCGTGGAACCGAAACTACGTCGGCACCCATTTCGGCGGCTCGCTGTTCGCCATGACCGATCCGTTCTGGATGATCCTCGTGATGCGTGCCCTCGGCCCGGATTACCTGGTCTGGGACAAGGCCGGCGAGATCAGCTTCGTCAAACCCGGACGCGGCACGGTGCGCTGCCGCTTCGATCTCGACACCGCCGTGATCGAGGCCTTGAAGGCTGCAGCAGCCGATGGCAGCCGCGTGCTGCGCTGGTTCGATTGCCCGGTGTTCGATGCCAGCGGCGATGTCGTGGCGCAGGTCCGCAAGCAGCTCTACGTCCGCTTGAAGCCGCGCGCCCGGCCAGCCGCCTGAACCGCGGCCCGGAACCGGGCGGCGCCGGCGCGGCCCGAGGCTGGACAGGCGCGCCCGCCCGGCCCAAGCTGGCAAGCCTCCCCCGCCCGCCCCGCCACGTCCACGCCGCCCCATGGCCATCCTGCGCTTCACGCCGTCGCCGGACGAGGAGATGTCGCCGGAGGAACTCGCGGCCTACCTGACCTCGATGATGCCGGAGATCCCCGGCTACCGGGTCATGCGCCGGATCGGCAAGGGCGGCATGAGCTTCGTCTACCTCGCGGTGCAGGAATCGCTCGACCGTCAGGTGGCGATCAAGATCACCGCACCCGAGATCCTCCGCGACGAGGTCAGCAAGCAGCGCTTCGAGCAGGAGGCGCGCACCATCGCCAAGCTCGAACACCCCTGCATCGTCGGTATCTACGAGGTCGGCCGCTCGCCGCAGGGGCTGATGTACTACGTGATGCCCTACCTCTCGAAGGGCCACCTCGGCCAGCGCGATCTGCGCAACGATGAGATGCGGATCGTCGCGGTGCTTCGTTCGCTGCTGTCGGCGCTCGGCTACGCGCACACCCGCGGCATCGTCCATCGCGACGTCAAGGCCGAGAACGTGCTGTTCGACAACGCCGACCGGCCGGTGCTGGCCGATTTCGGCATCGCCCTGCCGTTCCGCAATGCGGCCCGCATCACCAACGTCGGCTTCGCGGTCGGCAGCGCGGCCTATATGGCGCCCGAGCAGGCGCGCGGCGACAACGTCGACGGTCGCGCCGACCTCTACGCGGTCGGCGTGCTGGCCTACGAAATGCTCACCGGCCGGCTGCCCTTCCAGGGCAACGACGCGCTGGCTCTGGCGGTGATGCACGCCCACGATCCGGTCCCGCCGCTGCCGATCGAGCGCCGGCACTGGCAGCCTTTCCTCTCGATCGCCCTGGCCAAGTCACGCGACCAGCGCTTCCGCAACGCCGAGCAGATGCAGAGCGCCCTCGACGAACTGGAGCGCAAGCTGCGCGGCCAGCCCTCGGCGCGCCTGCCGGCGGCGCCTGCCGGTGATGGTGCGCTGGCGGGCGAGCCGCCCGACTCGTCCAACCCGAGGGCCAACACCGCCGTCGCTGCAGTGGCACCCGCTGACCCGGAGGTTTCCGCAGCCGCCACCAGCAGCGCCTTCCGGCCCTGGCCCTGGGCGGCGGCCGGTGTCCTGGCGCTGGGCCTGGCCGCCGGCACTTGGTGGCTGGTTTCGGGCCTGACCAGCGACGGCAGCGGGCGCATCGTTCTCGATCCGATCCTGCCGCAACCGGATCCAGCCAGCGTCGATGATCCGATCGGCGCGGTGGCGGCCGCGGTCGGCGCCATTGCCACCGAGGCTCCGCTCCCACCCGCCGACGCCGACACCCCGGTTGCGGCTGCCGGCGAGCCCTTGCCTGCGGGCGCGGCCGGCCGGCTCGAGTTCCACACCGCGCCCCTGCCCTACGACCCGCGCATCCCGGCGGCCCGTGAACTTGTGGCGGCCGAGCACCAGATCGCCCGCCTGCGGCTCAGCCTGCCGCCTGGCGACAACGCCATCGACTCGCTGCGTGCCGCGCGCGGTCTGGCACCGCGCGACCCGGCCCTGCCCGCGCTCGACGACGCGCTGCTGGCCGCCTTTGCCGGGCAATTCGACCGGCTGTTGGCCGAAGGCCAGCGCGAGGCCGCCGGCGCGGCCTGGCAACGACTCGGTGCCTACGCCGATGAGGCCGGGCTGCGCACACGGCCAGCCTGGGCGAGGCTGGTCGCCGCTCGCGAGGCTGGCATCCGCACTGCGCTGGCCGAGGCCGCCCGTCGGCGCGACCCTGCCCTGCTGGCCAACGCCGAGGCCGACATCGCCCGCTTCGGTCTGGATCCCGCCGTCTTCGCCGCGCCCCTGCGCGCCGCCCGGCTGGCCCTGCTGCCGGGTCCCGGCGCCCGGCTGGCTGGGCCGGGTCCGGCGATGCGCCTGGTGGTGGCCCCAACCGAAACCCGCAGCGGCTGGGCGGCGATGGAAACCGAAGTGAGCCGCGCCGACTACAGCGCCTTTGCCAGCAGCACCGGCCGTGCCGCCTCGCGCTGCCGCGGTGGCTTTCTCGAGCGCCGCAGCTGGGAGGCACCCGGCTTCCAGCAGGCCGGTGACGAACCGGTGGTCTGCGTCACGGTTGCCGATGCCGAGGCCTATGCGCAATGGCGCGGGCAGCGCCACGGCCAGCGCTACCGCTTGCCGAACGCCGCAGAATGGCAAGCCATGGCCCGCGGTGCGGCGAACAGCTGCTCCGGCACCCGCCTCGACTGCGACCGCCGTCCCGGCACCGTCCGCGCCGGTACTGGCCAAGCCTCACCGCTCGGCCTGCGCGACATCGGCGGCAACGTCCGCGAATGGCTGGCCGGTGGCCGCGAGGCCGGCGGCGGCGGCTGGCGCACCCTGCCCGGCAGCGCCCCCGAGGCCATCCAGACGCTTGCCGATCCGCGCGGGCAGGACGACCTCGGTTTCCGCCTCGTCCGCGAGGTCACCCTCGACGAATTGCTGGCGGCAGGGAGCCGCGACTGATGCGCAAATTGCGACGCTGGTTCATCGCCGGCCTGCTGACCCTGTTCCCGCTCTGGCTCGCCTGGCTGGTGGTCAGCGTGCTGTTCGGGCTGTTCTCCGACCTGTCGCGGCCCTGGGTCGAACCTTTGCTCGATGGCCTCGCCGGCCGCTACCCCGAAACCTTCGGCTGGGCCGGTCACAACGCGGCCATGGCCGTGTTCGGCCTGATCGGCACCTTCGCCATCATCGTCGCTGTCGGTGCTCTGGTGCGGCGGGTGATCGGCCAGACCCTGCTCGCCGGCATCGAGAACCTGATCGCCCGCCTGCCGCTGGTCAACATCGTCTACTCCAGCGCCCGCAAGCTGCTCGATCTGTTGCAGCAACCACCGGGCAAGGCACAGCGGGTGGTGCTGATCGAGTTCCCGCACCGCGACATGAAAGCGGTCGGCTTCGTCACCCGCATCCTCCGCGAGGAAGGCAGCGGACGCGAACTGGCGGCGGTCTACGTGCCGACCACGCCCAACCCCACGTCCGGCTACCTCGAGGTGGTGCCGGTCGATCGTCTGGTGGTGACCGACTGGACCGTCGACGAGGCGATGGCCTTCATCATTTCCGGCGGCGCGGTGGCGCCGGCCTCGATGCCTTTCGAGGTCAAACCCCCAGGCCGCACGGACGGCGGCAGCGCCATGCCATGAGGCGGGAGCGACCCGAATCGAGCCGCCATCCGCTGCTGCAACGCAGCGTGCTCATCGGTTTGGTGATGGCGATCCTGCTCGGCGTCTGGCTGCGTGATCTGCCTGCCTTGTTCCGCCAACCGCCGGTCGAAACGGTCGCGCTGGAGCGGCCGCGCGTCGACGCCCTGGGCACGCCGCGCCAACTCGCCGAGTGGCAGGGGCGGCCGGTGTTGGTCGCCTACGGCGCCGCCTGGTGCCAGGATTGCCCGGCACTGGTGGCCGCCGCCGAGGCGGCCGGACAGCGCGACGGGCTCGTCGTCCTGCACATGCTGACGAGCACCGTCGCCGGCTACGGCCACCCTCCCGGTGCCAGCGACGCCGCGACCTGGGCCGAACGGTTCGGCCTGCCGCCGGAACGGGTCTGGGCCGCCGACCTCACGGCCAAGCCGCTGCCGGCCTGGACCCTGTTCGACGCCGAGGGCCGGGTGCGGGCCGAACACGAAGGCCCGATCGACCCGAGGCGTCTGGCCGCGGCCCTCGACCGCCTGCCGGCGGAGACGACCGCCCCCTGAAGCTCAGTGGTGGTGGCCGCCCGGGCCGTGGACGTGGCCGTGCAGCACCTCTTCGACCGAAGCCTCACGGACCTCGACGATCTCGATGTCGAAGTGCAGCGGCATGCCGGCAAGCGGGTGGTTGGCATCGATGGTGACGGTGTCGGCCTCGACGGCGGCGACCACTACGGTGATCGGCCCCATCGGTCCCTGTGCCTCGAACTGCATGCCCGGCGCCAGTTCGGCATCCGCCGGGAAAGCCGAGCGCGGCACCGCCTGCAGCATTTCGGGGTTGTGCTCGCCGTAACCCTCGCTGGCGGGCACGACGACCTGGAAGCTGTCGCCGACGACCCGACCGGCCATGGCTTTCTCCAGCCCCGGCACGATCTGGCCGACGCCATGCAGGTAAGGCAGCGGCTCGCGGCCGCGTGAGCTATCGATGACCTGACCCTCGGGGCTGGTCAGGGTGTAGTGGAAGGAAGCGACGGTGCGCTCGGCGATCTGCATCGGGTTTCTCCTCTCCAAAGAAAAACCCCGGGCGCAAACCCGGGGTTCGTCACGCTCACGCGTGGTGCGGCTTCAGAGCGCCTGGACGGCGTCGGCCTGCAGGCCCTTCGGGCCCTTCACGACGGTGAAGCTGACCTTCTGGCCTTCCTTCAGCGTCTTGAAACCCGCGCCCTGGATGGAGCGGAAGTGCACGAACAGGTCTTCGCCACCATCGCGCGAGATGAAGCCGAAGCCCTTGGCGTCGTTGAACCACTTGACGGTGCCGGTCTGACGATCGGACATGAGTTGTCTCCTGAAAACAGTTTGAAAGAAATACACCGGGGGGCCGGCGGCTGTCTGCTGGGAGGCAACACAAGGGCGATGTAGCGGATCAACGATCTACCGCATCGGGACACAATTCACCGTGACCCGGCAAGCTCAGCACCGCCATCGTAAGCCTTTCCAAGCCGCTTGCCAACCGTTTGTCAAGGCCGCCCACAAAAAAGGCCGGGGTGGTGCTAGACTGGGCCGGTGAAACGCTCGTCCCGCCCCCTGCTGCGCTGCATCGGCCATGGCCTGCTGACCCTGCTGCTGGTGCTGCAGGCGAGCATGGTGCTGGCCCTCGGGGGCGCTGGCTGCGCCACGGCGGCGGTCACCGTGACGGCCAGCGAAGCCGCGGCCACCCCGCCCTGCCACCCGGCCACCCCGGCGTCTGGCCTGCCCGCCGGTAACCCGGCTGCCGGCGAGGACTGCCTCGCGGGCGGCGGCACCTGGTGCGCCTGGGCCTGCTCGCTGGCGGCCAGTGCCCTGCCCCTGCCGATCGTGCCGGTGGCCCTGCCGCCGCCCGGCGCGCCCGATGCGCCCCCCACCCTGCTCGCCAGCCGCGCCCTGCCGGTTCCCCTGCGCCCACCCGCGGCCTGATTCCGTTGCTCGATACCCCGCCGGCACCCCCGGCGGAATGTCCCGCGGGCTTCAGCCCGCTTGCGCGGAATCCCCATGATGAACCCCCGTTTGCTGATGGCCACCCCGGCCCTCTTGGCGGCGTTGTTGCTGGCCGTGCCATGCCGGGCGGCCACTGCCCGTGTGCCGGCGACCGCACCCGGAGCCACGCTCGACAGCCTGTTGGCGATCGCACGCGAACAACACCCCGAGTTGCGCACGATGCAGCACGAGGCCGAGGCCGCCACCCAGCGCCTCGACGCCGCCGGCACCCTTCCCGACCCGATGTTCGGCATCGAATTGCGCGACGTGACCAATGCCGCCAGCAACGGCGACTTCAGCCTGTCGCCGGCCCGCGTCGGCAGCACCCGTTACCGGGTCGGCCAGACCTTCCCGCCCTGGGGCCAGCGCAGGGCACAGCGTACGGCAGCGCAGGCCGGAGCCGACGAGGCTGCGCACCGCGTGGACTCGACCTGGGCCGATCTGGCACTGCGCATCAAAACCGCTCATGCGCGCTGGCAGCAGGTGCATGCCACGCTCGAGCAGACGCGGGAGATCGTCGCGCTGACCGAGCGTCTGGAGGCCCTGGCCCAGACCCGTTACGCGAGCGGGCTGGCACCGCAGCAGGACGTGATCCGAGCGCAGGTCGAACGCACGGCAATCGCCACCGAGATCGCAATGCTGGAAGCGGAGCGAGGGGCACTGAGCGCACGCCTGAACGGCCTGGTGGCGCGCCCCGCCGATGCACCGCTGGCAGCACCGCAGGCCGAGCCGGCCCTGCCGCCGGCTGCGCCGTCTGATCCCGCCACGCTGCGCGAGCGCATGCTGGCGCGCAACCCGCAACTGGCCGCCGAGGACGCGCGCATACGCGCCGCCGAGGGCAACAGGGAGGTCGCCCGCAGCAGGCGCTACCCGGAACTGACCATCGGCGTGGCTCCGATGCAGATGCGCAACCGCATCGACGAATGGGAGCTAATGCTCGAAATCAGCATCCCCTTGCAGCGGGGCAGGCAGCGGGCCGAGGAACGCGAAGCACAGGCGCTGCTGGCGGCGGCGCAGGCGCGCAAGGACAGCGCCGCCAATGAACTGCTGGCGCAACTGGGCGAGCAGTGGGCGGCACTGGCTGCGGCCCACCACATCGAATCACTGACCCGCACCCGCCTGCTGCCGCAGGCGAGCCTGACGCTGCAGGCCGCACTTGCCGGCTACGAGACCGGCCAGGTGGACTTCGCCACCGTGCTCGATGCCCTGCGCCAGAACCGCCAGGCGCAACTCAAGCTGATCGATACCCGTACCGAAGCACGCATACGGGCTGCCGAAATCGAGCGCCTGCTGGGAGAACGTCCATGAGCAACGAAATGCAAGGCGCAAAACGCACGCCCTCCGTTCATCGCCTCGCTGCCATGGCCACCATCGGTGGGCGCACCGGCGTGACCCTGCTGGTGTTGCTGGCCGGGGTGGTGATCGCGGCGGCGGCCGGCTACTGGTTCGGTCAGCGCAGTGGGCAAGAGCAGGCCGCGGCCGCTCCGGCCGGGGACGAGGGCAGGAAAATCCTTTACTACCGCAACCCGATGGGGATGCCCTCAACCTCGCCGACGCCGAAGCAGGACTCGATGGGAATGGACTACATCCCGGTCTTCGAGGGCGAAGACGACGCGGGCGGCGGCATCAGGATTTCGGCCGAGCGCGTGCAGAAGCTCGGCGTGCGCGTGGTGCCCGTCGAGCGCCGCGCGCTCGACGAGACGGTGCGTGCCAGCGGCCGCATCGAGGCCGACGAGAGGCGCTTGGCCACCGTCACGGCGAAGTTCGACGGCTTCATCGAGAAGCTGCATGTCAACGCCACCGGCCAGCCGGTGGGTCGCGGCGCGCCCCTGTTCGATGCCTTCAGCCCCGAGCTCCTGGCCGCGCAACGCGAGTACGCGGTGGCAGCGCAGGGCCTGGCCCAGCTCCACGAGGCCGATGCCCAGGCGCGTGCGGGCATGCAGCGGCTGGCGGAGGCTGCGCTGGCGCGGCTGCGGCTGTGGGATGTGACCGAGGAAGAGATCGCCCGCCTGGTGGCCAGCGGTGAACCACGCCGCACACTGACCTTCCGGGCACCGGCAGACGGCGTGGTGGTCGAGCGCAAGGCGGTGCAGGGCATGCGCTTTGTGGCCGGCGAGACGCTGTTTGGCATCGCCGATTTCTCCAGCGTCTGGCTGATCGCCGATGTCGCCGAGCAGGACATCGGCCGCGTTCGGGTCGGCATGCCGGCGCGCGTTCGGCTCGACGCCTATCCGGGTGAGGTGCTCGACGGCCGCGTCACCTTCATCGCCCCGACCTTGCGTGCCGAGACCCGCAGCGCCCAGGTGCGCGTCGAACTGGACAACCGCGATGGACGGCTGAAACCGGCGATGTTCGCGCAGGTCGAGTTGCCGGTCACCACCACCGACCTGCCACTCGTGGTGCCGAGATCGGCGGTCATCGACAGCGGGGTTCGAAGCGTGGTGATCGTCGATCGGGGTGCCGGCCGCTTCGAATCGCGCGAGGTCAAGACCGGCCGTCGCGGCGACGAGTCCGTCGTCATCAACGAGGGCTTGAGGGAGGGCGAGAGCGTGGTGGTGGCCGCCAATTTCCTGATCGACGCCGAAAGCAATCTGCGGGCGGCACTCGCCGACCTGAAGGGCGGCAGCAATACCAACCCGGACGCGGTGCCGGTGGTGCATGTCGCCATCGGCACGCTCGACGATATCGACATCACGACCGGCACCTTGCTGATCACGCACGATCCGGTTCCGAGCCTGAATTGGCCGACCATGACGATGGAGTTCGTTCCGGCCGATGAGGCCGTTGCCAAGGCGGCACAACCCGGCGACGCGATCCGCTTCGAGTTCATCGAACGCAAGCCGGGCGAGTGGGTGGTGACCGCGATCGAAAGGCGGGAGGAGCAATGAGCGCGCGAATCCCACCGTCATCGAATCGGAAGCCTAGCCATGATTGAAAAACTCATCGACTGGTCGGTCCGCAATCCGTTCCTGATCGGCCTGATGACGCTGGCGCTGATCGTCGGCGGCACCTTGGCGCTGCTGCGCACGCCACTGAGTGCGCTGCCCGACCTGTCGGACGTGCAGGTGATCGTCTATACCGAGCTGCCGGGCCAGGCACCGCAGGTGGTCGAGGACCAGGTCACCTACCCGCTGACGACCGCGATGCTGAGCGTGCCGAAGAGCCGGGTGGTGCGCGGTTTCTCGTTCTTCGGCGTGTCGTTCGTCTACGTGATTTTCGACGATGGCACCGACATCTACTGGGCGCGCTCGCGCGTGCTGGAGTACCTCGATGCGGCCAGCGCCCGGCTACCGCCGGGTGTCGCACCCACGCTCGGCCCGGATGCGACCGGCATCGGCTGGGTCTACCAGTACGTGGTGCAGGCCAAGCACCTGACGCTGGCCGAGCTGCGCACGCTGCAGGACTGGTTCATCCGCTTCCAGCTGACCAAGGCGCAGGGGGTGAGCGAGGTGGCTTCGGTCGGCGGCTTCGTCCAGCAATACCAGGTGATCGTCGATCCGGCACGGTTGCGCGCCTATGGCATCCCATTGGCACGCGTGGCCGAAGTGATCCGGGCCAGCAACCGCGATGTCGGTGGCCGGACGATCGAAATGACCGGAACCGAGTACATGGTGCGCGGCCGCGGATTGCTGCGCGACAAGGCCGATATCGAGAACCTGGCACTGATGGCCGCCGACGGCACGCCGGTGCGGGTGCGCGACGTCGCGCGCGTCGAACTCGGCCCGGACGAGCGCCGGGGACTGGCGGAACTCGATGGCGAAGGCGAGGTGGTCAGCGGCATCGTGGTCGCGCGCCACGGCGAGAACGAGCTGGAGGTCATCGACAACGTCAAGCAGCGCATCGAGGAGATCAAACCGGGATTGCCCGAAGGCGTCGAGATCGTAACGGTGTACGACCGCTCGCAACTGATCCACGCGGCGATCGGCACCTTGAGCAGCACCCTGGTGCAGGGCTCGATCATCGTCGCACTGGTATGCGCGCTGTTCCTGCTGCATGCGAGAAGCGCGCTGGTGGTGATCGTGGTGCTGCCACTGGCGGTGCTGTTCTCGTTCATCTGCATGTACCTGCTCGGTATCAACTCGAACATCATGAGCCTGGGGGGTATCGCGATCGCGATTGGATCGTTGATCGACTCCGCAGCGGTGATGGTCGAGAACGCGCACAAGAAGTTGGAACGGCGTTTGGACCGATCAAGCGACTCGACGCGCATCGAAGCACTCATCGATGGTTGCCGTGAGGTCGGCCCTGCGCTGTTCTTCTCGCTCTTGATCACCGCGGTCAGCTTCCTGCCGGTCTTCACGCTGGAGGCCGAGGAAGGGCGTCTGTTCTCGCCGCTCGCCTACACCAATACTTTCGCGGTGCTGGGCGGTGCGCTGCTGTCGGTGACGCTGCTGCCGCTGCTGATGGTGTGGTTGATCCGCGGCCACATCCTGCCGGAGAGCGAGCACCCGGTTTCGCGCTTGCTGATCGCCGCCTACCGGCCAGTGGTCGACTGGGTGCTGCAGCGGCGCTGGCTGACGATCAGCCTGGCGCTGCTGGTCACGGCGGCGTCGATCTGGCCAGCCAGCCGGCTTGGCAGCGAGTTCATGCCGACCCTGAACGAGGGTTCGATCTTCTTCATGCCGACCTCACTGCCCGGCATGTCGGTGACCGAAGCCGCCGAAATGCTGCAAACGCAGAACCGGATCATCAAGAGCTTCCCGGAAGTGGATTCGGTGATCGGCAAGGCCGGTCGCGCCGCCACCGCCACCGATCCGGCACCGCTGGAGATGTTCGAGACGGTGATCAACCTGAAGCCGGAGGACCAATGGCGGCCGGGAATGGACATCGACCAACTGATCGCCGAAATGGATGAGGCATTGCGGTTTCCTGGCGTGGCCAACAGCTGGACCATGCCGATCCGCGCTCGTATCGACATGCTGGCCACCGGCATCCGCACCCCGGTCGGCATCAAGGTGTTTGGTGCCAACCTCGTGGACATGGAGAGCGTGGCCCGCCAGATCGAGACCGTGGTGCGCAAGGTGCCAGGTGCCTCGAGCGTCTTCGCCGAACGCATCACCGGCGGCTTCTATCTCGACATCGAACCGGATCGCGAGCAACTCGCACGCCACGGCCTGACAGTGGGCGACCTGATGGATGTGGTGTCGATCGCGATCGGTGGTGAAGTGATCACCACCATCATCGAAGACCGCGCACGCTTTGGCGTGATCGTGCGCTACCCACGCGATGCACGCTCCACTCCGGAGGCGATCGAACGCGAGGTGCTGATCGACCTGCCCGCAATACCCGGGCGTCCAGCGGCCACGATTCCGCTCGGACAGGTGGCCGAGGTGAACGTCGTGCAGGGCGCACCGGTGATCCGCACCGAGAACGGCCTGCTGGCGGCCTACATCTACGTCGACATCCGCGAACGCGACATCGGCGGCTTCGTGCGCGAGGCGCGGCGCGTCGTCAACGACAACATCGACTTCCCGCCGGGCATGTTCGTGACCTGGAGCGGGCAGTACGAGTACCTGGAGCGCGCGGTCGACAGGCTCACGCTGATCGTGCCGCTGACCCTGGCGATCATCTTCGTGCTGCTGTACCTGGCGCTGTCGCGGTTGACCGAAACCATCCTGGTGATGCTGTCGGTGCCGTTCTCGCTGGTCGGCGGCGTGTGGCTGCTGTGGGCGCTCGACTACCACCTGAGCGTGGCCGTCATGGTCGGCTTCATCGCCTTGGCCGGCGTGGCGACCGGAACCGGCGTGGTGATGCTGGTCTTCATCGACACCGCCTGGAAGGACATGCAGGCGAAATGCCGGGGCGAGGGCCGGCTGCCGACCAGGGACGAGCTGCGCTCCACGGTGGTCTATGGCGCGGTCGCGCGGGTTCGGCCGGTGGCCATCACCGTGGTGACCACCCTTGCCGCGCTTGGCCCGCCGATGTGGAGCATCGGCCCCGGCAGCGAGATCATGCAGCGCATCGCCGCACCGATGTTCGGCGGCATGGCCAGCTCCGCCATCCTCACCCTGATCGTGATCCCAGCGATGTACCTGCTGGTGCTGGAGCGACGCCTGGCGCGCGACGCGCATTCGGCAAGCACCGCAAGCACCGCAAGCGCCTGATCCATACCACTGCACTGCTTTTGTCAGAACCCGCTCCGCCCGACTTTCCACCCGAACGAGGATCCCCCATGAAGCTCCGCCTTGCCCTTGCCACCGGCACCCTCCTGGTCCTGGCAGCCATCGCCACACCGTCCTTCGCCCAACACCGGCACGGCGTAGACCTGCCGGCCACGTCAAGCACACAGGAGCTGGCCGACGGTGAAGTGCGCCGTATCGATCCCGCCAAAGGCACGGTCGTTCTCAGGCACGGCGAGATCAAGGCCATCGGCATGGGCCCGATGACCATGAGCTTCAAGTTCAAGGATCCGACAATGGCAACCGGCCTCCAGGTCGGCGACCGGGTGCGGTTCCTGGTCGAACGGCAAGGCGACGACTTCGTGATCACGCAGATCCAGAAAGCCAAGGAATCCTGACCATGCCTTGCCTGAAATGCATCGTCCGCGTGGCGCTGGCGCTGTACCTGCTACTGGCGGCAACCCAACTACTGGCCCATGCCCAACCGGAAGGCTCGCTGCCCGCGCACGGCAGCACCGTCAACGGCAGCCCGAACCGGATCGCGGTCTGGTTCGATCACCCGATGCGGCTGACGCTGTTCGAAGTCAGCGGCCCGCGGGGCGCAGTGCCCTTGAGCCAAAGCCCGGGCCGCGACGCGCTCACCCGCTTCGAGACCAGCCCGGCCACACCGCTGGCACCCGGCAAATACACGGTGCGCTGGCGCGGCTTGGCGTCCGACGGGCACGTCATGGCCGATGAAATTTATTTCACCGTGCGCTGAGGTGGACGCAGGCCTTGGCTTGACCGTGCTTGCGGCATGAGCACCGCCCTGTCGCTGCTGCAACCCCTACTGGATCTTCTCGCGCAGACCGATGGCTGGGCCTGGCTGCGCGTGCTGGTGGCGGCAGCCTTCTACGCCAGTGCCTTGGTCGCCGTGGGCGGGGTGTGGTTTGGCTTGGTTTTCGGCGGCAATCCAGCGCTGGACCGGGCCGCCGGGCTGCGCACGCTGGTGCCCGCCGCCGCCGGCTTGGCGCTGGCCCTGCTGCTGCTGCAGTGGCCCTTGCAGGCGGGTTTCCTGGGTGGGGGCACCTGGGCGGCGGCCTTCGACCCCGGTTTGCTCGCGCTGGTGTTCGACGGCGCAGCGGGGCAGCGCATCCTGCTCGCTGGCAGCGGCTTGCTGCTGTTGTTCGGCGTATGGATCGAATCGGACCGCTGGCGTGGGCTCGGTGCGGCAGCGAGCCTACTGGGCGCGGCGCTGGTGCTGCTGGCCTTCACGCAAGTCGGGCACAGCGCCGGTGCACCGCGCCTGCTGCTGGCCAGCCTGCTGCTGTTGCACCTGGGCGCGGTGGCGTTCTGGGTCGGTGCCTTGCTGCCCTTGTACCGCATCAGCGGCCCGCCGCACTTGAGCCAGCCGGCGGCCCGGGTACTGCGGCGCTTTGGTCGGCTGGCTTCAGGAGCGGTGGCCGCCTTGATCGCGACGGGGCTGTGGCTGGCCTGGCACTTGATGGAGGGTTGGTCGTCTCTGCTGCACAGCGCTTATGGGCAAGTCTTGTCGCTCAAGCTCGCCGCGCTGCTGCTGCTGTTGGGCTTGGCTGCGCTCAATCGCTGGCACCTGGTGCCGGCCTTTGCGGCCAGCGCCCCGCGCGCACGGCAGCGGCTGCGCGCCAGCATCGCTTGCGAAGGATTTTTGGTGGCCCTGATCCTGCTCCTGACGGCTTTTTTGACCACCACCACCTCGCCGACGGGCTGATGTGCGCCTGCTGCCTGGTTCGCCACGCCGCCGCATACATCGCTGGACAAGACGCGCACTTGACCGGCCCATGCGGCACTGCTAGCATCCCGGGATGACCACGCTGCCACCCCGCCGCCTGCGCGCCTGCCTGCACCTGATCCTGGTGCTGGTGCTGCTCGTGCAGTCGGCAACGGCGCTGGCCTTGGGAACCGGGCATGCACGCGCCCTGGCCCAGCCCGATGTGCCCGAGTCCTCCGCCGTGCTTGCTGCAACCGCAGCCGAACCCGACGCCGCGGCCCTCCCCTGCCATCCAGCCGTGCCCGACGCTGCACCCGAGCCCGTGAAGGGCTGCTGTCCGCTGGCGGCCTCCGGCCTGTGCACGTGGGCCTGTACCTTCGGCTCGGTGCCACTGCCCGTGCTCGATCACACGCCACACGCTCCTTGGGCTGTCTCGTCCTCGCTGCCACCGATGACCACCTTCCGGTCCATCGCCCTGCCCGTCGAGTTGCGGCCGCCGATCGCCTGATTCCGCTGCACCGCCCGCTGCCACCACGCCTGCGCGTGGTGGCTGGATCGCAGGCCTCATGGCCCGCCCTGCACGGAATCCTCCCATGACACTTCGTTTCCCACTGGCCGCTTTGGCCATTCTGGCTTCGTCCTTCGCCACCGCTCCTCAAGCCCGCCCCGTCACCTACGCCGGCGGCCATGTGCTGGTCCTCAGCCACCAGCCCACGCTCGACCAGTGGCGCTACACCCACTCCCCCAGCTTCCGCTGGTCGGTGAGCGTCGGCGGCCTGCGTGCCGATCATCTGGGCGAGACCCAGTCGCTCGATGTCGACTACCTCCGCGCCGCCCGCCTGCTGCATCGATGGAACCTGCCCGAGGCGCAGGCCAACGCCTTCCTCTGGGGCGGCATCGGCCAGACCCGCAGCGGAAAAGGCGATGGCCTCGGCCGTCATGTCGGCCTGCAACTCGACTACGAGACCCGGCGCATCTACACCGCCCTGGTCAGCGAACTGCACGAGGGCGATGGCTGGTCGCATCGATTCGACACGGTCATGCTGGGTTGGTCACCCCACCCGCACGATGTCGACCGCATGGCCAGCTGGGTCGTGCTCAAGGGCATGCACACCAGCAATACCGACGACAGCCGACTCAAGGGGGCGCTGGTGCTGCGCTTCTTCACCACCCGCTGGTGGCTGGAGGCCGGTGCCGACGAGGACGGCCGCCCGCTCGCCAACCTGATGGTCAATTTCTGAGCCGTTCTGAACGGCCCACCCACGAGGAGAACCCCATGAACATCCGCACAACGCTTGTCCTGCTCGCCCTGGCGCTCACCACCGTGTTCGCCAGCCCCCGTCTCGATGCCCGCAGCCTGCGGGTGGAAGTCAACGGACTGGTCTGCGCCTTCTGCGCCCACGGCATCCGCGCCGCCTTCGCCCGCCAGCCGGCCGTCGCCGAGGTGTTCGTGAGTCTGGAAGACCGGCTGGTCGCCATCGCCCTGAAACCCGACCAGGACATCAGCGACGCCATCACCAAGGAGCTGCTCACCGACGCCGGCTACACCGTGGTGCGCATCGAGCGCACCGAGGCCACGCTGGCCGAGATCCGCGCCGAGGCCGATCGTGACTGAAGCCGGCGATTCGGCCCAGGCCCTGCTGACTCCGGTCCGGCAGAGCCTGTGGGGTGCTGGTGGCGCACTGCTCACCAGCACCGGCACCCTGATCTGCTGCGTGCTGCCGGCGGTGATGGTGAGCCTGGGGGCCGGTGCCGCGCTGGCCGGGCTGGTCAGCGCCGTGCCGCAGATCGTCTGGCTGTCCGAACGCAAGGGGCTGCTGTTCGGCATCGCCACGGTCGCCCTGCTGCTGGCCGGCGCGCTGCTGTGGCGGGCGCGCTCGGCGCCCTGCCCGGCCGATCCGGCACTGGCACGGACCTGCATGCGGCTGCGGCGCTGGTCGAACGGGCTTTACCTCGCCTCGGTGCTCGCCACGATCACCGGCGCGCTGTTCGCCTTCGTGCTGCCAGCGCTGGGCTGATCCGGCGAAACAACGGAAGTGGAAACGGCGGCCCGAGGGCCGCCGTCATCCCGCCTCACCTCGCAGCGCGCGGACGCGCGGCGATCACCACTCGGCGCGGTTCGGCAGCAGGCCTCTGAGCTCGGCATCGGTGAGCTTGCGCCACTGGCCCGGCTTCAGATGCCCGATCGGGATGTTGACGATGCGGCTGCGGAACAGGCGCTTCACCCGGTAGCCGAAGTGCTGGCACATCAGCCGGATCTGCCGGTTCAAGCCCTGGGTCAGCACGATGCGGAAACCGACCGGGCCGATCTTGCTGACCTTGCAGGGCAGCGTGGTCTGGCCGTGCATGGCGATGCCGCCTTTGGCCATCCCGCGCAGGAATTGATCGGTCACGTCCTTGTTGACGCCGACCAGGTACTCCTTCTCCTTGCTGTTCTCGGCGCGCAGGATCTCGTTGACGATGTCGCCGTTGCTGGTCAGCAGGATCAGCCCCTCGCTGTCCTTGTCGAGCCGCCCGATCGGGAAGATGCGCTGCTCGTGGCCAATGGCCTCGACGATGTTGCCGGCCACCTCGGCCTCGGTGGTGCAGGTGACCCCGACCGGCTTGTGGTAGGCGATGTAGACGTGCTTGCGCTTGTTGGGCGCACCCGGTGTGCGCGGTGCGACGGTCTGGCCATCGACGGCGACCTTGTCGGCCTCGCCCAGTTCGGCACCGACGCGGGCGCGCAGGCCGTTGACGGTGACCCGGCCCTCGCCGATCAGGCGGTCGGCTTCGCGGCGCGAGCAGTAGCCCGCCTCGGAGAGGTACTTGTTCAGGCGCATCGCTGCGTGCCGAAAGGGGAAGGGCGCGCAGGATAGCGCCCGCCGGCGTTTTCGGCGATGCTCCGTTTTCCGCCACCGCCCGCCAAAGCCCGTATGCGCCTGCTCCGCCCTGTCCTTGCCGCCGCCCTGGCCCTGGCCGCCCTGCCGGCGGCCTTGGCGAACGGCCGACCGATCACCCACGAGGATGTCTGGACCTTCGCACGCTTGTCGGCACCGGCACTGTCGCCGGATGGCCGGCAGAGCGCCGTGGTGGTGACCCGGCCGGCCTACGACCCGGCCGAACAGAGCGCCGACCTCTGGCTGCTGCCCACCGACGGGCGCGGCGAACCGCGCCAGCTCACCTTCAGCCGCGCCGCCGAGGCCGGGCCGGTGTTCAGCCCGGACGGCACGCGACTCGCCTTCACCGTGCAACGCGAGGGCGACACGGTGCCGCAGGTCTACCTGCTCGATCTGGCCCAGGGCGGCGAACCGCGCCGCGTCACTTCGATTTCGACCGGCGCCCGCACCCCGCAGTTCTCGCCGGACGGCTCGCGCATCCTGTTCGTCAGCAGCGTCTTCCCCGGCACCGCCAACGATGCCGACAACGTGCGCATCGCCACCGAACGCGCCGCCCGCCGCGACAATGTGCGCATCTACACCGGCTTCCCGATCCGCAACTGGGACCGCTGGCTGGACGACCGCCAGCAGCGCCTGTTCGTGGTGCCGGTGGCCGGCGGCGAGCCTCTCGACCTGCTGGCCGGCAGCGAGCTGGTGAAGCAGCCCGGCTTCGGCGGCCGCTTCACCGACACCGGCGAGGAGATCGACGCCACCTGGACCCCGGACGGCACGGCGGTCGTGTTCTCTGCCACCGTGAACCGCCACCGTGCGGCCTTCGCCGAAACCCACGCCGACCTCTACCGGGTTCCGGCCAGCGGCGGTGAGGCCCAGCGGCTCACCGGCAACGGTTCGCTGGAAGGCCAGGACAGCTTCGCCCGTCCGCAGTTCAGCGGCGACGGCCGGCACCTGCTGGCCCTGGTCACGCCGCGCAGTGAGCGCGTCTACAACGCCACCCGGCTGGCCAGCTTCGCCTGGCCGACGATGGCCGCCGTCTCGACCCTGACCCTGCCCGAGGCGCTGGCGGTGTCCACTTTCGGCATCGACGCCGACCACCGTACGCTGTGGATGAGCGCCGAACAGGACGGCCACGAGAAGATCTTCACCGCCCGCATCGGCGACAGCACCGGCCGCCGCGCCTTCGCCATGGAGCGCGGCGTCTACACCGGCCTGCAGGTGGCCGATGCGGCGCGTGGCGTGCTGGTGGCCAACTTCGACAGCTCAGTGAATCCGCCCGAGGTTGTGCGCATCGATCCCCGCCGTGGCGGCCACACGCCGATCAGCGCCTTCAACCGAGACCGTGCCGCGGAACTCGATCTCGCCCCGATCGAGCATTTCTGGTTCGAAAGCGAGCGCGGCGCCCGCATCCACAACATGATCGTGCGCCCGGCCGGCTTCGACCCCTCGCGGGAGTACCCGCTGTTTGTGCTGATCCACGGCGGCCCGCACATCATGTGGCGCGACACCTTCTTCGTGCGCTGGAACTACCACCTGATCGCCGGCACCGACCGCGTGGTCCTGCTCACCAACTACACCGGCTCGACCGGTTTCGGCGAGGCGTTCGCGCAGGGCATCCAGTTCGATCCCTTCGAAGGCCCGGCCAAAGAGATCAACCAGGCCGCCGATGTCGCCATCGAGCGTTTCGGCTTCATCGACGGCAACCGCCAGTGCGCCGGCGGCGCCAGCTACGGCGGGCATCTGGCCAACTGGCTGCAGGGCACCACCACCCGCTACCGCTGCCTGGTCAGCCATGCCGGCCTGATCAACCTCGAATCGCAGTGGGGCAGTTCGGATTCGATCTTCCACCGCGAGCAGAATGCCGGCGGCCCGGTCTGGGAGCGCGGCCCGGTGTGGACGGCGCAGAACCCGATGCTCAAGGCCGCGAACTTCCGCACCCCGGTGCTCGTCACCATCGGCGAGCTGGACTTCCGGGTGCCGATCAACAACGTGATCGAGTACTGGTCGCTGCTGCAGCGCCAGCAGGTCGAGAGCCGGCTGGTGGTGTTCCCGGACGAGAACCACTGGATCCTGCGCGGCGAGAACAGCCGCACCTTCTACAAGGAACTGGAAGCCTGGCTGGATCGTTGGGAGGCGGCACCAGCCCAGTGAATGAAGCGCGGATCAGTTGGCCAAACCATCCGCCTGCAATAGGCAGTACACGGAGACCTGATGCGATGAATATCGATGAAGCCACGGAGCTTTTTTTTAGCCGCCACTGGGTCAGAAGTGCGATCGGAAGCGAGCCGCCGCGCTGGGTGGAATGGAAGTCGTTCCTTTTTGGCCCTGTCCCAAACCACGACAAGGCTGGTTGCTACGCACTATTCAGAAATACCGAATTGGTTTACGTCGGATTGGGTGCGAGCAAAGGAAGCGGAATTTACACCGAGCACGGCCTGGCTACTCGATTGATGAAAAACGTGCTGTGCAAGGACTGGTCGAAAGAAGGTGATTGGGCAAAACTTAATCCCAAGTGGGATTACATCACGAGCCTTCGAACGATCGGTTTTGCTGCCGACACGGCATATTTGGCTGCCTCTCTAGAATCTTTCCTGATTCGTCAGCTTCGCCCCCCAGAAAACAAAAAAGTCTAGGATCTCCTGCCCCGTCAACACAGGGCCACCGTTATTGCCTCGGTGAGTTCAACCCCGTAACGCAACACCCAAGGTGCTGAAGTGATTCAGGCGGCCTAGGGATGGTCTGAACAACCCGCCGAACCCTCGTGATTTCGCGGCTTGAAGGCCGAAATCGCGCCCATCCGGTCGGAATTCCACGTTTTGCCGCGCCGCCAGACGGGTTTCCCCGTCCAG